>JAEAME010000084.1_pt1 | contig 134928 bp, 95 predicted proteins | sample 8958731 | NCBI WGS metagenome assembly JAEAME01 (sample SAMN16933194, study PRJNA681113) | bioreactor sludge metagenome | isolation source: anerobic bioreactor sludge (Control) | place: India:Bengaluru | collected 2018-10-24
CCGGCTTCGCTGATCCAGAAAAGATATGCAAAGCCATTGCTGGACGAAGAGGTCAATGAACTGCTCACCCACAACCTCACCCGCTACCTGGAGGAGGAGAAATTGAGCATCCTGGGCGATCCACTGCCTGCCCATGACAAACAAAAACCCATCGACTGGGAAAAGGACAGCCAGTTCGAATTCTTTTTCGAAGTGGCCGTGGCTCCGGCCATCCATGTAGATCTTGCCAAAACCGGCTCTTTCCGCTATTTGAAAATCAAAGTCGATGACAGGATGATCGACGAGAACATCGATTCGCTCTGCCTGCGCTACGGCACCAACGAAGAAACCGATGCCGTAGGGGAGAAAAGTACCGTCAGGGGGGATTTTGTCGAGCTCGACGAAAACGGTTCTGAAAAAGAGGGCGGAATTGTCAGGAAATCGGTGGCCATTGCCGTCGACCTGATGAGGGATGAAACGGTCAGGCAGGAGATTGCCGGTAAAAAAGCGGGCGATTCGCTGGTCTTTGACCCGGTGAAGGCCTACGAAAACCGCCATGAAGTGGGGCATATGCTGGATATCAGCCACGAGGAGGCTGAACGGCTCAACAGCTTTTTCCGTTTTACCATCACCTCCGTATTGGACTTCAGAAAAGCGGAACCTGGCCCGGAACTGTACGAAAAAGTGTTTCCGGGCGATGCGGAGATCACCGGGGAGGCGGCATTCAGGGAAAAAATGGCCGCCGAAATTGCCGCCAGCCTGGTCCACTCTTCCGAACAGCAGTTCCACCGCGATGTCAGGGAAACCCTTGTCGCTTCGCTGCCTTTCGAACTTCCCGAACCATTCCTGAAACGGTGGCTCAAGGAGGTCAACCAGGACAAGAACGATGAGGAGATCGAACGCGACTTTCCCAGTTTCCTGGCCGACCTGCGCTGGCAGCTGATCAAAAACAGCCTCATCCGCGATCATGCAATCGGCGTCACCGAAGAGGAGATTACCGGTTTTGCCCGCCATATAGCCCTTTCCCAGTTCAGACAGTATGGTTTCATGGATCTTCCCGAAGAGCAGCTTGCAGGATATGTTAAAAAAATCCTGGAAAAGGAGGAAGACAGGGAGCGGATCGTGAGGCAGCTGTTCGAGGGTAAAGTGATCGGCCTGGTGAAAGAAAAGGGCATTGTGGCAGAACAGGAGGTTACCGCAGGTGAGTTCCGCTCCCTGGCCGGTATCCAAGGCCACGATTCGGAGGAGGAATAAAACGTATTCTTTATTAACTTTGCGGTTGAACCGGTTAAATCCGGTCGATCAATAATTCAGGAGGAAGCCCTATGGACCATCGTGATGAGTTTTTAAAATACGCCGTCAAGCATGCCGGCATCAGCAGCATGACCCTGCATGGCTATTCGTCGTCGCAGAATTACTACATTTCTCCCACCATCATCGAGGAGCGGCAGCTGAATGTAGCCTCCATGGATGTCTTCAGCCGGCTGATGATGGACAGGATCATCTTTCTTGGGGTTCCGATCGACGATACGGTGGCCAATATCATCCAGGCGCAGTTGCTCTTCCTGGAATCGACCGATCCGAGCAAAGACATCCAGGTCTATTTCAATACTCCCGGGGGGTCGGTCTATGCCGGACTGGGCATATACGATACCATGCAGTATATTTCGGCCAGGGTGGCCACCATCTGTACCGGCATGGCAGCCTCCATGGGGGCGATCCTTCTGACGGCAGGCACCAAAGGGAAACGATCGGCCCTTAAGCACAGCCGGATCATGATTCACCAACCCATGGGGGGAGCCTCGGGGACCGCCTCCGACATTGAAATCACCGCCCGTGAGATTATGAAAATCAAAAAGGAGTTGTACAGCATCATCGCCGTCCACACCGGGAAAAGCCCGGAACAGGTGGAAAAGGACGCGGACCGGGACTACTGGATGACTTCGGAGGAGGCGGTCGAATACGGCATGATCGACGAAATTCTGGTCCGAAACGGGAAATAAATGGCAACCAAAGCAAATCCTAACCGCTGCAGCTTCTGCGGACGCGAAAAACGGGATGTCAACCTGCTGATTGCAGGGATTGACGCCCACATCTGCGACCGGTGCGCCGAACAGGCCTACACAATTATTCAGGAGGAGATGAAGCGGGAGGGCACTTTTAACGTTGACGCCATTAAATTATTAAAGCCCAGGGAGATCAAGCTTTTCCTCGACCAATACGTCATTGGCCAGGACCAGGCCAAGCAGATCATTGCCGTGGCTGTCTACAACCACTACAAACGTCTGATCCAGCGGGTAGGCGATGATGAGACAGAGATCGAAAAATCGAACATCATTCTGGTGGGGGAAACGGGAACAGGTAAAACCTTGCTGGCCAGAACCATCGCCAGGATGCTGCATGTGCCCTTCACCATCGTCGATGCCACCGTTCTCACCGAAGCCGGGTATGTCGGCGAAGATATCGAAAGCCTCCTGACCCGTCTGCTACAGGCAGCCGACTACAACGTGGAGGCGGCCGAACGCGGCATCGTATTCATCGATGAAATTGACAAGATTGCCCGCAAAAGCGACAATCCCTCCATCACCCGGGATGTGTCGGGCGAAGGGGTGCAACAGGGCCTGCTCAAGCTCCTGGAGGGATCGGTGGTAAACGTACCCCCGCAGGGAGGCCGAAAACACCCGGAGCAGAAAATGATCGCCGTCAATACGAAGAACATCCTGTTTATATGCGGAGGCGCCTACGACGGAATTGAAAAGAAGATAGCCCTGCGGCTCAACACCAAGGTGATCGGATACAGCGCCGCCAGGGAGGCGGAACGCATCGAAAGGGAAAACCTGCTTCAGTATATTTCTCCCCAGGATTTGAAAGCCTACGGGATGATCCCCGAAATCATCGGTCGGCTTCCGGTGCTCACCTACCTGGAACCCCTCGACCGTTCCACCCTGCGGAAGATCCTCACCGAACCCAGAAATGCCATCATTAAGCAGTACGTCAAGTTGTTCGAGCTCGATGGCATTGAACTTACCTTTGAAGAGGAGGCTCTTTCTTTCATTGTTGACAAGGCGGTGGAATTCAAGCTGGGTGCCCGGGGTCTGCGCTCCATTTGCGAGCGTATCATGAACGACGCCATGTTCCACGCCCCTTCCCAGGAGGAACGCTCCTTCAGAATCACCCGTGCCTATGCGGAAGACAAACTGAGCCTGGCAGGGTTGAACCGGTTGAAAGCCGGTTAGTTCAGGAGCTTTGGAACCACGGACGATCCGCCGGGCCAGGCCGGTTGACAGGCTTTCAGGATACCCGGTATACCACCGAATTGATGATCATTCCCGCACCCACGGAGGTGAAAACCAGGTTATCCCCCGGAGAAAACCGGTGTCCTTCCATTTTTCCCTTGCTGATCAGGTCGTACAAGGTCGGAATGGTGGCAGAACTTGAATTCCCGAGGCACCGGATGGTCATCGGCATGATCCCCTCGGGGATCTCCCTGACTTTGTAGGCCTTGAAAACCCGCTCAAGGATGGCCTGGTCCATTTTTTCATTGGCCTGGTGAATCAGGATCTTCTTCACATCGCCCAGGTCGAGGCCAGCCAGTTGAAGGCTCCGTTTGACCACCCTGGGAACCTGGGTCAGGGCATACAGGTAGACCTTGTGCCCCTGCATGCGGATGAACAGATCCTCTTTTCCGTGGTCCGGATTCAAAGACCGGTCCATGATGAGGTAGTCTGCTTCGGCGGCATCGGTTTGCACGGCATGCGAAAGAATGCCCGAGGGGCTTTCCGGCCGGAAGGCTTCGACGATCACAGCTCCTGCCCCGTCGGAAAACAGCATGGCGTCGCGGTCATAGGGGTCAGACACCCGGCTGTTTACATCGGTCCCCACCACCAGACCCCTTTTATAGATTCCGCTTTTCAGATACATGTCGGCGACAATCAGCGCCTGAACCCACCCGGGGCAGCCGGCAATGATGTCGTGTGCAAAGAGCAGCGGATTCCGGAGACCCAGCAGCTTTTTGATGCGCGCGGCAATGCAGGGGACCATGTCAGACCGGTAATTGTCATGCCGCATGTCGCCGAAGTTGTGGGCGGCAAGAATGAAATCGAGGCTCTCCGGATCTACTCCCGTCGATTCCACGGCATCCCGGGCTGCTTCGTATCCCAGCACAGAGGTGCTCTCCTCGGGAGAACAATGCCTCCGCTCTTCAATGTTGGTAATCTCCCGGAACTTCTTGATAATCTCCCGGGTATCCCGCTCAAAAGGCTTCCGGCCGGCCGGATCAAAAAAGCGGTATCCGTAAAAAGCCTCGTTGGATACTCTGACGGGGGGGATGTAACTTCCGGAACCTATGATTCTGGTGTAAAGCTTTTTCTCCATTTCACGTAGATTGGGTTTCCCCTTTTCCCGGTCCATACTTCTCCAGGGAAAAGGTGTCTCCGTCAAACACGCCGAAAGAAAAGGTTTTTATCCATTCACCCAGCAGGATGAACCTGCTTTTGCCCGGAAGTTCCATGTTTGTCAGTCTGTGACGGTGCCCGAAAACAAAATAATCGACCTGCTCGTTCTTAAGGATCGACAGCGCATATTGGTAAATACCCTCCTCTTCGCCATGGAATTGGTTTTCGGTCCCTTTTTTGGCCATCCGGCTCGTTTCCGACCATTTGTGCGCCAGGTACAAGGCCGCGTCGGGGTGTATCCATCGGAATAACCACCTCAGCGTTCTGCTGTTAAACACCTTCTTCAGGAAAAGATACCCTTTGTCGCGGGGATCCAGGCCGTCACCGTGGGCAAGGAAGAATTTCTTACCGCCGAATTCAGCCCTGACCGGGCCGGTGTGGACCGTTACCCCGGTTTCGGCGGGAAGATAATCAAATACCCACTGGTCGTGGTTCCCGGTGAAGAAGTGGACCGGTATCCCCTGGTCGGTGCAAGCGGCCATTCTGCCCAGAACCCGGGTAAACCCCCTGGGGACCACCCGCCTGTATTCAAACCAGAAATCGAAAATATCGCCCAATAGGTAAATGGCGGCAGCATCTTGGCGGATCTCGTCAAGCCATCCGGCAAACAACAGTTCCCGCTCCTTGTTGTCGGTCAGCATGGGAGCCCCCAGATGGACATCGGAGGCAAAGTATATTTTTTTCCTGTTTTCCAAATTTTTCGGATTAGCCTTTCAGGGCATGTAAGGACCTTTCCTGGTCCGGGCGGGCGGAACCATTTATTTCAGCAAGCCCGAAAGGGTCTGATCGATGGCGGGCCCCAGCAGGTTTCTGGCAACCACCCGCCCCTCCCTGTCGAGCAGATAGTTGGCCGGAAGCTGTTGCACGTTGTAATTCATCACTGCCCTGCTGCTTCCCTCCATGTCTCCTACGTTGATCCAGGTGAGCCCGTCTTCGCGGATGGCTTCCAGCCATGCCTCCCGGTCCTCATCCACGCTGACCTGGTAAATCTCAAACCCCCGGGAGTGATATTTCCGGTATATCTCCGCCAGAACAGGGTTTATAATTCTCGAACCGCTTTGCGCCGCAGACCAGAAATGGAGCAACACATAGCTGCCCCGCAGCGAGGAAAGCGCTATCTCCGTGCCAGCGGCATCGGGCAGCACGATCTCCGGGCTGTTTTCCCCTTTTTCTTCAATGAGTTGCCTGACCCTCCCCGCCCTTTCCCGGGCTATCAACTGCAGGGTGTTCTGGTACAGCGCTTTCACATGGTCGGAGCCGGGATACAGCGAATTAAGCGCCGAGGCGGCAATCCGCAGCGCCTGCAGATCCCTGACAATGTAATTTTCATCGTTGAACTTCTGGTATAGGGCTAGAACACTGGCCATCGAAAAGGGATGCTCCGACACGAAAGCGGTCGAATAATCGATCTGCTCCTGAACAATCTTTTCATACGCCCCGTTCCAGCCGGCTTTCAGCTGTTCTATGCCCGGATGGTCGGCATACAGCGTCGCCAGGGAGGAAATGGAATCCAGCTTCTGCTTGGTGATATTCAGCCGGTTGTTCAGTTCCTGGACCAACAGCGAACCGGGCGATCCTTCCACCCTGTAATCGCGCGTGAAATTCACCGCATCGGCCTTCACCGACACCTTTTCGGCCGAATCGACCAGCAGGGTGATGAAATTGTTCTCCGAAAGCTTTAAAAGAAAAAAGGTGGGGATGCTCACATGATGGCGGAAAGAAAACCCCTCCTTTTTGTTAATTTTGACCGAATCGACAGGGCGGACGCTGGTTACCAGGAGCTCTTCCAGGTAGATCATCCTGCCGGCTGCGTTGGTGATCTTTCCGGCAATCTCAAATTTTTCCTTTCTCTGGCACCCTGCCAGCAGCATGACAGAAAAGGCTGTCGCAACAATCAGATACCTCTTCATCCCGGTCAAAAAAGCAGTGATTACTCTGTGTAAACCCGGTTGGCGCCGGGATATTACCTGCGAAGATAATTATTTTATACTTTTAGCCCGTTGATTTTGGAAACGTGAAGATTTATAATGACCTGGAACATTTCAGGGCACTCAAACCGGTGGTTACCCTCGGCACTTTCGACGGGGTGCATCTGGGACACCGGAAGGTGCTGGAACGGTTGAAAGAGATCGCCGCCCAAACCGGGGGCGAAACCGTGATTTTCACCTTTCATCCCCACCCCCGGCAGGTCTTGTATCCCGGCGAACACAACCTCCGGTTGCTGAACACGCTGGCGGAAAAGACGGAACTGCTGGAACAGGCGGGGGTGGACCACCTGGTTGTCTTCCCCTTCACGCGTGCCTTTGCGGAGCTTTCCTACCGGCAGTTTGTCCACGACATCCTGGTCGACCGGTTGAATACCTCCTGTCTGGTGGTCGGTTACGATCATAAATTCGGAAAAGACCGGCAGGGCGATTTCCATTATCTGCAGGCGTGCGCCGAAAAGTACCATTTCAGGGTCGAAAGGCTCGATGTTTTACTGTCCAACGAATTGGAAATCAGCTCGACCCGTATACGCGAAGCCCTGGAATCGGGCGACATACAAAAAGCCAACCGTTTCCTGGGATATCCCTATTCCTTGCACGGGAGGGTGGTCGAGGGCAGGAAGGTGGGCCGCCTGATCGGATTCCCCACGGCCAACATCGAGGCGGACGAGGTTACCAAGCTGATTCCCGGCTATGGCGTTTATGCCGTATGGGCAAACCTTTCCGGAACGGTCCGCCCGGGGATGCTCAACATCGGCATCCGCCCCACCTTTGCCCAGAACGCCGATGAAAGAAGCATCGAAGTCCACCTGTTCGATTTCGACGAATTGATCTATGGCTGCAACATCACCCTTTATTTCCAAGAAAAGTTAAGGGATGAACTTAAATTTCCTGACAAGGAGGCTTTGATCAGGCAATTGCACCTCGACCGGCAGGCTGCCCGTAACATTCTTGATTCGCTGTGACCCGTCACCGGGCCCTTCTCTTCAGACCGCACGATACCGGCAGATGGTCGCTCGAAATGAAATCGTGGATCCTGAAGTTATATCCTTCAAAATCCCTGCTGAAAAGAATGTAATCAATGCGGAAGGAAGGCAGTTTCCCCACATAGGTCTGGCCGATCCCTTTTCCTGAACGGATGAAACCATCCCTCAGCGGGCCCCTGGTTTTACGGTAGGCATAGGAGGAGGGCGTGTCGTTAAAATCTCCGCAGACGATCACGGGATGGGGCGACTGGTCGATCTTCCGTCGGATGAGCCTCGCCTGCATGGCGCGCATCTCCATGGCCCTCTTGTATTTCCGGATCAACTCCCTGAATTCCTTCATGTTCTTTTTGTCGGGAATCCCGGGCGAATCGATGATATCGTACCGGTCAGGATCGATTCTGTAAGATTGCAGATGGATGTTGAACACCCGTATGGTATCGCGCCCGTCCACAAAGTCGGTGGCAATGGCTATGTTCCCCGAATTTTCGAACCGGATCTCCTCCATTCGCGAAATCGGTAAACGGGACATGGTGACCGATCCCATGGTTTTACCCGACCGGGCATACTGGTAATGCTTGATATGATGAAAGGTTTTCTTGGTCTCCTCGATGTTGAAAACCGTGTTGGTGCGTAATTTCACCTCCTGCAGGCAGATGAAATCGGGTTCATTTTGCCGGAGAAACCCCTTGATGCCCTCGGCAAGTTCGTGCGACGGGTTGCTGCCGCTTCCGCTGAAGTTTTTCACATTGTAGGAGACCAGTGTATAATCCACGGATTCTGATTCCCGGCCGGTCAGCTGGATGAACCGGCCCAGCATACCCCAGCCGGCCAGGAGAACCGCTCCCGGAATTACCATGTACACCGGTTTCACGATCAGCCACACGACCAGCAACAGCAGGTTCAGCGCCGCCAGATAGGGGAACAGCAATCCCAAAAGCGAAACAGACCACCACCTGTCGGGAGGAACATACTGCGAAACAATCGCCCCGGTCAGCGCCACGGCCGCAAGGATATTGAAAATCAACAGTATATTTTTCAAAAGACGTTTCACAGGGCTCTGTTTACCGGGTTTGCACACGCAACGCAATTTACATAAAATGAAAAATCAGGGAAGGACCGCCGCCTGAAATTTTAAGATTCCGGGATCCTGACTCCCCGGACCATTCTTGCTTTTCCGTGGAGGTCTTTTTTTATTTCGACTTCCCCGAACCCGGAATCCAGCAGCAGGGTTCCCACCTCATCGCCGAACCGCTCATTGATCTCAACGTAGAGTTCGCCGCCGGGGTTGAGCCATCGCACGGCCATTCCTGTTATTCTGCGGTAAAACAGAAGCGGGTCTTGGCCGGGAAAGAAAAGAGCCGGGAAGGGCTCGTAGGCCAGGACATTTTTTTTCATCGCCCTTTTTTCCCCGGGGGTCACATAGGGAGGATTGCTGACGATGATATCCTGCCGTTCCCAGTCGGGGTATTCTTCCCACCGCAGGATGTCGGCCCTGAAAAAGCGAGCCTCCAGATGGTTGACGGCTGCATTTTCCGCTGCCAGGGCAACAATTTCTTCCGAGAGGTCGCATCCCGCCACCCTGGCTCCGGGGAGTCCGGCTTTCAGCGCCAGGGCTATACAGCCGCTGCCCGTCCCTATGTCGAGAATGCTGCCCTCCGGATTTCTTGCGTCCCGGATGATCCAGCCGGCAAGTTCTTCGGTTTCAGGCCGCGGAATGAGCACGGCAGGCGTTACCTTCAGCCGGATGCCGCAGAATTGCGTCTGCCCCAGGATGTACTGGATGGGCTCCTGCCGAATCAGCCTGTCTGTGATCTCCCGGAGCGTTTCCCTTTCCCTTTCGCTGAACCGTTTGTCCTGCTGCAAGACCATATCGGTCAGCGACATGCCATGCAGGGTATGCAAGAGGGTCCGGATAAGCCCCTCCGTTTCACGGGGCGGATAATGCCCCTTCAGTGCTTCACGGATGCTTTGAATAGCCTGTTTCATATTCCGGGTGGTGATGACGGCCTGTTCCCTTTCTGCTGCGGCAGAAAAGCGCCGGCGCCGGTTTGACGGTCCGGAGCGTCAGAAAACCGCCCGGGGCCCCATGCCCTGCGGAAGAACCGGGATTCTCAGCGCATGCTCCACATACTGGAAATAGTAAAAGAGCTTGTGGTTCAGCTCCAGACCGTAATCGGTGAAAGAATCGTAGTCGATGGTGTGCTCAAACAAGCGGCTGTATCGCGGCATCATGACCTTGGAATTCCAGGCGGTGACATACTGCAGATTCCAGGTTTCGTAATAGGATTGCGAATGATACCAGTCGGGGCGGCTGTGCATGAGGTACCACGATTCAAATCCGGGATCGAGAACCACCAGTTCGTACGATACCGAATCCTGCGGTTCCTCCGCAGGGTTGCTGATGCTTACCTTCGAAAGCTGCCGGGCTCCGGAACAGGAGGCAAGCAGGGCCGCCACAAGAAAAATCCAGCTGAGGTGTCTCATGTCGGGGAAAGAGGTTGGTACACTGATCATACGTAAAAACGCCTTCCGGGTTATGGAATGGGTTCACAGGCAGGCGTCCCGTTCCTTTAACCGGCTACTGGGCAAGGGTAAAACGGAAACTGACCCCGAAATTGGTGTTCGACGTGTCGAACGAACCGACAAAGGGCTGGTTGATGATCTTGTCGAAATAGAGCCGTAGCTGGAACCGGTCGCTCACCATGTAATCGGCCGTGGTCTTAATGGTGACGGCATTCTGCCCGGCGGTCAGCTGATCTGTGTCTTCCACCAGCCGGCGAAGGACAGTCTTGTTTTTGCGCATCGAAAAATCGGCCCTCAGCGTAAGGTCGTTCGAATAGGAACGCTGGGAGCTTTTGGTTTTCAAAATAAGATCCATCCGGGTGAAGCGGTAGCCGACGCCTACGATGAATTCGTTGCTCAGGGTTTCGGTCAGCTGGTTGTTCGCGAACGACAACGCCATGCTCCGGGTCCGTTTCAGTTCGGCCCGGGTGGTCAGGTCGTTGATCCAGGTGATGTCCATGTTAATCAGCGGACTGAAGGTTTCGTTGATGCTCACCGAGTTGAAATCATAGGGCGGAAGGAAGTTGTTCTGAATGTCGCGTACATAGCTGAAGCCGTCTTCTGCCGCCAGGTAATTCAGGTTGGTGAGGAAAGAGCCTACCGAGTAACTGGAACGGTAGGAATGGGTGAAGTTCATGGTTTTCATGATCTGGTTCAGTTTGGGGATCCGTGAAACCATGCCTTCGTACTGCACCCGCCAGTTGGGCCGGATGTACCGGATGGAGGGAAAGAGGCCGAGCGACACCTTCGTGGGGTCGATGTCCTGGTAGGCAGCCAGGAAGGCGGGTACCAGCACCTCGATCGAAGTGGGGCCGTAGCCGTCGGGGAAGCCGGTTTCGGGGTTGGTCACCGAAGGGTTGTAGTCCGGTCCGGCCGGGCGCTCGCCGGCCAGCCTCCGGGCTATGATCAGCCGGTAATCCTTCAGCCGCTGGAAGGCTTCCGACTGGTGGACCTCCTCCTTTCCGATCGCAAAAAAGGCGGTTCCCCAGGTAAGGACCGACATGCTGAAGTTCCCCCTTTCGGTCATGTTCTGGGCATTGAAACGGGAGGCCGACGGATCGTAATTGTAAAACTCGCTCAGGTTCTTGGATATGGAGCGGTCGGCATTGATGTCGATCCGGAGGTCGGGCAGCGGTTCCACATCGGCCCGGGCGCTGAACCGTTCATTCCGGTTGAACTGGAAGGGGGTGTTCAGCAGCGGATCGGTGGTCAGCCACCCCTTTTCTCCCGCAATGCGGGCAAACTGCCGGTCCTGCCATCCCAGCAGAAAGGGCAGGCCGGGCGTGAACTGGCTGCCTCCCAGGTGGCTGAACATCGCCTGGTCGGGGGTGTACCTTCCCCCACCGAAAAGGGCTGGCTCCGGCAGGTACCCCGGAAGCACCGACCCCCCCGAAATGCTGTAATTGACCGATACGTTGCGCACGCCGGTGGCGATGCGGAGGGTGACGTCAAACAGGTCTTTCAGGAAATTCTTTTCCGGTTTTCCGGTTACCAGAATGCTGGCCGAAGCCAGGCTGTCGGCAGGTGTAAACTCCACATTGTTCTTGTCGAGGGTTTTCACCTTTCCGTTTACCTCCACCCCCCGTGCATCGGTGACCTTCACGGTGACCTCCTTGACTCCCAGTTTGTGGCTGACGTTGAAAGCCTCGCCGGCGTTCATTTTTATATTCCGCAGGCTGAACTCGGGGGCCGGCGGCGGCTGAGGCCGCTGCGGCTGGCTCTGCCGGCCGCTCATCCCCGGTTGCATGCTCCTCCCGCTGCGGCTTCCCCCGTAGCGGTTCCTCCCCGTATTCTGAAACTTGGTCTCCAGGTTTTTCAGATAGGGCACCATGTTGTACAGGCTCATCAGGCTGAGATTCCCGGTAAGCTGCAGGTTCTGGGAGTTTTCAACCATATTCCCCAGCTTCACCGTATCGGCCGTGATCGCCCCCGCCGTCCAGTTGTAGGTCCCCTGGTAGCGGGCCGAGGCATTCACGAAATTCAACATCTTGATCTGGTGAAGCGGAAGGGTGTAAGAGGCGTTGACCGAATGGTTGTACAACACCGGCCGCCCAAGGTCCAACAGGTTGGAAATGATCGAGTCGCGCTTCCATTCGTAATCGTCGTCACGACGGTTGAACCTTCCCTCGGGTTCGTCGATCCGGGAAGTGTTCCTTGATGAAAAATCCAGCTTCAGGTTGCGCGTCACGTCGTAACGCAGGTCAAAGTAACGGTTCCAGAGAAAATCCTTTTCAAAGGTCTTCGGCAGGATCATCCCCGGATTGGTGATGTTGCGGGTCTGTATCTCGTTGTAGCGCCGGTAGATGTCGGTGCGGAAGGAAACCTGCGCGGGCAGCGGGTAAATGTTCAGGTCTCCGATCAGCTTCAGGGGCCCCTTCTGAAGGAAGGCCACCTTCGACAGGGGCGTGAGCAGCTTGGGCCGGGTGTTGAAATTATAGGAAAACATCCCCCGGGTGATCTTGTCGATGTTGTATTCGGTGTTCACATTTCTCCTGAAGACCTCGTTGTAGGAATAGGTGACGGCAAAGTTGCCGGGGCTCCACAGTTTCGGGGGTTTCGGGTCTTCGACCCTCGGGTCTATCTTGATGTTGGTGATATTAATGCTTTTTCTGACCACCAGGTCCTGGGCGATGCTCCGCACCGAGTCCCGTTCCCTGCGGGAGTCGAGGTTTTTAAGCGATTCCTCCAGTTCGATGTCGGGATTCAGGGGGTCGTACTGCGGAGTGGTGTTGCTCTTGGAGTAGCCATAGTAGACCGGGATGTTCACCCCCGCTTTTTCGGGGAAGAAGCGGCCCAGGTCGATGGTGGAGGCAACGTCGATTTCGGCCTGGTTCTCAAGGCTTCGCTGGTTAACGTTTTGCTCGATGCTGCCGAAGCCCGCCGACCGGTAACGGCCCGCCACGGTTACCGTGCCCAGGTCGGCCAGCCGGGTGGTCACCCTCCCGATGGCCGCCCAGCCGCCGCTTTCATCAAAATCGGTAAGCCGCAGTTCGTTGATCCATACCTCCACCGCCTTCGGCCCCGGATTGGTGGCCTTTTTCTTATGCCGGATCCCCATCATCATCACCTGGATATTCCCCAGGTTGGGGCTTCCCTTCACTTTGATGCGGTTCTTGCCCTCGTTCCAGTTCCGGTGGATCTGCTCGTATACATCCTGCAACCGGAAGGCGGAACCGGCTTTTCTGATTTCGGCATCCCGGGCCAATTTGGCATTGGTGAACAGCTCCAACGGCACATCCAGCCGGTTGGCATCGGGCCAAACCTCGTAACGGTCCGCCTCGATCTCGCCGTTGTAACGCCCCTCCGGGGTCAGGGTCAGCGGAATCTCGTATTCATAATAGTTGTAACTGTAATCCGATCCCATCCGGATGAAAAAGGCCAGCTCATCATCCTTCAGGTCATTCCCTTCGATCTCCTCTGCATGGACTTCGAGCCTGAGCCGTTTGTATTTCCTGAAATCCATGTAAATATTCTTGTAGGCGGCACGGGCATCCCCCTGTTCAAGGCCTGTCACCTTCATGACCATGGATTGCTCGTTCAGCTGGCGGAGCTGCGGGTTGGCCGGGTCGATCACCCGGTCGATTCCGGGAGGCAGAATGTAGTTGACAGGCTCTTTGCTTCCGTTTTCCTCAATGTTCACGGCCGACACATCAAATGAAGCATCAAGAGAACCAGCCCCCTCATCGGCCAGCGTGCGGGTGTAACGGCGCCAGTCGGCCCTTACCAGGTCGAGGGTCGCAAAACGCAGTACCACCGGGTCTTCAAAATCGTGCAGAAACATGCGCAAAAACCGGATCGACTTGAAATCGGAAATCGATCCGAAGACCTCATCGTATTCCCTGACCGGCACCTTGAACTGATACCATTTGACCTCCCCGATCTGGCCGTTCTTCAGCTGCACGCGGCTCTGCTTGATGTCGTTGATGTAGTTGCTGCCCAGCACCAGGTCCTGCTTCCGGAGGCTGATCCGGTACTGGTAATACCTTTCGTATTCGTTCAGGGTATTGTCGCTGTTGATATCCTCCATGTCGGGCAGGGTGGAGGCAGAGGTGGGATAGGATTCGGGCGACATCTCGGTGGTGGGCGAATTGCCCTCGGGACCGTTGTACCGCTTGTACCTTTCCAGGATACCCAGCTCCTGCTGGTCGTAGTCGGAACCCCGGTAATAATGGTAATCATCGCCCGATGGGTCGGTTTCAAAACGGCGGTATACCCCGTCGGAAACCACGTTTTTCAGCTCTGCGAGATAGGTGTCGAAAAAGCTCTTTTCATTGTCGTTGTTCAGTCCGTCCATACCGATGTCCTGGTATTCCCTCGAGGCGGGATTGTTGTCGAAGGCGTTGACCAGCGACTGCTGGGTGGAAATCCTTCCCCAGATGGTGGTGTCGAGGTTGGTGACGGCGCTGGTGGTGGGTAGGCCGTTTTCGAACGATTTTCTCCCGTCGCGCAGGATGTCCTCAGAAATATCCCCCAGGTTCAGGTAGAGGTCTCCGCCGGACAGCCTTCCCAGTGTGTCATTGACAAAAGGATCCATCAGCCAGAATTCGATGAACTCTATGTTGGCGGTTTCGAAATCGCTGTTTTCGATTCTCCGCATGATCCCCGCCCATCGCGAACCGGGATTCCGCAAGTATCCCTCCGGGTCGAGCCCCGCCGAAAATTCGCCGGGAAGGAGGTCGTAATTGTAAGGCCCTCTTTCCCTGGGGTAAAAGGCCATGTCGAGAACGGAAATGTTGGTGGGCTGCCCGACGGGCGATTCCTTGGCGGGGAAGATCTCCTTTTCGAACACCTCGCGTACCAGGTGGTTCGATTGCAGTTCCTGGTCGTTTTTGATGTGGTCGGGGGTCAGGCTGCTGTTGCGCAGGAAAAGGGGGTCGATGGTGTACCAGGCCAGCAATGCCCTGTTGTAGTTGTAATCCAGCCGGTTGGCCAGGTTTCCTTCGGGAAGGAGCGACAACTGGTGCTGCGGGGTGCTGGCCAGCACCCAGTACTGGCGCGATTTCAGGTCGATCGAGGTTTTGGTGCCTTCAAAGTCGTCAACGTAGGCGGTTCCGCTTTTTTGGATCACCCTCGAATGGCCGGGGATCAACTGGGCAAACTCACCCTCGAAATCGATCAGCGAAGGGGTTTTGGTGCTTATGATGGGCAACCGGTCAATCATACGGGTCAGAAACTGGCTTTCGGCGCTGAACCGCGTATCCAACCCGAGCATCAGGTTGGAAATGGGATCCTCACCGTAATCCACCTTCTGAGTCAGAGGCCGCTCCTGCATGAACAGCGCGGTAGCCCCCAGGTTGAAACGGTCGGAAAAGGCGTAATTGGCATGGGTGCCCAGCAGGGTTTTGCGCTGCATCGAAAAGAGATCCTCGCTTTCGGTCGAGACCTGGACCGGCGTTCCCGCTTCCAGCAGCCCCGGATTGATGATGGTGACGCGCCCCAGGGTGTAATCGACCGTGTAATCCACATTCTCAACCAGCTCACGGCCTCCGGCGGTGACCTTCACCGACCCCTGCGACAGATTGAAGGCCCCGACCATGATGTCGGAACTCGAAGAACCCTTGTAACTGCCCGTAAGCCTGAACTTGTTGTGCTCTGCATCCTGCTCGGCGACGGTTTTCGTCGAATCGTACAACGACTGATACGCATATTTTGATGCCAGACCCGGGTCGCCGATCGAATCGGCCAGATGGCTCCCGAAGGGCTCCAGAACCGGAAAAATGATCCTGCCTGAATTCGACAGCACGGTGACCCCCTCCAGGTAGTCAAACACCCCGTCACGGTAAGGATCCTTTTGCTTGTTCAGGTTGTCGAGCTTCATCACGTTCAGCAGGATATGCCCCGACAGCTTCCCCTCCGGAATGTAATTGATGTAGGTCCCTGTCGAATCGTTCATGTACATCACGTTCAGGATGAAGTTCTCGCTGGTCAGTTGATAAGCATTCAGGTTGTACACGTTTTTCATCATCAGGTCCCACGTGGGAAGCCCGGGCGAGAGGTTGGTGCCTTTGAGAAGCTTTAACACCAGGGTCTGGGGCGCATCGATCCCGTCGGTTGAAAACTCCCCCACCTGGTACACCTGCCCGTTGACGGTGAAATTGAAGGCCACGGCCAGCACTTCGTCGCTGTTCAGGGAGGTGTTGAGCGAAATATAGCCCAGCCGTTCGTTCAGCGTATATTCCGACTGATTCAGCTTCCGGGCCTGCTCGATCTTCTCAAAGTCGCGCCCCCCGAGAAAACGGTTGCCGAAACGGGCCATGACCGCAGTCACCGACTGGATGTCGCGCACCGCCGACAAGTTGGTGCCGATCTCCCCGTAAAGGCCGTTGGCTCCGTTGGAAGGATAGAGGTTGTCGGGAAAAGGCTGGCCGGGAGTTTCCTGAAATTCCGGGATCTTGTTGAATATGTGGGGATCATGCTCCCCCAGATCCTGAAAGGCCAGGATGTTCCTGGCCTCGGTGAAGTTGTTCGACTTGTTGGTCACCCATACTTCGATCTTGTTGATCGTGATGCCCGAGCGGATCACCGGGAGGCTCGCCAGGGCGCCGTCGTAGGTATCGCGGAAATATTGCGAAAGAAAGAAATGGCGGTTGGCATCGTAATCGGCCGCCGATATTTCAAAATTGGTGACCTGGGCGCCGCCTTCGGTCTCCACCGTCTTGGTCTCCCCCTTGTGCTGGGAGAAAAGGGTGGTTAAGGTAAGTTTCCCGAACTGCAGCTCTGTTTTCACCCCGAAAAGGTTCGAAGCCCCGGTGATCAGCGAACCGCTGAGGGGCAGCGAAACATTCCCGGCTTCAATCCTTTTGATGATGTCGTCATCCTCCCCGGTATGCTCCAGGTTCATCTTGTTTTCGTAGTCGAAGGTGGCCTCTGTGTTGTAATTGACCCGCATGTTCATTTTGGTGCCTATCTGGCCCATCACGTTCATCTGGATCTTCTGGTCGAAATCGAAGGTGGGCACCTTGCGCAGCCTTTCCGGGATGGCGGGGTTGTCGGTGGCATTCATCTGATAGCCGAAGCTAACCTCCACATACCCCTGGGGCTGGATATTGATGGTATTGCCTCCGAAAATACGGTTGAAAGCTTCGTTTTCGATGGTCAGCCTGGGGATCAGAGATCCTCCCGGCTGGATGTCGGTGAGACTGCGTCGCTGCTGCCAGTAAGCTTCGACCGACTGGCGGAAATCATAATGCACATAATCTTTCAGCGACATGGCCTGGGGAAGCCGGTAGTTCAGCTTGCCTATCTTTTCGTAAAAGACATACTCTCCTGTGACCGGATCGAATTCTACCTGGAACCCAATGTTCCCGGGTTTTTTCAGGAACAGGTTGATGGAGTCGTTCCGCTGCGGAAAACCAAAGGCAGGCTTGTCCCTGAACGGAAAAGGGAGATTTCCCGTTGTATCCATCCGGACGCTGTCGCCGGCGGCATAACCGGATTCGCCGGCTATGGCCTCCTCCGCCCCCGTACCGCTGCCATACGCGGAGGCTGAAAAACAGAGGAGAAGGAAATGGATAAGAACAAGTATCTGTATGGTTTTTTTCAGCAAACCCATCTACGCTCTTTATAATCTTTTTAGTGTAAGTTTCACCACTGCTTCCAGGCTGGAACCGGGATGCTCCCTGATCACCTTGTCCAGTGCCGTTTCCGCATCTTTCCTTCCGAATCCCAGCATGACCAATGCTGATAACGCTTCATCGCGGACCGTATTGTTTTGGGGTGTTAAAATTTGTTGGTCGGACGGGCTTTTCACCACTTTGTCCTTCAGGTCTATAATGATCTTTTGTGCAGTTTTGAGTCCGATTCCCTTGACCGATTTCAGCAGGTTTACATTGTTCTGGGCAATGGCCCCGATCACCTCGCCGGGCGACAGCGTGGAGAGCATCATCAGGGCGGTGGAGGGTCCCACCCCGTTTACCGACAACAGGTTCCGGAAAAGCTCCCTTTCTGAGAGGGTGGCGAAGCCCACCAGCAAATGGGCATCCTCCCGCACGATCAGGTGGGTGTAGACCGTGGCCTGCTCCTTGCCGCCCAGGGCGGAAAAGGTGTGCAGGGAAATCTGGATGGCGTAGCCCACGCCACCGGTCTGGATCACCACCCGCGCCGGATTCAGCTCCGCAATTTCACCCCGGATGAACTCATACATGCGACCGCCGTTTAAAGGTTTTCTTCGTCTGTATGGATGTCGATGGCCTCATCAACCTGGTTCGGATTGATGTCAAATGTTTTCAGGGGTTCCCGGGTTATATCCCTGTAAATCTGCCTGTTTTTGTATATGTCAAGGGCGGTGTATAGGGCTTCCCGGAAGGAATCGGGCGATGCAATTCCCTCCCCTGCAATGTTGTATGCGGTCCCGTGGGCGGGTGACGTCCTGACGGCCGGAAGCCCGGCCGTGAAATTAACGCCTCTTTCAAACGACAGAAGTTTGAAAGGAATTAGCCCCTGGTCGTGGTACATGGCCAGGATGGCATCAAACCGGGCATAATCGCCCGAACCGAACAACCCGTCGGCGGCAAAAGGCCCCAGGGCGGTGATGCCTTCGCCAACCGCCTGGTCAATGGCCGGGATGATGATCTCCGTATCCTCTTTCCCTATCAACCCGTTGTCGCCGGCATGGGGATTCAGCCCAAGCACGGCAATGCGGGGATTGGTAACCGCAAAATCCTGCAGGAGGCTCTGATGCAAAATCCTGATCCGGGATAGTATTTTCCTTTTGGTGATCAGCTTGGGCACTTCTCCCACCGGAATATGGCCGGTCACCACTCCGACCTTCAGGTTCTCGCTTACCATCAGCATCAGATAATCTTCGGTTCTGAACTGGCGCGCCAGGTATTCAGTATGCCCCGGAAATTTGAAATGTTCCCCCTGGATGTTGTACTTGTTGATGGGCGCCGTTATCAGCACGTCGACCAGCCCTTTCTGCAGGTCGGCCACCGCCCGCTCCAGAGCCTGGAAAGAGGCTTCCCCCGCCTGGGACGTCGATTTCCCCAATTCCACCCTGATCTCATCGTCCACACAGTTGATGATGTTGGGCTTGTTCGGAGAGGCCTCTTGGGCGCTGCGTATGTGATTGAATATCAAATTCTCAACATTTAACGCTTTGCGATGGTAGGCCGCCACCTTGGGAGAACCGTAAATGACCGGAGTGCACATCTCCTGAATCTCCGCATCCATCAGCGTTTTAATGATCACTTCGTATCCGATGCCGTTGATGTCACCTTGCGATATGCCAACTTTTATTTTTGTATTGTAAACCATAAAGCTCCTTCATTAAACAATTTACCTTCTCAGGGAGAGAGCAAAATTACTTTTTTATTTAGATTATCGTACATCCCGGTCTTCCCGGGAGCTTATTTGCTCCTACCGGGCCTGAGGGGACCATCCTGTTTCCCGGAAGGTCTCCCGCCCGGCGGATAGCAAAAATTGCTATCCGGAGATAGCAATATTGGGTTTTCTGGCATCGCATCCGCATCCGGCTGGTTTGCCGGTTGCATCCGGGGCAGAAGGTCTTGCCGGAGATGCCGCTCCACAGAAGAGGAATTTCCTTAATTTTGGGACGGAAAGCCGGCGGGGGAGCGACAACAGTACCCTGCAGTAAAATCCGTTGCTCCCGCCGGTTTCCCGTTCCTGTCCGGAAATCGATAGCCCTGTGATGAAAATGGATGCAGACACGCTTTTTGAGAAAGCCCTGAACCTGGAGTCCCTGGATGCTGAGGAGGGTTTGTGGCTTTATGAAAATGCACCCATGGCCGGCCTCATGGCCGTGGCCGATGCCTGCCGTCGCAGGCAGCTGCCCGGCGACCGCGTGGGCTGGATCATCGACCGGAACATCAACATCACCAATGTGTGTGTCTCCGGCTGCCTGTTCTGCAATTTTCACTGCAAAAAGGGTGATGAAAAAGCATATGTCACCACCCCGGAGGAATATGTTCCCAAAATTGAGGAGTTGTTCCGTGCCGGGGGACGGCAACTGCTGCTGCAGGGGGGGATGCACCCCCGCCTGGGCCTTGACTATTACACCTCCCTGTTCAGGCAGCTGAAAGAGCGTTTTCCGGCGCTGAAGCTTCACGCCCTGGGACCTCCGGAAGTGGTTTTTATCGCCCGCAGGGAGCGGACCTCCTGCCGTCAGGTTCTGGAGGAACTGGTCGGGGCGGGCCTGGAAAGCCTTCCCGGCGCCGGGGCCGAGATCCTTTCCGATAGGGTGCGGAGCGCCATTTCCCCGGGAAAATGCAAAACAGAGGAGTGGCTCAGCGTCATGCGCGAAGCCCACAAAATGAAGCTGGTGACCTCGGCGACCATGATGTACGGCCACATCGAAACCCTCCGCGAGCGGATCGAACACCTGGTTCACCTGCGCACCCTCCAGGAGGAGAAACCGGAAGACAGCCCCGGTTTTGTCACCTTTGTGCCGTGGCCCTTCATGGATGAGAATACCGCGTTGGCAAAAATGGGAATCCGCAACCGGAGCAGCGCAACCGACTACCTCCGGCTGGTGGCCGTCAGCCGTATCATGCTCCATAACATCCGGAACATCCAGGCCTCCTGGCTGACGGTAGGTGCCGCCACCGGACAAATGGCCCTGCACGCCGGGGCCAACGACTTCGGCTCCATCATGATGGAGGAAAATGTGGTCTCCAAGGCCGGGGCGCGCTACCGCTTCGACGCCGCCGGCATTCAGCAGGCCATTCGCGATGCCGGCTTCCAGCCCCGCTACCGGAACCAGGCCTACGAGGACGACAAGGTGTGGAAAGAAGGAAAACCAGAAGATCGGATGAGGAGTCCTGAATCCTGAATCCCTGTCCAGCCCAAAGCCGTGCAGCGTGGAAATCGCTTGAACACCATCAAATCACCGGGGGCCTGTCAGGCGATGATCTGCAGTTTTTTGCCGGCACGGACGAAGGCGTCGGCCGCCCTGTGAATCTGTTCCTCGCTGTGGGCGGCGGAGATCTGCACCCGGATGCGGGCTTTGCCGCGGGGCACCACCGGGAAGACAAAGCCGATGACATACACCCCCTCTTTCAGCAGTTCGTCGGCAAAGCGGATGGCCAGCGGTTCGTCGTATACCATAACGGGAATGATGGCGGTATTGCCCTTTACCAGGTCGAAGCCCGCCATTTCCATCCTGCTGCGGAACAAACCGGCTTTGGCCATGACGCTTGCGGGGAGTTGCCTGCTTTCCGTGAGCAGTTCGATGGCTTTCATGGTGGCCCCGACGGTGGCCGGTGCCAGGGTGTTGGAGAACAGGTAGGGCCGCGAACGCTGCCGCAGCATTTCGATGATCTCTTTCCTGCCCGAGGTGCATCCGCCGTTTCCGCCCCCCATGGCTTTCCCGAACGTGGTGGTGATGATGTCGGTTTTTCCGGTCAGTCCGTAATATTCAGCCGTACCCCGTCCGGTGGGGCCTATGTAGCCCGTGGCGTGCGAATCGTCGACCATTACCAGGGCATCGTATTTCTCGCACAGCTCCACGATTTCGGGAAGCCGGGCCAGGTCGCCGTCCATGGAAAAGACCCCGTCGGTGACCACCAGCCGGTAGCGGGCGGTGGCTGCCTCCCGGAGGCATTGCTCCAGCTCTGCCATGTCGGAATGGCTGTAACGGTAGCGCCGGGCTTTGCACAGCCGCACCCCGTCGATGATCGAGGCATGGTTCAGGGCGTCGGAGATGATGGCGCTATCCTCTCCCAGCAGGGGTTCAAAGACTCCGCCGTTGGCATCGAAGGCCGCACAATACAGCAGGGTATCTTCCATGCCCAGGAATTCCGACATCTTTTTTTCAAGCTCTTTGTGGATGGACTGGGTGCCGCAGATAAACCGCACCGACGAGAGCCCGAAGCCCCAGGTTTCCATGCTGTCGCGGGCAGCCCGCACCACTGCAGGGTGGCTGGCAAGCCCCAGGTAATTGTTGGCGCAGAAATTCAGCGCCCGCTCCCCGCTTTCAAGGGTAATTTCAGCCCCCTGCGGCGAGGCGATGATCCTTTCCACTTTGTAAAGTCCCTGTTCCTTCAGTGTTTCCAGGGTTTGCTGCAGTTCCTGCCTGATCTTTCCGTACATGGTATTTTGTTTTTTAAATGTTTCTGAAACGCAATCCTCCGGGTGGCCGGATGGTTATTCCCGGGTCAGTATTTCCCTGTTGTCCAGATCTCCGGATCCGGTTCCCCGGGCAACACCGGAGAGAAAATGTTCCGGAGGGTATATTTTGAAGCCTCCCGTTTGGTGAGCAACCGGCTCCAGGGCACCCGGCCCCGGCGTTCCGCCCCGGGGCCGCGGTTGCCGTATTCGGCATAAAAGACGGTGCTTTCACGGGTGGGATCGTTCCAGTTCGACCATCCGGCGGGTATAAGGTGAGGCCCCATGTCACAACCGAGGAAAACGGTTCGGGCATGGTTGCGCCAGGGTCTTCCCAGGTAAACGCCGCGGATCTCCTCCGGGGCGGTAAGCCGGCAGCCCCGGAATACGAAACCGAACGCTTTCCCCCGCGGGGTGCTGGCCGCCGTGATGTAGGAGTCCCCCTTGCTGTGCAGGGTGCATCCTTCAAACAGGGCGGTAGCCGCTCCGAAAATAAAATCGGTGGCGCCCTCAATATAGCAACCGGTGAAATAATGCCTGCTGTGGCTTCCCGCCAGGTACAGGGTGTCCTGGTGTCCCAGAAACCGGCAGTTCCTGAAAACACACCGGTCGCCCTCCACATGCAGGGCAACAGCCTGCCCCACAGGCCCGGCGCTGTTGATCACCGTCAGGTTTTCGGCCGTGAAGTCATCGGCCTCCACCCGCAGGGTATAGGTGTAAAAGGTGCTGTTCCTGCCCCGGTTGACCCGGGCAAAGGAATCATCAAACACCAGGATGGTGCTGTCCGCACTCTCCCCGATCAGCGACAACCGGCTGTTGCATTCCGGGACATTCACCTTTTCCCGGTAAGTTCCGTTCCGGATAAAAATGGTGACCCGCTTGTCGGGGAACGCCTTGGCGGCATCGATGGCTGCCTGTACGGAGCTGAAATCACCGCTTCCGTCGGGAGCCACGGTCATCTCATACCGCTCCTGGCCCTCCGCCCGGAAAAGTACCAGCAGCATCACGATCCCGGCAAGGGGAGCAAACAATTTGTTTATCATGTGGCTGTTCTCAAATTGGGAAGCATTGTTTTTTTAAGGCTGCCTGCACCTCATCCCATGGCTATTGATTTTCACGCCTGGCTGCACCGGGCTCCGTAGGCGGGTCGTTGCCTGTGGGTTGCGTTCCGGCCTTTCCGGGCATTTTACTCTCCAGATGCCGGAGATAGGCGGGATCGATATTGAGTCCCAGCGCTTTGGCCTTCGCGATGTCGTCCATAGCCCGGGGGATATCGCCCGTTTTGTTGAAGAAATAGGAGCGGTTTTGCCAGAATACCCCTTGGCCGGGTTTCAGTTCGATGGCGCGGTTGTAATCGGCCAGCGCCTCCTTTTTCATTTCCATCTGGTTGTAGCACAAGGCCCGCAGGTTATACATGTCGGCATCGCCGGGTTCGAGCGCCAGGTAGGCGGTGATGTCGGCGGCCGATTTCGCAAATTCATCCCTGTTGTAAAAGGCCAATGCCCGGTTCGACAAAGCCGCGGTATTGACCGGATCGAGCGATAGCGCCTTGTCCAGGTCGCGGAGAGCCTCCCCGGTGCGGCCCTTGGAAGCCAGGGCGGCCCCGCGGTTCGCCAATGCCCCCGGAAACTCGGGAGCCAGCGACAGGCACCGGTTAAAATCCGCCAGCGCCAGATCCACCTTTCCCTGGTCAAAATAAACCTTCCCCCGGTTGTTGAGCGACAGATGGTAATCCGGATTGATCTCCAGGGCGGCGTTGTAGTCGGCCAAAGCTTTTTCGTACTGGCTGATCTGCCGGTAATAATGGCCTCTGTTGTTGTATGCCAGCGGATTGTGATATTTCTTGGCGATGGCGTCGGTCCAGATGGTTTCGCTGTTTTTGAAAACCCGGCTCCTGGAAAAGGACAACACCGCCGCCAGCAATAAAAGCGCCCATACCGCCCTGTCGGTACCCCGGAGCCGGTACCTTCCGGCAACCAAAGCCAGGGCGACGAAAAAGGCCGGTACCCCCAGGTACAGGTACCGGTCGGCATACAGCGTATCGCGGATGCTCACCACCTGAAAGGCAAAGGTCAGCAGAAGGGAGATGAACAAAAAGGAAAAAGCCCACAGGACCTTTTTGTCACGGCGGCTGACCCTCCAGAGGAGGATTCCGAGCAGGAGCGAAAGCAGCGGGTACAGCAGGTAGCCGGCCGGGCCGGGATCGGGATAACCGTAAAAGGGAGCCAGCCGGACCGGGAAAATGAGCAGCCGGAGATAAGAGACAAACGAATAGGTGAGGAAAAACAGGCGCTCCGCCAGGTTGTAGTCCTGCGGTTTGACTTCGGCCCGCGACGAAACGGCCAGGTAGGAAACCACCACAAAGGCGCAGCTTGCCGCAAGGAAAGGAATGAATTTCGTCAACTCTTTTATCCTGAGTATTTTGACACCCCTGAACAGGGAGATGGAAAGGATGAAGAGGGGGAAAATAAGCGCCTGCTCCTTGGAAAAACAGGCGAGGAGCATGCACAGCAACGCCAGCAGGTACCAGGTGATTTTCCCGGTGTCGAGCTGTTTGACCCACGCTATCAATCCCAGCAGGGTGAAGAGGGCAAAAATGCCCACTTTATAGGAAGCGGAGAGCCAGGCGACCGATTCAGCCTGGACGGGATGCAGGGCGAAGAAACCCATGGCGATCCAGCCGCTGCGCCTGTCTTTCAGGAGATTCCGGAAAAGGATGTACACAAGAAGGGTGTTGGCCAGGTGCAGAAGCAGGGAACCGGCTTTGAGCAGCAGCACGTTTCCGCCGCCGGCGTTGTACAGGAACCCGGTGATCAGCATCGAAACCGGTGCGTACTGGCCGAAATAAAAACCGGAGAAGAGCAGCCGGATGTTGGCGGCGGAAAGTTGGGTGACGAACGGATTTTCATAAATCATCCAGTCGTCGTCGTAGTTGATGTATTCCTGCCCGAGAAGGGGCAGGTAGACGAGGATCGCAAGGGCGGCGACCCCCCACAGGTAGCTCTGCGGCAGCGGTTTCAGCGGATTGTCAACGGCAGGGGTCCCTTTATTTCTGTTTTTCGGTTTCGACATGGAGCAGGGTTCGGCAAATGCGGAATAAAAATAGGGAAAAAAATGACGTGGGATCAGGGAGGGTTGCAGGAGCGGAGCTGTGACAGCCCGGGAGGGCATGGCCATCCTGATTTTGTGTATCTTTGCGGGCAAATCAGCGAGGTATGACCGAACGAAGCGTCAGGGTGCGTTTTGCGCCCAGTCCCACGGGGCCCCTGCACATGGGCGGGGTCCGGACAGCCCTTTTCAACTACCTTTTTGCGCGCAGGAACGGAGGGGCATTTTTGCTGCGCATAGAGGATACGGACCAGGCGCGGTATGTGCCGGGTGCGGAGGAATATATTGTGGAGAGCCTTCGCTGGTGCGGGCTGATTCCCGATGAGGGGCCCGGTTTCGGTGGCGGTTACGGGCCTTACCGGCAGAGCGAACGCAGAGAAGTGTATGCCGCATACGCCCGGCAGCTTACCGCTACGGGATGGGCCTATTTTGCCTTCGACACTCCGGAGACACTCGACGTGCTGCGCCAGGAGGCAGAACAAAGGGGTGAGGTGTTTTCGTACGGGCCCCGGACGCGCAGGGGGCTGTGCAATTCGCTTTCCCTGTCGCCGGAAGAGACCTCCCGGAGGCTGGAGGCCGGCGAACCGTACGTCATCCGCTTCCATATGCCTGAGGAGCTTGCCGTTACAGAGGAGGACCTGATCCGCGGCAGCGTCACCTTTAACACCCGGGAACTCGACGACAAGGTGCTTTTCAAGTCGGACGGGATGCCCACCTACCACCTGGCCAACGTTGTGGACGACCACCTGATGGAGATCACCCATGTGATCCGCGGGGAGGAATGGCTGCCGTCGTTGCCGCTGCATGTGCTGTTGTACCGTGCTTTCGGCTGGGAAGAGACCCGGCCCCGGTTTGCCCACCTCCCGCTGATCCTCAAGCCGCAGGGCAAGGGAAAACTCAGCAAGCGCGACGGCGATTCAATGGGATTTCCCGTGTTTCCCCTTGCCTGGGAAGATCCCGCCACGAAAGAAATTTATAAAGGATATCGGGAGGAGGGCTATTTCCCGGAAGCATTCATCAACATGCTGGCCCTGCTGGGCTGGAATCCCGGCACCGACCAGGAGGTTTTCCCGCTGGAGGAACTGGCTTCCCTGTTTAACCTGTCGCGGGTGGTGAAAGGAGGTTCCCGCTTTGATCCCGAAAAGGCCCGCTGGTTCAACCGGCAGTACCTGCAGATGAAAAAACCGCAGGAACTGGCCCGGATGGTGGTACCCCTGCTGAACGCCCGGCAGGTCGACACCACGCTGGCCACCGTGGTGGCGGTCGTGGAAGAGGTGAAGGAGCGCTGTGATTTTGTTTCCGATTTTTGGGAACAGGGCTATTTTTTCTTCCGGGCGCCCGACGGTTACGACGAAAAAGCCGTAGCCAAACGGTGGAAACCCGACATTCCTCCCGCCATGCTGGCCCTGGCCTCCCTTTTTGAGACGGCCGGCAGCTGGGAGGCTTCCCTGATCAAAGAGCAGTTTTCAGCCTTTATGAACGAAAAGGGCTGGAACTTCGGAAACGTGATGAATGCGTTGCGGATCTGCCTCGTCGGGGGTACCGTCGGCCCGGATCTTTTCCGGATTATGGAACTTCTGGGAAAAAAAGAGACAGTACAGCGGATCAGGAAGGCCGTGGATTTCCTGGGGATGGCCTGAAGCCGGGCTTTGCATCAGCCGTAGCTGCTGTTGTCCCAGCAATGGGTGCACAGCTTTTCCTTGGGGAGCCCGATGGCCGCCACCAGGTCGTCGAGCCGCTGGAAAGCCAGGCTGGTAAGGTTGAGGCTCTCCCGGATCTTGTCGACCATCGCCCGGTATTTTTCACTTTCCGGCTCCTGGTATCTGCTCGGGTCGGTTTCAGGGTCGCCCTCCAGTTTCATCATCGCCTTCCGGGTGGCCAGTTCGGTGACCTTCTTGGAACGTGAGAAATTGAGGAAAGGGCAGGAATAAAGCAGGGGAGGGCAGGCCACCCGCATGTGTATTTCGCGGATCCCGGCTTCGTAAAGGTCGCGGGTGTTGCCGATCAGTTGCGTTCCCCGTACGATGGAGTCGTCGCAAAAAATACCCGACTTGCCACCCACGAGAGAGCGGTTGGGAATCAGCTTCATTTTGGCCACCAGGTCGCGGGTTTCCTGGTTATAGGGCATGAAACTCCTGGGCCAGGTAGGGGTGTACTTGGCATAGGGCCGCATATAAGGAATACGGCTGTGGTTGCTGTAACCCACCGCATGGGCCACCCCCGAATCGGGAATACCCGACACGAAATCGGCAGGCGTATTGTCCCGGGCAGCCAGCGCAGCCCCGCAGCGGTAACGGCATTCTTCGACGTTGATGCCTTCGTAGAACGAGGGCGGATATCCGTAGTATACCCAGAGAAAAGCGCAAACCTGCATCTGTTCCCCGGGTTTGCGGAGCGTCTCTATGCCGTCGGCCGTCACCCGCACGATCTCCCCGGGCCCCAGGTCGCGCACCGTTTCATAGCCCAGGTTGAAAAAGGAACAGGACTCGGTGGCCACCGCGAAAGCATCCTCTTTTTTCCCGGTCACCACCGGAGTGCGCCCCAGCTTGTCGCGCGCGGCTATCATCCCTTTTTCGGTGAGCAGCAGCATGGAGCAGGAGCCCTCCACCCGGGCATAGACGTTTTCTATCCCCGATACGAAATCACCCCCTTCGCAGATCAGCATGGCCACCAGTTCGGTGGGATTGGGCCCTCCCTGGCTGGTCTCCGCAAAATGCTGTCTTTTCTGCAGCAGGTTGTGTTCCAACTCCCCGATGTTGTTGATCTTGCTTACCGTGGCGATGGCGAACTTCCCCAGGTGCGAGTTGACAACAATCGGCTGCGCTTCCATGTCGCTGATGACCCCGATGCCGCTGTTGGCCGCAAATCCCTTGATATCTTCGGCGAACTTGCTGCGGAAATAATCGTTCTCGATGCTGTGTATGGCCCGCTGAAACCCGAGAAAGGCATTGTAAAAAGCCAGCCCGGCACGCTTCGTCCCCAGATGTGAATGATAATCGGTCCCGTAAAACAGGTCGTTGATGCAGCTTGACTTTCCGACACTCCCGAAGAACCCGCTCATAACCCGCGCTTAATTGTGGTGCAAAAATGTGCAATGCAATTGAAAAGAAAAAACGGAAGGGTGTAATTTTACTGAATGTTTTCCATTCCTTTGAATGGGAACGCAATAACCATGGCTGCCATACCGCTGCATATCATTTCGGGTTTCCTGGGAAGCGGCAAAACCACCTTCCTGAAACAGATCCTTGCCACCCTGCCCTCTTCCTGCAGGGTGGGGGTCGTCCAGAATGAATTTGCCCCGGCAAACATTGACGGGAGGGAAATCATTGGAGCAAGAAAGGGGATACGCATCCTGGAGGTTAACAACGGTTCGGTCTTTTGTGTCTGTCTTTTAAGCGGTTTTGCGGAATCGCTCCGCCGGTTTCTGGATGAGGTGAGCCCTTCGCTGCTGGTATTGGAAGCCTCGGGGTTGTCGGATACGACCTCCCTGGGGGAGATGCTGGAGCACCCCCTGCTGGCGGGAAGGCTGTTTCTGGCGGCCAACTGGTGCATTGTCGATGCCCTGAATTTTGCGAGGGTGGGGAGGATGTTGCAGCGGGTGGTCCACCAGGTGCGCATGGCCGACAGGATCCTTCTCAACAAATCGGATCTTGCTGCGGAAAAGTTGCCGATGCTGGAAAAGGAGATCGCCGCTCTCAACCCCTTTGCCACCCTGGTTGTCACCACCTTTTGCCAGGTTCCCTTCGACCCCGCCCCTGCGGCGGCCGGCCGTCTATTTCCTGACGGTTCCGGTTCCCTGGGTCCCCCTGGCATTCAGACCATGGTCATCCGTACCACACGGCCGGTTTCTGAAGCCTCGCTGCGGGAATTCCTGGCTGCCTGGGCTCCCTTATCCTATCGCATCAAAGGCTATGTGTTGACGGGAACCCGGTCGAAGGTGGCCGTTCAGTGCACCCAGGGCCAGACCGTTGTGCGTCAGGCGGAGTTCTGGCCGGGACCTACCGAACTGGTTGCCCTGACCGACCACTTTACCCTCCGCGAATGGCGCCGGTCATTTGCCCGGTGCCACGGAAACGACATCCCCTGAAGCGGCCAACCCCAACGGTTCCCGGCCCCCGCAGGAGCCTTTCGTTTTTTTTCTATCTTTGCGCTGATTTTTAGCTGATTGGAAAGTATGGCGCACAAGGCGGGTTTTGTGAACATCCTCGGGAATCCCAACGTGGGGAAATCTACCCTTATGAACGCCCTCGTGGGAGAGCGGCTTTCCATCATCACTTCCAAAATGCAGACCACCCGGCACCGGATCAAGGGAATTGTGAACGGAGAGGATTTTCAGATTGTCTACTCCGATACCCCGGGTATCCTGAAGCCCAGCTACAAACTGCAGGAAACCATGATGAAATATGTGGAGACCGCCCTGGCCGACGCCGATGTGATCCTTTACGTCACCGATGTGAAGGAAAATCCCGGGAAAAACCGGGAATACACCGACCGGATCAGCAAGTCGGGGGTTCCGCTGATTGTCCTGATCAATAAAATAGACCTTTCCAACCAGCAGGAGGTGATCCGCCTGTTCGATTACTGGAGCGCCGTATTTCCGGAAGCCGCCATATTCCCGGTATCGGCCACCGAAAAATTCAACCTGGAACCTGTCTTTGAACGGATCCTTCAATGGCTGCCCGAAAGCCCCCCCTTCTTTCCGAAAGATGAACTGACCGACCGCAGCGAAAGGTTTTTCATGGAGGAGATCATCCGTGAAAAGATTATGCTTCACTACCAGAAGGAGGTTCCCTATTCGGCCCAGGTGGAGGTCGACTCTTTCCGCGAGGAGGAGGGACTGGTTGCGGTGCGGGCCGTCATATACGTGGAACGGGAATCCCAGAAGGGGATCATCATCGGCAAGGGAGGACTGGCGCTTAAAAAGGTGGGAACCGAGGCGCGGCAGGAGGCCGAAGAATTCTTCGGCAGGAAAATGTTCCTTGAGCTGCATGTGAAGGTTGCCAGGGAATGGCGCGAAAATGAAAGGGCGCTCCGCCGGTTCGGATATGAGGCGGAGTAACAGCCGGGCTTTTCCCGGCAGGCAGGGATTCCCTGCAGGAGATAATTATCAAAGCATTGTTTATGAGCAGGATCGTTGCGATAGTGGGTCGCCCCAATGTGGGAAAATCGACGCTTTTCAACCGGTTTGTGGAATCGAGGAAGGCGATAGTGGATGATGAGCCGGGAGTGACCCGCGACCGGATATACGGAAAATGCCTGTGGAACGGGGTGGAGTTTTCGGTCATCGATACGGGCGGCTATGTGGCCGGCTCGGAAGATGTGTTTGAGGAGCAGATCCGGAAACAGGTGTTGCTGGCCATCGAAGAGGCAGACCTGGTGCTGTTCATGACCGATGTGGAGTCGGGGATCACCGACCTTGACGAAGCCGTTGCAGGAATCCTCCGCAAATCAACCACCCGGGTGCTGCCGGTGATCAACAAGGTCGACAACAACAACCGGCTGGCAGACGCGCAGGAGTTTTACGGCCTGGGGCTGGGAGAGATCTACTGCATTTCGGCCATGACCGGCAGCGGCACCGGCGAACTGCTCGACGAAACGGTACGTCTCCTGCCGGAAGCCCCCGCCTGGGAAGAACAGGAAAACCTCCCCCGTTTCACCGTGGTGGGAAGACCCAACGTAGGCAAATCTTCCTTCATCAATGCCCTGGTCGGTGAGGAACGGAACATCGTCACCGACATTGCGGGAACCACCCGCGATGCCCTCCATACCCGATACAACAAATTCGGGTACGATTTCATCATCATCGACACGGCCGGACTCCGTAAAAGGGCCAGGGTGAAGGATGACCTGGAGTTTTACTCTGTGCTGCGCTCGGTGCGCACCATCGAGGAGGCGGATGTCTGCCTCCTGATGCTGGATGCCTCACGCGGCATCGAAGCCCAGGACCTGGCCATCCTCAATCTGATCCTCAAAAACAAAAAAGGGGTGGTTATTCTGGTGAACAAATGGGACCTGGTGGAAAAAGACCAGAACACCCTGCGGCTTTTCACGAAGGAGATCCTCGAACGGGTGGAACCCTTCACCGATGTTCCGCTGGTGTTCATTTCGTCGCTGACGAAGCAGCGGATCCACAAGGCACTGGAAACAGCCATGCAGGTATACCGGAACAGGCAGCGGAAGATTAAGACCTCGGAATTGAACCAGGTAATGCTGGAGGTGATATCGGCCTATCCCCCCCCTGCCTGGAAGGGGAAAGACATCCGGATCAAATACTGCATGCAGCTTCCGTCGGCTTCGCCCGGTTTTGTTTTTTTTGCCAATCTTCCCCAGTATATCCGGGAGCCCTATCGCCGTTACCTGGAGAACCGGATCCGGGAGAAGTTTGATTTTACGGGGGTTCCCATCCAGGTGTTCTTCAGGCAAAAATGAGTTATCTTTGTGCACTGACAGTGTAAAATGACCTTCAGGTTTTTCCATATTGCCAAGCCGAAGCAGTTTGAATACAAGCCGCGGTTTTACGACCCGGTGGTTGAGGAGCGCCGGGAAAGGGAAAGAAGAATCCGCGAGGAGCTGGGGATGACCGGAGAACCGGCGCAGGGGCAGCGGCGCACGATGGTTATCAGGGGCCAGTTTCGCAAGTCGGGTTTCAGGAGGGGTGCGACCACTGAGGAGGCAAGGCGGAAAAGCAACAGAAGGCTGCTGGTGCTGATTCTGCTGCTTGCCGCACTGTTTTATTTTCTTTTATACCGGTAAACCCACCTTTTGTGCCCGACGTCATTCAGTTACTGCCCGATTCGGTTGCCAACCAGATAGCTGCCGGCGAGGTGATCCAGCGGCCGGCCTCCGTTGTCAAGGAGCTGGTTGAGAATTCGCTGGATGCCGGTGCGGGAGAGATTCTCATCCATATCAAGGATGCGGGTAAGACGCTGATCCAGGTTACCGACAACGGTTGCGGCTTGTCGCCCACCGATGCCCGAATGGCCTTTGAGAGGCACGCCACCTCCAAGATCAGGGAAGCGGGCGATCTGTATGCCATCCGTACCATGGGATTCCGGGGCGAAGCGCTGGCTTCCATTGCCGCCATCGCCGATGTCGAAATCCGCACCAGGCGCGATGAAGACGAAACAGGCACCTATCTGCACCTCAGCGCCACCCGGGTCATCTCCCAGGAACCGGCTGCCTGCAACCGGGGTGCCAGCCTCATGGTCAAGAACCTCTTCTTCAATGTTCCGGCACGGAGGAAATTCCTGAAATCGGACAGCTATGAGCTGAAGAACATCCTGGTGGAGCTCCAGCGGGTGGCCGCCCCAAATCCCGAGGTAACCTTCCGTTTGTACCATAACAACAACCTTCTGCTTGACCTGCCCGCCGGCCCCCTGAAAAAAAGATTGTCCGGTCTGTTCGGGAAAAACATAAGCCAAAGCCTGATCCCCGTGGCCATCGATACCACCCTGGCATCGGTGTCGGGATTCACGGGCCTTCCCAAATTCGCCCGCAAAACCATGGGCGAACAGTTTTTTTTCGTTAACCGCCGATACATGCGCCACCCCTGGTTCCATAAGGCGGTTATGCAGGCTTACGAAAAGCTTCTTCCTGCCGATTCCTTTCCCTCCTATTTTCTGTTTCTCGAGGTGGATCCGACAGCCATCGACATCAACGTGCATCCCACCAAAACGGAGATCAAATTTGAGAACGAAAATGCCATCTGGCAGATAATCCATGCGGTGGTACGGGAATCCCTGGGCAAAAACAGCGTCATGCCGTCGATCGATTTCGACCAGGAGGGAAGCATCGACATACCGCTGGCGCCCAAACCGGGAACCCGGGTTCCGGAACCGGCTGTTTTTCTGACCCCCGGGTACAACCCTTTTGCAGACAGGGAGGGGGCTTCGGCTTCGCAGCTGCCGGATTGGGAGCTTTTGTACCGGGAAGGGGAAGATCAGCGGCGGGAGCGGCTTCCCTGCAACCAGGACCCTGATTCCGGCGGGCAGCGCCAGATATTCCCGGGCGGCGAAGCCTTCTCCCCTGGCCGTAAAATCCTTCAGGTAAAACAAAAATACCTTGTCCTCCCCGTTAAATCGGGCATGATGTTCATCGACCGCAAAAGGGCGCAGGAAAGAATTTTCTTCGAGCGGTTCCTGGAGCAGATGAGAACGGAACAGGTAGCTTCGCAGCAGCTTCTCTACCCCCACACCTTTGAACTGAACCCGGTCGATGCCGGGCTCCTCAGAGAGACACTGCCCGAATTACAAGCCCTGGGTTTCGACATCGGCGAATTCAGCAGAAGCTCGTATGTGATCACCGGGGTTCCTTCCCTTCTGGTGACAGGCTCACCCGTGGATATTGTGGAAAAACTGCTCGAGGATTTCAAGAATGCGCCTCTCAGCGGCAGGGAAAGGCTGAGGGAACAGATTGCGGGATTGCTGGCCAGGGCTACCGCCCTGAATGCCGGCGACCAACTGCTGCCAGGGGAGCCGGACCAGCTGGTTGACCAGCTTTTCGCCTGCTCCGCCCCCAACTATACCCCCGACGGACGGCCGGTACTGGTAATTCTTTCGGCAGAGGAAATCGACAAATATTTCAGCAGATAAACCACTCCGCCCCGGCGGAGAAAAGATGCGGAACAAAAGACTATGAACCAATACAGACCTTTGAGGGATACTCCCGTGGTGGTGAAAAACCTCATTATCATTAACGCGCTGATGCTTTTCGGCACCCTCGTCCTGCAGCAGGCAGGCGTGGACCTGGTGGAAAAGCTGGGGATGCACTTCCCCGGATCGGATAAATTCCGCTTTTACCAGATCATTACCCATATGTTTATGCATGGCGGACTGGCCCATCTTTTCTTCAACATGTTTGCCCTCTGGATGTTCGGAAGGGTACTCGAAAGCATCTGGGGCCCGAATCGCTTTCTGCTCTATTATTTCGTCACGGGTTTGGGGGCCGTGGCCCTCCACATGTTCGTCAACTACCTGGAGATCTCCTCCATGCAGCACACGTTCACCGCCTTCAGCAACACACCCGCTCCCGAGATTCTCGATAAATTTGTCGGAAAGCACCTGTCAAACCCCAGCAGGGAGGTCCGCGATTTCATCACCAACTGGTACGACGATCCGGGAAGCCTCTCCTATGCGGCCGAGGGCCAGCGGATCATGAACCTGATCCTTACGATGAAAATGGACATTCCCACGGTAGGTGCCTCCGGTGCGGTTTACGGGGTGCTGCTGGCCTTCGGCATGATATTCCCCAATACCCGGCTGATGCTTCTCTTTCCCCCGGTTCCCATCAAAGCCAAGTATTTCGTAATGGGGTACGGTGTCCTCGAACTTTACCTGGGTCTTACCAACTCGGGAGGCAGCATTGCCCATTTTGCCCATCTGGGAGGAATGCTCTTCGGCTTTTTCATGATCAGGTACTGGAATAGGAACTCCAGAACCTTTTATTGACCGCTGCGGCCCCCCTGTTTTAACGTTGTTCCGATGGAAATTGCCGGCGACATCAAACGTTCATTCCGGGAGGGATCGGTCATCACCCGGCTGATCTATCTCAACCTGGCCCTTTTTCTTCTGTTCACATTGCAGGAGTTGATTTTTCCGGCCCGTGGGGGGGAGGGTAGCTGGAGCCTCTGGTTCAGTTTGCCCGCCGACCCTGTCCGTTTTCTGGCGCAGCCCTGGTCGCTGGTCACCTTTCCCTTCATTCATTCCGACTTTCTGTCCCTGCTTTTCAACCTGCTGATGCTGTACTGGTTCGGGATGTTGTTTCTGGATTGTTACAGCCAGGATCAGCTGCTGGGCCTTTACCTCCTGGGGGGTGTGGCGGGAGGTGCGTTTTACCTTGCGGCGGGCAGCCTGTTTCCCTTTGCGGGAGGCAGGGCCGGCGGCCACGCCGCAGGGGCATCCCTTCCGGTGATGGCAATCCTGACCGCCGCTGCCGTCTGCAACCCCGAACGGAGGATCCTGCTTTTTCTCATCGGAAGGATCCGGCTTAAATACCTTGCGATGCTGATGGTCGCCGGGTATGCACTCCTGTCGCCCCTGGCCGGCGCCGGCACCCTGGTGAGCCGTCTGGGAGCCGCCGGCGCCGGCTGGTTCTGGGTGGTGCTGGCAAACAGGGGCTGCGACCCGACCCGCTTCGTGGGATGGCTGAAGAAAAAAACAGCCTTCCCGTTCAAATCCCGCAGGAACGTCCGGGTGGTGCACCGGCAGCCGCCCCGCGACGATTACGAGTACAACAGGCAGCGGGCTGCCGGACAGGCTGAACTGAACCGCATACTGGACAAAATCGCGGAAGAGGGGTATGACAGCCTGTCAAGGGAGGAAAAAGAAACGCTCTTCCGCCACGGAAGGTGAAACAGCAGAATCTGGTGCGGCGGTCATCCGGCCGGACAAACCGGTGGCAGGTTACCGCCGGTGTCACCGACCCTCCGGGCCAGTCCGGCTTTTCTTCCAGGGCCAGTTGACACACTCCGGAATCTCGGGAAACAGTACGATGTCGGCTTTTCCCTTCAACGTCAGGGTGGTGACCGTATGGCCGGCCAACAGGGCCCGTGCGGTTTCCAGGGTTTTCCCCGTCACCGATACATCGTCGACCAGGAGTATTCTTTTACTCTCCGCAGGCAATCCCGCCGGAAAGCCCAGCACAACAGGCTGATCATACAGGGGCCGGTTGTCAGCATCCCTGTAATTCAGGGTCAGGATCCCCAGGTCGGTTTGCAGATGAAAAGCCGCCATCACAGCCGGAGGAATTCCTCCCGTGCCGATGCCGACGACCAGGTCGGTGACGGGAAAACGGACCGCCCTCATCCGGGCGGCAATGGTCTTGAAATCAAGTGAAATCATAGGTAAAACCGGGTTTCAGCGGGACCGGCTGTCGTCAGAAGAACCCGGCGCCTCATATACCGGAATCTCCAGATAAAAGGTGGTTCCTTCGTTGATGACGGTTTCATACCAGACCCTGCCGTTGAAATTCTCGACGATGTTTTTAACGATGGCCAATCCAAGCCCCATGCCGCTCGATTTGGTGGTGAAATTGGGACTGAACATCTTTTCCTGCAACTCGGGGGCAATTCCTGTTCCGTTGTCGGCCACCGACAGAACCACGGAATGCTTTTTCCCCGCCATGGAAAGGGCTACCCGTCCGGTCCGCTCCTCGGGAATCGCCTGGATGCCGTTTTTAATCAGATTGATCAGCGCTCTCGACAACTGCTCCCGGTCGGCATTCACCAATACGTCCCTGCAGTTTCCGGTGTCGAGCGTTATCAGAATCCGGTCGTTGTTTCCGAAGAGCTCTATCACCTTGGATATCTGTGAAGTAAGGTTAAAAACCTGCTTCATGGCCGTGGGTATCTGGGCGAAATTGGAAAACTCAGTGGCGATTTCCGAAAGGGTGTCTATCTGGTTGATCAGGGTCTGGGCTATCCGGTTCACATGTTCCTGGTAATCCCTGCCTTCGCCCCTGAACCGTTGCAGATGCTGGATGTTCAGTTTCATGGGGGTCAGCGGATTCTTGATCTCGTGGGCCACCTGCTTGGCCATCTCCCGCCAGGCACTCTCCCTTTCCGAACGGGCCAGCAATTCGGCACTCACCGCCAGCTCCTCCACCTTTTTGTTGTACTCCCTCACCAGCTTCCCGATTTCATCCTCCCGGTCGTAGTGGAGCGGTTCATTTCTTTTGCCCAGCTCCATTTTCCTGAGGTTTTCACGGATGGCTGCCAGCGGCTGGGTGATCTGGTTGGCGATGAAAACGGCGAACACCATGCTTGCCAGCAACAGCAAAACGTACAGGTTGATAAAGGCCACAATGTAGGTGGTGATCTCCTGGCTGTAACGGTCCTGATGGGTGAAATAGGGGAGATTGATGAATCCCAGGTAATCGCCCGTGTTGTTGATGATGGGTTCGTAGGCGGACAGATAACTGAGCTTTCCGATTTCTTCGGGCTGGAAGTAGTTGGTCTGGAAATTTTCGAAAAGTTCGAAGTAGGCCTGGGCATTGATTTTCCTCGATATCAGGCCCTGGTTGAAAATCTCGGGCCTCGAAGAGACGATCAGGTTTCCGTCGGTCCCGTATAGGTTGATGTCGGTCTGGAAAATGTTGGAAAGCCTGATCATTTCCTCCAGGAGCCATTCGGCCATGTCGGAGGTGATGGCGGTTTCCTTGTCCAGCCGGAGGTCAATTTCCGTGGCCACCGAATTCATCTTCTGATCCAGATCCTCCTGCAGCCGGCTCTTCGACTGGTCGATGTAGTAAAAAAGAGTCCCCAGCGCCACCAGCAGCAGCGATACGAAGACGATGGAAATGATGGCAAACTGAATGCGGAAATTCAGGTCGAACGAGAAGCTCCTTTTCCGCAATCCCGGTTCGACCCAGGGCAGTATGGCCAGGGAGGTGAGGAAATACAGCACGAACAGGTAGGGAAAGGAAATGAGGTAATCGATAAAGGTGTAAAGATTGCGGCTTACAATCACGTAATGGTCTTCCTGGGTTCTGTAAACCAGGTGCTCGTATCCGTCCCACCGGTTGTAGGAGAATTCGCCGTCGTCGAATTGATAGGAGTAGACATAGTAATTATAGGGGTAATCGCCGTGGCGGTCGACCAGCTCTCCGCCGAAATACTTGGCGTAATTGAACCGTTTGTAGCTGGCGGGCCGGCGAATCGACTCCTCGATAAGGAGTTCGGGAAAGCCGATGCCTTCCGACTGGATTTTGGAACGAAGGTCAATAAAAACCGAGACGCCCGCCGAATCGGAGGAAAGGGGATAATGCAGTTTTCCCAGGTAGGAGATCCGGCCATCCATGTTGTTGATGTAATAAAACCCGGTTCCCGGAAGCTGCATTCCTTGGTACAGGATAAGCTCCTCAAAAAAGGGAAAGCAGGGAGTGCGGATGTTCTGGGGCTGGAGTACCAGGCTGTCGGATCCCGTGCACAGGGTTATCTGCAGGTCGTATTTCCTGAAAAACCCGCTGAAATAGGTGTTCTCAAGGTATTCGTCCAATTGGTCGAAGGGCGGAATCAGGTAACGGGGGATAACCGGGTCGCGGTTGATCTGTTCCTGGATCTCCACCAGAAACAGCTCGGCGGCAGGGTCGTGTTCGGTAACCAGGTTGACGGCCATCAGTTTCTGCACTTCTCTTTCCTTTTTCTCAGTACTCCGGTAAATGACGTCGATCGAGTAAATGGTAATGGCGGATATGAACAGGATGAGGTAACTCATGCCGTATTTCCGGGTTTCGCGGCTGTTGTACGAAAGGGCCAGCAGGGCGATGGCCGTGAAAAAAAGAACCGGTTCGAAAGAGAGGGTTCCGGTGAAGGCGTGAGCGGCAGCCATGAGCAGCAGGGCGGCAGTCACAAGGAAGACATAAATCCCTTTTAACGGCATTACTTTGCGGACTTCATCGACGATTCTTACGGTCAGCAGGAAAAGCCCGTACAGGAGAAGCATCACCGAGAGGATCCCGAGGGCGGTGTGAAGGGTAATTTCGTTGATCCGGTTGAGGGTGAAGGAGAGGCTTGAGTTGTAAATCAGCAGGGAGGTGAGATGGTCGGCCAGCAGAAAAAGAGCTCCCGTGGCAAAGAGAAGCAGGAATGCCAGGATTTTTCCGGGAAGTCCGGTAGCCCGGCGGAGCGGGTAGATCCTGAGGTCCCAGTAAAGATTGAGCAGGAAGAAAAAGATAAAAAAGGAGATCAGGAAGAAATCACCCAGCGAAGGAAGCCAGAAATTGAGGGCGAAGTAGGAGGGGGAGAAGAAACTGAGCAACTGGCAGAGGCGGGGAACATCGAACAGGATGTGAATCCAGTAAAGGAGGAATAGAAAGGCTGCGGTTACCGGCAGCCGCAAGGCGACATCCAGCTTGAGCCGCACGGTGGTTCTGCGGACGAAAACCATCAGGAAGAGAAGCCCCGCAAAATAAAGCAGGGCCGGCAGGGCCACTTTCCAGGGCAGATAGGAAGGTTCTCCGGGGGGGATGATTGTAAAAGCATCTTCACCTTTCAGGTTTGTCACCGGGAAGCCCTTGCCGGTTCCGGCTTTTTCCAGCCGGTATCCCCCGGTCAGCCTGAAATCGGGGGCAAAGGTGTTCTGCAGATGCTGGTTCTCGTGCGAATAGCTGTATTTGACCAGAATGAGCCCGACGATGGTCATGGAATCGGATTCCAGACTGCTGGTAAGGTAATATCCGTTCGGAAAGTGAACCACCGGGGCGGAGGGATCCTCCTGCAGGGGCAGCGTATCCCGGAAAGCGATGGCCCCGTCCGACCAGTAGAAGAGTTTCCCGCTGCGGTAAACCAGGATGCCGGACCCGGTTCTTTGGAGAAGGTTGTTGCAGTGCGCCATTTCGCTCAGGTAGTTGTCCGAAAAGCCGGGTTTCGAGACAATGTCGCAGACGCCCTCCATGGTTTCAAGCAAAAGCTTCTCCTTGTCGTTGAGCTTCTTCCTGAAATTTTCAACCATCCTGATTTCCTGTTGCCGGCCGGTAAGGGTGGTCTCCAGCAAAAAGGCGGTACCCAGGCAAACCGCCGCCATCAGCAAAAAGCTGTACGATTTCAGTTTTTTGTACATGGTCAGTCGTGGTGGTATGGTTCGCCCCTGACAATCGTCAGGGCGCGGTACAGCTGTTCCGCGAACAATAACCGGACCAGCTGGTGCGAAAAGGTAAGCCGGGAAAGTGAAATTTTCCCCGCGGCTTTTTCTTGTACCGCCGGAGAAAAGCCATAGGGTCCCCCCATGACAAAGAGCAGTTCCCTGCATCCGGACACCATTTTTTTCTCCAGGAAGCTGGCAAATCCCCGCGAACTGTACTCCGTTCCCTTTTCATCCAGCAGGTATACCTCCCTTTTACCGTCCATCAGCGGAAGGAACAGCTCCCCTTCGCGGACCATGACTGTTTCGGGGCTGCTTTTGGGGGTGGCGCGCACGCCCGGTAGGGCAACCATCTCAAAAGGAAGGTATCGGCCGATTCGCCCGGCATACTCCTCCACCCCGGCTTGCAGCCAGCGCTTTTCCGTCTTGCCCGCAACAATCAGCAGGATCTTCATCTTATTCCTGAGAAAAGTCTTAAATTTACACTAAAAAAATTTTCCTGCTGTTTTTTGCACAGTTTTTGCTGACCAAACGGTACGAATCAAGAGAACGTGGTGTGATGAAACGATTCATGAAGATGTTCCTGCTCTCCGGGCTGTTCCTGCTTTTTGCATTTTCCGTCGGAAGCCAGATGACCGGGCAGATACCCGATGACATTATCCTGGGGCTCAGAACCGGCAATGCCAAAGTGCTGGCTGCCAATCTAAACCAGAATGTCGAACTGGTAATCCTCGAAAACGACAACGTATACAGCAAGGCCCAGGCCGAACAGATCATCAGCAATTTTTTCAACCGGTACCAGCCGGAAAAATTCACCGTCATCCACCAGGGGGGGAAAGAGGGCGCCAGGTACGTCATCGGTAATCTGGCCACCAGCCAGGAGACATTCAGGGTTTATTTTCTGTTAAAAAAGACATCCGGGAAAGACATCATCCATCAATTGAGAATTGAAAAGCAGGAGTGATGTATGTTGCATCTTGAAAAGGCGGAGGCTTTCAGCAGAAAAATGGCTGAAAGTACGGTTGCATGGGCGAAAAAAGTCTCTTTTCCCTTTTTTGACGGGGTCCCTGTTTACAATGTCTCGGTTTTTTTCTGGCGGAGTATTGTGAAAGGTTCCCTGATGACAAGGGCCTCCTCCATCGCCTTCAATTTTTTCCTGGCACTTTTCCCGACCATTCTGGTTTTGTTTACCCTGATCCCTTATGTGCCTATTCCCGATTTTCAGGATGAACTTTTTTTCCTGATCAAGTCGGTGGTTCCTGAATCGACCTTTGAAACCATTGAAGAGACGGTTGAGGATATCATCACCCGGCCCCGGGGCGGTTTGCTTTCGCTGGGTTTTGCCATGGCCCTCGTGTTTGCCTCCAATGGCATCTCCTCGATCATGGCAGCCTTCGATTCAACCATCCATAGCATCAACCGCCGTTCCCTGGTCAGCCAGTGGCTGATCTCCGTGGCTTTGCTGCTGATCCTGAGCTTCCTGCTCACCCTGGCCATAGCCCTGGTAACCGGAGGACAGGCTTTGCTCGATTACCTGGTCAGACATACCATCCTTTTTGACCGGTTTACCTATTATATCCTCTCGGCGGGTAAGTGGATCATCATTGTGGCCCTCTTTTTCTTCGCTTACTCCTTTCTTTATTATATGGCGCCGGCCAAGAAAGCCCAATGGCGATTCATCTCAGCCGGGGGCTCCCTGGCAACCCTGCTGAGCATTCTCACCCTTTTCGGATTTGGCTATTACATCAACAACTTCAGCCAGTACAACAAGCTTTACGGCTCCATCGGCACCCTTCTGATCCTCCTGTTGCTGATCTATTTTTTTTCCATCATCCTGCTGGTCGGATTTGAACTGAACGCCAGCATCTACCAGGCCCAGTCGGACGACGGGGAGGAGGTGTCGCTTTTCAACCGGTTGAGAAAAACGAAGGGCGGCGAGCCCTTTCCTGATATTCCCCCGGCGGATTCCGGTGCGGTTTGAGGAATGAGGAAAATCCGGACCCATCCACGGTCGTCCCGGGGCTGGTTTACGGTCTTCCATCCGGATGTTGCCGCAATGCGGCTTGGAACGCTTTCCGAGAACCGGAAAATCCGCCTTCAGCCCATTCGGTGTGGTCCGTTGACGTAAGTAAAAATCAGTCAGCCTCAAATTCCGGATTTGCTTTTCATTTATTAATTTCATGGGCGGAATGGGAAAGCGCAGCGAAGTCCGGTAAGGGGTCGATTCACCGACCTCCTTTTAAAAGGTGCAAACGGACCGCGGCTGACACCCGCCTTTTCAATCTGGAAACACCATCAAAAAAGAATCTATGAAAAATTATGTACTGTCTTCCCTGGGCGCCCTGCTTCTGGCCTTTCTGACGGGTGCCTGCATCGGTCCGGTTTCATCCGGCCGTTACCTCGATACCTTTGAGCATTTTGTGTCAGGCGTGGAGAAAAACGGCTCCAAGTTCAATGAAACGGATTGGAAATGGGCAAATAAAAAATTCAGCCGGCTGACGGGCGAATGGTATGACGAATTCAGGGAGGAGCTCAGTACGGAGGAAAAGCTGAGGGTAGTGTCGCTGAAAGCCAGATACCTGGCGGCGAAGGGAAAAAGCATGACCGGCCGCCTGATCGACGAAAACCTCCGGGATGATCTGAAGAAACTCCGGGAGGACACAAAAAAGTACCTCGACGAGGATCTGAGAGAGGACATGGAGGAGTTGAAGCGGGGTGCCCGCGAAATCGGCGACTCGGCGGTTAAGGTGGTGGAGGAGGTTCTGGAAGAGATCCGGAAAAAATAGGCTGGTTCTGGTGATCACGGTCTTGCCGGGTCCCCGCCGTCCTTCCCTTTTGCCGGTTGCCGTGGTTTTCGCTACAGTGTAATGGGAATTCCGTTGTAGAAATCGAGGATCTTGGAGCGGAAGATATACTCGTACCGGGCTTGCGACAATTGGGATTGGGCTGCAGTCAGATTGTTTTTTATCTGGTTGTACTCCACGGAAGTGACCATTCCCACGTTGAATTTCTCACCGGCATACCGGAAGGCCTCCTCGCTCGAATGGACCGCTTTTTCGCTTGAGATGTACCTTTTCAGTGCAGCGAGGGCGTTTGAATAGGCCTGTTCGATCTCCTTCTGCAGCTGGTTTTTCGTGTTTTGCAGCCTGTATTCGTAATCGGCCACCTGCAACCGGGAGGCCGAAATGGCGTTTTTCACCTGGAACCGGTTGAATACCGGAATGTTGAGGGTGAGGCCGAATCCGTAACGCTTGTTATTTTTCAGCTGTTCACCGAAGGGGATGACTTCCGTATCGAGGGGATTGTTGTTGATGGCCCGGAGGTAATTGTCGTTGTAGTTGTTGTAATAGTTGGCCCCGAAGGTAAGCCGCGGCCAGCGGGCTCCCCGGGCCTGGTCCAGCTGCTTGCGGGCACTTTCGACGCGCAGCCTGGATGCCTGGATCTCAGGACGCGTCATCAGGGCGTTGTTGAATATCTCCAGGGAATTATACCCCGGGGTCCCCGTTTCAGGAGCGGGAAGCGAGGGTTTCTCCACCTTGAAGGTCTGGTTGATGGGCAGCTCCAGGAGCTGGAAAAGGTTCAGGTATGCCAGCTGGGCCCGGTTCTGGTCGTTCACAAGCTGCAACTCCTCCCTCGCCAGCTGGGCTTCGGTTTCGAGAAGCGAACCCCTTGCCAGACTGCCTGCTTCGACCAGTTTCTGCGAACGGGCAATCTGCTGCCGGGTAACCTCCATCTGGCTTTCATCAATGGCTATCAGCTCCCCGGCAAAAAGAATCTCCAGGTATAGGGCGGTCAGATTCAGCACCAGGTCGTCCTTTGCCTTTTGCAGATCCATGAGGGTGGCCTGAAGGTCCAGATCACGCTGCCTGATCAGGTTTTGCATCTGGAAACCGTTCCATAGGGTCACGTCGGTGCCCAGGTATCCCGAAATACTGGCCGAATTGGTGTTCTCGTAGGTATTCTGGTAGGTCAGCGACCGCCCGAAATTGTAATTGTTGGCCAATTGCCCGTTCAGGCCCGGCAAACGGTCGCTTTTTGCCTGGTTCAGCTGGTTCTGCTGGTACTCCACAGCCAGTCCCTGCTGCTTGATCTGAAGGTTGTTATCAAGCGCATAATCGATGCACCGCTGCAAAGACCAGATCTCCTGCGCACTTGCTCCCGGAGCTATCGCCAGCAACAACACCGCGATACCCGAGACAATCAACTGTTTCATAAAGTAAAGATTAGCTTGTTATTTTTTACTGCCGTGCATCGAATGCCCGGATATTGCATAGTTCTTAGGTTTTCTCCCATCGCACTGGATCCGGCGGGTTTTTCTTATGTTCCGGAAGCCATGTCGTTCGTGCGACTGTCATCCGTTGTTTCGGCAGACCGCATCTTTTGCTAAGGTATGGATTATGCCTGAAACAGCAACGGACTCGTTCTCCTTGCAGGATCTTCTTCCGGCATATGATTCCTTATCCTTTGGCGGCCTTGGGATCGCTCTTTTCCCCTTTGACCTTGTCGGTGACGGCAAGTCCTCCGGTGATCTCGATGTTGATGCCATCGGAGAGACCTGTTTTCACATATCTCTTCTCAAAGGAGCGGGGGCCGGTTTCCACTTCAACCCATGCCGAATCATGATCGAATTTCAGCAGGGCTTCGGGCAGGGTGAGCACGCTGTCGCGGCGGTCGAGCACAATGCCGGCGTTGGCGCTGTAACCCGAACGGATGAACTGGTTTTCCTTCAGCAGCAGGTCGGCCTTGATTTCGAACTGGATGGCGCCGTTTTCGATTTTTCCCTTGGGAGCGATGTATTTCAGCACCGCGTTGAAGGTTTCATTGTCGATGGCGCCGATGGTCAGCTCTATGTTCATGCCTTCCCTGATTTTTCCGACCTCGGTTTCATCGACCTTTCCGATGAAAATCATGTCTTTCATATCGGCTACCACGGCAATGGTGGTGCCGGCGTTGAAAGTGTTGGCCTGGATCACCGAGAAACCCTCCTTGACAGGTACATCGAGCACCATTCCGTCGATCGTGGAGCGGATCAGGGTGTTGGTGGTTTTGGCCGAGCTGCGGGTCACCCCCTTGCGGATCAGTTCAAGGTTGTTTTCGGCGGCCTCTTGTTCTTCGCGTGCCGTGTTGTAGGCCAACTGCGCCCGCTGGTATTCCCCGTAGGGAATCACCTCTTTCTCAAACAGCGTGGTCTGGCGGTCGTACTGCACCTTGGCGTCCTCCAGGTTGAGCCTGGCCCGGTTTAACCTCGATTCGGCATTGTTCAGGTTGACCATGTCGGGAATGATGTTTACCCGGGCCAGCACATCCCCCTTTCTGACCAGCGTGCCCGCCTCCACGAAGAGCTCTTCGACGATTCCCGATACCTGGGGTTTGACTTCGATTTCCTTCCTGGGTTCAATCGACCCCGTGGCTACTGTCTTTTTGACCAGGCTTTTAATTTCGGGACTCTTCACCTCATAAGCCTCCGGTGAGGGTTTGGACTTTTTGTAAAGGAATCCCAGGGTGCCCAGGAACAGGAGCACCAGCAGCAGAATTCCGCCTATTCTGAAAATCTTTTTCATTGTTTTTTTTTATTTATCGTGGACATTCGGTACGCTGTTTCCAATTCCTGTCGTTGCCCCTTTGCACCGGTGCGGGTACTTCCCGGGGGCAAAGGGTGCCTGGCCTTTGGCCCGTTATGGCCGGGCTGTCCGTACTGTTCAGAAAAGTTACCTTTCTGTTCATTTCATTCTTCTCTCAGTGCTTCGATGGGTTTGATCTGGAGCGCCCTTCTCGCAGGGATCGAGCCGGCGAAAAGCCCTGCCGTGATGAGAACGGCCAGGGCGGCCAGCGCCACGGAGAGGCTTACCTCCGGGTGACGGAAGAAGATCTCATCGGCATTCCTTGACTGGCTTTCCAGCACCCGGTTTACCAGTTCCAGCAACCCCACGCCCAGTGAAAGGCCTATCGAGCCGGCAACGGTGGTCAGGGTCACGCTTTCGAGCATGACCTGGGAAATGATGGTCCGCGGCCGGGCTCCCAAGGCCCGCTGTACCCCGATCTCCCGGGTCCTTTCCCTGACAATCACCAGCATGATGTTGCTGACGCCGATTACTCCGGCCATCAGGGTACCCGTCCCCACAATCCAGATTAAAATGTTGATCCCGATAAAAAGGCCTTTCATTTGGAGAAACTCCTTTTCTATGTTTACGCCGTTGACAGCCTGCAGATCGGTGGGCGAAATGGCGTGGCGCTGCTTGATGATGGTTTTTATTTTTTCCTCCGCCTGACTTACCGGTATCCCCGGTTTTGCCGTAAAGGCCACAACATGTACCTCGTTGCCCATGTTGTAGACCTGCTGCATGGTGGTGAAGGGAATAAAGAGCGACTCCTCGGTCCGGCCGTTGATGTTGATACGGGTTTCCGGCCTGATGACCCCCACCACCTGGTAGTAAACCCCGTTCACCTTCAGGTATTCACCCAACGGGTTTTCTTCCTTGCCGAACATGGTCTCATACACTTTGGTGCCGATAACGCAGACCTTGCGTTTTTCACGGATGTCTATCTGGTTGATCCAGCGGCCGTAAACCACAGTGACCGGGTCAATTTTAACATAATCGGGATAATCTCCCTTGATGTTGAATGCGCCGGTGCGCAAGCCCCGGGAGGTATTGGGACCGCCGTTGTTGTTCGATCCGAAATTCTTGGGGGTCAGGATATCCACTTCGGGTACTTTGCTGCGGATGACCTCCATGTCTTCCGAATCCATGTTCCAGTATCGTCCCCGCTTATATCCCTTGTAGGGTTCACTGGTCCGGTCGGTCCACATCAGGGCGGAATTGGTGGCGAAGCGTGAAACCCCTTCCGAAAGGCCGTTTCCCAATCCGTTGCCGGCTCCGGTCATCACGATGAGCATGAAGATGCCCCAGAAAACGCCGAAGGCGGTCAACAGGCTGCGCACCTTGTTTTTGGCAAGGGCATGGAAAACCTCGTTCCACCGGTCTGCGTCAAAAAGGCTATTCATCTCTCAGGGCTTCAATGGGTTTGACGTTGGCGGCCCTGCGGGCCGGGATATAGCCCGCCAGGGCTCCCGAGATCACCAGGATGACGGTGGCCGAAAGGGCGGTGCTTAAATCGACCGTGGGATTTCTGAAAAAAATCTGGTCGCCGGCTCCCGAAGCATGCATCCGCTCCAGTCCGAAATTGACCAGCTCCATCAGCCCCACTCCCGCCACCAGTCCCGTATAACCGGCCACGAGAGTGATCATCACCGATTCGAGCAGCACAAGGCCTATGACTGATACCGGACTGGCGCCCAGCGCCTTGCGGATGCCGATTTCGCGCGTGCGTTCCTTAACCAGGATCAGCATGATGTTGCTCACTCCCACAATCCCGGCAATGAGGGTCCCGATACCGATGATCCATACGAAAATCTTGATGGCCTGGAAGATCTTCATGGTCCGGATGTATTCGGTGAGCATGTTGAAAGAACCCATTGCTCTTCTGTCCCCGGGGTCGAAATCATGCCGCTGGGCCATTTGCAGGCGGATTTCTTCATCGATGGCTTCAGCCTCCTGCGTGGTGGAAACCATCCGGGTGGTCACCGCAAAGGTGTGAACCCGGTTTCCCCCGGCAAACAGCCGCTGTGCGGTGGTAAGGGGCAGATAAGCCTGGCGGTTGTCTTCCGACCCGGGGTCGAGCGATACCCCCACCACCTTGAAAGGGACACTTCCCACCTTGATGTATTTGCCCAGGGGATCCTCCTGCCTGAACAGAGCCTTCCTGATGTCGTCGCCGATGACGATCACCTTGCGGAACTCCCGTATGTCCAGTTCGTTGATGAACCGCCCCTGCGACAGTTTGATGCTTTCGATTTCCTGCAACGCCGGGTAACAGGTGCTCGTGTTGAAGGAGCCATACTCTTTGCCGTACGAATAGGTGATGTTGCCCGGAAGGTAAAAACGGGAGGAAACCTGTTCGATGTCGGCCGCCCGTTGGGTCAGAAAATCATAATCCTCGTTCGTGAAACGGATCGACCTGCCCTCTTTCAGCCCTTTGTAGGGCAGGGAAGTTTCGCCTGTCCACAGCCACATCACATTCACCGCATTGTCGGCAAATTCTTGGCGGACACCGTTTTGAAGGCCGTTTCCCGAACCCAGCAGGACCATCAGCATGAAAATGCCCCAGGCTACGGAAAAACCGGTCAGGAAGGTGCGCAATTTGTTCTTCCGTATGGTGCTGAATATCTCCTGCCAGATGTCGGTATCAAACATAGCTGTACATGTTTTCGCCTCTCAGTCTTTCCCGGTACATCTTCAGATCGCCGTTGATGATGGTCTCTTCGATCATCCCGTCTTTCAACCGGATGATTTTCCTGGTCATGGCGGCGATGTCGTGTTCATGGGTGACGATGATCACTGTAATCCCCTGGTCGTTGACCTCTTTCAGAATCTGCATCACCTCGAACGAGGTGGCCGTATCCAAAGCCCCGGTCGGCTCGTCGGCAAGGATAACCTTGGGCCTGGAGATCAGGGCACGGGCAATGGCGACCCTTTGTTTCTGCCCCCCCGACAGTTCTCCGGGCAAATGGTCAGCCCAATCTTTCAGCCCGAACCGGTCGAGGTATTCCAGGGCCGCCACATTTCTTTTCCTGCGGCTCACCCGCTGGTAATACAGGGGCAACGCCACATTTTCCATGGCATTCTTGAAGGAGATCAGGTTGAATGACTGGAATACGAATCCGATCATTTCATTCCGGGTGACGGCCGCCCGGGTCTCGTTCAGCCCCCTGATCAGCTTTCCGTCGAGGTGGTAACTGCCTTCGTCGTAATCATCCAGGATTCCCAGTATGTTCAGCAGCGTTGATTTGCCCGACCCCGAGGGTCCCATGATGGAGACGAACTCGCCGGCGCCGATTTCAAGGTTCAACCCTTTCAGGACATGAAGGGAATTGTTTCCCGTTACATACGACTTGTGAAGGTTTTCCAGCAGGATCATGGCGTTGGTATTATCTGTTGTCAGGTCCCCGATTCTCCGTACGGGCCGTGACATGCGAATATTTCCTCAAAGATGCTGTGCCCGCGCCCCTCAAACGGAATGTTTACCGGCAAACGGCCGGTTTTTGTCCGTCAACAAAGCATTTCCACAGCCGTAGCCACCCTTTACAGGTCCGGGAGAAGGAGGGTGCAGGCACATCCCAGGGAAGGAGGGGGGTATAAAAACACGGGATGCCGCGGGAGTGGTTCCGCGCGGCATCCCGGCCATTCGTTTTCCGGCCTGCGGGTGTCAGACGATCCCCTGTGCCAGCATGGCGTTGGCCACCTTCAGGAATCCCCCGATGTTGGCGCCTTTCACATAATTGACATAGCCGTCGCTTTCCTTGCCATACCGGAGGCAGGTTTCGTGGATCTCTTTCATGATCCGGTGCAGCCGGGCGTCCACCTCTTCGCGCGACCAGGTCATTCGCATGCTGTTCTGGGTCATTTCCAGTCCCGAGGTGGCCACCCCGCCGGCGTTGGCAGCTTTTCCGGGCGCATAGAGCAGCCGGTTGGACTGAAATACATGGATGGCTTCGGGTGTGGAAGGCATGTTGGCTCCTTCGGCCACACAGATGCAGCCGTTTTTTACCAGCTCCCGGGCTTCGTCACCGCTGATTTCGTTCTGGGTGGCGCAGGGCAGGGCAATCTGGCAGGGCACCCCCCAGGGGCGCTGGTTTTCATAGTACCGGGCCCCCCTGAACTCCTGCGCATACTCCCGGATCCTGCCCCGGAAGACGTTTTTCAGCTCCAGTACATATTCCAGCTTTTCGGCGTCTATGCCGTCGGGATCGTGTATGAAACCATTCGAGTCGGAAAGGGTGACCACCTTGCCGCCCAGTTGGGTCACCTTTTGGACGGCATACTGTGCCACATTCCCCGAACCGGAGATGACAACCGTCTTTCCTTCAATGCCGTCGCCAATGGTGTCGAGCATCTCCCGGGCAAAATAGGTGGTGCCGTATCCTGTAGCCTCGGGGCGCAGGGGGCTGCCTCCCCATCCCGCTCCTTTTCCTGTGAAGGTCCCTGAAAACTCGTTTTTCAACCGCTTATACTGCCCGTACAAAAACCCGATCTCTCTGCCGCCCACCCCGATATCGCCCGCCGGTACATCGGTGTCGGGCCCGATGTGTCGGTACATCTCCGTCATAAACGACTGGCAGAACATCATAACCTCCCGGTCCGTCTTCCCCTTGGGATTGAAATCGGAACCCCCTTTCCCTCCTCCCATGGGCAGGGTGGTCAGGCTGTTTTTCAAAACCTGTTCGTAGGCCAGGAATTTTAAAATACTCATATTCACCGAAGGATGAAACCGCAACCCCCCCTTGTAGGGGCCTATCGCACTGCTCATTTGTATACGGTAACCCCGGTTGATCTCCACCTCTCCCCGGTCGTTCACCCAGGGTACCCTGAAGACAAGGATCCGCTCGGGCTCCGCCATGCGCTCCAGTATCCTGGCCTTCAGATATACCGGATTCTGAATGACAAACGGGGCCAGACTTTCCACCACCTCGTGCACCGCCTGGTGAAACTCCTTTTCCAGCGGATCCCTGGCAACAACGCCAGCCATGAAATTCTGAACAAATTCTGCAGCTTTTTTTTCCATTTTCTTATGTTATAACAGTAATACAGCCTCGGAACTCACTTTTTCCAATCCAACCGCAAAAAAACATTTTTTTTATAAATATGCCTGTTAGAATATTGAAATATCATAAATAACGAATAAATGTTTACAGAATGTTAACGAAAGTCCTTTTATCTTTATAAACCGTTTAATCCCGGGCGGCGGAACGGCCGGCCGGGGCGGCAGTCCTGTTTTCCGGAATTTCCCGTGCGAAATGGCTACCTGTGCGGAGGGGGAATCCGGATGGCACCGCATGATCGTAGCCGTAAAAGGACTATTTTTACAAGGGCAGGAAGCAGCAGGCCATGATGGATCGTATCCCTCTTCAGTCTGTTGCCGCGCCGGAAGGGCAACCGTCTTTTCTTCCGGATTTTGTCCGGGGGTTACCTGCCTGTTCCCGGAAAAGCCGTCGTGAGGCCGGTCAGCGACAGAAGGAGCCTTTCAGGGAAGAAAGCCTGGACGCAGTTTAACCAAACCAATGGCAGGTATGCAAATCAACTTTACCGACAAAGGGATCCTGGACTACAAGGAATGCTGGGATCTTCAGGAGCGTTTGTTTTCGGAGGTTGTCGCTGAGAAGGAGGCCTCGGGGAAACCGGTGGCAAAGCATTATTTCCTGCTGGTGGAGCACCCCCACGTGTATACCCTCGGGAAGAGCGGCGATCCGGGAAACCTTCTGATCAGGGAGGAGTTCCTGGCATCGATCAGCGCATCCTTTTACCGGATCAACCGGGGGGGCGACATTACCTACCACGGGCCCGGGCAGCTGGTGGGATATCCGATTCTGGACCTGGCCTATTTTAACATGGGGGTAAAGGAATACATCGGGAGGCTGGAAGATTCGATCATTGCGACGCTGGCGCATTTCGGGATCCGGGGCGGCAGGCGGAAGGGAGCCGCGGGGGTATGGATCGATCCGGACGATCCGGCGGAAGCCAGAAAAATTTGCGCCATCGGCGTGCGTGTGAGCCGGTATGTCACCATGCACGGTTTTGCTTTCAATGTAAATACCGATCTCCGGTATTTCAGCTATATCAATCCCTGCGGGTTTGCCTCTTCGGCGGTCACCTCGATGGAGCGTGAGCTGGGTTCCCCGGTGGATCTGCAACAGGTGAAGGAGCTGCTGAAGCGCAGCTGCGAAGCTGCTTTCGACAGGGGAATGGTCTGACGGAGCCTTTGTGCTGAAGGCTGCCTGGCCGGGGGAAGTGAACGGCGGGTCAGTCGATCCGGTCGAAGCCGCACCACTGGATCAGCGATGCCGGTATCCGGATGCCGGTGGGGGTCTGGTTGTTTTCGAGGAGTGCCGCCACGATTCTGGGCAAAGCCAGGGCGCTTCCGTTCAGGGTATGGGCCAGCTGTGGTTTTTTGCCTGCTTCTTCGCGGAAACGCAGTTTCAGCCGGTTGGCCTGGAAAGATTCGAAGTTGGAGACCGAACTGACCTCCAGCCATTTTTCCTGTGCGGCCGACCATACTTCGAAATCGTAGGTGAGCGCAGAGGTGAAGCCCATGTCACCGCCGCAAAGCCTTACAATACGATAGGGCAGTTCCAGTTTGGCCACCAGCGATTCCACATAGCGGACCATTTCGTCGAGGGTTTCGTACGATCCGGCGGGATGGACCACCTGGACAATTTCTACTTTGTCGAACTGATGCAGACGGTTCAGCCCGCGGACCTCCTTGCCGTAGGAGCCGGCTTCGCGCCTGAAACAGGCGCTGTAGGCGCAGTTTTTCACGGGCAGCTCACCGGCTTCCAGGATGACGTCCCGGTAAATATTGGTCACCGGCACCTCGGCGGTAGGTATCAGGTAGAAGTTGTCGTTCTGGATATGGTACATCTGCCCCTCTTTGTCGGGGAGCTGGCCGGTGCCGAATCCGGAGGCCTCATTCACCACCAGGGGGGGCTGGATCTCCTCATAGCCCTGCTGCCGGGCCTGGTCGAGGAAAAAATTGATGAGCGCCCGCTGAAGCCGGGCTCCTTTGCCGCGATATACCGGGAAGCCGGCACCGGTCAGCTTCACCCCCAGTTCAAAGTCGATGAGGTTGTAGCGTACTGCCAGTTCCCAGTGGGGAAGGGCCTCTTTCCCCAGCGAAGGCATCGTGCCGCCCGACCTGACAATCACATTGCCGGCGGGACCGTCGCCCCGGGGAACCGTTTCGTGGGGTACGTTGGGGAGCTGCACCACCAAATCCTGAATCTCCCGGTCTATGGCGGTGAAATCCTGCTCCATCCTGCGTATCAGCTCTTTCAGCTCGGCGGTTTTCTCTTTGGCCTGCAGCGCCTCCTCCCGGTTGCCTTTCCGCATTGCGATGCCGATGTCGCGCGAAAGCCCGTTCATGTCAGCCCTTGCTTTGTCAACCTTAACCTGGAGCTGGTTTTTTGTTTCCGTCAGCATAACCACCCTGCCGACGATTTCCCGCGCATCAAACCGCTTTTTAGCCAGCCTCCCGATCACCTCCCCGGGAGCGTCCTGGATGTACCTCAACGTAAGCATTCTGCCGATTTAGTATCAAACAACCGAAAAAAAAAAGGTTGCCCCAAACAGTCTGCGCCGTTTAACCCCAGGCCGGAAATTAAATCTTGCGGGCCGGGCAGGTCTCCCGACCGGGGGATGAGACCGGAAAACCCCGGGCCCTGCAGGCGGATTTGTTTTGAGATAACCTTTCAGCGAAAGAACGCAGCGGAAGGATCAGTTCAGACCGGGTTCCTCTGTGACGGCATCTGCAGGTATCACCGGCACTACCGATACGAACGATTTGTTGTCCTGTTTCTTCCTGAAAACAACCGTCCCGTCGATCAGGGCGAACAGGGTATGGTCTTTGCCGATCCCCACGTTCGGACCTGCATGATGACTGGTTCCCCTCTGCCTGACAATGATATTGCCTGCTTTGGCAAACTGACCGCCGTATATTTTCACGCCCAGCCGTTTGCTTTCCGATTCGCGTCCGTTCTTTGAACTCCCTACACCTTTCTTGTGAGCCATGGTTCCTGTTTTTTAAAATTATCCGACGATCTCCTCGATTTGAATCTGGGTGAACAACTGGCGATGACCATTCAGCGTCTGGTATCCTTTTCTTCTTTTCTTCTTGAAAACCAATACTTTATCTCCCTTCATGTGTTCAAGGACCTTGGCGGTTACTTTTGCGCCCTCCACAACCGGTGTACCCACCCGGATGCTTCCCTCGTCCTCGATCAGCAACACCCGGTCGAAACCGACCGTATCGCCCTCCCCGGCCTGGAGCCGGTGAACAAATACCTTTTTGTCTTTCTGGACTTTAAACTGCTGTCCAGCAATCTCCACAACAGCGTACATACAAGCTAAGTTTTTCGTTTTGCCGGTCAGGCGGGTTGCCCCGGGGTCCGCTTTTAAAGGCCTGAACCAACTATTTTTGGGACTGCAAAAGTAGTTATTCTGCCATGATAACCAAATCATTTGGAGGAAAAAATGGGTCGTTTCAAATATTTCCTGCCTGACCCCTGCTTTTCCGGCAGCGGGTTCAAAAAAATGATTGTTATATTTGTTCGGTTAAACGGGCGGCGCCGGCCTGTCGTCCCGCCGCTTCCGCCGGCGGGGAGGTATCTGCCGTATTTCATCCCCGCGTTTAAAGCAATGGTTATGCGTCAGGATAGCAAGCTGCCATGCGAAAGGTAAGGCTCCATATCCTTGGTTTGTCGGTAAGCCAGACTCAAACCGGGGCGTATGCCCTGGTCCTTGCCGAGGAAGAGGGTGACCGCCGCATTCCGATCATCATCGGTCCGGTGGAAGCCCAGGCCATTGCCATTCAGCTCGAAGGACTGAAACCGCCGAGACCCCTGACCCACGACCTTGTCAAAAACATCGCCCTGGCTTTCGATATCAACCTCTTGGAGGTGACCATCCACAAACTGGAGGAGGGGATTTTCTTCTCTGAGCTCCTGTGTGAAATGGGGGGCAAAAAGGTGCGGATCGATTCCCGCACTTCCGATGCCATTGCGCTGGCCCTGCGATTTCACTGCCCCATTTATACCTCCGCAGAAATTCTTGACAAGGCAGGCATCGTATTGGAAATGAACGAGGAACCTGCCAAAAAACCGGCCGGCAAATCCATGTATGACAAATTCACGATGGCCGACCTGGAAACCGCCCTGGAGGAAGCCGTCCAAAACGAGGATTATGAAAAGGCCTCCCTGATCCGCGATGAGATCAAGCGGAGGAAATAACCGCAAACCCTACAACCAGGCCTTATGTTGAGCAAATCCCTGATGAATATCCGGTTCCGGCTTACGCTGATGAATTTTTTGCAGTTTTTTATCTGGGGTTCCTGGCTGCTCACCATCGGCGCCTACTGGTTTCAGACCAGGAACTGGTCGGGGACCGATTTTGGGGCCATCTTCTCGACCATGGGCATCGCATCGCTTTTCATGCCTGCGGTGGCGGGGATTATTGCCGACAAATGGATCAATGCGGAAAAGCTGTACGGTTTTTTTCACCTGGCGGGGGCGGTGCTGCTGTTTTTCATTCCCCGGATTGACGATCCCTCCTTCTTTTTCTGGTACATGCTGCTGGCGATGATGTTTTACATGCCGACCATCGGTTTGTCGATCACCATTGCCTATACGGCATTGAAGATGAACCAGTACAACATCGTGAAATCCTATCCCCCCATCCGGGTGTGGGGAACGGTGGGTTTTATCGTTGCCTTGTGGGTGGTCAGCCTCCTGGGATTTGAAAAGAGCCCCGGTCAGTTTTATGTGGCTTCCTTTGCCTCCCTGTTGCTGGGGATTTATTCCTTCACCCTTCCCCGTTGCCCTCCGATGGCCAAGGGACACCGCCCCGACCTGGCCAGCGCACTGGGGCTGAATGCCTTTGCCTTGTTCAAGAACCGCAAGATGGCCTCCTTTTTCATCTTCGCCATGTTGCTGGGGGCCTCCCTGCAGCTGACCAATGCCTACGGCGACACCTTCCTCCACGATTTCGCCAAAATCCCTGAATATGCCAACCTGATTGCCGTCAAATATCCGGCCATCATCATGTCCATTTCCCAGATTTCCGAAACCCTCTTCATTTTGACCATACCCTTCTTTCTCCGTAAATACGGGATCAAGAAGGTGATGCTGCTCAGCATGACAGCCTGGGTGCTGCGGTTCGGTCTTTTTGCCTACGGAAACCCGGCCGGCGGTTTGTGGATGATCATTCTTTCCTGCATCATCTACGGGATGGCTTTTGATTTTTTCAATATTTCGGGATCCATTTTTGTTGAGACCCAGAGCATCCCGGCCATCCGGGCCAGCGCCCAGGGGCTTTTCATGATGATGACCAACGGATTCGGCGCCCTGTTGGGCAGCCGGATCAGCGGGTACGTCATTGACCGGTATTTCAGAACCGGGGATCTTTTTCACTGGAAGGAGATATGGATCGCGTTTGCCCTTTATTCCCTGGTGGTGGCGGTGTTGTTCGGATTGCTTTTCCGCCACAGGCATGAACCGGAAGACATCCGTTCCTTCCAGCATTGATCCGGGCATCCCGGCAGTTGACCGTGCGTTTTCTTTCACCCGCGAGGAGCCGGGGCGATGTATGGTTATGGCCGCTGCCGTCATCCTCCAATCACCCGAAGCTGCCTTTCCCTGAAATTTTGAGCCTCCGCCCGCATCCTTTTACGGCTTGTACACTTGCGGAAGAGTGTTTCATACGCCAACTCCGTGAAAAAACCTCCGGTGAAACTGTGACCCGCGGATTTGCCGGATCTGTTTCCGTCAGACAACCTTCCATTTTATAAAATAAATACCCCGGCGCCTGTCTGAAAGCGCCGGGGTATTTCCTTTCCGGATATTCGCCGGTTTCCTGCAACAAGGATTTCCCGGCTTTGCGAACGACAGGTTATTTCGCAGGTACTGCCCCGTCAGCTTCGGCCTTCAGCGGCTTGAACACCACATCGGCGACATCGGCTTTGGCAAAAAACTTTTTCGCAAATTTCCGGACCTCCCTGGCCGTCATATTCTGGAGAATATCCTCATAGTTGGAGGCAAGGTCTAAATTCACGCCGTTCCGGTAATATTCGCTGAGCACCATCATCCAGTAATTGTTGTTGGGCTTCGCCTGTTCCCGGTCCTTGAGTATGTTTTTCACCACCTTGTCGAGGTCTTCAGGGGTGGGCCCTTTTTGGGCAAGCTTTTCCGCCTCACGGTAAAGGATTGATTTAAGGTGGGCCGCTTTTGCAGGATCGGTGTCGAAGCCCATCTGGAGGGTTTTCTCGTTCCTGGGGTATTTTTCGTTTTGCGCCGCCACCCGGACGCCGTAGGTTCCTCCCTCTTTTTCGCGGATTTCCTCGGTGTATCGAAGGCGCAGCACATCCCTGACCACGTTCATGGCCATGTTGGTATTCGGGTTCCAGGGGATTTCACTGTTGAATACCACCGACACGGTGGCCTTTTCGGTTTCCAGGGGTATCGGGATCTCTTTCACCGTTTTCCCGTCCGGCATTCCTACCTTGTTGTCGATCCACTGCTCTGTCCGGGGACTGTCGGTCAGCGATCCGATGTATTTTTCGATCATGGGTTTGACCGTGGCTTCATCGATGTTCCCAACGATGAAAAAGGTGAAGTCGCCGGCATCGGCAAAGCGGTCGCGGTAGATCTTTTCCATCTGCTCCAGCGACATCTCCCCGAACAGTGCCGGGGTCAGCAGCTTTGTGCGCGGACTGTAGCCCGAGAGGATCTTTTGCAGCGAATCGCTCATGATCTGTTGCGGATTCTTAGCCAGATTGGTCACCATGGCCAGGTAGCGGCTGCTGAGCGCATCATAGGCTTCCTTGTCGAAACGGGGTTCCTCGAACTGCAGATAGAGCAACTGCAGCAGGGTTTCGAAGTCTTTCGGGGTCGAGTTGCCGGTGAAACTTTCATACAATTCGGTGATCCCCTGGTTCAGAGTCACATTTTTCCCGGTCAGCATCTTTTTCAATGTGATGGCGTCGAAAGATCCCACCCCGAAGTTACCGGTGAAATCAGACAGCATCATGGCCGAAGCCAGCATGGCGGGAGGGTAGAGGGAGCTGCCGCCGGGACTGACGGCGCGAAGCAACACGTTGTCTTTCTGGAACCCGGCAAACCGGTACACCACTTTGGCATTGTTGCCGAGCGTCCACTCGGTGGCGTTCATGCCGGGCAATGTCCGTGTGGCAACCACCGGTGATCCTTTCAACTCTTTTTCGATCAGGGTGGATGCCACCTCTTCTTCGGCGTACGGTTCAATTTCGGCGGCTTCGACCTCTTTCAGAATGGCCAGGGCTTCCTGCTCGTTGATCAGTTTTACCTCATCCCCTTCCGGGCCCATGACGATGATAACCCTGTTTTCATCGGCGATCCACTGGTTGGCTTTTGCGGAAAGCTCTTCCGCCGAAATGGTCGGGAGCAGCTGCTGGAGGGCTTCCCAGTCGAAATCGATCGAGGTCAGCGGTTCGTTGGTGAGGAAGTGGTTGACGATGTCATCGAGGTATTGGTCATTCTCAATTTTGTCCTTTTGTTTCCACCGGGTTTCGGTCCGGGTCAGCAGGTTGCTCTTGGCACGGTCGAGTTCGGATGGGGTGATCCCGTGGCGTTTGACCCGCAACGCTTCCGTATAGATGGATCTCAGCGCCTCGCCGGTCCTGCCGGGATGGGCGCTGCCGGCAATGGCCATGACATTGTATTTCCCGGTCAGTCTGCCGTACGAAATGTTCCCTGCGACAAAAGGGGGTTGTCCTTTCTGCAGCAGTTCCGCAATGCGGTCGCGCATGATGCTGTTGAACAGCAGGTTGCCGATCTGGTCGCGGTAATACATCAGGTTTTTGTCGTCCGGAGCGGTTCCCGGATGCTTGATGTATAGGCTGATGCCGTACTGCGTGGCTTCCGGATCGGTGGCCAGGGCAAACAGGGTCTCCTTGTGCGGGGGTATCTCAGCATAAAGACGCGCCGGAGGATTCACCTCGGCCGGAATGGCGCCGAAAAGGGCTTTGATCTTTCCTTCCACTTCGTCAACGTTTATGTCTCCCACCACGGCGATGGCCTGCAGGTCGGTGCGGTACCAGTCTTCGTAAAACTTGCGGAGGGTTTCCGGTTTGAAGTTTTTAATGACCTCGAGGTCGCCGATGACATCCCTTTCGGCATACTTGCTGTCCCTGAATAGCACAGGGTAAATTTTCTTTTGCATCCTGAAGTTGGCATTGCGCCGGGTGCGCCACTCTTCGGAGATGACGCCCCTTTCCAGGTCGATCTCCTCGTCGGTCAGCAACAGGAAATCGGACCAGTCGTGGAGTACCAGCAGGCAGGTGTCGATCAGTCCGGGATGGGTGACCGGCACGTCGCTCAGGTTATAGACGGTCTGGTCGGTCGAGGTGTAGGCGTTGATGTTGCGGCCGAAGGCCACCCCGTGTTTTTCGAGGGTGTTGATAATCCCTTTGCCCGGGAAATGCAGCGTTCCGTTGAAGGCCATGTGCTCCAGGAAATGGGCAAGACCGTTCTGGTTGTCCTCTTCGAGGATGGCCCCCACATTCTGGATGATGTAAAAACTGGCCCTCTCTTTCGGCTCTTCGTTGTGACGGATGTAATAGGTAAGTCCGTTTTCCAGCTTCCCGATCCTGATGTCGGGATCGACCGGCACGGGGGGGACAGGCTGCTGGCTGTGGGAAGGCAAGGCAATTCCTGCCGACAAAAATGCCAGCATCATCATTTTCAGTCTATTCATTCTATAAATATTAAGATTAATAAAAAGGCCGGGCAGAAACCCGCTTGGCATGATAGGTATCCCATCGGGGGTCAAAATTACATTTTTACGGGGTAAATCGGAAATCTCCCTGTTCCCGGTGGTTGGGAAGGCTGTATTGTATGTCGTTCCCTTGTATCTTTGCGGAGTCTGCATGATCGAAAGGGTACGATGGAGAAGAGTTACGAAGAGATCAACCAAAGGATAAAGGCGGGAAAGGCTGTGGTGCTGACGGCCGAGGAGGTGGCGGTGATGGGTCGCACGGCCACGCCCGCCGAGATACTGAAGAAGGTGGATGTGGTGACCACCGGGACCTTCGGGGCCATGTGTTCTTCGGGGGCCGTGATCAATTTCGGCCATTCCGATCCGCCGATCCGCATGGAAAAGATCCGGATCAACGGGGTACCGGCCTATGAGGGGCTGGCCGCCGTGGATGCCTACATCGGGGCTACGGCCTGCGATCCCGACAGGCCGGAGTACGGGGGCGCCCATGTGATACAAGAGCTGCTGGAGGGAAAAACCCTGGAACTGGAAGCCTGGGGCAAAGGCACCGACTGTTATCCCCGGAAGCATATTAAAACGACCATTTCCAAAGACACCGTCAACGAGATCATCCTTTTCAATCCCCGCAACAGCTACCAGAATTACAATGTGGCCGTCAACACGACGAAACGGTTGATTCACACTTACATGGGAACCCTTCTCCCCAACCTTCGGAATGCCACCTATTCCACCTCCGGGGAGCTGAGCCCGTTGATCAACGACCCTGAGATGAGAACCATCGGGCTGGGGACCCGCATTTTCCTGGGGGGTGCCGAAGGGTTTGTGGTGTGGCCCGGCACCCAGTTCAATACCTCCAAACCGGTCAATGCCCATGGTGTGCCGGTTGGAAACGCCCGGACCCTGGCCGTGATCGGCAACCTGAAGGAGATGTCGCCCTCCTTTCTGAGGGCTGCCACCATCGACCGGTACGGAACCACCCTGTTTGTGGGGATCGGCATTCCCATCCCCGTGCTGGACGAGGAGATGGCGCGGCGTGTTTCGATCCGCAACGATCAGATAGAAACCGCGGTGCTCGACTATGGCACGCCGGGAACTCCCCGTCTGGGGCTGGTGACCTATGCCGACCTCAGATCGGGCACCATTTCGCTCCAGGGCCATCCGGTGCGCACCGCCCCCGTGTCAAGCCTTGCGAAAGCCCGCGAAATTGCCGCCCTTCTGCGGGAGAGGATCCTGGAAGGCTCCTTTTCCCTGGCAGCCCCCGTGCAATGGTTCCCGGCCACGACAACCCTGAACCCGTTGACCGAAACCGATAATGAAGAGAAGCCATGATCAAAAAGCGATTCATCCTCAACTTCCCTCCCGACAGCGGCGACAAACCCCTGAGCTACCACCTCGTCAGGGATTATGACATACGCATCAACATCCTGAAGGCGGAGGTGTTCCCCGGCAAAAGGGGAAGCCTGCTGCTTGAACTCCAGGGAACCGCCGCCAACATCGAAAAGGGAATCGCCTACCTCACCAGCCACAACGTAGAGGTAGACCCCCTCGAAAAGAGAATCCGTTTCCGGGAGGAGCAATGCATCGACTGCGGCAATTGCGTGGCCGTCTGTTTTGCCGGTGCCCTCACCATGAAAGCCCCCGACTGGAAACTCCGCTTCGACAAAAGCCAGTGCGTGGTGTGCGAATTGTGCGTCCCCGCCTGCCCGCTCCACCTTTTCGATATCAACTTCCAGTAGCCTGTCTTGTTTTTTTCTTGTTTTTAATACCCCCGAGGTTAAACAGACCAATGTTTTTGACATAATATTTTTATATTTGGTCAAAACATGCCGGGGATGGCTGCTTTTTTTAACAGTTTCTTTGTCATACTTCTCAGCCTCCTGTCCCTTCCTGCCTTTTCACAGAAGGGGCCGGAAGAATTGCAGCGCAGGTATGGTCGTGAAAGGGGGCTAGAACGAATTGAAACCGGGTTGCAGATATGCGACTCCCTGGCAGACCGGCCCGGGGAACTGCTCTCCTTTTCCCTGACTCTCCTGGAGGAAGCCCGGAAAATCGCTCCCGCCTCTTTTCAGCTGGCCAGGGCGTACCGGGCGGTGTCCGACGGTTACTATTTCAATGACAGTCTCCGGCTGTCGGCCGGGTTTTTATCGGAGGCTGCCCGGCTGGCGGAGGAGGTTGACCCTGTTGATTCCCTGTTTGCCGGGAGCGCTTACAATGATTTGGGGATCCTCTACCTGGACCTGGGCCGCCGGAGGGAATCACGCCAATCGCTCGACAAAGCCCTTCTCTACCTCAAGGCTGCCGGCTTGCCGGATAACCTTGCCGATGCTTTCAGCAACCTGGGCTCGCTGAACTACATGGAGGGAAGGTACGAAGAGGCCATCGGCTATTACCAGGAGGCCTACCGGATCGACCTCGAAACCGGCAATATCCCCAGGCAGTCGTCGTCGCTGAACAACCTGGGACGGATCTATGTCGACTGGGGCAAGCATGAAACGGGACTGGATTGTTATTTCCGGTCGGCTGAATTGCTGGACACGGTGGCTGACCGGAAAACCTTGTCGGTGCGGTACAACAACATCGGCATGGTTTACCAGCTGATGGGCCGTCACCGCGAAGCCGTCGGGTGGATCGAAAAGGCGAAGGCCATTGATGAGAAAGAGGGTTTGGTGTTGCGGTTGGGAACCCGCTGGTTCAACCTTGCCAATTCATGGAAAGCCCTGGGCGACTCAAAAAAAGCCGGCGAATGCCTGCTGCTGGCCGAGACTTACAGCCGTCAGACCGGCCAGGGACCCATGCTTACCAAGGTGCATGCAGGACTGGGACAGCATTACCTCGAGCGGGGAGACCCCGCCCTGGCGTTACAACACTTCCTCAGGTCGCTGACCTTTGCCGAAGCCGGAGGTTCCCTGACCGAAAAGGCCAACAGCTACGATCATCTCTACCGCTATTACAAAAGCCGGGGCGAACCCGGTGAAGCGCTTCGTTACCATGAGCTGATGACCCTAACCCGCGATTCGGTGTTCAACAGGGAGGTGTCGGCCAGGGTGGAAGAGCTGGAGGTGCAATACCAGACTACCCAAAAAGAGGCGGAGATCAGCCGGTTGGAGGCGGAGAACGCCCTGCGGGTCAGAGAGGCCTCCTTCCGGAAAAGAGAGCGCAACTGGGCCATGGGCGGCCTGGCGCTGATGGTTGCTTTTCTGTCCGGGCTCTACGGCCTTTACACCACGGTCAGGCGGCAGAAAGCGGCTTTGTCGGACCAGAACCGGGAACTCGAACGTCTCAATAAAACCCAGAACCGTCTCTTCGGCATCATTTCCCACGACCTGCGCAGCGCCACCGCCTCTTACCAGAGCAGTGCCCGCCTGATCTCCCATTACCTGGCCAAAGGAGAACCCGGAAAACTGCTCCCCCTGGCGCCGGAGATCGGTAACAACGCCAGGGTGCTCTCGGAGATGCTCGACAACCTGCTTCAGTGGTCGCTGCTGCAGATGAAAGGGCTGGAACCCGGCAAGGAGCTGGTGCCGGTCAGGGAGGAGATTCATAAGGTACTTGACCTTCTGGGCGAACATGCCGGGGCGAAAACAAACCTGCTTGAAGCCGAAGCCGGCGATGAAAGGGTCTGGTGCGATCCTGAAAGCTTCAGCCTCATCCTGCGGAACCTTGTAAGCAATGCCATCAAATACACCTCCGGGGGCCGCATATCCGTCCGGTCCCGGGCGGAGGGAAATTTTACCTGCATCCGGGTAATAGACACCGGGTGCGGAATGGATCCGGAAACGGTGCGGGAGCTCTTCCGTCCGGGACTGAAACCGTCGCACCGGGGAACCGCCGGCGAAAAAGGAACCGGCCTGGGCCTGCAGCTGGTCGCCGACCATGTGGCCCGGAACGGGGGAACCCTTTCCGCCCAAAGCGAGCCGGGGAAAGGTACCTCCATTACCGTTCTGTTGCCATCCAAACCGTATGAGGATTAGGGTATTCATAGTGGAAGATGAGCTGATTCACGCCGAAGCGCTGAAAATGGCCATCGAAGAGGCCGGTCTGGAACTGGCAGGAGAATGCGGCGATGCCGACCGGGCCTTTGACCTGGTTGCCGCTGCCAGGCCCGATCTGCTGCTGGTCGACATCGCCCTTCCGGGGATCAACAACGGCATCACCCTGGCGGAACGCATCCGCAGGGAACTGCAGATCCCCCATATTTTCACCACCTCTTTTTCACAGGAGGAGGTGATCCGCCAGGCGGTGAAAACAAACCCCGCCGCTTATCTGCGCAAACCCGTCGACCCGGCGAACCTGCGCGCGGCTGCGGAAATAGCGCTGAAAAGCAGGGAAAACAGCCGGACTTCAGGAGAGACCGCTTCAACGGTAACTCCAGGCCCGACTCCTGCCGCTCCGCCGGAGCTGCCCCTCCCGCCCGTCTTTACCCGGATAGGCGATAAACTGGTTCGTATCCATCCCGAAGAACTCCTGATGGTCAGAGCCGACGGCGAAAATTACATCTCCCTGGTTTTTGAGAAAAAGGAGATCAGCTGCCGCACCACCCTGAAGGAATTCTGCAGCCAGTTACCCCCCTCCTTTGTTCAGGTCCACCGGAGTTATGTGATCAATCTCAACCATCTCGATGCTTTCAACGAACAGGAACAAACCACGACCCTGAAAGGGCGCCATGCCCCTGTGGGACGAACCTTCCGAAAAGCTTTCCTCGATTCCATAAGAAAAATATAGGATGCCACAATCCCCGGCAACTTGGGCTGATCCCTGATTGAGCCGTCCAAATTCTGAAAGACCATTGCCGTCGGCCGTGTGCCATTCACCCCTCTGAAGTGCGGTTTAACCAATTGTAATGCTGTTCACCCCTCCAAAAAGGATGTTCACCCCTCCCGGGGCACCGCCGGCCACACATTTCCGGCAAACCTGCTGCATGGATGGTATCTTGACGTAAAAAAAAGGGAGTTTATGAGAGTCCTGCTCTTCCTGTCGCCGGTTATTTTTCTGATTATTGGCTGTTCCACCCCTGAAGTCCGCGAGGAGGAGGGTTGGAAAGTTTCCGAAGTCACCGCCGGGGAGTTGGCTGTGAAGCCGGGAATGGTCCTCACTTTTCACACGGACTCTTTGCTTTTTTCCGACGGAAGCGATTCCCTGGCGTTTGGTTATCTGGCAAGCGATGACCGCGTCATTTTGGAAAGCAGGGCCGGGAAACGGCTTTTCAGCCTCATTAAAAGTGATGATTCGCTGATGGTATGGAGGGAACTCTATACCGGCCATCCCCTGGTCATCCGGATGAAAAAAAAACCAAACCGCTAACAACAATTTCATGAAGCGATTGTACCTGATTTCCGGATTGTGGATGGCTTGCCCGGCGCCGCAGGGGCAAATCACTGAAAAGGAGTACCGGGCGCTGAAGCCTTTTTATAATGCCGCAGGCGGAAACAGCTGGAAAAACCGCACCGGCCGCGAAAACATCAACACCACGGCCACAGCTTCCCATGTCACCGGAAAGATCCGCATTACCCTTGCAGACCGGGAGATGGCGGCACTCAGGAGCCTGCGCAGCTGCCGGCCGGGCAATCTGTTTTTCATAGCCGAATCGCCCGGAAGCCGGGGGAGCACAATAGGGTGAAGAGATCATTGTATGATACCTATAAAACCCATGATTATGAAGACTGTAAAGATGATTTTTGTGGCATTGGCGCTCATGGTATGGGCGGCATCCGGTACGGCCCAGGTGGGCAACCTGAAGAACCTGGGGAAAAAAGTGATGCAGGGGGCTGAAAAAGTGACGGGGGGTCCGGGCAGTTCCACGCAGGCATCCCCTCCGGCTGCGAACAAACCGGGGGTGCCGGCTGTAAGGCAGGCCGGGACCACTGCGGCGCCTGCCGCCCCGTCAGGGGGTGTGCTCTATGTCTCCAAACAAAACGGCAGCAACAAGAACGACGGGTCTAAGGGGGCGCCGCTGAAGAACCTCGACAAGGCGATTGAGCTGGCCGCACCCGGCACCACGATCCGGGTGGCAGGGGGTGTTGAAACGGGAACACTGAATATTGGCTTCATTGAGAGCGACAAAGCGGTGAAAATATACGGCAGCTATGACGAGACTTTCACCACGCAGGATATTGTGAACCATCCCACGCTGATCCAGCCCGACAATGAAAGCGCCCGGTCGACCCGTAAGGCGGTGATGAAGTTCACCCGCGATGTGGCGGGGACGGTACTGGATCATCTGGTTTTCGACGGGGGCGAGCGGAATGCCTACCATGTGAAGGAGGGGATCGTGGAAGGCGTGGAGGGAGGTGGCAGGCTGCTTCCGGCCACGGAGCGGCCCCCGGTGGGTTACCCGACGGTTGACGAACCCTTGCTGCAGTTTATGAGCGCCACCACCGGCGGGGATGTGACCATCCGGAACTGCGTTTTCGTCAACGGGGCCAGTTTCGCCCTGCAGGCTGGCCATCGCAGCGGCAAGTTCACGGTGGAGAACAACATTTTCGTGGGAAACCGGATGGCAGCCATAGAGATTTACGGCACCTGCGCCAGCACCGGCGGACCCAATACCCTGGCCCTCTGCGGCGACGTGGAGGTGGCATACAACACCATCCTTTTCACCTGGAGCCGCACCAAGGACTTCCTCGACATGGGCTACGGCGTGCGGGTGATGACCAAATGCAACTACAACATCCACCACAACATCATCGGAGCTTCCATCCTGGCGGGGGTGGACCATACCCGCTTCAACAAGGATGAATGGGTGAGCGTCGACCACAACATCTTCTTTGTCAACAAGGACAAGGACCTTCATTACAGTCCGGCCAGCAACACCCGCCTGCGGATCGACGCCGGCGACTTCGGCGACCTGGAAATAGCCAGCGCCGCCGGCAACCGGAACATGATCCCCGAAGAACTGAAAGTCCATAAAGCGTATCTCGAAGGTTATCTCAACGCCCGCTATTCGGAGCAGACCGACCTGGACCGCAATTCGCCGGCCAACCAGTGGCGCTCCCTCCTCGGGATGAACCTGCAGGGAACCATGAGCTCCTCGGTGACCATGTTCTGCAACAAGTATCCCTGGAAGGAGGCGCTGCAACTCTTCGGAAATGTCGAAGGCTGCGGGGCGCAATGACAAGGGCATTCTCAATCCTTCCCCCTGTCCCGCCCGGAAGGAGCGATCGCTTCTCACCAGGGAAAATGATTAAAATATAATGAATATTCAATTATTAACAAATAAAGTACGGAATCATGAAAACCATCAGACTGCTTATTGTGATTGTTGCCCTCCTGTTGTGGGCGTCCGAAGGATCGGCCCAACTGGGGAACCTGAAAAGCCTTGGGAAAAAGGTGCTCGACAAGGCGGCGCCGGCTTCTGAAAAAGCGGGTGCCAACAGCGGACAGGGCGAAAGCGCCACGCCGCTGGAAAAAGCCGCGGATGCTGTCCTGCCGGGCGGCGGGTCGTCCGTAGCCGGCGCGGGTGAGGCCAGCGGGGTAATCTCCACGGATCCCGGAAGTGTGGTCTTCGCCTCTTCTCCCATCGATCCGGCATCGCCCTCCGGACTGAAAACCGCCTTCACGGCGGGCGAACCTCTCCATGGATTGGCATTCCTCCCCCAGACGCTGAAGCAGCTGTACACAAACGCCGGCCCCAACGAAAAGCTTCAGGTGGAAGTCTTCGTCTATACCGTGAAACCTCCTCTTTATTCGTACCAGAAAGAGCCCCGGATGGAACAGCTGATCTTTTACAACATGTACGTCTCGGGCGACCTGAAGGACAGGAATTATCTGGTGCTGGACATGGTTCCCGATCCCGCAACGACGCAGGTGTACAACACCCCCGGCCTTACCTGGAAGAAGTTCGGCGCTAAATACGAAGGCCCGGTAGCCCTGGCCGAAGCCCTGGCCCGGCTGGAACCCGGGGATAACACCCTGCAGGTGGAAATCCATGCCTATTACAGCAAGGTGGCCTCGGGGACCCTTACCCTGTCGGGCAGCGATTTTTCGGCATACAACGCCTTTGCGGAGAAGCTCAACGAAACAGCCCTTCAGGCGGGCGCCGCCAATGCCGAATTCCCGGCGGCCGTAACCTCCGATCCGCCCAGAGAAGCCCGCATGGTGGCAGCCCTGAAAAACTCCAACGACTGGAAAACCGGTTTCATCGACGGCACCGAAGTGCTGAAGACGGCCATCACCTACGACTGGGAGATCCGCCGTCATGAGATTTCAGGGGCCATCCTGCACCGCTATTGCATTGCAGCCATAGCCTTTAAAACTAAATCCGGAGGATGTGCATACCGTAAAGTAACCTTTCAGGAAGACTATGTCGGAGGAAAGTTCCAGCCCCTCCGCTACGACGGCGTGGGCGACAAGGTGATGATGGACTGCGCCAAAGTGAAGTAACAAACAAATCAACCTATGAAAGATGAAAAAGCATTTTCATTGTTTCCGGTACGTATTTTCATTGATCCTAAGCTTTGTCCTGCTTTCAGGATTCCTTCAGCAAAAGGTATCTGCCTTGATAATTGTCAGCACCGATGACATCACATCCTCCTCTGTGAGGATCTTCTGGGGACCCGTAGCCGGAGCTACGGAATACCGGGTTATCGTGTTCGGATTCGACATGGTGGACTATGTATGGAGGAACTACCCCGGATATCCGGTGGTTGTAAAAAGTCCCAATAATGAATTGATAGTTAATAATATAGGGTATTTTGACCCTTTCTGGGACGATGACCGTAAGATCAGGGTGGAGGCCTATGCGAACGGCACTTTATTGGACAAGGGGGAAAAGGACATTGTCTTGCCTGAACCGGGTCCGGTTATTACCGGCATCACCAATGCCACCTATAACTCTTTCACTGTCAGTTGGAGTAAAACCATCGGAGGAAATCTGGTACCCTGGCAGGAGGTATCTCTTTCGGTATCCAATGAAGAGACGGGAGAGGTGGCAGCCAGTTTCAAGGACCTTACCGCCACCAGCCAGGTGGTGACCGGTTTACCCGGAGGTACCCGTTATGTCATCAGGTTACGGGGTTATAAAAAGATATATTTGAGTTATTACGATGAATGGTTGGAAATCTGGTCCGATGTAACGGTCGGGTACGTATACACCAAACTGGAGACTCCGGTGGCATTGCCGGGAATCAGTATGCGGCCCAATGCCTTCATGGCACAATGGAACAAAACTTCGGGAGCGAAAAAATACAAACTCTATGTAAGGGAGAAGGCCACGGGAAGGATGGTTATCAACGGGGATTCCACGACAGTTCTCTCCTGGTGGGTGGACGGTTTGGAGTCAGGCCAGGAATATGAATACCAGGTGTTGGCGAAAAATGCGATACAGGAGTCGCCCAAATCGAATACCATCAAGGTGACTACGGAAGCGCTGGAAACCCCTGTGGCCAAACAACCCACCAACGTTACCGACCATTCTTTCAAAGCCTGGTGGAACCCGGTGGCCGGAGCGACCAAATACCGGCTGGAAATTTTTATTGACAACAACTGGGCATGGCGGTTTACCACGGAAACAAGTTTTGAGGTTTCCGACCTTCCATTACAGCCCAATACAACCTATAAATACCGGGTGAGGGCCATTTTCAACACCAAGTTGTCCTATTACGGTAATGAGATCACAGTAAAGACCAGGCCCAGGGTGCCGGTTGCCCTTCAGGCCACCAATATCACCAATACTTCTTTTACGGCACGGTGGCAGCCGGTTTCCGGGGCAACGGGGTACAAGCTGTGGGTCATCTCCACCGCCAGTACGGGTTTGAGTCCGCAGGGCTATTTCCCCAAAACCCTGGGGAATGTGGATAACCATACGGTTGCGGGGCTCGCTTCGGGGATAGAATATTTGTATTATATTCAAACATTGGTTTCAGGCGGGGAATCCACGGTGTCCGCCAGTATTTATGTGACCACCACGGGGGCGACCACCTACGCGGTGAATCTGTCGGCAAGTCCGGCCGCAGGGGGCGTCGTGGGGGGTGGCGGAACTTTTGCTCCGGGGAAGTCGGTGACATTAGCGGCCACGGCGAATCCGGGGTATGAATTTGTCAACTGGACGGAAGGGACCAAGGTACTGTCGTCCAACGCCGGTTATTCCTTTACGGTGAGTGCCAACCGCACGCTGGTGGCCAACTTCCGCAGTCTTCCCGCCCAGTGCGTGGTCACCCTTAGCGCCAATCCGGCCGACGGGGGTACGGTAAGCGGTGACGGAACCTATCAGGAGGGATCTTCCGTATCGGTCAAGGCCAGCACCGCCGAAGGCTATGAATTCGTGAACTGGACCAGCGGCACCAAGGTGGTGAGCAGCTCCTCGGGTTATATTTTTACGGCGAAGGAAAGCATGACCCTGGTCGCCAACTTCAGGGCCGTTGTGCCCCATTACACCCTCACCCTGTCTGCCGGTCCTCTGGCCGGCGGTACGGTCAGCGGCGGCGGCAGTTTTGCCGGCGGTACCGATGTAACAGCCAGGGCAACGCCAAACCGGGGTTATGAATTTGTCAGCTGGACGGAAGGTACCCGGGTGGTCAGCAGTTCTGCCTCCTATTCTTTCAGCCTGGCGAAAAACCGCAACCTGACTGCCAATTTTCAGGCCGCGGCTGCCACCTATTCCCTGTCGCTCACGTCGGATCCCTTTTTCGGGGGCACCGCCGGGGGGGGAGGGAATTTTGCTCCGGGAACGTCGGTAACCATCAGAGCTTTCCCTGCCCGCGGCTATGAATTTGTAAACTGGACGGAAGGGGGCAAGGCTCTTTCCAAAGACATCAGCTACAAGTTTACCCTCAGCAAAGACCGTTCGCTGACGGCCAACTTCAGACAGGCCACGGCGACTACCCATACCGTGGTACTTGCAGCGGCTCCGGCCGCCGGGGGTACGGTGAGCGGCGGCGGCACCTTTAACACGGGCACCACGGTAACCGCCCATGCCACACCCGCCGCCGGATATGAATTTGTAAACTGGACGGAAGGGACCACTGCCGTGAGCACGGCGGCCAGTTATGTTTTCACCCTGTCAGGCAACCGGACACTGACGGCCAACTTCACCGTGAAAACCCCGGTCGGCGACCTGACGGGAACCCCCCTCCGGGTCTGGCCCAACCCGGTGACCAACGACTTGCGGATTTCGGGCTTGCAGGAAAAGGGCCTGCTGAAACTGGCAGATTTTTCCGGACGGATGGTGTATGAGACCGCCTGTTCCTCCTCTGAGTTGGTGGTTCCTATGGGCCATTTTAAACCGGGCATTTACCTGCTGTTTATCGAAACGGCCGAAGGCCGCCAGATACGCAAGCTCGTAAAACGGTAACCTCTCCTCCCCGGCCTGTTGCAGTTACCCTGCCGGGCCCGATAAAGCGCCCGGTCCCCGGAATCCTCCGGCAGGCCGGGAGCTTTCTTTTGCAGGAGGCGGCAACCGGCTTCGCATCCATCTGAAGCCCTCCATACCGCACGGTCTGCCCCCCGCCGGGTCTGCAAGAAGCGGACGAGCTTCCGCAACTGCCCTGCTCCGGTGTGGTTCTGTGCGGATAAAAGCGCTATTTTTACAGGGATGGAATACCAGCCGCGCCTTTACCGCCAGCAGTTCAATCCCGCCCGGTTTGCCTCCTTCACGGTGCAATACCTGGAAACCGACCTCTGGATCGGGGTGGATCACGACTCCTTCCGGAAGGAGATCGCGGAGCTGGCATTGCAGGAGGTGGTCAGGCTGCGTGCCGCACTGGAAGCCTATCTGCGCCGTCAGCCTCTGTTTCGCACCACCCTGGTGCCGCTGAAACTCCTTCCGGGAGCTCCCCCGGAAGCCCGGGAGATGGCCGCCGCCGCAGCCCGGAGCGGAACCGGTCCCATGGCCGGAGTGGCAGGCCTTTTCGCCTTCCGTACCGCCGAGAGGATCAGAAAAAAGTTCACGCTGAAAGAGCTCATCATCGAAAACGGAGGCGACTTTTTTCTTCTCCTGAAAGAGGACCTCCTGATGACCGTTTACGCTGGCAATTCCCCCCTTTCTGAAAAAATCGGCATTCTGATTCCGGCCGGCGAAACTCCCTGTGGCGTGTGCACCTCCTCGGGCACCGTCGGCCCCTCCCTCAGTTTCGGCAAGGCCGACGCCGTCATGGTGGCCTGCTCCTCGCCGGCGTTGGCCGACACCTGGGCCACCGCCCTGGCCAACCGCGTAAAAACCCCCGCCGATATTGAACCGGTGTTAAAATATTCGGAACATTTCCCCGAAATCCTCTCCCTGGTCGTCATTTGCGAAGACCAAACCGGAATCCGTGGTAACTTTGAAATCCGCTTTGTGCATACCTCGGCCTGATGGAGCGGCATCAGGAAATTGGTGTCAGCCGGGGAAGGAGGAATGACAAATTGAAAACAAGGAATCAGGAGTTGCCGATCCTGCATAACCGGAGATCAGGGGGAAGAAAGGGATGATCAGGAAAGATATTTACGAAGAACTTAAACACCGTGTACTGGTGCTGGACGGGGCCATGGGGTCGCTGATCCAGGATTATAAACTTACCGAGGAGGATTTCAGGGGAGGTCTGTTTGCCTCGCACCCTTACGACCTGAAGGGTAACAACGACATATTGTCGCTGACGAAGCCGGAAGTGATTGCCTCCATTCACCGGGAGTATCTGGAGGCTGGCGCCGACATCCTGTCGACCAATACCTTTAATTCGACGTCTGTTTCGCAGGCTGATTACCATACGGAGGCCTGGGTGCATGCCATGAACAAAGCCTCAGCGCAGATTGCGCGCGCCCTGGCCGATGAATTTACAGCCGCAAATCCCACTAAGCCCCGTTATGTGGCGGGGGCCATCGGGCCTACCAACAAGACCCTTTCCCTCTCCCCCGATGTCAACAATCCGGGTTTCCGGGCGGTGACTTTCGATGAGGTGAAGACGGCTTACCGGGAGCAGGTCGAAGGGCTTCTCGACGGAGGGGTTGAGCTGCTGCTGGTGGAGACCGTTTTCGACACCCTGAACGCCAAGGCAGCGTTGGTGGCCATTGAAGAGGCCCTGGAATCAAGAGGTCTGGAATTGCCGGTGATGGTCTCGGGAACCATCACCGATGCCAGTGGGCGCACCCTTTCGGGGCAGACCCTGGAGGCCTTTCTCCATTCACTGGCCCATGTCAAGCTGTTGTCGATCGGTCTTAACTGCTCCCTGGGGGCGGCCGAACTGAAGCCTTACCTGAGGGAACTTTCCCAAAAGGCTCCTTTTTATATCAGCGTCCACCCCAACGCCGGATTGCCCAACCAGTTCGGGGGGTATGACGAGACCCCCGAGACCATGGGTGTCCAGATCCGTGATTATCTTGATCAGCGTTATGTGAACATTGTGGGGGGCTGCTGTGGTACCACTCCCGCCCATATCAGGGAGTTTGCCCGTGCTGCGGCAACGGCCCGGCCCCATGAGGTGACACCCCGCGACCACCTCACCCGCTTTACCGGTCTTGAGCCCTTGGTCATCACTCCGGAAAACAACTTCCTCAACATCGGGGAACGGTGCAATGTGGCCGGAAGCCGCAAATTTGCACGGCTGATCCGTGAAGGAAAATACGAAGAGGCGCTGGCCATCGCACGCGACCAGGTGGAAAACGGCGCCCAGGCCATCGACATCAACCTTGACGATGCCATGCTCGATGCCCAAAAGGAGATGGTGACCTTCCTGAACCTGATGATGGCCGAGCCTGAAATCGCCCGCCTGCCCGTCATGATCGACTCATCCCGCTGGGAGGTCCTGGAAGCAGGGCTGAAATGCGTCCAGGGAAAGGCCATCGTCAATTCCATCAGCCTGAAGGAGGGGGAAGAACGGTTCGGGGAGCAGGCCCGCATCCTGAGGCGGTACGGGGCGGCTGTGGTGGTCATGGCCTTCGACGAACAAGGCCAGGCCGACACCCTGGAGCGCAGAAAGGAGATCTGCCGCCGTGCCTACAAAATTCTGACGGAAAAGGTAAGCCTTCCTCCCGAAGACATTATCCTGGATCCCAACGTGCTGACCATTGGTACCGGACTGGAAGAACACAACAACTACGCCGTGGATTTCATAGAGGCGGTGCGCTGGATTAAGCAAAACCTCCCCCATGCCAAAACCAGCGGCGGAATCAGCAATGTCTCCTTTGCCTTTCGTGGCAACGACACCGTCAGGGAAGCCATGCATTCGGTGTTCCTGTACCATGCCATCCGCGCAGGCCTCGATATGGGCATCGTCAATCCCGGCATGCTGCAGATTTACGATGAAATTGAACCCGCGCTGCTCGAAAGGGTCGAAGACCTGGTGCTGAACCGGAGAGCCGATGCCACCGAGCGGCTCCTCGATTTCGCCTCGCAGCTACAAACCAACGGTAGACCCGAAGAACGCAAGGAAGAGTGGCGTCACCTGCCCCTGGCGGAACGGATCGCCCATGCCCTGGTGAAGGGAATCGCCGATTTCGTCGACGAAGATATGGCGGAAGCGGTAAAAGCATACGCTCCGGCCTTGTCCATCATCGAAGGACCCCTGATGGACGGCATGAACATCGTGGGCGAACTCTTCGGCTCGGGGAAGATGTTCCTGCCCCAGGTCATCAAGTCGGCGCGGGTGATGAAAAAAGCGGTGGCTTTCCTGCTACCCCGCATCGAGGCTGACAAGGGAAAATTTCCCCTTCCCGAAAAGCGGAAGAAGATACTCCTGGCCACTGTGAAGGGCGACGTCCACGATATCGGTAAAAACATCGTGGGCGTGGTGCTGGGCTGCAACAACTACGACGTGGTCGACCTGGGGGTGATGGTTCCCACCGACCGGATCCTAGATGCCGCCCTGCGCGAGAAGGCCGACATCGTAGGGCTCAGCGGGCTGATCACCCCGTCGCTCGAGGTGATGGCCGAAGTGGCCAGAGAAATGGAGCGCCGGGGCATGAAAATCCCCCTGCTGATCGGCGGGGCCACCACTTCCAAAATCCATACGGCCGTCAAAATAGAACCGGGCTACGGCGGTCCGGTGGTCCATGTGAAAGATGCCTCCCTCACCACGCGGGTCGCGGCTTCCCTGCTTTCGGGCGACGAAGGCTGGATCCGCGACGTGCGCGACGAATACCGGGAAATACGCCGGTTCAGGCAGGAAAGAGCCCCCCGCGAATACCTCACCCTGCAGGAAGCCCGAAAAAACCGCTTCTCGCCCGACTGGCGGCAGACCCCCGTATTCCCGGCCCGCAATACGGGAATCAGGCATTTCATCGATTTTCCCCTGGAAAAACTGGTGGATTACATCGACTGGACCTTTTTCTTCCTGACCTGGGAGATGAAAGGTACCTTTCCGCAGATTCTGGAGGATGAGAAACAGGGGGAGACAGCACGGAAACTCTATGCCGAAGCCCGGGAGATGCTCGATGAGATCATTGGCCGTAAGATGCTCCGGGCCAGCGGGGTGGCGGGATTGTGGCCCGCCCAGTCGGATGGCGACGACATCGTGCTGTATGAAACCGGGGACCGCAGCCGGGAGGCGGGCCGCTTTTTCCACCTCCGGCAACAGGAAAGGAAGAAACCGGGCCAGCCCAATCTCTGCCTGGCTGATTTTGTGGCGCCCCTGGACTCCGGAAGGCCCGACTTTTGCGGAGCTTTTGCCGTCACCGCCGGCATCGGCATCGAAGCGTGGAAAGAGAAATACAGGCTGGAACACAACGACTTCGGGGTGATCATGCTGGAAGCCCTGGCCGACAGGCTCAGCGAGGCTTTTGCCGAATGGCTCCATGCATATGTCAGAAAGGAATTCTGGGGCTATGCCCCCGGCGAAACCCTGGCACCTGCCGATCTGCTGAAACAGAGATACCAGGGCATCCGCCCGGCTCCCGGATATCCCGCCTGCCCCGAGCATTCCGAAAAGGAAAACCTCTTCCGCCTGCTGCAGGCGGAGACCGCCGGAATCACGCTCACGGAGCATTTCGCCATGATCCCCAATGCCTCGGTCTGCGGGCAGTATTTTGCCCATCCCGATTCCCGCTATTTCGGCGTTGAAAAGATCGGCTACGACCAGGTGGCCGATTATGCGCGCCGCCGGGGTGTCACCGCCTCTTATGTCGAAAAGTTTTTGCCCGCCAATCTGAACTACCGGTAACCCCATCGCCCGCCGGTTGCGGCGGTTTGTACGTGAGGATGGCCCGGCCTTCCTTTGCCGCCTTTTGCCCTCCTGTATTCCGGGTCTCCGTTTTCTCCGGCGGTTGCTGCTTGAAACCGGCTCGCGGGCAATGGGTTCAGCCGTTGTCCGGAATAAAGCCCTCTGCCGGGGCCTCTCTTTTGCCCCGTGGCTTTGCCGCGCCCGCGAATGTACCATAGCCTTCTGCGGGGTCCTTTTTATTACGCCGGGCTGGCAGTTTTCCTTATTTAAGTGTAATTTTGCATTGCGCTTATTAACAAATAATTCTAAAACCGGATGAGGAAGCAAAAGAAGGGGCTGATACTGGCTTTGGCACTGCTGGCGGCGGCGATCCTTTTTCTGGTTATGGGGAAAAAGGCCGGTTGGTTCGGGGCCGGGGTGAGCGTGAAAGTGCTGGTTCAGCAGGCTGAACCGCGCACCATCACCGAAATGATAACGGCCAACGGAAAGATCCAGCCCCGGACCGAGGTGAAAATCAGTCCCGACGTGTCGGGGGAGATCATCGAATTGTTTGTCCAGGAAGGCGACGCGGTTGCGGCGGGGGCTCCCCTGGCGGTGATAAAGCCCGACCTGTACCGGTCAGCCCTTAGCAGGGCGGAGGCGGCGCTGAATTCGTCGCAGGCGCGGCTGGCTCAGACAGAGGCCCAGCTGATCGAACGGGAACTGACCTTCAGGCGCGCCGAGCAGCTTTTCCGGTCGCAGACCATCCCCCAGTCTGATTTCGAAACCGCCCAGGCCGGGTACAAGGTGGCCCAGGCGGAAGTCAAAGCCGCTCAGTTTGCAGTGAAAAGCGCCGAAGCCTCAGTCGCCGAAGCCCGCGAACAACTTACCAAGACAAAAATTTTTGCACCCATAGACGGGACCGTTTCGCAACTGAACGTCGAAAAGGGAGAAAGGGTCGTGGGTACCAACATGTATGCCGGCACCGATATGATGGTCGTTGCCGACCTCGACAAGATGGAGGTGCAGGTCGATGTGAACGAAAATGACATCGTCAGGGTCAGTCTGGGCGATACCGCGCTTATCCAGGTCGATGCCTACCTCAACCGGAAGTTCAGGGGGATCGTCACCCAGATTGCCAACTCGGCGCGCACCACAGGCCTCACCTCCGACCAGGTCACCAACTTCGAGGTGAAAATATTCCTTCTTCAGGATTCCTACCAGGACCTCATCGACTCCGCCGGCATGGCCTATCCCTTCCGCCCCGGGATGTCGGCAACGGTTGATATCCGGACCGTCACCCGCAAGGATGCGGTCTCGGTGCCGGTCCAGGCGGTCACCACCCGCCTGAAAAACGACACCGCACGGTCGGCGGTCCAGCCCGCAACCGCCGGCAACCCCTCATCACCGGATGAAAAGGAAGAGGTCGTATTTGTGGTCAGGGAGGGCATGGCTTTCAAGACTCCCGTAAAAACGGGCATCCAGGACAACAGCAACATTGAAATAATCAGCGGGTTGGCACCGGGGACACAGGTGGTGACCGCACCCTACCAGGCCGTGAGCCGGACGCTGAAGGACAGCATGCTCGTAAAAATCGTCACTGAGAAGGAGCTCTATACAGAAGAACCATAACTATACGGCCGGCGGAACCCGAAACCCGCGCAGCGGCAGACCTTACAGCCGTTTGCCGGAGCCCAGATCAGGGGATGTCCCGACCTGACAGATAAGTGGTGTGCGACACAGTCTTATAATTAACCAATACATTAAACCAATGAGAAAAGTTCTGATTGTTATGACCATGGCCCTGTGTGCATCCTGCGGGCAAGCGCCGCAGAAGGCGCCCCTGATCCCCCTGGAAGACTTTTTCCGCAACCCTGAAAAAGCCGCTTTTCAGCTGTCGCCTAACGGCGAATATTTTTCCTATCTGGCTCCCTGGGAAACAAGGCTCAACCTTTTTGTGCAGAAGGTGGGGGCTGATTCTGCCAACCGCATCACCTCGGAGACCGCCCGCGACATCGCCGGTTATCTCTGGAAGGGCGACAACCGCCTTCTCTACCTGAAAGATACCGGCGGCGATGAGAATTTCCATCTTTACGGCGTCAACCCCGATGGCAGCGACCTCAAAGGACTCACTGTCTTTGAGAAAGTACGCACTCAAATCATCGACGATCTTCGCGATGTGGAGAATGAGGTCATTATCAGCCTGAATCAGCGCGACCCCACCGTTTTCGACCCCTACCGGCTCAACGTGGTGACGGGCGAGATGACCATGCTGGCTGAGAACCCCGGCAACATCACCGGCTGGATGACCGACCATGATGGGAAACTCAGACTGGCTTTCGTCAGCGACGGGGTGAACCAGACCATCCTGTACCGGGCTAAAGAGGAGGAACCTTTTACCCCGGTGATGACCACCAGCTTCCGGGAGACCCTGGCTCCTGCCTTGTTCACCTTCGATAACCAAATGGTTTATGCCCTTTCAAACCTGGGCCGGGATAAAAGCGCCCTGGTAATCTTCGATATAGCCAACGGCAAAGAGCAGGAGGTGGTTTTCGAAACCCAGGAAGCCGATGTCGAGGAGGTAAATTATTCCCCCAAGGATAAGAAACTGCTGTGGGCGACCTGGACCACCGACAAGAATAAACATCATTACTTCGATCCGGAGGCGGAGGAGGTAATGACTTCTCTGAGAAAGAAACTTGCGGGTTATGAGGTCAACCTGGCGGGGTACAACCGCAATGAGGACAAGCTCATCTTCCGCACTTACAATGACAGGAGCCGCGGCGCCTACTATTTTTACGACCGGAATACGAAGGAGCTTACCCACCTTACCGATTTGGCCCCCTGGCTGAAGGAGGAGGATCTGGCCGAGATGAAGCCCGTGAGCTATACGTCGCGCGACAGCCTGACGATCCATGGTTACCTGACCCTTCCGAAGGGGGTGAAGGCTGAAAAACTGCCGGTGGTGGTAAACCCGCACGGCGGTCCCTGGGCCCGTGACTACTGGGGTTTCAATCCCGAGGTTCAATTCCTGGCCAACAACGGGTACGCTGTGCTGCAGATGAACTTCCGCGGTTCCACGGGCTACGGAAAGGCCTTCTGGGAAGCCTCTTTCAAACAGTGGGGGCGCACCATGCAGGATGACATCAGCGACGGGGTGCAATGGCTTATCGGCCAGGGCATCGCCGATCCGGAACGCATCGCCATCTATGGCGGAAGCTACGGCGGCTATGCCACCCTCTCGGGGCTCACCAAAACCCCCGAACTGTATGCGGCCGGTGTTGACTACGTCGGGGTTTCGAACTTATTCACCTTTGTCAAGACCATTCCCCCCTATTGGAAACCGATGCTGGACATGCTGTATGAAATGGTGGGCAATCCGGTGACCGACAGCCTGATGTTGGCGGAGGCATCTCCGGTCTTTCATGCCGGCAAGATTGTGGCCCCTCTCTTTGTGGCCCAGGGGGCCAACGACCCCCGCGTCAACAAGGCCGAATCGGACCAGATGGTGGAGGCGCTCCGGGCCCGTGGTGTCGACGTGGAATACCTGGTCAAAGACAACGAAGGCCACGGTTTCCGGAACGAGGAAAACCGCTTTGATTTTTACCGGGCAATGATCGCCTTTCTCGATAAACACCTGAAACCTGCCCCTGCAGAGGGTGCGGCTGCCGGGAAGTAAACCGGCGCCGGAACTGACCTTCATGCCGGTGTGCCGCGGATTGGGACAGCCACCGGACAACCCCGGAAGGAGATATTCCTTACGGCTCAGAAATAAAGGGGCGCCGCCGGATCCCGGCGGCGCCCCTCCTTCAATCCGGCCGATCCGGTATCAGGCGCGGTTGTTCGATCCCAGCACGTTGACGATTTTGTGCATGTAAAGCGCTTTCAGGGCATCGCGGGCGGGGCCCAGGTATTTGCGCGGGTCGAATTCGGCCGGTTTTTCATTGAATACCTTCCGGATGGCGGCCGTCATGGCGATGCGTCCGTCGGAGTCGATGTTGATCTTGCACACCGATGAGGCCGCCGCCTTGCGGAGCTGCCACTCGGGAATCCCTACGGCATCCTTCAGTGCACCCCCGTGGCTGTTGATGATCTTTACCAGATCGGCGGGCACCGAGGAGGCTCCGTGGAGCACAATCGGAAAACCGGGCAAACGGCGTTCTATCTCCTCCAGAATGTCGAACCGCAGCGGCGGTGGTACCAGAACTCCCTCTTCGTTGAGGGTGCACTGGGCGGGAGTGAATTTGTTGGCGCCGTGCGAAGTGCCGATGGAGATGGCCAGCGAATCCACCCCGGTTTTGGCGGTGAAATCCACCACATCGTCGGGATTGGTATAGACCGACCGGGCGGCGACTACGTCATCCTCTATCCCGGAAAGAACCCCCAGCTCCCCTTCAACGGTCACGTCGTACTTATGGGCGTATTCCACCACCTGACGGGTGACCTCTATGTTTTTCTCATAGGGATGGTGCGACCCGTCGATCATCACCGACGAAAAGCCCATGTCAATGCAGTCCTTGGCTGTCTCGAAGGTGTCGCCGTGGTCGAGGTGCAGCGCTATCGGAATGCCTGTCCCGTTGCCGAGCTCCTTGGCATACTCGACAGCTCCCTGCGCCATGTAGCGCAGAAGGGTCTGGTTGGCATACTGCCGGGCCCCTTTCGACACCTGCAGGATGACCGGCGACCGGGTTTCCACACAGGCGCTGATGATTGCCTGCAGCTGCTCCATGTTGTTGAAATTGTAGGCCGGAATGGCGTAACCGCCCCTCACGGCATCGGCAAACATCTTCCGGGTGTTCACCAGACCCAGTTCTTTGTAACTAATAGCCATTGTATTTAATTTTATGGTACTTCACCCATTCATCAGGCAGGTACGAAAGTAATCAAAATCAGAAAACCAGGGGGAAGGATTCCGGGTTATTTTTGAAAATTAACTGATGCGTAATACAATATCGTCTAACCCCAAGGGCCCGAGGAACCGGCCGCGGGCACCATGAACAGATGGCTTTTTGATCCCGGTAATCTTTAACCGCAATGAAACAATGCACACGCAGGGGTCACAAAGCAGGGTTTCTTCGGGTGCATTGTGCCTTTCTTTGTGTCTTTGCGGGGAAGACAGGCGGTTTACTGCGAGAAGCGTGCCGACAGGTATTCGCGGTTCAACCGGGCAATGTGGGCTATGGAGATGTTTTTCGGGCATTCGGCTTCGCAGGCGCCAGTGTTGGTGCATCCTCCGAATCCCAGCTCATCCATTTTTGCCACCATGTTGCGTGCGCGGGCTTTGGCTTCCACCCTTCCCTGCGGCAGCTTGGCCAGATGGGAGACCTTGGCTGCCACGAAAAGCATCGCCGAGGAATTCTTGCAGGCGGCAACACAAGCTCCGCAGCCGATGCAGGAGGCGGCATCCATGGCCTCCTCGGCATCTTCATGGCTCACGGGAATGGCGTTCCCGTCGGGAATCCCTCCCGTATTCACCGAAATAAAGCCTCCGGCTTGCAGGATCTGGTCAAAAGCCGACCGGTTGACCACCAAATCCTTGATCACAGGGAAAGCCCGGGCGCGCCAGGGTTCTATGGTAATGGTGGCCCCCTCCCCGAATTTCCGCATGTGCAGCTGGCAGGTGGTCACCCCCGTGTCGGGGCCATGGGGCCGTCCGTTGATGTAGAGACTACAGGCCCCGCAAATTCCCTCCCGGCAGTCATGATCGAAAGCCACCGGATCTTTTCCCTCCAGGATCAGCTTGTCGTTCAGAATGTCGAGCATCTCCAGGAAAGAGGTATCGGTGGGTATGTCTTCAATCAGGTAGGTTTCAAACCGCCCTTTGTCGCGGGCGTTTTTCTGCCGCCAAACCTCGATATGGATTTTCTTCAGTACTTTTTCAGCCATGGCATTCGTTATTTATAACTGCGCTGAGTTAGTTTAATGCTTTCAAAAACAAGGGGTTCCCTGTGGAGGTGCGGCTCCTTGCCCTCCCCTTTGTGTTCCCAGACCGACACATAGGTATACTGTTCGTCGTTGCGCAGGGCTTCCCCGTCTTCGGTGACCGACTCTTCCCGGAAATGGCCGCCGCACGATTCGTTCCTGTCGAGGGCATCGAGGGCCATCAGTTCGCCGATGTCGAAAAAATCGGCCAGTCTGCCGGCCTTTTCGAGTTCCGGGTTGAGGTTGTCCAATTCTCCGGGTATCCTGACGTCGGCCCAAAACTGTTCGCGAAGTTCGCGGATCTTCGCAAGGGCCGTCCGCAACCCCTTTTCGTGGCGCGACATGCCCACATGGTCCCACATGATATGCCCCAGCTCCTTGTGGAAATAGTCTACCGGCCGGCTGCCCTTCACGTTGAAAAGCTTTGACAGCCTCTCTCTGACCTCTTTTTCGGCGGCCTCAAATTCGGGAGCGCGGATGTCGGTTTTAGGAGCCAGGATCTCTCCGGCAAGGTAATCGCCGATGGTATAGGGTAAAATGAAATAACCGTCGGCAAGCCCCTGCATCAGGGCGGAGGCGCCTAGCCGGTTGGCTCCGTGGTCGGAAAAATTGGCCTCTCCGATGGCATACAGCCCCGGAACGGTGGTCATCAGGTTGTAATCGACCCAGGTGCCGCCCATGGCATAATGGATGGCGGGATAGATCTGCATCGGCTCCCGGTAGGGGTCGTGGTCGGTGATTTTCTCATACATCTGGAAAAGGTTCCCGTACCGTTCTTCGATGACGCTGCGGCCCAGACGGCCGATGGCATATTTGAAGTCTAGGTAGACCGCCTTTCCCTCGGGATTGACGCCGAAGCCGGCGTCGCACCGCTCCTTGGCAGCCCGTGAAGCCACATCGCGGGGCACCAGGTTGCCATAAGAGGGATAACGCCGCTCCAGGTAAAAATCACGCTCTTCTTCCGCAATGTCATTGGGCCCGATGGTTCCGGCCCGCAGCTTTCCGGCATCCTCCTTCTTCTTAGGAACCCATACCCGGCCGTCGTTGCGCAGCGATTCCGACATCAGGGTCAGCTTCGACTGCTGGGTTCCACCACGTCGAGCATTTCATGGCGGCCGTACATTTGTACGTTGCCTTTGGCGATCTGGCGGTTCAGCGCCTGGTAGGCGCCCAGCAACAGCTGCTGCCCGGTCTGGCCCCGGGCATAAAAGGTGCGGCTTACCAGCACCCCCCCGAAGGAGCGGTTATCGAGCAGCCCGCCATATTCGCGTGCAAAGGGAACTCCCTGGGCTACACACTGATCGATGATCAGGGGAGAGACTTCCGCCAGCCGGTAGACATTGGCCTCGCGCGAACGGTAATCCCCTCCCTTGATGGTATCGTAAAACAACCGGAAGACCGAGTCGTTGTCGTTCTGGTAGTTCTTGGCCGCGTTGATGCCGCCCTGGGCTGCAATTGAATGGGCTCTCCGGGGACTGTCCTGGTAACAGAAAGCCTTAACATTGTAGCCCAGTTCTGCCAGGGAAGCAGCCGCCGATGCCCCTCCCAGTCCTGTTCCCACCACGATAACCTCCAGCTTTCTCTTGTTGGCCGGACTCACCACCCGGATGGCGGCTTTATGCCTGGACCACTTCTCCGCCAGGGGGCCTGCCGGTATTTTTGAGTCAAGAATCTGCATGTCCATATTTGTCAAATTGTTATGGCAAAAAAAACATAAAGTACAATGGAATGATGGTGAAGCCCGCACCCACCGCGATGGCATACACAAGGGCCACCTGCTGCAGCCGGTTTAACCAGCGCTTGTTGTTGAAGCCCAAAGTCTGAAACGCCGACCAGAAACCATGGGTGATGTGAAGCCCCAGCAATACGGCCCCGGCAATGTACAGCACGCAATAGAACCAGCTCTCCCGGAACAGCGTGCTTACCAGGGCATAGGTGTTGTGCACTCCGGTTTCCTCCATCCCTTTCTCCAGCAACGGCGATCCCGTAAACTTGATCTTCCAGTAAAAATTCACCAGGTGGATCACCAAAAACACCAGAACCAGCGCACCCAGGATCAGCATGTTGCGCGATGCCCAGCCACTCGATGCGGCAAGCTCCTGCTTTTTGTACTTCACAGGCCTGGCCCGCCAGTTCTCCCATGAAATCAGCAGCGACCAGGCTATGTGAATCACAAAACCAAGCGCCAGCAACGGCTCCACAACCCGGATCAGCGGATTGCTCACCATGAAATGGGCCCCCTGGTTGTACAGATTGCCCGTATCATCCATTATCAACAACAAATTGACCGTCAAATGGACCAGGATGAACAGCAGCAAAAAAACGCCGGTCACGCTCATCAGGAATTTTCGTCCGATTGACGCAAAAAGAAACCTGCTCATATAGTGTCTGTTTTAGTTTAACTCATACACCCGCCCTCTTTGCGGCGGCGTTTAACCAGGTCTTGTTCCTATCCGCCCGGTATCTTGGGGGTTTCCGGCGACAGGCCGCCCCGGCGTGCAGGCGGCTGCCCCCGCCAGTCCGGCCGCTTTCCCGCAATTACGAATCCAAAATATATAAAAAAGCGGAGATTACCCTTCCGGCTTTCATAAAAAAGTATGTTGTTGGACATCAAAACAGGATTTCATCCCCGGGAGATTTAAGGGCGTTTACTTTTTGGTTAAATTTAATGGTTGGAAAAGAGCGGTTATGGTGGGTCATGCCTATATGTACAAATGCAGCAACTGCCTGTATGAAGAGCGGCTGAAGCAGGGGCATGGCTATCTGGTACGTCCCCAGAGCTTTGAGGAGTACCGGGAGAATTCGCAGAAGCTGTTTCACTATGAGATTCACGACAAGATTTTGCGTTTGTCGCACGACCATCCCGCCATGGAGATCAATGCGATCTTTCAGGTGTACCGCTGTCCGAAATGCAACCTGTTGCACAACAAGGTGGAGGTAACGATCAGCGAAGGGGAGCGGTTGTTGCACATCAACCGTTTTAAATGTTCGCGGTGCCGGTCCCGTCTGAAGCTCACCAACATTCACCGGTTGAAGAAAGCCACCTGTCCGGCCTGCGGGAAGCCCTCTTTCCGGCGGCAGCGTTCGGGCGACCTGTTCAACCGTGTGGCACCAAAAAAATCCCGGCCAGCAGGGTAAAAGCCAGTCCGCACAGGGCGATGATGGTTTCCATGACCGTCCAGGAGCGGAGGGTTTGTTTTTCGTCGAGTCCCAGATATTTTCCCACGAGCCAGAAGCCGCTGTCGTTGACGTGCGAGGCGATGGTAGCCCCGGAGGCGATGGCGATGACGAGAAGGGCAAGGCCCGGTTCTGTGAGTGAAAAGGCGGAGGTGACGGGGGCCATGATGCCTGCGGCCGTGATCATGGCGACGGTTGCCGAACCCTGGGTGATGCGGACGAGGGCGGCGAGCAGCCAGGCCAGCAGGATGGGGGATAGCCCCGATCCGGCGATCGATCCGGCCAGGGTGTTGCCTATGCCGCTGTCGACCAGAACCTCCTTCAGCACTCCCCCTGCCCCGGTAACCAGAATGATCAGCCCCGCGGGCCCCAGCGCACGGGTGGTCAGACGAAGAAGCTGCTCCCGGCTCATCCCTCGCCGGATACCCAGAAAATAGAGGGCCAGCAGGGTGGAAACGATCAGCGCCGTAAAGGGATGGCCGCAGAAAGCAACCACCCGGGTGAACGCCGAGGCGGCTAGAACGCCCCTGACGGTGAGAAGTTCGCTCAGCGTGCTCAGGAGGATCAGGAACAGGGGGATGCCGATCAGCATGGCCACCAGGATGAAGGAGGGCAGGATGCCGCCGCCGGGTTCCCTCTCCTCCGCCTCACCGGGGGGCGGCGGGCTGACCTGTATTTTTCCGGCGATGTATCTGCCCCACACCGGCCCGGCCAGGATGGCTGTGGGGATACCCATCAGTATGCCAAACAGGATGACCCACCCCAGGGGGGCGCCGAGAATGTCGGCAACCGCAACAGGCCCCGGAGTGGGCGGCACAAAACTGTGGGCCACCGCCAATCCTGCCAGCAACGGAATGGCATAAAACAGAAGCGACCGGCCGGTATCCCGTGCCAACGCATATACAATGGGCACCAGGATGATAAACCCGACATCGAAAAATACAGGAATGGCGATGATGAAACCGGCGAGTACCATGGCCCGGGAGGAGCGTTCCCTGCCAAACCGCCCGACCAGCCCGCGGGCCAGCGATTCAGCCCCTCCCGAACTCTCCAGCACCTGCCCGAAAATCGCCCCCAGCCCTACCACCGTGGCCACGAAACCCAGCGTATTTCCCATGCCTTCCCGGATGCTGCCGGTGATCGCCTCCAGCGGCATCCCCGCCATGATGCCTGTGTATACCGACGTGATCAGCAGGGCCAGGAAAGCATTCATTTTCAGCTTCATAACCATCAGCAGCAACAGCACCACCGCCGACGCCACCAGCATCAGTATGGAAAGTATGGACATATCCCGCTTCCTGCTGCCCGAAATTAATAATAATCCCCTGATCCCATACACCTCCGAAAAGATAGACGGCGCCCCGCTCCCTTCCTTCCCCGGCTGCAGGCCTCCTGCCGCGCCATTCCTTTCGAAGGAACAACGCCATCTCTTATTTTTTAATATTTTTGTATGAAACCTAAAAAAATGGCTGCCATGGATGAGCTGCTGCAAAACTTATCAGACTGCGTGGAATTCGGAAAAATCAGCAAGGATTCTCCTTATCCGCCCCAGATGAAGGGGATGGAGGGAGCCGACGAAATAGCCCGCCGGCTCCTCGACGAGGGAGTGGCGCCGCAGCGCATCCTGTCGGAAGGACTGATGCCGGGCATGGAAAAGGTGGGGATCAAATTCCGCGAGAACAAAGTATTTGTACCGCAGGTCCTGATGTCGGCCAAGGCGATGAATACCGCCATGGCCCACCTGAAGCCCTTTTTCCTCTCCGGAGAGGCCAAACAGAAGGGCACCTTTGTCATCGGCACCGTGGAGGGCGATCTTCATGACATCGGCAAGAACCTGGTGTCGATGATGGTCGAAGGCAATGGCTGGAAGGTGGTCGACCTGGGGGTGGATGTCAAGGCCGACCGGTTCATTGAAGTTTTAAAGGATCATCCCGGGGCTTTTGCGGGGCTTTCGGCGTTGCTGACCACCACGATGCCCAGCATGGAGCGGACCACCCGGGCCATCAAGGAGGCGCTGCCGGGAGTAAGGGTGGCCGTGGGAGGTGCGCCGGTTACCCGGGAGTTTTGCGACCGGATCGGTGCCGACGCTTATTCGCGCGATCCCCAGGGGCTGGTCGAATACCTGAACAGCCAGGTGTAACCAGCGCTTTTCTTCCGGTGACAAAACCCGGAGATCCGGTTTCCTGCCATGCCTGCCTGCAGGCAGCTGCTTGATGGCAGCCTCCGGAATTCTTTGCCCGAAGCGGTCCTCCGGCTCCCCATGGCCGCTACCGGAGCTCATTAAACCCTCCGTCCCTCTTGGTAAGAAAAATATTGCGGGGAAACAGGGTACTTTCCCTTTTTCTTTTGCGGAGCCTGCCCGAAAACAAGAAATAACAATTCAGCAGTTGATTATATGGACAATGTGCGACTGAAAGGCAAGGCATTGATAGAGGCTGCCATGGCGCTGCAGGAGACCGGACGCGTTCCCTGGGTGCCTTTCGTCGGAGTTCACGGGGGCTATCTCACCGGCCTGGATGCCCCTGCCTACCTTGCTTCGGCCGATGCCCTGGTGAAGGGAATCGCCAAGGCCATCGAGCTGTACGATCCCGACGGCATCCCGGTGGTGTTTGATCTTCAGCTGGAGGCCGAAATCCTGGGCTGCGAGCTTAAATGGTCGGCATCAACGCCGCCCGCCGTGGTGTCACATCCCCTGGCGGAAGGAAAAGAGCTCGGCGACCTGCGCCTTCCCCTGCCGGGCGACGGCCGCCTTCCTGTGGTGCTGGAAGCCACCCGTACCCTGCGGCGGGCCTACCCCGATATCGCCCTCTACGGCCTGGTTACCGGCCCCTTCACCCTGGCCCTCCACCTCCTGGGCACCGACATCTTTCTGAAAATGTTCGAAGACCCCGACGGAGTGACGGAGATCATGGACTTCTGCACCCGGGTGACCCAGGCCATGTCGGACTACCTGATCGGCGCAGGCTGCGATGTGATCGCGGTGGTCGACCCCATGACCAGCCAGATCGACCCCGGGAATTTCCAGCAGTATGTCACCCCCTGTGCCACGCGTATCTTCCGGTTTATCCGGGAGCAGGGGCGTCTCAGCTCTTTTTTCGTTTGCGGCCACGCCCAGCAGAACATCGGGGTGATGTGCGACTGCCGTCCCGATAACATCAGCATCGATGAGAACATCCCCCTGGAATATGTCAGGGAGGTTGCCCTGGCAAAGGGGATCAGTTTCGGCGGCAACCTGCGCCTTACAGTGGTGCTGCTGATGGGCAGCGAAGACGATGCCCGCCTGGAGGCCCTCGGCTGCCTCGACAAGGGCGGAACCCGGGGTTTTATACTGGCCCCCGGATGCGACCTTCCCATGGAAACCCCCCCGGCCAATCTCATGGCCGTGTCAGGCCTGGTCCGCGACCCCTACCAGCGCGATGTGGCCCGCACCCTGGTGAACAGCGACAGCCGGCTTGAAATTCTCAACATGAGCGACTACGGCAAGTCCGACAAGGTGATCGTCGATGTCATCACCCTCGATTCGGAATCGTGCGCCCCCTGCCAGTACATGGTGGAGGCGGTCAGACGGGTGGCCCCCCAGTTCGAGGGGGTGGTCGAATGGCGCGAACATGCCATCAAAAAAATGGAGGGCGTCTCCTTCATGTCGTCGCTAATGGTCAAGAACATTCCTACCATCTGCATCGACGGCAAAATCGCCTTTGTATCCAAAATACCGCCGCAAAGCCAGCTGATCCAGGCCATCCAGCTGCGCATTAACGAAAAACTGAAACTTAAAATCCGTTCGCGAAAGAGCGAAATCCTTATTTTCGGGGAAACAGAGGAGGTGTGCCGGGAAATGACCGGCAAGGTCAGACTGGCCTGCACCGAACTGGGCAAGGATATTATGGTTTCCACCGTGACCGACCCGGTAAAAATGGCCTCTTTCGGCATTGCCCAAGGGCCCGCCCTGGTGACCCTCCATTACCGCCTGAAGGCTGAAAACAGCAATCCCTCCCTCGAGGTGATCAAAGAGTGGATAAAAGATCTGTAAGATGGGAAAAAGCAGTTGGTTTCCTGCCACCAGGGTGCTCCTCACCGACGGAGCCTGGGGTACCTTTCTGCAGCTGAAGGGGCTGCAGCCGGGCGAGTGTCCCGAATTGTGGAACATCACCCACCGGAAGGAGGTGCTGGACATTGCCCTGAGTTATGTGGATGCCGGATCCGATATGATAGAGACCAACAGTTTCGGCGGCAGCCGCTTCAAGCTGGAGCGGTACGGGCTGGGCAGCCGGGTGGCGGAGCTGAACCGTGCGGCCGCGGAGATCAGCCGCGAAGCGGCGGGCAACAAGGTCATCGTGCTGGGATCGGTAGGCCCCACGGGTAAGATGCTGCTGCTGGGCGACGTTACTCCGGAAGCGCTGTATGAAGCTTTCCGGGAACAGTCCATGGCCCTGGAGGCCGGCGGCGCCGATGCCCTTGTGGTCGAAACAATGACCGACCTGGAAGAGGCCGTCCTGGCAGTAAGGGCCGCCCGTGAAAATACCGGTCTGGAGGTCTTCTGCACGATGACCTTTGATAAGCTGGTCACCGGCGAATTCCGGACCATCATGGGCATTTCCCCCACCGATATGGTGAAACCGCTGCTGGAGGCCGGGGCCTCGGTCATCGGCACCAACTGCGGAAACGGCAGCTGCGACATGATACCCGTGGTCAGGGAACTCCGGGCCGCTGCCCCGCAGGTTCCCCTCCTGGTGCAGGCCAACGCGGGGGCTCCTCAATACCGGGAGGGGCAAACCATCTTCCCTGAAAGCCCCGAAGAAATGGCCTCCCATGCTGCGGAACTGGTGAAAGCCGGAGCTACCCTCATCGGCGGGTGCTGCGGAACCACCCCCCGGCACATCCGGAGCCTGAAAGCAGCCCTGGAGGCGCTGCCTGACAACTTGTTCTGATAGGAGACGCCACACCTTGCAGCCGGCTCCCCCGGCGGGGACAACTCCCCGGGCGGCACTCCATTGTGCAGGCATCGGGCGCAACGGCACCGGAAAAATGCCGCCGCAGGCAGGCCCCCAATCCCGGAAATCCCTATTTCTTACAGCTTATGGAAATACCCGAACGGCTTTCGTTCCGGAATGTGGTGGCAAATCCCGGATGGGATTGGACATAATCAAGGAAATGGCGGATATCGCCGTATCGCATCCGGGTGTTATGGGCCGCAAAGATGCCGCCCCTCCTCAGTTTGGACTCCAGGGAGATGAAGTAATTCTTATACCATACCCGGTCTGCATCGCAAAAGACAAAATCCCATCCCGGTTCCAGGGCGGGCACCAGTTCATGGGCATCCCCCAGACGGGCATCAATGTAATCCGACAATCCCGCCTTTTTGAAATTCTGCAACGCTTTCAGGTACCTTTCCTTGTTTATTTCGATGGTCACCAGGCTCCCGCCGGTTTTCGAAAGGGCCCAGGCAATCCAGATGGCGGAATGGCCCGTTGAGGTTCCGATCTCCAGGGCTTTGCGGCAGTTGTTCGCCAAAACCAGGTCGTAGAGAATGCGGCCGTCGGAAACGGGCACATTCATGTCGCTCCACTGTCCCGACTGTTCCTTCAGGAAAGAAAGCACCTGATGGTCCAGTTCGGTCACCGGCCCGGGATACTGGGCGAAGGCTGCGGGCATACCCGATCCCCAGACCATGAATGCCAGCAGCCAGCCCCATCGGATAAGTCTGTTCTGTTTCATTGTACATGCTGTGGAAGCCATGAACAGACGGCTCCGGCTGCAGGGAGCCACCTGTGGTTTCCGTTTTTGCGCTTACCGCAAAAACTGTGCAGTTTTTTCAGGCGGCCACCCTGCGGGGAGCAAAGACCCTTCCCGTTATTATGGCCAGACCGGAAGCCTCCCGGGCGTCCAGGGAGCGTTCAGGCGGTTGAGTTCCTTTTCCAGTTCGGGGATCCCGCTTTCGGCTACCTGCCTCAGCCGGGCCAACACCGGAGGAAACTCTTCGGCCAGGATTGCATATTCGGCTTTTTCTGAGGCACTGACGCCCGCCGAATTTCCGATATGGGCATATGCCAGATTCTGAAGCCGGTTGTTCAGCGGGATCTGCGCCGGGGGTACCTCCTCCTGGCTGGCCTTGGCAGTCACACCGTTCAGGATGAAACTGATCTCTTCGAGCTCCCTGCTGAGGTTCCGGGCTTTGTCCATCAGCGGCTGGCCGGCCCCGGGGGTCTGGTAGATGGCCTGCTTGATGTTTTCGATCCGGTTGGCCAGGTCGCTTGCCACCCGGTTGGTGCCGGTCATGGCTACCGACAAACGGCTTACCTGTCTGGCAAAGGCGATGTTTTCAGCCCAGTCGGCCGACGGTAGGATGACATTATCCAGCTTTTTGGTCCTGAAGGTGACGGGGCCGGCCAGCTGTTTAATCTCTCCCTCCTTCCAGATGGCCATATCCACGGTGTAATTTCCCGGCATGACATGAATGCCGCCGCCTCCGCCGCCTCCGCCGCGGCGGCCAAAACCTGCGCTTTCCACCGGGCTGAACCTTCCGGTAACCCGGGTGGCCGCAGGCATCGCATACCGCAGATCCCAGCTGATACGGCCGATGCCTTTCGAGGGCGACTGCGTCAGCTCCCGGACGATGTTCCCCGCCTCATCGCGCACCGTGAAAATCAGATGGGAGGGTTCCTCCTTTTCCTCCAGCTCCAGCTCACGCCATGTGGGCTGCGGTATCGGCTTGCCCTCCTTGAAAAGCTGCTTTTCTTTTTCCTGCCTCAGCGCTTTGGCCGATTTGGGCGCCTCCTTCAGGTACCAGGTGAAGGTGGCCCCATAATCGGGATTGGGAGCCGTGAAATAGGTGTGCCCCTGGTTGTCGCGCGATCCCGCATAATTGAACATCAGCGCATCCTTCACCCCGAACAGGTGGGCTTCTTTGCCGAGGGTTTCGTTCGACAGCTCCCGCAACGGACTGTAGTCGTCGAGGATATAAAAGCCGCGCCCGAAAGTGGCGGCCACCAGCGCCGACTCCCGCTGCTGAATGGCCAGGTGGCGCACCGCAATCGTCGGTATGCCCGATTTCATCCGGATCCAGTTCTTCCCTCCGTCGGGACTGAAGTACATGCCGAATTCGGTCCCGGCAAACAACAGATCACGGTTGATGAAATCCTGCTCCAGACAGTTGACGGTGCCATTGGCAGGCAGGTTCCCCGATATGGAACTCCAGGTTTTGCCTTTGTCGCTGCTTTTCAGGATATAGGGCTTGAAATCGTCGCGCTGCAGATTGTCGAAAGAGGCATACACCACATTGGCGTCAAACCGGTCGGCCAGCAGATGCGACACATACGTGTACTCGGGGACCCCCGGAAACTGACGGGTCTGGCTCCAGGTGCGGCCGCCGTCCCCGGTGACCGAGACGACGCCGTCGTCGGTGCCCGCATAGAGCAGGTTTTCATCAAGCGGCGACTCGTCGAGCGATACGATGGTACCCCACAGGGAGGTGGAGACATCCTTGGCCACGGCATCGGCGCTCCAGAACTTGCCCATCACCGGCCAGCTGTTCCGGTCGCTCTTCGTTGTCAGATCATCGCTGATCACCTGCCAGGAGCCGCCCCGGTCGTCACTGCGGAAAACCTTGTTGGCGGCAATGTACACCCGCGTGGGAGCATGCGACGATACGAACATGGGAGCGTTCCAGTTCCACTTGTAAGCCTCTTCGCCCTTTCTTTCCGAGGGCTTGATGCTCACCCTTTCACCGCTCTGTCAAAGCGCGACAGGTTGCCATACTGGTATTCGGTGTAAATGATGTCGGGATTGGTGGGATCGCTGTCGATCCAGAAACCGTCGCCCCCCAGGGTCTCAATCCAGTCGTCGTTCGAAACCCCGCCCCGGTTCAGGCTCTGCGAAGGCCCCACCATGGAGTTGTTGTCCTGGGTTCCCCCGTACACATTGTAAAACGGATACTGGTTGTCGACGTTGACCCGGTAAAACTGCGTCACCGGCAGGTTTTCCTTGTAATCCCAGGTGGCGCCGTCGTCCCAGGTTTCGTAAATGCCCCCGTCGCCGCCGATCAGAAAATGACGGGTGTCGCGCGGATCAACCCACAGGGCATGGTCGTCGACATGACGGTTGCTGTTGCTCAGCGGCTGCCAGTTCTTGCCCCCGTCGGTGGTGACCTGCGATACCGTCTCTACCGAATAGACCTTGTCCACATCGACGGGATCGCAGAATATTTCATTGTAATACTGGCCCGAACTTGAATGGCTGCTCATCTTTTCCCAGCTCTCCCCCTTGTCGGTGGAGCGGTAAAAACCGCTGTTGCTGCCGGCAGCCTCCACAATCAGGTAGACCACATGCGGGTCGGCGGGCGAAACATCGATGCCCGTGCCGCCCAGATCGCCCTGGGGAAGCCCCTTCATGATCTTGTACCAGTTTTTTCCACCGTCGGCGGTTTTGTAGACGGCGGTTTCCGGCCCTCCGCCGATCTTGGTGAAATAGTGACGCCGCCGTTGCTCGGAGGTGGCATACAGGATGTCGGGGTTGGAGGGGTCCATCACCACGTTGTTGATTCCTGTGTTCTCACTCACCGTAAGCACCTTCTCCCAGCTTTTGCCCCCGTCGGTTGTCTTATACAACCCCCGGTCGCCCCCCGGACCCCAGGCCGACCCTTCGCAGGCTACAAAAACAATGTCGGAATTGCGCGGATCGATGACGATGCCCCCGATCTGGCGGCTCTCCTTCAGCCCCATGTTTTTAAATGACTTCCCCCCGTCGACCGACTTGTAAACCCCGTCGCCGTAACCCAGGGCACGCTGGTGGTTGTTCTCGCCGGTACCCACCCATACCGTGTTGAAATTGTTCGGATCGGCCTTCACCACCCCGATCGAATAAGCCCCGTACTGATCGAACACCGGTTTCCAGGTGGTGCCGTTGTTGACGGTTTTCCATACGTTTCCGCTGGCCACTCCCACATAATATTCGGAAGGGTTCGCGGGGTTCACGGCAAAATCGGCGATCCGGCCGCTGGCCCACGCCGGTCCGATGCTTCTGAATTTCAAACCACTTACCAGACTGCTGGTAAACAGCGAATCCTCCTTGGGCTTCCCCTCTTTCTGGGCAACAAGAACATGGGCACACAGTGCCAGCAACAGCAACAGGATGGTCTTTCTCATGATTTCCTTTCGTTTACGTTTTTTATGGTTTCTGATTATCTCGTTTTTCTCTTCATTTTCCGCACTGCGGCGATGGCTGCATGCAGCCCTTCCCTGGGGTGGCTGCATCATGTCCGCTAAACAGTCGGCTGTCCTTCGTCAGGAGTCGCTGATTCAGGCGCCAACTTGACGCCGGGAAGCGGAGCAGGCTGCCTGGACTGCTGCCCTCCTCCCGTTTGGCGGCAGCCCGGCATGCTGCGCTACCGCCAACGTTCCGGCCGGCGGATGCCTTGCGGACAAATCCGGATCAACCTCCGGACCGGGCAATAAAATTAAACGAAAAGCCGATACCCGGGCACCCTGTCAGTTGCTTTTTACCTCTTTTTTGTAAATTTCAAAGTAACTCCGGATGGCGGCGCGGACTTCGTATTCGGAAGAGGTGTAGGGCAGGACGCTGAGGGCGTTGAACCAGACCATGAAGCTGTCGGCTTCCGCCTCGCTGAGACCGGTGAGCATCATGACCATGGGTTTGTTGTAGTTTTGCGAATGCATCTCCCATTGTCTTTCAAGCAGGATGGCTTCGCGCACCCGCCGTTTCTCCTTTTCCCGACTGCTCAGGTAAAACTGCAGGAAAGAGAGGGGGTTAAAGAGTGATTCGAATACCGAGGGATTTTCATTGAAGGCATCGCCGCGGAGCTCCTGCGGGATGGGGGAAGATTTGCCCGCCGGGATACCCTCCATGTTGACCTCCTGCCTGTCGGCTGTCACCCTTACCTCCTTCAGGGGGTAAACCACCGGCTTCATAACCAAGACCAGCGTGGTGCCTTCCATATATTGACGGGGAATGGCAGCCTTCCCGGGCATAAATCCCATGGCCGAGAGATGGAGGGTGTCGATGTTCAGCATTTCAATCGTGAAATAACCCGAGGAATTGGTGCTGGTACCCTTCCGGTAACGGGGATAAGAGATGTTGACGTAGGGAATGGGCTGGCTGTCGCCCGCACTGATAATCCTGCCTTTCAGCCTTACCAGGTACGGGTCGGTATCCATTCCGGTTTCCTGACCCTTGCCGGTGCCGGCGGCCAGCATCAGGATCAGCAGGAGATATGGGGCGGTATTACGGGCCATGCTGTCGGTTACCGGGGTAAAGGTACATATTAACCCCTGACATGTCCTGACGTCAACATTTTTTAACAGGGGAAGCTCTTTGTCCGGCCCCGGGGGAAGGGATCTGCTGTAATGCGATGCCGGCGGCGGGGGATGCGGGAGAGCCGGCAGGGCGTTGTAATGCCGTTCCTGCGTACAGGAAGGCAGCTGACGGGCGGGTGACAGGGCTCCGGACCGGGAATGGGAACGGGGGTTTCAGAAATTGCGATGGCTGCGGCGCGGAGCGCAGGGGGGCCGGCGGAGCGCGGTGCAGGCTTTCCGGCAGGCGGGACTGTTTCCGGAGGGCGGTGTCAGATCTCCGGTCGGCCTGCCGGCACCGGGCCCGCCGGGTCCAGCCGGGCTGCACGGGGGAAACCGGTTATTACATGGCGGCGATCCGCGGTTGCAGCACCCTGATCTTCGATTCGGCGTCGGCCTGTTTTGCCTTTTCCCTGTTCACGACCGCCCCGGGGGCGCTTTGCACGAACCGCTCGTTGGTAAGTTTGCTCATGACCGTGGCCAGGAAGCCGCGGGCATATTCCAGCTCCTGGCGGAGCTTCGCCAGCTCTTCGGCGACATCGGCATGCTCTTCACGCACGATGTAATAGGTGGTCGATTTCACATGGAAGGCCGCGGCCCCCTTGACCTCTTCCCCGGCCAGCCCGATGCTGCCCGTGTTGCAGAGTTTGGCGAGGATGGGGTCGTAACGGGGCTCATGGCCCTTTTCCCCCGGGATGATGCGCAGGTCGACCGGCTGCGCTGCCGCCATGCTCCCCGCGGTGCGGATCTTCCGGATTCCCGAAACCGCCTCCTTCAGATTTTCAAAACTTTCGAGCAGCGCAGGATCCCACGGCTCCAGCGGCGGCCGGAGAGAAACCATGATGCTTTCCCCGGGCTGCCGTGCCTCCAGCTTCTGCCAGATCTCCTCGGTGATGAAGGGCATGAAGGGATGCAGCAGTCGCAGCAGGCTGTCGAACAAAGCGGTAACCTCCGCGGCGGTACGGGAATCTATGGGCTGGCCGTAGGGCGGCTTGACAATTTCGAGCAGCCAGCCTGAGAATTCATCGCGGAAGGTGGTGTAGACCAGCATCAAAGCATCGGAAATGCGGAATTTTTCAAAGTGGTCTTCCAGAGTGGCATTCACTTCGGCCAGCTTATGACGGAACCATTCAAGGGCAAGACCGGCATATCCGGGCTGCGGCAGCTGTTCCGACAGCTTCCAGCCATGGATCAGCCGGAAGGAATTCCAGATTTTGGTGGCGAAATTGGCCCCCTGCTGGGGCAGGCTTTCATCGAACAGCAGGTCGCCGCCGGCGGGCGAACAAAGCAGCATCCCGACCCGCACCCCGTCGGCGCCGTATTTTCCGATGAGCTCCAGGGGCTCCGGCGAATTGCCCAGCGATTTCGACATCTTACGCCCCAGTTTGTCGCGTACCATGCCGGTGTAGTAAACATTCCGGAAAGGAAACTCATTCCGGTATTCATAGCCGGCGATGATCATCCGGGCCACCCAGAAAAATATGATGTCGGGGGCGGTGATCAGATCGCTGGTGGGGTAGTAATAGCTGATTTCGGGGTTGCCTGGCCGGTTGATGCCGTCGAAGACCGAGATGGGCCACAGCCAGCTGCTGAACCAGGTGTCAAGGACATCAACGTCCTGGGTGAGCTCTTCAGGCGCCAGACCGGGATTTCCGCTGCGGCAGCGCGCCAGTTCGAGCGCTTCCGCTTCCGTGGCGGCCACCACGAAACTGCCGTCGGACAGGTACCAGACCGGGATACGGTGACCCCACCACAACTGCCGGCTGATACACCAGTCTTTGATGTTGCCGGTCCAGTGACGGTAGATATTCTTGAACTTGGCGGGATAAAAGCGGATCGTATCGTTCATCACGTTTTCAACGGCCGGCACCACCAGCCGGTCCATCCGGAGAAACCACTGGGCCGACAGCCTGGGCTCGATGATCACGTCGGTGCGTTCCGAAAAGCCTATTTTGTTGACATAATCCTCCACACGAACCAGGTTGCCGGCATCCTGCAACAGGGGGACAATCTTGTCACGGGCGTCAAAACGATCCTCTCCGACCAGGATTTCCGCCTTTTCGTTCAGGGTGCCGTCGTCGTTGAAGATGTCGACCGACTCCAGGTTGTGGGTCATGCCGATCAGGTAGTCGTTGGGATCGTGCGCCGGCGTGATCTTCAGGCAGCCGGTGCCGAATTCCATGTCGACATAGTCGTTCTCGATCACCGGGACCAGCCGGTTGATCAGCGGCACGAAAACCTTTTTCCCCTTCAAATGGCGGAACCGCTCATCCGCCGGGTTCACACACACCGCGGTGTCGCCCAGGATGGTCTCCGGACGGGTGGTGGCTACCGTAACATATTCATCTTCTGATCCTTCGATCAGGTACCTGACATAATAAAGCTTCGATTGCACCTCCTTGTAGATCACCTCCTCGTCCGAAAGGGCGGTTTTGGCTTTGGGGTCCCAGTTGACCATGCGCACCCCCCGGTAGATGTACCCTTTGTTGAAGAGGTCCACGAACACCCGGATCACCGATTCGCTGCGGGGCCCGTCCATGGTGAAACAGGTACGCTCCCAGTCGCACGAGGCTCCCAGCTTTTTCAACTGTTCCAGGATGATGCCCCCGTGTTTTTCGGTCCATTCCCAGGCATGTTCCAGAAACTCCTCACGCGAAATGCCGGCCTTGGTGATTCCCTTTTTCTGCAGTTTTCCCACCACCTTGGCTTCGGTGGCAATCGAGGCGTGGTCGGTTCCGGGCACCCAGCAGGCGTTCTTCCCGCACATGCGGGCGCGCCGCACCAGAATGTCCTGGATGGTGTTGTTGAGCATGTGCCCCATGTGCAAAACCCCTGTGACATTGGGCGGGGGTATCACAATGGTGTAGGGTTCCCTTTCATCGGGTTCAGAATGAAAAAAACGCCGGTCAAGCCAGTATTGATACCATTTTGCCTCCACATCCCCGGGTGCGTACCTGCTCTGAATCTCCATAACACATGCTGTTTTGTTGGTTTGCCTCCGCAAACAGGTCACAAAAGTAACAGATAAATAGAAAAGGACAATCCGTTGTGGCACATTATCAGGGGTGTCTGAATCCCCGGAAGGGATACCTCAATTCAGTCCGGTGCAGCGCCCCGGGAATAAAAAACAGGGGCAGTCAGTCCTTCTTCTTCGGAAATTGTTAATTTCAACCGCATAATAGAACCTCAGCCCCGTTCCGTGGTTTCATCCGGCGGATGGTCCTGGCTAGGGGAATCGGCGTGTCGTTTCCGGAAAGAGAATTAACAACCAATACGATTGACCAATGAGACATTTTTTTCTGATTTTTACCGCCTGCCTGCTGGGGATTTTCCCGTCGGCCAGGGGGCAACAAGCGCTGTGGGGAGCGGAGGAATTGCTGTCGCCCGAAGTACATCAGGATGGTTCGGTAACCTTTCGCTTCAGGGCTCCCGACGCGGAAAAAGTGGTGGTTCAGGGAGACTGGATGCCTTCGCAGGGCTGGCAGCCCGGCTCCGAAGCCATGCAAAAGGATGACAAGGGGATCTGGAGTCATACTACGGCCCCCCTGGCCTCCGATCTGTACAGCTATTGGTTTACGGCCGACGGAATCCGCTGCACCGATCCCTCCAGCGTCTACCTGGTTCGCGATGTGGCCTCCATTTTCAACATTGTTATCGTCGGTGGCGGCAAGGGCGATCTCTACAAGGTGAATGCGGTGCCCCACGGTACCGTGGCGCGGCGCTGGTATTCCTCGCCCGGAATCGGCACGACCCGGCGGATCACGGTTTACACGCCCCCCGGCTACGAGTCGGGGAAGGAACGCTATCCGGTGCTTTACCTGCTCCATGGGATGGGCGGCGACGAGGAGGCCTGGATTACCCTGGGCCGGACTGCCCAGATCCTCGACAACCTTATCGCCCGGGGGAAGGCCAGACCCATGATCGTGGCGATGCCCAACGGCAACGTAGCCCGGGATGCGGCCCCCGGCGAATCTGACCTCGGAATGGTCAAACCCACCATGCAGCTGCCCAACACCATGGACGGCCGCTACGAGGAGACCTTCCCCGACGTGGTGAAATTTATCGAAAGCAACTACCGGGTGATCCGTAAGCAGGAGGGCCGCGCCATCGCCGGCCTTTCCATGGGAGGCTTTCACTCCCTTCACATTTCCCGCTATTATCCCGGCACCTACGGCTATGTGGGGCTTTTCTCGGCCGCCATCCTGCCCGGCGAAAACGCCACCTCTGCGGTTTACAGCGACATCGACGCCACGCTGAAAACGCAGATGCAAAAGGGATGCAGGTTGTATTGGATAGGCATCGGCAAAACCGATTTCCTTTACCGTCACAACACCGATTACCGTGCACGCCTCGACGGGCTGGGAATAAAATACAGCTATGTGGAAACGGAGGGAGGCCACACCTGGAGCAACTGGCGGAGCTATCTGTCTGATTTTGCCCCGCTGCTGTTCCGGTAGTTCTTTGGTGTTCCGCAACGCCGCAGGGCGCACGGCCAGGAACCTTGGTTAAGCTGCCCTGACAGGGCGAAATAAGGGGATGGCGCCTTTCATAACCCGGGGCAACGCCCCGGGCTGACATAATCCGGGCTTTCAGCCCGGAGATGAAGTGTACGCTGCTTTTTCGGCACGTTGGACTGACATAAGCCGGGGCATCGCCCCGGGTGCAACGGATATGCAACAAACGTTGAACGCCCCGCAGGGGCAGGCCGGTTCGGCCCGGGGCGCCGCCCCGGGAGCCTGCAGGTCTGACATACCATTTCTATGAGTTAATTCATTTCAAATACCGTAGCCTATGAAACCAATGTCATTAAAAAACCTTCTTTTGCCGGCGGCGATGCTGCTGGCCGCTCTCACCGCCTCCGCCCAATGGGGGCGACGCGCACCCGTATCGCCCGAAATTCTCCCCGGCAATTCCGTTACCTTCCGTTTGCTGGCCAAAGAGGCCTCCCGGGTGGCGCTGGCCGGCAGCTGGATGCCGGGCTGGGGCGCCGTTGAAGAGATGAAAAGCGATACCGGCCTGTGGACGGTGACCGTGGGGCCGCTGTCGTCCGAAATGCACACCTACGCCTTTGTGGTCGACGGGGTGCGGATGCCCGATCCCGGGAATGTAAACATGGTACGCGACGGCTACCGCTACGAAAGCATGTTCATGGTGCCGGGGGATAAGGCCGCGCTGTACAGCACCGGGGAGACGCCCCGCGGTAACCTGGAAAAGGTGTGGTATCCCTCGCCGGTCCTGGGAATGGAGCGGCTGATGTATGTCTATACCCCTCCGGGCTACAAAGACAACAACGGCCGTTATCCGGTGCTCTACCTGCTGCATGGCGGCGGCGGCGACGAGGATGCCTGGACCACGCTGGGGCGCGCACCCCAGATCCTTGACAACCTGGTGGCGGCCGGCAAGGCGAAGCCCATGATCGTGGTCATGACCAACGGAAACCCGGGACAGGCCGCCGCCCCCGTGGTTATGCCCCCGGCGCCGCAGACCGGCCGCCAGGGCCCCTCCGCCATGGGACAGGGAAAATTCGAGGAAAGCCTTGTGAAAGATGTCATCCCCTTCATCGACCGGCAGTTCAGGACCCTCCCCGGCAAGGATAACCGCGCCGTCTCCGGCCTTTCCATGGGCGGCATGCAAACCATGAACATCGCCGGCGACTACCCCGAAACTTTCTCTTACTTCGGCGTCATGAGCATGGGACTGACAGACCGGAGCCGGTTCGGAAACCCGGAGGACCCCGGCGAAAGAATCCGGAAACTGGAAAAACTCCGCAACAGCGGGGTGAAACTTTACTGGATAGCCTGCGGAACGGACGATTTCCTCTACAATAGCGCCCGCGACCTCTGCCGGTTCCTCGACGAACAACAATTCCCCTACCGCTACCTTGAGACCGGGGGAGGCCATACCTGGTCCAATTGGAGGATATACCTCTCCGAGCTGGCTCCCCAGCTTTTCAGATAGGGAACCCCTTCTGTTTCCGCGGCAATCGCAGATATCATCCGGTCGGACCAGCATTTTGACATGCAGCAGAATCAAACAGTTTGGCCCCGGGCACAGGACAGAGAACCTTGGTTAACCTGCCCTGACAGGGCGAATTAAGCGGATGATGCCCTTCATAACCCGGGGCGTTGCCCCGGGCTGACATAAGCCGGGCCTTCAGCCCGGAGATGAAGTGCACGCTACCTTTTCGGCACTATGGCTGATATAGCCCGGGGCATCGCCCCGGGTACAGCGGATATGCAACTAACTTCCGGCACCCCGAAGGGGCAGCTTAAGGCAAACCATCCCGGCAGAATCCACTGCTTACAGGCCGGACTGCCTGCTGCTCCCCGGCTTGCTGAGCAGCACCCGCACCGGTTCCACCGTCACCAGGCAACCGTACCGCATCGATTCGAGCAACGGCCTGATCTGTTCGTAAAAGGCCAGGATTTTCCCCTCCTCATCGATCAGTTCCACCACCACAGGTACCTTGTCGGTGGTCTCCCAGAATTTGTAGGAATGGATAACCGAACTGGCGCCGTAACTCATCACCCCTTTCAGGGCGGTGGCGCCGGCCATTCCTTTCTTCCGGGCCTCGAAGACCAAATGCTCAAACAGCGGCTGGTGACTTACCCGGTCAGAGGAGCTGACATAAATGCGGAGGATCAACGTTTCTGATGTGGAACTCATGGTGTTGTCAGTTTTAAAACCATCAGCCGTCCGGCGTAGACCGCCACAAGCCCCAGGAAGAGGCTGAGTGAAGCATACAGGGCAAAGCGGATCCATTCCTGCTGGCGCACCAACAGGAAGGCGTCGTTCGAGAAGGTCGAAAAGGTGGTCAGCCCGCCGCAGATGCCTACCGTAAGGAAAAGCCGCATCTCGGGCGACAGAAAACTCCCCTTTTCTGAAATCCCGTAGATGATGCCAACCAGCAGGCAACCCGCCACATTCACCGCCAGGGTGCCCCAGGGAAAAACCGAGGCGACATGAAGCTGGAAATGCCTGGAAATTAAATACCTGGCAATGGTTCCCAGCATTCCCCCGATTCCGATGAAGGCCAATGATTTGATCATATACAATATCCGTTTTCAGGCGCCATCACCCGCCGTGATGCCGGCAGACAAGGTTGGCAGCCCTTTTTTCGCCTGTAAAAGTATCAGGTTTATGGAAACCGTCCCGTTTGCCAATGAAAAAAGCGGTCTTCTCATCAGACCGCCTGTTCAGGCACCGGCAAGGCTTATTCTCCAGGAGACCAACGGCCGGAAAGAAAAGCTGGCATTCCGGTTCAGCCATCGCCGGCCTTTTCCTGCGCAGTGGAAGCGCCGGGGCGGGGCGGGTTTCCGGGCTTTTCTCCGGTCTCCGGCTCTCCCCCTTCTGCCGGTGCCCCGGTGAGGGGAACAAGTTTGCGGATCAGCGCCACGCGGGTGGCATCCTGCCGGCAGGGAAGCATCTGTTCGTATTTCCTGATCGCCAGCTCTTTATTTGTCTGAGGATTCTTCTTCATGTTGCTGCCGGATTGCTTCCACCAGTTCGACGGCGCTTTTCACATACACCATGCAGCGGGTCTCCCATAGATTCAACTCCTTGATCTTCCGTTTATCGGAAGGATCGTTCATGTCGAGATCCAGGAGAAGCTCCCGGCAGGAAAGAGCACCGTGTTGCTGCCGGAAAGCCAGGCAAAAAGAACGGGTCAGGCGGTAGGTCTCTTCTTTTTTGCTTTCCGGGTCGGGGAGGCCTTTGCCATACAGAAGGCCCAGCGCCATCAACCCGCCGGTGACGGCGCCGCAGGTAAGCTGCTGCCGCCCCATACCCCCGCCGAAAGGGCTGGCAACCCGCAGGCTCTCCTCTTCGGAAAGCCCCAGGGCGGGGGCAAAGGAGGCCAGCACCGATTGGGAACAATTGAACCCGTTATCAAAATAACGGGCGGCTTTCTCTTTGGTATTCATTTTTTCAGATTTTGCCACGCATCCGTTCCGGCAGTTCCTTCCGCGGGGTAACCGCGCCGCCGTCGCAGATCGTCCTGCTTTTTGTATACGGATGACCGAAGCGGAGGTTTACGGATTTTTGACGTCGAACGGCTTATTCTGGAGGTACCACTCCATCAGGTAGCCGATCAGGATGAAAACGGGAAGGGTAAGCACTGTTCGAAGCAGTGAGAAGGGAAGCCCCAGGAAACTGATCTCAAAGGTGAGCATCGGAATTTTGATGCTGGAATAGGCGCCGATGTAGGTGAATACGTTCCTGACCGAGCAGCCTTTTTTTCTGAGGATATAGGCAACGGGGAAGGAGCCGTAGAGGGGGCCTGCCTGGAGCATGGCCAGCAGGATCACCAGCAGGGTGCCTTTCCATCCCGATTGGTCGCCGATGTGTTTTTCGATTTTTTCACGGGGTACCCAGACGTCGAACAACCCGATCAGCAGGAACAGCAGGGGCAGGAAAAGGATCATTTCCCGGAGGAAAAGCCAGAAATGGGCGCCGGTTTGTTTTCCCGGGCCGAAACCGGTCAGGAAGGAGAGGCCGGTGAACAACAGAAACAGCGCCGGCAGGAGGTAGCGTTTCAATTTCCTGTTCATAGGAGGAGCGACATGAGCAGTCCGATCAGCAGGGCGCCGGCGAGGCTCAGCACATTGCGGACGACCGCGGTTTTGAGGCCGAAATAGCGGGATTCAAGCGGCAGGGTGACCACCCCGACCATCATCAGGGTGGTGACAAAAACCGCCAGGGTGGCATAGGCGACGCCGCTTTTCAGGAGCAGGCCGCAAAGGGGGTATGCAATGAACCCCGGGATCAGCGATACCGATCCCAGCAGGGCGGCGATGAGCCATCCTGCGGCGCCGGTGCCTTCGCCCATGAGGGCGGCCATCCGCTCCTGCGGAATGAAAAAAAGCAGGATGCTGACCAGCGCCAGCATCGACAGCAGCGGCGCCAGCAGGTTGAGGAAAAGACGGAGCCCTTTGCGAATGCCCTGCCAGGTTTTTCCCCTGTCAAAAGCAAGCGATACCAAAAGCGCTCCGGCAGTGATCAGCGATAATTCAAGCATAGTCAGACGGGTGATGATCAAGGGGCATGCCGGAATGTGCCAGCCCGGCGTCGGCTGCCTTCCTTGCCGTCGCCCCGCTGCAAATATCGGATTTTGGACCGGTATTCCGGCGGGTATAGTCAGGATCTCTTCTGCTCCCGGTAACCTTCCCCCCGCCCATCGCGCGGTTATTGGAAGGGTATTCATTTCCCTGCCGGCTCCGGGCATACCGGCCGGGGGAAAAGGAGGGGTGCGCAGAGGCAGGGACGGGCGGGCTCAGCCGGGAAATGGAAGGCAAAAGATGGATGCGGGGGAGATGGCGGGCAGGCAGGGCTGCAATGCAAAAAGAAAAAGAGGGGCGGATCAGCCGGCTTTGACGATTTTTGTGCTGTAGCGGCGGTTGCCGGTGGTTACCACACACTGGTACATCCCCGGCGTCAGCTCCTCCAGCCCGGAAATTCCGGCCCTGTTTTGCGGCAGGGAATAAAAGGTGCGGCCGGCGACCCATTGTCCTGTCAGGTCGTAGATGGCCACAACGAGCTGCCCTTCCGCATCCGGGGGCAGCGCCACCGTCAGGTGGCCGTAAAAGGGATTGGGCCATATCCGGAGGTCCCCGCCAGGCAGGAGAGCCTGCGGAACAACGGTCAGGTTGGCCGAATAGATCTGGGAAATCTCCGAAGCAGTAAGCGCATCCGACCAGATCTTCAGCTCGTCAAGACAGCCGGGATAGGGATTGTCGAAATAGCCGTTCCGGTTTCCCAGCACCAGGTTGCCGGTCTCCCCGATGCCCCCGGTATTGTCGGCGGTCTCCCCCTTTTTCACGCCGTCTACATACACCATCAGCTTGCCGGCCTCCGGGTCGCGCACGCAGGCCAGGTGATGCCATTGGTCGTTGAACCACTGGTTGGCCCCGGCCACGTTGACAGCCGATTTGGTGACGTCGTCGTCGATGGCAAAAGTCAGGGTGGTTCCCTTGTATTGGATGCCGCTCCAGCGGCCGGCACCTCCGTTGGTGTGGTCGTGCATCCCCTTGTGAAACAGGTAGCTGTCGGCAATGCCCCCGGGCGATTTGAACCAGAGGGAAATGGTGAAGGGTTGACGGTCGATATACAGCGCGGGAAAATGAGGCATCAGCAGGTGGCCGTTGGCCGGCGTCCCCGGCTTGCAAAGGCAGTGGTTCATGATGCCGGTGACCCACGACGGGGTGAAATGCCAGGCTGTGGCCGTATACTGCCCTGTGATGTCTGCGGCACTGCTCCCCGACATTTCGTCAAAGGGCAGGTGCAACACCAGGGTGCGCACCACCCTGGGACCGGTGGTGAACGACCAGGTCACCCCTTCATGGACCCCCAGCAGATTGGTGGTGCGCACCCGCCAGTACCAGGTGCTGTTCTCCTCCAGCTCCGGAATGGAAAAATTGTAAAGTGTGGATTGCAAAACCACAGGTTCCATGGTCTCTTCACTCTTCCCCAGGAGCAGGTCGAAATAGAGGGTTCCCGCCATGACGCCGGTTTTGTTTTCCCAGGCCAGCAGGATGTCGCGGTTGTTTTTCAGGGTGGTGCCGTCGGCGGGCGAGGGGTTGATGCAGGCCAGCGGCGGGATCACCACCGAAGAGGTGGTGACCGGCCAGGGGTCGGACCATTGGGAGCGCAGGCTGTCGTTGGCGGCCAGCAGCCGGAAGGTGTAGAGGGTGTTGTTTTTCAGCCCTTCGATCAGCGCCGAGGTAGCCTGGCCTCCCACGACCAGCGAATCGGTGAAGGCCTCCCCTTCGCCGTAACGGATGACAATCCGGGTCGCCTTTTCTTCGGGGTTCACCCATTTGAGGGTCACCGATGAGGAGGTCAGGGCGGAAGCCCCGATCGAAACGGGGTACTTCAGGAAAGCCACCGGCGACACGATCGAATGGATGTAATGCTCGATGTTGGTATAGCCATCCTCCCGGAGGAGGGCGGCGTCGTTCTCATTTTTCAGGGTGCCGTTGGCCTCCTCCCAGCGGTCGGGCATCCCGTCGTTGTCGCTGTCGGGCAGTTTGTCGCCCCGGAAGAGCATCCCCGGTCCTCCGCTCGGGATCATCGATTCGCTGCTGATGGTGGCTCCCTTTTTCCCCAGCGAAACCAGCTCCCCGATCAGGAAGGCATCTACCTGATCCCTGGCCGGCAGCGTAGCCCCGGCATTTTTAACAATCCAGCCATAGGCTTCCTCAGCCCCCGTCATTTCGGGGAGCAGAGGGTGCATCTGCGGGATTTTGTCAGGGTCGGAAGCGGGAATACCGGTCCAGTAGGCGGGATCGTCGACCCAGAAGGCGGGCCCGTAGTCGCTTTTCACGCTGGCCGTACCGTTGAGGAGGCCGTCGAGGTTGCCATCGACATAGTTCCCCGCCGCATACAACTGGAAGTTTTCGTTGGCGCGCGAATAGGCCGATCCGGAGCTGGAAGGCCCCTTGATGAAATAATTGTTCACAATGGTGGCCCACGAAGTCCCTTCGGAGTCGCCCAGGATATAACAGCCTCCTCCTCCCCAGTTGTAGACCACGTTGTTCACGAACTGGTTCAGCCCTTTGACCTTGGGATTGCGGGTGTGGTTGTCGATGTAGAGGTTGCGCCAGAGGGTCACCCCCCCGGAGGTCTGCACCAGCCCCCCGGCGGAATGGGGCAGCAACCCCTGGCCGATGATTGAGTTCTGGATGGTGATGTTGGTGGGTTCGGTGCCCTTGTTGTCCCAGCTGATCGAAAAGGTCTCGTCCCTGCCCCAGGTGACCGACACGTGGTCGAAGATCATGTTGCGTCCGTTGGCAATGCCGGCCGCGTCTTTCTCTGCGGTGCCGCCGGCGCCCATCCTGAAGCGCATGTAGCGGCATATCAGGTTGTCGGCGCCCGAAAAGCTAACCCCGTCGCCATAGACGACCACTCCGTCGCCGGGGGCTGTCTGGCCGGCAACGGTGAGGTTTTTGGCAAACACCAGCCGGCTTTCGAGGCGGATGATCCCTGCGACGTCGAAAACCACCACCCGGTTGGGCTGGCCGACCGCCTCGCGGAAAGAGCCGGCGCCGCTGTCGTTCAGGTTGGTGACATGGACCACCGTGCCGCCGCGGCCGCCGGTGGCGAACCGCCCGAAGCCGGCCGCCCCGGGGAAAGCCAGCTGCTGGGCCGCAACCCCGGCCGCCAATAGCAGCAACAACATCCACAAAACAAAATATCTCATATCGGTATCACAATGAATTATTAAGCTACTGCCTTTGCAGCCCGGAGCTCTCCGAAGCCCGGAAAACTGCCGGCAGCGGAAACCCCGCTGCCGGCAGGAATTGCTTGGCGGCCGTCCGCCCCATGGCAATTCCGGATAGAAACCGCGTGACAGCGGCCTGCGCCCCTCTGCCGCCAGGGCAGTACGGAGAAAAGACTAACCTTACCCGGCGGCCCCTGCTCCCGGAACGTAAAAATCCATGTCCTGGCGGAGAACAGGGCTCTTTTCCTTCGGAAACCGCCTCCTCCCTCCCTGCCAGGGAGTTCTCCGCCCTTTTCAGGAGGCGCCGGCACTCCGGGTGTCTCCTTCCCGCTAGTTTTTCACGATCATTTTTTTGACAACCTGCCCTTCGCGGGTGCCGACCGTCACGAAATAGAGACCGTCGGCCAGCGGGCCGGGGTTGATCTGCAGCCGGGAGGCGCTTACCTTCTGCCGGTAAACCGTCACCCCCGCGGCATTGACGATGCCCACCGACAATTCCTTTTCTTCGGGCAGCGATAGGTTGAAAACGCCCGCATTCGGGTTGGGCCAGAGTCGGATCCTGCTTTCCAGGGATCTCAGCTCACTGGACACCGCGGCGCCGCCGCCCGTCAGCAGCGTCACCGTGCCGTCGGTCAGCAGCTTCGAGGTATCCCAGGTCCAGCCTTCCCCGGTTTTCGGCATGATAACGGAGCTGAAGCCAACGCTTTTCGAGGAGGGCACCCCCTCGAGGATTTTAAAGGTGTCACCGGCCTTCACGTCATAGGTGGGCGCCAGTGCCACCTTCAGGGTGCCTCCCGTCCGGATGGAGTCGGTCACCAGTTTGTCGTGGCTGGCAGCCGTCGACAGTTCCAGCTCCAGGGTGGCCGTAGGCCTGAGAATCAGCTCGAAAGGCCGCCGTACCGAAGAGTCGAGCAGGCTGTACAGGTCGCCGATGGTCAGCGTCCCGATGCCGTTTTCTCCCGGAGCCAGGGTTCCGTAAACCTCCACATTTCCGGAGATGCGTCCGGTGCCGCCCAGGGTGCCATCCTTATAGACAAGGACCATCGAACCCCACGACATGTGGTATCCCGTTCCCGACTCGGTGCCGGCGGGGTTGCTGATGAAAAGCTTCCCTCCCACCACCTGGATGCCGGCGGTGATGAAGTTGCTGCCGTTGGTGAGGGTGTAAGTCCCGGTGCCTTCCTTGATGAACCCCACCTTGTTGTCGCGGCGCGGCATGTTCGCCGCATCGCTGGCCTGCGGACGGATGCAGGCCGGTAAAACCACATCGGTGTTCAGACTGCCCACCCGCCAGTAGGTGACCGGCGTGGTGGATGACTTGTAGTAGCCGTGGATCGCGCAGCTGTCATCGGCGGTCAGTTCCCCGATCCGGTAGCAGCGGGTGCCGCTCTCGGAATAGAGGGCCGTGTTTAACCCCAGGTGATACTTCACTTTTGCCAGCATGTTGTTGATGCCCTTTTCGCTGACCTCGCCCGTTTCGGTATTCAGCTCTGCGGTGTAGGTGCTGTCGGTGATGAAGCCCAGACCGTATAAGCCGGGTGTGTAGGCGGTGGGTTTGCTCTTTTCGATGCGGAGGGTGCCATCGAATCCCGACAGGTCGGCGCTTTTCAGGTCGGCAAAGATCCTTTCGCCGGTGGCCTGAACGGTCAGGGTTCCCGATCCCGTGAAGTCCCCTTTCAGGCTTATCCGCCGGGGAACATAGATCAGGCCTGTCTCACCCGCCGGCACCTCGAAGTTGCAGCTGTTGGAGTAGGTGGGGCTGTCGACGGCCCGGTAGTGGGTACGGATGCCGCCGCCCCTGAAGGTTACCTTCGTCCCGAACGGGTTGACCGAGTTGCCAGGGTCATCGGCCGAATACCAGCCTCCTTTGGCTACCACCCCTCCTTCCATGGTCGCATTGACCCCTACGATCACCTCGCCGTCGTTCTCCTTGTATAGGGCGCCGGCGCCCGTGATCTTCGAGGCGGTGGAAGCCTGCCGGATCACATAGGGCTTGGCAGCCGAATTTTTGAAGGTGATGTTGGCGGCCTGGATCTCATCCACCACGAAGAGGGTGTCTTTCCCTTCGTTCCGGCTGTCATCGAGCAGCACATCGTCGCCCTGGTTGAAGGTGGTCGGGAAGGGCAATCCCACCAGGGGCACCCAGTTGGCCGACACATTGTCCCAGTTGTCGGACGAGGCGCCCTGCCATTTCTTGACCGGGGTCTGGGCCGTCACCTGCAGCACCACCACGGCTGCCAGAATCATCAGGTAGAGTTTCTTCATAATCGTTCTCTTTAAAAAATTACACAATCGGTTGTCCATACATTCAGATGCCGGCGTTCCGGCAGTACCTTTCCGGGCTTGCGGGAGGCTGCCGGCGAAATGTCAACCGGCCGGCCTCCGCGGGCCCTGTTATTTCAGCGGGTATTTGATATACCAGGCCTCGGGGTTCATGAGCTTCATGCGGATGGCTTCGCGCGTGCCCTCCGGGTATTTGGCGCTCACACGGTCGGCAACGATTTCCGGTTTGTTCCACCGTTTGGCCACCCGGATCATGGCATAGAGGGCCCGGGCTTCGCCGGCCGATTCCAGGCAGGTCTCCTCGACGATCAGCGAATCGAGGAAAAACTTGTCCTGTTCGATATCTGCCGACGGGTTTTTCAGGATCCTGTCGCCGGCCTTGTTCAGGGTCACCCGGCCGCGCACCCCCTGGCAGGCTCCCTCGCTGCTGCTGCTGGTACGGTACAGCGACACGGGGTAGCCGGTGAAAGGTTCGGCAAAGGTGCCCGTGGAACTGTTGTAATACGACTCGATGCCCCCGTCGAGAAAAGCCAGCGCCTCGGTGAAACGGCCCAGCTGCCCCAGGGCTTCCGCCAGCCACAGGTGGATGTCGGAAGCCTTGCAGAGGGTGATCAGCACATCGTTGCGGAACACCTTGTCGGCTGTCTCATGCCCCTGGGTGAACTTGCTGATCACCCATTCGCCGTTCGACAGCTTGAAGGTGCGGTTTTCACCCCGGTTGTTGTCGCCCAGGTTGCCGTCGGAACGCACCTGCCGGTAAAAACGGTCCATGGCCGCCTGGCTGGGTCGCAGCAAGTACCGGTTGGGCGGCAGATTCGAATAATAGTCGATCAGCCGGTTGGTCTGCTTCAGGTTGTAGTCGTAGGTGAACATGAAGATCGATTCTTTCCGGAAGAAGCTGCTGAGGGGCTTTATCCATTCGCCGCCCCATTCGCTCTTGTTGAGCTGGTAACTGGCCTCCTCGCCGCCGGCCCGGATGAGGGCCAGCACATTTTCCACCACTTTGTCGTAATTCCCCGCAAAGAGGTAAAGTTCGGCCAGAAGGCATTCCGGGGGCGGGTTGATGCGGTTCCATTCAAGGTTGCTGGCCGACTCCGACTGGCCGGGAAAGAGAACCTGCGACCAGCGAAGGATTCCCTTGCCGTCGATCTTCATGCTGCCGGCCGTGATCCCCGTTTCGAGAAGGGCGATGCAGCGGTCCACGAGCTCCGCGGCACCCGTCACCGGCAGGGAGGAGATCTCCTCGTACCGGCTGAAGGGAGTGTCGATCCACACCGCCTCGCCATAGATCTTCGACAGCATCAGGTAGGCCCACACCTTATAGCGCAGGGCGCCTCCCACCAGGGCCCTGAAAGTGGCCTCGTCGACCGTAGCCGGATTGGATATGAAAAAGGCGGTGGCATGGCCGATGTAGTCGTTGGCATTCAGAATCACCCTGTAGTAATCGACCGGATCGGCCAGGGCGTTGTTGCTGAGGTTGTTGTACTGGTACAGGTCAACAATGTCCTTGGTGGAGTTGGAGGTGGGCTCGGCGAAATCGCCGCGCAGGGCCTCCAGGAAGGAGGCTTTGTCGGCTGCCTGCTGGACGGTGGCGGCCACCCCCATGTAGCCGGAATAGAGCTCGGTGAGCGTCCCGGGGTAGTCCTTCTCCAGCAGCAGGTCGTCGGGGTTCACCTCGAAAAAGCGTTCGCATCCGGCCAGCAGGACCAGCAGGGCCAGGAGGGCTGCCGGCAAGCAGGGTTTGTTCATGCGTCGGTGGTTTTGTCTGTCGCGGCCCGGGGTAATCCCCGCGGCGGAGCGCCGTATTCCCGGTATGATGGTTGTGTTCATGGCTGTCGTTCCTCCCGGAATGTTAGAATTGCAGTTTGAAACCCAGTTTTACGGTGGCCGGAACCGGCACTTTGGCAAGGTCGAAACCTTGTCCGGAGGCCGCATAGGAGTAGGAGAACTCCGGGTCGTAGCCCAGGTAGTCGGTGAAGGTCAGCAGGTTTTCACCGGTGACGTAGAGGGTTCCGCCGCGCAGGATCCGCAGGTCTCCTCTCCGGAAGTCGTAGCTGAGGGTCAGCTCCTTGAGCTTCAGGAAGGAGGCGTCTTCGATCCAGCGGTCGGAAAAGCGGCCGTTTTGCATGGGATCTCCCCAGGCGGCCCGGGGCATGTCGGTATGGTCGTTTTCCGACTGCCACCTTCGCTCTGCCGTGACAAACTGGTTGCCGAAGTCGTCCATGGTTTCGAACTCCCGGCGCAGGGCGTTGTAGGCTTCGTTGCCGTAGCTGTACAGGAAGGCGGCGGTGAGGGCCAGCTGTTTATAGCGGATCACCGACCAGAAAGAGCCGAAGAGCGCAGGGTCGGCGCTGCCGAGGATCACCCGGTCGGCGTCGTCGATCCGGTTATCGTCGCCGCTGCTGTTGACAAACTGTATATCGCCGGCGCCAAAGGGATTGCCCGCATAGTCGGTGAGCCCTCCGGCGGCAGCCTCCGCGGAGGTGGCGTAGACGCCGGCGGTGCGGTAGCCGTAAAAGCTGTACACCGGCTCTCCTTCCCGGGTAATCACCGCCGAGCCGTCGTCAAATTCAACGATCTTGTCAGGCTCGCCGCCCAGGCTTTTCACCAGCCCGCAGTTCCTCGCCGCGGTACCCCCCACAAGGAAGCGGAAATCCCGGCCGTTGAACAGGTACAGCTGCACCCCCGCCTCCACGCCGCGGTTGCGGATCGTGGCCAGGTTGCTGAACATGCCCGGAAGGCCGAAAACCGGCGAAACCTCCTGCGCGACGATCACATCCGTTGCCAGCCGGTTGTAGAGGTCGAGGGTCAGGTCCAGCCGCTGCCCGAACCCCGTGAAGTCAAGCCCCAGGTTGAAACTGCCGCTTTTCTCCCATTCCAGCTCCCTGTTCGGGAGGTTGGCGCGCACAATGCCGGCAAGCTGGCGGAAAGGCTGATTGCGGTAGTAGTAGTCGCTGATGTTCGAACCGAAGTAACTGTTGCCGGTCCTGACATATTCGCCCCGCAGGGTCAGCAGGTTGATCCAGTCAGCTCCTTCCAGAAAAGAGAGGTTGTGCAGGTGAAGGCCGCCGTTGACCCCCGGGAAAAAACCGAAGGGCGGACTGTCGCTGCCCGCTGAGGAGGAACCGTCGGCCGAAAGACTAAACCCTGCCGATATAAGCCGGTTGAAGTTGTAATCGGCGCGGAAAAAGAAACTCATCCAGTTCCACTTGTCGATGTACCCGTAAAAACTCCTGCCGATGGCGTTCACATAGTCGAGGGTTTTGTAGAAATCGGAGCTGGAGTTGCGGCCCTGCCCGGCGTCGAACTCCTTCCGGGTGGTGATGGCCTGGGCCCCGGCCACCAGGCGGAGCGTGTGCCGCTGTGCAAAGCGCTTGTGCCAGTCGGCGTTCAGGTTGTAATACATGTTCACGGTCTCGCGGATGCCGTCGCGCACCGTGTTGTCGGCCAGCCCTCCCTCCAGCGGCATGATGGCCCCCGAGGATACCCCCGGAATGAAAAGCTCGCTGTGGGTGTAGCTGTTGTAGAGCCCTGCCAGCGCCGTCAGCTTCAGGTCGGGGGTCAGCAGATAATGGATGCCCCCGTTGATGAGTACATCCGAGCCTTCGTTGGCTATCTTGGTAGTGTTCACCAGCGCCAGGGGATTGCTCACCGCATCGTTCACCCGGATGTTGCCCTCGGCATCGCGGATCGGGGCGTAATCGGGCAGCAGGTTGTTGTATTCATCCTTCTTCCAGGGGCTTACCATGGGCGACTTGGCCAACGCCGCCAACAGGGGGTTGGTTTCCGGAATGATCCCCTGTTCGTGCAGCGCATTGTTCAGGTAGGACAGCGACATGGAGGCAAAAAGCTGGATCTTCTGGCTGACGTTGATGTTCGATTTGAGGCGCATGTTGTAACGGGTAAGCCCGCTGTTGTCGACCACCCCCTTCTGACCCAGGTAGCCGAACGAAAGGTCGTACTTGGCAATGGCGTCGCCGCCCTTGATCTTCAAAACATTTTCGGTCACAAAGGCCGGGTTCAGGATTTCGTCCTGCCAGTCGGTGTTGTTGTTATACAGGAAGTTGTAATGATAGGAAGGATCGTCTTTGAGGAAGGGGAATTCGGTAAGGATGTCGCCCATGTCTTCGAAGCGGGTAAGCGCCGCCCCGCCCAGGTAGGCTTTGTAGCCGCTGATATCGAGGAGCGGCATCGTGCGGGTGACGGCCGCCATCCCGTACTGGCCGTGAAAGGAGATGCGGGTCTGAAGGTCGGTGGCATCGTCGGTTTCGATGATCAGCACGCCGTTGGAGGCCAGGGAGCCGTAAAGGGAGGTCTCAGCCCCCCGCAGGAAGGTGATGTTTTTGATGTCGGAGGCGGTGAGGCCATTGAAAATATTGGCCGAGTAGCCTCCGATCAGGGGGCTTTCGCTCATGTCGGGGAGGAAAGGGGCGCCGTCGATGATCACCAGGGGGGCGCTGCTGCCATGCAGGGTGGAGAGGCCGCGGCCATTCATCCAGGAGCCTTCGCCGGGCATGCCGCTGCCTTTGACCACCCGCAGACCGGCAAGTGTCCCCCGGAGCAGATCGTCAACCTGCAGGGCCCCCCGGCTGAAATGGTTGCCGTTCAGGTTATCGGAGGCCGAGGCTTTCAGCTGCCGGTTTCCCCGGTAAAAGGGGAAAAGAAGCTCCTCGTTGTAATTGACCTTATCCGCCGGCGTAAGGATGAAATCCACGACATTTCCCCGGAGAGGCTTAGCGCTGCCGTAAAATCCGGGCGCCGTGATTTCCAGGATGCCGCCGCTCTCCGGAACCACCAGGCTGTAAAAACCGCTGCTGTCGGTGACGGCCGACTCCCGTGCGCCGGGGAGCACAACGAGCGCTCCGCCAACCGGTTCCTGCCCCCGGGCGCTGACAACCCTGCCGGTGACCGTCGCCCCTTCCTGCGCATCCAGCCGGCCTGCCAGCAGCAAAAGCCATCCTCCGAATATCCAAAATCTCTTCATGCGGGTCATTGTTTTCTCTCTGTTGGTTTGCACCTGCTAATAGTTGTTCGCCGTAGGCTTCAGCGTCCAGTGGTAGATCTGCATCTTTTTCGCCGCCCCGATCGATTCGAGCTTGTTGAACTGAACCTTGATGCGGAAGGTGCTCATTTCATTCCCCGGAATGGTTACCACCCCGACCAGCCCCCCCAGACCGTTCCATTTGCTGATGTTGGGGTCGGTTTCGTTCACCCGGTCGTAATTCCAGGGCGTCGAGTTGGCTGCCTGGATTTCGGTGGCCACGGGCGCCAGCCCCACGGGAAGCGGATCGGGACCGGGATGAAAATAGACATCCACAAAGGGATGGCCCTTGCTCCTGAACCCCATGTAGAGGTTGTATTCCCCGGGAGGCACCTTCATCACCGACGCCGTGCCGGTGGCCGCATCATACCCCAGGGGGGTGAACTCAACCGAGAACTCCCCGCCCGATTCGGGATCGCCGGTGGCCTCAAACAACCAGTAGTAAAAATCGGCCACCGGCGACACATCGCCCTTGAAAATCTGAGACTCTGTGACACCCCGTAACTGGTAAAGGCTCTGCTGCTCCACCGGCGTGAGGTACTCATAATAGTGCACCAGCGACTTGATCCGGCTGATAATCACATTGTTGGGAATCTTCAGGTCGGTTACCCGGTATACGATGCCGTTGCTCAGCCGCTGCATCGACGATTCGTCGATCTTCTGCACCGTGGTGCGCCAGATCCTCCGGAAGGGGGATACCCTGTCGAGCACCGCCCCGTAATCGGCAATCTCCCCCTCATGGAAAACCGCCTCCCGGATCCAGCTGATGGCCAGTACCGTATCCTGTTGCGTCAGCACCTTCCCCATCAGCGCATACTGCTCCTGCAACTTGGCAAATGCCCCCTCAATGGCATCGTTGCCGGGGAGAAACAGCGTGAACTGGTTGAATTCCGAACTGAAATCGGCCTTCTCAAACAGTGGGTTCGAGGTGTAAAACACCGAATCGTAAAGCGTGTTCCCGGTATTGTCAACCCCGATGGGAATGCTGTTCTTCTTGTCAAAAACCTTTTCGTTGTACGAAACGATCGAATCGCGGATGATGGAGTAGTCATCCTCCAGCAGCCGGATGAAGTCGAACATGTTGGTCAGGGGTTTCAGCACCGATTCGATCTCATGGACAACCCCGTTTTTGAATTTTTTGGTGGAGAGGATCTTCACCGAGTTGACAAAACTGTCGTTGCCGCTTTGGCTGACCAGCAGGTAGATGCCGTTGAACGACCGGATGCGCATGCCGTTTTTCAGTTCCGTTTTTCCCAGGGAGAGGTAGTTGAGGTGGTAGCGGGCCACCAGCTCCGGGTCTATGTTGCCTGCCACCGACAGGTCAAAGTTTTCGTTTTTCACGGCCCACACCGTGAGCAGCTGGTCTTTGCCCAGCTCCCCGTCGAGTCCGTGTTCCTTGAAAAAGGCGTAAAATCCCGAATAGCCCGCTTCGCCCTCGAAATACTCCTTCAGGGTGAGGGGCGACTCCTCCCCGCCCTGGAGAACCGGGTTGAAATGGTTGTCCCAGCTGTCGTTGCAGGAGGTGCCTGCCAGAAGGAGTGCCAGGAAGAGCAGGGGCGCCGGGTTCGGGCCCCTTTTCCGCGTGACGTCGGCCGCCCCTGCGGTATGCCGGAAAAATGTGTCCATGGTTTGTTTATTCGATGGGTTCGAAAATTACGGCGTCAAGGTATAAGGTGGCGTTGTCGCCGGCCAGTATTCTGAGTTTGTGCGAAGCGGTCACCCCGAAGGTTACCACCCCCACGGTAGTGGTGAGGACCTGCGTTTTGGAGGTCGACGCCCCGTGGGTGGCAATCTCCGACCCTACGTAAGCCCCGTCGAGGATGACCATGAATTTGCCGCTCTTTGAGGAGGCCGCCAGGCTGTAATACCTGATCTTCATGTTGTATTTGCCGGCGATGATGGCGGGCGAGTGCATCTCCACCCAGCCGTAGAGCCCCAGCTCCAGGACGATGCCGTCGTAGTTCAGCATCTCGTAACGCGTGGCGTCGTTCTTGTTGGCCACCAGGTAGGCGACGGCATTGTTGTTTTTCGAGGAGGGAATGGCAGCCCAGCTCCAGGAGGTCACCTCCCCGGGATCGAAAAACCGGGTGGTGGTCGACGAAATGTTCGACTTCCGGTAGAGGTTGGGCACCACGGAGGCTACGTCGGGATAGTCGGTGAACTCCCAGGTTACCGCAGTCACCGGGGGCGGCACAACCACCATCAGGTCGCTGAGGGTGTGGATCACCCCGTTTTTGGTGCTGATGTTGTTGTCCACGATCGAAATCCAGGTTCCCGAATCGGACCGGAAGTTGATGCGCAGTTTGTCGCCCTCCTCCGAAAAGTTGATAAGCTGGTTTTCGGCCAGGGTGGCGATGTTCTTGGAATGCACCTCTTCGGGAAAATCGGCCAGCTGCGCAAAGTCGAGCTGCTGGGGCAGAATGTGGTAGGCGATGAAACGGTTCAGTTCGTTGGCGGGGCTGGTCAGGTCGCTCCCGCCGGCTCCCAGGAAGGCGAGAAGGTCGCTGAGGCTGTGAATGCCCCGGGCGGCGAAGGTCTCATCGCTGACGGCAAACAGGGTGTAATACTTCTTGCGGACCACGGTTTCGCCGGTCAGGGGGTTGGTTTCGGCAACAGTGGTGGCGTTGAGCAGGTCGGCGTAGCCCGTTTTTTCCAGGGCTTCCCGCATCAGTGAAAATCCGGGTTGCTCCATTTTCCCCCGGATGGTCTGGGTTACCGGGGTGAGCACCTCCTCCAGGACATGGATGATGCCGTTGGTGGCCTCTACGTCGAGCTGCTTGATGCGGGCTTCGTTGTTCACATAGATGGCGTTCAGCCCTCCCTCGCGGATGGCGATCGACAAAAAGTCGCCCGTGGCCGTGGTGTCGGGGATCACCCCGTTGTCGAACAGCGACTGCGACCAGAGGCTCCCCGCAATGGTATGGTACTTGACCAGGTAGCGGGCTTCGGCCACCGCCAGGTCGCCGACCCGCGCCGCCCCCTTGCCCTGCAGGTACCGCTCCATCGCCCCGTTGTCGGGTACGAAACAGGTATAGGTGGCGCTCAGGTTCATGGTGTTGTACAGTCCGGTATGCCGCAGCATGGCCACCCACAGGGTGAAACTGCTGTCGCGCGACAACAGGGTGGCCACCGGGTATTGCTCGTACGCCGGGGTGATGTTCTCTTCGTAGGGGTCGGCACAGGTGGCGATCAGCAGCGCCACCGCCAGGAACACCCCCGCCTTGCCTGTCCTTTTCATCGCTGTTGCCATAGGTTAGTTGCCAAGGTTCGCATAATAGGGATTCTGGACCAGCAGGGGGTTGGCATTCAGCTCCTCCTGATGGATGGGCAGATAGTGGGAATTGGGGTCTTTGAGCTTGGAGGCCACGATGGCCACCTTGTTGAGGGAGATCACGGTGATCACCTCGTTGATGAAATAATCCATGTAGCGGTAGTCATTCCTGCGGGCTACGCGCAGCAGGTCGAACCAGCGCTTTCCCTCGGCGAACAGCTCGCGGCCCCGCTCGTCGAGGATGAGGTCCAGCATGTCCAGCTCACTCGAGGGTGGCGTCAGCAGCTCCTGGATGCCGGCCCGGTTTCGCACGCGGGCCACCCATTCGGTGGCCTCGCCGAACAACCCCTGCATGGCCAGCGCCTCCGCCTTCATCAGGTAAATGTCGGCCAGCCGGTAAACGATGAAATTCTGGTCGTTCTGCGTCGAGGTGGAGCGCTGCGCCGTGGCCGTCACATCGGGATAGAGACCCAGGTATTTCCAGGCCCGGTAATTCTTCGTGGTGATCGACGCCCCGTCGCCCCGCACGTCGCCGTAAGCTTTCGTATCTTCGAAAAGCCCGAAGGTGACCTGCGAATAGGAATACTTGTTGTCGGTGTTGAACCACCGGATGAAAGCGTTGGTCTGCCCCAGGTCATAATCGTACTGGATCTCAAAGATCGATTCGTTCGAGTTGCCCGGGTAGAAATTGGTGAACCACAACGCCCCGGAGATGAGCCCTACTCTCCCCGAATTGAGGATGGCATCGCACGAGGCGATACAGTCGTCGTACCGGCCCTGCCACAGGGCGATGTCGGCCAGCAGGGCATGAATGGCCCATTTGGTGGCCCTTCCCTTCGAGTAGGCCGGGTTGTCGTTGTCTATCTCGGGGAAGAACTCCTTGGCCGACCGCAGGGCCTCGGTGAGGTCTCCGGTGACCTGGCTGAGGATGGTCTCCGCAGCCGACTTGGCGATTTCGAATTTCTGTTCGTCGTTGACGTAAGGCTCCAGGATCAGGGGCACCTCCCCGAAGGTGCGCACCAGGTAAAAGTAGGCCAGGGCGCGCAGGAACAACGCCTCCGCCTGCAGGGAGGCCATCTGCGACTGGGTGAAGGAGGCATCGCGCTCCATTACGCCGGGGGCGTATTTCAGCACCGAGTTGGCCATGTTGACGACCTGGTACATCTGGTCCCATTTGGCATAGCTGTTCGTGGGCAGGATGTCCATGTCGCGGAGCTTCTCGGCCGCCTTGATGTCGTTGTCGGCGGTGGTGCGCACAATGTCGATGCCGTTGCCGCGGATCTCGCCCCACACGAAGAGCTTGTCGACGGCGCTGCGCAGCTTGATGTAACCGGCGGCCACCACCGCCTCCACATCTTCGCGGGTCTGCCAGTACTGGTCGGTGGTCTGGGCATTCTCGGGATACAGGTTCAGCCAGTCCTGGCACGACAGGGCCAGGAGGGCCAGGAGGATCACTCCTGCAGTTTTTACCGGGTTGGCGTACTTCATGGCTTCCTCTAAAATCCGATGGTTAAACCGAGGGCAAAACGCATGGGCCGGGGGGTCGAAGAGTTGTCCCTGGCGATCAGGTAGCCGACTCCCTCGTCGCGCGAAAGGCTTACTTCAGGATCCTGGCCGGTATACCGGGTCCAGGTGAGCAGGTCGTAGGCCGTGGTGTAGATGTCGGCCCGGTCGATGTTTATCTTCCGAAGCATCTCTTTGGGAAATTCATACTTCAGGGTGAGGGTTTTCAGTCGCAGGTAGGAGGCATCCTCGACAAAACGGTCCGACCCGAGGTAGTTGTAACCGGTGCCGTAGAGAGCCCTCGGAATGGTGGTCCCGTCGCCCTCGTGGCGCCACCGTCTGAGAACCGCCGTGCTCTGGTTGTTGGTGCCCCGCATGTTCTCGGTGGTGATGCGCATCTGGTTGACCACCTTCTGCCCGCTGCGGCCATGGAAAAAGGCCACCAGCGTCACCCGCCGGTATTTGGCCGTGATGCCCCCGCCGCCGGTGAACAGGGGATTCGAATTGCCCAGATAGACAATGTCGTACTGGTTGATGATCCCGTCGCCGTTCATGTCCTGGTATCTGGCATCGCCGGGGTAGACCTTTTCGGCGCCGTTGCGCACCGTCACCGGCAACCCGTTGATGTCGAGAATGACATTCCCCTCGCCGTCCCTGGCATAGGTCTCCTCCCGGTTCTGGTATACCCCCAGGTACTTGTACCCGTAGAAGGAACCCAGGGGGTTGCCCTCGATCACCTTGTAGGCAAACTCGCCGTTCCCGAAATCGTACTTGTACTCCGTGAGGTTGTCGGGCAGCTCGATGATCTCATTTTTGTTCTGCGAGATGTTGAAATTCAGCAGCAGCGTCAGCTCCCTGCTTTTCACCGCATCCCAGTCGACCCTGAATTCCCATCCCTTGTTGGAAAGGCTCCCCGAGTTGTAAAAACGGGTTTTGGTGTATCCCGACGAGGTGGGGATGCCGACATCCTTCTGGAGCATGTCGGTGGTTACCTTGTCGTAGAGGTCGAACGAAAAGCGCATCCGGTCGTTGTGCAGGGCGAAGTCGATGCCCACGTTGGTCTGGGTCACGGTTTCCCATTTCAGGTTGTCGAGCTGGATGCTGTTGGGCTGGACGGCCACCATGTCGATATAGCCGGGGGTGATGGGATTGAAGGTGCCGATGTAGGAATAGGAGCCGGTGGGGGCGTTGCCACTTTCGCCCCAGCTGAACCTTATCTTGAAGGAGCTGAGCCATTCCAGCCTGTCGAGGAAGGGTTCGTCGCCCAGGTGCCAGGCCACCCCCAGCGAGGGAAAGCCGGCCCACCGGTTGTTGGCCCCCATGGTCGAGTTGGCCTCGTAACGGTATCCGGCGCTCACCATGTAACGGTCGAAAAGGGCGTAGTGGATGTTGCCGATGAAACCGGCCTGGCGCGAACGGCTGGTCCCCGACCCGATGCCCGCAATGGTGCCCCCCGCCGTCGGATCGGAGGTCGACGGCGACGCATTCCCGCTCACCTCGCTGCGGTAACTCGACGATATGTTCTCGGTGGTCTGCACAATGCCGCTCACAATCACGTTGTGTACCTTGTTGAAGTTGTGGTCGTAGATAAGCTTGTTGTCGGTGTTGATGAACAGATTGTCCGACAACAGGTCGGCGCTCCGGTTGAACCAGGGATCGGTCCAGGTCACCCCGGTGACGCTCTGCGGCAGAAACCGCTTGTTCTTGGTCAGCCGGATGTCAAAACCGGTGGTGCTGTAAAAATTGAGCCCCTTCAGCAGCTCGTAATGGAGGTTGAAAACAAACCTGCTGGTGGTCTGCGCTGTTTTGTTGACCGATTCGTTGACCATGGCCACCGGGTTGAAGACCCCGCTCCCGATGGAGGTGCTCGACATCGAGCCCAGGGTCCCCTGGAAATAGGAGTTGGGGGTGAAATACTCGGCCGAACGGCTGCCGTCGTCGTTGATGAAGTAGGGGCTCATGTTGGGCATCTTGGTCAGGGCGTGACCCCGCGGATTCGACCAGTAACTATCCCGTCCCGAACTGGAAAAGGAAAAATCCGTGGTGATGTCCAGTTTCCTCGAAAACAGGTACTTGATGCTGAGCAGGGTGCTGAGCCTCGAAAAAGTGGTCCCGATGGTGGTGCCCGTCTGCCCCAGGTAACCCAGCGAAAGACGGTAGTTGGCCCTGTCTCCCCCGCCGGTCATCGAAAAGTTGTTGTCGGTCGAATAGCCGGTTTGGGTGATCTCCGCCAGCCAGTCAGTCTCCTGGTTGTATTCGTCAAAATAGACCCAGCCGGGGTCAAAGCCGATCTCCTTGGTGTCGTAGAGCAGCGAGAGCAGGTCGCGGCTGTTGGCATACCCCCTGTCGTTGACGGTGTTCCAGATGGCATCCTGGATCATGGCCACATATTGCGGGGCCTTCAGCAACGGAATGGTGTTGGGCTCCCGGCGCATGTCGTTGATCGACGAAAAGGTGAATCTGGTGCGGCCGCCCATTCCCTTTTTGGTGCGGATCAGGAGCACCCCGTTGGCGCCCCGCGAGCCCCATACGGCGGTGGCGGCGGCATCCTTGAGCACCTCGATCGACTCGATGTCGTTGGGCGAAATATTCACCAGAGCGCCGAAATCCTCGTCGTTGGCGGTGGCAAAGCTGAAATCGTCGGCGATGTCGGTGGGATAGGGAACCCCGTCGACCACGATCAGCGGCTCCGAGGAGGCATTCAGCGACGAGGTGCCCCGGATGCGGATCGAGCTCTTGGTGCCCGGTTCGGCCGCCGTCAGGATATCGACGTTGGCCAGCCGCCCCTGCAACGCCTCCTCGATAGAGGCAATGGGCACATTCTCAATCATCTGGGTGGTGATTTTCTGCGTGGAGGTAACCACCTCCCGGTCGGTGAGCCCCAACTGGTTGCGCTCTATCTTTTTAGCCACTACGGTGGCATCCTCCAGCAACCGCGATTCGACCTCCAGGTCGAAATCGAGCTGCTGCTGATCCGTATAGGCGACACTGCGGGTTTTGTAGCCGATGAAGGAACAGACAATGGTCAGGCCGTTCTCCTCGGGGACGACGATCCGGTATTCCCCGTTCACATTGGCCGTGGTCCCCGACAACATGCGGTTGTTCCGGTTGACGATGAAAACATTGGCGGCAAACAAAGGCTCCCGGCTCTCCTGGTCCCTGATCGTCCCCGACACGGTCTTCTGCGCCGCCGCCCCAAACGGAATGCTGAAAAACAGCCATAAACCGGTCCCGATCCTGAAGAGATTCATACAACTGATTTTTCTTTTCATCTTATTCCGGTTCTAAGATTCCGTCGATCACGTAGGCGGCGCCGTCGTTGTAGATGCGGGGGAAAACACCCACCACGTCGACGGTGTTCCCTTTGGCGTCGCGCACCTGCAGCTTGTCACCGGCATCGATGAGGGTAAGCCGCGCCTTGCCCCCCTCCCGGCTGCGGAAGGTCACCAGTTCACCCCCGCTGTTCGTCCCCGGAAAGGGATAGTCGCCCAGCGAACTTTCGTTAACATTGACGAAATAATACATCATAAAGCGGGAGAGAATGCTCGGCGTCAGCGGTATCTTGCTGAAATTGTTGTAAATGGCTTCGTTGGTGGGCACAAACACGATGAACCGCTCGCCCTGGAGAAAATGAAAGGGCGGCGAGGAGGTGGTGAACTGGGCCGCCACCATCATCTCCTTGAAATACTCAAACCCCGGAGGCGGATTCTTCGAAATCTGCTCCTTGAAAAGGCTGTAATCCTGCACCAGCGCCATACTCGTCTCCCCCCCGAGGCCGAAGGCTTTCCCGTTGTACCGCTCAGAATTGAGGATGAAGGGAACCGGCTTATCGGGGTAATTGTTGAAAATATGGCTCGACCAGACCCTGGCATCCTCCTCCACCAGCAGGTACTGGAACGAATTAAGGGTTTTATACACCTTCCGGTTGCCCACGGCGGTCATCAGCCGCGTGGCGATGTGGTTTTTCACCAGCCCCTCCATGTCGCTGACCCGCATCTCCACCCAGGGCTGGTCCGCTCCCTCGATCATCATGGCCTGCTCGCCGTATTTGTTGGGGTTGGTATTCTGGTACAGCAGCATCCTGCCCTCCAGGGTGGTGTTGTCCTCCAGCATCCGGTCGCCGGGCATGAAGAGGTGAAAGTCTACATCGTCCGACATCAGAGGCTGGATCATCCGGGCCTTGTCCATCATGTGAAGGAAAATACGGTAATCCGGATCCTGGAAGAGGGGGGCCGTGACGCTTTCGAACATCCGGGGAACAGCCAGCTGGTTGAGGCCGTACAGGGTTCCGTTGGCGCAGATTTTTTTGAGCGCCACATCGGCGGTGTTGAAACGGATCACGGTGCCGTACCGTGATGTCACCTTGCCCTGCTCTATTTCTTCGGGAAAGAGAATGTCGCCCTCGACCACATGGTTGTCGAGCAGGTATTTGACCGGGAGATACCCCACATCGGTGACCGAGGCATAATGTCCTTTCCAGAAGCTGTCGAAAAAGGCGGTCAAAGCCTGGTCGGAAGGGGCGAACACATTGTTGGTGAGCCTTGCCAGCTGCGCCAGGTCGGCGTAATCGGGAAGCGATCCCTCGCCGTTGTACGACCACTCGGAGGCTATCTTCGGCAGGTCGGTGTGGTAGAGCAGGTACAGGTCGCTGCCCTTGCCATAATCCTGCGTCAGGTTTTCGTCGCGACGGAAATCGGCAAACTTGTCGTACAGCTGCCGGAACAGGGTAAAGTCACTCCGGCTGCCCAGCTCCCGGTGGATGGTCTCCAGCGGTTCCAGCACTTTGTTCAGGATATAGACATAGCCGTTGTCGGTGACCAGGCTGTAGCTTCCGACATTGGCATTGGCGACGCAGAAACCCCCGTCAGTGCCGTCCCAGCTGGTCTGCGGGAAAAAGTAACGGTAATTGGCCGCCGGGTCTATCTGTTTGGTGCTGAAAAGATAGGAGGAGAACACAGGCAGAAAGCGCTCCTTGTGGTATACCTTTTTTTCCACGTTGTTGTCGCCGGGGGCCACGGTGTGGTCGGTAAAGGTTTCGATCCCGGCGCTGCTCTTGGTCCTGAATTTATAGTACAGGCCCGCATCGGCCACGGTGGCCGCGACATTGCTGCTCCCTTCGGGCCTGTAATTGGCCAGCTTCTCCTTGTCGAAAGCATAGTAGACCAGGTGGAAGCCCACTACCTTGCTCAGCTCGTCGTCGGGAACCGCTTCCACCGAAGCGTACCCGCGGCCCGAAAGCCAGGCCCTGAAGGCTTCGTCGGTGGGGGCCATCACCGTGATGATCCCCTTGCCGCTGATCATTTCCCTGTAGCCCGCCTTCTCCACCGCTTCCAGGAAAAGGGTGAAATTCCCCTCCGACTCCAGCAGCTGCCAGGCATTCCCCTTCAGCCACCCGGGAATCTCATAGTATTCCTCCAACTCCTTCCGGCAGCCGGAAACCAGCAGCAGGAAGACCAGCGGAAGCAACGCGGCAATACATATCGGTTTTCGTTTCACTGGTTTGTCTCCTATTTAATGAATGGTCTTCAATGATGTACAGCTGTGAGTTCCATTCCGGTTCTTCAGATCCGCGGAACCCGCATGGAGGGGAAAAAGCTCTTTTGTGCCTGCCCGCCGAAGTGCTTCGGCGCACAGGTGCGATCAAAGCACCATGCCCGTTTCACAGGAAGGTATCTGTTCCCATTGTTAAGGTGAAAACGCCGGGGCGGTGTTTATACCCCTGTTTCTCGGCTTTTGCGTGCACGGCGACATACAAACAAATTTGCCCCCGGGGAATTTCCCCGGAAGAAAAGGCCGTGCAAAACGAACCGCCTAACAAATATAGAAAAAAATGCAGGGAAGGGCAAAGCGAAAAAGGGCGTGAAAAAAGCACAGGCTGGGAAAAAGGGTTACCTCCGGTGCGGAAGGCAGCGTCCGCCCCTCCTTTTTCACAGCTCCGGAAAGCCTTTCAAACAGGGCAACCGGCATGACAGGCCCGATGCAACGGTCTGCCGGCGAAGTTTTTACGGTTGCAATGTCTCCCGGGCACCCGACGGCACTGTCTGGCGGCAGGGTGGCGCGCTGCTTTTTACCGCCTCCACGTAAAAGGAGTGAAATTTACCTTTCTTTTTTTTCGTGGGCTGCGCGCTTCTTAAGGGCCGACGGTAATGAGCTGGGAGGCCTGCCTGTTTCCGAACACCACCCGCACCACGCAGGGGCCGTGGGGCACTCCCTGCAGGGGAATGGCGAATCCGGCGGAGAGTTCGTGGTCTTCCCTGAGCTCCGAGAAGAACAGCTGGCCGCTGATGGTTCGCAGCTCCACCACATAGACGCCGCAGGGAGCCCCCGGAAACCGGACGTTCAGCTGTCCGGCGGCCGGATTGGGATAGACCTGCAGCTGTTCCTTCTTAAGGTCGAACTCCTTCACATTCACGGTCACCGTGGTGAAGGCGTCATACCCTCCCGGCTCCTCCTCGTTCAGGCTGACATTGTCGCTGGCGATGCTGTAAAACTTGTAGTGAGAGCCCACCTCCCCGCTGAAATCGGCCGCCGTCTCCTTCGTGTACATCTTCCAGGGGCGCAGCAGGGTGTCGTTTTCCATGACATACACAAAATAGGAGCCTATTCCGGAGCCTTGGTCGTTTCCCGACCAGGTCACCGTAAAGCGGCTGTCGGTGGTCGCCTCCAGGGGCAACACCCGGCTTTCCGGCTTGTCGGTGTCGAGGGTGTTGACAAATTCGCCGGTGACAATGGGCGCGTTGGCGTCGAAAACGATCGAAGCTTTGTTTTTTAATAGGTCGTTGGTCTTCAGGTGGTCTTTCATGCCCACCGTAAAGGAGACGAAACCTTCTCCTTCGGGCGATGTTTTGTTGGGCGGCAGAAAGCCGACCATGGGATCCTCTTCCAATCCGAGGGTGGAGGGATTCAGGGAGAGAAACTCCCACCGCGCGACGCCCGTCAGGGTGTCGAGTTTCGCCGATACCCGGGTGATCAGGTTCAGGGCGGGCCGCAGGTCCACATCCATCGAGAATTCCTTCTGCCGGGTCCCGATGGGGAAGAGGGTGGTGTCGCCCCATCCGAAGGCGCCGAAGCCGAAGCCCGACAGATCGTACACCGCCAGGTCGAGGGTGTCGGTGACGGTCACGATATGGGCCGGTGCCGTGGCTTCGCTTTTGTTTTCAAACAGGATGGTATAGGGAATGAAGCTTTGTTTCTGGATCCACCGCTCAGGACCGTAGCCGGCGGGCCCCACCATCTCGTTGGGGTCGAACGAGGAAACCGCCCCTACCGACATGCCATTCTTCGAGTTGGCCTTGGCCAGCTCGTTGCATTCCCTGATACTTTTGGCGTACCCGCCCATGTTGGCCATAAAAACCCCCACCCCTTTGTAGATGGCGCCGATGCCCGAGAGGTTAATCCCGCAGTCGACGAAGGTGACGGCCGAATTCCAGAGGGTGTTCCAGATGGAGAATTTCTGGTTGGCGATCGATTTCCCCGTCTGATAGATCAGTTTTCCGCTGCTCCACAGGCAGCCCACCCCGGGGATGGCCGAGGTGCTGATGTCGACAAGCCCCTCGGCAATCACCCCCAGCACACATTGGGCAGCCGCCACTTTGGCCCCCTGGCCTTCGCCGGCGAGGCTTTTCAGCAACTCCTCCTGAAACTCCACCCAGGGAGGGTTGGCCCAGACCATCATCCGGAAGCTCTGGGGAGTCTTGACCCGGATGTGGATGCTCATGCTGCTGTTGGCGGCGATCAGCGGCACCATGAAGGGGTAGACCCGGGCATTGAAGGCTTCGCCCAGCACCGTTTCAGTGGTGAAATAAGGCCCCAGATCCCGGATGGCATCGCCATATCCCTTGTCGATGGCCAGCTGGGGCACCTCCATCCGGAAGTCGATGAATTCGATTTCCATGCCGGGGATGTCGGAAATGGCAAACCAGACGGGTACCCCGTAGGCATCTACATTGCCGTTGTTTCCGAAGGTGAGGGTGTAGGTCTGCCACATGTTGAAGAGGATGGCACCCCGGCCTCCCACGGTAACCCACGGGTCGGCCCTCTCTGCGGGAACCACCTCAAAGGCTTCGGGCAGTACCTGTTCGGCACCGCCTTTCTTTACCACCACGTCCCATTTCCCCTGGGCGGCATCCTCAAGCAGAAACTGGGCCGCCAGAATACCGGGCGCCGGCGAATAAAGGGGCTGTCCGGCTATGTCGGGGCTGCCGCTTCTCCGCAGCAGAAACGAGGTGCCCTCCACACTCAGTCCGCCCCCCTGGACCTGGATCTTGACGTACCCCTGGTTCCCGGCCTTCACCGGTTCCACATAAGCTAGCCCCTCGATGGTCACTTTGCCGGTCTGCGCCGTCACGCTGTTCGAATTGCGCGCCACCAGGGTGACGGCATATTCGCCCGGGGTGGGATAAACCACCACCGGATTGGCCTGCTCCGAGGTCTTTCCGTTCCCGAAATCCCACAGATAACCGGTGCCGTTGACCGTTTTGTTGGTCAGCGACACCTGGTTCATGCTCTTGTAAAGGTCAAAGGCCGGAAGGGGGGGATCCAGGTCTGAAGTCTGCAACTCCCCGAGATAAACCGGGATGGCGTCGTTTCCGTTGCCCGACAGATCGCGGAAGGTGTCGTCGAAATTCAGCCAGAGGGCCAGGCCCTCCTCATTGCCCGTGAAGGTGCGGGTCTGGTTCTGCAGGAGTTCCTCCTGGCCCAGGGCCCGGTTCCAGAGCCGGATGTCGTCGACCAGGTAGTCGTCGGTGTAGTTGATGACCCGGGAGCCGATCAGCAGCATGCCGTCGCCCGGGATGATGTTGCCGGTGACCGTCTGCTGGGCGACCAGGATTCCGTCGGCATAGGCTTTAAAGTTGTTCAGGCCCGCATTGACATCATAGGTGAAGGCCACATGGTGCCACAGGGTGTCGCCGACGGTGCAGCTCCCCCAGTTGACAAAACCGCCCTGGCTGGTCTTCAGGCCGGCGTTGAGGCAGAACTTCCCCGCATCGGGCCTGAAACCCATGTTGAAGCCGCTGGGCTGGTAATCGTCGCCCTCCTGGTCGTTCACTTTGGCGAAGAGACTGATGCGGCTTCCCCCGTTGCGAATCTTAACCCACGCTTCCCCCGTCATGGCCGAATCGAAAGCCAGGGTCGGCGAGGAGGGGACCACCACCGTTTCCACCTTGCCGAAAAGCACGGTTTCTATGCGAAGGGCTTTATTGACAGAACCGGGCGCAGGCTGAGGTTTCTCCCGGCCGTACAAAATGTCGAAATCGCCGCTCAGCCACTTGCCCCTGCTGAGCCAGTGCAGGCTGCCGGAGCCGTCGACCGCCAGGGCGGAAGCCTGGATATCGACCCAGGTGGTGAGAAAGGGTGCCAGATAACGGGTATCCGAAAAGGTCAGTCCCCCGTCGTCCGACCGCCGGCTCATCATCGTTCCCCCTGCGAAAAAGAGCGTTTTCCCTGAAGTGTCGGCGGGATCCAGCACCAGCTGCGGATACCAGGTGGTCTGCAGGTAGGTGGTGGTGGCCGTCAGCAGGTCTTCGGGCGCCGATAGGGTCGCCCCCCCGTCGTCCGAACGCACCAGGTAAACCTTCGAGCCGGTTGAAAGGTAAGCCATATACAGGTTTCCCCCCCGGGCCACCACCGTTTCATGCCCGTTCTGGATGTTCGCAATCTTGCCGGCATTGATGTCCACCGTCTTGTCAAAGGTGGCGCCCTTGTCGGCCGACCGGGCGTACAACACCGACCAGACCCCCTGTTCGTTGTTCCCGGTGAAGATGATGTGGATGTTGTTCCCGTCGACGGCAATCTTGGGTCCGTACCGGTTGTCATGCGACGAGTAGCAGCGCTCCTGGTTATCCCCGTATACGACGCTGATCTTCGTGGTCGTGAAGGTGGCCCCGTGGTCTGCCGATACCGAAGCATAGACCAGCCCCCTGTTCAGTCCGTAATAATAATAGGTATAGTCGTGGAGCACAACCATCAGGCTGCCGTCGTACCAGAAATCCGTTATATTGTTGGTGCTGTTGGTGATGGTCGTTTTCTGGAAGGTGGCTCCGCCGTCGGCCGACCAGGCGCAATAAACCCCGATGGTGGCATCGTTGTAGTTGGCAGTCCGGTACACAAAGGCCACCCGGTTTCCCGAAACCCGGAGGTAGCTGGTATTCAGCCTGCTGTAGCCGCCCCCCGATTTGTCCACCTCCAGGGGTGCCTGAAAGGTGGCTCCCCCGTCCGACGAGCGGAACAGGTAAAGATACCCCGTGCCATTGTTTGCGTAGTCGTAGTCGGCAACCCCGATGAAGACCTGGTTGCCGCTTACGGCAAGACGCCGGCTGTAATAATTACTGGTCAGGTTTCCGTCTTTGAACCGGTAGATCTGCCGGGCCGGTTCCCAGGTGGCCCCCAGGTCGGCCGAACGGCTGTAAAAAAGATAGCCTTCGTCGTTGCCGACCCGGCTGCTCCAGCAGGCATGGATGGTATTCCCTTCGATGACCATTTCCGGGGAATAATCATTCGATTCAGCGGGAAGAAGCCCCTGCGAGAGGTTGGTTAGAAAGCGGGTGACGGGCTCGTTGGCGGCCTGCGTTACAAATACGCTGAAAAACAAGAAGATAATAATGATTGAAAAGCTATGGGTGCGAAAAAACCTGTTCATGGTATGTATAAGTTAGTCCGATTTGAAGATAGAAAAAAAACCGGGAGCGGGCAACGGTGCTGGCTTTTTAATTCAGAAAATTATGCTAAACGGTAATTTAAGCAGCCGCGACGGGCTGAAGGCCCGGCTTAGGTCAGCCCGGGGCATCGCCCCGGGTCAGGAAGGGCCACCGGCATGGTTGCGCCCTGAAGGGGCAGCTTAATCATCCCCTCCTGGCGGGAGCCCCTTATTCTTTGATGATTTTCACCACCCCGGGGGGCTGGCTGCCTGTTGCAACGCGCAACAGGTACATCCCGGGGGGCAGATGCCCGAGGGAAAGCTGCAGGCTATTGCCGCCGGCCATGGAATGTTGCAGACCCTGATCAAGGAGCAGGACCCCTGCGGCGTTGTACAGCCATAATCTCAACGGGGCGCCGGCGTCGCCCTCCCACGAAAGGTTAAGCCGGTCCTTCACGGGATTCGGCCACACCCGGAGTTCCGGGCCGCCGGCAACCGGCGGGGCACTTCCCGTGCCCTGGTACATGACCCAGGGCAGCTCCATGCCCTTATCCGGCCGCTCACCCTTTTTCCCCGCCAGGTAAAGGGGCGTCCAGTCCGGACGCTCAGGCAGTTTTTCATTCCATACCATCTCTTTCCATTCCTGGTCGGTCATCCGCTTAAACCGGGTGGTGACGGTTTCATAATAGGAAAGGAGAGGTCCGCAGAAAGCCATCAGCCGGTTTTTGTCCTGCGGCGACGGCGCCAGGAAAACGCCCAGGTTTATCTTGCCGGTGCCGGTGTGCAGCACCTTCCCCACCTCATTTCCAAATTCGTCGGTGGGCTGGGTGTGTACGTCGACCACGGTGAAATCGCCGTTGGCGGCGTCCCAGTCCTCGAAGAAGAGGCTGGCATACCAGCCCGAGTAGGGAGGGGTGCCGCTGCCCCCTTCCACGAATAGCATTTTCTGAAGCCATTCGGTCTCCTCGCGCGTGAAAGCAACGCCCTCCAGCTCTTTCCGGGCAAGCAGCTCCAGCCGGGCCATCACCTCCCCGAAGCGGGGAAAGAAGCCGGCAATCGGGTAAAGGTTGTAATTCGAGACAGGAAGCTGGCTGAAAAAGGCGCCGGCCGCACCGGCAAACTCCTTCAGCCGGCCGTAAAAGGCGGGATAGGGTTCTATGTAGCTGTAGGGAAAGGAGCAGCCGGTGCCCCCGGTGTAGGACTGTTTGGCATAAAGCAGGTTGTCGTGGCGCAGCTGCGACCAGCTGGCCAGCTGGCTGTTCATCTTTTCCTGGTGCCAGGCGGCCGACTGCATGAAGAGAGGCAGGTTTTCCTCCGCCTCCCCGGGATTCAGCTCCCGGATGGCGTTCAGCCATACGTTGTACAGGCTGGACGTCCAGAACTCCTGCGGTTTGCCGTCGACAAGGTAGCGCAGGTTGGCCAGCTGCCCTGCATAGGGATATTTCTCCATCTCCTCCTTCAGGAAGGGAAGGGCGTCGTTGTTGCCCAATGCAAAGAGGGCATCCAGCGGCGAAGGCATCATGCGCATGACTTTTTCGCCGTTGTGCACAATCCGGTCGTATACCACACTTCCCAGCACATAGCTGTCGATGATGAACCGCTGCCCCGAGATGCGGTAGGAAACCGGTATTTCGTCGGGCTTGTCCGATGCGGGATCCATGAGGTAAAAATCGCTGAGAATCTTCTGCCCCAGTTCCGGATCGCTGCCCAGGGTCTCCTTCAGCAGAAGACAAAGGCTGGTGTCGGTCAGCTGACGGGCTGAGCTGATGCCCAGCTTTTCCAGCGCCGCACTGAACTCCCGGGGCATGATGTTGTCGCTCTCCCCGACCAGGAAATCGATCACCTGTTCGTTGAAGGCGAGCAGCTCCTTCTTATCCGACATCCCGGCCAGCTCGTTCAGCAGGAAAGCTCCCTGCTGCATACGCTGGATCTCCCGGAGGGTCCAGGGCTTCTCCCAGGGATTTACCGGCGGAGGCGTCAGCAGGAAATCGGTCCTCCCCACCCACATCATGGCCCTGAAATAGGGCTCCAGCGATTTGAAGCCCATGATTTTATCCTCCTGGGTATAAACATAATGGCCCCGCACGGTGAACTGGCTGCCGTCGAACCGGCGAGTCCGCTCCGGAAAAGTGAAAAGCGGCAGCGGAGCCATCTGTTTTGCCTCTATGACCTTCATTACCGCGGAAATATCCTCCTCCTTTGCCAGGCGGCCCTTCCGCAGCTGGCCGGTGATCAGCGAGTAAGCGATGGTGACATACAGGTCGGCATCGGCCAGCCCGTCGCGCAGTGCCGGCTCATCCCCGTATTGGTCAGCCAGCTGCGGAAAAAGATCGTACAGCGACTGCAGGTATTCCTCCAGGTACCCCGACATGATCTCCCGCTCCATCGTCTTGAGGATCTTGTCGTACGACATGTGCAGGGCATGCAGGATCGCATCGGTGGTGACCATCACCGGCAGGTCGTACCTGTAAACGGTATGGAAAGCTTCGCCGAAACTGGAATAGGAAAGCCTTTCGGTGACAAAGAAGAGATTCTCCTTCAGCAACTCCTTTTCGCCGGCTGTCAGCTCCAGCTTTAACATCACCGAATCGAGCCAGACGACTTCAGAGGGGGTGAAAGCCGTGCTGAAATCCTTGTAGTACCTGTCGGCCGGCCGGGGATAGAGGCTTTCGAGGCCGGCGGCGCTGAGCAGGCTGTTTTGTTCCCTGGCCCGCAGGTACTCCTCAGGGCTGAAGCCCTGTCCTGATACCCTTCCCCCGAAACAAACGAGGATAATCGGCAGGAGGGTTGCAAATCGTTTCATCGGATGAGAATAATGCGTTTCAATCGTCATTTTCCGGGGATGGAAGCTCTTTTCCCCGCTCACTTTTCATGGCCGGTGCCGAATGTCAGCATTCATGTTTCCGTCAGGAAGGGCGGCACGGCCCTGCTCCGGAAGCCGATACCGCAGACCACCGGCTCCCTGCAACCTTAGACGTAATATTTCCATGCAAGGTTGCGGCGGATCTTCTTTTCTTTCCGCGGATCCGGTCCGGCCCTCCTCTTATGCTGTCATCTTCAGGGTTCCGCCACTCCCGGTATCCCCTTCAGCGGTTCTTCCACCTCGATCTGCAGCGAGTTGTTGAAGAGCGCAAAAAAGGTGTACTGCGATACCAGCGACACCAGGTCGACCAGCACGGCAGGCTCCAGGCCGCTGCCCCACGATTTCCAGGCCTCCTCCCGGACGGTGCGGTGGTTCACCATTTCATCGGTCAGCGACAGCAGGGCCCGCTCCCGTCCCGAAAAAAGGGAGGAGAGGGGATCGGATTTCACCGCTTCGATCTCTGCGTCGGTGACTCCATACTCCCGGGCGGGCGGCACATGGTGCTTCCACACGTAATCGCACCGGTAATGCCAGCCCATCCGCAGGATGACAAGCTCCTGCTCCCGCCCCGAAAGGTTCATCTCCAGTTTGGAGGTGACCCAGTAATCCAGAAAAGGTCCCATGGTACGGGGATTGTGCATCAGGGTGCCCAGCACGCTGACGGGGGCATAGGGTCCTTTCAGTCCCGAGCCGGGAAGCCTTTCCAGAATCTTCAGCCAGGGTTCCCGCATTTCGCTCATGGGCAGCGGGGCTACCCGGGGCTCCTTTTCCCCCCCCGCAGGGGGCTGCCCTGCGGCCCCTCCCAGGCTCAGGGTGAGTAACACAGCCATTAAGGCCGACTGATGTTTTGCATTCATATCTGTCATGGTCGATGTAGATCAGCGGTGCGGAGAGGCAATCCTCCCTGTTCCACGGAAAGGCCTTTGCTGCGGCAGCCGGCATCCGGTGCGCATGGTGACGGCCTCCGGCTGTCACAAAGTTTTCCGGGAATTACAATATACGGATTTTTTTCATATGCCGCCGGTTTTTCCGGCCCGGTCGATTTTTGTCAATCCATTACCGGACCCGGAGGATCTTGTGCAGCAGTTCCGTGAGCTGTTCCGTTTCCGCCCCGGTGAGCGCACGGCCCATCTTTTCCGACAACCGCTGCAGGGCGGAGGTACGCAGTTCCGCCACCCGGATTCCTTTTTCACCGGCATGAAGCCGCACAACCCGGCGGTCGCTGTCCGACTGAACCCGTCTTACGTATCCCCTTTCCTCCAGCCGGTCGGCGAGAACGGTCACCGTGGGGCGGGTCAGCTTCAGTTTCTGCGCCAGCTCCGTCAGCGTCGGCGGATTCATGCGGATCATGATCCGCAGGTAATGCAGCTGCAGCGGGGTGAGGTCCGAGAAGCGGGCTTCCCACCCCGGCTCCTCAAGTACCTTGTCGAAAAGGTCCGACAGGCTGGCGATGGCTTCCGCGAGGGCAGGCATACGGGACTTTTTGTAACAAAGGTAGTCAGAAATCGTTAAACAGGGGCAGTTTTCGGAAACATCCGGCCTGCGGGGGACCTCCGGTATCGGGAGAGCCAACCGGCCTCCGTCACCCCGGCTTTTCTCCGGAATCCACTTTCTTTGCGGAATTCCCGCTTTTGGTACGGGATTTGCCACAGTTGCCGTACAGACAACCGCTCAAAGAAATCAGCCAGGTTCCGCCCGGGGAAAAGGGTTCGCGAGACAGACCAGAGGAATCCGGCGGGGCTGGTTCCCGGATGCGGGCCGGAAACGGGAAAGGCCGCCTGTCAGGGCAGGACGGACAGACAGCGGCCCTGATGAAAAAAAGCTCCTGCAGATTTAAAAAAGTTGCAATATGAAAAGGATACTGACCACATCGCTCCTGCTGCTCCTGACCGTCGTCTGGAGCTCCCTGGAGGCAAGGGACTGGCCCGACGAATACCTGGGGTTGCCGGGCGACAATTTCAATCTCTATGCTGCGATGAAGCTTTTCCAGGAGTCGGAAACCCTCGAAGGGTTCGAAAGGGCCCTTAACGATGAGAACAGCCGGATCAACAACCTCGACCTGAACGGCGACCACATGGTGGACTACATCATGGTAAACGATTATGTCGACGGGGATGTGCACAACATTGTGCTGCGGGTGGCCCTCGACCGGAACGAAACCCAGGATGTGGCGGTGTTTGTGGTGGAGCGGCTCCGTGATGGCTCGGCGGTGATCCAGCTGATCGGCGATGAGGCGTTGTACGGTAAAAACTACATCGTGGAGCCGGTTTACGATGATCTGCGCGGCGAAACCCCCAACCCGGGCTACCAGGGCGGGGTGGTGCGTACCACCGCTGTGGAGGTGGCCGCCTGGCCCGTGGTTCGTTTCATCTTCCTTCCGCGGTATGTGGCTTGGCACTCCTCCTGGTACTGGGGATACCGCCCGGTCTACTGGAATCCCTGGCGTCCCTATTACTGGCATTACTATTACGGATACCACTCCAGCTGGTACGGCCATTACAATCGTTATTACCGCATGTGGGAACGTCCAAGCTAAGCACGTTACAACGATTATTAATGTTAGCTGGTCCGGGTTCACTCCACTCTGATCAATATCAACA
>JAEAME010000085.1_pt1 | contig 134223 bp, 106 predicted proteins | sample 8958731 | NCBI WGS metagenome assembly JAEAME01 (sample SAMN16933194, study PRJNA681113) | bioreactor sludge metagenome | isolation source: anerobic bioreactor sludge (Control) | place: India:Bengaluru | collected 2018-10-24
ACTCATAAGCCGGCAATGCTTTGACTTTCATTTTTGCAGCAAACCCGGGATCCAGGTCTTTAAACAATTCCGCCCCCATGGCAAAAGCCGAGGCAAATTTTCCGGCCGAGGAGGCTACGCCGGTGGTCCGGTTGATGTGATCTGCCAAACCCTGCCTTTCCCCGGTAATGAAATACACCGGACGTCCGCCATCCGGACCCCAGCCGTAATCGGCACGGTCATTGACCGGCAGCCTGAATCCCACGTGATCCCTGTCATCGGCTATCTGGTTGAACATCACCTTGTCTTCCGGGTTCATTTTCAAGAGCCATTCCAGGCCCCAGCGGATCTCGTCCAGGATATCCGGGATCCCGTTGGCCCCCGGCCGGCCTGTGGCATCATAGCGGTCTCTGAATACGGTTTTGTCTTCTGCCTGGCTGTAGGCGAACATCATCTGAAATGTGGCATTGGCACTGGTGGTGAGGTATTGCAGGTAATCGGTGGCATCGTGCCAGCCCCCGGTAACATCAATTTTCTCTCCGGTTCGCTCGGGATGCAACACAATATACCCGTCGTTCTGATGGCATTGTGCATCCAGGAAAGGATTATCCCCGCATCGCTGCTGCCTCATATAATTGAGCAGAAAATCAGCAGATCTTTCATAGACTTCGGTGCCTATGCGAAAGTCCGGAGATATGACGATCCCTTTTCCGGGAATGTCCATAGTTATTCTATATCCGCCTTCCTGCCTGAGATCCGTGAAATGCAGACGGAAAGCCGATGCCATACCCCATTTTTCGGCAGGTACTTTCTCCATGGTTCCGTCATCCGGTGACCCCGAAAAAACACATTCGCCTGTTTTGACGTCCAACACCCGAAACCCGGCGGGACCGGCTTCTTCTTTTGAGATCATTACAGCAACCTTGATATCCCCGGGCAAATAACCCAGCTGATTGATACGTATCCAGGCCCCGGTTTCCTGTGCCGCCAGGGTTTGCAGGTTGATCAAGCAAACCAGTATGAAAATAAAAGAACGTAACATAAGCTTAGTTTAGTTAGTACCGGATACAAATATATCCATATTAGTGCTTACCTGAACAACGTAAGACGCAGACCGGCATAAATCCTGATTCCCATCAGGGGACCCCATATAATACCTGCATTGAAATTTTCGGAAAAAGGATCATCGGCAGATATTATGGGATCGGGTTGCCTGTAATTCAACAGGTTTTCCCCGCCGGCGTATAACTCAAGATTTTGAAATTTCCGGGTGATCTGGGCATAAAACATGGGAAATACCGGTGAATAACGATCTTCCTGCCCGGCCGCAAATGCCGGGATTCTGGCAGGACCGTTCAATTGGGCAGTAACATCAAAAACCCAGGTATCCGAAAGGGTTGCATATTGCAGATTAAGCACTCCTTTAAACCGGCTGGTCAGGGGACGGTCTGTAAGTCCCTGACCCTTTAAGTCAATTTTGGAATCGTTGTAACGAAAAGTGGCCAGAACAGAAAAACCTTCAAAAGGCTCTGTAGTCAGATCCACCTGCCATGTGTTGGTGAAAGACCTTCCCTCCAGATTGTAAAACAGGATGGACGGTACCGGGGCACCAGAAAGAAATTCCTGATCCGCTATCAACTGGTTTACAAAATCGGTGCGAAAATATTCCAAACTCAGCATAGACGAACCTTCCCGTCCAAAAGGCAGGCCCATTGTCAGGTTCAAACCGTATGTCCAGGCTTCTTCAATTCCGGGGGTTCCCTCAAACAGGATCCTGCGGCCTGTGGACAATACGCCTATGTTGTCGGTGATGCTGTTAGGAGAACGAAAACCCCTTCCGGCCGTAGCCCTGAAAACAAGGTTTTCCGTAAAATTGTAGCGTACATTTACCCCCGGGGTAAACAGCCAGCCGTACAGGGTATTGTAATCTGCCCGGGCACCTGCAATGAAAACCAGTTTGTCATCCCAATGCAACGTGTATTCGCCGTAAGCACCATGGACACCCTCCCGGCGCCCCAGATCAAACGACTCCTCACCCCCGGCAGGCCATCTGTCCATAAGAACCTGGTCCAGACGTTCCCAAAGAGCACTCACACCTATTGTGATTTTGTGAGATTCCCCCAGGCTGGACATAAAGACCGCATTGGCAAAGATATCTTGTTGCAGTGCATTGAAATCTTTCACACCAAAGTAGGCATCCTGGCTGTGCAAGTTGTAATCCAGTACCAGTGCAATGTTCGGGTCCACGTGATTATCATCTTCCGTTGCAGCTTCAGCTTCATGATCATGCTCATCCTGATGCATACCTTCCATGGCATGATCTTCATGATGTTCTTCCTCATGTGCAGACTCGTTCACATATTCATGAGCATGTTCGTGGTCATGGTCGTGTTTCACCAATGGAATCCCCAATTTTGCATAAGCATTGATCCCCTTGTTCAGGATACGCGATCCCCACAGCGCATTTTCCCGTGATTCCCCGGGAAGCACCCACTGGTTGTCTTTCTGTCCTCCTTTCCTGTCTTCATACACCCCACGGAATCCAAAACGGAGCTGTACCCCGGAAGCAGGAGCATACAACCACCTGTTGGCCAGGGAATAACGACGTGTAAGCGGTTCGTCCAAAAATCCGTCCCCGTTCGCATCGTGTTGCATCAGATCAGCCGAACCGTGCGCCAGGATGACCGTACTCCATTGATCGTTCAGCTGCAAAGATGAGACAACATTGGCCTCGGTGCGCAACGCGTTGTTCAGGAACAGGTTAATAAAGAGCGGCATTTGTGCGGTGGGTTTCCGGTATTCCATGTTGATCTGACCCGTGATCGCCTCATAGCCGTTTACCACAGAACCGGTTCCCTTGGCTATTTGTATGCTTTCCAGCCATTGACCGGGAACAAACGAAAGACCGAAGGGCACCTGGATCCCCCTCATGGCAGGACGGTTTTCCTCCAGCATCTGGGTATAGTTCCCGCTCAGTCCCAAAAGCCGGATCTGCCGCGCTCCGGTGACCGCATCGGAATACCCGACCGATACGCTTGCCGAGTTTTCAAAGCTCTCGGCAAGGTTGCAACAAGCCATTTTGCAAAGGCCTGCAGCGGTGATCACCTCGGTTTTTACGGAAGAAAGGCTGGATATATAATTTCCACGGCGCCGGCCGGTCACCTGCAGTTCGTCCAGCGTGCCGGAAGACTCGGCCAACAAGAATTCCAGTTCACGATCCGGCACCCCGGCCTTTAGCGTATCCGGGATATATCCCATATAAGAAGCAGCGATCATTCCGGAAGAACCGTTGTTTGCAGGGATGCTGAAAAGACCTTTTTCATTGGTATATACCACATTTTCCACAGGATCCCCATTTGCGGAAGGTATCCAGTACACAGCCGCACCCGCAGCCGGTTCCCGGGTGCCGTTCTCCCCGGCAATAAAGACTTTTCCTTGATACGTTTGTGCATCAAGGCACAAAGGCAAAAAGAAAATAAAAAGAATGTATATGGATTTCATTGTTAATTGCGTTTTAGTGAATAATGATCAGTTTGTTTACGTCTTGTAAAACAGATCATTATAAACGCAACGGCACAAGATGGGCCCCGGGGTATACAGACATCTCCAAAGGCGGTTTGAGTAATGAACTTCCGGGAAAGGGGTCACCTGTAGCAAACAAATCACCGGTTACGTTTTCTGCAAAGAAGAGTTCCTTCACCGGAATGTCAGAATACCCCTCGCTCAGTAGATCCTGCGCAGACATCACGGGATCATCAACCATAAAAACCAGGGTACTGCAGCAATTATCATCATGATGTTGGCAACGACCTTCATGGTAACCGGGTTCGTTGTCGTGAACGGACTGGCAGGAAGACGATCCTGACAAGAGAAGCAGGTTGATGGAACCATCATGAAGACAACGATGTACAGACAACCCCGCAGATCCTGTAATATAAGTACCGATCATCAGGATACAGAAAAATGTATGTACTGTTCTTAACATAACCGGTTGCAAATATAATCGTTACTTTTGTAAAAATTAAAAATCCAACAGGTATGAAAGATTTTTTCAAGACTTTTGCAGCAGTCGTTTTGGGGACGGCCCTGGCTATTATTGGCGGATTTTTCCTTTTCCTGGGATCCGTAACCAGTATGCTGCAGTCGGGATTGGGTGGTGCAACGCCCCGGGTTCCTGACAGATCCGTATTGGTTATCGATTTTGATAGGGGTATTGCAACGCAGAACTCCGAACTGCCGTCATTGGGTTTTTTACCTATCCGGTGGAACCCCATGCAGGGAGGAACGGGTTTTTTGGATATCGTTCATGCCATAGAAACAGCAGCACAGGACCCGGCCATCAGGATGATCTGCCTGAAACCGCAATACCTGAATGCCCAAATGTCTCATATTGAAGAAATCCGGAATGCGCTGCTTGCATTCCGTCAAAGCGGGAAACCGGTGATCAGTTACGCGGATTTCTATTCACAGCAGGCTTATTATCTGTCTACGGCAGCCGATAAAATTGTATTGAATCCGGAAGGCCACATCACTTTACAGGGTTTTAGCGTTAATGTCAATTATTACAAAGACCTGTTTGACCGCCTGGGACTTGAAGCCCAGGTAATCAGGCACGGTAATTATAAAAGCGGCGGCGAACCGTTTGTTGCTTCCCGGATGAGCGATCCCGAAAGAACGCAACTGGAAGAATACCTGCAGTCTGTTTGGGGTCACTGGGCATCGGAAATGGACCGTTCCCGTCATTTGGAAGAAGGAAGCATTGATCTGCTATGTAACCGGTCATTTTTAACCGATGCAACACAAGCTCTGGAAGCCGGACTGGTTGATGAAATCTGGTTTCAGGATGAGCTTTTATCGTATATAAGCTCCGTATACGACGGCATACCGGAAAACAGGATCCCGAAGGCCGGTCTTCAGGATTATATACAATATTCACAGCTTAATACAAAGAAATTCCCAAGTGAGAAAATCGCCCTTATCTATGCTACAGGAGAAATTGTATTGGGAAAAGGATCGGAGCAGGTTTCTGCCGAGGCTTATGCGGAACAATTGAGAAAATACCGAAACGATTCTACCGTAAAAGCCGTTGTGATCCGTGTTGAAAGTCCCGGGGGCGATCCCCTGGCTGCCGCAATCATTTCAAAGGAACTTGAATTGACAAAAGACGTGAAACCGGTCATCGTATCCATGGGAGATATGGGAGCTTCGGGAGGATACTGGATTGCCAGCCCGGCAGATGAAATCTATGTAAATCCTTCCACATTGACCGGTTCCATAGGCGTATACAGCATATCTTTCAATGGTGAAAAAACCATGAACGAATTGTTGAACATCCGGAACGAAACGGTAGATACCCACCCTTTCAGTCACTTTGACTCCTATTACCACAGAAAAAGCAAAAGGGAAATGGAGATCATAGGGGAACAGGTAGAAGCATCTTACAACCGTTTTTTGGATGTGGTTTCCCAAAACAGGGGTATGGACAAGCAGACTGTGGAAGGATTGGCGGACGGGCGAATCTGGTCCGGAACGGACGCTATTGCCAAAGGTCTGGCCGATCAAAAAGGAGGTCTTGCCGATGCCATCAGAGATGCAGCCTTGAAAGCAGGTGTTGCGGACTACCGGTTGACCGTTTACCCGAAACCTTTCAGGATCCTGGACCTGATAAATATGTCCGGACGTAAGGTAATGGCGGACCCTCAAGCGATCATTCGTCGCCAAATACAGGATCTTTTGGGAGAGAGGGAGCTTCAGGCCCGTCTGCCTTTTGATGAAAAAGCATTATCGTGGTAGTTGAAGTAGTGACCTTGTAACGGTTATCTATCCGGTATCCGATCACCCATACAATATCATCTCCTGAACACAACAGGTGAATACCCTGCTTTTCGTAGAGGGGAATTTTCAAGTCGGTCAAAAAATCACTGATCTTTTTAAACCCGGTCATCCCCAAAGGCATAAACTTGTCTCCGGGTTTCCATTTCCTGATTTTCAGGGGATAGCCCAGTTTGTCACCATCCAGGGCCGCCGTTTTGGGGTTTTCCGGAATAACATAACCGGGAGTGCGTTCCTTTTGTTGTACAGTGACCGCTATCGGTATCCCCGGATCCACCAGATCCCGGATCACCAGTTCACCCCTGTCTATCCAGAGAACGTGTGATCCCGAAAAAAAACGTTTTCCGCTCTGCCCTTCCATAGCTTCAGATATTGCTTCGGTTTGAGAGGATTTAAAACCGTAAGGCGAAAGAAATTCGTGCAACAGGAAATTCACATGTTCCTGATCTGAGAGGGCCGGGATTGAAAAGCCCCTTTCAGATCTGCATTCCGAATACTTTTCCCGGGTATAGGAATCAAGGACTTTCTGTACCTGCAGAAAATGGCTTGTATTTTTTCCAAAGCGTACAACCACATTGGGACTGATCTCTTCCAATACCGGCATCACCAGGTGCCTGATTTTATTTCTTGCAAAATCCGTTTCCAGGTTGGTAGAATCCGTCCTGTACGGGATGCTGTGTTCTCTGGCATAATCTTCTATCAGGGAACGGGGTATATCAAGTATTGGCCTGATAATATTCCCGGTCGTTTCCCTCATGCTGCACAATCCCCTGGTGCCTGTTCCCCTTATCAGGTTTAGCAGCAGGGTCTCAGCCCGGTCGTTGGCATTATGTGCTATGGCAATACGTGAAAAATCCTGTTCTATTGACAAAGCTTCAAACCATTGATAACGAAGCTCCCTGGCTGCCATTTCCAGGGAAATTCCTTTTTCGGTGGCATACTCTTTTGTAAGTACTGTTTTCTTATAGAAAGGGATATTATGTTCTTTTGCGAATATCTGTACAAAGTCGCAATCCAGGTCACTTTCTTCTCCCCTAAGGGAAAAATTCATATGTGCGATAGCCGCCCGTGAACAGATCCGTCTTCCTTCCGGAGTTTCTATCCAGCGTATAAAAAGATGCGCCATTACCATGGAATCCACACCCCCGCTTACCGCCAGAAGCAACCCGTTAACGGGATCTGTCAGTAATCTGTTTACCGCTGCATAAAATGCACGTTCAACCATATTGTTTTTCCTATTTGTTGGATATCGTATAGGAAAGTCCGATGGAAAGCACTTCCCTGAATTGTACCCTGGGTGCTTTGTTCCCGTTTTTATCGGCTATTTTAATATTATCGTCGTATATCAGATTGGTACGGATGTTGGCATTCATGAATTTGTTCACCTGCATGGAAACCGAGAGATCCCAGTAAACCTGGATATTCTGGGGCTTGTTCAGGTAATCTGAAAAAAGGGTCAGTTCAGAATCCACCTTGACATTTTTAAACACTTCCTTGTCCACCTTCACTTTCAACTGGGCCCCGAATTCTTTACGAACACTTTCATCGGGTTTGTTACCGTAATTCTCGCGCAATTCGGGCACCCGTACAACAACAATACCTCCCGTTAAAGGGGCAAAGGTCATGGACAACCAGGGAAACGGCTGGTAATCCATACCCAGGGCCAAAGTCGTATACAGGGGAGCTGCAAACTGAGATACCAATGTGGTGTCAGATGAAGTGTATTTGTAGCCCTTGGCCATTTGGGTCTTAATGCCTAAGGCAGCAGAAAAATAAAGTTTCTCCGTTGCTTTGTATCCGAATTTTGAATCCAGGGATACCCTGTCATCCGTTTTTTTGAGAATATCCCCGAACATTTTCACAAATCCGTAACCTATCTGGAAACGGTTCTGAAACTTTATGTTGTCTTTGTCGTAATTGGCTTTGGCATCAACATACCCTCCCAGGGCTATGGAGCTGTTTCCTCCCGCTGCCCAATTGGTTAGTGATGTCTGTGAAAAATTCAGTTGTGACAAAACGGAATTTGTCCAGAAAGTGGGTTTTTTTGGTGCCGGCATATTGGCCAGGGCCTGTTTGCGGCTTTCTTCAATAAACTGTGCGATCAGAATGGAATCTTCAATGGCACGCTGCCGGGCTGAATCCACTTTGGCTGCAAGCCGGATATACATCCTTGTCAATTCCTCATAAGTGGGTATTTTCGTGCTGTCTTTACCCAGGGAATCCACCCTAACCGTTTCCTGTGCAAAGGAAAACGTCAGTGTCAAAAACAATGACACGGCAATCAATACAATTCGCTTCATATAATTATTCTTATTCCTGGTCTGCTTTTACATCGTCAGAACAAAAGGCAAATCCCAGGCGTTTGCCTGTCTGCATTTTGGCACTGTCTATTTTTGCGTTCATTTGCTCAACAGTGGCAACAGCAACTGTCTCATAGGGAGGGGCCAGCAGATCGAATGAAAGGCTGTACAAAACAGCGGTTTCTACCACATTAACGATAGCATTCTTATCTATCGTCCGTTTTCCGAAAGCAGCAAGATCGCGTGTTTGCTGACGTTTTCCTTCTGTAAAATAGCTTTTGTCCTTGTTGATAAATATCCTGGCTACCAGATAACCCAAGTCATCTTTCCGGTTGTACTTAAACGAATCGGTCAGAAAATTGTATACGGAAATAACTCCGCAATAAGTGGAAAAGGGTTCATTTTTTGCGTAGTCATTCTTCCATACGGGATGATCCCTGTCAAACTGAAAAACATCGGTATGCATACTGAACAGCAGAATATCATCTGCAAATTTCAGTTCGGCTTCAAATTTTCCGCGGTCCCTGTATTCAAAACGCACACGGCGGTTTTCCCCGTCTTCCAGAAGTTCGTTTATGTCATTGCTCATTTCGTGCAACACCTCTTTGGTAAGGTTAAAGACCTCAAGCGTTTGAAGATAAACCTTGTTTTTCAACTGGGATTTTTCATTCAATCCTTTAATGATCTGCTGTCTTGCAGGATGCGTTTCTGAATTTGTCATGATTTATTGTTTAATATGCCCTGGCAAATACGACTCTCTGCGCCGAGGGTTTTCCACTGTACATACATTTCCCCGGCCTGGGATCTTCCCTTTCAGGTATCAATCGTATGGTAGCTTTGGTTTCTTCTTTGATTTTTGCTTCCGTTTCCGCTGTCCCGTCCCAGTGGCAGAGGAAAAATCCTCCGTCTTCAATACGTTCCCTGAATTCGTCGTAACTATTGATTTCGTAAGTGTTCCTGTTCCTGAAATCCAGGGCTTTCCGGTAAATATTATCTTGTATCTCTTTTAATAAAGCGGTCACATAATTCTCAATACCTTCCATCGGCAGGATCTGTTTTTCCATAGTGTCCCTGCGGGCCACTTCCACCGTTCCGTTTTGCATATCCCTGGGTCCGACGGCTATCCTTACGGGAACCCCTTTAACTTCCCATTCGGAAAATTTAAATCCTGTGCGGACATTATCTCTGTCATCCAGTTTTACACTCAGACCTCTGTCTTGAAGACTGACTTTCAGATTTTCCAAATGAGAACATATGGCACTCATTTCCTCTTCGCCCTTGTATATAGGGACAAGAACCACTTGTATAGGGGCCAGCTTTGGAGGTAACACCAATCCGTTATTGTCAGAATGGGCCATGATCAGAGCCCCCATCAATCTTGTGGATACACCCCAGGAAGTAGCCCATACGTGATCCAGTTTCCCATCCTTATTGGCAAACTGAACATCAAAGGCTTTTGCAAAATTCTGCCCCAGGAAATGAGAAGTACCTGCCTGCAAAGCTTTTCCGTCTTGCATCAGAGCTTCAATGCAAAGCGTTTCGACGGCTCCGGCAAAACGTTCTGATTCGGTTTTTGGCCCTATCCATACTGGCAGGGACATTACTTCTTTGGCAAAAGATGCATAAACTTCCACCATACGGCGGGTCTCTTCAATAGCTTCCTGCGCGGTAGCATGTGCCGTATGTCCTTCCTGCCACAAAAATTCCGTCGTACGCAGGAATAACCTGGTTCTCATTTCCCACCTTACCACGTTGGCCCATTGATTACAAAGTATGGGAAGATCGCGGTAAGATTTTATCCAATTTCTGTATGTATTCCATATGATCGTCTCGCTGGTAGGACGAACGATCAGTTCTTCATCCAATTTAGCATCCGGGTCTACGACCAAACCTTTTCCGTCGGGATCGGCCATCAGCCGGTGGTGGGTGACGACCGCGCATTCCTTGGCAAAACCTTCCACATGCTCGGCTTCCCTGCTTAAAAACGATTTGGGAATGAACAGAGGGAAATAAGCATTCACATGGCCTGTCTCCTTGAACCGCCGGTCCAGTTCTGCCTGCATTTTTTCCCAAATGGCATACCCGTAGGGTTTAATCACCATACAACCCCTTACAGCAGAATTTTCTGCAAGTTCTGCTTTAATAACCAGGTTGTTATACCATTCTGAATAATTTTCCTCCCTGTTCCTGATCTCTTTTGCCATATGTTTTTGTTTACTGGTATAATATTTGTTACTTTTTTTTGTATAAAAACAACACGAAAAACTTGTTTTTTTCTTTTGTTTTTTATATATTTGGTGCAAAAGTACATAGATTTGCTTTAAATAAAAACAGGAGGTGCAAAATGAAAAGGTTTTTTATCCTATTGTTGCCGATCGCCGGCCTACTGGCTGTTTCTTGCAGTAGCGGCTATCAAGTAGCGTCCTCCAGATATGACGATGCTACCTACTTCAGACCGGACGTTACCGCCAGGGTACACCTGCTTGCCACAGCAGCAGAAGCCGATGAACTGATTAACCAAACCATTGAGCAGGCCGGGAAGGAAGGAGCACGAGTGGAAACAGTTTATACAAATCCTGATGGTGTCGTTAATATTGACGTTGAACCGGGAACGACATACCTTATCGCGAACCAGAACAACGACACATACGCCCGTAAGTTGAAAATGTTCGATGACCAGGATGAGGATTTTTCCCTGACCATTAACATGAATTTCGGTTACGACTACATGTGGTCGGATCCTTATTATATGTCATCCTGGTACAGCCCCTGGCACAGACCCTGGCGCTGGTACAGGCCCTATGCTTACTGGACCCAATGGTACTGGTATCCTCACAGCTGGTACAATGATTTCTGGTATTATGACTGGTGGTACAATGACTGGTATTATCCTTCCTGGACATATTCCTCTATGTGGTTCGGACCCGGTTACACCTATTATTACGGATATCCTTACTATCATCATAGCGGTTACGGATCCCCCCACTACCGTTATGACAATGATTCTCCTTACAGGGATAACCGCAGAGATAATCTCAGGAGGGTGGAACCGCAAAATATGGTTGCTTCAAATTCTACACGCTCGGGAGGTTCTTACAGAAGGGCAAATCCCCAGATAGATCAGATTTCCGGGGACCGCACATCCAGGACCCCTGTAAGAGATGATGTAAAACCGGGAGACGAAAGAAGAACTACAAACTACAGAAGAGTGACCGGAACCTCCAATTCCGAAGCTGTTTACCGGGATCCTTCTACAAACACAAGGTCCCGGTCTGAAGAAACAACCGGAAATACTTTTTACCGCAGATCTTCCAACCTTTCACAAACCACCAACAGGGAAAACAATCGTTCATCAACTACTTCCTCTACTATAAATCCGGGGAATAGTCGCAGTTTTTACCGGGGTAATCAGTCAGGTTCAACAAGAATAAACAATGATTCCGGTAATTCACGTGTAACACGTTCTTATGGGACAAGTTCCGGGAACCGCTCAAACGTAAGCACCCAGACTCGTTCTTCCAACAGAAGCAGCTCTTCCTCATCTTATTCCGGAAGCAGAAATACGGGAAGCTCGGGTAGTTCGGGTTCCATGCGTTCTTCCGGCGGGAGTTCAGGGGGCAGCGGAAGTGTTTCACGCTCCGGATCAAGCGGCGGTTCATACCGCAGATGATCCTTTTAGTTAAGTTACATATTTGATCCCTTAAAAAATGAAAAAGTATCTGATTTTGATCGCTTTAGTGTTTCCTATTGCCCTTTCTGGACAAAATGCCTGGGATGCTCTCCGGTATTCACATCTGAATTACCAGGGCACGGCACGTTCCATGGCTTTGGGTAACGCAGTAACTGCGTTGGGTGGTGATTTCGGTTCCATTATGCAGAATCCGGCAGCATCTGCCGTTTATCCCTATTCGGAAATCACATTTACCCCCTCTCTTTCCACGCAATTTTCCCGGGTCAGTTATTTTGGTCAGGAAACCGATGATCGTTATACCCGCGGGGGGGTCTCCAATGTAGGATATGTTGGAACCCTGGACCTGTCCAACAGCACGGGACTTATATCCCTTTCCTTTGCGGCAGGTTACAATAAAGTTCAGGATTTTACCATGCGCACCTCCGTCCGCATGAACGATGCAGTAACCAGCTGGCTCTCTCCCGTTGCTACCATGACCGACGGGATTCCCTACACAGATCTTGAATCAGGAGACGATTACAATCCCTATTATGATTCCAATGCCGCATGGCGGTCCATCCTTGCCTGGGATACATACCTGCTCGATCCACTGCCGGGGACTACGGACCAATACATAGGAGCCACGGAAAACCTGGACGGAGAAATGATCGTTGTAGGCGGTCCGCTTGATCAACGTTTTATCAAAGAATCCAGGGGGAGCATGGGAGAGTACCTCCTGAACATGGGAGCAAATATCGGGAATCGTTTCTTTGCCGCATACAGCCTCAATTTCCGGAATATCTATTACCGGACTTATGAGAAATTCACAGAAACATCACAGAACCCCGAACATTTTGAAACAGGATTTTCTTCATTCTCACATTCATACGATCAAATCACCACGGGTATCGGGTTTAACATGAAATTCGGTATCATAGCCATTCCATTTAAAAATATGCGCCTGGGAGCCAGTGTTACCTCTCCTACCTGGACGTCCCTGACCGACGAATGGCAGGAATACATGACTGCCGAGTTTTTGGCGGGGAATCAATCTTCAAGCAGTCCCATCGGAGTTTTTTCGTACAAGGTGCGTACACCCTGGCGTTTTAACGCAGGCCTTGCCTATACTTTCGGAACATTCGGATTGATCAGCATTGACTACGAAGGCGTGGATTACAGCACCATGAAACTGGCTACTCGCAACGACAGATGGGCTTTTGAAGATGAAAACGAGCTCATCCGTTACGGATCTGAAAACACCCGTTTCCTTTTCGCCAATAACATTCGTGCCGGATTGGAGATCCGGATAGCACAAATGGCCATCAGGGGCGGATACAGTTATTACGGCTCTCCCGAACGCAGTTTTGAAGCTACTCACGTTGCATCAGGCGGATTGGGATTCCGGGCAGACCAGTTCTTTGCTGATATGGGAGCATCTTACCGTTTAGGAGAAACAGAAGGTTTTTCACTATATGATACGGGAGACGATCAGATACACGGACAAAATACTATGTCCCGCTTCAGACTAATGTTTACTGTAGGGCTCCGTTTCTAAGGCTTTCCAGGATTCGGGACCTTCATTCATAATTAGATCCAGTATACTTTGCCCGGGCACAAAATCGTGTTTCCGGGCAAAAACCTGGTAATAAGGGACAGGCTCGTATGCCGGTGGCATTTTGCGAAAATCACATTTTTCATAGCCGGGTTGATAAGAATCAGTAAATGTGATCTTAACGTTAAAGTCCAGTGTTTCCAGGCACCACTTCAAAATAGCCGTGTTATAGTCAAAAAGTGATAACGGTTCTTTCACCCGGTAAAACGGGAGGATCTCATCCCTGTAAAATTCATAATAAGGAGAAGATCCGTATGCTGATTCTATAGCCAACCAGTGCGTCCTTTGCCAATCTTTTGAAAGATCCAACATTACTTCACGAACAGGCGTTTTCATCCCGTGTTTGCGAATTACCGGAATGATCAGCCATTGGGGACCGTTAGCCCCGCATATGGAGCAGCGATTCCTCAGCGTTTGTTTCTGATAATGTTCGTGTTGTTCCAGGATCCATTCTCCCCTGCCGTTAAAAATTGAAAAACAGGAGATCGGGGGCCAATATGCGGTTGTAAAGAAGGCTTTCACTTTATTCTTCTTCCATATACTTCGTCTTGCTGGGGATGATCCCGCGATTGGAAGCCCTTATGAAAGATAGAATGGTATCCCTTTCTTCCGAAGGGTCCAGCACCTCTTCCACTTTGCGGCAGGCATCACTGATATTTAATCCTATCTGATATATGATCCTGTAGACATCGTGGATCCTTTCAATCTGTTCGGAAGTAAAACCCCTCCTGCGCATTCCTATAACGTTTATCCCTCCGTAACAAAGCGGACGTCTTCCGGCAAGTACGTAAGGTGGTACATCTTTTCCTATCATAGACCCGCCCGATATCATGGCGTGTGTTCCTATACGTGTAAATTGGTGAGCTGCAGACGCCCCTCCTATAATCGCATATTCGTCCACATGGGTTTCTCCGGCCAGACCTACATAGGATGTCAGGATCACGTTCTGTTTAACATGACAATCATGGGCAATGTGCACATAGCTCATTATCAAACAATTATCATCAATTCTTGTGGTTCCGACGTGACTGGCTGCTGTTCCGCGATTGATTGTGGCGTATTCTCTTATGGTAACATTGTTGCCAATTTCCACATAAGATATTTCACCTGCAAACTTTAAATCCTGGGGAACAGCACCAATAACGGCTCCGGGAAAGATCCGGCAATTGTCGCCTATGGTAACGTAATCCATAATGGTAACATTCGGTCCTATTTGAGTTCCCTGACCTATCCGGACATGTTCTCCAATTGTGGTAAAGGGACCAACTTCCACGTTTTTACCCAGCACGGCCTTAGGATGTATTAAATTCATTTTTTGTGACATGGCATTTTATTTCATTTGTTTTCTTATCAGACCGGCAACAGCCGCATTGGCTGCATGGCCCGGTTTATAAGCCCGGATAGCTGCCCTTATGCGTTTCCCCGCCAACATAAGATCGCCTAAAAAATCCATGGTTTTATGGCGCGCACATTCGTTGGGGAAGCGTAATCCCGATTCATTTAAATATCCTTTATAAATATCCAACTTGGGTTTGTTGTATAATTGCCTTAATAATACAAGGTCTTCAGGGCTGAGTTCTTCTTCAGATATAACCAATGCATTCTCAAGATCTCCGCCTTTAACCAACCCTTTTTTGAAAAGGTCCAGTATTTCATGCAAAAAAACAAAAGTTCTGCTGGCGGCTATCTCTTGAAAAAAATCTGTTTTTTCAGAATAAATAAACTCCTGTTTACCAAGTATCCGGGAATTAAAATCAATAATAACATGTACACTAAACTCCCGGGAGGGCGTAATATCTATAATGGTACCTGTTCTTTTATCTGTATAGGTAAAGGGCTCGGAAATCGTTATGTATTCTCTTTCAGCCTGTTGCTCGGCAAGACCTGTTTCCCTGATCATGTTGGCAAAAGGCAATGCACTTCCATCCAAAACTGGAATTTCTCCACCCCAAATCTGTACCAGGGCATTGTCTAAGCCCATGCCAAAAAAAGCAGACAACAAATGTTCTGTTGTTCCAATCGTCACTTTATCCTTTGACAACACCGTGCTTCTGTTGGTATTTACAACAAAATCTGCCAGTGCTTCAAGGACAGGTTGCCCGGGAATATCCATACGTTGAAAACGGAATCCGTACCCTACAGGAGCCGGACATATCCTGATGGTTGTCTTTTCTCCTGTATGTAATCCTACACCGGTAAATTCAATATTGTCGAGAATCGTATGTTGTTTCATTTAATCTTTTATTCCTGATCTTTTGAAGCGGGCATACGCTCTCATGAATATTTTGTGATCTATGGCGGGCATTCCCAATAAAATACTTCCCTCTCCTTTTACGGGACCAATAACCCCGGTTTGTGCTCCCAATTGAGTCCGGGCCGGTATTTGCAAATGTCCCACGATCCCTGCCTGACCGCCTATCATACAATTGGGTCCCAGGTGTGTAGAACCGGCTATTCCGCTTTGGGCAGCCATAACCGTGTTCTCGCCTACCTCCACATTGTGTGCTATCTGGATCAGGTTGTCCAGTTTAACTCCTTTGCGAATAATGGTGGACCCCATGGTAGCTCTGTCTATTACGGTGTTGGCTCCTATCTCCACATTATCTTCTATGATGACATTACCGGTCTGAGGAATTTTTCTGTACGTTCCATCCAGTGAAGGAGCAAATCCAAAGCCGTCAGATCCAATCACGGCATTGGCATGTATAATGCAATTCTCACCAATAATACAATCGTCATATACTTTTACTCCGGGATAAAGAACAGTCCCCGGACCTATCCGGACATTGTCTCCTATATATACCTGGGGATATATCTGCGCTCCGTTCCCTATTCGTGCACGTTTCCCAATGTAACTATGCGCACCTATATATACTTTTCTTCCAATGGAAGCTTTCCGGGAAATACTGTGAGGAAATTCCCATCCTTTTTTCTTCTTTTGTGTTGTAAACATCGCCAATAAAGCGGCTACGGCAGAATAGGCATCATCTACACGGATCAACGTTGCCTTAATTTCTGCAGAGGGCACAAAATCACGGTTTATCAGGACAACAGATGCTTTTGTCCCGTACAGGTATTTTTCATATTTTAAATTTGCCAGGAAACAGGCCGTTCCGGCTTTTCCTTGTTCGATGCGTGCCACTCCGGTAACAACTACATCACGATCACCAATCACTTCCCCCTTTAAATGATCGGCAATCATTCCGGCTGTCAGTTCCATATCATTAAATATTTAGGAAATCCGAGCAAATTTCGTTCCATTTGTGAAATAATGCAAATTACTAAATAAATTTGTTGGAAATCACTAAATTATTTAAATTTGCAGCCGATTAGGAACACGTGCAAGAGGACCTTGGTCCTCTTTTTTATTACAAATAAAAAATGAATATCCAATATGGAAGGATTAAATCTGATAAGTACATTTGCTGAATTCAAGGAATTGAAGAATATAGACCGCCCCACTATGATGAGCGTTCTGGAAGATGTTTTCCGTTCCCAGCTTATCAAAATGTATGGAAGTGCAGATAATTTCGATGTTATTATTAATATTGATAAGGGAGATTTTGAGATCTGGCGTAACCGGGAAGTGGTAGAAGAAGTTGAAGACCCCAATACACAAATTTCCCTGAAAGAAGTATCCAAAATTGACGATTCATACGAAGTGGGCGAATCTTATACAGAAGAAGTAAAACTTTCTGAATTCGGTCGCAGGGGCATTCTTACCCTCAGACAAAACCTCGCCGGCAGGATCATGGACATTGAAAAAGCCAATGTTTATGCCAAATACCTGGACCGTGTAGGAGAAATACTTGTGGGAGAAGTGTACCAGGTATGGAAAAAAGAAGTGCTGGTTTTGGATGAGGAAGGAAATGAGTTGTTATTGCCTAAATTCGAACAGATCCCCAGTGATTATTTTCGCAAAGGAGATACAGTAAGGGCTGTGGTTTCCAGTGTTGAAATGAGAAATAATACCCCAATCATAACCCTTTCAAGAACATCGCCAAAATTTTTGGAACGTTTGTTTGAACAGGATGTCCCCGAAATTTACGATGGGTTGATAACAATCAAGAAAATTGTCCGGATACCAGGGGAACGTGCCAAGGTTGCCGTTGAATCTTACGACGATCGTATAGATCCTGTAGGAGCCTGTGTAGGTGTCAAAGGATCCAGGATACACGGAATTGTCAGGGAACTGAGAAACGAAAACATTGACATCATTAACTGGACAACCAATCCCCAGTTATTGATCCAAAGGGCACTGAGTCCGGCCAAAATTTCTTCCATTAAGATCAACGAAGAAGACAAACGGGTAGGTGTATACCTTAAACCCAATGAGGTTTCGCTGGCCATAGGGAAAGGAGGTTCAAACATCAAACTGGCCGGAATGCTCATCGGTTATGAAATTGACGTCTTCCGGGAAGTTGACGAAGACGAGGAAGACGTTATGCTGGATGAATTTAACGATGAAATCGATCAGTGGATCATTGATTCCCTCAAACAAATTGGTTGTGATACCGCAAAAAGCGTTTTGGCCATCCCCATTCCCGAATTGGTCAGACGTGCTGACCTTGAAGAAGAGACCGTCGCGGAAGTAATTCGCATTCTCAGGTCTGAATTTGAAAACGATACAAAAGAATAAGGAGAGTATATGTCGGAAAAACAAGGTATTCGAATTAGCAAAGTAGTCAAGGAGTTTAATATTGGGATAGGTACCCTGACCGAATTCCTTAAGAAAAAAGGAATTGAGGTTGATGCTTCCCCAAACAGCAAGATCCCTGAAGAAGCTTATGCTCTTGTGGAAAAGGAATTCGATAAGGAATTACAAATTAAGGAAGAATCTAAAAAAATCATACTGAAGGTCAAAGAAGCAACTTCTGAAGAACCGCCCGTGCAGGAAGCAACGCATGAACCGGAACCTAAACCTACCCCTAAACCTACCCCTAAACCTGCGCCCAAACCTGCCGCAACAACAGCTCCAGAACCTGCTTCCAGGCCCGCACCGGAACCTGCTTCCAAGCCCGCACCGGAACCTGCCCCGGCACCTGCTCCTTCACCTGAAATCCGGCATGAAGAAATAGTTAAACCGGCTGTTGAACCGGAAGCTCCTGCTGAAAAAGAGGAACCGGTACAAGCTGAAAAGGAAACCGCTGCTAAGAAAACGGAAACAACACCTGAAAAAGGAGGGCCTACGGTACTCGGAAGAATTGATCTGGATCAATTCCGGAAAAAAACTTCTGATAAAGAAGTCCCGGCTCCCAAAACAGAAAAGGAAGCTCAACCCAAAAAAATTGAGACCGGTCAACAGAAACCCGCAACGGAAAAAGAATCAAAAGCCAAACCGAAACAGGAAAAGAAAGCGGCTCCTGCACCTCAGCCAAAACCCGTAGCACCCGAACACATTGAAACCGAGTTTGAAAAACTGGCCGGACCAAAAATCACAGGACAAATAGACCTTTCTCAGTTTGACAGAAAGAAATCAACTGAAGAAAAAGACAAATCAAAAACAGCAGACAAACATAAAGGAAAACGCGAAAGAATTCAGAAGCCACACAGGGAACGTGTAGACGTCAATAAAGTGTCGCCCAAAAAGGGAGAAAACGGAGGACGTGGAAAAGCTCGCGGGAAAGAACGTTTTAAACCCATGCATGTGGAGATTGATGAAGATGCCATTCAGAAACAAATTAAGGAAACATACGCCCGGATGACCGAAGGCAAAGGAAAAACAAAAGGTTCCAAACACCGTAGGGAGAAAAGGGAGATTGTCAGCCAGCGAATGGCAGAAGAGCAGGAGCGCAAAGAACAGGAAAGCACGGTATTGAAAGTAACCGAATTTGTTACGGTCAATGAACTGGCAACACTCATGAACGTTCCTGTTGTCAAGGTTATCGACGCTTGTATGAACCTGGGACTGATGGTTTCCATTAATCAACGTTTGGATGCCGAAGCCATGGAACTGGTAGCTGAAGAGTTCGGTTTTAAAATGGAATTTGTTACCGCAGATCTACAGGAGACCATCCAGGAAGAAGAAGATGACCCGGCCGATCTGAGTGAAAGACCTCCCATTGTTACGGTAATGGGACACGTTGACCACGGAAAAACATCACTGCTGGACTACATTCGTGATGCCAATGTTATAGCCGGAGAAGCCGGAGGGATAACGCAACACATAGGAGCTTACAGTGTACGCCTGGATAACGATCGCCTGATCACTTTCCTGGATACTCCCGGACACGAAGCCTTTACAGCCATGAGGGCACGCGGGGCCAAGGTCACCGATATGGCCATCATCATCATTGCCGCCGATGATGCCATAATGCCACAGACAAAAGAAGCGATCAACCATGCTTCTGCAGCGGGAGTTCCCATGATATTTGCCATAAACAAAATTGACAAAACAGGTGCAAATCCCGAAAAGATCAGGGAACAACTGGCCAATATGAACATCCTGGTTGAGGACTGGGGTGGAAAATACCAGTGCCAGGAAATCTCGGCAAAACAAGGCACCAATGTGGATAAGCTACTGGAAAAAGTGCTCCTGGAGGCAGACTTGCTGGAATTAAGGTCAAATCCGAATAAAAGAGCATCGGGGACGGTCATTGAATCGTCATTGGACAAAGGCCGGGGATACCTTGCAACGATCCTGGTCCAGAACGGCACATTACATCAGGGCGATGTCCTTTTAAGCGGTTGCTGTTCAGGAAAAGTACGCGCAATGTATAACGAAAGGGGACAAAAGATATCCCAGGCGGGTCCGGCTACCCCGGCATCTGTACTGGGATTGAACGGTGCCCCTCCCGCCGGAGAGCTGTTTACGGTTCTGGAAGACGAGAAAGAAGCCCGCGAATTGGCCGGTAAAAGAGAACAACTCATTCGCATACAGGGTCTTAAAACACAAAAACACATTACTCTGGAAGAAATCGGAAGGCGGATCGCCGTAGGAAATTTCCAGGAATTGAATATTATCGTCAAAGCAGACGTAGACGGATCAATAGAAGCACTCTCAGACTCCCTGATTAAACTCTCTACCGAGGAAGTACAGGTCAATGTGATCCATAAAGCCGTCGGGGGCATCTCCGAATCGGATGTGCTTTTGGCTACGGCTTCCAATGCCATCATCATAGGGTTCCAGGTCCGACCTTCATCCTCGGCTCGCAAACTTGCTGAAAAAGAAGAGATCGAGATCCGTCTTTATTCAGTGATCTACGATGCCATTGATGAGGTCAAACAAGGGATAGAAGGCATGCTCGCTCCTGAAGAAAAAGAAGAGATCACAGCAACTGTTGAAGTAAGAGAAACCTTCAAAATATCAAAAGTGGGAACAATTGCCGGTTGTATGGTCAAGGAAGGGAAGATAACACGAAATGCGAAAGTCCGTATCATCAGGGATGGCATTGTTATCTATTCAGGAACCCTCGGCTCTCTGAAGCGTTTTAAAGACGATGTGAAAGAGGTGCAATCCGGGTATGATTGCGGTCTGAACATAGACGGCTACAATGACATCAAGGTAGGTGACATTGTAGAAGCATATACCATAACGGAAGTTAAGAGGAAACTTTGATCAATAGCGTTCCCTGGAAAACCAGAATCCTTTCCTGAGAAGAAAGATCAGTAACAACACCAAGGCGACAAAAACCTGTGTTCTCAATCGTGTGTGAATACGGGTTTTTGCTATTAGCATTTCATGGTCTTGATATACCAGTTCTTGCCATTCCTGAAGCGAGGGAATATCACGAAATCCGTATTTTGCCAATACAATACCTTTTTTCATTACCATCAACCCGGGTGTGGAACGTATCATGGTAAGCAGTGTTTTTTTATCGGCCAGGTATACAGGCATTTCCAATCCGTTTTCCAGCAAAATATTATGTATTGTATCTGCCGGTAACGCACTGATTGTGTAAAACGGCCGGTTGTTCTCCCTGCATTCGGCTACCAGCGGACCCAGTTTTTGAAGTATTTTACTGTTTAAATTGTTGCCCGATGTAATCAACAAAACCAGCGCTGTACGTTCTTGACCGATGATGGAGTCGGTTAATGAATTCCCGTTGATATCACGAACAGAAAAATCTGTAATTTTATGACGTTTACCGGTACGTATTTCCCTTGTTCTGCTGTCTACAAAGGTCCAGGTACTGTCAGGAAGTGAATCGGCAGTATATACTTTTTCTTTCCCCTGCCGGCTATATATCAATTCCGTATGATACGTGTATTCGGGGTTCTTCCGGGCTTCTTCAAGTAGCGCCCCAATGTCATTTCCTGTCCTGAATCCGCGAAAATCTACAGGTGGCAAATGCCTGTAACTGTATATGGATAAGCCGGTGATGATCAGGGCAAAAAATATACATACAGGCCATTCGGCCACGCCCCTGGCAACGGGAGCTGTCCTGTTCCTCTGCAGAAAAAGGATCAGGGCAAACGGCCAGAACAACAAGTTCTTGAAAAAAGTCTGCCAGTTGGATAATTTGACCGCATCCCCAAAACACCCGCAATCCTGTACCGGATCAAAAATCGCCAGCCAAAGTGTCAGCAACGTAAAAAAAGACATGAACAAAAACATGCCCCACGCAGCCGTGCGTTTTCTGAAATCGAGCAAAACCATAACCCCCAGAACGAATTCGAGAGAGGAAAGCATAATCCCGGCCGGTAAAGAAAGAGGAGTCAGAAATTCTACACCAAACGCATTGAAATATTCGGAAAATACCAAAGCCGATCCAATTGGGTCAACGGCTTTTACAAATCCCGAGAAAACAAAAAGCAATCCCAGGAGGACGCGGGCTAATTTTCTCATGGAAGAAAAGTTTCGATTCTGCTAAAAATAACTTTCCAATCCGCCATTTTGCCGTGTTCGTCATCACACGGAATAATCCTGAACGATTTGTCCACGACGGCCTGTTGAATGTATATTTCACGCACTGTTTTCTGAAAAATCACAGAAGCTTCGTGTATGTCACTTTTTCCTTCCAGGTAAGAACGGTCTTCTCCTTGTCTAGGAGATTCCAGTTTTTCTTTTACAAAAGAAAGGGGAACATCAAGAAAAAGATTGATATCGGGACGCGGAATTCCAAAATGTTCGTATTCCATCTGAAGGATCCAGCTTCTCAGGCGTGTCCTTTCCGCATGGTCGTTTAATTTGGCACATTGGAAGGCAATATTGGAATAAACATACCTATCCAGTAGAACAATATTCCCGGCATCCAGCCATTCCCTTATCCTGGAAGACATTTCATAACGATTTCCAGCAAAGAGTAAAGAAACCAGGTATGGATCCACCGTATCAATGGCACCGCAATCTCCCCTTAGAAACCGGGCAATTAAAGTGCCGTATACCGGGGTGTCGTAACAGGGAAAATGCATGAAATTCACGGCCTGTCTTCGTTCTTTGAAGTAAGCCTGCATAGCTTTTAACTGGGTGGATTTACCGGCTCCGTCCAAACCTTCCAATACGATCAACATAATGCAAAATTACACAAAATTCCCGTCTCTCATTTTTTATTATTTTTGTTTAATGAATATTAATTTTCCAGCCGTTATGGGAGTCGTAAACTGCACTCCCGATTCTTTCTTTCCTGGATCCCGGGCTACCGGACCACAGGAAGCCCTCAATATGATAGAGAAGCATTTGCAGGAAGGCGCGGATATTATTGATATTGGCGCCTGCTCCACCAGGCCCGGAGCAGATTGGCCAAGCCAGGATGAAGAATGGAAAAGACTGGAACCGGTACTGAAAGAGCTCCGGACGCGTTTTCCCAAAACTATTTTTTCGCTGGATACTTTCCGACCCGGGATCGTTGAAAAAGCAGCACCACTTCTTGGACATTTCCTGGTTAACGACATATTTGCAGGCAATTACGACAAAACCATGTTGCCTTTGATCTCCGGATTGAAAGTTCCCTGGATAGCCATGCACCGGGAACCTTACCGGGGTCCTGGGCAGATAACACGGTTTTTCCTCAAAGTCGCTGAACAGGCAGACAAATACGGTATCAATGAATTTATTCTGGATCCCGGCTTTGGATTCAACAAGGATGTGGATCAGAATTTTGAAGTCATAGCCTCCCTGCCCTCCCTGGTACCAAAGAACGAATTTGGATACCCTATTGCTCCGCTTCTGGCAGGAATATCCAGAAAAAGACTCACCTACATGCCTCTCGGCACAACTCCGGAAAATGCCCTTATCAGCACACAGGCTCTGCATCTTCACCTGCTTTTCAAAGGAGTATCCATATTACGTGTTCATGACGTGGCCGAGGCCCGTCAAATGATCACTCTCTACAGAAAAATGAGTACCTTTGTTAATTAATCAAATATCATCTTTATGGAATTCAACCCTTTGCTTGCCATATCACCCATTGATGGGAGGTATTATGCACAGACTGCACCCCTTAACCAGTATTTTTCGGAATTTGCACTGATCCGGTACCGGCTTCAGGTAGAAGTCGAATATTTTATCGCCCTCTGTAAATTACCCCTCCCCCAACTCCGTGATGTGGATTCACGCTGGTATCCCATATTGCGGAACGTATACAGAAATTTTTCTATTACAGACGCAAAAGTGATCAAGGCACAGGAAAAAGTGACCAATCACGATGTGAAATCTGTAGAGTATTTCCTGAAAAACAAAATGAGAGCACTGGGTCTTGAGAAATATTGTGAATTCATTCATTTTGGACTCACTTCACAGGACATCAACAATACGGCCGTACCTTTGAGCCTCAAACACGGGATACAGAAAGAATACCTTCCCGTCTTGAACAAAACCATAGAAATGTTGAATGAAAAGGCGAATGAATGGGGCCCGGTGGTAATGCTGGCACATACACACGGACAACCGGCCTCTCCTACCCGTCTTGGAAAAGAACTGCGGGTTTTTCAGATTCGCCTGGAAGAACAAATAAAAAGTCTGGAACAGATTCCTTTTGCAGCCAAATTCGGCGGCTCCACAGGAAATTTTAATGCGCATAACGTGGCTTATCCACATATAGACTGGCATCGTTTTGCCAATAAATTTGTATCTGTAAACCTGGGTCTTTACCGTTCTTTCCCAACAACACAAATAGAACATTACGATCATATAGCGTCCCTATGCCACAATCTGAGCCGGATCAATACCATCTGCATAGATCTTTGCCGGGATATGTGGTCATACATAGCTATGAATTATTTCAAACAACACATAAAGGATAAGGAAATTGGATCTTCGGCCATGCCTCATAAGATCAATCCCATAGATTTTGAAAATGCAGAAGGAAATTTTGGAGTAGCCAATGCCATATTTGCCCATCTGGCTGCCAAATTGCCCATTTCACGTCTCCAAAGGGATCTGACCGATTCTACTGTGATGCGGAATCTGGGAGTTCCGATGGCTCACACCCTGCTGGCCATGAAATCACTACAAAGGGGTTTCGGGAAACTGCTCCTGAACCGTTCAGCAATAGAAAAAGATATTGACGAGAATTGGGCAATCATTTCCGAGGCCATTCAAACAATCCTGAGAAGGGAAAACTATCCCCAGCCTTATGAAACACTTAAGGATCTTACCCGTACCAATATGCATATTGACAAGGATTACCTGCATGCATTTATCCGCAGCCTGGATATCAATCAGGAAGTGAAAGACGAACTGCTGCAGATTACGCCTTCAAATTATACGGGTCAATAATTCTATCATATATGAAAAAATGTGTCCTGCTTATCATTTGCCTGGGTTTTACAGCAATAATCCGGGCTCAACCCGTTTTGTACGAAGATTATTTTACCGGAGAACGGCTTCGCCTTGATCTGGTATTCGCCGGGAATGCCTCATCCCAAGATGTCTTTTTGCTTGCTTTGCACAAGGAGCCTGTCTGGGCCGGCTCCACAAAGCAGCTGATCGCTCCTTTTACATTCGGGGAATATCAATATAAGGTATATACAAAACAAGGGGATCTTATCTATTCCAAAGGCTTTAATTCGCTCTTCATGGAATGGCGAACCACCCGGGAAGCAACACTAAGGGATCTGGCATACAATACGTCTTTGTGGATACCCTACCCCAAAGACACAGTTTATTGTGAAATATACGCAAGGACCCCGGGGGACGGGACGTATCAACCCATGAAAAAATTCTTTATTGATCCTGCAGATTGTCTGATCTCTGAAGAAAAGCCGGTTTGTCAGGCAGAAATACTGCAGGAAAATGGACCTCTTGAAAATAAGGTGGATTTGCTATTTGTTGCCGAAGGATACCGTCAGGCAGAAACGGAGAAATTCAAAAAGGATGCAGCCCGCTTTACAGAATATTTATTTGAATACGAGCCCTTCCGTTCGCGCAAAGAAGATTTTAATATATGGATCCTTCCCCTTGTTTCTGAAGATTCCGGCCCCGATATACCCCGGTTTGACGTTTGGAATAAAACAGCACTCGGCAGTTCATTCGACACTTTCTATACGGACCGCTACCTGACTGCCCCCGATCAAAGACTTTTGGCACAGGCTGTTTCCGGGGCTCCTTTCGATGCCATTTACGTAATCGTGAATTCCAATAAATACGGAGGCGGAGGCATATACAACTATTATGGTCTGAGCACATCCGATCACACTTTGAGTAAACAGGTTTTTGTACATGAATTCGGTCACAGCTTTGCAGGCCTGGCAGATGAATATTACAATTCGGAAGTAGCATACATCAATATGTATCCCGAAGATGTAGAACCCTGGGAACCCAACATTACCACATTGGTAGATTTTGAATCCAAATGGAAAGATATGATGGGATCAGAAGGTGTCGGGTTGCATGAAGGAGCAGCATACGTTGCCAAGGGAATATACCGTCCTGCGCCGGATTGCCGGATGAACACAAATACCGCCCCTGCTTTTTGCCCTGTCTGTCAAAGAGCTATCGGGAAAATAATAGATTATTATACAAAATGAAATACCGCTATTTCCTGTTCGATCTGGACAACACGTTGTGGGATTTTGATGCCAATGCAAGGGAATGTATAGCCATACTTATCAACAGGCATAACCTGACGGAATACCTTCCTGATCCTGCCGCTTTTTATAAAACGTACAAAGACAATAATGAAAAACTTTGGGCTATGTACGAGGCAGGAGAGATCACCCAGCAAAAACTGCGTTATGTCAGGTTTGCCATTTCATTGCGGGAAGCGGGAGTTCCCGATCCCGATCCATGGGGTCCTGTCTTGGGTGAACAATACCTGGAACTGATGCCATCTATGACACGTCTTGTTCCCCATGCAATAAACGTACTGGAATATTTAAGTGCAAAAGGCTGTGAAATGGCGCTTTTAACCAACGGTTTTAAACAAGTCCAGTACGACAAGATACGCAATAGCGGACTGGATGTGTTTTTCAAAAACAGGGTGTTTATTTCAGAAGAGGTAGGGTATCACAAGCCCCATCCGAAAATGTTTACCGCCGCCATTACTTCCATAAACGGGAGAAAAAAGGAAACCTTGATGGTGGGAGACAATTTTGAAACCGATATTGAAGGTGCACAGGTGTTTGGCATTGACCAGTATTATTACAACCCGGCAGGGAAACCTTGTGAAGGATCCCCTACTTATATGGGAAAAGACCTTCGTGATCTGATGGACCTGGTGTAATGATGAAAACATCTTCATTTGAGTTGTGAAAATAATATTTTTCACGTGCGAATTTCTCCAGGGAATCTTTGTTGGATTGTAATTCACGCAGATTGCTTTCTGTTTGATGTATCTTTTCTTTATAGTATCTTTGTTGGGATTTGTTTTCGGAATATTCACCCAATGCACGAACCCAACCTGTTAGGCTGTTATTATCGAAAAAAAGTATCCAGACGATGAAAATGAACGTTACAATAAAATACCTGTTCCTTATTAAGGCAAGGAAACGGTCGTATTTGAAACGCGTGCGCATGGGTTTTGTATTTCCACAAATATAAGAGGTTTTTCGTTATGCAACCAACTTTGATTATTATGGCTGCCGGGATGGGCAGCCGCTACGGCGGACTAAAACAACTTGACGGACTGGGACCGAACGGAGAAACAATAATGGATTATTCCATCTTTGATGCTTTAAAGTCAGGATTCGGAAAAGTTGTATTTGTCATCCGGGAATCTTTCAGGGAAGATTTCAACCGTGTTTGCGTTTCACGTTACGGAAACAATTTTCCATTTGATTTTATCACCCAGGAACTGGATGACATTCCGGCCCCCTATTCTCCCCCGTCCCAAAGGCAGAAACCCTGGGGAACCGGTCATGCATTGCTCACAACTGCCAAATGCGTTAATGAACCTTTTGGGATCATAAATGCCGATGATTTTTACGGACGCGATGCATTCCGCGTGCTGGGCCGCTTCCTTTCACGTGAAGACTTGGTTTCCGGCTCTTACGCCATGGTAGGTTACCGCCTTGAAAACACCCTGTCCCCTTCCGGACCTGTATCAAGGGGAATATGCCAACACGATGAAAACAATCTGCTCACCGATGTCATTGAACGGTTTAAGATCCGTAAAGAAAACAACGGGCATATATACTGTACAATACCTGATAAACCTGAACCAGAGGCGAATCTTGAATTACAGGCCGATGATCTCTGTTCCATGAATTGCTGGGGTTTTCTCCCCGATGTATACCCGAAGGCCGCAACCCTTGTTACCCGTTTTCTGGAACGGTATGCCGCCGAACCTGCCTCTGAATACCACCTTCCTACCATGGTCAACGATATAATCAAATCCCGAGAAGGAACCTGCCGGGTACTCCCTACTGATTCCAAGTGGTTTGGCGTAACTTACCGGGAAGATCGCCCGGGTGTGGTCAAACGCCTTGAATCCTTGCACCGTGAAGGTCTTTATCCTAGTCCTTTGTTTACCTGATCAATAATTACACACATGAAAGATTACCTGAAGTATTACCGACCGAGACTTGGAGAATCATGGCTGATTATGCTGGCCGTACTGTTAGTGGGCGGATCCATTGTTGCGGGAGCCACCGTTTTTATTACTAACCTTATCCACCCGGATTTGCTATCCCTTACTGGCAACGGATGGAGTACCCCCGTAATTTACGTATTGCCTTTCCTGGTAGTATTTCTTTATGTATACCTGCGCTCCCGGCAATCATTTTTTGAGGCTGTCCGGTCAGATAAGGCCCCTTATCCCGACCCTCCGGCACAACTGGGAAAAGTTCCTCTGTTTTTATATATTCTCTTGCTTCCTCTCATTATAGTTTCCATGTCTTTTATCATGGATCCGCTTACCGAGTGGCTGGAAATGCCCGAATTTATAAAAGAATTATTTGAAAAAATGACAGAAAGCAACCTGCCTACTTTCCTGGCAGTTGTCATTGCAGCACCTTTGTTGGAGGAATGGCTCCTGCGTGCTGTGGCCTTAAAAGGGATGTTGCAACATATGGATCCCTGGAAGGCGATCGCCTGGTCAGCACTTATGTTTGGCGTGATCCATTTTAACCCGTGGCAGGCTATACCCGCTTTCTTAATGGGTTGTCTTTTCGGGTGGATCTATTACAGGACACGATCCTATTGGACGTGCGTTGCCCTGCATGCCATTAATAACGGGCTATCCTTTCTCCTGGCAGGATTATTTCCGGAGATGTCCTCCGATGCTTCTCTAAGGTCATTAATCGGAAACACTCCCTATTTCATAGCCCTTGCCTGCTCCGTAGTGTTTCTGTCTGTAGTTATATATTATCTGAATAGAAAACTGGCTCCGGCTCCTGTATTAAATCCGTCTTATGAACGAAACGAATCTGTACCCGCTGACCTTTGATCCCATCATTAAAAAACGTGTATGGGGATCGGAGACCTGGGTCCTGAGTGGCCTGGACCGGGATGTATCCGTGATCAGCAACGGTTTTTTGAAAGGCAATACCATCAACGAATTACTGGAAGTTTACCTGATGGATCTTGTAGGCACACGCATATACGATTCCTGCGGTGATGAATTTCCTTTGCTGATCAAGTATCTAACTGTAAATGAATTTCTTTCGGTACAGGTACATCCCGATGATAAGAAAGCAGCCGAACTGCATCACGCTTACGGAAAAACGGAAATGTGGTACATTCTGGACGCACAACCCGATGCCCGGTTATACCTGGGCTTTAACAAGGATATAACCCCGGAAGAATTTTTCACCAGATGTGAAAATGAGACGTTACCTGAAGTTATGAACTGTATCCATCCAAAAAAAGGCGAATGTTACTACATCCCTGCCGGATTGATCCATGCCTGCGGGGGTGGCATTACCATAGCTGAAGTTCAGCAGGTTTCCGATATTACTTACAGGGTATATGACTGGGGAAGGGAACACGATCCGGAAACGGCAAGGGAAATGCACCTGGAACTGGCCGTGGATTGTATTGATTACAAAAAACACGTACCGCAACCGACTACTTCCGGCGTTTTGGCAGATTCTCCGTATTTCACCGTCAGGCTCACATCCCTGGAACAACCTGTTGAAATTGACGGATCTTCCCGCGATCATTTTATTGCCTACCTGGAGCTGGAAGGTTCTTTGGAAGTGGAAACTGAAAATATACGTTACCGGTCTGCCGGGGGATGTATGCTTATACCGGCCATACTGGATTACTGGAAAATTATCCCCGGAGAAAAATCGGTTTTTTTGGAAATTACCCGTTAAGGTCCATTATATCATCCAATTGACGTCTCTCTTTTTTGGTTGGGCGGCCCGTTCCTTTCTGCCGGTATATTACAATGGACTCCCTGGGCTGTTGTAGTTTTTCCAATTCTTCAGCAGGCGTGATATCCAGGGCATATAACGGAACATTCCCGGCAGGCTGACGTTTATCTACAGGTTTAAGTACCCGGTATGAATAATATACAGGCCCTTTTCTTACCACCAGAACATCGCCTTCACGTATTTCACGCGAAGGTTTAATATCCTGACCGTTCACCTTTATCGCTGAACCGCGACAGGCATCAGCCGCTTCCGACCTGGTTTTGAACACCCTTATGGCCCAAAGGTATTTGTCAAGCCGCATGACGTCAGTTCTCCTGTTTATCTGTATTTACCAGGTTCATTGCCCGTTCAATCCCCTGACGAACAAAAAGATTCAGGGCTTCGATGGCATTGTTGCAAATAAACGGCAATTCTTTTTCTTCCGATACGTTCCAGCGACTTAGTACATAGTCTGCCTGGTATCCCCGGGGAAAATCATCTCCCACGCCTATCCTCAACCGGGCATATTCATCAGTTCCCAAAGTATAGGTTATATGTCTCAGCCCGTTGTGCCCTCCGTCACTTCCCCTGGCCCGAAGTCTTAATTTTCCGAAAGGCAGCGCCACATCATCCAAAACAACCATGGTGTTTTCCAAAGGAATACGTTCCTGATTCATCCAGTAACGAACCGCTTTACCGCTTAGATTCACATAGGTGGAAGGTTTCAGCAGCCAGATCTCCTTACCCGCATACCTTATCTGTGCCAGGGAGCCGTACCGCAATGTGGAAAAAGTGGTTTTATGCAGTGCAGCCAAGGCATCTAAAACAGTAAACCCGATATTATGACGGGTACCGGCATATTCTGCTCCGACATTTCCCAGTCCTGTTATCAGAAAAGACATTTATATGAAAACTCTATTCTTCCTTTGCTTCTTCAGTAGCTTCTGCTGTTTCGGCTGCGGCCGACGCGGAAGCAGAGGTGGAAGCCCTTGTCATTTTGACCATACAGATAATGGTGCTTTTGGGAGAAAGGATCTGTACATTGTCATATTTGAGCTCACCTGCTGTAATTGCTTTACCTAAGGTAAGGTTTGAGATATCAATATCCAGTGTGTCCGGAAGGTCTTTCATATTGGCGCGAACCAGCAGTTTCCTGTTCAATACCTGGAGTTTTCCTCCCTGACGGACACCTTCAGAATTACCGGAAATGGCTACGGGAACATGAATGGAAACAGGTTTTTTGGAATCAATAGTAAGAAAATCCAGGTGAAGGATACTGTCCGTAACCGGATGGAATTGTGCCTCATGGAGTATGCACAATTGTTTTTTTCCTTCAATATTAAGAGAAATAATATAAGAATTTGGGGTATAGATCAGATCTTTAAGATCTTTCTGTGAAACCGAAAAATGTACGTTTTCCTTGTTGTTGCCGTAAAGAACACAGGGTACCAACCCTTCTTTACGTAATTGCTTTACTGCAGCTTTTGTAAAGTTGCTGCGCTCCTGGGCATTGATTTCAAATTGTTTCATTGTTTTGTTTTTAGTAATTAGTGTTACTCAATTCAGGTATAATCCCGAATCCCATCGCACCTGACTAAAGGTCCGCTAAGGGCGCGCAAAAGTAGTGAAAATTCCGTGAGTTTGCAAAACATTAATCAGTCAACCATCCAATATATTGATTCCAGGACGTCAGAAGATAGGCCGATTGTGTGCGGGGTAATGCAGTTGTCGGCAAATAAGCAGCCAGTCCGGAAAAATGATCAATGGGTATGGTTATGAATTTCTCCGTTGCCTTTTTGTATATGACGGTTTTATTCAAAGCAGTTTTGAATTCGCCGTAACGAACACTGTTGCCTGTACGCTCCGCCATCTGGTCTATATCCCAGAACACATGTTCCGATAAACGGTCGTATGTTTGCAGTTGCGATCTGTCAATTTCCGCAGGATCCTTTCCCCCGTCGGTGATCAGATTCTTAAAAGACAAGGCCAGCTCTGCGATGTATTCTGTCTTTACCAAAGAAATGGTTCCGGAACGATTGTAACCTGTTAGTGCATTGTACTTGTCATAATATGCATCACATAAGGCAGTCAGATTGCTCAATCCTCTGTAAGGAAACATTACCGATGATAATTTGTCGTACGGGAACCCCGTATCAATAATTTCTGCCGGAGATCCCATAATATAATCACAGGTATTCCGCATTTCATAATATGTTTGAATATCTGCCATCAGGCAGGCATCAAAACAAATATAATCGTGATGGTAATCCTTAAGTGCAGTGGCCAGGGAAGCTATTTCCATTTCAAAATTCCCGTCCTGGGCAAATGTTTTTGTACGCGGGTAGACAGGATCGTATATATCATAAAGAAACGGAGAAGCTGTCGTAAGTCGTTGAACTCCATACTGTGCAGTCTCCCCATATAATCCTTTGGGAAGCCATCCCGTGCCGTGTGACCATAGGATCAATCCATAGGATTTTGCCGGACATTCATCCCGGGCTTGCCCTATCACCTGTTTTAACAGATCCGGATTTGCAGAATTTACCACTCCGTAACTGTAAAGTGTATCCAGAAAATGATTGTTGTCCCGGGTGCTGGGACGAATCAGGAACGCCCCCTGTTCTTTTCTGTCAATAAAAACCAGCAGGGCATGATCCCGCGGGATAGAAGAACCCGTTATGATCTCTGTCATATTGCTGCGGGCAAGATCTGAAAGACTGTTATCGGCAGCCATATAGATCAAAATGTTGTGTTCGTATTTGCCGCAATGCAAAGGACACTTGTCACAGGTTGTCAGCAAAAGGCCGCTTAGCAGTAAAGACAGAAGTTTCACCCTGATCATGGTGTAAAGATAATCCTTTTTTTTATCTTTGTAAGAAGACATCATTCATCATAAAACATATTGTATTATGAAAAGTTCACATATACTCGCTTTATTGGGCGGTGCTGCCATTGGCGCAACACTGGCACTTCTTTTCGCTCCTGCAAAAGGGACCGAAACAAGAGAAAAAATCAAAGACACCATAGATAAGGGTGTTGGAGAGATAAAAAAAGAATACCAGAAACATTTCCCCAAAAATCAGGAAGAAGGGCTTGAGGCTTAAATGGTGATGCAATGAATATTAAAGAATCGGTCAGGGAATACCTGGGTCTGAAATCAGATGCATTTAAATTGGGATTGGTTGAAAATTTCAGCTTAGTCATAAACCAGTTCTTGGGCACATTCCTGCTGATCCTTGTACTACTCACAGCATTGGTATTCCTGGCAACAGGAGCAAACAAATGGCTTGGGTTGGTACTGGATAATCCCATTGCAGCATCGTTCATCACAGGAGGCTTTTTTCTGCTTCTGTTTCTTGTATTGTTCCTTTTTCGCAAAAAACTGTTTGTCAATACATTTGTCCGTTTGTTTGCCAAAATGTTTTTTGAGGAAAAAGACCCTAACGCAAGGGAGGATTAGCCTATGAAAAGCAGAAAAGCCATTTATTCACGGATCAGGACAATTGAACAACTCCGGGCGGAACGAAATTCGTTGGATTGGCATATTAAAGGAGTTGAAGACCGTGCAAGAGACACTATCTCCGGGAGTTTTGCAAAAGGTAAAATTTTCCCGGAAGAAGGCAGCGGCCTCCTTTCATGGCTTCCTTTGGTCATTCCCGTTGCTATTACAACCTATACCCTGGTGAAACATCTGAACCGGTGCGTAAATAAAATCCGTAACCATTAGTATAACAATGAAAACAATGAGCATTGCCATTGCCTGCCTGGTAGGCATAGCAGGGGTTTCCTGTACCCAAAATCAAAAAGAATCAAAAACACAGGAACAGGAATTCAAATACCTGGTAGATGAATTTGCAGATCTGAAAGTGATCCGGTATAAAGTCCCTGGCTGGGACGATCTGACCTTACAGCAAAAATCCTTTATCTACTATATGGGAGAAGCCGCCAAATGCGGAAGAGATATTTTCTGGGACCAGAATTTTAAACACAACCTGGAAGTCAGAAGAGCCCTGGAAAACGTATTGGAATCATACACCGGCGACCGTGAAACCCCCGAATTCAAAGAGTTTCTGGTTTATGCCAAACGTGTTTTCTTCAGCAACGGCATTCACCATCACTACGCAGAAGAGAAAATCCTTCCCGGTTGCAACGCAGAATACATGAGGCACTTGCTTGAAAATTCACAGGATATTGCCGATGTAGACAAGATGGTTGATATTATGTGTGATCCCGGGTTATATAAAACGAGGAAAAGTGCCGGGGATGCCGGGGACCTTCTTATGACTTCGGCCACAAATTTTTACAGCGGTGTAACGCGTGCCGAGGCAGAGGCATTTTACGGATCCCTGGAAGAAACCGAAGATCCGCGTCCCGTGGAATACGGACTGAACAGCCGACTCGTCAAAAAGGACGGAAAGATCTTTGAGGAAGTCTATGCTACAGAAGGACTGTACGGACCTGCCCTTCAGCAAATTTGCCATTGGCTGGAAAAAGCGGCAGAAGTAGCGGAAAGCCCCGAACAATCATCCTACCTCAAAACATTGATCAATTATTATCAAACCGGAGACCTGGCACTGTGGGATGCATTTAACGTGGCCTGGGTACAGGATACGGATACTGAGCTGGATTTTGTGAACGGCTTTGTTGAGGTATACGGAGATCCGCTGGGAAGAAAAGGCTCGTGGGAAGGGAATGTGAATTACATAGACAAAGAAGCGTCCCGGCGCACTGCCATCATCAGCGGGAATGCCCAATGGTTTGAGGATCACTCTCCCATTGATCCCAGGTTTAAGAAAGAAAATGTGACCGGCGTCTCGGCAAAAGTCATCAACGTAGCCATGCTCGGAGGCGATGCCTTCCCTTCCACTCCCATTGGCATCAATCTTCCCAACTCGGACTGGATCCGTAAGGAATACGGTTCCAAATCCGTGACCATAGCCAATATAACGAATGCTTACGAAAAAGCGGCAGAAGAATCACCCAAAAACATGCTGGACGAATTTTCCTGGAATGAGGAAGAAATTGCCTTGTTGAAAAAATACGGAACCCTTACCGGGAACCTGCATACCGACCTGCATGAATGCCTGGGCCACGGGTCGGGTCAGTTATTGCCGGGAGTATCTTCAAACGCCCTTCAGGACTACAGCTCAACGCTGGAAGAAGTCCGTGCAGATCTTTTTGCCCTGTATTACCTGGGCGATCCCAAACTGGTGGAACTGGGCATTCTGCCGGATACTACCGCCTACAAAGCCGAATATATTAATTACATCCGTAACGGGTTATTTACTCAGCTGGTGCGTATAGAACCCGGCAAAGACATAACACAGGCTCATATGCAATGCCGCCAGCTGATAGCTTCCTGGTGTCTGAAAAACGGGAATGCCATTGAAAGAAAGGTAAAAGACGGGAAATCTTACTTTGTAGTCAATGATTATCAGGGACTTCGCAAGCTATTTGCCACATTACTGGCCGAGATGCAGCGCATCAAATCGGAAGGGGATTATACTGCCGGGAAAGCCATGGTGGAAAAATATGCTGTAAAAGTGGATCAGGAACTTCACAAGGAAGTCCTGGAACGTTATGCTTCCCTGAATTTAAAACCTTACGGCGGATTCCTGAATCCCAACATAATTCCGGTTTATGACAAAAAAGGCAGACTCAAAGACCTGGAACTGGAATATGCCGGGGGATTCCTGGAACAACACTTATCCTACGGCAGGGCCTATGGATTTTTGTAATTGAACAATTCCTCGGTGGCCAGGGAAATCTTGGTCACCGAGAAATCCTTCCCCTCGGGAAATACCCAGAAAGAATCATTCAGCGTATTCAAATCTATACAATCCTGTTTGTATTTTCCGTAATCGTATTCAATATGACAGGAATATAAGGATTGTGCCGGAATATCAAGGGTGTAAGTCGCTCCGTCGTGGACACCTTCCAATTTAAATCCATCCATATCGTGGGTCAGGACCGCCTGGCCGATGTCAATCAACCCTTTAGAATTTGGGAGCATCCGGACAAATGCCCGGCTGCGGAAAAAATACCGGTTTTCTTCTACTTCCCTGCGAACCTGTTCCCTTTCCCATTCGTACCAATCGGGTATATGCGGAAAATGGGTTTCTCCTTCCAACGCTTTCAATTCTCCGTATTCGGACATTTCCCAGCGTTTACCGCAATGATTGCACCAGATCTGAGAGCCATCCGAATCCATCCTGTATTCGGTTTTGCAGGAAGGACACTGATATAAAACTTTGTGTAATCCACGGGCCCTGTCCTTATATTTAACCGGGATCTTATTTTCCCGTTGCCATGCAAAATCGTCGTATTCAAAAGACCTGTTGATTATTTCATTGATCTGATCTGAAGACAGTTTTGTAGCTTCTTCCCGGGTAATGATGCGTGTCATAGTTGCTTTGGTACGTACTCCCCGAGTTTTGGTATTCCAAAAAGGAGCATTGATATGGTGTCCGTAAGTAATCAGGGTAACTACCGGAACGTTCAGGTGTTTGACCAGCTTTCCCAAAGACGGGGGCAGGACCGCATTGGTGCCGCAAAGTGAATACCGGGCTTCCGGATAAATGGCCGCGATCTTGCCTCTTTCCACAACAGTATTCAAATGACGGATCAGTGCTATGTCGTTGGTAAATTTTCGTTTCCCTATACACCCAATCCGCCGCATAAGCCACTCCTTTCCAATAAATCCGTCCACAGCCACAACGTAGAATGCCTGGTGTGGAAAAGTGGCCACTGTTGCAACCATGAAATCGTAAAAGGCATTGTGATTGCATAACAATAAATAAGGAGGTTTAACGCCCTCCATATTGATTTTATTGATCTTAGTACGGTGACGCCACAATGACGGATAGCTCAGCAGCCAGGCAATAGGCCTCAGATACCAGCTTACCGGTCTGGGCATTTTTGCCAGATCAAATCTTTTTACTTCCCGGAGCGGAAAAAAATTCATGGCATATTTCATGCCTGCAAATATATACGAAATTTTTTATACATACAGGCAATAAAAAAGAGCACCCGTTAAGATGCTCTTCAAATTTATCGTAAGAATTTCTAATTCACCCCGGTACGGGTATCAAACCACATTTGTTTGCCCCAGAGCTCGTCGTTCACGTCACTCATGGGACCGGCAGAATTGGCCCCGTTCAGGGTGCCTTCAACCAGCGGATAAGGATAACGCAAAGGAGGTGTATTATGACCGGTATAACCGCATTCTTCCATGGAACTGGCAATGTGATGCGTTGTGGGAATGCCTGTTTTCCTATACAATGACCAGGTTTCCATACCCTGTTTGAACAGGCATATCCATTCCTGGAGGTATATCTGGTCCAGTGTGCCGTCAAAAGCGGCATTTCCGGCCAGGTAAGCGGCAGCCTGATCAGCTACTCCGTTTTCATCCAGAGAGACAGTTACCCCAGCTTCATAAGCATCCTGTGCGCTTACGCGTACATTCCATCCCCTTGCAGCAGCTTCTGCAAGGTGGAAATGTGTTTCAGCTGCCCGGAAAATGGGAGAGAAACCGGCCAAATCCTCACGGAAACGAGGTCCTATAAGTGAATACTTCATAGCATGACCTGTAGTAATGGCATCGGGACCGCCAATTTCACAACCTTCGTATTCCCCGTAACCGTTAGGTTGGGCATAAACGGGAAGACGCGGGTCGTTCAGGTCTTTCAACACATTGACCAGAATATCGGAAACACAATGGTCATCGCGTGTCCGGAAGTCATCCGCCCATGGTTCATAATAAGGAGACGTTCCCGGCCACCAAAAAAATGCATTCTGGCTGTTTTCAGTAATAAGAGGGTACTTGGAAGGATTCCCGGTAATTTCCTCGGCTACCTGTTTGGCCATAGTAGGATTGACATTGGCAATCCGCATGGCCATACGCAACCGTAACGAATTCGCCAGACGTAACCAGGCATCGGTGTCTCCAAAGAACAGGACATCTCCTATACCCAGATCATCGGTACCGCCTGCACTTAAACCGTCAGCCGCTTCTTTCAGCAGATCCATAAGAGCCGGATATATCTCCTCTTGTGTATCGTATTTAGGCGCGACAATACCCTGATCCAGGCTAACGGCTTCTGAATACGGAAGAGCTTAAGGCACAAACTGATTGTACTGCTGTCGAATGCGTAGACCATATTATCCAGGTCCAAACGAAATGGATCCTCAGCGTACAATGGCCTGACTTTCTTTACAAGCTCCATCCCGAGATCCCGGTAGATACGCCAATCCCTGCTCTCATTGGCTTTTGCCAGTGTATTGCGTGGAACAGCGTAGCTGATGCCGCTATGATACAGTTTGTGCGAGACAGCCTGCAGACTGGTTTCTATATCACGGAGACTGTTCTTATTGGCAAATTGTGCCAGACTCATAACCATGAATTGATCGTAACAGGAGAAATTCCTGACTCGATAGTCACCGTTATATCTGGCAACACATTCATCGAATTTGCGTCTTGGTATGAGAGACATAATCTGAGCAAAAACTGTTTTTCCGGTATTCATTACGCATCACCTGTTGGTTCTGCGTATAAAAATATTCAATTCAAATCGTGTACAAGGTTAAATCCTTGTAATAAATTATATATTAACTAATTATTAATGTTCGTTCCGTTCTTAACGGGACAGTAGTGACAATATATAAATAAAAGATCAAAAATGGAATGTGTTTATTGGGATTGCTTTTTAGAACCGTCTTTCAAATTGTAACAAAAATTCAAGTTTCATATAAATATTTAATAATTTATCTAAGTCTACGTTATTGAAATCAAGGATATATAATTAATTGTACATTCAAATAATTATTTATAAATTTGAAATATAATCCACACAACCTAATTCATTTAACCTAAATTTATTCATGATGAAAAAAACCAAAACAATCCTGACCTGCTTGTTTCTGGGTTTCTGTTCCATTGCGCTGGCACAGAATATCCAGGTAACGGGCAAGGTTACGGATGCGGTTGACGGTCAACCGCTCCCCGGTGCAACTATCCTTGTACAGGGAGAACGCACCGCATTTATTACCGATAACAACGGTAATTATACCCTCACATGTAGTATTATACCTTATAAAACAATAAATGAAAAGGTTTCGTAATTCAAAAAAATCTATATCTTTGTAAACTACATATTAATATAATAATTATAAATAAACCTAATAATCTATTTACTAACCTAAAAACAAGACAGATGAAAAAACTCCTTTTATTGACTTTGTCAGTCATGATGGGTTTCACAGCATTGTTTGCACAAGTTAGGGTGACCGGAACGGTCATCTCTTCTGAGGATGGTGCTCCAATTCCCTACGTGACAGTAGTTGTTGCTGGGACAACTATTACCTCGCAAACCAATTTGGATGGTGTGTATTCCATCAACGTGCCAACTGCTAACAATACCCTCCGTTTTTCTTTCGTTGGGATGCAGACAGTAGTTGCAGAGATCAACGGCAGAGCAGTTGTTGACGTAACAATGTATCCTGACGCTATAGCATTGGAAGATGTTGTGGTTATTGCTTACGGTACAGCAAAAAAAGAGTCATTGACAGGTTCTGCTACCGTTCTGGACAGCGAAAAATTATCAAAACGTGTTGTCTCCAATGTCACAAAAGCATTAGACGGTCTTTCCACCGGTGTCATCACCACGTCCGGTTCCGGGCAGCCCGGTTCGGGATCCTCTGTGATTATCCGTGGTTACGGTTCCATTAATGCAAGCCAGACTCCGCTATATGTTGTGGATGGAATCCCCTTCAACGGTTCGCTGAATTCCATCAACCCTGCAGACATAGAAAGCATGACCGTTTTGAAAGATGCTTCCTCCGGAGCCCTGTACGGTGCACGTGGAGCCAACGGTGTCATCATGATCACCACAAAGAAGGCAACAGGGGAAAAAGTTAATATTACCTATAACGGAAGCGCCGGTATTTCCAACCGTGCCCTCAAACGTTATAATATGGTAGATCAAAGGGAATTCGTAAACATGACTTATGAATCTCTTCGTAACCAATACGCTTTTGATAACGGCTATCCCTGGGAAGTAGCATCCCAATATGCCATGGAAGACTTATCAACCTCTTTGGGAGGCGAGATTTACAATCCCTTTAAGAACTACACATGGGAAACCGTGATAGATCCTGCAACCGGAGCTGTCAGGGCCGATGCCGTATCAGCCTGGGATGAAAACTGGATGGACGAGATTACCCACCTGAATGCATTCCGGCACGAGCACCAGCTCACAGTATCCGGCGGCAGTGCCAAGACCAAAGCCTTGCTTTCCCTCGGATTTTTGGATGAAGACGGTATTTTGAAAACTACTTCTTTCCAACGTTTCACCGGCCGTGCCAATGTGGAAAGCCAGGTAAACGACTGGGTAAAAGCAGGCTTGAACCTGTCTACTGCCATGACATCTTCCAACTCCTCGGGTTACACGGGATCTGCTTACGCAAACGTATGGTATAGTGCCCAGTTCATGGCTCCCATTTACCCCGTATGGATGAAAGACGATAACGGGAACGATGTGCTGGACGCGCTTGGGAACAAACAGCTTGACTATGGCGTTACCCGTCCCAATCTGAACGACTTCAGCAGTGTTGGTACACTTTACGATGACAAGTTCCTCAATACGGGTGACAACGTAAGTGGTCGTACCTACCTGGCTATAGGATCAGACCAAGACAGCGCCGGATGGTTGAAAGGCCTTAAACTGACGGCAAACTTTGGATTCGACTACGTGTCCTCCAACAACACAACGTTTTATAATATGTACCATGGCAACGCCGCCAGTTCCAACGGACGTCTTACCAAGAGCGTAGGCCGTACGTTCAGCTTCACATTCAACCAGTTGCTGACATGGGACCGTAGCTTTGGTGACCATTCTTTCAACCTGCTTGCAGGCCACGAGTATTACAATTATTCTTACAGTTATCTGACAGCACAGAAAACCAACCTGGTAGACGGAATACTGGAACTGCGTCCCGGAACGACCATTGCTGACGCCGACTCCTATTCCAACAAATACAGGATTGAATCCTACCTGTCCCGCTTCAATTACAATTTCAAGGAAAAGTATTATTTCTCGGCTTCATTCCGTACAGACGGTACATCACGTTTCTACAAAGACAGCCGCTGGGGTAATTTCTGGTCAGTAGGTGCCAACTGGCGTGTTTCCCAGGAAAATTTCATGAAGAACGTAACATGGGTTAGCAACCTGGCCTTGAAAGTAAGTTACGGAGTACAGGGTAATGACGATCTGGGAACTCTTTATGCTTGGCAAAGTTTCTATGACCTGGGATATCCCAACGCAGGCTACACAGGAGCCATAATTTCTTCTCTTGAGAACAAAGAGCTCAGATGGGAGAAGAACGCCAACTTCAACGTTGGACTGGATGCCAGGTTGTTCGGCGGCCGGATCGATTTCAGCTTTGAATACTTCAACCGCCTGACTTCAGATATGTTATTGAGCTATCCCATGGCCTTGTCTACCGGCTTTAGCGGTTACGATGCCAACGTGGGAACCATGGTCAACAAAGGATTGGAAATGACTCTTTCCGCCCAGATAATCGATACCCGTGATTTTGGATGGAGAGTTACATTACTGGGATCCAGGGTAAACAACGAAATTCTGGAACTGACAGAGGATGCCCCCGAGATCGTCAGCGGCAACTATATCTACAAAGAAGGTTTGCCCATCAGGACTTTCTATATGGCAAAATCTGCCGGAGTTGATCCTGCTAATGGTGCACAATTGTACTGGGTATACGACGAAAAAGATGAAAATGGCAATCCCATTGATCCGTATATCAGTGCCGACTATGGCAAGGCAGCAACCAGCAAATGGTATCACGGAAGCCGTATCCCTGACTTGTACGGAAGTGCAAGCATGGAGCTGACTTTCTTCAACAGCATAGACTTGAGTGTCATGACCACCTATTCCATAGGAGGCCTGATGTATGACGGCTTGTATACCGGGTCTATGAATCCTATGTATACAGGTAACACATGGAACAAGAACGCATTGCGCCGCTGGCAGAAACCGGGTGACGTAACCGACGTTCCCCGTGCCGGCATTAACGCAAAGTACACCGCATCCGATGCCTACCTGATTGATGCTTCGTATTTTGCTATTAAGAATATTACTCTGGGATATACCCTCCCCGCTTCTGCATCCAAAAAACTTGGAGTATCATTGTTGCGGGTTTACGTTACCCTGGATAATATGGCTATGTTTAATTACCTTGACGGTATGGACCCGCAGTATAATTTCTCCGGTTCCACTGACTATGTATATTCTCCCAATAAGACATACACCATAGGTCTTAATCTTAACTTTTAATTCTCGGAGGAAACGAATATGAAAAAATTATATACAACTATTATAGTAATTTTAGTGGTGGCTATTGGTACGGTTTCCTGTTCCAAAGATTCATTGGAAACTTCTCCCACTACCGCTGTTTCCGGGGACGGGCTGTTCACAAATGCTACAGCAGCCCTGGTACCGTTGAACGGTATTTACCGCTCTATGTATGCAGCCGGTTGGTCCACAACCGGTAATACACACCAGTGCTTTGGAATCACTGCCTACAACCTGATGGCGGATGTTATGGGTGAAGACCACATCATGTCAGGTCAGGGTAGCGGATGGTTCTGGTACGATTGCACATACAATGTGAAATCCCGCTACACAGCCTCGACGTGGCGTTCCTACGATCTATGGAATGCATACTATACATGGGTTGCCAATGCAAACTACATCATTGCTGCTGAAGAAACCATGGAAGGGTTACCCTCCGATGTCAATTACATCATTGGACAGGGATATGCCATCCGGGCATACAGTTATTTTATGCTTATGCAATCATTTGCACGTACTTACAAAGGTCACGAATCCGATCCTGGCGTTCCCATTTATACGGAACCAAGTGCTGCCGGAACAGAGGGCCAGCCACGTTCCAGTGTGCAACAAGTATATGAATTGATAGTGGCAGATATTGAAAAGGCTGTTGCCTTGCTGAAAGAATCCAAACCGCAAGTACACAAATCGCACATTGATTATCACGTTGCCCAGGGTATAGCAGCCCGCATTTACCTGACTATGGAAAATTGGAGCAAGGCCAAAGAAGCCGCTGCAGAAGCACGCAAAAACACCAGCATTGGAGATCCTGCAGATCTAACAGGAGGCATGAACTCCATCAGCCCCAAAAATGTAATGTGGGGTTCTGAGATAATTTCTGACCAATCAGGTATTTATGCTTCATTTTTGATGCATATGGATTCCGACTCACCCGGTTATGGTAACACCGCTTTTAAGCGAATTAACAAACAATTGTATGCCAAAATGGGTCCCGAGGATGTACGCGCTAAAAACTGGTGGGATCCAAATCATCCGGATGGCGGATACCAGCAAATTAAATTCAAATGGGCAGACATGACACTTTATACTGGCGACTACCTCTGGATGCGTCACGAAGAAATGCTCCTTACACAGGCAGAAGCAGAATGTCGTCTTGGAAACGAACAGGCAGCTCGCGACCTTTTGATGGATCTTATGTCTAAACGTGACCCCGGCTATACAGTCAACAAAACAGGAACTGCTCTTGGGGCTCTTACTTCTGATGAGACCGGCTCTCTACTTGAAGAAATACTGATCCAACGCCGCATAGAACTGTGGGGCGAATACGGACGAATCTATGATATCAGACGCTTAAAACAAGGTTTCACCAGAACTGCTGAAATGGGATGGCCAACATCTGCCTTAATTACCGGCACGAATACCCAAAATCCGGAATCCTATGCGTGGGTGCTGACTATACCACAAGCCGAGTTTGACGGCAACAAAAATCTGGATCAATCTGTTGATCAGAACCCTATGGACGATGGTGTTTAATTGATAGCATAAACTTATTATTATGAAAAAAATACTTAACATATTTACCATAGTTTCTCTGTTTGCTGTGCTCCTGGCATCTTGCAACACAGAAAAAATCAATGAGATCTATACCCCGGATTCTGCAGGATACACTTTTATAGCTAAAGCTACTTCCTTCACCCTTCCTGCAGCCGACCCTGTTTTTTCGGTAAAAGTTTTCAGGAACACCACTGAAGGCTCCGCTACTGTGAACATTAATGCGACAAGCTCTCACAATGTATTTTCAATGCCTTCTTCTCTTACTTTTGAAAGCGGAGAAGGTGCTGCAGACCTTCCTATATCTCTGACTAACGAAGCCTCCATTGGAATAATCTACAACCTCAAACTTAGTATATCAGAAGAGGATGCTTCTGTTGGAGGGGTCAAAGATATTGATGTAAAAGTTAGCCTGGCTTACAATTGGATATCACTGGGCATGGGGCAGTTCTACGATTCGTGGACTCTGTACAGCATACCCGATGTTGAGATCCTTCAAGCAGAAGGATTTGAGCGCTACCGGGTTATGCATCCCTACACAAATGAGTTACTTCTTGAAGCTGAGTGGGACGGATGGCTGGGAGGACCTCAAAGTGAATATATTGAATTCTGGGTAATTGATGATGAAAAACATGTCATGTGGGATACACAGTGGTATGCAGGTCTTCTGTATCAAGGTGGTGCAGAAGATTTTATCAAATTTTATTATCCTTCTGCATTAGGAGCATCCCTGGCAATACATGATGAAAAAAGTTTGTTTATCCAGGATAAAGTAGTTCAACTACGTCCCGCAATTTATATTGACGGTTTAGGAGGGTGGCAGAATTCTGATTATTACTCCTACGTTTCGTTACCCGGTGGGCCGGATTTGTACGACATACTTTAATCTTACATCGCCCTCAATTTTGGAAAAAGCCTCTTGAACAAGGGGCTTTTTCTTATATTTGTACTATAATGAAAATCCCTATGAAAAATATTTTTTTTTGGCTATTGATTTGTGGATTTCTTTTTTTCGGATGTGAGAAAAAGACCTCCTGTCCGCAAACAGGCAATCCAAACCATGACCGACTGCGGGATACCGCACATGTTTATCCCGGAATTGTCCGTATCAAAGTCACCAACCAGATGGGAGAGCTTTTAAGCAAATCAACTTCATCTGCAAAAGAAGCCTTTGCAGGCCTAGAAATCCATTCTGTTCATCGCGCTTTTCCTTATACAGGAAAGTTCGAAGCCAGAACCCGGGAAGCTGGCCTCCATTTATGGTATACGGTCACCTTTAATAAAGATAACCCCCTGACAAAATCTGCTATCAGTTTGTCTGAGCTGGAAGGGATCCAATTGGTGGAATATATTCCAAAGAAGAGAACCCAGGAAGAATCTTCATTTGTGTATCCATTCAATGACCCCCATTTGCCAAAGCAATGGCACCTGTATAACGACGGATCAATCAGCTCAGGATTCGTACCTGGAGCTGATATCAACGTTATGGACGTATGGAAGTACTATACGACCGGCAACGAGCAAGTTGTTGTAGCCATTGTAGATACAGGAGTGGAAGTCACCCACCCGGACCTGGTGAATAATTTATGGGTCAACCAGGAAGAGTTCAATGGAGTGGAAGGTGTAGACGATGACAACAACGGCATCATTGACGATTTTTATGGGGCCAATTTTATCACCCATACAGGACTCATCAGGGCAGAAAACCACGGAACACATGTAGCCGGTATTGTCGCAGCCACAAATAACAATGCTATGGGCGTTTGTGGTGTTGCAGGAGGAAATGGGAACGGGACGGGCATACAGCTTATGATATGTGAGATTATGGATGAATACAACAGCATAGGAGATGAAGCCGGTGCCATAAAGTATGCTGCGGATAACGGAGCTGTGATATGCCAGAACAGTTGGGGTTATGACGATGTTGAATATTTGCCTCAAATAACAAAAGAAGCCATAGATTACTTTATAACTTATGCCGGCTATGACGAAAATGGCACACAAACAGGCCCCATGGCCGGTGGTCTTGTAGTCTTTGCTGCCGGGAACAACAATACCACCATATCCTACCCCGCCATGTACGAAAAAGTACTTTCTGTGGCCTCCATTGCTCCTGATTACAAAAAAGCTTATTATTCCAATTATGGTGACTGGGTTGATATTAGTGCACCGGGCGGGGATGCCAACTATTCAATGGGGCAGATCTACAGTACCATGACTGATGCTCAATACGGTTTTTTGCAGGGAACATCCATGGCTTGCCCTCAGGTATCCGGAGTGGCAGCCCTGATAGTATCACACACAGGCAAACCGGGGTTTACCAGTGATGAACTTAAAAGGATCCTGACGCAAAACGCGTCACCTGCCATCTTTACCTATTTTTCACAATATGCAGGCTCCATGGGAAGCGGAGTAGTAGATGCGTTTGCATCCATTGCATCTCTTAGCACTATACCACCTGAACGTGTTACTGAAGTTAACGCCTCTGTCCAATCCAACAACATTACATTAAGCTGGACAGTCCCCGAAGACGGCGATGACACAAAAGCATACGGATACAGGGTACTGACAGCTTCTGAGTCAGGAGACAGCCTGAATACTTCAAATATGCTTACCGGGAATCATGAAGTCGGAGAAACAGTATCCTTGCAGATTTCGGGCTTTGATTTCAACACATCATACCTATTCACAGTCCAGGCATATGATTATGCGGGAAATTATGCTGAACCTTCAGATGCCATTACGGTGCTGACTGAAAAGAATAACGATCCTGTTATTGAACCGTTGGACGGCACTTCAATCATTTTAAAAGCCCATGAGACCAAAACGTTGGTATTCAAGATTTCAGATCCCGATGGCCATACCCTGTCGGTTGATTTGGATGCCGGATCGGAGGCTGCAACTTTCAGTCTTCAGAACGATCTGGTTACCATTTCCATTAACGGAAAACTGGCCCAGGCAGGTGATTATTCGGGCATTCTCAATGTCAGCGATCCTTATGACAGAACAACGCAACAATTCTTTTCTTACAAGATCCTTCCCAACACTCCTCCAAAATTATTGACTACTCCTGATAACGTATATTTAAACAGGACCGGTGCAGGGAAAACATTAAAATTGACAGATATTTTCACAGATGACGATGAGGAACCTCTAGAATATAGTTATTCATTCGCACCTGAAGGATTTGCATCAGCAAATATTGGAGATGGTTTGCTGAACATAATTGGGAAAAAAATCGGTATGTCAACAATTACCGTGACCGCGTCAGATGCTTTAGGTGCAACATGCAGCTTTGATATTCTGGTCCTTACCCGTGACGGTAACCAGCAAGTTGACCTGTACCCTAATCCCGTGACAGATATACTTAATATCAGGACCGGTCAGGAAATCCAGGCAGACATTACCATAACATCTTCCTCAGGAGCCGGGGTTTATAAAGGGACTGTAACCATAACTCCTTTCGATCCAGCCCGGATCGATATGACTTCCTTTAGCGGAGGAGTTTATGCAGTCACCATAAACCTCAAAGGACAAACGATAACCAGGAACATCGTTAAATTGTAAAATATCATGAAACGTATATATATCTGTCTGATTCTATCTATACTGGCGGCCCCGGGACCTTTATACGGACAAGCGGCCCAATTTCTGACAGTGCCTACCGATGCCAGAACTCTTTCAATGGGAAGTACTGGGGTAGTCGCATCTGCCGATGCTTTTTCAATATATAACAACAATTCTGCCGTTACGTTTTCAGATTTTAAAGCTGCACTGGCCGCTTCCTATACCATGTGGCAACCGGGCACCAGTGGAAGTAACCTGGCCAATTTGTCCGGGTTTTTCAAAACGGAAAAAAGAGGTGCATTCCTCCTGGGATCACGCTTTTCGCTATATTCACCATACGACATGACCAATGATCAGGGGAGCAGCACGGGAACTTACAGGCCTATGGAGATCTCTTTTGATCTGGGTTATGCTTTTAAGATTTCCGAAAGTTTTTCCGCAGGAGTTACTCTTCGTTATGTGTTATCAAAAATCGGTCCCGATGCTTCAGGCGGAGCGTTTGCAGCTGACCTGGGACTGACGTACAACAAAAGGAATGTCTCGATAGGCCTTTCCGCCACAAATCTGGGATCAAAAATTGATTACGGCTATGGACCGTATACCCTCCCGGCACAGATCAGACTCGGAGCCGGTTACAAATTCCATATAGGAGAAAAACATATGTTAAGCGCGGCAGCACAAACTGGTTATCTGATCAATAATTCAGGCATAACTGCCGGTATGGGATTGGAATACATGTTTAACGGAATAGCTTCGGTTCGCATCGGCGGCCATTACGGCGATCCCGAAAAAGGGATACCGCCTCACATAAGTACAGGTATTGGATTCAGTTTTCGCGGGCTGATACTGAATGCAGCCTTTCTTGTGGGACAAAAGGACTCCCCGGTTTCAAACAGCCTGAGCGTAGGTCTGGAATGGATGTTTTAGGTTCAAATATCCGGTTCGCAGACTTCAAGCTTTCCGCTCCAAAGGTATTTTTTTGTTTCACTTACCAGAACTCCGCTAAGCAGGATCAGGGAAACCAGGTTGGGTATGGCCATCAGGGCGTTCATGGAATCGGCCAGATCCCATATCATGGATAATTTTGCGACCGATCCCAGGAAGACTCCCACTATCCATACAATCCTGTAATACACGATGACACGCTTGCCTCCCAGGTATTCTATGGCTTTTTCCGCATAATAGGACCAGCCCAGGATGGTGGAAAAAGCAAACGTGATCAGGCCCACATTCAGGATCAATGGTCCAATAAAAGTAATTTTACTGAAAGCCATTTTTGTCAGCAACGCACCGTCGGAATAATCAATCCCGGGGTACCTTAGAATACTTGTTACCAGGACAAGGCCCGTAAGTGCACAAACGACCACCGTGTCCCAGAACGTTCCCGTTGCCGAGACTAAAGCCTGCCTGACCGGATTTTTTGTTCTTGCCGCAGCTGCGACGATGGGTGCCGAGCCCATCCCAGATTCGTTGGAAAAAAGTCCCCTTGCAATACCGTAACGCATGGCAACCATCAGACCGCCTCCGGCCATACCTCCGCCAACGGCCTTCAGGGAAAAAGCCGATTCAAAAATCAGGGAAACAGCCTTTCCTAAAAAAGAAGCATTCATGAGTATTATTACAATACACCCCAACACATAAAAGAAAGCCATGAAAGGGACAAGGAATCCGCAGACTTTGGCAATCCCCTTTATACCGAAAAAAATGACCAATGCTACCATAAAAGACAGTATGCCGCCTGAAACATAGGGAGATACGTTAAAAGACTCTCTAAGCATGGTAGATATGGAATTGGACTGTACTGAACAGCCAATACCCAAGGCAGCTATGATGGTAAAAACACAAAACAGAACAGCCAGCCATTTCATGCCCAAACCGCGCTCCAGCGCATACATGGGCCCGCCGAGCATGGTTCCGTCCGAAGTTTTAACCCGGTATTTGACTGCCAGCAATCCCTCAGAATATTTTGTCGCTATGCCGAACACCCCGCTCAACCAGCACCACAACACCGCGCCCGGACCTCCCAGGGATACAGCAGTGGCTACACCTATGATATTGCCGGTCCCGATAGTGGCAGCCAGGGCTGTGGCCAGTGCCCCAAACTGGCTGACATCTCCTTTGGAATCCCCGTCGCTTTTTACCGAAAGAGCGATTCCCTTGAATATTTTCCGTTGAGGGAACTTCAGCCGGATAGTCAGAAAGATGTGGGTACCCAGTAGCAATATGATCATAGGCCAACCCCATAACAAACCGCTCAGCTTGTTAAAAAAAAGTTGTATGTCCTGCATAACGCTTTATTTATTAAAGGCCTCCAGTCCTTCCCGGAGAAACTTCACGTATCCGTCTATGTCCAGATCATAACTGCGGGGAGGCAGTAAGGGTTTTCCTTCATGATCCAGGATTATATAGGTGGGTTGCGCATTTACCTGAAACCGGGTACGCACGAACCAGGAATTGATCCTTCCCAGCGTCTTGAGTTCCCGTCCCCTTTCATCTGTAATCCAATCGCTTTGGAGGGCAGTGTTTTTGGCATCCGAATGCAAAGCCAGTATCACGTATTGATTACGTAACAAATTCTGTACACGCGGATCGCTCCAGACCCGTGCCTCCATTTCCTTGCAATTAACACATCCAAGTCCGGTAAAATCCAGAAAAACAGGCTTGTTATTTTCTTTTGCGTATTCCATAGCTTCCCCGTAATGGAAAAAACCATCCAGCCCGTAAGGCAAGTCAAAGATATCGCTGTACGATCTGTCTGAAGATTCCCGAAGCGTTGGAGCCGGAGCTGAAGAAGACGCATTCATCACAAAATCCTGCGTTTTAAGCGGCGGCAGGTAACCCGATATGGCTTTCAGCGGAGCTCCCCACATTCCAGGAATCATGTATACCACAAATGAAAAGACGGCTATGGCAAGCCCAAAACGGAAAACACCTACGTGTTCAGAAGGAGAATCGAGGCGAAAACGGATCTTGCCCAACAGGTAAAATCCAAGCAGTGAAAAGATCACGATCCACAATGCAAGATATACTTCCCTGTCCAGCAGACTCCATTGGTATATCTGGTCAATGGTACTGAGAAACTTCAGGGAAAGCGCCAATACAATAAATCCCAAAACCACTTTTACGGAATTGAGCCAACCGCCGGATTTGGGCAAACGTTCCAGCAAGGAAGGCACAAAAGCCAGTATGGTAAAGGGCAAAGCAAAGGCAACGGAAAAAGCCAGCATGGTTACGATGGGTTCCCATACAGCTCCCTGCGTAGACTCTATCAATACAGTTCCTACTATGGGGCCGGTACATGAAAAAGAAACCAAGACCAAAGTCAGGGCAAGGAAAAAAATGCCCAGTATACCTCCTTTATCGGCTTTCGCATCCGTTTTGGTAGTCCATTTTGCAGGCAGGACCAATTCAAAGGCACCGAAAAACGAAGCAGCAAAAACCAGGAATAAAACAAAGAAAATAATATTCGGGATCCAGTGTGTAGCCAACCAGTTGAAAATATTGGCCGTAACGGATGCCCCTCCTGTAAAATACGTGATCCCTATAATAATGGCTATAGGCAGTGTGTAGAGCATCACAATAAAAATACCGTACAATGCTGCGTTCAGGCGGTTTTTTCGTTTGTCCCCGCTGCCTCTCAGGAAAAACGAGACCGTCATGGGCACCATCGGGAAAACACACGGAGTTACCAATGCCACCAGGCCAAAGGCTATGGCTTGTAAAATAATCTTCCAAAGGGAAGAAGACGCTTCTTTTACGGGTATTTCAGGAGTACCGGCGGCTACAGGTGCGCCATGATCTCCCAGGAAAATTTCAAAAGATTCTTCTTCGGGAGGCAAACAAGATGTCCCGTCACATACCTGCCACTCTACGGTGGCCCGGATTGTTGCCGAGGGGACCTCCAAACGAACTTTTTGTAAAAAGGTGCCGGTTTCCCCGAAAGATCCGATATCCATGTTGAACAGCGGATCGTACTCTTTGGCTGGGGGTGATTCCATTACCATTTCTTCCTCTATGAAAACGCCCTGTGGCAATACAAAGGAAAAACGGGTAGGCTGAGGTCCGTTTTCATACGGGCCCAAATCATACATATGCCAGGGATCCTCCAATGTAGCCGTAAAACTTATTTCAAACAGATTCCCTTCCAACCCCTTTACCTGGTAATTCCAGGAAGCCGGCTGTTCAATGAACTGTGAATAAGATACCGCTGAAGACAACAGTATCCCCAGGAAAACAAGAAATAATCTTCGCATAATTAAAAGGCTACACCAAGTGATATATTAGCTTTAGGAACTACCCCTTTGTATCCGAACTCCCCAAAACCGGTGGGAACAGATACAATGGAGGGATACCTGGTCCTGAATCCGGATACGGTCGGATATCGAAGCCCTCCTCCTACGTTCATGTCCATGGTAAAACGGCCAAACATAAAGTGAACTCCAAACAACACTCCTGCCATGACTGTGTTATACCGTGTATACAGATCACTGTTGGTTATATTGGGCAGATCCTGCGGATCAATATAATCAGGGAGTCTGTTCTTTTCTTTTAAGAAACGGTAGGATACATAAGGCCCGGCATAAACCTGTACTTTACGGGGCATACGTGCAAAATAGACTTTATATATGCCTTCCAGTCCAAATCCTTCCAGTTCACTGAAAAAACTATCTTCGTTACGGAAAATCGATTCACCCATCAGGGTAACGGAGGGCATCAGCGACAGGGCCGAATTGTAGAAATTCCTCTGGTAACCGAGGGCAAAGGTCCCTTCGAAAAAGCGCGTGGGTTCCAGGAAAAGTTCATTCCTGTACCAGCTTTCCCTATTAGGGGTGTAATTCTGCCCGTAAGCACCTATGACCATAATCATAAGCACCAGACTTAAAACCAATTTTTTCATAAACAATTCATATTTAAGTTTTATAATCCAAACGATCTCTTTTTATAGGCTTCTATGCATCCGTCCAGCCGTTCCCTGGCAGTGGTATCTCCGGGCACGTTATGGGAAGGATGAATATGTAATTTCACACCGCGGTCAGCCAATATTTCTGCACATGTTGTTACGGTCATCCATACCAGTGTAATGAAACACATGGTGGAGACAGGTCCTATCTTATCAAAATGGTCTTTCAGTGGAACGGAGGCATCTGTGAGCGGGGCACAGGAATCTACCACAACGTCTGCCAGTTCAAACAGATTTTTACCACAGGAATGACGCGGTTTTTTGTCTTTTGACTCGGCAGCAGATCCGTACACAACGACCTTCATACCGCGTTTTTTCGCTTCCAGTGCTACATCAATATTTACGGCATTGATCCCGGTATGGGAAAAAAGCCATAAGGTATCTCGCTGATCAAAATTCCAGGAGCTCATTATGGCAGTCCCGTATCCTTCTGCCCTTTCAAGAAAAAGGAACTGGTGAATCCCGCTTTCTCCGGTGATGCGGGTAAAAAAAGTCAGCGACTGTTCAATGAGAGGATGAAATCCCACAAACCCGCCTATACGAGGATACATTTCTTCTATCGGTAAAGTGGCATGTCCGCAACCGAAAGTATGGACCCATCGTCCGGCCTCAATACTGTCTGCCATCAAAAGAGCCGCTTTGCGAATATTATCTGTCTGTGTCTCCTGGATCTTGTCCTGCAGACCACGTACATTATCAAGCCATTGGTTTGCCAGCATAGTTATTTTTTTACATTTTCAATTTTCCCCTTCAGGGACATAAACAAATAAAGGAGAGTCATAGCTGCCCAAATTATTAGCAAATATAAAGGAAAAACACGAATGGGCAGAATACCCATTAAATAATTTAATAAAGTGTTACCGCCCAGGGCGATAACCATAGCGATCCCTATGGCAGTTCCTGACAACGCTTTGTAACCCGTTCCTATATAGGAGATGATCACCGGGAAGGTGGCGCCCAATCCGGTCCCTATAAGGATTACCGAGATCATGGGATGTATCCCGGCGTAGAGTCCTGCAAAACCGGCCAGTATAAGGAATAAATACCCCCATAATATTTTCCACGGAGCATAATGCAGGGACAGCCAGCTTAAAAGGATTCTTCCTGAAGCTATCCCCAGAACCATAAAAGTAAGCAGGAACAAGGCTTCCTGCTGGAGAAGACCGTAGGTGGGACTGTCTTGTAAAAAAACAGGGATCCAGTTACTGCACAAACCCTCCAGGGCGGATTGGAAAAAGAGAATAAAACTAAACAACAGCAGCGCGGGCTGACGCAGCAGCAGAAATCCTTCCTTAACCGGAAACCCCTGGCGAACCTTGGCCTCGGGAAAACGAATCAGGCTGAAATAGACAAAGATCAGAAAAAGGAACACGGCCATATACCGAAGTATCCGGGTATAAGGAACGTCATCGAATATTCCAAGAATAAGGGGCATAAGCAGGGCTCCTATCCCGTAAAAAACGCCCAGGATACTTAAATTGGAACTCCTTCTGCGGTCATCCGAGGCATCCGTAACCAAGGCATTACAGGCACCGTTTAAAATTCCTCCTCCCGTACCGATTACCAGGACACAGAATCCCAACCATGGAACAGACTGGAAAGAGGCAAGGCCCAAAAAGCCCAGGACGACCATAGCAGACGCAAACTGAAAAGGCGTTTTAAAACCGTACCGGTCACACCAGGGTCCGAAAACCAGAGATCCTGCCAAAACCCCCAACGGCAAAATACCGGCAAGGGCGGATGATTGTCCCATATCTAAATGAAGTGTTTCTCTGAGTGAGGGAAGTACAGATCCCAATGTAAGAAAGGATATCCCAAAAAAAACAATGCCGGCATAACCGGCAGCCAGAACTTTACTGTTTTTCATGTGTTTTTATTGCGTTAAGTGCCAATTGACCGGCACCAATCAGGCCGGCTTTCTGCCCCAGTCCCGAAGCTTCAAAACGGCATTGCCGGATACTGATGGGTTGTGCCCATTTACAGGCTTCGTAATAGATCCTGTCCAGGAACCGGACGGCCGGACCGAATACGCCTCCTCCCCATACGATGATTTGAGGATTAAAAATGCTTACCATATTGGCAGCTGCCATTCCCCACAATTCCACTGCTTTATCTATAACCCTCAGGGCTACGGTGTTTCCTCGCTCATAAGCCTCGAAAACGGAACGGGAATCGGGATAAACAGCCGGTTGTCCGGATAATTTACGGGCCTGAGCGGCTATTCCCGTGCCGGATGCATGTGTTTCAAAATACCCGCTGTTCCCGTATTCTTCCGTGAACGGAGGTTCAAGAGCCAGCCATCCGACTGCCCCGGCAATGTCTGCACTTCCGTGAAGTACCCTGCCTTCGGTCATAATCCCGGCACCTATGCCTGTTCCCACACTCATGAACACCACATCCAACAAACCGCGGGCCACACCCATTCCGGTTTCTCCCAGAATATAACAAGTTCTGTCACTTGCCACTATAACTTCAGATTCAGGAATAGCATCTGTTATGAACTGTTTTAACGGGAAGTTGTTCCATCCGGGAATATTTGGGGCCCACACTTTTTGTGTATGGTTGTCAGCAATGCCCGGAACACATATCCCTATGGCTTTCTTCCGGTCATCGGGAATCCCGTTCTCTTCAAGCAACGTTACACACAATCCGGCTATCAGCTCCGCTACCCGGGAACCTGTGCGGCCTTCCAGCAATACGGTTCTGTCAATGATTATTTCTCCTGAGTCTGAAAAAAGGGCTGCATGTATTTTCGTCCCACCCAGATCTATACCTATGGCCTGCATAAAAAAGTATCAGATAAATTTTACACCCAGACTTTTCATGTTTTCTATGGCAGCCCTGTGGTCTTTTTGATTCACATACCCCAGTCCTTCCATCAATACCTGAACTTCGATTTCTGCTTCCACCAGGTCCTTAACGGTTTCAAATATGCAGTACTCAGTAGCTACTCCGCTGACTATTACCTGTTTAGGCAGGATTTTATTCAACGGCGTCTTGTCCGAACGAAGGGCATTGAATCCCGAATATTCTTCTTTCAAAGGAGATGTTCCCTTGCGGAATATGCGCATTAAATGGGGCCTCTTATTGGGATCATTAATGCGTGTATAATAGGAAAGATGTATTTCCTGTCCCGGGGTATTGACCACACAGTGAGGCGGCCATTGTCCGCCGTAACCGCTGAAAGAACAATGATTATGGGGGTGTGTATCGCAGACGTATATCACGTTATCGTTTGGATGTAAATTGATATAATTGATGCTGTGGAACATGGCATTCTCCGCATTCTGACAAGCCATGGATCCCGATATAAAATCGTTAAGCATATCCACCACTATGTGGGTCTTGGAATGTTCATACATGGTTCAATTCTTCTTTTATAGTGTATATTAATCTCATTTTCAAATCATAAAGATCATCTGATATGTCAACTTTATGATAATGGGGATTGATGATCCTGCGTTCCGTTGGATTCATCCGGGAAAGTTCGAATAAATATTTATCCCTTTTTTCCTGTTGTGATATTTCCGGCTTTATGCGTTTCCCGTTCTCAACAAATTTAAACTGAAGTTTTTCGGCTGTGTAGGACCCTTCTTTATAAATAGTTTTGCGGGTTTGGTCGTACTCATCACGAAGCACGATCTCTTTTCCGTCTTCCAGGGCTGCAGCTAATTTGTCCCCGCGAAGACAGGTGACATCGGCTTTGCTCTCGTTTTCCTGGTAGATACGATAAGTTACCTGGAACCCGGGATTGATGACTTTGGCCTTGTCTTCGGATAATTTTAAAACGGGGGTGTCTCCAATTTGTACCATTTTATATACGTTCCCAAAACAGGGATTGTGTTTGCTTGTTGCAATGGCATCTCCTACACCGTAAAAATCTATAGCTGCATTTTGTCGTTCCAGGTCAGATATCAGGTATTCATCCAGGGCATTGGAGGCAAATATCACACAATTGCTGAATCCTTCCCGGTCCAGTAATTCACGGCATTTCCGGGAAAGATAGGCCAGGTCTCCGCTGTCAAGTCTTACCCCAAAAAAAGGAGTGTATGTATTTTCTATTCCGTTTTCGCGAAAAGCCGCTATTGCGTTGTGAATTCCGCTTTTTAACGTGTCGTAGGTATCCACCAGAAGTACAAGACCTTCTCCTCTGTGGCTTTTTATATAAGCATCAAAGGCTTTAAATTCACTTTTAATACTGCATCCAAACGCGGTAATATAGCTGTGCGCCATGGTCCCCGTGCTGGGTATATCAAATTCGGTCGTTGCCAGAATGTTTGAGGTACTTACACATCCTCCTATATAAGCCGCTTTGGCTCCGTGCAATGCCGCCCAGGGTCCGTGAGCCCTCCGGGAACCGAATTCACTGATGGGTTTATTGGTGCTGCGGGTGACCCGGGAAGCTTTGGTAGCTACAGCCATCTGGTGGTTCATAATTGTGAGTAGCGGTGTTTCCAGGATCTGCGCCTGGAGCAACGGAGCTACTACCGTAATGACAGGCTGACGCGGGAATACGATCTGGCCTTCTTCCATGGCATATACATCTCCGGTGAACCGCACTTCGGGCAACAATTTGCAAAAGCTTCCGTAGCTCGCTTCCGGCAGGAATTTTTTAAAGAAAGATTCAGGCTGTGAACCAAATCCGGAGATCATTTCCAACACTTCCTTAATACCGCTTACTACTGCCCAGTTGTTGTTATCCGGAGCTGTTCTGTAAAACATGTTGAAAACGGCAATAGTTTTGTCCAAACCCTTGTCTACGAAGGTTTTCCCCATTGTATACTGGTATTTGTCAGAACAATAAGAGTTGGTCATAATGCGGTTTAAATTGTAAAGGTAGACAAATTAAACGTATCTTTGTGGGTTCTTACAGGAAAATCTATGAAGAGTATTTTTCATAATAACACCAGATATGCAGTCATAGGATCGGGCAGCTGGGCCACCGCACTTATCAAGATCCTGCAGGATACTCATGATGAAGTTCTGTGGTATGTCAGGGATCAGCACATGATTGATTTCATAAGGGAAAACAACCACAATCCCCAATACCTCCAGGCTGCCACACTAGACCCTTCCCGATTGAAAATGAGCTTTGATATCAACCGGACCATCCGGGATGCTGACGTGCTCATTTTCTGTATACCTTCTACGTATTTTATCAGTGAAATGATCCCTCTCACGGCCTCTTTGGAAGGAAAATTCATTGTAACTGCCATCAAGGGCCTAATCCCTGAACGAAATATTTCCGTCACCGAATATTTCAATCGTATTCACAACATTCCCTACGATTATATTGGAGTGATTGCGGGACCCGTTCACGCAGAAGAAGTCGCTATGGAAAGGCTCTCCTATCTGAGCGTGACCTGCAAAAAAGAAAAAACAGCCCGCAAGCTTGCTGAAGCCTTTAAATGCCCTTATATACAAACCAGTATTGGAACCGACATTTACGGTCTTGAATATGCCGTGGTGCTGAAAAACATCTACGCCATAGCTTCCGGTATGAGCCGTGGTCTGGGATACGGAGATAATTTTCAGGCGGTACTGGTTTCCTGCGCATACCAGGAGATCCGTTCTTTTCTGAACCGTTCCTACCCGGACAAGACCCGGAATACGTCCCTATCCGGAATCTTGGGGGACTTGCTGGTTACCAGTTATTCACAATTCAGCCGAAACCGTTCATTCGGGAATATGATAGGCCGGGGATATTCCATAAAAGCGGCACAACTGGAAATGAATATGGTAGCGGAAGGATTCTACGCGGCATCCTGCATCCACGAACTGAACAAGAAATTCAACGTAGATATGCCCATTGCAGAAGCAATGTATAAAATCTTACACGAATTCCGGTCTCCGGCAATTGTATTTAAAGCGTTAAGTGAACAATTAAAATAAAATGAAAAACATCATCAAATTCAACGGTAAGGAAGCCATTCCGTTCCTGAAAGAAAAAGATATCCTGCTCCGGGAAGAAAAGGCCGTTCAGGCCCTGGAAAAACTTGAATCGGGGACCGGAAAAGGTTCGGACTTTCTGGGCTGGATGCACTTGCCTTCTGAAATTTCACCTGCTGTTATCGACAACATCCGTAATATTGCAGCAGACTGGAAAAACGATATAGATCTTGTTGTGGTAATAGGGATCGGGGGATCATATCTGGGAGCCAAGGCCGTCATTGAAGCTCTTTCCCATTCATTCGCTGCCCTGCTTCCTTCTGAAGGACCACGCGTGGTTTTTGCGGGACAAAACATTGGAGAAGACTACCTGGCGGAGCTGGAAGATTTGATGAAAACAGCATCCATAGCCTGCGTTGTCATTTCCAAATCCGGGACCACTACAGAACCTGCCATCGCCTTTCGTCTTGTCAAAAAACATATTGAATCAACTTATGGAAAAGAAGAGTCAAAACGGCGTATAGTGGCTATCACGGACAGTTCCCGGGGAGCCCTTCGCAATATGGTGTCCCGGGAAGGATACCGCAGTTTTATCATCCCGGATAACGTGGGAGGACGGTTTTCCGTGTTCACCCCGGTAGGATTGCTTCCCGTTGCCCTGGCCGAAATAGACATAGAAACCCTGATGGATGGAGCCCGGGATATGGAAAAGATCACGGCGCAAAAAAGCACAGACAACCCCGCCGTACAATATGCTTCATTCAGGAATGCTCTTTACGAAAACGGGAAAAAAATAGAGCTTTTGGTCAATTACCATCCCAAACTGCATTTCGTTACCGAATGGTGGAAACAACTGTTCGGGGAAAGTGAAGGGAAAGAACACCTGGGTATTTTCCCGGCAGGAGTTGATTTTACGACCGACCTTCATTCTATGGGACAGTATATTCAGGATGGTGAGAGGCATCTTTTTGAAACCGTTATCAGTATAGCTTCTCCCAACCGTTCACTAACGATCCCGGAAGACGCAGACAATGCTGACGGAATGAATTACCTGGCAGGAAAACACATAAACGAATGCAACAAGATGGCGGAATTGGGAACCCGCCTGGCACACGTGGACGGGGGTGTACCCAACCTGCATATAGAAATACCCCTGCTGAACGCTTACTACCTTGGCGCACTGCTATATTTCTTTGAAAAAGCCTGTGGCATCAGCGGATACCTTCTGGGTGTCAACCCGTTTGACCAGGAAGGCGTGGAAGCTTACAAGAAAAACATGTTTGCTCTACTGAACAAGCCGGGTTTCGAGGCTCAGGGTGACATCCTCCGCAAACGACTCTGAACGGGCCTTTAACGTAACATTTCCGGGATCCGTTCCCGCACGAATTACTACCAGGCATTTCCCGTGGAAAGCTTTCCTGTATGAAGAACGGAACGATTCGTGGCTTACCTGGCTTCCATTATCCACCGCAGCTATGGTTGCGGGACCTTCAAGAGCAAAAGTGATCATATTATCTGCATAAGGAACGGGATTCCCTTCCCGGTCAATTACCTGAACAGTCACAAAGCTCAGATCTGACCCATCCGCATCCAGCACATCCCTGTCAGCAGTCAATACCAATCCATAGGGTTCCCCGGCTGTCTTAACGGTGCGGCGCATGTATTCATTGCCGTCCTTGTAGGAAACAGCCGAAAGCGTCCCGGGTTCGTAATCAACCCTCCAAAAAGCATGAAGCCGGTCCTTTGTTTTGCTGCTGGTTCCCATAGAACGGTCGTTTAAGAACAATTCTACGGAATCAGCTCCGTTGTAATAAGCCCAGACATCCACAGTTTCTCCCTCCGACCAGTTCCAATGAGGGAAAAGATGCAGTACGGGGGTATCCGTCCACTCGCTCTGGTACAAATAATAAACGTCCTTGGGGAAGCCGGCAAGATCCACGATGCCAAAATAGGAACTGCGGGAAGGCCACCAGTATGGAGTGGGTTCTCCCAGGTAGTCAAATCCCGTCCAGATGAACATTCCCGATATGAAATCGTTGTCACGAACATTTATCCAGGCCGATTCGTGGGTGTTTCCCCAGGGAGCATGCATATTATCGTAAGCAGAACAAAAGTGGTGCGGGGTGTCGTAAGTCAGCCACCATTCCCTGGGTTCTTTTCTTACCGAGTCCGAAGGCATCTGGTAAAAACCCCGGGTTTGCAGAGATGAAGTGGTTTCGGCAGCTACAAAAGGCATCCCGGGAAAATTTACAGGTACGGTCCGGTAATCTTTTTCATGGTAGTTGTACCCTATGATATCCAACGCCTCTGCCCGGAACAGGTTGTTGTGCGGAGCCGGTTCATTGCAACCTGCCGTTACCGGCCGGGTAGGATCCAGCTCTTTTACCATATCCACGAGTTTTTGAGTCAAAAGCGCATCAAAAGGCAAGTCTCCCGATACAGGACTATCCTGACGGTCCATAAAATTCAACAACAGGTTGGCCTGTTGCAAATCCAGCGTATCGGCCTGCGGATTGTTCCATTGCTCCAGCACTTCATTACCAATACTCCACATGATTACGGATGGGTGATTCCTGTCACGGCGGATAAAATCCCGCAAGTCTTTTTCATGCCAATCCCCGAAAAACAAGGAATAATCGTAAGCCGTTTTGTTCTTCCGCCAAACATCAAAAGATTCGTCCATGACAAGAAAACCCATGCGGTCACACAAATCCAGCCATTCGGGAGCCGGAGGATTGTGGGACGTGCGAATGGCATTGCAGCCCATCTCCTTTAGTATTTCCAATTGTCTTTCCATTGCCCTTCGGTTCACGGCCGTGCCCAAAGCACCCAGATCGTGATGCATACACACTCCCTTTATCTTCAAGGGCCTTTCATTCAAATAAAAGCCCTTATCCGGGGTAAACCGGAAGGTTCTTATCCCGAATGTCGTCCGGTAATCATCCAGTATCGCGGAACCCCTAAGGACCCGGCTTTCCACAGAATATAATTGAGGATTGTCCACATCCCACAGCGCAGGATCCTTTACTTCCAGAGACTGTTCCACAAAAACGTCCGTTTCTCCTTCGAAATCAACATGTTTGCAATCTTCAGCAACCGTTTTTCCTCCCGGATCCAGAATTTTTGTCAACAAGTAAACATTCTTTTCCAGACCGGTAGCCCCGGCTATTTCCGTGCGAATACTGACCTGTGCTTTTTCTTTTTCCACCCGTGGAGTAGTAACATAAGTACCCGAGTAAGGAATATGCACCTCTGAGGTAATCACAAGCCTGACGTTCCTGTATATCCCGGAACCGGAATACCACCTGGAATTCGGTTGCCGTGAATTATCCACCGTCACTGACAACAGGTTCTCGACCCCGGGCTCGTTCAAAAACGGAGTGATTTCATAGCTGAATGAAGAGTACCCGCAAGGCCTGTACCCGGCCTGATGACCGTTCACAAAAACCCGGCTTTCACGGTAGATCCCGTCGAATTCAAGAAACACCCTTTTCCCTTCGGTTTCAGGCCCTAAAACAAAAGATTTTCTGTACGTTCCTTTGCCTCCGGGCAACGCGCCTCCTCCCGGAGTAGCGGGATGATCCTTATCAAAACTGCCTTCTATACTCCAGTCGTGTGGCAAGTCAAGTTTCCTCCAGGATAGCTGATCATCAATATCATGGGTAAGTGCAAATTCCCAGTCTCGGTTGAAATCAGAAACGACACGTACCGGATCCCGGTTGCATGAAGTAACTGTCAACAGTATTGCCAGGCAAAAGTATACGTGTTTCATTCTGTTTACAATTGAATGGTTTGTTCTTCTCCGTTATACTGAACGGTAACCACAGGCTCTCCACCCTTAAAAGGTGTTGCCGCATTATCCGGAGTGATCTTCTTTATATGGAATACCCTTTCTGCGGGCATCTCTGAAAACGAGCCTTCACGGGCACCAAGGGTAAAAGTCCCGGTATGCTGGTCGTAGTTAAAGGGAATATTGCTGAAATATCCTTTTTCATAATTGTAATTATCCCCTTCGTCTTCATATAGTGTAAACCGGGCATCTGCTCCCGTATAGACACATAAAGTGAGTGGAGCTCCGGGGTTTTCTCCTGTATACTGAATTTCCGGTCCGAACGGTAAAATGGTCCCCGCCCTGACATAAAGAGGCATGTCTTCCAGGGGAGCATCGGTTTTGATCCATTGGCCGCCGGATAAGTATTCGCCGGTATGGAAATCGTACCAGTCACATTGTTTTGGGAGGTACACATCCCGCTCCCTGGCTTTGTATTCATACACCGGGCATACCATAATGGCCTCTCCGAACATATACTGATCCGAAATATCAGTAATGGCAGTGTCCCCGTTGAAATCCATAATCAGCGCCCTCATGATGGTGTAATCCTGAAACCACGTACGGCTTGCCAGAGTATAGATATAAGGCATTAAACGATAACGCAAACGGTCGTATCGGAGCATGGTTTTGTAAGCCGGATGGTCTTCAGGGGCAATATTGTATATTTCCCTGTACGGGTATTGTCCGTGGCTTCTGAAAAGCGGACAAAATGCCCCGAACTGGAACCATCGCGTATTCAATTCCCGCCATTCCTCCATATCTTCTGAACCTTCACGTGCCTGCTCAAAGCGTCTTTGTACGCAAAAGCCGCCGATATCCATGGTCCAGTATGGAATACCCGATATGCTGAAATTGATACCTGCCGAAATCTGCGCCTTCATATCTTCCCAGCAGGTTCCGATATCTCCGCTCCAGGTGGCTGTGGAATAACGTTGCAATCCCGGAAATCCGCTCCTGGTAAGCAAGAAAACACGTTTGTCCGGATCTTCTTCCCGTTGTCCTTCATAAATGGCCTGTGCATTGACTAGCGCATAAGCGTTCAAATAACGTGTAGACTGCCCCAGTGCCGTCGGTGTGGATAATGCTTTCCGGTATTCCAGGCTGGCGTTGGAAAGAATATCGGGTTCAGAAGCATCCATCCACCAGGCGTCAAAACCCAAATGATACAGATGGTCTTCCATCTGCTGCCAGAACAATTCCCGGGCTCCCTGGGCGTATGCATCGTAAAAAGAACCGATGTAACCGGGCCATATCCAGTCCCGGATGCTGTCCTCAACGGCACGGGTGTACATCCATCCTCTTGCTTCAAATTCCTTGTAATGTTCCGTAGTATGGTAAAATTTGGGCCAAACGGATAGCATAATCCTTGCATTTTGTGCATGAACACTATCCACCATGGCTTTGGGATCTGGAAATCTTTCGCTGTCAAATTCGTGACTACCCCACGCATCCACAGGCCAATAGGACCAATCCTGTACGATATTGTCAATGGGGATGTTTCTTTCCCGGAATTCCTTAAGTGCTCCCAGCAGTTCATCGGAAGTTTTGTAACGCTCCCGGCTTTGCCAGAAACCCATGGCCCATTTGGGCATGATCTGAGATTTGCCTGTTAACAGGCGGTATCCGCTTATTACTTCATCAGCATTATCTCCCTTAATAAAATAATAATCAATCATATCGGCCATTTCCGACCACCAGGATTGTTTTTCCTGCTCCGCGGGATCTACCGGAGTATAGAGTTTAAGTGCCAGGTAGGAGACTCCTCCGTCTGGAAGCCATTCTATGCGAACGGGATATTCTTTGCCTGCTTCCATTTCAACCTGGAATTTGTAATTGTTCGGATTCCAGGCAGTTCTCCAGCGTTCTTCCACTACTTCTTCCCCGTCAAAAAAGACTTTTGTATATCCTGCATAATACAGTAAGAAACGATGTATGCCGCTTTCACCGGAGGCAACGGTTCCTTCCCACACGATTTTGGCATCGTTGAACGGGATCTCTTCCGGGAAATTCTTTATTTTTTCAAGATCTGAATAATCCAAAACAGATTCGCGCCTTCTTAAATATTCCGTTTTTCCGTCCCGGCTGGAATAGACGGCAGTCAACGCTCCCTGTTCCCCGTCTGCGTCTGTCAGATTCAGCACATCAAGTTGCATGTAATCCCTGGGATCTCCAAATCTTGTAAGGGAGTTGTTGTCCCACAGTAATCCGTAATTTTTGCCGGAAACTATAAATGGAACGGAGACCTTGGTGTTGTACTGGTACAACGTCTCGTTCTTCCCTTTATAATTGAATTCATCGGACTGATGCTGTCCCAGTCCGTAAAAAGCTTCATCAGCGGGGGATTCAAAGACCTGTCTTACGGTGTAGCCCTTGTCTCCTTCCACTTTAATGGGAGAAAAAGATTTCCCGCCCCCTTCGTTTTCCTGCAATACCACATTTCCTTCTTCATCAAGAAAAACCACTTCCCCGGTACGGCGATCCACCCGTGCAGTGACAGAACGGGTTTTTACGTTTACAAAATTTTCTTCTTCCGTACACTCAAACGGCACGGAAGGAAGGTCTTCCGGCGAACGCATCAGACTCGGCCTTTTTGAAAATTTCGCTCCTGCCGGAACGGCAGAAACACGGAATATTTTTTCGCTTACCGGTTCGATGCGTACCCAGGACTGATCGGAGATCCTGACCACTACGCGGTTACTGTCAACCGTCAAGGCGCTGTTACACGATATTACAACAAGTCCTGCAAAAAGGACGAACAGCCGTTTTTTCATATATTTGTTTTTAGATTATTTCCCACTCAAAGATAATTGTTTATGAAAACTTTCACAATTCTGATGCTGGCTTGCATTATGTTTTGCAGCTGTAATAGTGAAAATAATGAAGAAGACCCCGGTATGCGCAACATCACAGCTACCGAATTTGCCCAACTTATGGGTACAGGCTGGAATCTTGGCAATACCCTGGAAGCGACCGGCGGAGAAACCTCCTGGGGCAACCCCAAAGTCACTCCTGATCTGATCAAAGCCGTGAAACAGGCCGGGTTCAGCGCTGTCAGAATTCCCGTTTCCTGGTCCGTTCACATAACGGATCAGGCAACCCACAAGATAGACAACGCCTGGATGCAACGCGTTGGACAAGTTGTCAATTATGTGCTTGACAACGACATGTTCGCCATTATCAACATTCACTGGGACAACGGCTGGATGAACGATCCCAGGGAAAGCAGCCGGGAAGCCATAAATCACAAGCTCAATGCCATCTGGACACAGATCGCCACGTATTTCAAAGATTATGACGACCGCCTGTTGTTTGCCGGATCCAACGAAGTACATATGGAAAACGACTGGTCTTCAAATCCTCCTGCTGAATACATCACTGTACAAAATTCTTTTAACCAAACATTCATTGATGCAGTCAGGACCACAGGAGGTCGTAACCTGAAACGTTTTCTTGTTGTACAAAGCTACGTGACAAACATTGACCTGGCTTACAATTCCATGGTTATTCCAAATGATCCCACACCGGACAGGCTTATGGTGGAAGTCCATTATTACGATCCGTATGAATTTGCATTAAAAGAAGATCAGCCATACGACTCCCAGTGGGGATCCGTGGCAACAGGACCTGTTACTTCGTGGGGGCAGGAAAACTGGGTAAAAACACAATTCGGCAAAATGAAGGAAAAATTTACCGGCAAAGGAATCCCTGTGATTTTGGGAGAATACGGAGCTCTCTACCGATCCGCTTTAAGCGGCCAGGCACTGGAAGATCATAAAAGATGTCGGGCTTATTATTCCGGGTATATTAACCGGACGGCCCTTGATTATGGTATGGTTCCTTTTTATTGGGATAACGGCGCGGCAGATTTCAGGTTGTTCAGTCGTTCGTCTTACCAGGTCCTTCACCCGGATGTTCTGGATGCAATAATAAACGGGGTTCAATAAAACCGCTATCTTCCAACAGATCTTCTTCGGGACCGGATGCTGCCTTAACGGCCAGTTGATCACACTTTTCGTTCTGGGGATGACCGGCGTGACCTTTGACCCACACAAACCGAACCTTGTGTTTTTGGGCTGATTCAAGATAACGTTTCCAGAGATCTACGTTTTTCTTGTTTTTAAATCCTTTGGCTTTCCAACTGTTGAGCCATCCCTCCTCTACTGCCTTAACCACATAAGTGGAATCTGAATAGACACAGACTTCAGTCCCCGGTTTTTTCAATGCTTCCAGGCCAACAATCACTGCCAACAATTCCATTCTGTTGTTGGTGGTCAGTTTGTAGCCTGCCGAAATTTCCTTGTAATGCCTTCCGGAACGCAGTATCACCCCGTATCCGCCCGGCCCGGGATTACCCAACGAAGAACCGTCTGTAAAGATTTCAACCTTCATGTAACTTTTCCGCTTCGATCTCCTGGTTCCTGCGTCTGTTCCTGTAAATGTCACAAGCCATAAAAATAGCTGCCAGCATGGATTCCGGAGATGCCTTATCTTCTCCTGCCAGCCGGTATGCCGTGCCGTGATCCGGAGAGGTCCTGATCACCGGAAGTCCTGCGGTGAAATTCACACCCTGGTGAAAAGAAAGTGCTTTAAACGGGATCAGGCCCTGATCGTGATACATGGCCAGCACGGCATCAAATTTTCTGTATTCTGCCGCTGCAAAAAAACCGTCGGCGGGATAGGGTCCGAAAGCCAAAACCCCCGATTTGTCGGCTTCTTCAATAGCGGGTGTAATAATCTCCTGTTCTTCAGATCCTATAAGTCCTCCATCACCGGCGTGGGGATTGAGTCCCAATACAGCGATCTTGGGTTGTCGTATGGTGAAATCCTCTTTCAGAGTCTTATCAAGCAATAAAATCTTCTGCAGGATCTTTTCTTTGGTCAGCTCCCGGTGAATCTGACTTACCGGAATGTGACCGGTAACCACACCTACACGCAAAGATTCATTACATAAGATCATCAGGGGAGCGGCTTTTCCGAATGCATTGGCAAGGTATTCGGTGTGGCCGGGAAAAGCAAATCCCTCCCGGCTCATGTTCTGTTTGTTAAACGGTGCCGTTACAAGGACATGGATCTTTCCGCCACGCAAATCATCAACAGCTCTTTCCAGTGCCTGTAAGGCCGCCTGAGCCCCATCTTCGGTCATTTTCCCGGGTTCGGCCATGAATTGATCCGGCACACAGTTGACCAGGTTAACCATTTTGTAATGCAGATCAGATGCGGATTGTGTAATGTGCACGTTGAAATTCTCCACTCCCGCAGACATTTTTTTATAAAAACCCATCAACCGTGAGGATCCGTAGATCACAGGAGTGCATAATTCGTTAATTCGGCTGTCAGCCAGGGCTTTGATCAACACTTCGTACCCTATTCCGTTTGTATCTCCCTGCGTTATTCCAACTATGATCTTTTTATGCATAATGCCTTTGATTTTTATTGATTATGGTCCTTCCAAAAGGTGTGAGAGCCAGGGGAACCATTTTAAAATGCTGCTTCCCGAAAGGAATGCCTATTATGGTTATGTATAAAATAATTCCCCATACAAGGTGGCTCAGGGCAATCCATATGCCGCCAAGAAATATCCACAGGATATTCAGAACCGAGCTCAGGCATCCCGTACCTGATTCAACAACCATGGTGGTTTTTCCGAAAGGCCACAAAGCAAAAGCCGCCAGTTTAAAACTTTGTATTCCAAAGGGTATCCCTATTATTGTTATACACATAAGGAAGCCCGAAATAATATACTCCAGGGCGATCATTATACCGCCAAACAGGAGCCAGAGGATGTTTCCCAGAACGTTCATACCGCAAATATACGTAAGTTATCCTTATATTTGTATGCTATGGTTTCCGTCCGGGATACAAACATACAATTTCTGACCGGGGTAGGTCCCAAACGCGCCAGAGAATTGGAAAAAGAGTTGAATATCAAGACCTTCGGCGACTTGATACAACACTTTCCATTCAGGTACATTGACCGTACCCGTTTTTATGCCATAAACGAGATCAATCCTGAATTGGCATACATACAGATCAGGGGAGTGGTAAGGGATATGAAGATCATTGGGGCCGGTTCCCGCAAACAAAGGCTTGTGGTACTGTTTGCCGATCCCACAGGAACGCTGGAACTTGTTTTTTTTAAAGGCATTAAATGGATCAGGGATAAAATTAAGACGGATACTGAATACATTGTTTTCGGCAAACCCACTGTTTTCAACGGCAAGATCAACCTGGTACACCCGGATATGGACATTCCGGACAGCCAGAGCCTTCCCGGGAGTGCAGGCTTACAGGCCGTATATTCTTCCACCGAATCATTACGGAATAAAGGCTTTACGCAAAAACTGTTCTCACGTCTTGTGGCCCGGGCACTTACCGCTATGGAAGGGAAAATCCCGGAAACACTTCCGGATCATTTACTCAGGCATCTGAAGCTGATGCCTCTGCCACTGGCATTGGAAGAGATCCATTTCCCAAAAAACCTGAAAAATCTGCAAGCTGCGCAGACCCGCTTGAAATTTGAAGAGTTGTTTTACATCCAGCTGGGATTACTTCGGCACAAATCTGTCCGGATGCGGGCAGGGGACGGATTGCCCTTCCTAAAAGTTGGCCGGGCCTTCAACGATTGCTACAATAAACTTCCATTTGCTTTGACAGGGGCACAGAAACGCGTTCTCCGGGAAATCCACTCTGATCTTAAAAGCGGTCGACAGATGAACCGTTTGTTGCAGGGAGATGTAGGCAGCGGAAAAACACTGGTGGCCCTGTTAAGTGCACTGATCGCAGTGGATAACGGATACCAGGCATGTATGATGGCCCCCACAGAGATCCTGGCCAACCAACATTTCAATACAATCTCAAAATTTTTAAAAGACCAGGACATTCCCGCCGGACTGCTTACCGGGTCAACCAAACCGGCTGAACGCAAGAAACTGCATGAAGGCCTGCGTGATGGATCTATTAAATTGTTGATAGGCACCCACGCTTTGATCCAAGACACCGTTACATTCAATAACCTCGGCTTTGTGGTTATTGACGAACAACACCGTTTTGGGGTTGAACAACGCGCACGTCTATGGAAAAAAACCAACGGTTCCCCACCTCACATTATGGTTATGACAGCCACTCCCATTCCCAGGACTCTGGCCATGACACTATACGGAGATCTGGACGTCTCGGTAATAGATGAATTACCCCCGGGCAGACAACCCGTGCAAACCATACATTACAACGCATCGCGTCGCGGGACAGTCTATACTTTCATGAGAAAACAAATCCGTCAGGGACGCCAGGTATACATTGTATACCCCCTGATACGGGAATCCGAAAAGATGGACTACGAGAACCTGGAAACAGGATACCGGGACATTACCGCCGCTTTTCCCGCACCTCTTTATTCTGTGGCAGTGGTCCACGGACAACAAAAAACGGAAAACAAAGCCTTTGACATGAATATGTTCGTCAACGGGAACGCCCAGATCCTTGTGGCCACTTCTGTCATAGAGGTAGGCGTAGACGTTCCCAATGCGACGGTCATGGTCATAGAAAGTGCGGAGCGTTTTGGTCTTTCCCAGCTTCACCAATTGAGGGGCCGTGTAGGCCGCGGAGCCGAGACTTCTTATTGCATCCTTATGACCGGCAATGCGTTAAGCAAAGAAGCCAAAGAACGCCTGAAACTTATGTGCGAAAACAATAACGGATTTGAAATTGCCGAGGCCGATATGCGCCTCAGGGGGCCCGGCGATCTGGAGGGAACTGCCCAGAGCGGATTGGCCTTTGACCTGCATATAGCAAACCTTGCAAAAGACGGTCAGATCCTGGAATGGGCCCGGATGGAAGCTTCTAATGTTTTGGACGAAGACCCGTTGCTGGAATCGAAAAAGAATAAACTTTTAAAGGAACAACTGGAGGTGCTTGCCCGGCATACTGTGGACTTCAGCAAGATTTCCTGATTGGATCTTGATATCAGAAAGGATTGACCGGTGTTCTGGATGGAAGAACCATCGTGTCGGATACCTTAAATAGCAGGTTAAGTTCCGTTTTTTCCCTGGGAATTTCATAATAAAACTGCCTTAACGTATCTCTGTACTTAAGGTTGGGATCGGAATAATCCACAACGAAAACACGCTGCGGTGAACTCAGGGTCAGGGATACAAAATACTTGCCTTCAGAATCCGTGTAGGCGGTATCAGCCTCAAGGGAAGAACTGTACGTCTTGAGCATAATCACCTTGATTCCCTCGAGAGGCATGTTCACAATATTCTTAACAACTCCTTCCACCACATAGGTATAAGTATAGTCTTCCCGTTTAATGCATGAAGACAGGATCAAAAGAAATAATAACGGCAGGAATAATTTTTTACAGCACATTGAGTACTTGTTCTTTGATCTTTTCCAATTCATCTTTCATCATAACTACGTATTGTTGCATACCGGCATGAGCTGCTTTGGATCCGAGTGTATTGATCTCCCGGCCCATTTCCTGGGAAATAAAGGCCAGTTTCCGTCCCGCAAATTCTTCTTCCTGTAAGGTCTGTCTAAAGTAATTACAATGCTGGCGTAAACGTACACGCTCTTCGCTGATGTCGGCCTTTTCCAGGTAATAGATCAATTCCTGTTCCAGCCGGTTTTTGTCAATGGAAATTTCATCACTCAAACCGGCGAGTTTATCTTCCAGGCGTTTTCTTATTGTGACGATCCTTTCCGGGTCCAATGCTTCGGCTTTTTCCAGATACGTCTCAATATTGTCTATATGGGACAACAGGTCTTCTCCCAGACGCTCCCCTTCCCTTTTCCTGAATTCGTCCAGGTTTTCGGCTGCTTCATAAATGCATGTTTTTAATGAGTCCCAGACTTGCGGATCCAGTTCTTTTTTTTGCACTTCCCTAACTTCGGGCATTCTTAAAAGTGCCGCAGCCAGGTCTGTTGAACTTACCTCCTGTTCCATATCCCTGAAGATTGTTTGTAACTCCTGGAAATATTGCCTGATAAGCGAAACATTAAAAGTGTTTTCCAGGATCTCTTCTTCCTGGTCAAACGATATAAACAGGTCAATGTTTCCCCTTTGCAAACGTTTAATAAGGCTTTGCCTCAGGTCGTATTCGTATTCTTTAGGGATCTGGGAAGTTTTGAAACCAATATCAGCCGTTTTGCCGTTGACCGAACGAATTTCAACGGTATATTTTTTCCCTGAAAAAGAGGTTTCGGCTTTTCCGTAACCGGTCATCGAGCGTATCATTTGCTTAAATTTTCAACAAATATACATTAATATGATTACTTTTGTGCGTAAACTTTTCAGACATATGAACGAAGAAACGAATAACACAGTTCCTGAACGCCCTTTGAATTTCCTGGAAGAGATCATTCGAGAGGATCTCTCACAAGGTAAATACGATTCCATTGTAACCCGTTTTCCTCCCGAACCCAACGGCTACCTGCATATAGGACATGCCAAGAGTATATGTCTGAACTTTGGGCTGGCTCAGAAATTCGGGGGTAAAACCAACCTGCGTTTTGATGATACCAATCCCACGAAAGAAGAAACGGAATACGTAGATTCTATTAAAGAAGATATTCACTGGCTTGGTTTCCGGTGGGCCGGCGAATTTTATGCGTCCGATTATTTTGAACAACTGTATCTGTGGGCACATGAACTGATAGCCAAAGGCCTGGCTTATGTAGATGATCAAACCCAGGAAGAGATTCGCCTGGGCAGGGGTACGGTCACCACTCCCGGGACCGAAAGTCCTTTCCGCAACAGAAGCATAGAGGAAAATGCGGATCTGTTTACACGAATGAAAAATGGGGAATTTCCGGACGGCAGCCGTGTTTTACGGGCAAAAATTGACATGACCCATCCCAACATGCTGATGCGTGATCCGCTGATGTACAGAATCATCCATGCCGATCATCACAGAACCGGAAACAAATGGTGTATATACCCAATGTACGATTACGCTCACGGACAGTGTGATTCCATAGAGAATATAACTCATTCCATATGTACGCTGGAGTTTGATGTCCACAGACCGCTTTACGACTGGTTTATTGAAAAACTCGGCATATATCCTTCACATCAGTACGAATTTGCACGCCTGAATATCACCCATACCGTAATGAGCAAGAGAAAACTGCTTGAATTGGTAAAAGCAGGGCTGGTTAAGGGATGGGATGATCCACGCATGCCAACTATATGCGGACTCAGAAGAAGGGGCTATACGCCTTCAAGCATTCGCCTTTTTGCAGAAAAAGTAGGAGTGGCAAAACGCGACAATGTAATAGACATATCCCTCATGGAATGGTGTATGCGGGAAGAGTCAAATAAAAACGCTCCCCGTTACATGGCCGTACTTGATCCCATAAAATTGGTCATAACCAATTATCCTCCTGAACGGGAAGAATTCATGAAAGCTCCACTGAATCCCGAAGATGCAGGTGCCGGTGAAAGGGATGTTCCGTTCTCACAAGAGATCTTTATAGATCGCAACGACTTTATGGAAGATCCCCCTAAAAAATACTTTCGACTGAGACCGGGCGGAGAAGTTCGTTTAAAATACGGATACATTATTCGCTGTGAAAATGTAATAAAAGACGAGAACGGCAGGATCACAGAACTGCAATGTACGTATGATCCTGAATCCCGGCCGGGTTCCGGTCCCTGGAGAAGCGTTAAGGGGACCATTCACTGGTTATCGGCCCGCCATGCTGTCAAGAGTGAGATCCGTTTGTTCGACAGGCTGTTTACGGAACCGTATATGGGAAATCTGCCGGAAGACAGGGATTACAAGGATTACCTCAATCCCGAATCCCTGAAAATTGTTCAGGGTCTGATAGACAGGGACGCTGCAGGTATTGCTGCCAAAGCCGTCCCCGGCAAGGACGTAACCCGTACCCGCATTCAGTTTGAACGGCTTGGTTATTATGTGCCGGATTACGACACTACTTTAGAAAAACCGGTTTTCAACCGCATTTGTACCCTGAAGGATTCATATACCAAAACACTGAAAGACTAAACTTCCATTTTCTGGTTTTTGTCATCCAGCCAGCGAGCCTGTGTTACCGCAAGATCAGGGGCAATTCTTACATTCAGTTTACATCCGTATTTCCTGGACCATTTTTTTGCCCTGGAAACCAGTCCTTTTGTCAAATAAGCTTCAATAAACGGATGTACTTCCAGTAAAACCGCTTTGAGCTTTTTCTCGTTGGCAAAAAATGCCAGCTGATTCTCGATATTTTCCGTAAAGAGTAAACTGGGGGCAATTTTCCCGGTACCGTTACATGTAGGACATTTCTCGCTGGTATTGATCTCCATGGCAGGACGGACCCGCTGACGGGTAATCTGCATCAACCCAAACTTTGTAAGAGGCAGGATGTTGTGCTTGGCCCGGTCGGTTGCCATCAGCTCCTGCATTTTTTTATAAAGTTTTTGCCTGTGATCGGATGAATCCATGTCAATAAAGTCGACGACAATAATCCCCCCCAGGTCCCTTAATCTTAATTGCCTGGCAAGTTCTTCAGCGACGACCATATTCACTTCAAATGCATTTTCTTCCTGTCCGCTTCCCATCTTCGAGCGAATCCCGCTGTTCACGTCTACAACATGCAGTGCTTCGGTGTGCTCGATGATTATATAAACCCCCTGTCTTAAAGGTACAACGCGGCCGAATGAACTTCTGATCTGACGGTTGATATCAAATGCGTCAAAGATCGGATCTTTTCCTTTATACAACTTTACTATCTTCTCCTTTTCGGGAGCAATAGTGGCTATATAACGGCCAATTTCTTCATAGACCACTGTATCGTTAACGTGAATACTATTAAACGTATCGTTCAGGAGATCACGTATGACAGTAGTAATACGGCTGTTTTCAGTTAACAATCTTGAAGGGGTCTTCCCCTTCCGCATTAAAACCCAGGATTCTTCCCATTTATGGATAAGGGAATTCAACTCAGTATCCAGAACGGCCGCTTTTTTTCCTTCGGCAGCAGTTCTGACAATGAGCCCGTAGTTGGGAGGTAAAATACTCTGAACCAACCGGTCCAATCTGCCACGCTCTTCTTTGAGCGTAATTTTGGATGACAGGTTAACCTTTTCTGAAAAAGGCAATAAAACAAGGTTTCTTCCGGCAATGGAAATGTCGGAAGTAAGACGGGATCCTTTTGTGGAAATGGGTTCTTTGACAATTTGCACCAAAACCGGTTGCCCAACTTTTAAAACATCGGAAATTTTGCCTTCCTTGGGTAAAACAGAGCCCAGCTTCAGACTTGAATAAATTTCCTGGGGCGTATTCTTTTTGGTGATCACCTGTTGGGTAAAATAATTGACTGCCGAAAAGGCGTACCCCAAATCCAGGTAATGAATAAAAGCATCTTTATCGTCACCGATATCTACAAAAGCTGCATTCAGTGCGGGCATGATCTTTTTGACCCTGCCCAGACACAGATCACCCACCGAGAAATGATTGTCACTGGTCTCTTCCTTATGCAGTTCCGTCAACCTGTTGTTTTCCAACAACGCTATGGTAACGTCGGAAGGAGTAACATCAATAATTAAATCTTTCTCCATTCTGTGGTAAAAGTAAGAAACCTAAAGAGTCTTTTCGAAAAAAGTTGCTTTAGGTTTCCTGGTTCATGAGACATATGATGGCTTATTTCTTTTTATGACGGTTCTTGCGCAAACGTTTTTTACGTTTGTGCGTCGCCATTTTATGTCTTTTTCTTTTCTTTCCGCTTGGCATAATTAAATTTATTTAACGCTGTTTTTCACTTTATTCATGAAAACTTTTGCCGGCTTGAAAGCGGGTATGTAGTGTTCAGGAATTACGATGGTTGTGTTTTTAGAAATATTGCGAGCCGTTTTGCGGGCGCGTTTTTTCAAAATAAAGCTACCAAAACCGCGAAGGTATACGTTGTTATTCTGAACCAAAGAGTTTTTTACGTTATCCATAAAGCATTCCACAACTTTCTGAACGGCAACTTTCTCCAGGCCTGTTGTTTTGGCAATTTCGTTTACGATATCAGCTTTAGTCATAATACGATAAATTTAAGAGTTATTGTTAATGATTGCATTCCAAATGGACTGCAAAAGTAACATTTAATTCTTAATATCAAGACATTTAGAGTAAAAAATCCAAAAAAAACGTCCGTTTAGCTATCTTTGCCCCATGGATTTCACTACCCTCCTGCTGGCGTGGTTCAGAGATAACCAACGGGAATTACCCTGGAAAGAATACAAAGATGCATACTCTGTGTGGGTTTCTGAAATCATTCTGCAACAAACCAGGGTACAGCAGGGAAAAATGTATTTTAACCGCTTCCTGGAAACTTTTCCGACTATAGAGCGTCTGGCGGAAGCCCCTGAGGACCAGGTTTTAAAAACATGGCAGGGACTGGGTTATTATTCCCGGGCACGAAATATGCATAAGACTGCAAAAAAGATTATGAGGGAATACGGCGGATCATTTCCCAAAGATACAGGACTGCTTCAAAAACTGAACGGCATAGGTCCTTACACTGCTGCAGCTATCGGTTCTTTTGCATTCAGACTGCCGGTGGCAGCATTGGATGGCAACGGATACCGCATATTGGCCAGGTATTTCGGGATTGATACTCCTGTTGATTCTGCGGAAGCTAAAAGATCATTCACCACCCTGGCCCAATCTTTACTGCCTGCCGGGGACAGTGCTTCATTCAACCAGGCCCTGATGGATTTCGGGTCCCTTATCTGTACACCCAGGCCTGTATGCGGAATATGCCCAATGATCCAAACCTGCAGTGCTTACAGGGACGGCCAGACCGGAAGGCTCCCTGTAAAAAAAGAAAAGGCAACAGCTAAAACCAGGTATTTCCATTACCTGGACATAGAATACGGGAATGCAACGTTCATAAGGCAAAGAACCGGGAACGATATATGGAAGGGCTTGTATGAATTTCCCCTGATAGAAACATCCTCCCCTGCCGGTTACCCAAATCTGATTAAAACGGAGGATTTTAAGAAAATGCTGGACGTATCATCCTGTACACTTATTAATATATACAGAGCCAAACCCCATAAATTGTCTCATCAGACCATATACCCTGTTTTTTACAGAATACGTTTGCAAAGCGGTGGAAATTACCTGCAAACAGAATACCTGGAAATTGACCGAGACGACTTTTCCCGGTACGCTGTTTCCAGGTTAATTGAAAAGTATATGGATTTTTTTCATAATTTTGCCGGCTTATGAAACCGACGCTTTTCCGTATTCTATTTCTTCTTCTGGGCTTTTCAATGCTCTCTGTAACAGGCTGGAGCAGGGAATTGCGCATTGACGGAATTGAAATTACGGGCAATAAGATTACCAAAGACTTCATCATCCTACGGGAATTGCCCTTTGCTGAGGGAGATACGTTCAACGAGAACCTTTTAGCTGAACAATTGCGCCTGGCAAAAGAGAACCTGAACAACCTGCTTTTATTCAACTTTGTTGAGATATCTCCCCTTAAATCCATTGAAGATCCTTCTTTGATCACTGTGATCATACAGGTGCAGGAAAGATGGTATATATGGCCCCTTATTGAAGTAAAGCTGGAAGAGCGTAACCTGAGTACCTGGCTGCAAAACTGGGATTTTTCCAAGATCACCATAGAAGCCGGAGCCCGTATCGATAATTTTTTAGGATTGAAGCATAAACTGGTCATAGCGGCTCACGGAGGTTACCAGTGGGGTGTTTTCCTGGGATACCGGGACATATCCCTGGACAGGGAAGGCAAGCATTTTCTGAGTATGGATGTACAGGGTAATTTCAGCCATAACCTGGATATTTATACCGGAGAAGACAAACCGGCAAGGTACAACCTGCCGGATGTCATCCTGGAAAAATCCGTAGATACGAGGATCAATTACACATTCCGTCCCAATATACGCACCCTGCACCATCTCTCTTTCATGCATGAATACAGCATGCTTGCCGATACAGTCCTAAAGATCAATCCCCATTACTGGGGTAACGACCGGCTTCAGAGAAACGCTTTCAGGCTCAATTACAGGTACCGGCTTGACCAAAGGGATTACCATCCATATCCTTTGAACGGCTATTTTCTTCAGGCAGGAATGAATACCTACATCACATCAGATGCTTCTGTACGTTATGCACAGCTCATACTGGGACTCCAGTATTTCAAACAGATACAGAAATCCCGCTGGTATGTTTCGACAGTCTTTACCGGAGGGTATTCTATAGCCAACACACAAGCCTATATCCTGGAAAAGGCAATCGGTTACGATAACAATATGATGCGCGGGTACGAATACACCGTAGCAGACGGCCAGGTATTTGCCATTTCCAACAACACATTGAAATTCAATATACTTAAAAAGAAGACGTTTACCCTCAACTGGCTTGCGTTCCTTCCCCAGTTTAACAAGATACATCTTACCATATATGCGAACGCTCATTTTGATATGGGATATGCCTACAACAAATGGGATTACCAGCTAAACACCCTGAGCAATCAGTTTCTTTATGCCGGCGGGCTGGGCATTGACCTGGTCACCTATTACGATATGGTCATTGGGATCGATTACTCGGTAAACAAACAATGTGAGCACGGCTTTCTGTCATGGAAAAATTTCTTTTTTTCCATCAAAGTTCCCTTCATATAAACATCGGTCATTTTGTCAGTCACATCCTGTGGCACGAAGATTGACGGAGTGAGTGCAGAAGATACAAATATGAATTTAATTCTCAGTGATAAGATGACCGTTATTCCCTTAATGGAAATGGATATGGAAGAGCAACAGGGAAATATTCACGAAGAAGAATCGCCCCAGATACTTCCTTTGTTGGTTCTGCGAAATGCCGTCGTTTTTCCGGGGACCCTGATCCCCATAACCGTCGGCAGGGAAAAATCAATGAAACTGGTCAGGGAAAGTTTTGCAGGCGACAAATGGGTGGGAACCGTTACCCAAACGGATCCCCTGGATGATGATCCCGATGAAGATGCCGTCAGCCGACACGGATGTTTAGCCAAAATTCTAAAGATCATTGAAATGCCCGAAGGGGGCATTACAGTAATATTACACGGCAGCAGGCGTTTTCATGTAGAACGTATGGTCCAGAAAGATCCTTACTTTGCGGCGGAAGTCCGTTACCTGTCAGACATAATGCCCTTGAAAGAAAACACCAATTACAAAGCGGTTGTAGAAGGCATTAAAGAGGTGGCTGCCCAGATCTTCCAGTTAACTCCCAGTATTCCCCGGGAAGCGGAATTTGCCCTGAAAAATATTGAAAAAGAAGATTTCCTGGTCAATTTTGTAGCCTCCAACATATACCTGGAAGGGATCAAGGACAAACTCAACCTGCTGGCTATAGATGCCCTGGAAGACAGGGCCTCCAAATTACTGGAATTGCTTTATAAACACTTGGAACTCCTCAAATTCAAAGAACAGATACATCAGAAAGTCCGGGGTGAGATAGACCAACAGCAGAAAGAATATTACCTGAGCAACCAGTTAAAAACCATACAGGATGAGCTGGGGTTGTCGCAGGATATGGAAGAGATCGACAACCTGCGGGAACAGGCTGCAAAGAAGAAGTGGAGCAAGGAAATTGCCGAGATTTTTGAAAAAGAGATCCTGAAACTGGAACGTGCCAATCCGCACCAGCCGGATTACGGGATCCAGCTGAATTACCTTCAGTTCCTGGTAGATCTTCCCTGGGGAGAATATACAAAAGACCACCTGGACCTGAAAAGGGCCCGCAAAGTGCTGGACAAGGATCATTCCGGCCTGGAAACGGTCAAGGACAGGATCCTGGAACATCTGGCCGTGCTGAAACTGAAAGGAGATATGAAATCCCCCATTCTTTGCCTCTACGGCCCTCCGGGCGTCGGTAAAACGTCCCTGGGAAGATCGGTTGCCAGGGCACTGGGCAGGAATTTCGCACGCATTTCTCTCGGCGGTCTTCACGATGAGTCAGAGATCAGGGGGCACAGGCGGACTTACATCGGCGCCATGCCGGGCAGGATCATCCAAAGCCTGAAAAGAAGCAAATCCTCGAACCCGGTCATTGTACTGGACGAGATCGACAAAGTGGGAGCCGATTTCAGGGGAGACCCCTCCTCGGCATTACTGGAAGTATTGGATCCCGAACAAAACAACTCGTTCCACGACAATTACCTGGATGTGGATTACGACCTTTCCAAGGTTTTGTTCATTACTACAGCCAACAGCATAGGGAATATCCAGCCGGCGCTGAGGGACCGTATGGAAATGATACCCATTAACGGATACCTTGCCGAAGAAAAAAGGACTATAGCCCGTAAACACTTATTGCCCAAGCAATTGGAAGCTCACGGACTGACGTCTTCCCAGCTCCGGCTGAGCAGCAAGGCCATTGATGTGGTAATCAACGAATACACAAGGGAATCAGGAGTACGCAGCCTGGAAAAACAATTGGCCAAAATTGCGCGCAATGTTGCCAAAAGGATCGCTTTCGGGGAAACCTACGATCCCAATCTGACACCCGATAATGTTCGTGAGATCCTGGGAGTCCACCGTATCATACAGGATATTCAGAAAGGAAATGAATTTCCGGGAGTAGTCACGGGACTGGCCTGGACAGAAACAGGAGGCGAGATCCTTTTTGTTGAATCAAGCCTCAGCAAGGGTAAAGGAACCCTAACCACCACCGGAAACCTTGGAGATGTCATGAAAGAATCGGCCATTATTGCCCAGCAGTATCTGAAAGCACATTCCGGACTTCTGGACCTTGATCCGGAGATCTTTGAAAAAACCGACATTCACCTGCACGTTCCTGAAGGGGCCATTCCCAAAGACGGGCCTTCAGCCGGTATCACCATGATCTGCTCCATAGCCAGTGCATTTAAAGACAAATGCATCCGCAAAGGCGTAGCCATGACCGGAGAGATTACCCTGCGGGGCAGGATACTTCCTGTAGGTGGCATAAAAGAAAAAATCCTTGCCGCCAAACGTTCCGGGATAAAAACCATTATTCTTTCCGAAGACAACCGGAAAGATATTGAAGAGATCAATCCCGATTTCATAAAAGGCATTGAATTTAAATTCATGAAGACCATACCCGAAGTGATCAAATACGTATTGTAGCGTGGATGTAAGCATTGAAGACAGCTGGAAAAAAATTCTGGAGCCGGAATTCTCAAAACCATATTTTGAAAATATCGTCTCTTTCCTTCGTATGGAAAAAAAGGAGGGAAAAACCATATATCCCCCCGGGAAACAGATCTTCAATGCCTTTGAAATGACCCCCTTTTCTTCTTTGAAAGTCTTGTTGCTGGGACAGGATCCCTATCACCACCCCGGACAGGCTCACGGATTATCCTTTTCCGTGCCCCGCAATACCCCTCCCCCGCCTTCTCTGAAAACCATTTTTGCCGAGTTAAACGCCGATACCGGTATTTCACCTCCTTCCCACGGATGCCTGGAAGCCTGGGCTGCACAAGGAGTCTTGCTGCTCAATGCCATCCTTACTGTGGAAGCCGGGAAACCCGCTTCACACAGCAACATTGGCTGGATGGATTTCACTGACGCGGTAATACGGACCGTTTCTGAAAAAAAAGAAAACATCGTTTTTTTGTTATGGGGGAATTTTGCCCGCAGTAAAAGAAGCCTCATAGACCCCTTGCGGCATTGTATTCTGGAAGCTGCGCATCCTTCACCTCTTGCCCGCGGGGCATTTTACGGTTCCCGGCCTTTTTCAAAAACGAATGCATACCTGGTCTCAAAAGGGATCGATCCTATAGACTGGCATTTGTAACGAGCTATATCCGATATTTTTCTTACTTTTGGAGCTTAACCAATTTATTTATCTCCATGGAAAAGATCGCTGTCTTTCCCGGCTCTTTTGATCCGTTTACATCCGGACACCTTGATGTTTTGCATTCGGCACTGAAACTTTTTGACAGGATTATTGTTGCAGTAGGTGTCAATCAACAGAAGGTAAGTCTTTTTTCTCCCAAAGCACGGGTCGCCATTATTAAAGAAGTCGTTAAAGATTTGCCCCAGGTGGAAGTTTGTTCATTCAACGGCCTGACCATAGATTTTTGCCGAAACAATAACATTAACTTTATTTTCAGGGGTATCCGTACCACAACAGATTTTGAACTGGAACAAGTAATTGCACAAGTGAATTCCAAGATGGCACCCGAGATCCAGACAATTTTTATTCCTTCGGGACCCAAATTTTCTTTTATTTCTTCTACCGTGGTACGGGATGTGCTCTTAAACGGGGGGGATGCAGGATGTATGTTACCCCCCGGAGTAGATTTAAACAAATATTTAAAAATGTAGGAAACCCTATGTGGTCTCTGTTTCTGGCTGTTTTTTACAACCTTTTTCTATGTCTTAACGGTGGAAGCGAATCCCCGGTTATTCTTGCTATGCAGCAGGGAGAGCATGTAATCCCCGTAGACACACTGTCTCCGGACTTCCAGGGTTGTATGACCTTCACGGGAGAAGAGGCCCTGGAGCCGGGACAATATATGTTTGTACAGGACAACCGCAGGCTATTTAATTTTCTTATATCCCGTCGTGAACCTGTTACCATACGATTTATCGCTACCTTAAACAGAGGCAGGACAGAAGACATACAGATAGACGGATCGGAAGAGAACAACGCCTATATGCGTTTTTACCGGTTTCTTCAGGATAAATACTCAATAATCAACAACATTCTGGACTCAGATTCCGGTCCGGACGAAAAATTACTTGAGGTAGAACGGATGGAAGGCACCATAAGGGAATATACAAATTTTCTGGCAGGACAGTTTGACAGCTCTATGCTGGGGATCATTGCCCGGAACGTGTTTACTCCCGAAACGACTGGAGACGATGATCCTATTCATTACCTTGATTATATTGATTTCACTGATCCCCGGTACCTGAACACCTCCATTCTTCCGGTCAGGCTGAAAGAATTCTTTACACAGAAACTGCTACAACAGCCGGACACACTTATTCGTTTTACCGACCTTCTCCTGAAAGAAGACATGCATCCCCGTGTAAGGGCGTATTGCGCACAGTACCTGTTCTCTCTGTTTTTTACAAGCGAGATCATGGGAATGGAACGCGTTGCCGTACATATTGCACGTGAATATTTTATAAATGATCCTGCATTATCTGACGATGCTGAAATGTTGCGGGAAATGAAGACTTATGTAGAATTCAACAGCCGGTGTCTCACCGGTATGAATGCTCCACCGCTCAAATTACCGGACAAGGAAGGAAACATCCGTTCCCTGTATGGGATCCGGGCTCCGTATAGTGTGGTTTTCTTTTTTGAAGACAATTGCCCTGCTTGCAGTGACGAAATGCTTAAATTGGTGAAATTTTCTCAACTATCTGAAAATAAAGACATTACAATATATTCTGTATATACGGGAGATAACCGGAATGTTTTTGTGAAGTATTCGGAATTTTTGCCTGAAAACTGGACTGTGGTCTGGGATCCCGATCTAAGTTCGGGATTTCACAAGATGTATAACGTAAGAAGTACACCCAGGATTTATTTACTGGATAGAAACAAGATCATTATTGGAAGAGATATCGGAACTGAAACATTAAATGAGATCATAGAAGATCACCGTTCACAAAACTCTGTGGATTTGCCGGCAGCACCGGACATGGTGCTGGAAACCGAAAACGGGGAATCCTATGCTTTATATGACATACAGTCTTCTTATACAGTTCTTTTCCTGTACGATCCTGCCTGTGCTACATGCGGCATGGTAACTCACCTTCTCTACGATTTGTTTGAAAACACCCGGAATATGGGGATCCGGTTTTCTGCTGTGTATACAGGAAACGACTATAAATCCTGGAGAAAATGGCTGGCAGAAGGAGGGTACACAGAATGGATCAATCTCTGGAACCCGTCGGGAGATGATCGCATATACCGTAATTACAATATCAACGACATCCCTTTGATCCTGCTGCTTGATGAAGACAAGAAAATCGTAGCAGATCATCTTTCTGTGGAAACACTGACATATATACTAAAAGAACTTATGCCTCATGATTCATTATTTTGACGAATTTCTAAAAATTTTACATCAGAAAGGCGAGTTGCTGACTATAACCCGTCACGTTGACACAAACCAGGAAATCGCTGAGATCACTGACCGTCAGGCAAGCCGGCACAACGGTGGAAAAGCCCTTCTTTTTACGGATACCGGAACCGCTTTTCCTATTGTAACAAACGTTTTTTCTTCTGAAAAAAGAATTGCCCTGGCATTCGAAATGGATACCCTGGATGATGTATGCAACAGGATATCTGCTTTTTACCAAGCCATAGCCCAAAACCGAACAAGCAACCGGTTTATGAGAAGATCCCCGGTTTCAGAATTTAACCAATACGCTCCCAAAACTTCCAGTGCAGGTTCCTGCCAGGAGATCGCCTTATTCCCTCCGGATTTGAACAGGATCCCGTTCCTGAGAAACCGGGCCTTTGACCAGGCACACAGCCTTCACGAAGTGCCACTTTTGATCAGGAATCCTTACCTGGACACTTATACCATAGAATCCACACGTTTGCTGTGGCATTCCAAAACCACCGTACAAGTCAAATTCGAACCCGGTTCTCACGCTTCATTATTTATCAATGAATCTCCCCAGGCAAGAATTCCGGTAGCGTTGTTTTTCGGGGGGGATCCCCTGTATACACTTACCGGGATAGTCCCCAAAACTACAGATGTGGATCCGCTGTTGCTGGGAGGTTACCTGAGGAGAAAACCAATAATCAAAGTTCCATGTCTGAGCCAACCTTTGGAAGTTCCCGAAAATTGTGACCTGGTTATTGAAGGATATATTGACAAAAATGCCCAACAGGTAGCCTCTGCATCGTGCGGAGAAAGCACCGGTTTTTATTCCACAGGAGGTAAAGAGCCTTTAATACACGTGACCTGTATTACACACAGGAAAGATGCGAAATTACTACTGAACATCCCTTCTTTGGGAGTGATGCGGTCCAGAAGATACCTGGCTAAGGCCATTTCTGTTTTTATAGAAACAAAAATTGAACAAACCATAACTATGGAAGTCAGGCGGTTATGTTTTCCTTATTTTGCCGAAAACGGATCTGCCGCAATTATCGCCCTAAGAAAGTATTATCCCGGTCAGACTTACAAAGTAGCTCATGCTTTTTGGGGATCTTCCATAACCTACCTGAACAAATTACTGGTACTTGTAGATGAGCATGTAAATGTTACAAACATGTATGAAGTAAACGAGTGCATAAAAAAGTACTACAACCCGTCCCGTGATACTTTCTTCAGCAGGGGCCCGCTCAGTATGTCAGACCATGCCGCACCCCAGGCCGGTTTTGGAGGAAAAATATGCATTGATGCCACCAAAAAATCCGGCAACAACTTACACAAACCGTCTACCTGCAAGGACCCGTTTCTTTTCTTTCACAAATCAGAAGCGGATCATAAGAAATATCATCCAGACATCCGAATGGTAATCGCCGTGGATGAAGAAGTTGATCTGAAGGACAAGGATCTGTGTTTCTGGATGATGATAAATCAGACGGATCCCATAAGGGACATCAGTATAGAAAACGGTGTTTTGGTTGTGGATGCCTGTACCAAAAAGAAAGGAGACCCGGGTGTTCTCCGCTCCTGGCCAAATATATGCTGTTCCTCAAAAGAAATCATAGAGAATGTTGATAAATACTGGGAACGGCTGAAAATCGGAGAATTCATTCCTTCTCCTTCGCTCAGGTTCTATCCTTTTTTGCGGAACGGCAATGCGCATATCACTGAATAGAGACCCAACAACAACATAACAATAACGGATATCCGTCCCGGGTAATCCCCGTATTTCACATAGAAAGTCAGGTCATCATTCAGGTTGATAATCCCTTTTACAGATGTAGGTTCCCACCATTTTGTCTGAACCAGGCGTTGTCCTTTCTGGTTGATAAGTGCAGAGATTCCCGTGTTGGCACTGTGTGCAATACTTCTTCTTGTTTCAATGGCGCGTAGTGAAGCATAACTGACATGTTGCCGGTAACCGGGTGTATTCCGCCACCATCCGTCATTTGTGATTACTGTCATAAAGTTGGCTCCGTTTTTAACATAACCGGTGAAAAATTCCCCGTAAATGGATTCATAACAGATTGCTACCCCGGTAGTCTCTCTGCCGTCAGTTCTGGAAAAAACCGTCCGCTCTGTTTGTGTACCAAGAGTGCCTGTTGTCCCTCCCAGGTTAAGTGACAGTTTTTCTATAAACGGAAACAGATCTATGTATGGCATTTTCTCACTTCCCACTACCAGCTTTGACTTGTGATATATCTGTATGTGATCCGACATATCCAATTGCAAAGCAGAATTGTAAACTTCGTACCACCTGTCCTGGTAGGGACGTGCAGAAGGTGTGGGTTTTTTGGAGGAAGCTTCGTAAAAACCAATGGTATTGGCTCCGAAGATAAAAGCAATCCCGGGATACTCTTCAACCAATTGCTTGTATAGAACGACTGAGGGTGACGAATAATAATTACCCAAAATGATCTCGTGAACACTCGTCTCGGGAGCAATTACGTAACGGGTGGAAGCATCTATCTGCGCACGGGCAAGAGTCAGGATCTTTTTATCCTGTTCTGCCTGGGGCATCGTACTGTATTTTTCCTTCCAGGGATCAATGTTTGGTTGAACAACTACGATCTCAACCGGTCTTTCAGGCTCTTTGTATGTATAAAATCTTATAATTGAAATTATTATGGGAGTAAAAACAATGACTGCCAACAATATGATTTTTCTTTTGGTTATTTTTTTTCTGAAAACGAAAAAAAGCCCCAGGTTGACTATCCATACCCACAAACTTCCTCCCAGTACTCCCGTAGCTTCATACCACTGGATCAGGCTTACGTTGGTTGCAAATCCGTTTCCAAGCACAAGCCAGGGGAATGATATTTCTGCATCAAAATAGAAAAACTCCCATGAGACCCAAAGCATAGCAAGAAAGACGTATGCCAAAACATCGTTTTTCCCCTTTTGTAAAAACCATCTTTTGACCCTGCGGAAAACCGCAAAAACGACGAACATTTGAAACGCATTGCCCAAAACGGCAAAAATGCCACCCAAAAACGTGCTGTAACATACCCAAAACACAGTCAACACATTCCAGATAACAAATGTCAGTGCATAATATTTCCAGCATCCTTTAGTCCCGTTCACGGTAAAAGCATGTTCCATCCATAAAAGAGGAATAAAAGCGAATAAAAGGATAAGTCCGGTGTGTGGAAGGAGAAAAGGAATACTCAGCAAAATGCCCGATAATACGGACATTACAAGATTCTTACGTACGGAATTCATAAGACAAATCTACAAATTATTATTAAATAACTGATTTTTTATAACTTTGCGCGCCATGAATGATTTTCCCCTGAATTTATTAATGGGCATGATCGCCGGTTTTTCGGTTTCAGTCCCCCTGGGTCCCGGTGGTTTGTTTTGCATTCAAAGGACGCTGAGCAAAGGTCCCCGGTCCGGTTTGGTGGCCGGTCTAGGGGCAGCCACGTCTGATGTCATTTTTGCTTCCCTTGCCATTTTGAGTCTGTCATTCATAAGGACCCTGATTGAGAACAACAAGAACTTACTTTTTCTTATAAGCGGAATGGCTCTGATGATCATAGGGCTGGCCATTTTTTCCTCTAATCCCGTCAAACAATTGCGTCAGAACCGGGAATCAAAAAAACGCTGGGAAGATTACCTGACGGGCTTCATTATGTCAATAACCAATCCCGGGGGCCTTTTTCTGATTATTGGAGTTTTTGCTTTTCTGGGTACAAGTGTTGACCGGAGTTCCGGATCTTTCATCATTTCTGCCATACTGCTGGGTGTCTTTTCAGGTGCTTCTTTGTGGTGGTTCCTGTTAAGTACTTTTGTGAATCTGTTCAGAAAAAGATTCAGGCTCAGGCAATTGTGGAATATCAACCGGGTTGCGGGCATAGGTATAATGGTCTTGGGTATCCTGGCGGCAGCCAAAGGATTGTCAAATTTACTCCGTATCTTAATTCATTAATTTTTACTTATCTTTGCGATATACTTACAATGGGGATGTTTTGGTTTTGACAGCAGACGACATTGGACAGTAAGCACGTGGAGCTTCGTGTCCCGGCTCCCAAATCTCAGGACTCAAGCCATAACTGGCAACAACAATTACGCACTCGCTGCCTGATCGGTTATAAACTGATCACTTAATCAACCCGGGCAAGGCCCGGAATGACGAGTATCCCGCCGGAATTTTCGCTTTTTGGGTTTCGGCAAACGGGGTATCATTTACAAAGGGCTGGTTGTAAAGAAGCTCCGGCTTTACGGCAAGATTTAGGAGATAAGGTAATGATGGCCTGTCTGCAGGCAGTCATTTTCCCGACAATCAATTGCAGACTAAACGTGTAGAAAGCTTTTTGATGCGCTGTTTGGACGGCGGTTCGAGTCCGCCCATCTCCACTTCGTTTTAACGGTTTTAAATTAACAGGCTGCCATGAAAAAAATACATTTCATTTTATTGGCTTTGATCCTGACCGGTTGTATCAATAATTCCTGGTGGGAGCCCCGTACCATTATTACTTATGATGCTCAAGACAACACCCGGGGCCGGTTCCAGTTCATATACGATGAACAGGGAAATAAGTTCACCGAAACCGGAGATCTTTGGGACAAGGAGATCCAAACCTGGCAAAGGGAATACAGAATCTCCTACTCTTACGATATTTACGGCATACGTACGGGATCTCTCAAAGAAAAAAGAGATCACAACACCGGAAAATGGATCCCCGATGCACGCGTTATGTGTGAATACAAAACGGACACCCCTCACCTGCTTAAAGAAACACATCAGACCTATCTACCGGATGACGGTCTTTGGGAAGATACATACAAAGACCACTATATCCGGGATGAACAGAACCGGCTTCTTTATGTTGTACGCGAAAAATGGAATAACGGAGAGATAGAAAGGGACATCACCCTGGGGGGAAAGTTCACAATCAAAGCACGGCTGAATACAGCCGATGTGGGCTGGGAAAATTTTATCCGGGATTCTTTTCTCTATGATGAAGACGGGAAGAGACTTGGAGGAATGGTGGACTTCTGGAATAAAACCACACTTGAATGGGATCCTGTTTTCCAATATACTTATTCATACGATAAAAAAGGCAATGTAATAAGTGAAACAGAGAAGAAAAGGGATCAGGAAACCGGGACCTGGCAGGAAGCCGGCAAATACATTTACACTTACGATGATCACAACAACGCAGTTGAATCCCGCTATATTCCTGCCCGGGACGATCTGATGACAGAGCATTTCCTGATTTTCTATTACAATAACATGAAATCTTCGGTAGGGTATTACCTGGGAGATACCGGAATGTTCCCCGGCATCAGAGGCACTGCAGAATATTTCAGATTAAAAAGATGAGCCGGATTTCATTCCTGAATTCCGTCGCCCGATCACTATATCAACAATTTGGAGAACACATTGCTGATTGCTGCTTGGTATTTCCGGGCCGTAGAGCAGGACTGTTTTTTCAAAAAGAACTTTCCCGTTACCTAAAAAGAGAGATCTGGATGCCCCGGACGTTGGTTATCAATCAGCTGACAGAAGAAATTACCGGAGAAAAGCCTACCGACCATTTGATCCTGCTGACTGAATTGTTCCGGGTCTACAGATCGCTGACCGGGAAAGAAGACAGTCTCCAGGAATTCTACACCCTGGGGAATATTATTATTCGTGATTTTGACCAAGCCGACAAATATATGCTGGACCCCGCACAGTTGTTTCAAAATGTACGGGATTTAAAACGTATCAGCGTGGATTTCAGCTTTTTGAATGCTGAACAACAGGAAGTGATAAAGTCTTTTTGGTCCTCGTTTCAGGCACAGCCGGACCACAAACTGAACCTTCATTTCATGACCTTATGGGAAAAACTTCCATCCCTTTATCAGGCATTCAATAATAGTTTAAGAGAAAAAGGTTATGCATATGAAGGAATGATATACAGGCAAATGGCCAACCGTTTGAAAGATCCTGATGAACTTGATTTTCTTAATAAATATTCAGGTTTTGCATTCATTGGGTTCAACGCCTTGAACACCTGTGAAAAAGAATTATTCAGTTATATGAAAGGAAAGAACAAGGGACTATTCTACTGGGATTATGATCCGTACTATATAGAAAATTCCATTCAGGAAGCCGGAATGTTCCTGCGTGATAACATCAGGGAATTCCCTCCGGCAGACGGATATGTAAAAAACATATCTCCACTGCGCGACCCACGGAACATCCATGTGATCCCCACTCCTTCCTATGTATTACAGGCCAAAATCGTACCTCAACTCCTGGAAAAACACCATCTGCCATACAACACCAATACAGCCGTTGTACTGGCCGATGAAACCCTTTTATTGCAACTATTATACGGCCTGGGCTATTACGCATCTCCTGAACAGGAGATTAATGTCACAATGGGTTTCCCTCTTCGTCAGACAGCTCTTTTTTCACTGATCGACTCCCTTCTTCGCTATTACAACAATACGAAAACTGCAAGGGATTTCAGACCTGTGGAAATGCACCCTTACGTCCGGACTTTGGATCTTGCCCATACGTTGAGAAATGTTCCCGCTAACACCCCGGATCTGTATAACCTGTTATTGTCCATATTGGAAACGATTGATCTTAACGGGTCTTTACCAGAGGGTGACCCCATGATCATTCCCATAGTACGGGAAACAAGAAAACAACTGAACAAACTTTATCTGGCCGTGACACAATCCGGTATGGAAATCCATCCTGAAGTTTTTTCCAGACTGCTTAAACAGCATCTTTCTCTTGCCAGTATACCTTTCAGCGGAGAACCACTAACTGGGCTCCAGGTCATGGGTATTCTGGAAACGCGTTGCCTGGATTTTGAGAATCTGATTATTGTATCTGCACAGGAAAATATCCTCCCAAAAATCTACAGTGACAACTCCCTGATCCCGTATAATATCCGTAAAGCATTCGGGTTACCTGCCGCTGAACAGCACACGGCCATTCAGGCCTATTATTTTTACCGTCTTATACAGCGCTCATCGAATGTATTCCTTATATGGAACAGCAATCCGGAGGGTCCGTCCAAGGGAGAATTGAGTCGTTTCATTCGCCAGATAAGTTATGAACTTCCCGATTCTCATGTTGTAACAACGCCCGTTACCATACAGCATTCCATTCCTGAAATCAAACCTATCTCTGTTTCTAAAACCGGAACTGTCAAAGAATTTTTGGAACGTTACCTGGATCCCGATTCCGGTCAATGTTTAAGTCCTTCCGCTCTTCAAACGTATATTCGCTGTCCGCTCAGTTTCTATTTTAAAAATATATTGTTATTAAAAGAGCCTCTCGAATTATCGGATCAAGCGGATCCCCTTCACCTGGGGAATATGGTCCACAGGACCCTTGAACATCTATACAAACCGTTCCTGGGCAAAACACTCTCCGGTAAAGAAATTTTACAACTCATTGAACCTCGTGCGACTTTCCGTAAAACTGTTTCGCGTATAGCCAATGACTACCTTATTGAAAAATACGGTAATGATAGTTCACGTGAAACCGGAAAATGGATTTTGCTGTCAGAAGTGGCCGCCCTATACGTGGAACGATTCATAAAATATGATGCACACCGGGCTCCGTTGGTGGTTGCGGCCGTCGAAAAAATGTTCAGAAGAAGGTATAACAATGTAAATATCAAAGGGATCATTGACCGGGTTGACAGCAGTGAAGGGCAAGTACATGTTATTGATTATAAAACAGGAACAGAAAAAAATGCCTTTTTAAAAATGGAAGATCTTTTTGATCCTGCATTGACTGTAAAAAACAAGGATGCATTCCAAATCCTGTGCTATGCTTTTTTACAACAAACACTGACAGAAAATGACACCTTTCCGATTCCTTTATTGTTTTACCTGAATGCTGTTTTCTCTGATAAACCGCAGGGTTATATCCTCTTTAACAAAAAAGAGCTTAATGATCCCCGGTCTTTTGCGGCTTTGAAAACAGACTTTCTGAACCTCTTGAACTGCCTGTTGGAAGAAATGTTTAATTTTACCATTCCGTTCAGACAAACGGATGAACCGGACAATTGTTTATATTGCCCTTATATATCAATATGTCAAAGAGAAAAATACAATGACTAAGAAAGAAAAGGAAAAAGTGATAATACCCCTGCTCTTTGTGTTAGCAGCCGCACTTATGGTTTTCTCTTTGCCCCGGGAAGGCCAATTTAAATACCAGTATCAGAAAGGAAGTCCGTGGATGTATGAAAATCTGGATGCCACATTTGATTTCCCGATCTTGAAAACGGACGAAGAATTACGGCTGGAAAGGGGAAAATTAGCTGAAAGCTTTACACCTTACTTTGTATTAAGACCCGACATTGAAGCAGAACAACTTCGTGCTTTTACATCCGAAGCCACCCTGGCCGGGCTTTCCGATGAACTCCAGAGTAAATTGCTGTCCTTTTTTAAAAATATATACAGCCGGGGTATCATGGATATGGCCGGGTACGATGAACTTAAACCCGAAACAGGGCTAGTGGTCGTACAGGGGAAGATGGCTGATAAAAAAGCCCATACCGAAGTTTTTTCTACAGGGACTGCTTATCAGGCTTTTTTGACAAATCTGGAATCACTTACCCGGCAGGAACGGAACGAGATATCTAATGCCAACGTTGATTTTTCTGTATTTTTTGTACCCAACCTGATATACGATGAAGGCACCACCTTTGCCGTCCAGTCCAGCAGTCTCCAGGACATTTCGCTCACAAAGGGAATAGTACATACCGGACAACGAATTGTCAGCAAGGGAGAAGTAGTTACCGGCACAACAGAACAAATCCTGAATTCGCTTCGTGCGGAATACAATTCAAAGATCGGCTTTTCCGGGAACCTGTTGCTGCTTATAACAGGACAAACCTTAATGATCGTCCTTCTTGTTTTTATAATCTTCATTCTAATGGAAGCCATTCGTCCCGGGATGTTGAGAAAAATTCCCGAACTGGTTTTCACACTCTTTCTTTTTGTTTTGGTTGTTGCCGGGGCTTCCTTTGCATGGAAAATTGAACCTATGGCCCTGTACCTCTTGCCCTTTCCTGTGATCGTACTCTTTTTGGACTCTTTTTTCCCTACAAGACTTTCGCTGCCCCTCTACATGCTGTTCCTTTTGCCTTTGGCTGTTGTAACTGACAGCTACCAGCCGGTTTTCATTAATATTGTTGTGGGCGGTGTCGCGGTATTTGTATTCCGTCATTGGGGAAGAGGCTGGCAACAATTCCTATCCGCGCTTCTTGTCTTTATCACATACCTGACAATAGATTTGGCATTTCATCTCATTTCAGAAGGATCATTCACCAATTTAAACGGGGTGGTATTCAGAAATTACGGAATTGCATCCATACTGGTGATAGCCTCCTATCCTTTGGTGTTCTTATTTGAAAAGATTTTCGGCTTTGTATCCCTTTCACGCCTGCGTGATCTTGCCGATACAGGGAATAAAGCGCTCCGGGAATTGTCTGAAAAAGCCCCCGGGACCATGCAACACTCGTTGCAGGTGGCAAATCTTGCCGAGACGGCCGCCAGAACCATCGGGGCCAATGCCCTTTTGTGCCGGGTGGGAGCCCTTTATCACGATCTCGGGAAGATCAACAATCCCCAATATTTTGCTGAAAACCAGACTGCCAGTTTCAATCCTCATTCCCTGCTTGATCCGCGGGAAAGTGCCCGGATAGTGATTCAGCATGTGGAGGACGGAAAAACCCTGGCAAAGAAATACGGACTCCCCTCACTGGTCGTTGATTTTATTGAAACACACCACGGCAGAACCCGTACCGAGTATTTTTACAACACCTGGTGCAACGAAGGAGGAGATCCTGCAAATGTGGAAGATTTTTCCTACGAAGGCCAATTGCCAGTAACACCGGAACATGTCATTGTAATGTTGGCCGATGCCGTGGAAGCCGCCTGCAGAAGCTTAAAGGATTATACCCCGGAAAGCATCTCGGAAATGGTAGAAAAAATGGTGACACAACGTATCTCAGGCGATCAATTGCACCATGCGGACATCACGTACAGAAATCTCAGACGAATCCGGGAAACGCTGAAAGTACAGATCCAGGAAATGTATCACACCCGCATTACCTACCCTAAAAGAAAAAGGTTAAAATAAGGAAACCGCATAAACCAGGATTCCCGCTATCAGGATTTTCAAGGCCTTGTCGAGCCCTGGTCCATTATTGTTTTTAACCCAAAAAAGATGTACCCCAAAAAACGGGAATGATATCAAATAAAGAAGTGACCCCCACTCCCAAAGAGTGGAAAAGACGACAGACAAGGTCATGGCCAAAATGATCAAAAATCCCTGATATACCTTTGCCGGCAGCGTAGAGCCCGTTTTGAATATTCCTGACAACACAATAGCAAACGTGTTTTTACCAAATTGTTTGTCATTTTCAAAGTCCCTTATATTATTGACATTTAGTACGGCTGTTGCAAACAGGCCTACAGTTGTGGCCACTAACAAGATTTCAGGATCCGGGGATCCGGTATATATATAATAACTGCCGCTAACCCCGGCCAGACCAAAAAACATAAATACTGATATATCTCCCAATCCACGGTACCCGTAAGGTTTTTTCCCGGTAGAATACAAAACGGAAGCCGTCAGGGCCAAGGCCCCCAAAGCAAGAAAGAAAAGCGGCATAAAACCTGTAAAAGTGCCAAAAGCCAAATAAATCAATACCAGTCCCGAGACCGCCGCAAGCACAATTGTAACCACAATTGCCCTGATAAGTTGTTTTTCAGTTAGTTTTCCGCTTTGCAGACTTAAAGCTTTCCGTCCCGGCTGTTGACGGTCCGTTCCTTTTTTCCAATCGCCCAACTCATTGGACAGGTTTGACAGAATCTGAAGCAATACAGCCGTCAGCAAAAGGAAAATAAAAAGATCCCAGGCAAAATTGCCAGTCTGTCTGGCAAGGAAACTTCCTGCCAAAATTGACGAAACGGATAAAGGGAGCGTGCGCGGTCTGGTACTTTGCAGTAAAGGCCACATCCTTGTTTATTTGAGAAAATACTGGTTCAGGAAATTCTGAAAATCCTTCTTATACTGGTCGCCTATGGGAACCGATGCTTCTTTACCAAATACAATCCGGTTTTGTACCACTTCCGTAATTTTTGTCAAATTAACAATGAACGAACGGTGAACACGCATGAAGACATCTTTAGGTAATCTTTCTTCAATGGATCTCAGGCTGAACAGGGTCATTACCGGGATGCTGTTTTCGGAAAAGATCACTACGTATTCTTTCCGGCTCTCAATGTATTGGATATCGGAGATCTTAAGACGAACGGTTTTTGAATCGGCCCGGACAAAAACATATTCACTGTCCCATCCTTTGGAAAGATGCCTTGTCCCGGAGTCTTCCGTTTCTTCTTCTTTTTCCGGCTCATTGGCATCCTGGCCGGCAGGCTGTGTACTTACCGGTGCCGTGTGTCTGAGTTCAAACTGTTGCCTGACCTTTTCCGCACTCCTCATAAAATCTGTCAGACTGAATGGTTTTAGTAAATAATCCGTTGCGTCTACCTGAAATCCTTCAACGGCAAAATTTGCATATGCCGTAACAAACACAATGATAGGCTTGTCTTTGAGTGAACGAATATATTCGAGCCCGTTGATATCGGGCATTTCTATGTCCGTAAAGATCACGTCTACTTTTTCAGTAGCCATAACCTCCATGGCTTCAGTGGGTCCTGAACAGGCTTTTACCAGTTCCAGGTATGGGATTTTCCCCACATACGAGACCATTTGCTGTAAGGCAAGGGGCTCATCATCTATAACTATACACCTTATATTCATAGGTTCTGTTTTTATAGGGGGAGCTGCAAATGTACAATATATTCTGAGTTTGTCTGTTCCATAGTCAATTTATAATTATTTCCATACAACAGATTTAATCTTTCTTTTACATTTTTTATTCCCAACCCGCCCTGTTTGGCGGTTTTGGGTTTGTCCGGAAAAATGGTATTGGATAACGAAAAATGGAACCACCCGGGTTCTACCCAGAAATTCATGTTAATATGGGTTTCCTCCCCGTAAACGATGCCGTGTTTAAATGCGTTTTCAATAAAGACGATCATGATCAGGGGCGGCAATTGAACGTTGGGAATATCCCGGGGGACCGTAATATTAAGTTTCACATTTTCTCCGTATCTAAGCAGATTCAGATTACAATACGCCTTGAAAACTTCCAGTTGCTTCTCAAATGAAACTTTTGTGTCTGGTGTGCTTTCGTATAACATATGCCTTAGCAACCGGGACAGGCTCACTATGGCATCCTTGGCCTTTTCTTCGTCTGTATCTACCAGGACATGAATATTGTTAAGGGTGTTCATCAAAAAATGCGGACTGATCTGGAATTGCAAAAATTCCATTTTGTATTTCATCAGTTTGTTATCCGCCTCGTGAGACAGCATCTTAGATTTAATATTGTGGAAGACCATACGTACTGCCACATTCATTCCCATTAACATAAGGGCAATGACGAAATTGCTCAGCAAGGTGGATTCATATGGGATGAAATTGGTCCAGGTAGCTCCGTACCGGACATCCATAATGTCAATAATAGCTTCACACCCAAAGACAATCCCCAACAACAAAATAAAAACCAGGAAAAAATACGTGAAATAATTCCCTTTCAGCATAAAGACCGGCACGTAAACATAGTGGTGGATCAGCAATCCCACGAAAAAAGGAGACAGAATGGCCCATAGAGACAGAACGTGTTGCTGTATCAATAGCGGACTCAGAAAAGCTACGGCAATGATACCCCAGAGGGTAATGTTCTCCAACCTCCGCAGTTTCCTGAGTTCTTTATTGATTTCGTATTCGCTTTGTTTAACCATAAAGGAAATAGTATACGAAGATACGATTAACTGAAGAATAAATAAAAAAAAAGGCGGGATTTAGATCTCCCACCTGTAAAAAAGATTTCGCATCTTTTTTGTGTACGTTTTTAGTTCAAAAAACCATTCATTATTTATCCTATTCGCAAAGATAAACCCCCTGAACCAATATTACAAGGAGAATTTATCCGGATACGGGTTTTATCTATATAACCCGCATTTTTATCTATGAACGGCCTTTTTTCTTCAACATAATTTAATACCCGAATATTTCTTCAGTAGATAACCTTACTACTTTTCCGTAGCCTGAAAGATAATCCAGATCCAATGCTTTGATATCGCTTAATATAGCATAATCGGTGGACCTGCCTTTTATCCATTCCTGCTGAAAAGCAACAATATCTTCCAGCGTAAGATCCTGAACGCCTTCAAAAACGACTTTTCTCATATCTTTCCACAGATCCTTTTCTTTTGCCTGACGGTAAAAATTCAACAGACTTCTGCCTGTGATCCTTTCCGTCCTGAGGGCAGAGATCAGGCCTTCCTTGGCCAATGAAAATGACCGCTCAGATTCCGGCATGTTATTTATTATATCTTCAAAAGCCTCCATCGCTTCTACCATCTTATCATTTTGAGTAGCAATAAAACTGCTGAAAACATAAGGAAATCCCTCCCGGTTCAGAGAAGGTTCGGTAAAACGTGCACTTGCGCTGTAAGCCAACCCCCTTGCTTCCCGCATCTCCTGGAAAACAATGGCATTCATTGAAGAACCAAAGTATTCATTATACATACGTGCCTGCGCATAGGGTACATTGTCGTACGTTTCGTTATCCCTTGCGGAATAAGAAGCATAATACATCTGATTGGCATCGTATTGTGCCAGGTACACTGTATTTTCGTCATCAATGATCGGTTTAAAATATTCTTTTTCCGGTACAGGTCTCAGGTTCTCAGCCATGGGCCAGGAAGCTTCAAGAAGAGCTCCTACCTGTTCAATGGATGAAGGGCCGTGATAATAAACATCTGCTCCGTAAGACAGCAGATCTTGAATTTTATTCAAAAGAGCAGCGGGATCGGTACGTTTTAATTCTCTTTCCGTCATGATGTTGGTTGCCGGATTAACGGGACCGTACTGCATATATTGCTGCAAGCGCTGAAAATTGGTTCTCTGGTCGGTTTTTGCATCTGCCCGGCTTTTTAAAATATTCCCTGTCAAAGAAGTGTAAACGTCTTTATTGGGTTGAGCCCCGGTGGTCCATTCAGCCAACAGCTCAAGTGCCGGTTGCATATTCTCGGCCAATCCGTTCAATGTGACGGTACAGGTATTTTGAGAAACGTTTGCATAGAACGAACAGGCCAGTTCATAAAACGATCTGCTGATTTCTTCAGCCGATTTTTCAGCTGTTCCCAGGTAGTTAAGGAAGTCAAAAGCCACCGGAAGGGCCTTGTCATGATTACTGCCAAGTTCGTATACAATGGACAAGGTAAAAAGATCGTTCACCTTATTGGGAACATAGACCAGTTCTACCCCTTCCCTAATATTTTGCTTTGTAAAATCTTTTTCAAAATCTACAAAAACAGGATCAATGGGATCTACTCCGGAAGCCAATATTTCCTGCAGGAACGCAGAAGATTTATCCCTGTTTGTATGTATTGGCGTAATGGCAGGTTTTTCAATTTTCTTGTAGGAGGTATCGGGCCCCTGACGTTTGTATATGATCGCGTAATTATCGTCTTTAAAATATTGGTTGGCAAAAGCCACCAGATCGTCTTTGGTGACTGCTTCCATCCTTTCAATGAATTGGATCTGCTGCTCCCAGGGGATCCCGTTTATAAAGGAGCTGACAAACATATTGGCCCGTCCCCTGTTACTTTCAAGTCGTCGCATCATATTGAATTTATAGTTATTGACTATGGCTTTTAGTAGCCCTTCGTCAAAATCCCCTTTGCGGATCTTATCCAGGCTCTCCAGCATCAGGATCTTAACCTGATCCAGGCTCTGACCCTGTTTTGGATTGCCCTGCAATATCAGAGCGCTTCTGTCTGCCAGCATATAAGCAAAAGCACCGGCCTGCAACACTTTTTGCTGTTGGTTCAGTTCCAGGTCCAAGATCCCTGCTTTCCCATTGCTGAGCACTTCTCCCATAACGGTAAACAACGCATCTTCAGCAGAAGCTATGTGAGGGCCCTGCCATCCCAGGGTTACGTACTCGGATTCCAGCCCCCATACTTCCACTTCAAGAGGTCCTTCTATGGGTTCCTCCGGGGTAAGAGTACGCTCAGGCAATCCGGGATTAGGCTCCCAGTTACCAAAATATTCATCAATGACTTCGATCATATCATCCGGATCAAAATCCCCGGAAAGACAAATAGCGGTATTATTTGGAACATAGTATGTCTTGTAGTAATTCTTAATATTTGTAATGGAGGGATTCTTTAAATGTTCCTGGGTCCCGATTATGGTCTGTTTACCGTAAGGATGCGTGGGAAAAAGGGCGGTGAAAAGCTTTTCAGTTACTTTTTCACTGTCCATAGTTGAATACATATTCATTTCTTCGTAAACAGTTTCCAACTCGGTGTGAAATCCGCGGATCACATTGTCAGAAAAACGTTCGGCCTGTATCCTGGCCCAATTCCTGATCTGATTGGAAGGGATGTCTTCAATATACATGGTCTGGTCATAACCTGTACCGGCATTGGTACCGGTAGCTCCAATGGCCGACATAAGTTTATCGTATTCATTCGGAATGGAATACCTGGAAGCTTCCAGGGATATGCTGTCTATGCGGTTATAAATGGCTTTGCGCTCTTCTTCGTCACGGGTGGCCCTGTATTCCTCAAACAAGACCTCTATCTGATCCAGAAGCGGTTTTTCCATTTCATAATCCTGTGTTCCGAACTTTGAAGTACCCTTGAACATCAGGTGTTCAAAATAGTGAGCCAGTCCGGTAGTTTCCGAGGGATCGTCCTTGCCTCCCACCCTAACGGCTATATAAGTCTGGATCCTGGGAGTTTCATTATTGACCGTCATATATACTTTAAGACCGTTGTCAAGTGTATATATGCGTGCATTCAACGGATCCCCTTCAACAGTCTGATAGGAGTAGCGGGGTCCGCAGGAAAGTATGACACCAACAGCGCTGAGTGTCAAAACGGCAGTTGTAATTTTGTGTAAGAGTGACATAATCATTTGGTTATTTATACAAATGTACAAATATTTGTACTCGGCATTGTATTTGCTGTAAAAATCAAAAAAAATATAGAAATGGAACCCGCTTCAACTGTATCATACTACTGGATTATATTCATTGGAACCGTTTTTCTAAGCTGGATAGTTCAATCACTGCTACGGTCAAAATTCAAAAAATACTCAAAAATCCGGATCACATCCGGACTTACCGGGGCTGAAGTAGCCCGTAAAATGCTCCGGGACAACAATATTAATGATGTTCAAATCACTTCAACCCGGGGCAGGCTGACCGACCATTACAACCCGGCAACCAGAACGGTTAATCTGAGCGAAGGAGTTTACGGGAGCAACAGCATTATGGCGGCAGCCGTTGCGGCTCATGAGTGCGGTCATGCCCTCCAGCATGCCCGCGGGTATGTGCCTCTTAAAATGAGATCGACACTGGTCCCTGTAGTGAGCTTTGCCTCACAATGGGTTATATGGGTGATCCTGGCCGGCATGTTGCTCATAAAAACATTCCCTCAATTGATGCTCTTTGGTATCATACTGTTTGCTATGACAACGCTTTTCAGCATCGTTACCCTTCCGGTGGAGATCAATGCCAGCCGCCGTGCATTGGCTTGGCTCAACGGCAGCGGGATCACCAATTACGAAACGCATCCCATGGCCAAAGATGCGCTTCGCTCTGCTGCCTATACATATATTGTAGCTGCCTTAAGTTCCCTGGCTACTTTATTCTATTATATTACCCTCTTTTCCAGGCGTTAATCACCGGGCACTTCCCGTTTTTTGTATATTTGTGCTGATTTACAATACAAAAACATGGGAAAAGTCGTTACATTCGGAGAAATCATGTTGCGCCTTGCCGTCCCGGACCATTTGCGACTGGGACAATCCGGGGCATTTTCAGCATCATTTGGCGGGGGTGAAGCCAATGTAGCTGTTTCTTTGGCAAAATTCGGCATACCTGCCTCTTTGATCACCAGGTTGCCGGACAATGACCTGGCTGATTGGTGTCTTCAAGAGTTGCGATCACACGGAGTTGATACCGGCAGCATTGTTCGCGGAGGTAAGCGCCTGGGGTTGTACTACCTGGAAACCGGGGCCGTAGCCAGAGCCTCCAAAGTGATCTACGACAGGGAAAATTCTTCTTTTTCAGAGATACTTCCTGATATGATCCCCTGGGAAGAAATTTTCAAGGACACTACATGGTTTCACTGGACCGGAATTACTCCTGCCGTCAGCCGGGGTGCTGCCGAAACCTGCCTAAAAGCAGTTAAAACTGCCAGGCGGATGGGTATCACTGTTTCCTGTGATCTGAATTACAGAAAAAATCTTTGGAAATACGGGTTGCCTGCTTCCCGGGTCATGCCGGAACTGGTATCGGAATGCGATATAATTATTGGCAATGAAGAAGATGCTGAAAAAATTTTTGACATCAAACCTCAAGGCTTTAATGCCAGCGGGGGAAAAACAGAAGCTACTGCATTCATACCCGTATGTGAATCCCTGATGAATAAATTTCCCCGGGTGAAGAAAATTGCCTTAACATTAAGAGGATCCCTGAGCGCCAGTCATAACACCTGGTCAGCGATCCTTTGGAACGGGGAGAAAATGCTTACAGCACCCGTATACGACATTACCCACATAGTGGACCGTGTAGGTGGAGGCGATTCTTTTGCAGCAGGACTGATTTACGGACTGATCACCTTCCCGGGAGAAGAAGCCCGGGCACTGGATTTTGCGACGGCTGCTTCGTGCCTTAAACACACTATTTACGGAGATTTTAACCGGGTAACCGTTCAGGAAGTTGAGACTTTAATGGCCGGAGACGCATCCGGCCGGGTAAACAGATAAAATCATTGTTATGGCAAGATTTTCAAAATGGGATGTAACGGATGCCATCAGGGAAACGGGATTGGTTCCTGTTTTTTACCATCCAAATAACGAAACGGCCGAAAACGTAGTGAAAGCTTGTTACCAGGCAGGTGTACGCGTTTTTGAATTTACCAACAGGGGAGACTTTGCTCACGAAGTATTCGCACATTTGGAAAGGTTTATGGCACAGGAATGTCCCGGAATGATATTGGGAGCAGGTTCTGTAACCGATCCGGCCACTGCAGTTCTGTATATTCAAATGGGAGCGGCCCTTATTGTGGGTCCCAATTTTAATCCTGAAATCGCACGGCTTTGTAACCGCCGCCTGATCCCTTACATCCCCGGATGTGCTACGGCTACCGAAGTAGGGAACGCTCAGGAAGCCGGGTGCGAAATATGCAAGATCTTTCCTGCATCCGAGATCGGAGGACCGTCATTCATCAAAAGCCTTAAAGGCCCTATGCCACGTAGTTTATTCCTGGTTACGGGAGGTGTGGAACCTCGGGAAGAAAATCTAAAAGAATGGTTCAAGGCCGGAGCCGCCTGTGTAGGAATGGGTTCTGCACTTTTTACAAAAGAACTTCTGACCACCAAAGACTGGTCCGGCATAACACGTTTATGCCGTTTATCTCTGGACGTCATAGCCGGCATCAAAGCTACAATATGATCTTCCGGTAACGGGGTACAAGCGTTTTCATGATTACCCATCCTCCCAGGTAAGCCACTGAGCAAATACAGAACACGATAAAATACCCGGCAGCCTCCCCATGAAATCCCATAAAGGTCATCTGTGTATTGGCGGCATGATCAAATAAAACACCAGAGAAACGATTGATTACGTATGAAGATATCATCCCCGCCGTCGTTCCTATACCCGTAATGGTGGCAATGGTACTTTTCGGGAACATATCCCCAATGGTTGAATACAAGTTGGCAGACCAGGCCTGGTGGGCAGCTCCTGCAATACCAATAATAATTACCGGGATCCAATAGGAGACACTTCCCAGCGGTTGGGCAAACATGGTCAGTAAAGGGAAAAAAGCAAATATGAGCATAGCCCTCATTCTTCCCGCGTAAGGTTCCATCTTCTTTTTATCTACAAAATAGGTGGGCAGCCAGCCGCCTATGATGGAAAGCAGGGTTATGGCGTAAAGCACAAAAATCAATAATTGGGCTGTGGGATTGTTTGAAGGCAAATCGTATACAGAACTCAGGTAGGCAGGTGTCCAGAACAGGAAAAACCACCACACCCCGTCGGTCATAAATTTTCCGGCGGCAAAAGCCCATGTTTGCCTGAATGTCAGACACTTCCAAAAAGACATCCTGGTCTGGGAAACCGATGGTTTATCGTCTTTAGAAACATCTTCCCCATCTTGTTGAATATACATCAGTTCGGCCCGGTTCACTTTGGGATGCACTTCGGGTTTTTTGTAAATAAAGATCCAGAACCCCATCCAGATAAATCCCAAAGCACCAATGATTAAAAAAGCAGCTTCCCAACCCCACCGGCTTGCGATCAGGGGTACCGTAACGGGAGCTACCAGGGCCCCTACCGTCGCGCCCGCGTTAAAAATACTGGTGGCAAATCCCCTGTCTTTTTTGGGAAAATATTCGGCTGTTGCTTTCACTGCCGCCGGAAAATTTCCTGCTTCTCCCAGGGCCAATATACTTCGGGCAAAAACAAAAAGCGAAACACTTACGGTCGTTATCCGGGCCACCATATCCACTCCCCGGGCCATACGCAAGGCTCCGGCACTATCCAATCCCACAACGGCTTCAGTAATAACACCGCATAAGGCATGAAGACAGGCCCCTACCGACCAGATCCCTATAGCCCACAAATAACCTTTTTTTGTATCTATGCGGTCTATAATCCTACCGGCAAACAACACACCTATGGCATACATAATAGAAAAGACACCTGTGATCTTTCCGTAATGCACATTGGTCCAGTGAAATTCAGGAGCTATGAAATCCATCCAGGTCAGCGATAACACCTGGCGGTCCAGATAATTAACGGTAGTGGCAAAAAACAACATCGTGCAGATGGTCCATCTGTATCGTGTAATTTTTACTCCGGCTGGTCTAATATTCATGGAATTCAAAATTTAAAATATTCAAGGGCATTGCGGTAACATACAGCCTGAACGATCTCCCGTCCTATAAAATCCGTTTCGGAGGCAGGAAGCAATCCTTGTTCCATATCGCTTCCCAGCAAATTGCACAATGTTCTGCGAAAATAATCGTGTCTGGCATAGCTTAAAAAACTCCGGGAGTCAGTTAACATCCCTACAAACCGGCTTAACAGTCCCAGCAAGGAAAGGGTGTTGAGTTGTTTTTCCATGCCGTCTTTTTGATCCAGAAACCACCAGGCTGCCCCAAATTGGATCTTTCCCGGAACGCGCCCGTCCTGGAAATTGCCGGCCATTGTGGCCACCATTTCATTATCCTTGGGGTTTAGGTTATAAATAATGGTTTTAGCCAGTTTATCCAGGCTGTCCAGGCTGTCCAGGAAACGTGACATATTCCGCGCCACCGTAAAATCTCCTATGGAATCATACCCGGTATCCGGGCCTATAGTCCGGAACATACGCGTATTGTTATTGCGTAAAGCACCGTAATGAAATTGCTGTGTCCAACCCGTTTCCCAGTCCATGATCCCGAACTCGGTGAGCATAGCGGTTTTGAAAATGCGGATCTCCTGCAGGCCGGGCTGTTTCCCACTCATCACTTTTTGGAAAACCGCCTCTACCGCGGAAGCAGTATACTCCTCGGCAAAAAATTCCTCAATGCCGTGATCGGAAAGGCGGCATCCGTGCTCCTCAAAATACGCATGACGGACCCTCAAAGCTTCTATGAGCGTTTCAAAAGAATATATGTTGATCCCGGAAACTTCGGCAAGCCTTTCCACGTAATCCCTGTACGCAAGCGGATCTTCTACTATCATGGCTTTGTCCGGGCGCCAGGCGGGAAGGACCTTCACCGGAAACCCTTCTGCAGCAATCTTTTGGTGATGTTCCAGGGAATCCACAGGATCGTCCGTTGTACACAACGTTTCCACTCCGTACTTTTTGATCAGGCCCCTGGCACTGTAATCCTTTTTTTCCAACAGATCATTGCACTTCCGGTAAATACCCCCTGCTGTCTGCGGATTAAGGAGTTCCGTAATGCCAAATGCCGATAGTAATTCCATGTGAGTCCAGTGATACAGCGGATTACGCATGGTATAAGGAACTGTTTGCGCCCATTTTTCAAATTTTTCCCAATCGGTAGTATCTTTCCCCGTTATGAAACGTTCCTGGATGCCGTTGGCACGCATGGCCCTCCACTTGTAATGATCTCCGCTGAGCCAAACCCGGGTTAAGTTTTCAAATTGCCTGTCATTGGCTATTTGCGCAGGATCCAGGTGACAATGAAAATCAATGATGGGCAGCTCCCGTGCGTAATCGTGATAAAGCCGCTGAGCCGTCTTGGTCTGTAAAAGAAAATTCTCGTCGTTAAACTGTTTCATAACCCGTAAATAATTAAAACCATATGGACTCGTGCAGGATCTCTCCGAAACTGTGTGAAGTGATAAAGAGGATGACCCGTACCAGATGATAGCTCCCCATTAATACAGCCGCCCCGTATGCCAGTTTCATGTTATAAAGCCACTTTATACGATAATTACGGCCGCGTATCAGTTCGGCCGTCATGACAAACAAAGCGGCTGTAAAAAACAATATAAGTAACGGTCCGAATAAATGGTAGCTGAAACTTGCCGCAAGATCGCCCCTGTACAGACTAACCATGGATTTTACCATACCACAGCCCGGGCACGGCAGACCCGTAAGCATTTTAAACGGACAAAACGACTGGCTTTCCTGCAAATGACCGGCACCCGGATCAAACAAAATGATCAGCAGGGGCATGGCCAGAAACAGGAATAATGCGATTATTCCGGTTATTTTCCGACTGTAAGACACCTATACTATCTATACAACTTATTGATCTCGCTTTGTACGATCATAGCAGCTACCATTGGAAAGAAAAAGCCCAACAGCATCAGCAATATGGACTGGTCCCTTGGAGGTGTTCCTATCCTTTCATCCAAAGCAGGCAATCCATCCCTTCCAACTACAAAAAAGAAATACATATTCACCGGCCATATACATCCGGCAAACACAGCCACAACCGAAGACAGGATCTCACGTCCGGCTACGGCGTTAAATACTTTTGCTGCCTGCAGGTTCCAGTAAATAAGGTAAAGGCCGCAAGTGATGAATCCCAGGAGTAGAACAACAATAGGTTCTCTGCGAAATTCGGGAATGTTGTCAATGATCTGCATAATCAGGAATGTTAGTTAGTTAGTTAGTTAATAATTAGTCCGTATTCAGTTTGCATAATTCCGTTCTTTCTGTTCTGCCTGCGGATCTGCTTGTTGTATTGCTGTTCCTTCAGGTGCACGTAATCCCGCGGATGATCCAGGTGCAATGTCACAGCCGAATACCTGATCTGCCTTCCTTTCACACCCAGACGTTGGAGCCTTTCCCCAAACTCGCGGTCCTCTCCTCCGTAGCGCAGCCTCTGATCAAATCCCCTTACAGCAATAATATCTTTTTTCCAGGCCGAGGCATTTCCTCCGTTCCATGTGGCACTTGCAGGGGTAAACCTGTTCAGGAAGCGCTCTTTCAAGCCGAAAGCATTTAATTTGTTGTTTTTAAAAGATTTGCCGAGTCCGTTACCTTCCAGCCACCTTCTTTCAAAACAGATTCCCGACCGGATATCCTCTTCACCGATCTTTGCAGACAGATCCGCCGGCAACCGGACAGTTCCACCGGAAAGAAACCTGCCCGTATTCCGCATATTAACGTGTACCTGCACAAAATCTTTTCTGGGTATGATATCTCCGTCACTGAATATCAAATAGTCTCCTTCACTCATCAGTACGGCTTTGTTCAGGATGGTGCATTTGCGAAATCCCTTATTCTCATGATATACGTGTTTTATGGATAAGACACCTTTCCCTTTCATATCTTCAATAACTTTCAGGGTGCTTTCATTGGATCCGTCATCGGCAATGATCAATTCAAAATCCCTGTATGTCTGGCAGGAATACCCCCACAACACACGTTCCAGCCAGACGGGTTGATTAAAAGTTGAAATAATTACAGAAACCATGCGTAAACAAAGATAGAAAATTAAAATTTTTTTTCTATCTTTGAATCGTACGTTTAGCCATAAGGCTATGAAAACATTCATTATCCTATCCATTCTATGCCTGATCTTTGCATATCCGGCAAAGGCTCAGGTCGTTGTAACAGGTCACGTAACGGCCGAGATCGTGGATGCCGCGAGCATTTCCCCGCAAGGTGTCTATGCTCTTGAAATTGACAAAACTCCCGATTTTGCAGACAGTATCAATTACGATGATGTTCTTCTGGGAGAAGTCACGGTTCGTTCAGGTTCCGATGTAGCATGTAACATAGTGGTAAAACCGGCAACGGTATCCGGATCAGAAGGAAAACTTCTGACAATGGAAACTTCACTTAACCAGCGCATTGGAGAAGAATCAAGAAAATTGAGCGAGTGGGAACACACCGACGGTGACCAGACACTCCAATTGACCGGCAACGTCAATACTTTGCGTGAACAACAATCCGGCCTTTATGAAGGGTCCTACACCGTTGTTTTTGCATACAATTGACCGTACCTCTCAAGGTTCTTTCATTAATATATTGTAAATTTCACTACTTTTGTAAAATTTACAATATATTTTTTTTGTGCCTGTAACCTGTCATTCAAGCGCTTGATGCCCAACCATCCACACGTTTTCAACCAATCCGGCACCCGGAAAAACCCGGGTCTGTGGGTGCGCTGTTTTACTATCTTGCTTTTTGCAGCCGGCTTGATGCATCCGGCGAAGGCACTGGCCCAGGAAGAGTACCTGGAAGAAATGGTCATCTACTTTTCCGTACCGCGTATTGGAGGAACAGATATTTCTGCGGTGATCGGAGAACATGATGTTTATTTATCCGTTCCCGAATTATTCGATTTTTTAAAGATCAAAAACACTTACACTGCAGGCTTTGCTTCAATTTACGGGTTTTTCATCACAGAAGACGCCCCCTACAACATTGACCGTGTAAACAATACAATTACATACCGGGGTAAAGAATTCACTTTAAAACCCGGAGACATTATCCGTACCGAAACGAATATTTATCTGAAATCCAATTATTTCGGACAGGTTTTCGGACTGGATTGTTCATTCAGCTTCAGAAGCCTCTCTGTCACAATGAACACAAGTATAGAACTACCCGTAGTCAGGGAAATGAGACAGGAGCAGATGCGCAAGAGCCTGGGCCGGATAAGGGGTGAAGTAGAAGCAGATACAACCATTGGCAGAAAATTTCCTTTTATTCATTTTGGGATGGCCGATTGGTCAGCCGTAATGACACAGGAAGTGCAGGGCCCTTCAGAAGCCCGCCTGTCACTGAACCTGGGCGGTGTCATTGCTGGAGGAGAAGCAGACATCAGGCTTAATTACAATACCAACACTCCGTTTAACGAAAAAAATCAGTTTTACCAGTGGCGCTACGCCAACAACCAATACAAAGCCCTCAGACAGGTCATCCTGGGTAAGATCAGTACGTTCTCCACCTCGACCATCAATTCCCCTGTTCTGGGAGTCCAGGTAACCAATACACCCACTACCTACCGGCAGTCATTCGGAACCTACACATTGAGTGATATTACCGAACCGGGGTGGACCGTTGAGCTTTACGTTAACAACGTTCTGGTGGATTACCAACAGGCAGATGCCTCCGGCTTTTATACGTTTGAAGTTCCCCTGGTCTACGGGAATACGAACGTAAAGCTGCAATTCTACGGACCCTGGGGAGAAGAACGGTCCAAAGAACAAACATTGAACATTCCGTACAATTTTCTTCCTGCAGGCAATTTTGAATACCGTGTATCTGCCGGTGTTGTGGAAGACTCTTTGTTCAGCAGGTTTTCCCGTGTGGATATGGATTACGGTATCGCTCGCTTCATGACGGTAGGAGCCGGTGTGGAATACCTCTCTTCTGTTTCTTCCGGGCAATTCATGCCTTTTGTACATACTTCCGTTCAAATTGCACCCGGATTGCTGTTGAGTGGAGAATACACCCACGGAGTGAACACCAAAGGGATCCTTAACTGGAGGTTACCTTCCGACATTCAGTTTGAAGTAAATTACACCCGATACGACAGGGAGCAGACGGCAATTAACACCAACTACCTGGAAGAAAGACGTATTACCATGTCCATTCCTCTCCGGATGCGCCGCTTTTCACTTTTTTCAAGGATGGCCCTCAACCAGATCATCATGCCCAACACCCGGTATACGTCGGCCGAATTGCTGTTGTCCGGCAATTTTTGGGGAGTCAACACCAACCTGACTACTTTCGCTACTTTTTCACAATACTCAAAAACCAATATATACAGTTCATTATCCATGTCGTTCAGACTGCCTGCATCTTTTATTCTGACCCCGCAGGCACAATTCAACTATACGCAAAGTAAATTTGTTTCCGCCCGGGTGGCCCTGGAAAAGAAAATGTTTAAAAACGGGTATTTAAACCTGTCTTTTGAACGGAATTTTGCCAACAACATTACGAACCTGGAAGTAGGATTACGCTATGATTTTTCATTTGCCCAGATTGGATTCACAGCCCGTAGAAGCAACGACACTTATTCTTTTGTGGAAACAGCAGGAGGAAGCCTTATGGTAGATCCGCGAACCAGGTACGTAGGTGTCAACAACCGCAGCAGTGTTGGTAAAGGGGGTATGATCCTCTATCCGTTCCTGGATATGAACTGGAACGGGATAAAGGACGAAGGAGAACCCAAGGCATTCGGGATGGAAGTCCAGGTAAGCGGCGGACGTGTGGTATATAAAGAACGGGACACCATCACCAGGATATTTGACCTGCAACCCTATGCAGAATACCTGGTAACCCTGGACGGAAGCAAATTTGACAACATTACCTGGAGAATGCGCAACCAGACACTAAGTGTAGTGGTAGACCCCAACCAGTTCAAACGTATTGAGATCCCGGTTGTTGTCGTGGGAGAAGCGTCGGGACAAGTATATTTGCGTGACGGGAATACCCTCCGCGGTCAGGGCCGGATCACCGTGCAATTTTACAACAAGGATAACGTGCTCATTCACAGCACACTTTCCGAATCTGACGGATACTTCACCTATATGGGACTGGCTCCCGGCGAATACACAGCCGTTATTGATCCGGAACAGATGAGAAAACTGGATATGACATCATCTCCCGCCCAAATACCCTTTACCATTGAACCCAGTATAGACGGGGATTACATTTACGACCTGGAATTCACTATCCGCTCCACTATACCTCAGGAGAAACCTGCAACACCTGCTGAAGAGAAACCTGCTGCGGAGAAACCTGCTGCGGAGAAACCCGTTGAAAAACCGGTGGAGGCAACCCGAGACACGGTGCCCGCTCCTGTTTCCAAACCCACCCCCGTTACTAAGGATACCGTAACCGTTCCGGAAGCGAAACCTGTTATCCGGGATCGTGAACCGGCAGATGAATTACCAACAACCGGCGGGTACCGCCTGCAATTCCTGGTCTTAAGCAGTCCATTGGAAGAAGACAGTCGTTATTTTGAACGACTTACAAAGAAACTGCCTAACCTGAACATTTCCGTCAGACTGGAAGAAGACGGCCTTTACCATTACGTATCGCGGGTATTCCGTACCCGGAGCGAAGCCAGGCACTGGATGCGCATGATCAACGGTATGGGCTGGCAGGATTGTGTGTTGAGAACTGAAACAGAAAAACCCCTCAAAAATTGAAGGGTTTTGGGTTGTGGGAGCAAAGAGATTCGAACTCATGACCCCCTGCTTGTAAGGCAGGTGCTCTAAACCAGCTGAGCTATGCTCCCAAACGGGACTGCAAAGATAAATTTATTTTTCTTCCCTGCAAAAAAAGTTTTCCATCAAATCGGCAACCGTAAAAGTGCTTCCCCCGACCAGGATCAGATCCTCCGCCGAGGCTGCCTTACAGGCTTTTTCAAAAGCCTCTTTTACCGTCGGAACTTCTTCACCCTGAAATCCCCGGGCCTTTCCCCATTCAAAAAGTTGCCGATACGGCAATGCCCTGGGTATGGATGCCTGTGTAAAAAAGTAATAGGCTTTCCCTGGCAACATGGGGGCTATTTGTGTAAGGTCTTTTCCCTGTACCACACCAAAGACAAAAAACAGTTTTCTATAAGATTCCTTAGCCAGTTGATCTTTCAGGTATTGCATTCCGTGGGCATTGTGTCCCGTATCGGCAATTACGGAAGGGCGCTCTCCCAGACGTTCCCACCTTCCGTGCAAACCGGTCATGGTTTCAAAACGTTCCAATCCCCCGGCGATAACCTCTGGTGTCAGCAGGGAGGCATATACCGGAGAGGCAGCGCGAAGTACGTCCAGGGCGCACAATGAAGTTCTCAGGTTTTTCTGCTGGTACAAAGTGTTTCCCTCAAGACAGTAATCTTCAAATGGCCTTTCAAAAGCCTTGTGCAATGGAGCTCCCAGATCGCGCGCTTTTTGGGCCAAAACAGGAAAGGCTTCAGGATCATACTCCCCTGCAACTAATGGGACTTCTTTTTTTATTATGCCTGCTTTTTCTCCTGCTATTTTTTCAATGGTGTCTCCCAACAGATCGCAATGGTCCAGACTGATATTGGTGATAACTGAAAGCAAAACAGATCTTTCTGTAAGGATGTTGGTGGAATCCAACCGTCCTCCCAAGCCGGTTTCAATGACGGCAATATCTGTTTTACTATCTGCAAAATACCGGTACGCCATAGCTGTAGTCATATCAAAAAAAGAAGGAAGTTCTTCTTTAAGATTGTCCATCCGTTCGGTTTTGAACCGTTCAATGAAGGATACAACATCTTCCCCGGGGATCATTTGCCCGTTGACTTTAATGCGTTCGCGAAAATCCAGCAAGTGGGGAGAAGTATACAATCCCGTTCGGAGTCCGGCCTGTTGTAATACAGAAGCCAGCATATGCGCCACCGACCCTTTTCCGTTTGTACCGGCTATGTGTATGCACGGGTATTTTTCCTGTGGGTTGTCCAACCAGTTAACCAGGGACAACATCCTGTGCGGATAAGGTTTATACCCTTCAATCCCGATTTTTTGATATTGGGGAAAATGAGATATCAGAAAAGATACGGCTTGCCTGTAGTCCATAACGGTGCGAATTTAGACAAAAATTTTGCTATCTTTAAAGATTAAAAATCTTAGAACATGTCAAACATTCCCAAAATTTTCGTATTGGACACCAATGTGCTTCTGCACGACCACAAAGCACTTAGTAATTTCCAGGAAAACGATATTGTTATTCCCATTATCGTACTGGAAGAACTGGACAAATTTAAAAAAGGAAACGACCAGATCAATTTCAATGCCCGGGAATTCGCCCGGGAACTGGATAAAATCCTGGGTGATAAAATGCTGAACGGCTGGATCGGTATGGGTCCCGGCAGAGGCCGTCTGAAAGTGGAACTGGGACATCCTTTCCCTGAAGTAATGGAGGACTCTTTCTATGAAGATACACCGGACCACCGGATCCTGGTAGTTGCCCAGTATATGAAAGAGAACAACCCGGACAGACGGGTTATTCTCATAACCAAAGACGTAAACTTGCGCATTAAAGCCAAAGCCCTGAGCATAGAAGCACAGGATTACATGAACGATAAGGTGCGGGACGAAAGCATCGTAAGCCTATCTAAAGGAGTGGTAAGAATGAACCGGGTAACGCCCCAGACCATGGCAAAATTGTACCAGACAACAGACGGTTTGAGTGCTAAAGACATAAGACTGAAAGGAGCGCACAACAACCAGTATTATATATTAAAGAATAAAGACGGCTCCGCCCTGGCCCGTTACGAAGCCGCAAAAAAACGTCTTGTACCGGTTCCCAACCACCGGGCTTACGGCATTACCCCCCGTAACCAGGAACAGAATTTTGCCCTGGACGCCCTGTTGAATCCTGCTGTGAGCCTTGTTTCTCTAACAGGAATCGCAGGTACCGGTAAAACGCTGTTGGCCCTGGCTGCTGCCCTTGCCCAGGAAGACGATTATGACCAGATCCTGCTTTCACGCCCGGTGATTCCCCTGAAAAACCAGGAAATGGGATTTCTCCCGGGTGATATCAAAGAAAAACTGGCTCCCTATATGCTGCCCCTGATGGACAATTTGAGCGTGATCAAAGGCAGTGTAAAAGAAAACAGCCGGGATCACTTGCGTATAGAAGAAATGCTCAAAACAGAAAAACTATTGATATCTCCCCTGGCCTATATCCGCGGAAGAAGTCTCTCTAAAGTGTTTTTTATTGTAGACGAATCCCAGAACCTGACACCCCATGAAGTCAAGACCATCATTACCCGGGCCGGGGAAGGCAGCAAGCTTGTATTTACAGGTGATATCCATCAAATTGACCAGCCATACCTGGACATGCATTCAAATGGACTTACATACCTGACAGACAAAATGTTAGGACAAGATCTTTTTGCTCATGTCAACCTGGTTAAAGGAGAAAGGAGCCGCCTTGCAGAGGTCGCAGGCAATATATTGTAACTTTTTTATAATTTTGCAGCCCAATACAAGATATTTATCTCTAATCTAATCTTATACAATTTTTTATGTCAGAAATCAAACGAGTTTACAGCTTTGGCGGGAAAACTGCCGATGGTGACGGTTCTATGAAAAATTTGTTGGGTGGCAAAGGTGCTAACCTGGCGGAAATGTGCCTCCTGGGAATTCCGGTTCCCGCAGGCTTTACCATAACTACGGAATGTTGCACCGAATATTATGCACTTGGATGCAACTACCCGAAGGGATTGGCCAAAGAAGTGGCCGACGCCCTGAAAAAAACGGAAGTTATCATGGGAACACGTTTTGGTGATCCCGAGAACCCTCTCCTGGTATCTTGCCGTTCGGGCGCCAGAAGCTCCATGCCCGGTATGATGGAAACCGTTCTTAATATTGGTCTGTGCTCTGCTACGATTCCCGGACTCATCAAAAAAACCGGCAACCCCCGGTTTGTTTACGATGCCTACCGCCGGTTGATCATGATGTACTCAGACGTGGTAATGGAAAAAGCCGAAGGCATTGAACCTTCCGAAGGACAAGGCATTCGAGTACAGTTGGACGGCCTGCTGCATCAGATGAAAGTGGAAAAAGGCTATAAAAGCGACACTGAACTTTCCGAAGAAGACCTGATGACTCTGTGCGATATGTTCAAGAAAAGAGTAGTTCATGTCCTTGGGAAACCATTCCCCGACGATGCTATGGAACAGCTCTGGGGCGGGATCGGTGCCGTATTTAAATCATGGAACGGAAAACGCGCCATATCATACCGCCGTATTGAAGGCATTCCAGACGAATGGGGTACTGCCGTTACCGTGCAATCCATGGTATTCGGGAACATGGGAGACAATTCCGCTACAGGAGTCGCTTTTTCCAGGAACCCGGCTACAGGAGAAGCCAAATTTTACGGTGAATGGCTGGTAAATGCCCAGGGTGAAGACGTGGTTGCAGGTATCCGCACACCGAACCCGTTGAATGAATCCACCAAGAACGATCAAAACAAACACCTGCATTCCCTGGAGATCTCCATGCCCAAGGTTTACGGTGAGCTCAACCAGATCCAGAAAAACCTGGAAGCCCACTTCCGCGATATGCAGGACATAGAGTTTACCATTCAGGATGGCCGTCTTTGGATGCTTCAGTGCCGGGTGGGAAAACGCACCGGTGTAGCCGCCCTGAACATGGCCATGGATATGTTGCTGGAAGGTCTCATAGACCGCAAGACAGCTGTTATGAGAGTGGCTCCTTCACAATTGGATGAACTCCTTCACCCGATCCTGGATCCTGCGTCCGAAAAAGCAGCTGAAGTGGTTGCCAAGGGATTACCTGCCGGACCTGGCGGAGCTGTTGGTCAAATAGTCTTTACCGCAGAAGATGCCGTTAAATGGAACAAGGAAGGCAAAAAAGTCATTCTTGTCAGGGAAGAAACAAACCCCGAAGATGTTGAAGGAATGCGTGCCGCCGACGGCCTTTTGACCGCTCGCGGGGGAATGACTTCACACGCTGCCCTGGTTGCACGCGGATGGGGAAAATGTGCCATCGTAGGTTGCGAGGCTGTACATATTGACCTTTCAAAACGCATACTGACCATTAACGGCAAACAATACCGGGAAGGTTCTGTTTTCAGTCTGAACGGAACACGCGGATTTGTATACGACAAAGCGATTGATACAATGGACGCCTCGGAAAATCCACGTTTCCAGGAGTTTATGAAAATGGTGGACTCTTTCCGCACAATGGGTGTCCGCACAAACGCGGACACACCCGAAGATGCCCGGATGGCACTGAATTTTGGTGCCGAAGGTATTGGACTTTTCCGCATTGAACACATGTTTTACGGCTTGAATTCAGAAGCTCCCCTTGGGAAACTCCGGAAAATGATTTTGTCCAACAACGTAGGAGAAAGAAAACTGGCATTGCACGAACTGGCTCCTTATGTAAAAAATGCAGCGAAAGAAACCCTACGGGTAATGGACGGACTGCCATTGACTTTCCGTCTACTGGATCCGCCCCTCCACGAGTTTGTACCCCAAACTGCCGACAAACAAAAAGAACTGGCCAAGGAACTGGATATTACCGTGGAAGAGATCATCAAACGCGGCGAACTCCTGCACGAGGTAAATCCAATGATGGGTCACCGTGGTGTACGTCTGGGTGTTTCCTATCCCGAGATCTCTGAGATGCAGTTCCGTGCCATTTTTACAGCAACTGCTGAGTTGATCAAGGAAGGACACAATCCCAAACCCGAGATTATGATTCCGGTAACTGTCACCGTTAAGGAACTGGATGATCAGAAAGTAATCGCCGACCGCGTACACAAAGAAGTCCAGGATCAGTTCGGGATCACATTTGATTACCTGTACGGCACCATGATAGAGATCCCCAGGGCTACACTGGTTGCAGAAGACATGGCCAAAACGGCACAATTCTTCTCCTTCGGGACAAACGACCTGACTCAGATGACATTCGGATTCTCCAGGGACGACATTGGCTCATTCATGGGCGAATACATCCATAAAAAAATCCTGCCCTTTGATCCGTTCCAGCACATTGATGAAAAATCGGTGGGAAAACTGATTGAAACTGCGATTACCGGAGGCCGTGCCACAAATCCCAAAATCAAACTCGGCATATGCGGGGAACACGGAGGCGATCCGCAGTCTGTCAAATTCTGCTATGAAATGGGACTTACCTACGTTTCCTGCTCGCCTTTCAGGGTTCCCATAGCACGTCTGGCCGCTGCCCAGGCCGCTATCCAGGCAAGCAAATAAGTGTGCGTGGCACATTTGATTCTTTCACTTGATAACCAAGTGTTTATAAAAAAGGCTCCCCACCGGGAGCCTTTTTGTTCTTTTTCCTATCTTTGTTATTATGAAAAACATACTTATCACAGGAGGCGCGGGTTTCATAGGAAGCCATACGGCTGTTGAACTGATTGGGGCGGGGTATGGTGTGATCGTAGCCGACAATCTTTCCAACTCAGATACTACTTGCCTTGAAGGCGTTGAAAAAATAACCGGGCAAAAGATCCCTTTCTATAAAGCGGATTGTTGCGAAAAAGAAGATCTTCGCAAAATCTTTGAGGAAAACCGTATAGACGGAGCTATTCACTTTGCGGCATTTAAGGCGGTGGGAGAAAGTGTGGAAAAACCGCTTATGTATTATCGAAACAACCTGTTATCGTTCATTACACTGCTGAAAGTGATGGTTGAGAACGGGGGCGGTGGCGTTGTTTTTTCTTCTTCGGCCACCGTATACGGGCAACCTGACAAATTGCCGGCAACGGAAGATACCCCTAGAAAACCGGCTGCCAGTCCATACGGAAACACCAAACAGGTCTGTGAAGACATCCTGCTGGATACCGTCAAGGCACATCCCTGTCTGAAGGGTATTATTCTCAGGTATTTCAATCCCATAGGCGCACACCCCTCGGCTCTCATCGGAGAATTGCCACGGGGCGTCCCCAACAACCTGATTCCGTTCATAACGCAAACAGCCGCCGGTCTGAGGGAGGAACTCAGGATCTTCGGGAACGATTACCCTACACCGGACGGCACGGCTCAGCGGGATTACATTGATATCGTTGATCTTGCCACTGCCCATGTCTCGGCATTTGAAAGAATGACCGCTCACAACCCGGACGGCTCCTGTGAGGTGTTCAACATCGGGACGGGCAAACCCCTTTCGGTTATGGAGCTGGTGGAAAGGTTCATGGCAGTAAACAAGGTTCCCCTGCGGTACAAGATCACCGGAAGGCGGGAAGGCGATGTGGAGGCCGTCTGGGCAGATACTTCCCTGGCCAACCGTGTGCTGGACTGGAAAGCTTCCCACACAGTGGAAGAAACACTCGCCAATGCCTGGGCCTGGGAGAAGAAACTGCGTGGAATAAAATAATTTTTCACCATGAAAAACAAACTGATACCGGATCGTTTCAAAGACCAGAAAACGGATAGTTCTCATGCCAAATGGGCCCTGTCACTGCAACGCGGGAGTGAATTCTTGCCACCCGATGAAAAACCGGACGATACACGGACCCAGTTTTACAGGGACTATTCCCGGATCCTGCATTGTACTTCCTACCGTCGCCTGAAACACAAGACCCAGGTTTTCTTTGCCACACAGAACGACCATATATGCACCCGTATGGAGCACGTAAACCACGTGGCTTCAATCAGTTACACCCTATCCAAATTCATGGGCCTGAATACCGAACTGACTCAGGCCATAGCCCTGGGACATGATCTGGGTCACAGTCCTTTCGGACATGAAGGGGAAACGCTCCTGTCCGAGATTATGAAACAATGGGACGGATCGTTCTGGCATGAAAAAAACGGGTTGTATACGGCAGACAAGATAGCCACTTTGCCCAATGCCTCCGGGATTCACAAAAACCTGCGTTTGACCTACGCTGTTCGGGACGGGATCATATCCCATTGCGGTGAAACCGATGAGAACGGGCTGTTCCCGCGGGATGAGGCTATAGATCTGGAACAGATAGAACGTCCAAATCAATACCGCCCATATACCTGGGAAGGTTGCGTTGTCAAACTATCGGATAAGATCGCATACCTTGGCAGGGATATTGAAGATGCCATTGAACTGAATCTTTTGGAGCCGGAACGTCTGGACGAGCTGAACAAATTAATGAAGAGCATTCCCGACTCGGAAGGTGTTGTTAACAATACGGCCTTAATAGAACTTTTCATCAAAGACTTGTGCAGTCACTCCTCTCCGGAAGAAGGTATGCATTTTTCTGCACCTTATTTTGAATTATTGGTTAAGGTTAAAGAATTCAATTACAAACACATATACTACCATCCCCGGTTGGTTTACTACCAGGAATATGCCCGGTGTATCATCCATACCATTTTTGATTTCCTTGACAAATATTACGGAAAAGACATGCTGCGAAAAATTACGGCAGACATGTCCAAATTTCCTGTTTTGTTAAGGTATTTCCGTGAATGGCTGATCAAATACAGTGGAACCGATCCGGATGAAAGGGAAAAGGCCGGGTTCAATAACGATATCATTTACGATATTACCGACCGGATCCAATACCGCCGTTCAATTATTGATTACATAGCGGGAATGACAGACAATTTTGCCATTCGTGTTTACCACGAGATCATTTCCTTTTAAAGACCGGACATCAATCCGGCAAACAGGATGGTTCCTGTACTCTGTTCCTTAATGAAATAGAGAAAAGGCCTGTCCACATGGAACGGTATGGTATGTCCCGGACCTGCAGATGTTATGTTAAACCCTACGGTAGTAACGGCAGCTGCTTCCGTCCCTTCTTCATCCACCTGGATAATGGCATTCTGCTTGAGCAAGGCAATGAACAAAGGGATGTCGCTGATATTGCTGAAATTCGCCTGGAAAGGATCAAAGGCCACGCCCATGCCCATCCGTGTCAGGACGGGGATCATGGTTTCTTTTGAATCGAATTCCACTTTAAAGCGGGGAATACGCAGGTTCAGTTCAGAGGTATAAAGACCGGATGTCCAGAGATCCCATTGTTCCGGGGTCAGTCCGGAAATCACATCCAGCACGGAAACACCGGGATCGGGCAGTACGATCACCATACTGTAAGCTTTGTTCCCGTAAGGGATTTCAGCTATTGCCACGTTTTGGCTTGTCGTATAAGGAAAATCATCTGTTTGTTCCATATAAGTGACCTCTCCGGTTGTACCTGAAAGGTTTGTGAACGAACCCTCCCAGCTGACTTTTTTATCAAAGGGCGATTCCCATTTCCCTTTGAAATACAAGGCATTGGTATAGATCAATCGCGCATCGGTATCAATCCGGTCAATCACTTTCTTGATCATATCATTGGTGTTGTCGGCACACCATTTATTGATGACAGAGGGCGTAGCCGGATCAGAAAAATCCAGATTTGTTACCGAAGCATCATAATAATGTTGCAGGGATTGAATGAAAGGCGTTTTAACCGGAAACGTTTCCTCTATCCACACGGCATTGGCAATCTTAAGGCTAACGGTATTGTCAACTTCTTTGAGGGCAGGCACCAGATGATGGTAAAAACCGTTCATTTCTTCCAGGGAATAGGGCTTAAAACCCAAAACTCCCTTCATGTCTTCCAGGGTGGTTCCCTGCGCCCCGTTGGTTACAGCCGATAAAGCCAGGGATGCGCTCAGGGGAGATATAAATACATTGTCACCGCCCATTTCCAGGCACATTTCCCTGAACAGATCAATAGCAAATTTATTGCCATCCTCCAGGATATCCTGCTGGACCTTGGTAAGGACAATATCTTTTCTTTCCACAGGAGAATCTGTACTCCACTTGCTACACGAAGAAGTAAAAGGTCCGGCAAGGACGGCAAAAATAAATAAACTTAATGCAGGTTTCATTGTCTTGGTTTTTAATACACTTTTTAAATGCATTGTCACCAGCAATACTGCTTGGCTGTTGAAAAGTTATAAAAAACCTTCCTTGCCGGTCCTTTTACGTGTAAAGGTTTACAATGGTGAAAAATCTTCTTTTCCGGCACCACAAAGCGGACATACCCAATCATCGGGAAGATCCTCAAAAGCAGTTCCCGGGGCTATGCCGTTATCAGGATCTCCTTCAGCAGGGTCATATACATACCCGCACAAATTGCATTCATACTTTTTCATAATCGTAAAATTTAAGTGTTAAGGATTTCTATAAATCGTACATGTAAAAGTAACACTTTTTTTATACTTTTGTTTCCCATGAATCATAAAAAACTTCTGGCGCTGGCTTTGCGAAAAGGAGGGGATTTTGCCGATCTCTATCTTGAACAAAGCCTGTTCCATGAAATTATATTGAGGGATGGAAAAGTCAATGCCGCCGGAACTAACACCGACGGGGGCCTTGGGATCCGTGTGGTCAAGGGACAGAATACCGGGTATGCCTATACAGAATCTTCTTTGGCATCGGACTTGGAAAAAGCGGCCAAAACTGCATCATATATAGCCAGCGGAAAGGTTGCTTCAACTGTTCCGGCCGCGATCACTACCCTGAATCTTCCCGACAGGTATCCCATCCTGACTCCTTGGGACAGTTTTTCTCCCCAGAAAAAAATGCCTTACCTCTATGAACTCAATGATTTGATCTTTGGTGCTGATAAACGTGTAAAAAAAGTAACAGCCCGCCTGGCCGATTCAACGTCACGGATAGAATATTTCAATTCCCTGGGCATACACTGTACCGACACCCGTCCCCTGGCCTCCCTGACGGTTTCCTGCATCATGGAAGAAAACGGCAGACGCGAAACCGCATCTGCTTCACGTTCTTTCAAAATGGGAGCTGAATTCCTTAACACAGATATTATAAGGGAACTTGCCCGCGAAGCAGTAACCCGTACCGCTTTTCTTTTCCTGGCCGGACAACCACAGGGCGGAGAAATGCCCGTAGTTATGTCTGCAGGCAGCTCCGGTATTTTATTGCACGAAGCCATAGGGCATGCTTTTGAAGCAGATTTTGTCAGAAAAAACACTTCCATTTTCTCGGACAAGATGGGAAAACGCATTTGCCGACAGGGCATTTCCGTCGTAGATGACGGCACCATCCCGGGCAACCGGGGTGCATTGAACGTAGACGATGAAGGCGTTCCCGCACAAAAAACCTATATGGTTACCGACGGGATCCTGACCTCTTTCCTGCACGACAGGATCTCGGCCCGGTATTTCAATGTAAGGCCCACAGGAAACGGCCGGAGGGAATCCTTCAGGCATATGCCGTTGCCCAGGATGCGTGCCACATATATGGAAAACGGCACGGATTCAGCGGAGGCTCTTATTGCCTCGGTGAAAAAAGGATTGTACGTTGATACATTCAGTAACGGACAGGTACAAATAGGAGCCGGAGATTTTACGTTTTATGTAAAAAGCGGGTTCCTGATTGAAAACGGGAAATTGACACAACCGGTAAAAGACACCAATATAATCGGCAACGGGCCCGGGGCCCTGGGAATGATCACGGGGGTGGGTAACGATTGCCTGATAGATAACGGGACCTGGACTTGCGGAAAAGAACAAAGTTGTGAAGTGTCCTGCGGCATGCCTTCTGTTCTTATAAGTTCATTAACAGTGGGAGGACGCTTATGAATGAAAAAGAGTGGTTAGAGCAAACCTGCAGGTATGCCCTGGAATCTTCGCTCAGAAAAGGAGCCGGGCAGGTTCGGGTTACTGCCGTCAGAGATGTTTCCAACGCGCTGACCGTACTGAATGATTCCCTGGAAAAGATCCAGAGTGCCGTTGAATCCTCACTGATGATAGGTTTTTTCACGGATGGCCGTTACGGATCCTGTTCTACCAACAGTACAGATCCGGCTCAAATAGATAAACTGATTGACCAGGCCCTTGCTTCTGTGCGTTTGCTGGCAACCGATCCCTGCCGTACCCTGGTGCCTGCCGCAATCAGGTATAACGGCCCCCCTTCACAGATGGCTCATCAAGGGGAGATCAGTACCGGGGAAAAAAAATCACTGCTATTTGAATGTACTGCAGGCGTATTAGGAAAAGATCCTTCCCTGATCAGTGTTACGGCGGATTATTCAGACTACAGACGCCGGGTCCAATTAATGGACTCCACCGGGTTAGACTGTACTTCAGAAGAAACGTGGTACAGCCTTTCTGCAGAATGCGCCGTAAAGGGTGATGGTGATACGAGACCTTCCGATTGGGAATATTCCGCAGGATTTCTTCCTGCTGCTGTCGGGTTGGGTTCAGGGGTACCTTCTGACTATGCCGTCCGCGCCCTTCATAGGGCACTGGCAAAACGCAATCCCGGGAAGATCAGATCCGGGAGGTATTCTGCAGTAGTGGAAAACAGGGTGGCCTCCACTTTGTTAGGACCTGTTATACAAGCGGTTTCAGGCAGCTCGCTGCAACAGCAAAACTCTTTCTTATTGGGCAAACTGGAGCAAACCGTTGCGTCCCAGGTCCTTACACTGATAGATGATCCGCACAGAAAAGGATATCCGGGATACCGTTTGTTTGATCCTGAAGGAATGGCTACTCTAAGGCGGACGGTAATCGAACGGGGAAAACTGAATACGTATTTTCTAAATACTTACTACGCGAACAAATTGAAAATGCAGCCCACCATATCATCCCCCTCCCTGCTTACGATGCCCGGCGGCAAAGGTAATGCCTTATCCCTTGCAGGTTCCATGAAAAATGGCATCTTTGTAACCGGATTTAACGGGGGAAACTGCAATACGGCAACCGGCGATTTTTCTTACGGAATTGAAGGATTCCGTGTTGAGAACGGTCAGATTACCAGTCCCATAAACGAAATGGTTATGACGGGTAACATGTTGGATCTGTGGAAGAAACTTGTTGCTACCGGAGACGATGCCCTGAAAACAACAGCCTGGCAAATCCCTTCCCTGTTGTTTGAAAATATTGAGTTCGCAGGACTCTAAAAGATTTCTATGAAAAAACCAAGCCTGTTCGTAAGCCTAATACCTGTTATCCTACTTGTAATAATCATTTTTACTTGTGTCCGCCTGTTCGGGGATGAAGTTACGGCCGGTCCTTCCCAATTCACATTGCTGCTGGTGACGATCATCGCCTTTGCCATAGCCAGGTTCAAATACCACCTGACATGGGAAAAAGCCGAAGGAGCCATGATCTCCCACCTGAAAAACACCTACCCTTCCATCCTGATCCTGATAGCTATAGGAGCACTTACCGGAAGCTGGATGAGCAGCGGTATCATTCCTTCAATGATATTTTACGGACTTAAGATCATTCATCCGGTTATCTTTTTGCCTTTATGCTTTGTGATCAGCGGCATCATTTCTCTGGTTACGGGAAGTTCCTGGAGCACGGTTGGAACTTTCGGGGTAGCCCTGCTGGGAGCCGGACAAATGATTGGCATGCCCACTCCCTGGCTGGCAGGGGCTATCATATCAGGCGCCTATTTTGGTGACAAAATGTCACCTCTTTCGGACACAACCAACCTGGCTGCTTCTTTTTGCGGTGTACCTCTTTTTACACATATAAAATACATGCTGATCAATACAGTGCCTGTTTTTTTGATCTGCCTGGTGATCTATTCCATCGCCGGGTTCCGGATCCCGACTCAAAATACTATAGACATCCAGGAACAATTGACCGCCCTGCAAAACACATTTAACATATCGGGCTGGCTACTGCTTATACCGTTGATAACCATTGTTTTGGTTATCAAAAAGGTGCCTCCTTTCATTACCTTGTTCCTGTCGGCCATTGCCGGAGCCCTGGCTGCGATATTCTTTCAACCGCAGATTTGCGGGGAAATTGCTTCCAACCGTCTGTCTGCAGCGATAATCATGATCAGCACCCACGTAAATATTGAAACGGGCAATGAAATTTTGAACAATCTGACCTCAACACGTGGAATGGCAGGTATGATGAACACAGTTTGGCTCATTTTATGTGTTATAGGTTTTGCAGGAATTATGACCGCCTCAGGAATGATCGGTGTCATAACCGGGAACTTATTAAAGCTGATGCGTAACACGCTTTCCACTATAGGATCCACACTGGGGACATGCATTTTCTTCAATATGACACTGGGAGATCAGTATATGGCCATAATTTTGCCGGGAAGCATGTTTTCCGAGAGTTACAAGAAACAAAAATTTGCTCCGGAAGTATTATCCCGGACAATAGAAGAATCGGCAACGGTCACTTCGGTCCTCATCCCCTGGAATACCTGTGCTGTGGCACAATCGACCGTTTTGAACGTGGCGACAATGACGTACCTGCCCTATTGCTTCTTCAACCTGATCACTCCGGTATTCTCGTTGTTTGCTGCTGCAGTAGGCTATAAAATTAGAAAATTAACCAACTAAATTTTGATACAAATTATGACAATTTCTGAAGAAAAAGTAGTTTCATTGTCTTACACATTGGTAGTAGATGGAGATGTTATTGAAACAGTAAATGAAGAAAAACCCATGAAATTCATATACGGCCTGGGGTATCTGCTTCCGGCCTTTGAAGAAAAAATACAGGGAAAAAAGGTGGGAGATGACTTTGATTTCAAACTGAGTGCCGCCCAGGGATACGGAGAAGTAGATCCAAATGCTGTCGTTGAGCTTTCCAAAGACATTTTTAAAGTTGACGGCAAAATAGAAGACGGCCTGCTTGTCAAAGACAAAGTTCTGCCTATGCAGGATTCACAGGGAAACCGCTTAAACGGTGTGATAGAAGAGATCGGGGAAGACTCCGTAAAGATGAACTTCAATCATCCGCTTGCCGGCTGTGAATTGAATTTTAAAGGAAAAGTGGTAGACATACGCGAGGCTACGGAAAAAGAACTCACCGAAGGCCTGTACGGAGAACGCGCCGCTTCCTCATGCGGTGGAAGCTGTAGCGGTTGCAGCGGTTGCAGCTAGAAAATTTACGAAAGAAAGATCATTCCCCGGGCATGAGACTGCTTCTTGTGACCGGGGCAATGTCCAGTCCGGATATTTTCCCTTCCAGCCATTTGTAATAGCCCGTGATGGCGATCATGGCTGCATTGTCGGTAGTAAAGCGTAAAGGCGGAATGAACACATTCCACCTTCTTTTTTTTGATTCCAGTATCATCCTGTCCCTTAGTCCGCTATTGGCAGAAACACCCCCGGCTAAAGCCACCCGGTTTATTCCTGTTTGTTTTACTGCCAGGATCACTTTTTCCATAAGAATGTCTACCAGTGTTTTTTGAAGTCCCGCCGCAAGGTGGGTCTTATTCTCTTCAATAAACCGGTCATCCCCTGTCATTTGGTCACGAAGAAAATAGAGAAATGAGGTTTTTACACCACTAAAGCTGAAATCAAGATCCCTGATCCTCGGTTTTGCAAAAGCATATTTTTCAGGATTCCCCTGACACGCCAATCTGTCTATATGAGGACCTCCGGGATATTCCAGTCCCAGCAACTTGGCTCCTTTGTCAAAAGCCTCGCCCACCGCATCATCAATAGTCTGTCCTAAAATTTCATACGCCAGGGGAGATTTGACTTTTAAGATCTGTGTGTGACCACCGGAAACCAGCAAACAAAGAAAAGGAAATTCCGGTTTGCTGCCCGAAGCCGGCACAGTGCTTTTTCCGTCATCGGATAAAACGTCAATGAAATGACTCAGTACGTGTCCCGTCAGGTGATTCACTTCTATCAAGGGAATTCCGGCGGCAACAGACAATCCTTTGGCAAATGAAGTCCCCACCAGAAGTGACCCCAACAAACCCGGACCCCGCGTAAAAGCGATCGCGTTGATATCAGACATACCTACACCGGCTATATCCAGGGCCTGGCTGACCACCGGTACAATATTCTGTTGATGAGCCCTGCTGGCCAACTCGGGGACCACACCACCGTATTTTTTATGTACCTCCTGCGAGGCCATCACATTAGACAGTAATAGCGTATCCTCCAATACGGCTGCGGAAGTGTCATCACAAGAAGATTCTATCCCTAAAATATAAGCCATTTTCCTGTTGTTTGCAGCTGCAAATGTGGGCATTTTTTTTTGTAACTTTGTTAGTTTAGCAATCAACATGAGGACGTTCCGGAACATACTGCGCACGTTGCTTTTTATCATAGTCATAACAATGGCGGGGGTATCCATTGCCATACAGATCCCATCTGTACAAAGCCGGCTTGCCTCCAGGGCAGCCCAATGGCTATCCGGAAAAACCGGGGCGCAGGTTTCCATTGGCGAAGTAAATTTTCTTTTATTCAACAAATTGTTGGTTAACGACCTGCTGATTAAAACCACTTCCTTGGATACGTTACTGCATACAAAAAAACTATCCGTCAGCCTGTCCGGGTTCAATCCCCTCAGGAAACGAATAGCTTTTAGAAATATTCTCCTTTCTGATGGATCCTTCCATTTGATCATGCAAAACAATTCAACCAACATAGAAAGCATGTTTCCCCCCTCGTCAAAAGAGGATACCGTCAGCAAACCGTTTGACTGGGAATTTACCGCCGCGTCTGTAGACCTGGAACACTTTGCCTATCATATGACAGACAGGGACAGCGGCCCCTCACACAACAATCCCGAAAGCATTGACTTCATGGATATGCATATCAGGGATATCGATATCAACATACGTAATGCCCGTTTTAGCAATGGTTTGTTGGAAGCCAGGCTGGATAATCTCAACGGCAGGGAAAGATCAGGTTACCTGATACGGCACCTGGAAGGCGACGTCAGCGTTGACAACCGGGAAGCCCGGGTGGAGAACCTGGTGATCCGGGATAATTTCTCTCACATAAAAGCCCATTATTTCCTGATGCACTACGGGAATGTCGAAAATCTTGCCGACTATATAAACCGGGTGGTCATGGAACTTGACATGGATGATGCGTTCCTCTCTTTCAAGACCATTCGTTATTACGCCTGGACATTGCCGGAGTATTTTACCCTTCCCTTACGGGCCACCGGCAAAGTCACCGGAACTGTAAGCAACCTGAGTGCCGATAAGCTGGACGTACGTTCTCCGTCCGGCAAAACCCGGGTCCTGTGCGGCTTTAAACTAAGGGGGCTGCCGGAAGTTGAAGAAAGTACTTTGCAGGTAGATATTGAAAAGATCGATTCAGATATTGGTGATCTGAACGACGTTTTGTATTCCATTGCCCGGGTAGATCTGAAATTCCTGGAAGAAAATGCCGGAAGCCGTACGCCTTTCCGGTTCCGGGGACGTCTTGCCGGACTGCTGACGGATTTTGTGGTAGACGGGGATCTTCAGGGTGATTTCGGGGATCTTTCCCTGGATATTGTAATAAACAACAATGCCTATCCGGACGGTGTGCTCTTATCCGGTCTCATTCGTACAGAAGACCTGGACCTGGGGCGTTTCACAGGAGTTCCGGGTCTGGAGGAATGTTCTCTCTATACAAGGACCAGTGCAGCTTTCAGAGAAGGCGGCATACGTGACCTGTATGTATTGATAGATACCCTGTCTGTTTCCAGCCTTGATTTCAACGATTACACATTCAGGGATTTCAAGATGATGGGGGAATTACGCAACGGGATCTTTGACGGAAGGATGAGTGCCTCGGATCCAAACCTTCATTTTCTGTTCCAGGGACGGGCGGATCTGACCCGTTCGGCAGGAACTTCAGCCAATTTTTTTGCAAACATTGCTTATGCGGACCTGAACCGTCTGAATCTTTATAAAAGCGATTCCATGGCGGTATTGAGCGGATTGGTCCGTGCCGATTTTTCTCATCTCAATACAATGGGCGACATAGAAGGCACCATACAGGCTACCGGTTTGTCTTTCATTAATTCCAGGGGCACTCATAACCTGGACTCTTTTTACCTGGACAGTGAACGAACCGCAGACTCCACGGCTTTCAGGCTCACCCTGGAATCGGATGCCCTGGCAGCCGACTATTCCGGCAGTGAAGGATTTATGAGTTTTCTCTCACGTATAGCATCCAGAAATCTTTTCCGTTATTTGCCGGCCTGGTTTACTTCATATACGGATGAAGGCCCGGTTCCGGACTTTGATAACCCGGCTTCCCTACAAATGACAGTCAGAAACAGTGTCTTTTTTGAAGAATTGCTCTTGCCCGGCCTGTATATTTCCCCCGGGACCTCCATTTCCCTGCAAGACCGGGGAAAAGACAGCGTTCGTGCGTTGATCCGTTCCGACAGAATAGGGTACCTCCGCCACAACCTGAGCCACTTGAATTTTCTTGCCGAGGCAGGGGCGCGGGACTTGCAGGTTGAAGTGGAATGCGGGGACCTTACCCTGGGACCGGCCAAGGCAGATACGGTTTCCATAGCAGCCGCTGCAGGCGGAGACCGGATATTCCTGGACCTGCACTACAACCGCAATGACGGAAAGACAAATTATGCGCATTTGGAGTCGGCACTTCATTTTTCCCGGGATCATTCACTCCAACACCCCCTGATCACGGCCGTACTTTCTTCAGATACGATCCACATCAACGGGAAGAACTGGAAACTCCATTCAGACAGCATCCTGATAGCACAGCGGAACCTGGTGCTGAACAATGTGATCCTGGAACACGAAGGCAACAATGCACAAAAAGAATCTTTGAGCATAAACGGCTCCCTTTCCGGATCTGCGGGCGATACGCTTAGCGTGGAACTCTCACGTTTTGATGCAGGCATGTTCAATACCCTGATGCCGGCGGAATATCCCTTTACTTTCCGGGGTTCGTTTACAGGAACCGGTTATGTGACAGATTTTTACGGAAACAGTCATTTTTTTGCCGATATCCAGGGAAATGACCTGTTTATAAACGACACGCTGGCGGGCAACCTGCGGTTGATGAGCTCCTGGGACAAGCAGGCTGCACACCTCAAGCTCGGGGCCAGTACCACCCTGCCCGGGGGACAAAGGCCGCTGCTGGCAACCGGTTCCTACACTCCCTCCACAAAACACGTGGATATGAACGTTTCTTTCCGTGATTTTGAAGCAGCCCTTGTAGCTCCATTTCTTACCGGACTTGTGTCGGACGTACACGGAAATATCTCGGGAGATATGTCGCTGACAGGAACGCTTCCGGATCTGGACCTGACCAGCGACAACACCACCGTTGACGACCTGGCTTTCACAATAGATTATACACGTGTACCCTATTCCATATCCGGACCTGTGCATTTGACCCCCGGCGGACTGTCACTTCCAAAAGACACCCTGCGGGATTCATACGGCCATTATGCCATTGTGCAAGGCGGATTGCAGTATAAACATTTCAGGGACATTAAGGCCAATCTGGATTTGAATTTCGTTAACCTGCATGGTCTCAACCTGGGAGAAAAAGACAACGATATTTTTTACGGGCAGGCTTTTGCCACCGGCAGCCTGTTATTGAAAGGCCCCCTGGATGACATCCTGTTGGATCTTTCCATAAGGCCGGAACCGAACACCTCCATACACATACCTCTTTCTTCTGCATCGGAAGCCAAACAAACCGACCTACTGACCTTTGTACAACCCGATAACAGTTATACCGGAAGGGATCCGTATATTTTGGCCGCACTGGAAGAAAAAAACAATAAAGCTAATAATTCCCGGTTTACGTTCAATATGAAGACGGAACTGACACCCGACGCAGAGATACTGCTGGAAATCAACAAAATGACGGGGGATGTCATATCGGCCCGGGGAACCGGTGCTATCAACCTGGGAGTAGATCCCAGGGACGATTCGTTTTCCATACTGGGAGATTGTACCGTGGAAAGCGGGAATTACCTTTTTGGTCTCCAGGGGATCATTTCCAAACGTTTCCAGATAGTTCCCGGGGGAACCATATCATTCAACGGAGACGTAGAGAATACACAATTGAACCTCACAGCTTCCTATAAGACAAAAGCCTCGCTGAATACATTACTTGCCGATACCACCATGGTAAGCAACCGAAGGGATGTAGACTGCCAGATCCTGATGTCCGGAAACCTGATGAATCCCACGTTGGGTTTTAATATTGAGATTGAAGATATAGATCCCATGACCAGGGCGCGTGTTGAAAGTGCTTTGTCTACGGATGACAAAATGATGCGACAGTTTGTTACCTTGCTCATTTCCAGCAGCTTTATGCCCGAACAGGAATCAGGGATCGTAAATAACTCCAATATTCTATATTCCAATGCCACCGAGATCTTATCCAATCAATTGAACAACATTTTCGCCCAGCTGAACATTCCCCTTGATGTGGGATTTAATTACCAGCCCGGTCAAAGCGGAGATGTTTTTGATGTGGCCATCTCCACCCAGCTCTTCAACAACCGCGTAGTGATCAACGGAAATATGGGCAACAATCCCTATACAAGCAACGAAAACGACCTGATAGGCAATGTTGACATTGAACTGAAACTGGATGAAAAAGGGAAATTCAGGCTGAAGGCTTTCAGTCACGCAGCCGATCAATACTCCAATTACCTGGATAACACACAACGTAATGGGGCGGGATTCGTTTACCAGGAAGAATTCAATACTTTCGGCCAATTATGGCGCCGGTGGTGGAAATTACCGTAAAACAGCCCCCGTTTCGCGGGTGAACGCTTCCATCATACGGTTGATCAGTTGTTCCACGTAGATATCTGTCAATGTTTTTTCCGGATCCCGGAATACAAAACTCAATGCGTATTGTTTTTTTCCTTCCGGTATACCTTTCCCGGTATATACATCAAACAGGCTGACTTTTTTCAGGAGGCGTTTTTCCGTTTTAAATGCAATGGCGTGCAGTTTATCGTAAGTTACATTATTGTCTACCACAAGTGCCAGGTCCCTGTGAACTTCCGGGAACCGTGGTAAATCAGTAAAACGGGCTTTGTTGTTGCGAACCATGTTAAAGAACAGATCCCAGTCTATCTCTGCGGCAAATACTTTCTGTTTAATATCAAGCACGGAAAGGCAGGCACCAGACACTTCTCCCAGATCGGCCAAAACTTTATTCTTTACCCGGTAACGGATCCCTTCTTCAAAAAGATCGGCAGGTGTATGGGTGCATTCCAGATGGTTCAGGTCCAAGCCGAACATACGCGCAAGGTCTTCCACGTAAGCTTTCAGCAAGAAAAAATCGGACGGCCGGGAAGGAGTATGCCAATTTTGAGGTTTGTCATTCCCAGTAACAAAAATCGCCAGGCGCCGGCTTTCGCGGTATCCTGTCAATGATTCTCCCGGGCCGGTCAGTTGATACACATTTCCCTGTTCAAAGAAACGGAGGTCGTACTGTTGCCTGTTATTGTTGTATGCAATGGCTTCCAGTCCACCCCAAAGAAGGGTCTGTCTCATTGCGTTCAGATCACTGCTTAGCGGATTCAGGATCATCACCGAAGATCGGGCAGGATATGTCTGCAGTTTCTCGTAATACGCAGCCCGTGTAAGTGAATTGCACATAATTTCACGAAATCCCACAGAGGCAAGACGGTCTGCTGTTTTTTCACGTACAAGATCAGGTTCAGGATTCTGAATTTCTCCCATGGAGGAACGAATCCTATCCGGCAGTTCAATATTATTGTAACCGTAAATCCGCAAGACATCTTCCACCACATCACATTCCCGCAGGACATCTACCCTGTAGGCAGGTATCCGGACAGTGACCAGGTCCGGTTCCTCCCGGACAATATCCATTTCCAGCGCTTGCAGTATCCTGTTTACCGTGGATCTCCCTATGTCTTTCCCCATCAGGGAAAACATTCTTTGGTAATTCAGATCTATCTCTGCCGGTTGAACAGGTTGCGGATACAGATCTGTCAGAGTCCCTTCAACACGGGCTCCGCATATTTCCTGCATAAGTAATACAGCACGTTTGAGTGCATACAAAGTGGCATTGGGGTCAGCTCCCCTTTCAAAACGAAAACTCGCATCTGTTTTTAATCCGTGACGGCGGGATGTTTTCCTTATAAATGTGGGATTGAAACAGGCAGACTCCAGGAATATGGAAGTCGTTTTTTCTGTCACACCGCTTTGCAATCCACCGAATACACCTCCTATACACATGGGTTTGGCAGCGTCACAGATCATCAGATCTTCCCCGTCCAGCGTTCTTTCAACCTGGTCCAGGGTAATAAAACGATCTCCTTTTTGGGCAAAACGTACTACAATCCGATCTCCTTTAATGGCATCCCGGTCAAAAGCATGAAGGGGCTGACCCGTTTCCAGCATAACATAATTGGTAATATCAACCAGGTTGTTAATAGGACGAATTCCTGCCAGTCGTAACCGGTCCTGCATCCAGGACGGAGAAGGTTCTACGGTAATGTGGCTGAGGGTTATGCCGCTATACCTGGGAGCTGCCACGGCTGCATCCAAAACAACCTGAACGCCTTTTCCGGAGGGATTTTCTTTGAAAGATTCCACACCGGGTTTATTCACCGTAATCTCTTTACCCTGCCCTGCATACCAGGCGGCCAGATCCCGGGCAACACCAATATGAGAAGCAGCGTCAATGCGATTGGGTGTCAGTCCAATTTCAAATACGGCGTAAGAAGGAAGACCCAGGAATTCTGCGGCCGGGATACCCACCGGAGTGTCATCAGGCAGGACCATGATCCCTTCGTGGGAAGTGCCTATCCCCAATTCATCCTCGGCACAAATCATTCCGTAAGACTCGGCCCCGCGTATTTTGCTTTTTTTGATCTTTACCTGATCCCCGCTTGTGAAGGTCAGGAGCGTTCCTACCGTTGCCATGAGCACTTTCTGCCCTGCTGCCACGTTCGGTGCCCCGCACACAACCTGAACAGGATCTCCCATGCCGGTGTCTACGGTTGTAAGGAATAAATGATCGGAACCGGGATGCGGATTGCAAGTGACTACTCGGGCAGTTACCACGCCATTGAGTCCGCCGGGAATTGATTCGGTGACTTCAAGGGATTCCACTTCCAGACCGATGTCGGTAAGCACCCGCGAGGTCTGTTCCGGATCCATATCCAGGGGGATATAATCTTTCAACCAATTGTACAGGATCTTCATACTATATGATTATTCAAATAATGTTGCCACAAATGCTTTTTTGTCAAATACCTGCAAATCCTCAATGCCTTCTCCCAATCCTATGAATTTGACCGGGACCTGTAACATGTCACTGATCCCAATAACGACGCCTCCTTTTGCCGTCCCGTCCAGTTTTGTAACGGCCAGAGCCGTAACATCCGTCGCCCTGGAAAATTCTTTCGCCTGTTGGTAGGCATTTTGTCCCGTTGATCCGTCCAATACCAACAATACTTCGTGAGGAACATCCGGTATCAGTTTCTGCAGTACTTTACGGATCTTGGACAATTCATTCATCAGGTTGACTTTATTGTGCAGCCGGCCTGCTGTATCTATCAGAAGTACATCCATTTGACGGGCTATGGCCGCAGACAGGGAATCGTAGGCCACGGCGGCAGGGTCACTGCCCATGGTCTGTTTTATGATGGGAACCCCGGCCCGCTCACTCCAAATGGTCAATTGTTCAACGGCAGCGGCTCGGAATGTATCGGCAGCACCCAGCATTACTTTCTTCCCCTCGGCTTTCAGAAGGGAAGCCAGTTTCCCTATGGTTGTGGTCTTCCCCACTCCGTTTACACCCACAACCAGGATTACAAAAGGCTTTTTGGAAAAATCAAAGGGGATCAAATCTTTGCCCGGGGAGTTCTCCAGTAACAGGGCTTCAACCTCTTCCCTCAATAACCGGTTCAGTTCCTCTGTATTGACATATTTATCGCGACGGACACGTTCCTGGATCCTGTCAATGATCTTTAGCGTAGTGTCCACACCCACATCCGAAGCAATGAGCGCTTCTTCCAGATCGTCCAGGACCCTTTCGTCCACGCGTGAACGGCCCATAACCGCCCTGGAAAGACGGCTGAACAATCCTCTTTTTGTTTTTTCAAGTCCTTTATTCAGAATATCATCGTGCATAAGAGTGCAAATATAAGAAAAAGCGGGGTGCTACGCCGCTGCTTCGGCTGATGCGTTTGCTGCGTTAGCTTGTGCAAATATAAGAAAAAGCGGGGTGCTACGGGTAACAAATGGCCGGCTAAAAAATCATTCTTTGAATAATTAACAAAAACCTCATTATATGTGGATCAATAACATGAATTCTGTTTGCTGCCACAGAAAAGCATCTGGAGATTTCTTGTATGCCGAGGCTCCCGCTCCTTTCTGTGGCAGCAACCTGGAAGTAGTCACAACCACATGCAAAAACAGGCTTATTTTCGGATGAGTTGCGGATAATCCCAAGTTTGCGGAAAATCCCAGGTTTGCGGAAAATCACAGGTTTGCGGAAAATCACAGTTCATCCAAAAAAAACTGCCTAAAACGTGGATGAATGCACGAAAGGGCTCCGGGGCAGATAGCTAGAAATCCCTGAAAACTGTTTACTTTTGTCCTCCAGTCAACCCTTGACAGGAATAAGACTTGGTAAGTAAACAAACCTCAGGTATAACACGCTGAAGTCAACAAATACCAGTTATAATTTATAAACCGAGTCAACTCTTCTAAGAGATAAGACATCCAGGTAGTCAACCAAAATCAGGAAACTACAAACTGCGAAAAAACTCAAGTTCCTCCACAAAAACAGGCTTATATGTGGACGAAAGGCGGAAATTCCCAAGTTCCTCCACAAAAAAAGGCCTATATGTGGACAAAAGGCGGAAATTCCCAAGTTCCTCCACAGAAACAGGCTTATATGTGGACGAAAGGCGGAAATTCCCAAGTTCCTCCACAGAAACAGGCCTATATGTGGACAAAAGGCGGAAATTCCCAAGTTCCTCCACAAAAACAGGCTTATATGTGGACGAAAGGCGGAAATTCCCAAGTTCCTCCACAGAAACAGGCCTATATGTGGACGAAAGGCGGAAATTCCCAAGTTCCTCCACAGAAACAGGCCTATA
>JAEAME010000086.1_pt1 | contig 132895 bp, 103 predicted proteins | sample 8958731 | NCBI WGS metagenome assembly JAEAME01 (sample SAMN16933194, study PRJNA681113) | bioreactor sludge metagenome | isolation source: anerobic bioreactor sludge (Control) | place: India:Bengaluru | collected 2018-10-24
GCGGTCAGGGAGCTCGAGAGGTGCTACCGGATGGGGGCCAGGGGGGTTGGCGAGCTGGGCGACAAAGGCAGGGGCATGTACTTCAGCCGGCCTGTCAAAGCGTGGGGAATGCATTGCGATGATCCACGGATGAAGCCACTCTATGAAAAATGTGCGGAACTCAACATGCCTGTGAACATTCACATCGCCGATCCTTACTGGATGTATCTGCCAATGGACCGTCACAACGACGGACTGATGAATGCAGCCCGCTGGCAGATCGATTCCACCCGCACAGGAACCCTCGGCTTTTACGCCCTGATCCGTACCCTGGAAAACGCGGTCAGGGATAATCCCGGAACCACCTTCATCGCCTGTCATTTTGCCAACTGCAACCACGACCTGGAAATCCTGGCGCGGATGCTCGACCGGTATCCGAACCTGTATGTCGACAATTCGGCCCGTTTTGCCCTTAGCGGTCCGATTCCCAGGTATATGCAGCAATTCTACCGCACCTACCGTGACCGGATCTTTTTCGGTACCGACAACGGACAAAGCCCTGAGATGTACCAGATCAGTTTCCGGATTCTGGAAAGCAGCGACGAGCATTTTTACTATCCGGGGTATCTTTACCACTGGCCTTACAGCGGACTGGCCCTTGACGACCGGGTTCTGAAATCGCTGTATTATAAGAATGCACGTAAAATATTGAATATTAAATGAGATTTCTGTTATTGGCCTTTCCTGCCGCCTTTGTCCTCTGCCTGTGTGTTCCGGCCGGAAGCCGGGGAGGGGCACCCCGGTCCTATTGCATTTCATGCAGGGGCGGCGACGATGCCAATCCTGGGACACGGGAGGCACCCTGGAGGAGTCTTGACAAATTGCATGCTTCCTGGGAACTGATCGGCCCGGGTGATTCGGTGCTTTTCAGGCGGGGCGATCTTTTTGCCCCCGGCAGAGTGGGTGAAAGGATCGGATTGATCACCATCCCCAACCGGAAAGCGGGAACGGCGGCCATGCCCATCGTCGTGGGTGCCTATGGCAATGGCGAACGACCGGTGATCAGCGGGGAAAACTGTATGGAATACCACCAGGCGCTTCGTACCGGGAGCCTGGCCCATATCGAGATCAGGGAGCTGGAATTCAGGGGCTATGTGGTTTTCCGGGCCGGTGATGACACGACCGCCGGGATCAGGAATCTCCGGTTGCACCGGCTGAAACTGCAGGGGGGGATTGATACCCTGAGCACTACCAAGATCCAGTTTTCCAATCCCTACGCCCCCTCCAGGGTTCCCCTGCCCAACCGGGCGGCCCCCATCGACAAGGTGGAGATAAGCTACTGTGAGTTTTTCGATACCGAAGGGGAGGATGCACTCAACATCGGTTCAGCAGGCGACAGTCTGTGGATCCACCACAACAGCTGGGTCAACATTTCGGAAGAGGCGCTCGATGTGGCCGGAGGCACCGGCCATCTGATCGAGTACAATTTTGTCTCAGGCTGCAGCGTCAACGGCTTCAAGTTCCACTCCCAGTTCAGCCGGCAGCATGGCATCACGGTGCGGGGAAACGTCATCACCCATGCGGGCTCTTCGGCCATGGCCCTGGTACTTCAGAACATTTCCGGTTCGAAGGTTTACAACAACACGGTCGTTTCGCCCTATAGTTGTTTTTTCGGGAATCGCGACCGGCTGCCTCCCGAAGCTTACTATTGTGATTTTACCGGCAACGAAGTGTTCAATAATATTTTCATCGGTGTGGTGCAGGTAGGCGGTGAGTGGATAGGCGCCGGTCCCGGGGCCGGGGCCTGGTACAGCGCCCCCGTACACAACCTGTTGAAGAACAATGTCTTTTCACATAATCTGTACTGGCATTTTCGCAGCGACTCCACGGTTTTCCGATTCTGGGAGGGGCACCCCTATCCGGATCCTGTGGCGGAGCTGAACCGTTCCCGGACGGTGAAATCGGGCGATCCCGGGAAATTTAACGCCGAATGGCCGCAACCTCCCGCCCTGTATGAACGGATGACCGATCCTCTGTTGATTGCTCCTTTCCGGAAAGAGGATGATACCCCTGTGAATTATATACCTGCGGCCGCTTCCCCGGCCCTTTTTTCCGGCAAATCCGTTCCGGAATATCCACGCGATTTCAGAGGAAACCCAATCCCGGCCGGTGGTCCCGTTTCAATCGGAGCTTTTCAGGAACCTTAATTTTCAGCCATGCGTTGGTCTCCCATTTTATTCATCAGTATGGCAGCCGGATTCCTGCTGTCCGCCCTTCCTGTTTCCTGCACGGCGGAAAAACCGGAAAGGGTTACCGTGGCCACCGTCGCAGGGGGCGCCGCCACCTTCGGCATCGATATCCGACAGGAACCACGACAGATTGCCGGACAGGTGATTCAGGAGTGGAAGGCCAAACTGAAACCCGTTTTTGTTTACAGCCCCGACCTTGTGGTACTGCCCGAGGCCTGCGACCTTCCCACCTTTAAATGGCCGCCGGAGAAGAAATTCAGTTATTACGCCGAAATGGGTGACCTGGTGCTTGGCTTCTTCAAAGAGGCCGCCCGGGAACAGCGATGTTACATGGGGTTGGGCACTTATATCAGGAAAGAAGACGGTCGGTGGTACGATTCGTTTGTACTGATTGACCGCAAAGGAGAAATTGCCGGTATTTACGACAAGAATTACCCCACTGTCGAGGAGATGGAGGAGGGATTTGTGCCTTCCGGTCAGCTGCCTGTGTTTGACTGCGACTTTGGAAGGGTGGCCGCCCTCATCTGTTATGATCTCAATTTTGATGAGCTGAGGCTTCGGACAGCTGCCCTGAAGCCGGATATCCTGCTGTTTTCCTCAATGTACCACGGGGGTGACTTTGTCCAGGACTACTGGGCCTATACCTGCCAGTCCTATTTTGTCAGTTCGCAGTTCAACTACAATGTCCCTTCCGAAATCCGGGATCCCGTTGGGAATGTGGTAGCCTCCACGACCAATTACACTGGTTATGCGGTGGCAACCATCACGCTGGATTATCAGCTGGTTCATGTGGGAGGGAACAAGGATAAGCTGGAAGCGCTCAAGGCTGCCTATGGCGACCGGGTTACCATTACCGATCCGGGCAACCTGGCGGTGGTTCTGGTCACCTCCCATCATCCCCGGTTGTCGGCCGGCGGGATGCTCTCCTCTTATGGCATTGAAACCTTCGGCTCGTTGCTGGAAAGGTCGCGAAACCGGCGGTTGGAAAGATTGGAATCCGGCACGCCTTGAAAGGATGCAGACCAGGAAGGCGTTGAAGGGATCGGGAAGCCGGAAGAGAGATTTTTACATAAAGACTTAGTATGTTAAATACAAATTCAGATTACAAGCTGGTTGCAAACGGCACGCTCTTCACTCCGGAGGAGCGGATTGAGGATGGTGCGGTTTTGATAGGAGGAGGCCGCATTTTGGAATTCGGCCACCGTGCGACGCTGGAGGTGCCTCCGGATGCGGAAGTGGTGGATGCGGGGGGGCACTTCATAGCCCCCGGCATGATCGACATCCATGTGAACGGGGCCATGGGGGCCGATGTCACCAATCCCGATTCGCGCACTTTTGATACGATGGGGGAATTTTTCGTGAAGCACGGTGTAACCTCCTATCTGGCCACCGTGATCACCAGTTCCCATACCAATATCCTGCGGGTGTTGTCGCTGGGTCGTGATGCCTTGCGGTCGGGGCGGTTTCCGGGAGCCGAGCTGTTGGGAATCCACATGGAAGGGCCTTACATCAGCCCCGGGCAAAGCGGCGCCCACCCGCATGAGTTCCTGGCACTTCCGGAACCGGAGCATTACCTGCCCTTTCTGGATTACGGCGATGTCTTGCGGAAGGTGACCCTGGCTCCGGAGCTGCCGGGGGCGGCCCGGCTGGTAAAGGCGCTGGCGGACAGAGGCATCGTAGCAGCTGCCGGCCATACCAACGGGATTTTTTCAGAGATGATCGAAGCCATCGATGCCGGGATTACGCATGCCACCCATTTCTTCTGCAATATGTCAAATTTCAGGAGGGAAAAGCTGAAAAGGGTAGCCGGCGCAGCTGAGACCCTGCTGTACGACGACCGGGTTTCGGGCGAACTGATCGGAGACGGATGGCATCTGGATGCCGCACTGATGAACCTGCTGGTAAAGGTGAAGGGAACCGGCAAGGTTGCCTTTGTCACCGATGCCATGCCCGCTGCCGGAATGCCCGACGGAAGGTACTTCCTGGGAAATGTGGAGGCGGTAGTGGAGCAGGGGATCGCCCGCCTTCCGGATTATTCGGCTTATGCAGGCAGCGTCACCACCCTCGATGTATGCCTGCGGAACGGTATCTCCTCCATGGGCCTTCCCTTCAGCCAAGCCCTGCGGATGACCACCCTGACACCTGCTGAAATCATCGGCGTAAGCGGAAGAAAAGGAAGCATTGCTAAAAACAAGGATGCCGACCTGGTTATCCTCAGCCACGACGGGCGAGTCGAGAAAACCATAGCCAGGGGGCAATTGCTCTTTTCGGCAGACGGGAAGAGATAAATTTTTCGGCCGATCCGGAAGGAGATGCAAGATAAAAGATAGAAAAAGAAAAACTGCAATACCATGGGAATACCGGTGCATTACGGGGAGAAAACGATTGATTTTGACATCCCTGCGGAGAACCTCTGCTTTAACTTGTGCAGGAACAGGATGGATCTGCCGTCTGACCAGTCCGCCGAAATAGTGCGGGCGCTTGAAAACCCGACGGGGACAGGCCGGCTGCAGAACATTGTCCCCCGGAACTCCTCCGTGGTCATCATGGCCGATGACCGGACACGGATGACTCCCCAGAAGCTGATTCTGCCGTTTGTTCTGGAGGAACTGAACCGGGCGGGTGTGTCCGACAGCAATATCCGGGTGGTTATTGCCCAGGGAACCCACCGTAACATGACATCCCGGGAGATCGTGGAGCGGTTTGGCGAAGAGGTGACCGGCCGGGTGGCCATAAGAAACCATGACTGTTCACGCGACCTGGTCGATATGGGGGTTACGGGGCGGGGCACCCGGATACTGGTGAACCGGGAGGTGATGGATGCGGACTTCCGTATAGCTGTCGGGGGTGTGTTGCCGCACCATCCCGCCGGATGGAGCGGGGGCGCCAAGATGCTCCTCCCCGGTGTGGCCGGCAGGGAGACGGTCATCGCCATGCACCTGCTGGGGGCGACCGAGTCGCAGCTGGGAAGAATCGACTCTCCCTGCAGGGAAGAGATGGAGGATTTTGCCAGAAAGGTGGGATTGCACTTTATTTTCAACGTCATCCTTGACGAAAACGGACGCATTGTCCGGGCGGCCGCAGGCCATTTCATCGATGCCCACCGGGAAATCGTCTCCTGGGCCCGAAAGGTCAACGGGGTTGCATTCCGGGAGAAGGCCGACATCACCATCAGCAGCTCCTATCCGTTTGACTACGACCTGACCCAGGCCGACAAAGGATTGTTTTCCGCTGCCCTGGCCACTAAAACGGGCGGGGAGATACTCCTGCTGTCGCCTTGTTATGAAGGGATTGCCCCCACCCACGGGCAGGAAATGAGCCGGCTGGCCCGGTATGATGATGCGACACTCTGGAAAATGCTCGAAGAAAATGTCATTGAAAACCGTTTTGCCGCCTGCGAATGCATGTACCTCAATTACATCAGACGCAATTTTAAAACCACCCTGACCATGGATCCCCTCCTTGCCAACCTCATGAATTTCTATTACCTGCCCGCCGCGGAGGTCCCCGCTTATGTTTCCCGGAAGCTGGAACTGCACAAAGGCCTCCGGATCGGCATTGTGAACAACAGCGGAGAGATTCTGCCCCTTCCGGAAGTGCATCAGGGCGGCGCGGTCAGCAGCTGAAATTCCGGCCGGTGCCTGTTTTTCCAATACCGGGATGGAAAGCCCGTTGAAATTATGATCCTTATATTTTAAAGATGGAAGTAAATATTTTCAGAAACGTTGAGTCCCTGGCCGCCGCCGCAGCGGATTTTACCGGCCGGAGAATCGGGGAGGCACTCCGGGAGCGCGGACATGCCAACATCCTGATGGCTACGGCAGCTTCGCAGCTGGCATTCATGAAATCGCTCCTTGCGCTTGACATCGACTGGGACAGGATCTCCGTTTTCCACCTTGATGAATACAAGGGGCTGACCAGCGATCACCCTGCGAGTTTCAGGAAAATCCTGCAGGACCATTTCCTCTCCTTTGTTCATCCGGGGGAGCTTTTTCTCATCCGGGGCGAGGCTGCCGACAGCAGTGCGGAAACAGGCCGCTACAGCCGGCTGCTGGCTGCCCATCCCATCGATGTCGCCTGCATCGGGATCGGAGAAAACGGACATATAGCCTTTAACGATCCGCATGTGGCCGATTTCGATGATCCGGCCATGGTCAAGGTGGTTGACCTGGATGAGGCATGCCGCAGGCAGCAGGTTTGGGAAGGCTGGTTCCCGGCCCTTTCCGATGTCCCTGCCGAAGCATACTCCCTCACCATCCCGGCCATCATGAAAAGCCGGTCGGTCAGCTGCGTGGTTCCGGGTCACCGGAAAGCGGAGGCCGTTTTCAATACCCTGACCGGTCCGCTGGATACGGCATGCCCCGCTTCCGTGCTCAGAACCCACTCCGACGCCATGCTTTTCCTCGATGCCGACTCGGCGGCGAAGCTCCGGGGTACCCCGTTTGATCTTCCCATACAATAAACAGGACATGAGAAAGGTTAGCAGCCGTTCAATTTTTCTCCTGGTCTCCATCCTGCTGATGATGGAAGCTGGCAGGTTTCCCGCTCCGGGTCCCTGGCAGCGCCTCTCCTCGGCCGATGGCTCCATTCCGCTTTTGCAGACCGGGACGCAACAAACCGCCACGGTGATTCTCGATGCCGACAAGGATGGGATTGCAGAGTTTGTCATTGCTGAAAGAACCGCCAGTCCGGCAGTGGTTCTCTACAAACTGGAAAAGGGAGCCTGGCTGCCCTACCGGATAGAGAACGGCAAAATGAACATCGAAGCGGGAGGTACTGCCTGGGATATTGACGGGGACGGCGATCAGGACCTTGTGCTGGGGGGTGACTGGCAGTCGGACGAGATATGGTGGTGGGAGAATCCGTTTCCGGAGCTGGAAAGGGAGATTCCATGGAAGAGACATCTGATCAAAAAGGGCGGGGCGGCCAAACACCATGACATCATTGCAGGGGATTTCAACGGGGATGGCCGGGGGGAGCTGGCTTTCTGGAACCAGGATGCCCGGCAGCTGTGCATCGCTGAGATTCCCATGGATCCGCGCAGCCGCGAAGGCTGGGAATACTATCCCATCTATACCTATGGCGGCGACGGCCAGATGTACCAGCGGGGCAACGACCTGGCTCCCTCCTTCAAGAAGGTGAATGAGCATGAAGGTCTTGCCGGCTTCGACATCGACCTTGACGGGGTGGAAGACATTGTCGGAGGAGGCTGCTGGTTTCGCTTCATGGAAGGGCGCCGTTACCAGCAGCATGTCATCGACGGGAGCTATGTATTCAGTCGCACCGCCGCAGGCCAACTGGTTGAAGGGGGAAGACCGGAGCTGCTCCTGGTAACAGGGGAGGGAACAGGTCCCCTCGTGATGTACGAATGGAGAAAAGGAACCTGGTATCCGAAGGTTTTGCTCAAAGAGATCAAAAACGGTCATTCGCTGGAGGTTGCCGACATGAACGGAGACGGCCATGCTGATCTGTTTGTGGCGGAAATGCGGCTCGGCGGAGAAAACCCCGGTGCCCGCATGCGGGTGTTGGAGGGCGACGGCAGGGGAAATTTTAAAGATAGGATCGTTGCCAAAGGATTCGGAAACCATGAATCGCGGATTGCCGACCTGGATGGCGACGGCGATCCGGATATCGTCGGAAAACCCTACGACTGGAAAACCCCGCGGATTGATCTGTGGTTCAACCAGAGCTTGGAAAAAAAACTGAAAAATGATGAATAAAAGAAACCCGGCTGATCCGAAATATGCCTGGGTGGTGGTGGGAGCCCTCTGGATGGTTTCCATGCTGAACTACCTCGACCGCTTGCTGATAGCCTCGATGCGCGACCCCATCAAGGAGAGCATTCCCATGACCGACGCCCAGTTCGGTCTCCTGACCACGGTATTTCTCATCGTGTATGGCGTTCTCAGTCCCTTCGGCGGATATTTTGCCGACCGGTACAGCCGTAAGCTGGTGATTATTGTAAGCCTTCTGGTGTGGTCGGTAGTCACCTTGTGGACCGGATTTGTCTCCTCCTACGGGGAGATGCTGACGGCACGGGCCATCATGGGGGTGAGCGAGGCCTGTTACATGCCTGCCGCGGTTGCCATGGTGATGGATTACCACAAGGGGTCCACCCGCTCCCTGGCTTCGGGCATTCTGATGAGCGGCCTTTACGCAGGCATGGCCCTGGGCGGAGCCGGCGGATACATGGCAGAATCGTGGGGTTGGCGCATGGGATTTCAGTTTTTCGGAATCGCAGGAATCCTCTATGCCGCTTTCCTGAGTTTCATTCTCAGGGACAGCCCGGCACAGTCGGTTCCGGCTGCGGGAAAAACCGGTTCTGATACTTCCGGCAAACAGGGCATCGGGGAAATCATCCGGAATCTCTTCAGCTCCGGCTCCTACTGGATCATCATTGTGTACGGTGCGCTGCTGGGGATAGCATTCTGGGTTATCAACGGATGGCTACCCACCTTTTTCAAGGAGGGATTTAACCTCTCCCTGGGTCAGGCCGGCATTTCGGCCACGGCTTTTATCCAGGTAGCCTCCTTCATCGGCGTCATAGCGGGGGGTCTGCTGGCTGACCGGTGGTACAGGAAAAATAACAAGGGCAGGATTTATGTGCCGGCCATCGGCTTTATCATCGGAGGCCCTTTTCTGTTCCTCATGGCGTCGACCGGAACTTTCGGGATTGCCATCGCAGGAATTATCATCTTCGGCCTGGCCAAGGGATTTCATGACGCCAACTTCATGCCTGTTATCTGCCAGGTGGTCGATAAACGGTACCAGGCCACAGGTTACGGGATTATGAGCTTTTTCAGCGTCATCGCCGGGGGAGTCATGATTTACGTGGGAGGGGCTCTCAAGGATGCCAACGTGCCCCTCTCCTTTGTCTTCCGGCTTTCCGCCATCGGGGTGCTGATAGCCGGTATCCTGCTCCTGGCCATTCGCCCGAAAAACGACCGTCATTCCTCTTCAGGTTTGGAAAATTAAAGCAGCCCGACATCTGACAGCTTGGAGATACGAAGGATGATGCGCAGGGGGCTTCTGTGGTTCCCGCAATACGCCCATTAATAAATAAAAGAAGGACAGATAATTAAAAAGCTATTTTTTGAGTGAAAACGGAAAAGATCGGGGTGAAGGAGACGGCAGAAACGGAAGCCGGTACTGTTTCCTGCCGGGAACTGCTGCCCGGTGAGATCAAAGGGGCATTGCTGACGGTCTGTTCCATGAAAGGCCCCTGTGTTCATAGAATAAGCCCTGAGGCTGAAATCTACGATGTCGTGCTGACGCTCGGAGGGGAGGCTTCCCTGGAAACCGGGGGCAGGGTGGGAGCCCTGAAAGGCGAATGGATCATAAGACCTTCTTTCGGCCATACCTTGAAGTTTAGGGTGGAGGCTGACCATGAATTTCATTTCCTGTTGATCAGATCCCGGATGGAGCCACCCGACATCCGCCTTATCGCCTCCCGTCTTGAAACGCACAACCAGCCTTACCTGAAGGCCCTGGAGGAGTGCCCGCAGTATACAGAGGAGATTAAAAGCAGCAAAACGGTAAACCGGATGATTCTCCCCGAAGGGATGGTTCCCCGTTTCTGTATGGGGTCGGTGGAAACCACCGGGCCGGACCGGGTGGAGGAACATGACCATCCGATGCTGGATCAGCTCTTTTTGGGCCGGAAAGGATGCAGGTGCCATTGTTACGCCGGCGGGGAATACCAGCTGCTGGAGGAGAACCGGATGCTCCATATCCCCCTGGCATCGAAACACCATGTGGAAGTGGAGCCCGGTGATTTGCTATCCTATATCTGGTTTGATTTTTTCCTTTCGCTCGAAGGACAGAACTATATGAACGAGCAGCATAAGATGAAGGATCCCTGAACGGGATGTTTCGAAAAGTAAGAAGCAGGGAAAGAAGCTGTTATGTATGGATTGAGTAAATACAGGGTTGCGGGAGGGTCACTGGCAGGATTTATGTTTCTCTGCCTGATGCTTTCGTTCCCGGGCACCGTACGGGGCGGAGGCAGCCTCTGTGTGGAAGCCGAGGATGCCGATCTGATCTACCGCTCCAATATCGACAGCAACCATGCAGGTTTTACCGGCCGGGGTTTCATCAACTTCCTGAACGAATCGGGCAGTTATATCGAATGGCATCTGGAGCTGCCGGAGGAGGGCGATTACCGGGTGGAGGCCACCTTTGCCAACGGGGGTACCGCCAGGACCATCGATATCCTGGTCAACGGGGTGACGGTTATTCCCGGATTCAGTTTCCCTTCGACCAATACCTGGCCAAACTGGAAAACCACCGGTTTCGACCTACATTTTTCCGCCGGCATGAATACCCTGCGGCTGGTGAGCGCAAACCCCGACGGAGGCCCCAACATCGACAGGATCTGCCTCAGCAGTCCGGAAATCGACCTGAATATCGCTCCGGTGGCGGCAGACGACACCATCACCGTGTCTCTCCGTCAGCAAGCCCTGATCCTGGTATTGGAGAATGATTACGATCTTAACGGGGACCCCCTTACCGTGGATTGGTATTCATTGCCTGAAAGCGGCAACCTCCGGCTGGAGACGGGCGGCAGGAGCTTTCTGTACACCCCGGATACCGCCTTTACGGGGCAGCTTTCCATTTCGTACGTGGTCACCGACGGTTTAAAGTCAGATACGGGCAGGGTTCTGATCCGGATCGAAAACATAGACTGGTCGGTGGCGGTTGCCGATATGATCCTCGCCACCCGGACGCCTTCCACGGTAGGGTCGTGGAACTATACGGTGGGGTTGATGCTGGAGGGGATCCTGCGGGTGTACAAGCGGACCGGGAAAACAGCCTACCTGGATTTCATCAGGGATTGGGGGATGCTTCATGTTTCAGCAAACGGGGTGGTCGATGCGGAGCTGATCAGCCTTGACAACATGATGTCCGGATTTCTGATCCTTCACCTGTACCAGGAAACCGGGATCGACAGGTTTAAAAAGGCTGCGGAGTATGTAAGGGGAAATTTCGACAGCTATCCGCGAACCTCCGACGGTGGATTCTGGCACAAGAAAAACCTGAACGGCGAGTTGTGGCTTGATGGATTGTATATGGGGATGCCTTTCCTGGCGGCCTACGGCAACCTGTTTGACGACAAGGAATATGCCCGGGAGGAGGTGGTCAGGCAGTTCAGCGTCTACCTGGGCCATCTGATGAATGAGGAGACCAATCTTCCCGTCCACGGGTACGACGAAGACGGATCTGCAGGGTGGAGCCGCTCCGCCCTGAAGCGGTCGCCCTACCACTGGGGCCGTTCCATCGGATGGGTGGTGATGGCGCTCAGCGAACTGCTGGATATGATACCTGAGGGTTATCCCGGCCGGGAGCTGCTGACCGGTTATTACCGGCAGATCCTGCTGGGCCTGGTTCCCTTTCAGGATCCCGGAACAGGGTTGTGGTACCAGGTGGTAGACCGGCGCAACGATCCCGGAAACTGGCCGGAAACCTCCTGTTCCATGATGTACACCCTCTCCCTGTACCGTGCAGTCGGCCTGGGCATTCTCGACAGCACCTACCTTGAAAACGTCGGTAGGGGATACGGAGGGGTCCTTTCCAGGGTTACCCGCGGTAGCGGCGGCATGGTTTACCTGACGGGAATTTGCGAAGGCACCGGCGTTTCGTCCGACATCAGCTATTATTACAACCGCGCCAGAAATACAAACGACAACCATGGATTGGGGTCTTTCCTGATCATGAACGAAATGGTGGCCTACAACAACCTGCCCTGGAGTGAACCGCTCACTGCCATGAGCGACCGGGTATCGGCGGTAAATGCCAGATCACGCTTGTTTCCCAATCCCTGTTCCGACCGGCTCTGGTTCGACCTCTCAGGTTTTGAATCAGCGGCGGAGGTGGATGTCTGGTCGGTTACCGGGCTTCACCAGAGCCATACTTTTTTTAGCAGCGGCCGCCAGTTGGCCGGAATCCCGGTATCCGGGCTTCCGCCAGGTGTGTATCTGTGCCGTATCCGTGCGGGTAATCATGTTAAGACATACCGGTTTGTCAAGAAACGGTGAGGAATCTGGCATAGAAAATGCCGGGGCGAACGACCGGCGGAATCCTGTTGTCATCTGTGCCGGGATCCTGTTGGTTTGGATGACGGGATTCCTCGTTCCGGATGCAACGGTGTCAGCTGCCCGTCCTGTCATCGAGGTCTGGTACGGGAAAGTGCAGACCTTTGGCACAATGGGGCATCCTCAACGGTGGGTCAACATTCTGGGTACCATCCATGGAGGAAAGGACACGGTGACAGCCACCTGGCGGCTGAACGGCGGGCTTCCGCAGCCCCTGCGGTCAGGCCCCGATATGACCCGACTTGCCCGCCGGGGCGATTTCAATGTTGAAATTGACAGAGAACGCCTTCTGCCGGGGAAAAATAAAATAATCATCACGGCGGCCGGAAGGAACGGGAAAAGCAGATCCGCCAGGGTGAAGATTTTCTATCACCCTGAAACGGTATGGCCCTTGCCCTACCAGGTTGACTGGACGAAAGTGGATCGTCTGACGGAGGTGGTTCAGGTCGTGGATGGGAAATGGACTCTTAGTTCTGCAGGAATCCGCACGGCAGAACCCTACTACGACCGGATCGTGGCTTTCGGCGATTCTGCCTGGAAAAATTATGAAGTTACAGCCGGCGTAATGTTTCATGTCTATTCCGCCCCGGTGCCCGAACCTCCCGTCTTTGGCGTCTGCCATGCGGCCATTGCCCTGCGCTGGCCGGGACACGACGAAGACCAACACCAGCCCCATGTTAAATGGTACCCGTTGGGAGCCACCTGCGAATTTATGATGCCGGCAAACCCCGATAGCTGCCGGTTCAGGATCATCGGCGACCAGGGATTGTACAACGAGATGTCCGGGATTTTCCACAAAGTGCTGACCGGTACCTGGTACACCCTCCGGGCGCGGGTCGTCTCGGTGGGCGATTCTACCTTATATTCCGTCAAATGCTGGGAAAGCGCGGCCCCCGAACCTCCCGGCTGGGACATTGAAAGCATGGAAGGACCCGCTGACATCAGGCAGGGATCCGCATTGCTGATTTCCCACCACACCGATGTGACCTTCGGGAATTTCCGGGTGGTGCCCCTTGAGCCCCTTTTGCCTTAACCATTTATTATTCTATAAGTTGATTAGACATGTCCTGCCATGAAGCAACTTTTTTCCATTCTTATTCTGCTGGTTCCCTTTCTGCGGGCTGAAGCCACCGAATTGGCGCTGATCCCGAAACCCCTGGAGGTTGCTTTGGGAAAGGAGACCTTTCTTTTTACCGCGGAAACCGGCATCGTGTACGATGCTTCCCATCCCGACCTCCGGCGGATAGCCGGATTTCTGACCAACCATTTGCAACAACAGCATGGTATAATGCTGCAACAGGGGCCGGGACGCGCGGGAACGGTATGGCTGAAGGTCAATCCCCTGTACGGCGGGGGAGAAGAGGCTTACCGGTTGAAAAGCGATGCCTCCGGGGTGATTCTGGAATCTTCCTCCCCCTGCGGACTTTTTTACGGGCTACAGACCTTGAAGCAGATGCTGCCCGCAAGTCCGGATTTGTCTCCGGTTATTCCCGGCGTTGAAATTACCGACCGGCCACGGTTCGGCTGGCGCGGCCTTCACCTCGATGTGGGGCGCCATTTCTTTCCGGTCTCCTATCTGAAGAAATACATCGACTTCATGGCCAGGTACAAGCTGAACCGTTTCCACTGGCACCTCACCGAGGACCAGGGCTGGCGCATAGAGATCAAAGCGCATCCGCTGCTGACCGGACTTTCCCACTGGAGGGATGAAACCATCGTTGCGTCGACCTACCGGCATAAAGGTATCCAGGGGGTACAGCCCCAATACGACGGAACAGGGTACGGAGGTTTTTATACGCAGGATCAGATCAGGGAGATTGTCAGATATGCAGCTGAAAGGTATATTACCGTGGTGCCTGAGATTGAGATGCCCGGTCATTCGGGTGCGGCGCTGGCTGCCTATCCTTCCCTGGGCTGCACCGGAGGGCCCTACCGCGTACAGACCTCCTGGGGAATCTACGAGGATGTTTTTTGCGCCGGGAAGGAGGAAACCTTTCTTTTCCTGGAAGAGGTGCTCAGCGAGGTTTGCGAGCTGTTCCCTTCTCCGTGGATCCATATCGGGGGCGATGAATGCCCTAAAACCCGGTGGAGGGAATGCCCCCGTTGCCAGGCCCGGATCAGGGAGGAAAAGCTGTCGGATGTGGCGGAACTGCAAAGCTATTTCATCCGCCGGATCGGAAATTTCCTTCAATCGAAGGGAAAAAGGATAATCGGCTGGGAGGAGATCCAGGAAGGAGGACTGGCGGAATCCGCCACCGTGATGGCCTGGAAGAATACCGGCAGCCTGGGCATGGTGGCCGCCAGACAGGGCCATGACGTGGTGGTGTGTCCGACCGCCAGCTGCTACCTGAACATTTACCAGACCAGGGGCAAAGGCGCCAATCCGGGCGACTACAGGACCGATGGGGCTGAACCGGTGGCTTTCCGGGGATACATCTCCCTGGAAAAGGTGTATGGCTTTGAACCTGTCTTTCCGGAGCTGGAAACTGAAGCGGCCAAACATATCATCGGCGCACAGGCAAACCTCTGGACCGAGTTCATTGCCAATACCTCCGTGCTGGAATACATGCTCTTCCCCCGGCTTTGCGCACTGGCCGAGGTGGTATGGACAGCCAGGGAAAACAAAGACTACCGGGAATTCAGGAAACGGCTGGAAACAGAAGTCCGCAGGCTGGAAAGAGACGGTACCAATTACTGCAAAAATCCGGATGGCTGATATGCTGCTCCGGGCGCCTGTTGCCCGGGTGATTTCCCCGGTACGGGGAAAAACAGGTGGAATTGGCAATTCGCGGTTGGTTGTGTTGCGAAGGAGGAGATGTTCCGGACTGCCGGTGACGCCAGCGCTGCGGTGATTATTTTTATTAACTTTATGGATTAGGTTTTTGCGGTGTATAGGCCGGCAGCCTGCCGGCAACCGGATTTGACACGGATGTTGCCGGTAACGAAAGAATTTGTAATCTAAGAAATGGACAGGATGAGGAAAACTGGGTCTGGCCGGGCTGTTCAAGCCGCTACGGGAATTAATCCCTTCTTAATGTGTGGTTTGCTGCTTGCTGTCAGCATGGTTATTTCTACGGTTGCCGGAGGGCAGCCCGGAAGCGGAGTCCCGGATGCAAGGATCCGCCTGGAGGCATCCCAAAATCTGGAAAAGTTCCGGACTCTCTACCAGGAATTGCATCACAATCCTGAGTTGTCGGGGATGGAGGCTGAGACTTCGGCCCGGATGGCAGCTGAATTAAAAGAGCTGGGATTTGAGGTGACCACCGGGATTGGCGGATATGGCGTGGTGGGCGTTTATCGCAACGGCGGAGGTCCGGTAATAATGCTACGGACCGATATGGATGCCCTTCCCCTGGAGGAGATCACGGGGCTTCCCTTTGCCAGCCGGAAAACAATGAAGAATGAGCTGGGTGAGGTGCAGCCGGTGATGCATGCCTGCGGCCATGACATGCACATGACGGTATGGCTGGGAACCCTGACCACCCTGGTAAACCTCCGGGATGCCTGGCAGGGAACCCTGCTGGCTGTTGCCCAACCGGCCGAAGAGACAGGAAAGGGTGCTAAAGCCATAATCGCAGACGGCCTTTTTCAGCGGTTTCCCGTTCCGGATGCGGCCTTGTGTTATCATGTCAGTGCCTCTCTTCCGGCAGGGGAGGTTGGCTATTATCCCGGGGCTGCTTATGCCGGTGCCACATCGGCCGATATAACCCTTTATGGCATCGGAGGCCATGGGGCAACCCCCCATAAAACCATCGACCCTGTGGTTCTCGCAGCGCAAACCATCATGGCCATTCAGACCATTGTCAGCCGGACCGTCGATCCTTTGGATCCTGCTGTGGTTACGGTGGGATCGGTCCATGGCGGTACCAAAAACAACATCATTCCTGATCAGGTGAAGCTGCAGCTGACCATCCGTTATTTCCGGGAGGAGGTTAAACAACAGATCAAGGCCTCGCTGACAACCCTTACCAGGGGGATCGCCCTTTCCGCAGGCCTGCCGGAGGAGAAAATGCCGCAGATCCGGTTTGGAGAAAACCAGACCCCTCCCCTGTACAACGATCCGGAACTAGTGGTTAAGTCAGTGGCAGCCATGGAGGCGATGCTGGGAAAAGATAAGCTGCACCACCTCCATTCGGTCATGGTGAGTGAAGACTTCGGGAGATACGGGCTTACCTCTGAAAAAATCCCGGTCGCGATTTTCTGGCTCGGCACGGTAAGCAGGGAAAACCATGAAAAAAGCCTCAGGGAGGGGAAGCGACTTCCCTTGCTTCACCATCCTGGCTATTATCCCGATTTTGATCCCTCCTTTCAAACCGGCGTTGCCGTCATGGCCGGGACCGTCATGGAATTGATGAAAGACCCGGGCAAAAACTGATGCGCAGAAGGATGAAGCTTTGGATATAAGCACCCGGGCAGGAGATCGTCCGATGCTGTCAGATGACCGGGTAAATGGGGGGTAAGGCATTGGACGAAGGAAGGGTAGGGAAGACTTCCGGAGTTCCGTGGACCGGAATGTCTTACTATTCAAACAGGAACGTATTTAATGAAACCATGGAAAGGTTAACACGAAGGGATTTGCTGGCGATGGCGGCACCGTTGGCCGCTGGCACCGCCCTGGGATTCGGCACCCCGGCTGCTTCCGTTGCAGGCGAGGGCGATCTGGCTTTGAAAAAGAGGAAAATTTTGGTTGTCGGGGCCCATCCCGACGATCCGGAGACAGGTTGCGGCGGTCTGATGGCCCTTGCTGCGGCAGCCGGCCATGAGGTCGTTTCCGTCTATTTGACACGGGGAGAAGCAGGCTGCCGTGGTAAATCGCACGAAGAGTCGGCGGCAATAAGAATGGCTGAAGCCCGCGAGGCCTGTGCACTGCTGGGAGCACGGCCTGTTTTTCTCAGCCAGGTGGATGGAAGCAGCGAGGTCAACCGGGAGCGTTATCAGGAGGTGAACCACCTGATAAAAGCTGAAAACCCCGACTTATTGGTTACCCACTGGCCAATCGACAGCCACCGTGACCACCGGGTCTGTTCCATCCTCGTGTATGATGCATGGCAGAGCCTGGATCCGAAACCGGCTTTAGCATATTTTGAAGTGATGAGTGGCCACCAGTCCCAAAACTTCAATCCCACCCATTATGTCGACATCAGCCGGGTGCTGGAGTTGAAACACAAGGCCTGCTTTGCCCATCGAAGCCAGAACATAGAAGGTACCTATGACAACGATCATGGGAAAATGGAGGTTTTCCGGGGAATGGAATCGGGATTCCGGTTTGCGGAAGGCTATGTAAAGCATATCCTCAGCAGGGGCCTTAACCTGGAAGACCTGAACCTGTAACCTTGCAGAAATCATCCGGAGGCAAAAGCAGGATACCTCCCCGGGATTCAAAAGCAATTGGGGCATAGAAAGGTGAACAGCCCCCGATGTTGGTAAAAGGGGCCGGTCCTGTGTTATTTCAAGCCCCTGATTGCTTTCAGGTTGACCGGATTGATGATATTTTTTGCTTCCGGTTTGTACAGGAAATCAAGCTCCTTCGCAAAGTAATTCGTGATCTTCCCCCTTACCATCTTCATGGAAGTGTTGATCAGTCCGTTGGTATCTGAGAAAGGCTCCGGGAGAACCGCGATGGTCGTCGGAAGCCATCGTTCGGGGAATAACCCTTCATATTTACCCCCTTTTTTATAGGCGTCCACCTCCTGCTGGACGATGCTCAGCGCAGTTTCGTAATAGAGGTCGGTTTCCTTAGAGATGCTTCGTTTTTCCAGTTCACGGGCCAGGGCGGCCATGTTGGGCAGTATCAGTCCTACGGTGTAGGGATTCTGGTTGTTGTGCAGCATGGCCTGGTCGATGTAGGGGGATTGGTCCACGAGTGCCTCTTCGATTCCTTCGGGGCTGAATTTCTCGCCGTCATTGCCGATCAGCAGGCTTTTAAAACGGCCCAGCACATACAAAAAGCCATCTGCATCCATGTACCCCATATCGCCGGTGTGAAGCCACCCATTCCGGATGGTATCGGCCGTTGCGGCCGGGTTCTTCCAATAACCTGCCATGACATTGTCTCCTTTGACCACGATCTCCCCCTTTTCGCCCAGCGGCATTTCTTTCCCCTTCTCATCCAGGATTTTCAGTTCCATATTCTTGACCAGCTTTCCGGAAGAGCCGAATTTAATGGCATGGATGGCATTGCTGGAAATCACGGGCGATGATTCCGAAAGTCCGTATCCCTGGCACATGGGGATGCCGATGGCATAAAAGAACCGTTGGAGTTCCGTGTCGAGAAGAGCACCCCCGCCGATGAAAAATTTCATTTCACCGCCAAAGTTTTCTCTGATTTTGCTGAACAGGATTTTATCAAAAAGGGCTACCAGGGGTTTCAGGAATATCCGGCTTCCCTTTCCGCGATCCCAGCCCGATCCGTTGTATCGGTAAGCGGTCCGAAGGGCCAGGTTAAAAAGCCGGGTGGTGAGCTTCCCTTTTTTCTGAATGGCCGATTCGATGTTTTTGCGGAAATTCTTGGCCAGAGCCGGAACGCTCATCATGATGTGCGGCTTGATTTCCCTGATGTTTTTCGGAACGTTCCTCAGGGCTTCGATGGCTGTTTTTCCCTGCTCCACCGATGCCACGGATGCTCCGTTGTACATGAAACAGTACAGGCAGGCGGTGTGGGCAAACGAATGGTCCCAGGGCAGAAGCGCCAGGGTGCGATAGGTTTCATCGATGGTCATCAGGGTGTTGGCCTGAATGGTGTTGGCCGTATAGTTCAGGTGCGAAAGCATAATTCCCTTCGGATCGGCGGTCGTTCCAGAGGTATAACTGATGTTGGCCAGGTCGTCCGGGCCGATGGAACGGTAGATCTCTTCCAGCGTTCCGGGTTCCTCCGCCAGGAAACGGTCGCCCAGCTGCAGGACCTCCTCAAAGCAGATATCTCCCGGTCCCGGGTTTTCCTTTCCGTCAAGAAAGATCACCTTTTTGAGCTCCGGCAGCCCCTTTCGTATCTCTTCTGCCTTGGGGGCCTGAATCCCGGAAACAATAACCATCACCGCACCCGAGTGGTTCAACCGGAACGCCAGCTCTGACTGGGCATCCAGTCTGACCGACAACGGAACATTGATCCCCCCCGCATATAGGATTCCCAGTTCACTGATCAGCCAGGCATTGCGGCCTTCGGAAATCAATCCCACGCGGTCGCCCCTTTTCAGCCCCAATTTGAGCAATCCGGCGGCAAACCGCAATACATCGGCACGGATTTCACGGTAAGTTGTCCCCTTATATTCCCCGTTCCGCTTTTCCCACATGTACACATTGTCGGAAAACCTGGAAACACTGGTTTCAAACAAATCAATGATCGTCTTCATCTGTGTAAATTATTGGTTTATTTTGGTTTACCGTTAATCAAAAACCCTTGCCCCCCGGGCAGGCAGTTGGATTGGTTCTGCCGGATGCTGAAAACAGACGCGCAGGATCTGTTATTTCATCCCTGGCAGGCTAATGTTTGCCAAATGTAGTTATTTTTATCAAAACAATTCCCAAAAGTACCCGTTGTGGGAACGAAGGGTCAGCCGTTGCGGAACCGGTAAGCAACATCGGTGACCACCGCAATTGGAAATAAACATATGTATATAATATCGTTAATCGGGAAATATCGGCGGTATGTATGATATCATCGGGGATGTACACGGATATGCCTCCTTACTCCGGAAGCTTTTTAAGTCGGCAGGTTACCGGAAGTCGGGCAGCGGTTTTGTACATTCCGGTCGGAAAGCGGTTTTTGTGGGTGATTTTGTGAACCGGGGGCCTGAGATCCGGGAGTGCCTGCAGTTGATCAGGAGTATGACCGAGGAGGGGAATGCGATGGCGGTGTTGGGGAACCATGAAGTCAATGCCATCCTGAGCGGCCTGAAACGGGAGTCGAAAGAGCCGTTATTGACGGCAGGAGGCATCCGGGTGGCCTCCATGGAGGAGACACTCCGGCAGTTCAAGGCATACCCTGAGGAGTGGAAGGGATATCGCAAATGGTTCCGCACGCTTCCGCTTTACCTGGATCTGGGGGCCATCCGGGTGGTTCATGCCTGCTGGAAAGAGGAAAACATAGGAATGATCAGGACGGAACTGCAGACAGGACGGATTCCCAGGAAGGTTTTCAGGAACCTGGTCCTCGAACCCAGATCGCCGCTGTCTCAAAGCATTTTGCAGACCACGCGGGGCATCCACCATATGATACCGTCCGATCTCCGGATCTATGACAACCGTCACCGGAGACACCCTTTTTACAGGGTTCGCTGGTGGCTGGAACCCCGCGGGCTTACCTTCCAGGAGTGGTCGTTCGAGAGCAAATTCAGGCTACCCTCCTATACCATTCCGCCTGAGATTCTTCCTGAACAAACGGAATATCCTGATGGAGACCCTATTGTTTTCTTCGGCCATTATTGCAGGGGAAACGGTCCGTTTGTAATTCGCGGCAACCTCTGCTGCGTAGACGCCTGCGTTTCCGGCAAGGGTGTGCTGGCGGCATACCGCTGGGAGGGAGAGGAGGTTCTGGATCCCGCCCACCTGATCTTTGCCGGTACGAAATAGCGAAAACCTTTTCAGCCTGCCGCGATTCGGGATTGCCTGCTGCTGTCCGGAATCCGGAGAATAAAAAAAGCCGCCCTTTTGAGGCAGCTTTTTCTGCGGTGCGGACGGGGCTCGAACCCGCGACCTCCGGCGTGACAGGCCGGCATTCTAACCAAACTGAACTACCGCACCTTATTGCTTTCCTATTGAACCCTCCGGCAGGTGGAAAGCGGGACAAATATAGGTTTTTTTTTATTCCTACCTGCTACCTCTGCAAAAAAAAGAAAAGTTGCCAGTTATTCTGTATCTGAGCTCCTGGCGGGCCGGCATCCAAAGAAACTGAAGTACACATGGCCGTATCGCCTGCTTTCCTGGAACCCTGGCTCCTTTTCATAGCGCTGTTCCTTGGGGTGTTCCAGCACGAACATCCCCCCTTGAATGAGCAGACCCGCCGACAGGATGATTTCTGCCAGGTGGCCGATATTTTTCAGGTCAAAGGGAGGATCGGCAAAAACGAGTTTGTATTGTTTCCTGTGGTGCCGCAGAAAGGTGAAAACATCTTCCCGAAAGACAGCCAGATTCCTGACCTCCCATTTCGCTGCGATTTCGGTGATCATCCGGGCGTGAACCGGGTCTTTCTCCACGGCTGTAACCTGGCGGCATCCCCTGCTGACCAGTTCAAAACCAATGCTTCCCGTCCCCGAGAAGAGGTCCAGCGCATCGGTTTCTTCCCATATGAGCCTGTTTTCCAGTATATTAAAGAGGCTTTCGCGGGCGAAACCGGTGGTGGGCCTGGATCTGAAGTTTTTCCCGGGATGGATGATCCGGCCTTTGAGTGTGCCGCTGATGATTCTCATGAAAACGACAGGATTCCGGTAAGCTGGTACAAGGGCAGTGGAAGGGGAGAGGCAGGGTAGACCGGAAGCAGTCCGTCGGCTGGAACCACGGCTTCGGGTACCAGTTCCCGCAACAGGGAAGGCAGCATGCCGTTTTTGTTTGCAGAACCGGTAACCAGCACAGGGCTTTCCTGCCATTCCAGCTGTTTTATTACCAGCCGCATATAATAGGCGCGGTCGGTGTCGCTCCGGGTTTCAAAGGTGTTGGCAAAAAGCAGTTCCGAATTGCGGATACAAAGGGCATGAAGCCAGGTGGAATGCAGGTGGAATAAAAGGGTGGAGGGTCCCGATGCAGCCATGTTGCGAAGCAATACGGCCGCTTCGTGTTCCACCCGGCAATCCGGATGCTTATTGGTAACCTGTTCAAGCATGGGAGCATATACAGGGAATGCAACAAATCCTGGAAAGGGATCCAGGGGCGCGCTTTTCAGAATACGCAATCCGGCTGCCGGCTGTTTCGCGGGTAAAAGATAAGATACCAGTCTTTCTGAGTGGCAGTTTGCAGGTATAAATGCGCAACTGCTGCCTGCAATCACAAAAAAACATTCTTTGAATTCCTGTTGCAGAAGCGATTCCTTTTCAAGGGCCGGTATCAGTTTTTCCAGTAGCAGCCGCTCACCGGCGTTGGGAAAATATACTGACTGGTAAAGCAGGATGTCGCCGGTGCCGGGTTGATAAATGGCAAAACAAAATCCATCCGGGCCGGCCAGGATGGATAGGTTGCAGGATGCACAACGGCTGACGGTAAACTCTTTGTTACGGTAGTTCAGCTGCTGCATCGGGTTTATTCCCAGTTTCCCGCGTTGTTGTTGGTTTCGGTGAGTGAACCGACTTTCAACCCCGGGTACTTGTTCTGAACACGCCGCTGATCGTTCAGGTTGATCCGCAGTTGTTCGTCCATCCCCCGCAGGATAATATTGTTGTGGGCTTTGGCTTCGAAAACGGGAACCTTGATACCCGAGCCGGTGGCAATGACGGTAGCCCCCAGCTGAAACTCAGCGGTGGTATCTTTAATCGGAATATACCTCAACTGATCGGCATCGTACCCCTCCCCGAAGATGGTCTCCAGTGCGCTGACACGGATGGTGTCGCGGGTGATCAGTTTCATCTGCAGGGCTTTCTTTTCCGTGATACCGGCTTCCAGCATGCTGTCGGTGATATTCCCTATTTTTCTCACCAATTTGACTTTGTCATATTTCACAAAATTGATCAACGTATCCCAGCTTCCCGTGAAACGGCCATGGGCTTCCTTAAAGGCAATCTGGGCCTTACGGATGTCTTTCAGCCTCTGGATGGTCACATCGTACCGTTCCGTTTTCTCCCTTTCAAAAATGATAGGCCTTTGTATACTCTTGTATATCAAGTAGCCCAAAGCCAAGGCCAGGATAAGGAGAACAATTTGAAATACTGCTTTCATGGTTATAATTTTTGTTGGTTTATTTTCGTACGCTTGCAAAATTATAAAAAAAAATCATTTACCTTCCCTTGGCTTATTAATTTTGAGGCCGATGCTTAAAAATCACATCATTGCCCTTCTGTCAGGGAATAAGGGCTTTGAACTCACGGAAAGTCAGCAGATTCTGGCTGAAAAGCTGGCTCATTTCATTGTATTGGGCAGGGAGGACACGGTCTTTATGATCCGGGGATACGCCGGAACGGGAAAAACCACCATGATCAACCAGCTGACGGGTGTACTGGAAACTCTGAACATAAATTCAGTATTGCTGGCTCCGACCGGAAGGGCGTCCAAGGTGCTGGCAGGCTATACAGGTAAGAACGCCTATACAATCCACAAAAAAATATACCGTCAGAAGACGAACACCGATGGGTGGGGAACCTTTGTGCTTGACAAGAACCTGCATAAGAACACCTATTTCATTGTGGATGAATCGTCTATGATCTCCAATGAAGGCGGGGAGGGCAACCTGTTCGGTTCCGGAAAGCTTCTGGATGACCTTCTGGAGTATGTCTTTTCAGGGCAGGGATGCCGGCTTGTTTTGGTGGGGGATACGGCCCAGCTGCCGCCGGTCGGGGTTTCCCTGAGCCCGGCCCTGGATCCGGCGGTGATTGAAACCCATGGTTTTTCTGTTATCCTGGCCGAACTGAACGACGTCGTCAGGCAGGAAAAAGACTCCCAGATCCTGTTAAATGCAACCGCCATCCGTCAAAGGATTTCCTCCTATGCCGGCTCCTCGGGTTTCTTCCCCCTTCTGACCGGAGGAGAGGGGGATCTGCAAAGGATCAAAGGAAACGAACTGATTGAAAAGATCGGTGAGTGTTACGACCGGTACGGGATTAAGGAAACCGCAATACTTACCCGGTCGAACAAACGGGCCAATCTTTACAACCGGGGTATCAGGAGCTCCATCCTGTTCAGAGAAAGCGAAATAGCCAGGGGAGACCTGCTGATGGTGGTAAAGAACAACTATCACTGGCTTGATGAGGAGGCGGGAATCGATTTCATTGCCAACGGCGACATCGGTGAAATTACCCATATTTATGGCTTCGAAGAGCTGTACGGTTTTCGTTTCGCAACGATCAGCCTCCGGCTTACCGATTACGATGCCGAGGTTGAGTGCAAGGTCATTCTCGACACCCTGGAATCGGAGGCTGCCTCTCTTACAAGGGAGGATTCGGTCAGGTTGTACAACGCCGTATCGGAGGAATACGCCGGAATAAGGAACAAACGGGAGCGCTGGAAGAAGATCCGTGTGGACCCCTATTTCAATGCCTTGCAGGTGAAGTTTGCCTATGCGGTAACCTGTCACAAGGCGCAGGGAGGACAGTGGCAGGCTGTATTTACCGATACGGGATACCTTGCAGAAGAGATGCTGGACCGGGAATTCCTTCGCTGGTTATATACTGCGGTTACCCGGGCGACCCGGGTGCTTTTCCTTGTTAACTTTGACAAGCGTTTTTTCGGGGAGTGACGTTAAACCTTTCGGCCGGCCTTCATGCGGGGATGTCTGAGTCTTTGCAGGGGCTTAACCCAGCGGCGGATGAGTGACTGGCGGATGTATAAAGCCATCAACCGGCGGAATCCGAAGGATCTGGCTGACAGGTCGGGATCCGGGGGATGCTGTACCGGGCGCCGTCGAATGCCAACTCTGTTTCCGGGAACAATGTCCTGGCCTCTCTGAGCAAAGCCTCGCCCACCTTGTAACGGGATGAGAGATGTCCGATGACCAGTTTTCCCGCCCCGGCAAGTTGTGCCATCCGGGCTGCCTGAAGGGCGGTCGAGTGGCAGGTTTTGCGTGCCCAGTCCTCCATTTCCGAATGGAACGTTGCTTCGTGGTAAAGCAGATCAACCCCGGCCACCGTGGCAGCCGCAGGCTCATGAAAGGCCGTATCCGTGCAGAAGGCATAACTCCTGGGCCGGGGTGGGGGGATGACCAGAGCTGCATGGGGAATCTCCTCCCCTTCGGGAGTTATGAACCCGGCCCCCTCCTTGATCTGTCGGATTTCCCGGAGGGGTATCCCATACCGGCCGATTTTCTCTTTCACCATATTCGGCAAAAGCGGTTTCTCCCTGAACAGAAATCCGCAACAGGGAATGCTGTGCCGCAACGGAAAGGAATAGACCTCGGCATGCTTGTCGGTGTAAATGAGCTCCACCTTTCCCTGATCCAGAGGATGAAAGTGAATTCCGAAGCCCAGTTCCCCCTTCATATGCTCCAGAAGCGGTTTCAGCAGTTCGCGGATCTCGAGGTGGGCGTACAGATGGAGATCGCTTGTTATCCCCAGCAGGTTGCGGGTGGAAATCAGTCCCGGAAGCCCGAAAAAATGGTCGCCGTGAAGATGCGAAATGAAAATATGACAGATTCTGGCAAAGCTGAACTTCATTTGCCGAAGCCTGATCTGGGTCCCCTCTCCGCAATCGATCAAAAAAAACCGCTCACGTATATTCAATACCTGAGCGGTCGGATATTTTTCGGATGTCGGAATCGCGGAACTACTGCCCAGAATGGTCAGTTCAAACGTCATCGTCCTTGCTGAAAGCTTTCAGGTTTTCCTTCTTCAACAGCAATCCCTCTGCCTCTTCCACCGTCCGGGTGATCAGGAGTACGGAATCCAGCATCGATATCCGGAAGATGTTTTCCACTTCGGGCTGCAATCCCGAAATGATCAACGCTCCGATGGCCTCGTCACACAGGCGGTTTGCCACGAGGATTGCACGCAACCCCGACGAATCGCAATACTTGCATTGGGAGAGGTCCAGTACGATATTCTTTTCACCCTTGCCGCTGAGCACCACAAGCTCCGATTTAAGAAGCGGGGCATTCAGGGAATTCAGTTTTTCAGAACGGACCGTCACCAGGGTGAATGTATCCTTCCTGACAACTTCGAACGACATGATAACAAGATAAGAAAAAAAGCTGAGGTTGCCGCTATTTGTTTTCCTTTTTTTCGCTGGCTTCCATCTGGGTTTTCAAGGCCGCCAATTCGGAAATATCCCCAAGGGTTGTTTTTTCGACATTGTCGGAAACGACTTTCATGGCTTTCTTAGCCTGGCGGGTTTCAGACTTCTTGCGGGCATTTTCTTCGGCTTTTTTCCCATCTTCGTAGATCCTCGAATGCGACAGGATGATGCGCTTCGCTGATTTGTTGAACTCAATAACCTTAAATGGCAGTTTCTCATCGAGTTTTACAGAAGTGCCGTCTTCCTTCACCAGGTGGCGGGGTGTGGCAAAACCTTCCACGCCATAGGGCAGGGCAACCACGGCGCCTTTGTCCATCAACTCAACGATGGTGCCGTCGTGTATCGAATCGGGCATGAAAATGGTTTCGAAGACATCCCAGGGATTCTCCTCCAGTTGTTTGTGGCCGAGGCTCAACCGGCGGTTTTCCTTGTCGATGTCCAGCACAACCACCTCAATGGCTTCGTTCAGACCGGTGAATTCCGAGGGGTGTTTAATCTTTTTCGTCCAGCTGAGATCGCTGATGTGGATCAGACCGTCAACTCCCTCTTCAATTTCCACGAAAACGCCGAAATTGGTGAAATTGCGGACAGTAGCCTTATGGATGGTTCCAAGTCCGAATCGGACTTCGATATTTTCCCACGGATCGCTTTTCAATTGTTTGATGCCGAGCGACATTTTTCTTTCATCCCTGTCGAGGGTCAGGATCTGGGCTTCCACTTCGTCACCCACTTTCAGAAAATCCTGGGCGCTGCGCAGGTGCTGGCTCCACGACATTTCCGATACGTGGATGAGCCCCTCGACACCGGGGGCGATTTCCACGAAAGCACCGTAATCGGCCAGTACCACCACTTTCCCTTTCACCGTGTCTCCAACTTTCAGCCCTTCGCTCAGTTTATCCCACGGATGGGGTGTCAGCTGCTTCAGGCCCAGGGCGATCCGTTTCTTGTCGTCGTCAAAATCGAGAATCACCACATTCAGTTTCTGGTCCAGTTCCACAATTTCGCTGGGGTGGGTAATCCTGCCCCAGGAAAGATCGGTGATGTGAATAAGCCCGTCCACTCCGCCAAGGTCGATAAACACCCCGTAGGAGGTGATGTTTTTAACGGTGCCTTCCAGCACCTGGCCCTTTTCAAGCTTGGAGATAATCTCTTTCTTCTGCTGTTCCAGTTCTTCTTCGATCAGAGCCTTGTGCGAAACCACAACATTCCGGAATTCGTGGTTGATTTTTACCACTTTGAATTCCATGGTCTTGCCGACAAAAATGTCATAATCGCGGATGGGTTTGACATCGATCTGTGAGCCGGGAAGGAAAGCCTCGATTCCCAGGGCGTCGACGATCATACCGCCCTTGGTGCGGCATTTGATGAAACCCTTGATAATTTCGTCTTTTTCATGGGCCTGGTTGATCCTTTCCCAGGAGCGCATGGCCCGTGCTTTCTTGTGCGACAGGATCATCTGCCCCTTGGGGTCCTCCAGGTTCTCAACATACACATCCACCTTATCCCCAATTTTCAGTTCCGGATTATACCGGAATTCGTTCAGGCTTACAATCCCATCGGATTTGTATCCGATGTCGATGACAACCTCCCTTTTGTTCATGGAAATGACGGTTCCTTCCTGGACCTCCTTTTCCTGCACCGTATTGAGGGTGTCGTTGTACAGGTTCTCCAGTTCCCCCCTCCGGCGTGAGGAATAAATATCCCTCCCTGCTTCGAGCGAATCCCAGTCAAACTCTTCGGCCTTTTCTGCCACGGGTGTGGTGCGGTTCGCGGGAGCCTCGGCCGGGACTTCTACGGCAACAGGTTCCTCCCTTTCGGAGAATGGCTCGGTTGCTACTGCCTCAACTGCTTCGTGAACAGTGTTTTCACCCATTCCGGTTTCCGGGGAAACCTGAATCGTTTCATCGGCGCTGTCCCGGATTTCCGGGTTCTCGTTGGTAATGTCAGTCATCTAAATGTAATTGAATTAATAAGTTAGACAATATGATTTTTTTCAAAACCGGGCGCAAAAGTATAATTATTGATCGGTATTTACAAGCTATTCCGCATTTTTTTAAGCGGCGTGCCATGCAAGCCGTCACGACATTGTCCTTCTGCCTGTACAGAATAAGATCAAAGCGAAAGAGAGCTTCATTCCTGAAAAATGTTACTTTTGAGGATTACGGATCCGGAGCACCGTTTATCTGTTTCCGCACGGCAGGTTCCGGCAGAACGTTTCGTCCGTTCGCCTGCCTGCCGGGGACCGGCGGAGTTGATTCTGGCTGTTTCAGGCATTTCCAATGTGATATATTGATTCAGAAGGTTGTGACAGACCTGGCGCTTTGACCATAAATGGACAGTTGCATTTCCTCCCAGCGCCTTGCAAGGGCGTCAGGAACCGAGCAGTCCCTTGATTATTATTGCGTTTTGTCATCTAATGTAAATATTTACGCGTGAAAGGAATTATTTTGGCGGGAGGGGCCGGAACAAGGCTGTATCCGGTTACCCGGACCATTTCCAAGCAGATATTGCCGGTTTACGACAAACCGATGATCTATTACCCTCTTTCCGTGCTGATGCTGGCCGGAATCCGCGACATCCTGATCATCTCCACCCCTTCCGACCTTCATCTCTATGAGGAGCTTTTCGGTTCGGGTGACCAGCTGGGGCTCAGGATACAATACAAGATACAGCCCTCCCCCGATGGCCTTTCCCAGGCTTTTATCCTGGGCGAGGATTTCATTGGGTCCGATTCTGTGTGCATGATATTGGGCGACAATATTTTTTATGGCTATAATTTCCGTTCTATGCTGGAGGAGGCCGCATCCCTCCGGGATGGAGCGGTGGTTTTCGGCTACTATGTCAACGATCCGGAGCGATATGGGGTAGTGGAATTCGATCAATCGGGCAGGGTGATTTCGATCGAGGAAAAGCCTGCGGTTCCCCGTTCCAATTACGCGGTCACCGGCCTTTACTTCTATGCCAACGATGTGGTGCAGAAGGCCAGATCACTGAAGCCATCTGCCCGCGGGGAGCTTGAAATCACCGACCTGAACCGGCTTTACCTTGAAGAGAACCGGCTGAAGGTACAGTTGCTGGGGCGCGGATTTGCCTGGCTCGATACCGGCACCCATGAAAGCCTTCTCCAGGCTTCCAATTTCATCGCCACCATTGAACAACGTCAGGGACTGAAGGTTTCATGCATCGAGGAGATCGCCTGGAAAAAGGGGTTTATCTCGCGCGATCAACTGATCAGGCTGGCCGAACCCCTGAAAAAGAACCAGTATGGCCAGTATTTGCTGAAACTGGCAGGAAACCAGATCAATCCTTTCTGACATGGTCGTTTTGGAAACATCCCTCCCCGGACTCCTGATTATAGAGCCTGACCTGTATGCCGATGCCCGGGGTTATTTTTTTGAAAGCTTTAACCAGGACAAATGGCGTGAGAAAGGGATCACCGCCCATTTCGTCCAGGACAACGAATCCTTTTCTTTCAGGGGGGTGATCAGGGGGTTGCATTACCAGCTCAACCCATCGGCACAGGCAAAACTGGTGAGGGTGGTGTCCGGCACAGTGTTCGACGTGGCCGTTGACCTGCGCAAAGATTCCCCCGCCTTTGGAAGGTGGTTCGGAACCTGGCTGTCGGGCGAAAACAAAAGGCAGCTTCTGATCCCGAAGGGCTGTGCCCATGGTTTCTCAGTCCTTTCGGAAACGGCTCACTTCGTTTACAAGTGCGACCATCCCTATGCAGGCTCCGAGGAAAGGGCCATACGGTATGACGATCCTTTTCTGGCCATTGACTGGAAACTGCCGCTGCAGGAACGGATTGTGTCGGAAAAGGATGCCAAGGCTCCCCTTTTTGCCGATGCCGAAATGAATTTCTAAGAGAAAAGGATGAAGAAGATTCTTGTCACCGGGGCAAACGGACAGCTGGGAAGTGAAATAAGAAACCTGCCCGGCGGGGTGGAGGGATTTGATTTTTTGTTTACCGACGTGGATAGTCTCGATGTCACCGATCCTTATGCGGTCGGTGCTTTCTTCAGGGCCCAGAAACCTTCCTATGTTGTAAATTGCGCCGCCTATACGGCTGTTGACAGGGCGGAGAAGGATGAACAGGCTGCCTTCCTGCTGAACGGGAAAGCTCCGGGAATACTGGCGGACTGCTGCCGGTCTGCCGGCGCCCGGCTGATCCATATTTCAACCGATTATGTCTTCGATGGCAGGAGCTGGCTTCCCTACCAAGAGGAGGATCCGACAAACCCGACAGGGATCTATGGAAGATCAAAGCGTGAAGGCGAGATCAACTGTCTGGCTGCCTCCGGTCCAGTCATTGTCCGCACCTCATGGCTCTACTCCCGGTACGGAGCCAATTTTGTCAAGACAATGCTCAGACTGGGAAGGGAAAGGGAGACAATCAGGGTGGTTTATGACCAGGTAGGATCTCCCACCCATGCGCGCGACCTTGCCGGTGCAATTCTGGAAATGGTTGCCCGGGCGGAGAAAACGCCGGGGCTTTGGGCGCCGGGAATTTATCACTATGCCAACCAGGGGGTTTGCAGCTGGTATGACTTTGCTGCCGCAGTCCACGCCCTGGCTGGAATCCGCTGCCGTTTAATACCGGTCAGAACAGCTGAATACCCAACCCTCGCCGCCCGGCCTCCCTATTCCGTTCTTGACAAATCGAAAATAACAGCCCTGTACGGTTTTTCCATTCCGCATTGGATGGAAAGCCTCCGCGATTGCATCATCATGCTGGGAAAGGATTGCCCTTGAATGCCGGGAATGGATTCGTCGCGCCCCGGTCTGCCTTGTTCCCGTGGGTCTTCGGGGATGGAAAACAGACACAGCGGTGAGGAACCCCCGGAAATAGCGGTTACTGCGTGAAAACAAAGGACTCCCGCAGGGGTAGCGCAGGCTTCGGTCCGAAAAAGAAAACTGGCAAATTAAAAACATAAATATAAAGCGATGGAAAACAATGAATTGCTCAGGATGGTGGTTGATAAAGCCAGTCAGTGGCTCTTGCCCACCTACGATGAAGAGACGAGAAAGGATGTGGAAAGGATGTTGGCCAATTCCGACAAGACGGAGCTGATCGATTCCTTTTACAAGGATCTGGAATTCGGAACAGGCGGTTTACGCGGGATCATGGGGGCGGGTACCAACCGGATGAATATCTATACCGTCGGTGCAGCCACGCAGGGATTGAGCAACTACCTGAAAAGGAACTTCTCCGGGCTTGCGGAGATCAAGGTGGCCATCGGGTACGACTGCCGCAACAACAGCCGTTATTTTGCCGAAACCTGCGCCGGCATTTTTGCTGCCAACGGCATCAGGGCGCTTTTGTTCGAAGACCTGCGGCCCACGCCCGAAATGTCTTTTGCCATACGTGAATATGGCTGCCAGAGCGGGATTATCATCACCGCTTCGCACAATCCCAAAGAGTACAACGGGTACAAAGCTTACTGGGACGACGGTTCACAGATCGTGGAACCCCACGATGTAAACATCATAGAGGAGGTGAAGACCATCCGCCCCGAAGCCATCCGCTTCAACGGACCCAAAAGTCTTATTGAAACACTGGGCGCGGAGACCGACCGCAAGTTCCTTGAAAAGGTGCAAACCGTATCATTATCGCCCGAAATAGTAGACCGGTTCCGCGATATGAAAATCGTGTACACCCCCATTCATGGAACAGGCGTGAAAATGGTCCCTGCGGCATTGCGGGCATTCGGTTTCACCAATCTTTTCAACGTCCCGGAGCAGGATGTCGTCAGCGGAGATTTTCCTACGGTGATATCGCCCAATCCCGAAGAGCCGGCGGCCATGGAAATGGCGATCGCAAAAGCCAGGGAAGTGGAAGCCGGATTGGTCCTGGCCACCGATCCCGACAGCGACCGCCTGGGAGTGGCGGTGAAAAACCATCACGGCAAATACATAATCCTGAACGGGAACCAGACGGCGCTTCTTTTCATTTATTATATTATCACACGGATGAAGGAAGGGGGCATGATGAAGGGCAATGAGTTTGTCGTCAAGACCATTGTCTCGACCGAACTGATCGCTGAGATCGCCCGCAGGAACCAGGTAGAGTACTACGATGTTTATACCGGGTTCAAGTATATAGCAGAGGTAATCCGCGACAACGAGGGAATTAAGAAATACATCGGAGGCGGAGAGGAGAGTTTTGGTTTTATGCCTGCCGACTTTGTCAGGGACAAGGATGCCGTTTCCTCCTGTGCCCTGATGGCTGAAATTGCTGCCTGGGCCCTGAGCAAAGGGAAGTCGCTTTTTGGCCTCCTTCAGGATATTTACCTCGCATATGGCTTTTCAAAAGAGAAAATGAAATATGTGGTCCGCAAGGGTCAGGCCGGAGCGGAAGAGATCCGTCAGATCATGCAGCGCTTCCGCACCGATCCTCCCCCCGGACTGGGCGGGTCCCCAATGGAGTGGGTCAAGGATTACGAAACCCTGGTTAGCCGGAACCTCCTCACAGGCGAAGAAAAGCCGATAGGGCAGAAGGTGCCTTCGGATGTGCTGCAGTTCTTCACCGTGGCGGGGACAAAAATTTCAGTCAGGCCTTCGGGGACGGAACCGAAGATCAAATTTTACTTTGAGGTGAAACAGGAACTGACAGGTCCGGAGGGCTACGATGCCGCTGAAGAGCGGGCCGACGCACTGATTGAACAAATGATGCAGGAAATGGGGCTGGCCTGATGGCTGGGGACCGGCATACGGCGGCTGCACCCCGGATCATCCGCAGGACAACCTGCATGCCGGAGGGTGAAACAGGTAAATACACGAAAAGAAAAAAAACAGCGAAAGAATGGCGACAGTTGTGAAAATTCTCCGGATCGGGAACGCCCGGTGGTGTTACGCCGGAAGGCTGGTTGGTCTAATGCTGGTTTCATGGGGTGCCATAGCCCAGCAGTTGCCCACCCTTCCCATGAAACCGGAGATGACTGAGATCTGGGATCCGGAAATCAAGGTCGTACAGCCGGGCAGCCAGTGGGGGGCTCCTCCTTCCGATGCCATCATTCTTTTTGACGGCAGCGGATTGGAGGAGTGGAGTTCCCGCAGCGGCGGTGCCCCTGGCTGGAAAGTGGAGGGGGGCATTATGACGGTGGCAGGCGGTGCCGGCGATATTGTGACGAAAAGGAAATTTTCCGATTTTCAGCTTCACATCGAATGGCGCACCCCTGAGACGGTGAGCGGCAGCAGCCAGGGAAGAGGCAACAGCGGTGTTTTTCTCCAGGAGATTTATGAGGTCCAGGTGCTCGACAGCTATGACAACCGGACTTACCGGAACGGACAGGCTGGCAGCCTTTACAAGCAGCATCCTCCGTTGGTCAATGCCTGCAGGGCGCCGGGAGAATGGCAGTCGTACGATATTCTCTACACAGCGCCAGTTTTCGACGGGAGCGGAAATTACCGGGATCCTCCCCGGGTAACCGTTTTCCATAACGGGGTTGTGGTGCAGCACGGGGTATCGCTTCGCGGCCCCACCCTTTACACCGGAATCCCCGAATACGGAATAAAACCCCACGGTCCGGCGGGCATCCGGCTGCAGGACCATGGAAATCCGGTCAGTTTCAGAAACATCTGGGTCAGGGAATTGTAGAGTGGCACCAGCATTCGGTTATGGAAGCTCCCCGTACGGATCGGTGATGGCATACCTGGCGGTAGGTTTTTGTTTCCCGGTTGAAGCAACCGTTTTTACCATGGCGAACTCACCGGCAGAAATCACCGGCGCCCGGTTCCCTGGCCTGGCCGGGCTGCCTCCAACCCGATCCGTTTACCGTTGAAACGGGCATTGTCGAATGCTTTTCGGAGGTCCCAGCCATAACGCTGGTCTACCTCGAGAAAGGAAAAATCCTTCAATACCTCGATCTGGCCGATATCCACGCTTTTGCCGGGCATTTGCCGGTTAATCAGGTGAAGGATCTCCCTTTTGCCGATCTGGTCGTTCTTTCCCAGGTTCAGGAAATACCGGTCGTAATATTTCCGGCTTCCCTGGCCATCAGCCATCCGGGCATTCTCTTTTCTCCTGCCGGTCGCCTTGTCATCGCCTTTTCCCCCTCTTTTACGATCCTTGCCATCCTTCGCACCGTCGGACTCCCGGCGGACTGACAGCGATTCGACATTCAGGTCGGGTGCGTTCTGGTAGGAGGAGAGAAAACGGTTGAACTCGACCGACACGAAATGTTTGATGAGCGATTGACGGTCAAGCCATTCCAGTTTTTTATAAATGACTTCCAGATAGCGGTCGATCTGAGAGTCGTTGACTTCCACCTTTTCAACCTTGTCGATGAGGTTGAAAAGCTGTTTTTCACAGATCTCCTTTCCCTGGGGCACCGGCCTGTGCTCAAACCGGCAACCGGCCATTCTCTCAATGGTTTTGAGTTTTCCCTTTTCCTTCAGGTGAAGGATGGAAATGGAAATTCCCTTTTTTCCTGCCCTGCCGGTACGTCCGCTGCGGTGGATATATACCTCCGGATCGTCCGGCAGGTTGTAGTTGATCACGTGGGTGAGATCGTTGACATCCAGTCCCCGTGCGGCCACGTCGGTGGCCACCAGAAGCTGGAGGTGGTGCAAGCGGAAGCGGTTCATGACGATGTCGCGCTGTTCCTGTGAAAGATCCCCGTGCAGGGAATCGGCATTGTACCCGTCGCGGATCAGATTGTCGGCGATTTCCCTGGCTTCCACCCTGGTGCGGCAAAAGACAATTCCGTAAATCCTGGGATTGATGTCGGCAATGCGCTTAAGCACCTCATACCGGTCGCGCGCATGAACAAGAAAATACTCGTGGGAGACATGCTCTGCCCCCTGGTTTTTTCTGCCCGCGCTGATCTCCTCAGGGTGATGCATGGACCGTGTGGCTATGCCCATAATGCCCTGGGGCATGGTGGCGGAGAAAAGAAGGGTATGCCGGGTGGAGGGAGTCTCTGCCAGGATAAAATCCAGTTCCTCTCTGAATCCCATCGACAGCATTTCGTCGGCTTCATCCAGGATCAACCACCGGATATGGTTGATTCTGAGTTTTCCTCGCTTGATCAGGTCTACTGCGCGCCCCGGGGTGGCCACGACAATCCGGGCACCCTGCTCCAGCTTCCTGATCTGCTCGTAGGCGGAGGCACCGCCGTAAACGGGGACGACAGGGGTGCCGGGTGTGTGAAGGGCAAAACTGTTCAGATCGTTGGTTATCTGAAGGCACAACTCCCGTGTGGGGGCCAACACCAGCGCCTGGACTTCCCGGAGGGCGGGATCGATTTGCTGGATCACAGGCAGCCCGAAAGCAGCTGTCTTTCCGGTTCCGGTCTGCGCCAGGGTAACGATGTCACGGGGCTTCTGCAACAAAAGAGGGATGACTTTTTCCTGAATAGGGGTGGGGGTAACATAACCGAGGCTCCCGATCGCTTTGAGTATCCCTTGCTGGAGCCCCATTTCTTCGAATAAGATCATTAAAATGGGTTGGGTAAAAATTAAGGGCGCAAAGCTAATCTTTATTTCCGGGCCGGGAGGGGAAAAACAGTATTTGGGGAAAATTAACCGGTAAATTAATACTGCTGCCCTTTTTCTCCTGCCGTGCGCAACTCCCGGGTTGTATTGTAAAGGGGCCGCCTACTCGAAACGGAAGGGCGCAGGAGGTATGGGCTGATAGCTGTAGAAACTCCTGCGGGTGTGTTCGTTCAGCAAGAATCCGACAGGCCCCACATCCCCGGGATGGTTCGGGTAAAAAGACAAACGCATCTGCAGCGTTTTGAAAACAAGCGATTCATTGTGCAGGCGCATGCCAATCCCGAAGCCGCCGTAATAATCACCTCTGAAAACCGGTGTCTTCCCGGGTCCGATGATCCCCAGGTCGGCAAAAGCAAAAAAAGCCAGATTAAAACGGTAGAAATCGCGATGATGGAAATATACCGATTCCAGGTTCAGGATCAGCCGTTGCTGGCCTGATACCATCCGGCTGCCGAAACCACGGATCAGGTTGTTTTTTTCAAACTTGAGGCTTTCCTCTTCAAACCGGTCGATCCCCCGTTTGTAGTCCAGACTGATGAAATGCCTGAAACGGGCGTTTCCTTTCCGGGTGAGCCGGGAGATGAAGTGAGATCCCAGTTCCGCCATGCCGTGGCTGAAGCCGTTGGATCCCATGTACCCGCCGATCCCGGCCGATGCATGCAGATAACCGCTTTCTGCCCCCAGAAGGTTGCCGTTGGCGACCGAAAGGTGTCCGTACAACCGGTTGCCGGTTTCATAGTCATCAAATCCGAGTACCAGCTCATTCCTGAAGCCTTTGGGAATGTCTTCGGTAATCCCGTATCCGAATACCAGTTCGTCGGGTTTGAAGGTCCGCTGCGACCAGGTGATTCCCCCCAGGTAAAAGGATTGGTTGTAATAAAACTGCTCTTTCCCCGGTTGGGCTTCCGGCCTGTCGGTGAATTCACGGATGAGGTACTGGCCTGAAAAGGTCAGCTGCGAGTCTTCTTTCTTGCCGTTGAGCCGGAAATTCCTTCCGAGCCATCCCCCGGCCTGCCGGTACCCGATCTGAATGTTTCTTTTATTGTACCTTTCACCGGGCAGAAGGTAGGTCCGCTTAAGGTAATAGCCGGAAACACCGTACCCCCATTTGTCGGAAACCCGGAGAAAGGGTTTGTCGATCACAACGGTGGCGCCTTCGTTCAGAAAGGTGTTCATGTAGCCTGCCGAGGCCGACAGGAACTTGCCACTGACATTGTTTACCTTGTAAAAGGTTTCCAGTCCCATGAAGGGCTCCCGGGTCATATGCCCGACCATCCGGATGGATAATTCATGACCCACTCCAAAGATATTGCGGTTATATAACTCAAGAGCAGCAGAACTGATCCCTTCCACATCCCCGGTTACCCCGATGGAAAAGCGGTCCTGCGTGAGGAGCAGAATATTGACCTGACTGTCGTCAGCCGAATCCTCTTCCACGTAAAAGCGCGCGTCGCGGATGTAAGGCAAGGCTCTCAAAATACGTTCGTTATCATACAGTTCGTCGGTATCAAGCGTTTCTCCCGCCTTAAACAACAGGTTCTTCCGCAGGTTGTGCAGGTCGGACCGGGTATGGATCAGGTTTCCGGCCTTTTCATACCAGATGGTGGCTTTCCGCGCGGTGTCTCTCAGGCTGGGACCGAAAACATCGAGCCTTTTGATCCGGATGCTGCTGATGGTTTTGCCATCGTAACGGGATGGTAGGTTGACCGTGTCTTCTACTGTTTTCTGCACACCGGGTGAACGGATCAGCATCCTGTGGATCCATTTCGTGATCCTTCTGTTCTGTGCCTTGGCCTTCAGGGTATCGTAAAAACTGTTGTACTTCACGGCATAATCCTCCCCGGTACGGAGAGAATCCGGAAGTGGATTCTGGGAGTACCCGCTCAGGGAAGTTCCATGTAACAGAAGGAACAACAAAAACAATGTTGTGATCGTACCTTTCAAATCGGCATAAATACTGCGTTCACCGGCCGCTGGCTTAACCCCTCGGCAAAGCCGGAACCCTTTTCTCCCTCGTCAGCCGGGCAATTGTCCGGATCACGAAGCCGACCAAATTAGAGATTTGGCTTAAATTATTGGCATACAATATGTTAAATTGTGTTAAAGGAATGGCTGCCTTGCGGGAATGCTGCAACCGGCAGGGATTGCCCGGTAAATCCGGCCCTCCGGCTTCTGCCGGATAATCAGCCTGTCCTGGATTCCGGTTTATTCTTACCTTTGTATTCCGGTGAAATCGCTCATTCATATCTACAAGTACAACATCTACGGGATTATCGGCACTCTGCTGTTTCACGTGGTGTTGGTGGGTACCTTTTTGTTGTCTGAGATGAACCTTAAAAAGAATTTCCGGGAAAAGGAGCTGACGATTGAGATCGCGGTTGATTTGCTGACGGGGGCGGAGCCCTTGCCGGCAGATCCTGGTCCGGCGGATCACTCTCCGGCGGGCACGGTGGGTAACCAGCCTTCCAGGGCAGGGGATCTTTTCGGCGCAACGCGCCTTGCGCACCGTGATCCTTTCTTCGACAATGCCTATCAGGAGGAAATCAATGCAGCCCGCAAACTGGCGGAAGAGGTGGATGCCCAGTTGTCAAAAAAGAAACCGGATCCGGACGAACTCAGCATGCCGGAGGATAACAGCGCAGGGAAAAGCAGGGCAGAGATCAGCAACAAGGTCTATTCGGGCGAAAGCAACATCGAATACAGGGTGGGTGACCGATACCATCTGAGGCTTCCGATCCCGGTCTACCTGGCCAGGGGGGGAGGCGTTGTCGTGGTGGACATCTCCGTGAACAGGGAAGGAAAGGTGATCGCCGCCACACCCCGGCAGAATGGTCCAGCCGAAGATTCACAGGTATATTATTATGCGAGGATTGCTGCCGAAAGTTCTCTATTCAATCCAGATCCAGCTGCACCCGCTTCTCAGAAAGGTTATATTCGTTATACGTTTGTAGCTCAGTAGTTTATGATTTCGCGCCTAATTATTTAACATCCTTTAACATATTTTGCTTTTCTATCTCTTGTTTTTATTTTACTTTTACGGCACGTTTATTTTCATAAGTTTAGGTTTAGTTAGGTTAGTTAGTTTAGAGAGAAAGGATAGAATGTTGATCCTATCCTTTTTTCTTTTGATAATTATTTTACAATATCTTAAATTTCAAAATAATCGTATCATTTGTAAGCTATTTTCTTCAATTCTTCCGGTTGCCGGTTGGCCGAAAAGCCATCCGGACCTTTGACGGTTGCGGCTGGACGCAGTAGAACGCCGGAAGAGGGCCGGTAGAACAGGGCCTGATGACTGCAACGTACTTTCCCGGGCAGAAAGCAGCATGCGGATTAGTCCGGCGGGTAAAAAGCCGGTGGGAGGTGAACTTACCTTGATGGGGACGTATGCCCTTTCATCGCCGGCTTTACCGTCGGAGATGAATTGCCGGCCGGAGCCGTCAGCATGGGGCAGGATAGGAGGGAATGGGCAGGTACTATTCCTTTTCGAGAATTACGATTTTCTCAATGCGGTCTCCCTGCATGATCTTGTCGATGGTTTCCAGACCTTCGGTGACCTTGCCGAAACAGGTGTGTTTCCGGTCCAGATGGGCCGTGTTACGGCGGTTATGGCAGATGAAGAACTGCGATCCTCCGGTATTGCGCCCGGCATGCGCCATCGACAAAACCCCCCGGTCGTGGTACTGGTTGTTCCCGTCCAGTTCGCACCGGATGGTGTAACCCGGTCCGCCCATGCCGGTACCGTCGGGACATCCGCCCTGAATGACAAAGCCGGGGATTACCCGGTGAAAGGTGAGCCCGTCGTAGAATCCTGCCTTGCTTAGCTTTACAAAATTAGCAACGGTGCCGGGCGCATCCTTTTCAAAAAAAACTACTTCCATCACTCCCCGGGAGGTGTGTATTTCGGCTTTCAGCATATCTATCTTCTGTATTTCGGTAATCAGGATGTAAAAGTATCATTTCCGGGATAATCTGATACATTCTGCAGGAATAAGAATATGCAAAGGAACCGGATGACGGAAAAACGACGCCCATCAGGCCGGGAATGGCTGTGTACAGGCCGGACAGGATCCGGGACTGCCTCAGTGAAAAGGAAATCGTGCAGGAAGGGAGGTAACCGGGTCAGGGGCTGTCAGTGCATTTGCCGGCGGCTGCTAAATGGTTAGCAGCCGGGAATGGATGGCTGCTGCGGCTGCCAATCCTGCCCCGATGGCATGGACGACCAGACTGGCGCCCCTTTCGGCATCTCCCGCCGCAAACACACCGGGAACCGAAGTCATCTTTCCGGGACCGGCCACCACATTGCCCCGGGTATCATATTCCACTCCCAGTTCGTCGAGAAGTCCTTCATGTACGGGCATGGAAAAGCCGAGGGCGAGCAGTACCAGGTCGGCTTCCATCCATTCTCCGGTTCCGGGAAGCTCCTCCGTGTTGGTTTTATCTTTGCTGTTCCATCGGGTGCGGATGGTTTCGAGTCCGGTGACCTTCCCCTCCCGGCCGGTGAAGCGGCGGGTGGATAAGCCCCACAGACGGGTGCATCCTTCGAGGTGGGAACTGGAGGTACGCAAGGTGCGGGGCCAGTATGGCCAGGGATTGTCATCCTCCCTGGTCAGCGGAGGTTGGGGAAGGATCTCAATTTGGGTCACTTTCTCCGCTTTCTGGCGGATAGCGGTGCCCACACAGTCGGATCCGGTGTCTCCGCCGCCGATGACCACCACTTTCTTCCCCCTGGCCGTTATTCTTTCCTTCTCCGGAATCTCTTTGCCGGCTATCACCCTGTTCTGTTGCGTCAGATAGTCCATGGCCTGATAAATTCCTTCCAGTTCCCGGCCCTCAATGTCCAGGTCGCGGGGAATGCCGGCTCCCGTTGCCAACAGAACTGCATCGTACGCTTCCAGGAGCTCCTTCCCGGGAATGTCTTTTCCCACGTGGATTCCCGTCCTGAATAGGATCCCCTCCCGGGTGAGAATCCGGATCCGGCGGTCAATGACATTCTTGGTCAGCTTGAAATCGGGTATCCCGTACCGTAAAAGTCCCCCGATGCTGTCGCTTTTTTCAAACAGGGTGACGGTATGGCCTGCTTTGTTGAGACGATCGGCTGCTGCAAGACCTGCAGGGCCGGAGCCTACCACCGCTACCTTTTTCCCGCTCCTGGCAGCAGGGGGGTCAGCTTTTACCCATCCCAGCTCAAAAGCCTTTTCCGCCGCGGCACACTCGTTTTCGCGGATGGTGACGGCCTCTTCGTGGATGGCCAGTACGCAGGCCTTTTCACAGGGAGCCGGGCATATCCGTCCGGTGATCTCGGGAAAGGGATTCGTAGAATGAAGAATCCGGAATGCTTCTTCGTAATCGGCCCTGTAGAGGGCCTCCTGCCACTCCGGAATCTTGCTTCCCACCGGACAGCCCCAGTGGCAGAAGGGAACTCCGCAATCCATGCAGCGCCCTGCCTGCTGCCGGCGGTCGCCTTCATCCAGGGTTTGTTCCACCTCCCCGTAGTCGTATATGCGCTCGCTGACCGGCCTGTAGCCTCCGTCTTTGCGCACTGTTGTCATAAAACCCTTCGGATCGCCCATTTTTAGGATATCAGCTAAATTGAAAATTATTAAACCGACAAATCATCAAACCGGAGTACCTCCTTCTTTTCAAGGGCTGAAGTTCTTTTTGTGGCCGGAGGTTTTCCGGCCTGCCTGACTGCAAGGAGGGCTTGTTAACCATGTTATTCATGGATGATGGGGTTTTCTTCGGTGAGGCTCAGTTTTCTTTCCAGTTCCCTCAGTTTTTCCTCTTCGAGGACCTTCTTGTATTCCAGCGGGATGACCTTTACGAAAAGAGGCAGGAATGCCTCCCATTCGGTCAGGATTTTTGCGGCCAGGGAGCTCTGTGTGTAAAGCAGATGATTGCTGATCAGTTCCTGGAGCTCCAGGATGTCAGGTCGTTCCTCCACGGGAAGAAGTTCAGCGAGCCCTTTGTTGCAGAAATATTCGAAATTGCGGTCCTTATCCAGGACATAGGCGATCCCGCCGCTCATTCCCGCGGCAAAATTGCGTCCCGTCGGACCCAGGATGACCACCCGCCCTCCGGTCATATATTCGCAACCGTGATCCCCTGTTCCTTCCACGACCGCCCGGGCGCCCGAATTCCGCACGCAGAACCGTTCGCCCGCAACGCCCCGGATGTAAGCTTCTCCGCTGGTTGCACCATACAGGGAGGTATTCCCGATGATGATATTTTCTTCAGGGGTGAACGAGGATCCCGGAGGCGGCGTAATGATCAGTCTGCCTCCCGACAATCCTTTCCCGAAGTAGTCGTTGGCATCACCCTCAATCCGGAAGGTCACCCCTTTGGCCAGAAATGCGCCGAAACTCTGGCCTGCCGTACCTCTGAAAAGACAGGTAATGGTATCGTCGGGAAGTCCCTCCTCCCCATAACGGCGGGCAATCTCGCCCGAAAGCATGGCCCCTGCGGCCCGGTCGACATTGGTGATAGTCTGCGAGATCCATACCTTCTCCTTGCCTTTCAGCGCTTGTGCCGACTCGCGCAGGAGAGTTTTGTCGGGGTGTTCCCCGATCGTACGGATGGTGGTTGCCGTGCATCGCAGGTCTGCTTCCCCCGGCCGGGCAGGCATGTGGAGAAAGGAAGAAAAATCGGCGTTTTTCATTTTCCAATGGGGGATCCCCGGATTGATTTCCAGAAGATCCGCCCGGCCTACAATGTCATCGAAACTGCGGAAGCCCGCTTCGGCCAGGTATTCGCGGATTTCGCGCGCCAAAAACCTGAAATAGCTGATCGCATATTCGGAACGTCCGAGAAACCTTTTTCTGAGTACCGGGTCCTGGGTAGCCACCCCTGCGGGGCAGGTGTTAAGGTGGCATTTTCGCATCATGACGCATCCCAGGACCACAAGGGCTGCGGTGGCGAAACCAAATTCCTCGGCGCCCAGGCAGCCCATGATGATTACATCGCGGCCTGTTCTTAACTGACCGTCGACCTGCAGGCGAACCCGGCCCCTGAGCTGGTTCATCACCAGGGTCTGCTGTGCCTCGGCGATCCCGAACTCCGCCGGAAGCCCGGCATGCCGGATGCTGCTGAGCGGACTGGCTCCGGTGCCTCCTTCGCCCCCGGAAATGGTGATCAGGTCGGCGCAGGCTTTGGCAACCCCGGCAGCAATGGTGCCCACGCCATCTTCGGCTACCAGTTTCACCGAAACCCGGGCACCGGGGTTGGCGCTTTTTAGGTCGTAAATCAGCTGCGCAAGGTCTTCGATCGAATAGATGTCGTGATGGGGCGGTGGTGAGATCAGGGTGATACCGGGAGTGGAATTGCGGGTCCGGGCAATGATTTCGTTCACCTTGTAACCAGGAAGCTGGCCTCCCTCGCCCGGTTTGGCACCCTGGGCGATCTTGATCTGCAGTTCATCTGCATGGACAAGAAAGTTGACGGTCACCCCGAAGCGGCCTGAAGCCACCTGCTTGATGGCGCTTTGCCGGTTCGTCCCGAAACGGGAGCTATCCTCCCCGCCCTCCCCGGTGTTGCTCCGCCCGCCGATGCTGTTCATGGCGATGGCCAGTGCCTCGTGGGCTTCCCGGCTGATCGATCCATACGACATGGCGCCTGTTACAAACCGTTTCATGATTTCTTCCTCAGCCTCCACTTCTTCAATGGGAATGGGGTTCTTTTTCACGGTAAAACAACCCCTGACAAAGAAGGGACGGCTGTTCTCCCTGTCGGCCAGCGCGGTGAACTCCTTAAACTTGCTGTAATCGTTGCTTCTGGTCGACCATTGCAGCAAACCGATGATTTCGGGATTCCAGGCATGATGCTCTCCGTATTTCCGCCATGCGTGGCTTCCGGTGCTCTCAAAGCGGGATGTTCCGCCTCCGGAGATTCCTCGGAAAGCTCCTTCGTGAAGCATCATGGTTTCCCGCCATATCTCCTCCAGACCAATACCGCCGATACGGGAGGGGGTGCCTGTAAAGTGCCTGTCGATCAGTTCCCTGCTTACACCCACCGCCTCGTAAACCTGGGATCCGTGGTAACTGCGAAGTGTCGAAATCCCCATTTTTGAAAAAATCTTCAGCAACCCCTTGTCCACTGCTTTCATGTAGTTTTTGCGGGCCTCCTTGTACTCGATTCCGATATACCCTTCCTTGACAAGCTGGTCGATGGCTGCAAAAGCGAGGTATGGGTTGATCACGCTGGCCCCGAACGCCAGCAGCAAGGCATAATGGTTTACCTCGCGGGCGTCGCCTGTCTCAACGATAATTCCCACCTGCATTCTTTTCCTGACCCTGATCAGATGATGGTGAACCGCCGCTACGGTCAGCAAACTGGGTATGGGGGCATATTCAGACGATACCTGCCTGTCGGATAGTATAATATAGTTTTTCTTCTCGTCCACGGCTTTTTCCGCCTCGGTGAGCAGCTTTTCAAAGGCAATCCGGAAACCTTCAAAACCGTCGCTGACCTTGAAGACCATGGGGATTATCCGGTGCACGAACATCTCATCCTTGAGATCCTTTATTTTTCCCAGATCGGTGTTGATGATCAGGGGGGACTCAAATTTGATCAACCGGCAATGCTCAGGTGTCTCCATGAGTATGTTGGAGTTGAGACCACCGATATAATTGGTGAGCGACATGACCAGACTTTCCCGGATAGAATCGATAGGCGGATTGGTTACCTGGGCAAACGACTGCCTGAAATAATCGTAAAACAGGCGTGGTTTCAATGAAAAAAGGGGGATGGGCGTGTCGTTGCCCATGGAGTGGGTGGGTTCAGCCGCCGTTACCGCCATAGGGCGTATGACCTCGTGCAGATCCTCGCGTGAGTAACCAAATATGCCGGCATGCTGGTCAAAGTTGTCAAGATGGTAGGGAACCCGCTGTCTGACATCTATGTCCTCCAGACACATCCGGTTCTCTTTCAGCCACATTTCATAAGGGCTACGTTTGCTTAGCTGGTCTTTCACCTCCCTGTCGGGTATGATGATTCCCAGTTGGGTGTCGACCAGGAGCAGTTTGCCCGGGCGGAGCCGTCCCTTTTCCCTGATTTCGGAAGGGGCGAAGGTCTGAACCCCCGTCTCGGATGCCATAACGATAAGGTCGTTGTTGGTGATCACATAACGCGAAGGGCGGAGGCCGTTCCGGTCGAGGGTTCCACCGATGGTTCGACCGTCGGAAAACAGGATGGAGGCAGGTCCGTCCCAGGGCTCCATGATGGTGGAGTGGTATTCATAAAAGGCCTTGAGGCTTCCGGGAATCGGATTCTTTTCATTGAACGATTCGGGAACCATCATACAGAGAACATGGGGCAGCGACCTCCCGGCCAGATGAAGAAATTCCAGGGTGTTATCGAATGAGGCCGAGTCGGATTTGCCGGGTTCCAGGATGGGAAGCAATTTTTGAAGATCGTTGCCGAAAAAGTCAGATTTCATAAGGGCTTCGCGGGCGTGCATCCAAAGCCGGTTGCCGCGGATGGTGTTGATTTCCCCGTTATGGGCGATGATCCGGAAGGGCTGTGCCAGATCCCAGGTGGGAAAGGTGTTGGTGCTGAAGCGGGAATGGACCAGGGCAACGGCACTGGTCAGATCTTCGTCCGAAAGATCGGGAAAGTAGTCGATCAGTTGCTGGGGGGTGAACATCCCCTTGTAGATGAGCGTTTTACTGGAGAAGCTGGGTTGGTAGAACCACCTTTTCTGAGACAGACTGGAATTGCGGACCGTATGTTCGGTAAGTTTGCGGACTACAAAAAGTTTCCGTTCCAGGGCGTCCTGCTCGAGTTGGCTTCTTACAAACACCTGTTTTATGGTTGGTTCGGTTGTACGGGCGATCTTTCCCGGGGCGGCATGGTCGACGGGTACCTCCCGGTAGCCGATCAGTTCAAGCCCTTCCTCCCGGATATGTCGGTTAAGGACATCGAGGCAAAGAGAAGCCTCTTTTTCCCGGGTGGGAAGAAAAACCAGTCCGGTGGCATACCGGCCGGGCAGGCCGGCATCGATCCCGAGGGTTTTGGAAATGAAACGGTGCGGTATCTGGATGAGTATTCCGGCGCCGTCGCCGGTAGAATTGTCGGCGCTGGTAGCCCCCCTGTGGTTCATGTTGAGCAGGACATCAAGTCCGCGGCGTATGATGTCGTGCGAAGGCTGCCCCTTGATATGGGCCACGAAGCCGATGCCGCAGCTGTCGTGTTCATTCCGGGGATGGTATAGTCCCCGGGCTTTTGGAAAAGGTTCTGATGCCATACCGTGGTTCTTTTTTAATGGATTTCGACGAATGGCTGACCACCCTGAAGTTCGTCAACCCGGGATGACAGCCCTGCATGTACAGCTTCCGCTGCAGTGGCCTGTCTTTCTTTGCGGGCAGGGGAAGGGCTGCCTGTTAGATCCGGAACAGCAGGAGGGGCTCCTGCCCGGTGTACGGAAACGACTGCTCTTCCCGAGGGATCGGCGTTGTTGCGGAAGGAATGGTCCCAGGTCAGCGCTTCTCCGGTACTGCAGGCGATCGACGGCACCGAAGGGACACAGGCGGCCGCCTGATCGCCCGGGAAATGCTCGCTGAAAAGAACACGGTAATAGTATTCCTCTTTTGAGTGCGGGGTGTTCAGGGGAAACCGGTAGTGGGCGCTGGCCATCATGGAGTCGGTGACTTCAACGGCAGCCCTGGCTTTGAGGGTGTCGATCCAGCCGTAACCCACCCCGTCGGAAAACTGCTCTTTCTGACGCCATACGACCGATGCGGGGAGACAATCCTCGAACGATTTGCGCAGGATCCATTTTTCCATTCGTTCCCCTCCCGCCATTTTGTCAGCCGGATTCAACCGCATGGCCACATCGAGGAACTCCTTGTCCAGAAAGGGAACCCTTCCTTCGACACCCCAGGCTGCCAGCGACTTATTGGCCCTGAGGCAGTCGTACAGGTGCAAACGGCTGATTTTCCTGACGGTCTCCTCATGAAAGGACCTGGCATCGGGGGCTTTGTGAAAATAGAGGTATCCTCCGAAGATTTCGTCGGCTCCTTCCCCGCTGAGGACCATTTTTATACCCATCGAACGGATGACCCTGCCCAGAAGGTACATGGGGGTGGAAGCCCTCACGGTGGTGACGTCGTAGGTCTCCAGATGATAAATGACATCGCGAATGGCATCGAGACCCTCTTCCAGGGTGTAATGGATTTCGTGGTGGACCGTTCCGATATGGTCGGCCGCGCGGCGCGCCGCAGCCAGATCGGGCGACCCTTCCAGTCCGATGGCAAAGGAATGGAGGCGGGGCCACCAGGCAGGCTGCCTGTCGCCGCTCTCAATCCGCCTGTCTGAGAATTTCCGTGCGATGGCCGAAATCACCGATGAATCCAAACCTCCGGAGAGCAGCACCCCGTAGGGCACGTCCGACATGAGCTGACGGTGGACGGCTGCCTCGAGCGATTGCCGTAATTCGGCACGGGAGGACGGATTGCGTTCAACCGCATTAAAAGAAAACCAGTCCCGCTGGTACCAGCGGGTCAGTTTCCCGCCCCTTCCTTCCAGGTAGTGGCCCGGGGGAAACTCCCGCATCGTGTTGCAGACGCCCGCCAGGGCTTTCATTTCGGAAGCCACATACAACGTTCCGGAGGGATCGTGCCCCATGTACATAGGGATAATGCCGATGTGGTCGCGCGCGATGAGATAATTGCCGCTTCCTTCGTCGAAAAGGGCAAAGGAGAATATGCCGTTGAGTTCATCGAGAAATCCGGTTCCCTTGTCCCGGTACAATGGCAGAATCACCTCACAATCCGATTGCGTGCGGAACGGATAAAGTCCTTCGTAGGGCCTTCTCAGCTCCTGGTGGTTGTATATCTCCCCGTTCACCGCCAGAACCATCCGCCGGTCGGAACTGTACAACGGCTGTCCACCCGAGGCCGGATCCACAATCGATAGCCTTTCGTGTGCCATAACGGCTTCTTCACCGCAGTAAATCCCCGACCAGTCGGGCCCGCGATGGCGGATCTTTCCCGACATGGCCAAAACCTGCTGCCGCAGAAAGGCCGACGGATGGCTCAATTCAAAAGCACATACAATCCCGCACATATCAATGGTATTATGATTTGATGTAAAATTAGACACTATGACAGATAAAATTGATCAAAACTTACAAAACTCTCAAATATTAAGATAATATTAACTAAAAGATGTAATCAGATGATTTTCCTGACATAATTCCATTTCTTCTGTTTCTTGCCGGCCAAATGGAATCCGGGTGTTAGCCGGTTAAGCAGGAAGGAAAGGGATGCACCTTGGGTAACTCAGGAATAAAAAAAATGAGGGGTTTGTTTAATTATATATATATATTTGACGTCAAGGTGTATTTTTAGGGGGGGTAATCCATTCAAATATTAAATATTTTGAATAAGTGCAAAAGAATAGGGGGGGGTAGTTGAAAAAGTATTTATTTTTACCCTAGTGAAACGGGCATGGCGCTTCGACTGTAAAAGGGCAGTCATTTTTCCATCGCGCGCGGGTTCGCGGCGCGAAGAACCGGAGCAGGCCCGGGATTAAATCATCCCTGAAGAGCAACATCCTATGGGTAACATGCCGGCGGAGTGTTCATGCGATGATCGCAGCAATCGGCAACAGGAAGCCCAGGGGAGAGGAGGTCCGGAGAAGCCGGTTGCGTTGGTTTAGCATGGCTTTTAATGGAGAAACAACGGATAAAATAACACTAAAAACCAAATTGAAAATGGCAAAGATCAGATTTTTAGCGCTGGGAGAGGTGATGAACCGGGAGCCCCGGCCGTTGGTCAGGGAAGAAGGGCTTACCTCGGAGTATTACAAATCGCTTGTGTTTGACAAGCCGAAGATGCAAAAGTACCTGTCGCGGGAGGCGTATCATGCGGTGGTGGCCGCGATTGAGGGCGGCACCGCCATTGACCGCAGGATGGCCGACCAGGTAGCGCAGGGAATGAAAGCCTGGGCGCTGGAAAACGGGGCTACCCATTATACCCATTGGTTTCATCCGCTAACCGACGGCACCGCTGAGAAACACGATGCCTTTATTGAGTACACCGGTCTGGGAGGGGTCATCGAGGCTTTCAGCGGTAAGATGCTGGCACAACAGGAACCCGATGCCTCCTCTTTTCCGAGCGGAGGTATCCGGGCAACGTTCGAGGCCAGGGGTTATACGGCATGGGATCCCTCTTCCCCTGCCTTTATAAGCGAGACCACCCTGAGCATTCCCACCATCTTCATCAGTTACACGGGGGAAGCTCTTGACTACAAAACACCCCTGCTGCGTTCGATCCGGGCTATAGACCTGGCCGCGACGGCTGTGGCCCGCTATTTCGACAAGGAGGTGAAGAGCGTCCAAGCCAATCTGGGTTGGGAGCAGGAATACTTTCTGGTCGATGAGGCCCTTTTTCTTGCCCGCCCCGACCTCGTACTTACCGGGCGCACCCTGATGGGCCATTCCTCATCCAAAGACCAGCAGCTGGAGGACCATTATTTCAGTTCGATACCCACCCGGGTAAACCGCTTTATGATCGAACTGGAGATGGAGGCCTACAAATTGGGGGTTCCGGTGAAGACCCGTCACAACGAGGTGGCGCCCAACCAGTTTGAGCTGGCACCCATCTACGAGGAGATGAATCTTGCCAACGACCACAACCAGGTGATCATGGATTTGATGCAGAAGATCGCGCGCCGGCATAAGTTCAGGGTGCTGTTCCATGAAAAGCCCTTTGCAGGAATAAACGGTTCGGGGAAACACAACAACTGGTCGCTTCAAACCGACACGGGCGTCAATCTCTACTCGCCAGGCAAAAACCCGAAATCGAACCTGCAGTTTCTGACCTTTATCGTGAACACCCTGAAGGCGGTTTATGATTACCAGGACCTGCTGCGCGCCTCCATTTACAATGCTGCCAACCAGCACCGGCTGGGAGCCAACGAGGCTCCGCCGTCGATTATCTCCGTTTTCCTGGGAACCGAGGTCTCCCAGATGCTCGACTTTATGGAAACAGCAGTGACGGACCGCAAGATGACTCCCGATGAGAAGACTGAATTAAAACTCAACATCGGCCGGATCCCTGAAATTATCCTGGATACCACCGACCGGAACCGTACCTCGCCTTTTGCTTTTACGGGAAACCGTTTTGAATACCGGGCGGTGGGCTCTTCTGCCAATTGCGCTTCCGCCCTGATTATCCTCAATGCGGTGGTGGCCAGTCAACTCAACAAATTCAGAGCGGAGGTCGATGCCCTTATAGAGGGGGGAGTCAGGAAGGATGAGGCTCTTTTCCACGTACTAAAGCGGCTTATCATTGAATCCAAACCGATCCGGTTTAACGGAAATGGTTACAGCAGGGAGTGGCTGGAAGAGGCAGCCCGCAGAGGGCTGAGCAATGTGAATAACGTCCCCGAGGCGCTTTCGGCCTGGCTGAAACCTGAAAACGTGAAAATGCTCTCTGAAATGGAGATCTTCTCGGAAAGGGAGCTTCATGGCCGCGTGGAGGTGGAATATGAAAAGTTCACCAAAAAGATCCAGATCGAATCCAGGGTATTGGGTGATCTGGCTATTAACCATATCGTTCCGGTATCGGTCAAATACATGACTCTGCTGCTGAAGAACGTCAAATATCTCAAAGAGGTCTTTCCGCCCGAAGAGTATAAGGACTTGTCGGCCGGACGAAAACAGCTCATACGGGAGATCAGCCTTCATAACTCAACCATAAAGACCCTTGTTTATGAGATGACGGAAGCCCGCAAAGCAGCCAACGCCATCGACGATCCGGTGGAGAAGGCCAAAGCCTACGATAAAAACGTTATTCCTTTCCTGGAAAAGGTCAGGTACCCTATCGATAAATTGGAACTTGTGATCGACAACGAGATGTGGCCGCTGCCAAAGTACCGGGAACTGCTCTTTGTCCGCTGAACGAGTTTCCTTATTTTCCGGTTGGCAAGAGGCTTTCGCTTTCAGGCAGCCTTTGTATTTCCGTTTTTTTTCCAGGGTCTCCGGGCTTGTTGACCCTTGCCGTCTTTTACCCCTGTTTCAGAAGGCGGCCGGAGTGGTAACCTGCCACCATAACTGACCGGAAATGGTCTATACAAAGCCGGCTGAGAGCATTTCCCCACCTACCACATTATGATTGGACGACAAGCAAAACTTTTCGGCGGTTGTTTTTGGGTGACTGGTATACAATACCTTAATTATTATTAATTTCGTTTGTTCATCAAAGGGGCGATACCCTCCCCGCGGGAAAACCCAGAGGCCTCCGGCATCTTTTATTACCGCAGGTCTTCAACGTGTTTGATATTTTTCCAGTTAATTGGGTTACCTTTTTCTAAATAACGGAATAATAGTATAGAGATGAAGAACTATTCTGATGAGCAGATCCAGAAAGGTATTTTGCGGCATGACAATTCAGTACTCACCTACCTGTACAAGCATTACTATTTCAAGGTCAACGCATTTGTAAAAAACAACAACGGAACTGAAGAGGATGCCGGGGATGTGTTCCAGGAAGCCATAGTGGTGATATACAGAAAATTGAAGGAAAATGATCTCTTGTTTGAGAATCGTTCTTTCGAGGTCTATCTTTTCTCGGTTTGCCGGTTTTTGTGGTTGAAGAACCTGGAGGGAAAAAGGAAAGAGAAGGAAAAGATCCGGGAGTCCCTTCCCTTTCAGGATGAAATCTATGATGAGGATCTGACGGCCCTGGTGGAGAAAAATGAGCGGTATCTGCTCTATCAAAAGCATTTCAGAAATATCAGCACCGATTGTCAGAAGATATTGCAGCTGTTTTTTGAGAAGGTACCAGTGAAACAGATTGCCCAGATGATGGGATTCAAGAGCGAGAAGTATGTTAAGACAAGGAAGTATAAGTGTAAGGAACTGCTGATTGAAAGGATAAAACAGGACATACATTATAAAAAGACGTTTGAAGATGACACGTAAACCCACCCTTGCAGATTCAGCCGGGACTGAATCCCGGAATCTGACGAACGATGCGCCGGACCGCGGAAAAGGCGGCCGGTTTCCGGATGTTACCCCCTCGCACAATGGCCATGTTCTATGGACACAAATCCGGAATGCCCTTACAGAGAAAGATGTAATACACTTGCGGGAGCTCTTGAGCGCAGTTGCCGGCCACCCGCACACGCAAACCACCCTGCCGGAGGGTCTGTTTGATCTTGCCGAGTTCATCGACATCGGCGAGTTCCTCGAAAAGGAGCTTGCAGACATGGAAGAAACCCAGACAACCAGGCCTCTACCGAAGATCCATGTGCATCACCACCGCAGGGCCTCCAGGGAAGCTGTCCACCATTGTTATCAGAAAGCCCACGGTGATTTGTCTGCGGATTCTCTGGATACCGAGGATTTCGTTTCGGGGGATTCGCCCGTCTGGGAGGAACTGGAAGAGGCTGTCAGGGAGCAGGATGTTTCCGATCTGCGCGACCGGTTGAGGCTTGCTGCGGCTTCGGTGGCAGGTAAAGAATGTTATGTGGAAGCAATAGACCGTTTTCTGGAAAAAGAAATGACCCCGGCCGAAATGACCGGTTTTGAGCATAGGATGAAACGGGATCCCCGGCTGGCGGCAGAGGTAGCGCTGCATGCGGGGATACCGCAGGCCCTCTCTGAACCCGGGGTACAGGAATTGCGTGACGCCCTTGGACGGGTCATGAACAGCAATCACTCCACGGCGCGGAACGTTGAGGAAATAGATTCTTATCTCGGGAATGACCTTGCGGGGAGGCACCTGGATGATTTCCTGGCTGAATTAAGCGAAAACAGGGGGCTGAAAGCAGAAGTGAAACTGGTGAAAGAGGTCAATGAAGCCTTGTCGGAAAAAATGGTGTTCAGGCTCAGGGAGAAGTTGGGACTCTTGTCGAAAGGAATGAAACGGGACGAGCGGAGCGCCTTCCTGACGGAAGGAGGTTTTTTGAAAAGCCGGAGAAGAGCCGTTGCAGCGGCCGTTGTGGTTTTTGCCATCGGATTGTCGTTTGTGTTCCGCTTCCAGGGAGGTGGAGGAAACGATCCTTACAGCCGTTATTATGCGCCGCCGCCGGCTATGACTGCTTTCCGTACCGAGGCCTCTGCCGGGGATTGGAAATTCAGGGAAGGATTAAACTATTTCAGCCGTGCGGAATACGACAAAGCCCTGGAGTGTTTTCTCCAGATCACCGGTACGGGTGTGGTAAATCCTCCGGCCGAATTTTATGCAGGGGCCAGTTACCAGGGGCTGAGCGGCTACCGTCAGGCAGTGGTACACTTCGACCGGGTGCTGGATCACCGCGACAACCTTTTCGTGGAACAATCGCAGTGGTATAAAAGCCTTTGCCATATTGCGATGGGCGGCAAAGGCGAAGCGGTTGCCCTGCTGGAGGCGATCGCAGCCGAAAAGGGATATTACAGCAGGAAGGCGGATGTTTTGCTGAGAAAACTCAGGAGGAAAGGCTGATGTCTTTGTCAAGTCTCCCCTTTCTTTCTTTGGGTGGCCAGTTTCTTCCGGATAAGCATTTCCGCTGTTACGATGATCAGTAGGACCACCAGTCCTGCAAGCAGGTATTTCTCCTGGCCGGGGAACAGGGGGGACGGGTCTCCGACAGCCACATACCCCAGCCACAGGTGGGGATGTGCGGACAAGGGGTCAGCCTGCCGGATGTGGGCTGCTTTGGCGTTCTGAAGAGCTCTGTCCACGGATTTGCCATGCATCAGATTACGGTAAAAAGTTTGGGTGATGGTTGCCCCTGTTCTGTCTTCCACCTCCCAGAGCGTCATGATTACCGAAGGACATCCTGCATACAGAAAACCACGGGCAAGGCTTATCCGCCCTTCCCCTTTTGCCAGTATTCCGCTTCCGGTGTGGCATCCGCTCAACACTGCCAGCCGGCAGGGCAGGTCAAGGGTATAGATGTCTGCGGTGGTCAGCCAACCGTCATTGGTAAGAGTACCATGAGCTTCGGGGAAAAACGCAAAGCGGGAAAAAAGGGGGGCGGTGTCGTTTACCAGGGTGTGCGTGGCCAGATGAAGGATTCGGTACCGCCCTGCTTCTTTCCTGAACCTTTCTTCCGTGGCCTCTTTCCCATCATACCAGTCGGTATTATTTCTTCGGGCCAGGTATGCCGCTTCCTCCCTGATTCCGGCAAGATCCGGCAACGTCACAGGCTCCTCGCCGGGGTAATAAGCGTTGCCGTAATCCGGTGAAAAAGCCGCGGCCTCCCGGTCAAACTGCGCCCCTCCCGGTTTCCCGGATGCATAAAGTTGGGCCGAATATACGTAACGGACCGGATTTTCCAGGATAAGGTAGGGGAGGTCGTGAAAATGAATCGAGCCGGCGGTAGCCTCCCGTGTCAGAAGCGCTTCAAAAGGCAGATGACTCAACAAATCGTCCGGAATTACGGTAATCCTCTTCCCCGGTATATCCCCTGCAAAGGGAGCAACCAGCTTTTTGTAAAGAGACCGGGCCGCCGTGGTATACAACATAAACTTCCGGCGGTCGGTCTGCATAAAGTCCGGGTCGGAAAGAAAACCGACCAGCTGCCTGATTTCCCCTTCCATCGCATTGTCCGCATCCCTGCGGACAGCCCTGACCCCTTTGCGGGTAATGCAGAACATCAGGAGGGCCTCTTTCCCGGTATGTTCTTTATCCAAACGAGCGTATGAAAGAATGACCTCATTCCTTTTCATCATTGACTGGAGCGTTCTGAAAGAGGAGGGCTCCGTTTTGTATTTGAGCTGATAGTATTTGCCGTAGTTTGCTTCCAGATAATCCTGCAGTTTGTTGAATTCTTCCTCCAGCTGAAAAATACGGGCTTCAATGTCCGCTATACGCACTTCATCTGCTGTTTCTGCTTTTTCCCGGAACAGCTTCTCCCGGTAATAGACCAGATTGGCCTGGATGCTTTGCTCTTTCTCCCTGATCGAATCGGGAATGAAAACAAGGGAACGGGCTCTTTCATCGGTTAATTTGTCAAACAGGCTGGCTGCTTTGTTTTGTTCCGCATTTAGGAAGGCCATTTCCGCCCATGCAAGGTCGTCTGTCAGCAGGTAAAGGTCGAAAGCCGTCGCCGTGGTATTTTGCACTATCTCCTGTTGCAGGGCTGTAAACAGGATTTTGCTTTCTTCAGTAATAAATCCGGTTCTCATCTGTTCGACCAGGGAGGATCCTTTTAGCAGAAAGAAGATGGCTCGGGTGAGGTCGTTGGTTTTATCTCCTGTGGCGGTTGTCTCCCTGGTCCCGGCAAGTTGCCTGTAGGTTCTGCCCAGATCCCTAAGTATCTGAAGGGTGGAGACCGGATTGGCAAGGTCCGCCAGGGCAAGGGAATCCGCAACTGCTTTTCCGTTCAGGGTTTGTAGGGCCTTCTGGTAAAAGTCGATGGCAGTGAGGAGGTTGTTGCCTTTGAGGATCCGGAATTCGTCACTGGAGGCCGAAGTGACATTCATGGTGGCATACGCATCGCCCATAAACCGGTAGTTGTCGGCAAGGTCAGTTTGGCTGTTCCGGTATCTCAAATAAACGCCCTCCGCCTTGCGCAGATAGGCGATGGCAGAATCCGGCTGTCCCGTAAGGGTAAGGAACTGGGCGTAGACGGAATACTGGTCGGCCAGAAGGTACCCGCCGGGTCCCTCCTCCCCGAGAAGCATCCTGATATTTTGCTTGTGAATGACGCCGGCTTCTCTTACTTCGTTTTGAAGGGTCAGTATGTTGGCTATAAGGTTATTGACATTAATTCTGAAGGGTAAATCCCCTGAATTACGGATGCTTTCCGCCAGGGTCAACGCCTCTGTTTCCCTGTTTAACCGGTAATAAATGTTGGCCAGGTTATACCTGGCCGACAGGAAGTTTTCTTCGGATACTGCGGGACCTGCCTGTCTGAAAATGGCAACGCTGCGCTCGTGGTAGCGCAGCGCCTCCTCGAGATTGCCTCTTGCGTAGTAATAGTTGCCGATGTTCGAATAAACATTCCCCAGCCGGGAGTCCTGTAACAGGTCTCCGGAAAGATACATCTGTTCGGCAGTTCTGAAGGTGCTGTAGGCTTTGTCGAGCTGGTGCAGGTTCTTGTACTGGATCGCCATGCCCATGTAGGTGCTGCCCAACCGGTAATGGACCTTGCCAAAAACCTTCTCCCTGTAATGCAGGCTTTGCATGAAGAGCGACAGGGCCTCTTCGGCATCTCCTCCGGAGGCCTTTTCGACAGCTTCCCGATAAAGTTCCACTGCCCTGAGGCTGTCTGACCTGTTATCCCCGGGCTGGTTGACACTTCTGGCTGTACCCGGGAATAAAAGCAGCATTACCATCGCCAACAGCCTATTTCTCCTGCCCGAATGCATCTTATGGGAATATTTTATAAAAATATTAAAAATAATGGTCCGGGTCAGGGTTACCTTTTCCATGTTCCCGGAATATTATAGTAAATGGTGATCCTTTACATCTGTTGAATACGAGGGAGAAGCAAGGTAAAGTGCGGAATCGCCGAACAATAACAGAAAAGGGCAAGTATAAAATATTTCAAATGAAAGCAACAGCAAACAACAACGGAAGCATTGATTTCTCTTCGATTGAGGGACTGGAGACCTTGAGTGTTATGGAAATGTCGGCCATTCGCGGAGGCGGAAGCACAGACAAAATCAAAACCAAGGACATCGACATCTACGACATGAAGGAAGAGTAACTTTTCCGACAGGTTTGCTGCATTCAGGGGATATCCGGAGATATGCCCCTTTGTTGTTTAAGGTTTCTGGCAATGACCAGTGTTTTTCTTCTGCCTTCAAACAAATCGTATTTCTGGAAGGAGCAGGCAAGGGCGCCGTTGAAGAGTTTTATCTTTTCAGAGGCTTTCAGCCCGATCTGGTGGTGCAGTTCGGGAGCGGAAGAAAGAATCCAGGCTGTGCTTCCCGCATAGTGATGTTTGAGTCTTTCACCGATCATTTGATAGAGCCCCTCGAGATTGGATTCCCTGAGCCGTTCGCCGTATGGGGGATTGAAGATTAACAGGGCTCCGGGAAGCTCAGGCTGTAGTTCCCTGAAATCGGCGGTCTGAAATCTTATGAGGTTAAATACCCTGGCATTCCTTGCATTGGTGCGGGCCAGCGTCACCTGGGCAGGGTTGAGGTCGGCGGCCAGTATGGAATGGTTGAATTCGGCAGGAACAGCTTCCTCCCTGACATGCTGGAAAAGATCCCGGTCGAAGTCTTTCCAGCTCATAAAAGCGAATGATTTCCTGAATTTGCCGGGAGGGATGTTACGGGCGATCAGCGCTGCCTCTATGGGCAGGGTACCTGAGCCGCACATGGGGTCGATAAAGTCGCTTCCGCCCTTCCAACCGGCAAGCAGGATCATACCGGCTGCCAGCACCTCATTGAGGGGGGCTTCGCCGGCCGAAATCCGGTACCCCCTTTTGTGGAGCGATTCCCCGCTGCTGTCAATACCCAGGGTGCAGGCATCGCCGTTGATGTGCACATGAAAAAGAAGATCCGGTTCACTGGTATCCACATCCGGGCGGCTGCCTTTTTTTTGCCTGAAATGGTCGGCAATGGCATCTTTCAGCTTTAACGAAGCATACATGGAGTTGCGGAATAGGCCCGATTGCACCACCGTGCTTTGAACCGCGAAGGTGTTGTTCAACTCCATATACTGCTCCCACCTGACACGGAAACATTTCAGGTAAAAATCATCCGCACTGGAAAAACGGAATGATACGATCTCTTTGAAAACCCGGAGGGCTGTCCGCAACCGGTAATTGGCCCGGTACAACTGGATGGTGTCTCCCCTGAAATGAACCGACCGGTTGCCTTTCGTCACCTCCTGGCCGCCGATTCCCTCAATTTCCCTGGCCAGCACCTCCTCAAGTCCCTCCAGGGTCTTGACTGTAATCTGAAAATCATTCCTGTCCATGAATGGTCGTTTCTATCAGATGAATAGCATTTCCCAGCCTTTCCCTTCCCTGTCCCCTGACCAGCCCGAAGGGAAATCCATAGTGCAGCACCCCGGATTTGTAGAGGCCGGAAAGCTGTTCTCTTTTTTCATCCCCGTTTTCACGGAGAGGATCGGGTTCCCAGGGTATGTCGGTGTCGCAAACCAGGAAAAGTCCGACCGGAGAGGAACGGATGGCTTCGTCGATCCACGCCGGGGCTTCCCCAAAGACCACCTCAAGCCATACTTTGGTGATGATCAGCCATGTATCGAAGAACACATACCGTGCATCCAGGGTCAGGGCCTGGTCCATCTGCTCCCGTTGCCTGCGTGCGATGGCCTCCACGTCCGCACGGGTATAGCGGGGGCCCCTCAGCGTCAGGTATTCTCGTGCATATTCCTGAAAAAAAGGAGCCTGGTAATGGTTTGCCAACTCCATGGTAAGCCGGGATTTTCCCGTCGATTCAGCACCGGTGAGAACCACCACAAAAGGCTTTTCACGGTTCATATCCCCTCCTGTTTCCCGATCGAAAGTTTCCATTGTCTGTAGCCTGCAATTGCCATGCTCCAGTAAACAAGATACAGGAAAGCTGTAGGCCACAACTCCCTGGAGCCGTAAAGCAGGATGGCAACCGAATCGGAGACAAGCCACACGATCCAGTTCTCCAGAATTTTACGCGCCATCATCCAGGTGGCCACCACCCCGAGCGATGTGGTAAAAGCATCGGCGAAGGGCACCGGGGAATCGGTCCAGGTCCGCAGTGCCCAATACATTCCTGCGCACAGGGTTCCTGCCGCCAGAAAAGCAATTGCAGCCGTTCCGGTGGTGATATGGCTGACCTTTAAACCCCCTGAAGGCTGCTCCTCTCCCCGTTTCCAGTGAATCCATCCGTAAATGCTGATCATCACATAATATCCCTGCAATCCCATCCCCGCATAAAACTTCGACTGGCTGAAAACATAGACGTAAGCAAGGGAGGAAAGTATTCCCAAAGGCCAGGTGAGAAGGTTTTGGCGTACAGAAAGAAAGACGTATCCCAATCCCAGGATTACCCCTGCCACCTCGGCCCAGTGCCCGGCCATCCACTGCCCCAGCGTTTCAGCCATCCGGCAATGCATTAATTGCTGACGAGCAGCCTGTTGAAATGGGAGCCGTCTTCGAGTATCTCCAGGGCTTTTTCTATCATTTTGTCATCTTCGTTAATCACCTGGAAAAAAACATCGATGGAATAGATGCTTCTGGCAATGTATGCTTTGATATCCCTCTTCAGAAAAGGCATGGAAAATTCGGCGCTTTCCCGGTCGTAGGGAATATCCTCCTTTTCGCCGGCTGCAAAGATCTCTTCAATCATCGTGTCGTCCACCCTGTACCCGGAATTGAACCTGCGAAAGTCGGGATATTGTTTCAACAGTCTGTTCCGGTTCATATCTACGTAGTTGAGTGCATAATTGAAGACGATGTTGTTGCGCTGCAGCCTGTTGTAATACCGGTAAAGGGAGGAGGTATCGAGCGGCATGAAGATATCGGGCATGATTCCTCCCCCGCCGTAAACGGTTCGTCCGTTCCGGAGGGTTTTGTATTTCAGCGAGTCTGGAAAGGTAATGCTGTCGGCGTGGAAGAGTTCCCCGTTGGCCAGCCTTTTGTTCAGGTCGGCCTGATAATTTTCTATTCCCTCTTCATAGGGTTTCTGGATGCATCTTCCGCTGGGGGTGTAGTAGTGCGCGGTGGTAAGCCTGACCATGGATCCGTCGGTCAGGTAGTAGGGTTGCTGCACAAGCCCTTTTCCGTACGAACGCCGTCCGATGATAACGCCCCGGTCCCAGTCCTGGATGGCCCCGGCAACGATCTCGCTGGCCGATGCCGACGTTTCGTTGATCAGGACGACCACTTTCCCCTCCTCGAACGATCCCTCACCGGTGGCTTTGTACTCTTTCCTGGGGTTGTTCAGCCCTTCCGTGTATACGATCATTCTGTTTTCCGGGAGGAACTCTTCTGCAAGGCTTGTCGCGGCGTTCAGATAACCTCCTCCGTTGCCCCTGAGGTCCAGTATCAGATTCCGGAACCCGCTTTTCTGCAGTCCGGCTATGGCGGTGCGAAACTCTTCGAGGGTGGTGGCAGCAAATTTGTTCAGTTTGATATACCCGGTCCGGTCGTTCAGCATATAGGATGCGTCCAGGCTGTTGATCGGAATTTTATCGCGAATAATGGTGAAATCGAGAAGTTCCCTGTTGTTTTTCCGCTTGATTTTCAACTCCACCCGGGTGCCTTTCTCTCCTCTCAGCTTGAGAAACACATCGTTGTTGGTGATACCTTTCCCGGCAATGTTCTCTCCATCGATGAAAAGAATGCGGTCACCGGCCATCACCCCTGTTTTCTCGCTGGGTCCGCCGGGCACTGTCGAGAGAACCAGCAGGGTGTCCTTGAAAATATTGAAGGTGATGCCGATGCCCTCAAAATTGCCCTTCAGCGGTTCGTTCATTTTTTCCACCTCCTCTTTGGGAATGTAAACCGAGTGGGGATCCAACTCCTCCAGGAGTGAGACAATGGCTTTTTCAGTCAGTTTATCAAGGTTGGTGGTATCCACGTAGTACGACTCCACCAGACGCAGCAGCCTGCCGAATTTGATGGTGTTTTCCTGGGATTCCTGTCCGCTGGCGCCGGTCAGACTGCCCAGCAGAAGGGCGAAGGCCGGGAAAATTATTCTTTTATAATTCATCTGATCCTGTTTTTCTGAGTGTAGATTCAACAACATGCATTTTCGGATTGTTCACACCTTCCGGGCGAGGTATTTACAGCATAATCCATGCCAGGGGAGGGAAGCCCTGGTTTTTATTCCCATTCAATGGTTGCCGGAGGTTTCGAACTGATATCATAGACCACCCGGTTGATGCCTTTCACCTGGTTGATAATGCTGTTGGATATGGAGGAGAGGAAATCGCCGGGCAGCCGGGCCCAGTCGGCGGTCATGGCATCGGCAGAAGTGACAGCACGCAATACCACACACATTTCATAGGTCCGTTCGTCGCCCATGACGCCTACCGAACGGACCGGAAGCAGGATGGCTCCGGCTTGCCAGACCTCTTCGTACAATCCTTCTGCCTTGAGACCGTTAATGAAGATATCGTCGGCTTCCTGAAGCATGGCCACCTTTTCCGGTGTAATCTCCCCGACAATCCGGATAGCCAGTCCTGGTCCCGGAAAAGGATGTCGATGAAGGAGTTCCGGTTTAAGACCCAATTCGCCGCCTACCCGCCGCACTTCGTCCTTAAACAGCGAACGGAGCGGTTCTACCACTTTCAGCTTCATCTTTTCAGGAAGCCCTCCCACGTTGTGGTGGGATTTAATGGTAGCCGAAGGTCCGTTCACCGACATGGATTCGATAACGTCGGGATAGATGGTTCCCTGGGCCAACCAGGTAACCCTGCTGATGGCATGGGCTTCCCGGTCGAATACCTCAATAAAATCGCGGCCTATGATCTTTCGTTTGGTTTCCGGATCTTCCACTCCCCGGAGATCGTCGAGAAATTTCCGGCGGGCGTCGATCCCTTTGACATTCAGACCCATGCCGGTATACAAAGCCAATACGCTGCGGAATTCATTTTTTCGCAAAAGCCCATGGTCAACAAAGAGGCAGGTCAGATTGCTTCCGATGGCCTTGTGGAGCAGCAGGGCGGTAACCGATGAATCCACCCCTCCCGACAGACCCAGCACCACTTTGTCGCCGCCCAGTTTTTCTTTCAGTTCCCTGACGGTAGCATCGATGAAAGAGCCGGGGGTCCAACGCATGCTGCACCCACAGATGTGGGAAACAAAATTGTTCAGCAGTTGCTTTCCCTGAAGGGTATGGTAGACTTCCGGATGGAACTGGATTCCCCATGTGTCTTCTCCGTCGATGGTAAAGGCTGCATGGGGGATATCGCGTGTGGAGGCCAGGTTCCTGAAGTTGCCGGGCAGCGCCACTATGGTGTCGCCATGCGACATCCATACCTGGGTGCCGGCCGAAATGTCCCGGAACAGCAGATCGCTGCCGCTGAGCGATTCAAGGCTGGCGCGCCCGTATTCCCTGACTTCGGAGCGGGCGACCTCCCCTCCGGCGTTGTGCACCAGATACTGTGCCCCGTAACAGATACCCAGCAGAGGGAGCTTCCCCCGGAAAAGCGACAGGTCGGGAGCCGGGGCCTGCGGGTCCCTCACCGAATAGGGACTCCCCGAGAGGATCACACCTTTGACTGTTTTATCGGGAAGAGGAAACCGGTCCCAGGGGTAAATCTCACAATAAACGTTCAGCTCCCGGATCCGGCGGCCGATCAGTTGGGTATACTGGGAACCGGAGTCAAGAATGAGTATTCTTTCCTGCATCTGCCAGATGAAATTTCGATCGCAAATATACCGGAACTGTAGAGAACTGCAAAAAAACTCGGGGCTTCTTTGGGCTTTGGCAGGCAGCCATCTCTGCGGTTTCACCAGGGCAGCAGGTCTGCGTCATGGCATTCGCCAGCAACGGGGAACCTTTGTTATTGTACTTTTAAGTGCGGACCTATGCACGGGGATGAAAAAAAGAAGGGAATTGTTATTTTTGTGGGTTGATTAACCGATTCAGCAGTGCGAACCCTGATTCTCTGTTTTATCTGGATGATGCCCTTGGGTTATGGGTGGTCCCAGGATCAAGCCGGCCCCCGACAAAAGGAGGCTGAACAAGAATCCTGCCTGATCTATGAGGTCAAACCCGGTGAGACCCTGTACTCCATCAGCAGGAAGTTTCAGGTTCCGATGCAGGAAATCCGCGATACCAACCCTGATGTGACCACCCTGCTCAAAGCGGGGACCCGGCTGAGAATCCCTGTGGCGGAAAGCGCCGATACCCGCTCTCTTTTTCCGGAAAACAGAAAACCCCTTCGCTACATACGGCATGAAATCAGGAAAAAGGAGACCCTTTATTCCATTTCCCGGCAGTACGGGGTCACGCAGGAGGATCTTTTCACGGCCAATCCGGGATTAACCCGGTTAAAGAAGGGCGATGTAATCCGTATCCCGCAGTGGTCGGTGCCGGTCGACATCGATCTGGAAACAGGGATGGCGCGCCCTGTGTCCGATTCGGCCACAACCCACTGGGTACAGCAGGGAGAGACCCTCTATTCCCTTTCCAGAAAGTACGGAAGGTCTGTGGAGGCGCTGCTGGAAGAAAATCCCCACGCCAGGGAACTGAAGGCCGGCATGAGGCTTACCATCCCCGCCCAGCGTCCTTCTGCGCCGTCGACCTCGGAACAGGAAGCGGAAGCCGTTCAGAAACTGCCGTCAGCTCCTGAATTCCCCCGGCAGGGGAAAACGGAAATCCAGACCCCCTCCGGGGGCATAACCCGTCATACCGTGCGTGCGGGCGAGACTCTGTATTCCATAGCCCGGCATTATGGCGTTTCCGTTGAAAGGCTGAGAGAGTCTAACCCCGGGATTTCCGGCGGCCTGCCTGCGGGGACAACCCTGGCGATCCCCGAACCCGATGGTGCCGTTGTTCTTCACCCGCCAGAGGATGGGGAGGTGAAAGAGGGGGTCCAACAGCATTTGGTAAAGGAAGGTGAAACTCTTTACGGACTTGCCCGGCAGTATAACGTGTCAATGACAGATCTGGTGAAGGGCAACCCTGTTCTTGAAACCCGCTCGCCAAGGGCGGGTGACACCCTTTTGATTTTCGCCTCAGGGATCGAGAAAGAGCCGGTTCATGGTGCGCTGCCCGATCCTCCCGGGCGGGAAGAACCCGTCGATTGTTCCGGAACGGATGGTTACGACGGAGCCCCCATTCACCTGACCCTTTTGCTACCGCTGATGACAGACGACAACCTGGAACTGAATGGCAAATCCGGTTCCGTGAAGGATGAGGAGATGTCCGGATCACATTCCGGAAGCGGTTCCCTTAAGGGGAATAATAAAATCCAGTTTCAGGGGAACAGCGAAAATTTCATCCATTTTTACGAAGGGGTGCTCCTGGCTGTCGATTCTCTCCAGGAAATGGGTGTCAGGATCAGCCTGGAGGTGTTTGATACGGGTCGGAAGTCTTCGAAAGTGAAAAACCTTGTTTCGTCGGGAAAACTTGACAAAGCCAGCATCATCATCGGGCCGGTCTTCCCCCCGGAACAAAAAGAGGTTTCAGACTTTGTGATGGGCAAGGGCATACCGCTGGTATCGCCGCTTTCCTCTTCCGAAGAGATCACCACCGGCAACCCCTGGTATTTTCAGGTGAATCCCTCAAGGGACTATATAGCTCAAGCAACCGCCTCTTATGTTATTTCCACTTACGAAAACAGCAATATTCTGGTTCTTCAGACAGCCTCCTCCGACGATCAGGCTGGAAAGAGCTACAAGCAACTGAAGGAGGAGCTGGCCGCATGGCCGCAACAGGGCAACACCTCTGTCCGGTTGTGTGATTACCGCAAGGAGGGTTATGCAGGGTTGAAAAGCATGCTGGTAAAAGAGCGGGCGAATGTTGTGGTAATTTCTTCCCAGAACGAGGCCGAGGTGAGTGTGGTGGTTTCAAACATCAAGCCCCTGGCCGAAGCTTTTAACCTTATCCTGATAGGTACCAACCGTTTTCCGCAGTTCGAAAGCATCGACCCGGAGTATTACCATGCCGGCCAGCTCGAATACCTCACTCCTTTCTGGCCTGATCCCGGCCAGGCATCAACCCTCCGTTTCACGGACAAGTTCCGTCACTATTTCCGTACCGAGCCCAACCAATTCAGCATGCAGGGCTTCGATGTGGCCTTCTTTTTTTCGAAAGCTCTTTCCGTTTTTGGGCCTCGTTTGGTCCGTTGCATCCCCGCAATCAGCGAAGAGATGATTCAGGGAGTATACCAGTTCAGGCCTTCGGAAACGGGAGGTTTTACCAACCATGGGTTAAATGTGGTGAAGTACACTTCCGATTATCAGATTGTCAGGAAAAAGAGCCTGGTTAATTCATCGCTTCCTCAAACGATTTTTTAATTCTGCCGATTGCATCCTCCAGTTCGGCATCGTTGATCACCAGGGGTGGGGTGAAACGGATGATATGGTCGTGGGTGGGTTTGGCAAGGACACCGTTTTCCTTCATGCGGAGGCAAATATCCCAGGCTGATACGGGATGTCCCGGTCTGATGGCTACGGCATTCAGCAGTCCTTTGCCCCTGACTGCTTCGATCATTCCTGCCTTCATCGATCCCATGGCCGTGCGGAAAACCTCTCCCAGCCGCATGGCGTTGTCGGCGAGTTTTTCATTTCTGATCACCTCGAGCGAAGCGATGGCCACGGCTGCGGCCAGGGGGTTCCCGCCGTAGGTGCTTCCGTGCTCCCCGGGTTTGATGGTCAGCATGATCTCATCGTCGGCCAGCACGCACGACACGGGGAAGGTACCTCCCGAAAGGGCTTTGCCCAAAATAAGAATGTCGGGTCTGACTCCTTCGTAATCACAGGCAAGCATTTTCCCGGTCCTTCCCAATCCGGTCTGAACCTCGTCGGCGATAAACAGGACATTGCTTTTCCGGCAAAGGGCGGCAGCCCGGGCCAGATACCCCTCCTCCGGGACAAACACGCCTGCCTCCGCCTGGATCGGTTCTACCAGGAAGCCGGCTATCGTTTCGTCGCGAAGGGCCTCCTCAAGGGCGGGCAGATCATTGTAGGGAATCTTTACGAAGCCGGGGGTGTAGGGGCCGTAATCGTTGTATGCGTCGGGATCTGACGACATGGATACGATGGTGATGGTCCTTCCATGGAAATTCCCGTTGCACACCACGATTCTGGCTTTCCCGGGTGGAATGCCTTTCACCTTGTAGGCCCATTTCCTGCACAACTTCAGGGCCGTCTCATCGGCTTCGGCCCCCGAATTCATCGGAAGCATCCGGTCGTACCCGAACAACCGCGTCATATACTCCTCCCATTCCCCGAGTTTGCTGTTGTAAAAGGCACGCGATGTCAGCGTGAGTTTCTCTGCCTGCCCGGTAAGGGCCCTGACAATGTCGGGATGGCAATGCCCCTGGTTTACGGCTGAATAAGCAGCCAGGAAATCGTAATAACGCTTTCCTTCCACATCCCATACAAACACCCCATTCCCCCGTTCCAGAACTGCGGGCAGCGGATGATAATTGTGAGCTCCGTAACGCTCCTCCCTTTCAATGTAATCCTTTGCTTTCATCTTGCCGGAATATTTTTTGAATTGTTAATGTATACCTGAACCCGTTTAATTGTCTGTCGGGCGGCTTAACCGCAGGGCTTTCCCGGTTCCTCACGCTCCCCGATCACGAAGGGAGGGAATACGGATTCCCTTGGTTGTCTGAAGCAACCTGCCCGGTTCAGCGGGATAGTTTATTGTATTATGTTTAACGTCATAAATATAGTAACTTCTGACCGGATTCCCAACGCTTTTGTCCAACCTGCGCCCCGGCCCGGTCCTTGTCAAACCGGGAGGACTACTTCCAGAACCTGACCAGCAGCGCTTCTGCAAGGAGGAAGAGAAGTGCCAGTCCAAGGAAATATTTCCATAGTTTTCTTCCGGTCCGGATGTCTGAAAGCAGCTCGGAAAAATTGCTGTCCGGGTTTTCCAGGACCTGGCAGTTCCTCAGGCTGTTGTTTTCGATCGCAGCGGCCAATTCCCGGGGGGTGAGGTACTGAAGATCCGATTCCCGGCGGTTGTAGTTCATGGAGATGATCCCGGCCAGGCTATCCCCGGCCATCACCCGGTAATGTCCGGCTTCATCAAAAAGTCCGGAAAGGAAAATCCTCACCAGGTTATCGTCTGAAATTCTCACTTCCGGGACAAATTCACGGGCAGGTTCTCCAAACCGGACGGTGAGAGAGCTGCCGCTGCGAAGCGACTGCCTTCCCAGGCTTGCCACCGTCTCCTGTCCGATTGTATAGGCCAGGGTTTGCTGTTCCAGACAGTTGATCACCAGGCTGTACACTAACGGCACAAAAAGGATGTCCCTGGCAAATCGGTCGTTCAAAGGCGACAGGGGAAATCCGAACACCACGAGGTTCCCGCGATGGGAAGCCTGTATCGATACCGCTTTGCCGTTGTCGCGGAACCAAAGCAACCTTGTTTCAGGAATCCTGGTGTCTTCGGTAAACCGGATGCTCCCTTCGATCGCCGGAAAGTCAGGGGTTTCGGTTTTATTCTTGAAAGTCTGCTCAAAAAGGGGATGGTCCCACTCGATGCCGGCCAACGGCCGGGTTGCGGTATCGGCTCGGACAATCCGGTTCGATTTCATTTCCCCGAGGAAAAAATTGTAGCTTTCCGTATTTCCCTCCGGCTCGGGGAAAAACAGGACAGTGGCCCCGTTGGCCGTTGCCTTCTTCAGCTCATTGACCAGACCTGTGCCGATTTCGCGCAAGTTCAGCAACAGAATGGTGTTGAAGTTGGCTAACCTGCTTATTTGAAGATTCTCAACCAATGATTCCTCGAAATGCAGGTATTCATCGCCGTTAAAAAGCGCCCGCAGATAAGGGAGGCCGCTCCCTGCAGGGGGGTTTTTGCCCGATACCGCCAGCACACTCAGTTGGTCCTGGACCTTGTAATTCAGATAATAGGTATTGTCATGGATAAAGGGATAATCGCTGATCTCGGCATGACCTGTGTGATGTCCCTTCTTCAGGTTCATGTATTTCAACTCCACGGTCTGAATGCCGCCTGCATCGATGCTGAAGCTGGCCAGCGCTTTCAGGGTATCGTCAAGGTAAAACCTGAGGGGTATGTTCTGATAGGGCTGGTCTGAGTAATTGCTTATCCTTACCTTTACTATCTCCTCATCGTTGATCTTGTGGGCAGGAAGTTCCATCCAGCAGGTATCGATGGCAAGATTGCCCGTCAGACCTCCGGTCAGCGGCATCAGGTAATTCACGAGATTGCTGTCTCCCCTGAAATTCCCGAAGTCACACACGGACGATTGAAAATCGCTCAGCGAATAGAGAAGGGTATGCGCAGAGACTTCCCGGGGGCCGCTGCCCTCTGCCATCCGGTTGTGGACCAGCGATAGGGGAAGCGTCCGGGTGGATGTTTTGATCTCACTCACCTGCTGGATAAACTGCTCCTTGTTGAAAAGATGCTGATGCCTGGCCAGAAGGTCGTTGGTGATGACCCGGAACCGGGTTCCCGGAGGATAGGCTTGGGCGATTTCCAGGGCTTTGTTCCGTGCAACCTCCAGCAACTGTCCTTTCGGCGACATGGCATTCATGCTGAAAGAGTTGTCTATGTATACCGCCACCACGGGATCGGGATGGGCCGGCGCAGGGTCACGCGTGGGCAGATAGGGTTGCGCAAAGGCAAATACCAGGCCTGCAATAGCCAGAATCCTGGCTGTCAATATCAAAAGATGTTTAAGCCTGGATTTCTTTTCCGCTTCGTTCTTGATTTGAATGAGATAATCTACATTGCTGAAATAGACAGTCTTGTACCTTCTGAAACTGAAAAGGTGAATCAATACGGGAATGAGGATCGCGAACAGGGCAACCAGGAACCCGGGAAATAAAAAACTCATGTGCGGTGTTAAATATGGGCTCAAAAATAGCAATTTCTTTTTCACCCGGTGATTGGCTCACCTCTCGCCGGGTGCTGTCAGACGGGATGAAAATGTCAATCTCCTGCCGGAACGGAAGGTGCCCCATCGTTATTTGATAATCGGTCCGGATTGTTTGGGCTCACACCGGGAATTTTATATTTTCGGACAAAATTGAAAGATGGATAAAAGGGCACTGCACAAACTGTCGTACGGAGTGTACATCGTCACCTCCGTTTATGAAGGTGAAAAGGCGGGCTATGTGGCCAATACGGTATTCCAGGTTTCTTCCGATCCTCCGGTTCTGGCTATCAGCTGCCATAAAAACAACGCCACGCTCCGGAGCATATTGGGAAGCGGGATATTTGCCGTAACGGTGCTGGAAAAGGAAACTGCGGCGGCTCTTATCGGGGAGTTTGGTTATTTCTCCGGCACGGAATCGGACAAATTTTCAAAAGTCAGGCACCTGGATAAAACCACCGGGGCACCGGTAATCATGGATTCCTGCACAGCCTGGCTCGATTGCAGGGTCGTTGCGACTCTGGACGTCGGGACGCACCTTCTTATTACGGGTGAAGTGGTTGACGCAGCTGTTGTTTCGGAAGCTGAGCCGCTTACTTACGCGTGGTACCGCGAGAAATTCAGGGCTTCATCGCCCAAAAATGCGCCTACCTACAACGATAGCCCGGAAAAGATATCACCCGTGGAAAAGGTTACTCCGGCACCTGACCTCAAGGCCGTAGAGGAAGAAGCCGATAGCGAACCCTACATCTGCACCATCTGCGGATACATTTACCGTCCGGTGGAAGGCGATCCCTCCGAAAGAATACCCCCCGGTACAGCTTTCAGCGATGTTCCTGAAAGCTACCGGTGTCCCGTATGCAATGCGGGCAAAGATTATTTCAGACCGATGGGCTGATTACTGCCGGCTTTATTCCTGCAGGGTGCGGTGGGTCCCGTCGCAGAAGGGCTTGTTTGAGGATTGTTTACAGTTGCAAAGCCATGCCTCTTTGTCTTCCTCAACGGTAAAGGCAACAGGGGTAATCCCCGTCCCTTTGTGGCTTCCATCGCAAAAAGGCTGGTTGTTGCTGCGTCCGCAGGCGCACCACCAGTGGTCTCCTGCCTTAAGTGCCACCCGGGCGGGTTTTCTGTCATAAATCTTCGGTTTTTCCATAGCCTGAAACTGTATAAATGATTAATATGAATCAATTTAATATGCAGATTATAAAATTGTTGTAATTCAGTTGGTTTTTTTTAGCATATGATATCCTATTTTATCCGGCAGTTTTTGTAAAGGTGCGTTTTTTTTCCTGATATTCCAATGAAGGACCTGGTCCGGGAATGAGACACGGGTGGGGGGCAGCGCCCCTGTTCAGGCTGACGTACGGCACGGCATAGCGCCACGCAAGGGCAGATCAAATGTTTTAACCCGGAAAGATCAGACCGCAATTGCTGCGCACAACACCGGGGTCCTCAGCGGTTTTGCTTGATCAGCCATTCACTCCGCCGTGGTCAGTCCCGGAAAATGGCCTCCTGAACGAATGATGGACTGTCGATTTCGTATATTTAGGGGCTGGCTGCAAGAGGAGTTGGAAATATGCACCCGATTGCGCATCGTGCAAAAGGATGGATGCCTGCCGGCCAGGTGGTGACAATCCGGATAGCGCTTTTCACCCCGGTTTGGCCGGGAGGGAATTGGTGCATTAACGACTGTATTAATTGGAGTCAGTACGTCTGTTTCCGATGTTGTACTGCTAAGAATAACCATCAATAAGCAATTATGAATAAGCTGATTATTTTGACCGTTTTGCTGGTTTTCGTTTTTTCTGAAGGCGCCGGCACCGGCCGGCGGGCTCTGTTTTATGCCGGAACCTTTACTTCTGAAGGGGCTGAAGGCATTTACCTCTGCGCCCTTGACACAGGTGCCGGGAAAATGGAGTTGCTCCGTGTTTTTAAGGGGGTGGACAATCCCAATTTTCTGCGGAAGTCGCCTGGTTCAGAGTATCTGTATGTGGTTGGGCGCGGCCCGGGGGAGGTCGATCCGGAGGGCGGATTCGTTGCCGCATACAGGATTCTGGAAGAGGGCTCACTTCAATTTCTTGGCAAACAGTCTTCCGGGGGTGCCGATCCCTGTTATGTCGATGTTTCGCACGATGGGAAATATGTGGCTGTGGCCAACTACGGAGGAGGTTCGGTGGCTCTCTTCGCTGCAGGCGAAAGGGGTGTTTTAACACCGGCCTTGTCGGTGGTCAGGCACGTTGGTTCAGGGCCTCTGCTGAACAGGCAGAGCAAGCCCTATGCCCATTCCATACGCTTCAGCGGAAAGGAGAGGCTGCTGACGGCTGCCGATCTGGGAGCAGACCGTCTGTTTTTTTACCGGATCGGAGAAAGAGATGAACTCGTCCCGGCAGCGGTATCCCAGGTCGCCCTCCCTCCCGGGTCGGGTCCCCGCCACTTTGAATGGAGTGCTGATTTAACTTGTTGTTATGTGGCCAATGAACTGAACTCCACTGTGACCGTTTTCAGGAAGGAGGCCGACTCGCTCCGCTGCATGGGTACCCTTTCAACCCTTCCGGAGAATTACAACCAGCCCAGTTTTTGTGCCGATATCCATCTGTCGCCATGCAACCGGTGGGTATACGTGTCAAACAGGGGACATAATTCGATAGCGGTATTTCGCCGGGAACCCGGGGGCACCCTGTGGTTGGTGACCCATGTGCCCACCGGCGGCAACTGGCCCCGCAATTTTACCTTCGACCCTTCAGGCCGCTTCATGCTGGTAGCAAACCAGCGCAGCCATTCCGTCACCCTCTTCAGGCTTGTTGACGGGATTCCGGTACCTGCCGGGGAAACTCTTGACATACCGGCGCCGGTATGCATCGAATTCCTGTAAGATCAAAAGAAATACCACCGTACAGGGTTGGTAACTGCGCAGCTGAAAAATGCGGATATGCTGCGTTTAAAAAGAGGGCACCGCATAACGGCGATTCAGGAAAGTCTGGATCCGATCAGCTTGATGAACTCTTCGCGGGTGGCAACCCTCTCAAAGGCGCCCGTGAAATCGGAGGTGGTGGTGATGGAGTGCTGCTTCTGCACTCCCCGCATCTGCATGCAAAGATGCTGTGCCTCTATGACTACGGCAACACCCAGGGGTTTTAGTGTCGACTGGATGCACTCCTTGATCTGCGAAGTGAGCCTTTCCTGAACCTGGAGCCTGCGGGCAAAGACATCCACAACCCGTGCAATCTTGCTCAGCCCGGTGATGTATCCGTTGGGAATGTAGGCCACATGGGCCTTCCCGATAAAAGGAAGCATGTGGTGTTCGCACATCGAATATATTTCAATGTCTTTCACAATCACCATCTGACGATAATCCTCCTTGAACATGGCCGACTTCAGTATCTCCACCGGATCCATTTCATACCCCTGCAGCAAAAACTGCAGGGCCTTGGCCACCCGGTGCGGGGTTTTGGCAAGCCCTTCCCTCCCGATATCCTCACCAGCCAGTTCCAGAATTTTCGCATAATGGAATTCCAGTTCGGCAAGCTTTTCAGGATTGTATTTTTCGATCTTTCGATAACCGCCTGAATCTTTGTTCAATGAGATCTCCATACCTGTAGTTTTCAAAGAAATATAAGACAAAGATTAACCTTTTTTCATAAAATCAGTATGAATAAATGAAATAATGGAGAACCAAAGCATCGCAGGCATGAAAGTTCTTTTGGCAGCCGCCACCGACATGGAAGTAAAACTGCTGACCGACGAATGCAGGCAGGTCAGTTCCATAAGCGAGAACCTCCGCGCTTTCGAACTGAATGGCTTTGCATTTGACCTTCTCATTACAGGGATGGGCACCACCTTTACCGCTTTTCACCTCACGCATACTCTTTTCTCCTCATCCTATTCGCTGGTAGTGAATGCCGGACTGGCTGGCAGTCTTTCCGAGCAGGTAGGGATCGGGGAGGTTGTCAATGTGGTGGAGGACGAATTTGCCGACCTTGGGATTCAGAAGGAACAGGAATTTCTGACTCTTTTCAAAAGCGGCTTTATGCAGCCCCATGAATATCCCTTCGAAAACGGCATTCTGAAGGCAGATGGAGCTCATTTAGCCCCCTCCATGCCCAGGGTGAAGGGAATTACCTCGAATGTGAGCCACGGCAGGATTGAAACGATTCTCGAGTTAAAGAACAATTTTTCCGCCAGTGTGGAAAGCATGGAAGGGGCGGCTGTACTGTTTGTATGCCGCTGGCTTGGTGTTCCCTGTCTTCAGGTCCGGGCCGTATCCAACATGGTGGCGCCCCGGAGCCAATCCCGGTGGGATATCCCCCTGGCTCTGGAAAACCTGAGGCAGGAGCTTATGATCCTTTTTGCAGCCTTGCCCGCAGGTATCTCCTGATTTTTCTATTTTTGTGCAAAAATTACGGATGAAGCTTTCCCTGGGGTTTTCACCCTGTCCGAACGATACCTTTTTGTTTTATGGCATAGTCAATGGAAAGGTCGATACCGAAGGACTTGACTTTGATGTGACCATTACGGATGTGGAAGAGCTCAATGAAAAGGCTTTCAGCAGGGAAATCAACATTACCAAATTAAGTTACCATGCTTTCGGCCGGGTTGCCGGCAGCTACCAGCTGCTCCGTGCCGGCAGCGCTGTGGGCCGGGGAAACGGGCCCCTGGTTATCGGCCGCACACAGCCTCCTCAAGGGCTGGATCCCCGGTGGCGAATCGCAATCCCCGGAAAGAACACCACCGCGAATCTGCTTTTTTCCATTTTTTTTCCCGCAGCGGTCAACAAAACCGAATACCTCTTTTCAGATATTGAGGAAGCAATTCTGACGGACAGGGCTGATGCCGGGGTCATCATTCACGAAAACAGGTTTACATACGCTTCGAAAGGGCTTCAGAAAATAGCGGACCTTGGGCAACTGTGGGAAACACATACCGGGTTGCCCATTCCCCTGGGAGGAATTGCCGTCGACCGGAATCTGCCTCACAGCCTTCGCCAAAGCATCGGCCGCGTGGTTGGGAAAAGTGTTCTTTACGGCCTTTCCCACCCCGGAGAACCCCTTCCTTTCGTAAAAAAACATGCCCGGAACCTGGATCAGGAGGTAATAACCCGGCATATTGACCTGTTCGTAAACGATTATACCGCCGATCTGGGAGAGGAGGGTGCGGTTGCGGTCCGGCGGCTGTTTTCCGAAGCCATGGCCATGGGGATACTGAACAGCGTTCCCGATGATTTTTTATTGGAAAAAGAATGAAAAAACAACCCCTTTTAAACAATAATAATCCCAATGGGTAGTTTAATTGTTGAAACAATCCGGTTTCAAAAAGCAGAAACATTTTTATTACTGAACCAAACTGGAAAAAAATGATTGTTGTTACCGGAGCTGCTGGTTTTATTGGTAGTTATTTTGTCGGAAAACTGAACCGGGCTGGTTTTCAAGATCTGGTACTCGTTGACCGCTATGACGATGAGAGCAAGGAAAAAAATCTGCATTCCAAGCGTTTTCTCCACCAGGTAGACCGCGACGAATTCCTGAAATGGTTCGACCTGAACCGGAGAAAGGTGGAAATGGTGTTTCACCTGGGAGCGCGAACCGACACCGTGGGTCAGGAGGCCGAAAGCTACGAGGAACTGAACCTGCGGTATTCTCAAAACCTGTGGAAGGCCTGCACCGGCTACAACGTTCCGCTCGTCTATGCCTCTTCGGCTGCGACCTATGGCAACGGGGAACGGGGATTCTCGGATGCCCACCATCAGATCCATCATCTGAAACCGCTTAATTTGTATGCCTGGTCGAAACATGATTTTGACGTTTGGGTTTTGAACCAGAAAAAAACACCCCAGTTCTGGGCCGGGCTGAAATTTTTCAATGTGTACGGCCCTAATGAATACCACAAAGGGCGAATGGCTTCCATCGTTCTTCATGCCTATCAGAAGATCCGTGAAACAGGCGGCATGAAACTCTTCCGGTCGCACCGGGAAGATATCCCCGACGGAGAGCAGAAACGGGACTTTGTCTTTGTGGATGATATTGCCGAGGTGATGCTTTTTTTCCTTGAGAACCAAAAAGATCCGGGCATTTACAATGTAGGGACAGGGAAAGCCCGTTCTTACATCGAACTGACCAGGGCTGTTTTTGAAAGTATGCGGCTCAACCCCGAAATACAGTTCGTCGATACACCGAGAGACCTTATCAGCCGTTATCAGTACTTTACCGAAGCCGATATTCAGAAACTCAGGGAGATCGGCTATTCAAAGCCTTTTACCGAATTGGAAAACGGTGTTAATGAGTACGTTTCCAATTATCTGACGATGGAAGAATGCTACTGACCGTTTTGGGTTCCGGTCTGTTTCCCGGAGAGGAAAAGGTGTTCAGCGGCAAGCAGCGAGGTGACTGCCATGAAAACAGCGGCAATATATAGTGGCAATCCGCCCAGGGCGCGTCTGAATCCTTCCGTAAACCGGCCTATGCTTTCCACGACATTTTCCCGGACACCGGAAAGCAATTCTCCGTGAGGTTGGTATGCCTGCGCCTGTGCCATGCCTCCCTGCAACAGCACGACGACCAGGAAAATGATGAATAATCCGGCGACCCCCCAAAAGATGGTTCCTAATACAGGTTCCTTTTTTATGACCGGTTTGGGCTGCCCTTCCATCCTAATGGCTTCCATCACCCTGGATGAAAAGCCGGGGCCGGGAGACTCCAGCTCCATTTTCCTGATTTCCTTCCTCAATTCTTCATCCGATATTCTGCCCATTTCTTTTTTTTTTTTATTCAATCCAGCTGCCGGTGTGAGAGACGGTGTTCCGGCGGTTCTTTCCGGGTGCAGCCTCCGCGATGGTGAATCCTGCCGGCTCACGGTTTTTCCCATCCATCATGATGCGGAGTTTATTCCGGATCCTGTGCAACCTGACTTTGATATTGCTTTCTCCCAGACCCGTAATCTGGCTGATCTCCGCAATGCTCTGCTCTTCATAGTAATACAGCAGGATGATAAGGTATTCATCTTCCGGCAGATTTCGCAATGCCTCGTTGAGACGCCGATGAAGGAATGATTCCTCATCGTCCGGACCGGGAATTGCAGCAGCCTCTTCGGCCCAACTATCAGGGTTCCCCCTTCCGGAGGCCATCCGCTTGCTTCTGAGGCTGGAGATGCAGGTGTTGAAGGCGATCCGGTAGAGCCATGTTGAGAACCGTGATTGCTCCCTGAAGGAAGCAAGGGAACGGAAGGCCCGGATAAAGGTCTCCTGGGCCATCTCAGCGGCATCATCGCGATTTCCGACCATTTTGAGGGCCATGGAAAAGACAATGTCCTGGTATTTCACCACCAGGTGGGAGAAGGCATTCGCATTCCCCTGCCTCACCCTTTCAATGATCCTTTTCTCAGTTTCCTGATTCATCCCAATCGTAAGACGCATATTCCGCCTTCAGGTTACAAAAGTGGCTGAGTAATTTTAAAAAGTTGCGTTGTGCGGCCTGGAATCCGGACAACATTGCCCGAAGCTGGCAATGGTCGTTTGGGATTTTGCAGGTCTTATATTCCCCAAATATTGGGCACTGTCAGCCTGATCGGGGTAAAAAAATGCCGGAGGGAAAGATCGCCTGCAGGGCGGTGCTTCGGGAGCAGGTAGCCGGCCTGTGAAAAAATGATGCAGGGGTGTAACCGAAAAGAAGGTCGTGCGTCCAAAGGGCAAATGAATTATCAACCATTAAAACAGATGAGTCATGGAAGGTATTTTTGTGCCGCTGGCATTTTTTCTGGTAGTTTTTGCCATTGTGTATGTATGGCTGACAACACGGAACCGGGAGCGCATGGCGCTGATTGAAAAAGGAGCCGATCCGGCGCTCTTCAGGTGCAAGCCTAAGGAGAACGGTTATTCCGTTTTCAAGTGGGGATTGTTTATGATCGGTATTGCGATCGGGATTTTCCTGGGAGCCTTGTTTGAAAAGTATTCCTCCCTTTCCGGCCCCGCCATGTATTTTTCGATGGTGCTGGTATTCGGCGGTTTGGCTTTGGTTGCAGCCTACCTTATGAAAGGCAGGCTGCAATCAAAGGCCTGATTGAAGAAAGGCGCCCGGGAGGTCTATTTCCGGGTGACCTTTTTGTATCCGTACTGGGATGCATCGCCGAGTTCCTCTTCGATCCGGAGCAATTGGTTGTATTTGGCCATCCGGTCTGACCGGCTCAGGGAGCCGGTTTTAATTTGCCCGCTGTTAACTGCCACAGCGATGTCGGCAATGGTTGAATCTTCGGTTTCACCCGATCGGTGGGAGGTAACGGTGGTGTACCCTGCCCGGTGGGCCATATCAATGGCATCCAACGTTTCGCTGAGGGTTCCGATCTGGTTTACTTTGATAAGAATGGAATTGCAGGCGCCCATTTCGATCCCCTTCCGGAGATATTCAATGTTGGTCACAAAGTTGTCGTCACCCACCAACTGGCAGCTGCCGCCCAGCCGCTTGGTCAGGTTTACCCACCCTTCCCAGTCGCTTTCGCTCATGCCGTCCTCGACCGAATCGATGGGGAATTTGTTGACCAGATCGGCCAGGTAATCCACCTGCTGCGCCGAATTTCTGCGGGCCCCCGCGGCTCCTTCGAATTTGGAATAGTCGTAAATGCCATCCATGAAAAATTCGGAGGCTGCACAGTCGAGCGCTATGGAGACATCGCCTCCTTCATCGGCCCTGCCGGGTTTGTACCCGGCATTCTTGATGGCTTCGATTATGCTGTTGAGCGCGTCTTCGGTACCTTTGAGGGCCGGAGCAAAACCGCCTTCGTCGCCGACCGCCGTGCTGAGTCCCCTGTTGTGCAACACCTTTTTCAGGTGATGGAAAACTTCGGCTCCCATCCGCAATCCTTCCCGGAAGGAGGTGGCTCCTATCGGACGGATCATGAATTCCTGAAATGCGATGGGTGCGTCGGAGTGGCTTCCCCCGTTGATGATGTTCATCATCGGAATAGGCAGCACCTTTGCATTGGTCCCTCCGATGTAACGGTATAAGGGCATTCCAAGGCAGTCGGCGGCAGCCCTGGCAACGGCCAGCGAAACCCCCAGTATGGCATTGGCCCCCAGCTTCGATTTGTTTTTGGTCCCGTCCAGGGCGATCATCTTCTTGTCAACCGCAACCTGATCTCCGGCATCCATGCCGCATACCTCCTTCGCAATGATGGTATTTACATTTTCAACCGCCCGAAGGACCCCTTTCCCAAGGTATCGTCCCTTGTCGTTGTCGCGCAATTCTATCGCTTCATTCTCGCCTGTGGAAGCTCCCGAGGGAACCGCGGCACGGCCGACAGCCCCGCATTCAAGCGTAACTTCAACCTCAATGGTAGGATTACCCCTGGAATCCAATATCTCCCTCGCAAACACACTGTCAATTAACATATTCCTTCAGTTTTATGGTTATGATTTTTCACGGAGGGTGGGGGACTCTCCCTCTCTCCCGTTTTTTGTCCAAAGATAATAAAATGCTGTTATTACATTTTTTTTCCCGTCAAATTCAGCTATTTTTCAGCGTGAAATTAATCCGGCAGACCTCAACGGAACCTCTGCAGGCATGCCGCAGAAACATACTTCCTTGTTCCCTGTTGATTGATCTCGAAGATAATTATCCGTCTCACAATTATTTGCATTATGGTATTCGCCAGGTACTTTCACCACCTCAGTGCAGTCCCGCCAGGACCGGAATTGATGAAACCAAACCTTGATGCGGTCCGCAGGTTTGCCTTTTTTCTGCTGTTTTGTTGTTATCCGTTGCTGTTTCCCGGGATGGTGCCTGTTGCGGGGCAGCTTCCCGGCCAGGCGCTGGTCAGAAGTTTTGCAGCTCAGCCGAACCTGAGAGGAGCTTCCGCAGGGGTATATGTTTCAGACGGAACGACAGGCAAAGTCCTGGCCGAACTCAATGCAGACAAGCTGCTCGCCCCTGCTTCTGTGCTGAAGCTATTTTCTTCCGCTTCTGCCCTCGAAATACTCGGACCGGATTATCGTTTCAGAACGCTGCTGGGGTATGCGGGAAGGGCCGAAGGGGGAGTGCTGAAGGGGAATCTTACCGTAGTGGGAGGTGGTGATCCCACCCTGGGGTCGGTTTGGTTTCCGGAACGCATGTCTCCCGGCCAATTGTTCAGCCATTGGGCCGGAAAGCTGCGATCGGCCGGCATTGGCATGGTAGAGGGCAATCTGTTGATCGATGTCTCCTCCTACCGGAACTTCGATGTGCCGGGCAGCTGGGCCTGGGAGGATATTGGCAACTATTACGGAGCCGCTCCATCCGGCCTTCTTTTTTCCGACAACATGGTGCGTCTTACTTTTTCGTCGCCTCCCAAAGCCGGGGAACCTGCCCTTCTGCTGGAAGCGCGGCCCCCGATGCCCGGAATCGAATGGATCAGCGAGGTCACCACATCATCCGATAACCGGGACAATGCTTACGTTTACGGAAGTCCCTGGGATAGCCGGCGGGTGGTCCGGGGAACCATTCCGGCCGGACGCGGCACCTTTGAGGTAAAGGCTGCCATGCCTGACCCACCCCTTCATTTCGGAAAAATGCTCAAGGATGCGCTGGCTGGAAACGGGATATCCCTTGCCGGCAGCGTGCTGATAGAAACCGCCCGCGACGGTTTTATCCCGGTGGATACGGTCGAATCGCCCGCTCTGTCGGAACTGGTCAGACTGGTGAACCATGAAAGTGTCAACCTGTTTGCAGACCAGCTGGTTATGCAGACAGGCCTTGAGAAGTGCGGTGCCGGATCGATAGCGGCAGGGTTGGAGTACATGGTTTCTTACTGGCAGGGAAAGGGTTTGATAGCTCCCATCCTGATTGAAGACGGAAGCGGCCTATCACGCTTCAATGCCGCTTCGGCCCGCTCCCTGGCCTTTGTACTTCACCATATGCGAAGATCCCGGGCTGGCAGAAGCTTCAGGGAGTCCCTTCCCACAGCCGGGAAAGGTACCCTGGCTCTGTTTCCGGTCTCCCAATTCCCTGGCGAAACCCTTCGCTGTAAAAGCGGCTCCATGAAACGGGTTCGCTGCTACGCCGGCTACCTTCGCTGCGACTCGGGACGTGACCTGGACTTTGCCATCCTTGTCAACAATTTTTCATGCAGTCAGCAACAGATGCTCAGGGAGATACAAGATCTGCTGCTCGGGTTCAAGAAAAAATTATAATCAGCTTTGCAGACAGGATCTGCTGCCATGCCTGTCATCCCCGGTTTGAAGGGCATTCCTGTCGGGAAGCGGAAGTTCAGTCTGCTGTAACGGTTTGTACACCTCTATTTTCACGGTTCCCGGACAGGTCCTGCGCCCCTGCCCCTACAGAAATACCGCCCGGAACAATCAGCAGGAAGCCCTGAATGATCTGTCCTGTATCCGGATCCAACTGGGAACCATACATGCTGTGGGGAATGGAATAAACTGCCAGCATCACCAGGGAGGACAGGATGACATATACCGGCCGTTCTTTCCTGCGGTTCATCACAACGGCAAGAATCCAGAACAGAAAGGAGAGCAGGGTCTTGTTATCGGTAAGATCCCAGGCAAAAGGAATGCCTGCCCAGGCCTCCCCGAAAGCGTGATATTGCACCCAGGGGCCGAGAACCATCCCTCCTGCCCCCAGCAAAACGAGGGTGACCAATGCATGTACCCTGAACCTTTTGTTCCCCGCCATTGCCATCACTCCGGCCAGGTTGCCGAAAAACATGGCCAGAAACATCAAAATGACATGGGGGACCAGGATGGATGCAGGAACATCCCCCTTGAACCGGATGACGGTGGCGTTTGATTCATGCAGCGAACAGAGGGTCCCCGCGCGGTAAAAGTCAACCTTGTATTCCAGTTTTCCGGCCGGCGGCTGGTGGGGAAGGAACGCTGCCAGGACGCTGTCTTCCCTGAGAAGCGCCACCAGGCGCCATTCGTCTGCCGTGGGATATTTCCTGTAGGCCAGGACCCCCGTTACGGCGGTGTCGGGGATGGTGAATTCCAGACGGCAATCCTCCGCACCTCCGTGACTGCGCGGAAGCTCCAGCGGATATAAGGCCCCGCCTGCATTCAATGCCGTCCTCACAGGGTAGGTGGGACCTGTAGCCCTCTGGTAGAATATGGCAGCCAGGGTGATAACCGCTGCAATGGCAATCGAAACAAACGTTTTCAAAAAACAAGGGTTTTGATTCCCGGTAAAAATGCAAAATTATTGCGGAACTTCCATTTGATCGCTTCCCGGGCTCCTGTTTTTGTTTTATTTTGTTTAATTTCCCCACCAAAACAGTATTCATGATGCAACGGATCCCGATCCTTCTGGTTTGTCTGTGTGCCCTGGTATCCAACGGCCAGAAACCATGGCCGATGAAGGTAGTATGCGACAGTCTGAACCACCGGGTGGAGATTTATGCGGGACCCAAGCTCTTCACCTCCTACATCTGGCCTGCAACGATGAAGAAACCGCTGCTCTGGCCCGTTATATCGCCTTCTGGAAATGCTGTGACACGCAGCTTTCCATTGGCGGTCACTTCCGGTGAAAGGGCCGACCATCCCCATCATGCGGGCATCTGGCTCAATTATGGCGATGTAAACGGATTCGATTTCTGGAATAGCCCGGAGCCGGCAGCCCACGGGGATGGCCGACGTTACGGCACCATTCACCACATGTCGGTCGAAAAGGCCTGGGCACGGAAAAAGAGTGCCCTTCTGGCCGTAAGCGCGGTATGGACCGCTCCCGGCCGAAAACCTTTGCTGGACGAGAAAACGGAATACCGTTTCAGGGTTGGAAAAGGGCTGCGGATGATAGACCGCATCACAACCCTTTCAGCCCGTGGAGAAGAGGTGCGTTTCGATGATAACAAGGAGGGGTTTTTTGCTATCCGGGTATGTTCATCGTTGGAACTGCCCGCGGAAGGGCCTTTGAAGCTGACAGACGAGACGGGTGACATTGTGGCGGTTGATGACCCCGGCAGCAACAGGTCTTCGGGCGATTATTTAAGCAGCAATGGAATAACCGGCGAGGCGGTCTGGGGCACACGGGCTTCCTGGATGCGGCTCTCCGGAACGGTCAACGGGGAGTCACTTTCGGTGATCATCTTCGACCATCCGGGAAATCCGGGCTATCCCACCTACTGGCATGCACGCAATTATGGGCTTTTTGCTGCCAATCCATTGGGCCAGAAAGTATTCTCTGAGGGCCGGGAAACACTTGGTTTCACATTGCCTGCAGGTCATTCCGTAACATTCCGTTACCGCATGATGATAACCTCCGGACAACCCGCTCCTGATACCATTTCCGGGTGGGCGGATGCGTTTTCAACCCCCGGGAAATGAGAAGCCCCTGTGTAAAAACAAGTCAGACGTGGCAATGCGGAGACCATCCCGCGGATATGAAAAACCAACGCTTGCCCGTAATCTGTAAATAACACATTTGCAATTAATTAAATAGAAACAAGGTGAAGTACTTCGGACCTCATGTCAGTGCCGGGGGAGGGGTGGAGTTTGCTCCCCTGAACGCAAGCGCCGTCGGTGCTACTGCCTTCGGGCTTTTCACGCGAAACCAGCGGCAATGGCAGTCGAAACCCCTGGAACCTGAAAGCATCACCGCTTTCAGGGAAAATTGCGAAAAACTCAATTTCCGGCCTTTTCAGATTCTGCCGCACGACAGTTACCTGATCAACCTGGGCAGTCCCGATCCGGAAATGCTCCTCAAATCACGGAACGCCTTTCTGGATGAAATGCACCGTTGCGAGCAACTGGGACTTGACCGGTTGAATTTCCATCCGGGAGCCCACCTTAACCTTATATCTGAAGAGGCGTGTCTTTCCCTGATTGCTGAATCCATCAACCAGGCCCTTGATAAAACCCGGGGTGTTATTGCAGTCATTGAGAATACGGCCGGCCAGGGGACCAACCTTGGACACCGGTTTGAACATCTCAGGGAAATCATCGACAGGGTGGAGGATAAAAGCAGGGTGGGGGTCTGTCTTGATACCTGCCACACCTTCACAGCCGGTTACGATATCAGGACTCCCGAAGGATTCCGGAGTGTTTTCAGTGAGTTCGACCGAGTGGTAGGATTCGGATACCTGAAAGGCATGCACATCAACGACTCCAAGAAAGAACTGGCTTCGCGGGTCGACAGGCATGACAGCCTGGGAGAGGGTTTCCTGGGAGAGGAAATCTTCTCCCTGATCATGAATGATCCCCGCTTCGACGAGATGCCTCTGATTCTGGAAACTCCCGTGGAAGCCCGTTGGGCGGCTGAGGTGGCATGGCTGAAATCCCTGGTCCGATGAACGACATTGTCTGTCTGAACGGAGTATTCCTTCCCCGGCAGGAGGCAAGGATATCGCCCGATGACCGTGGTTTCCATTTTGCCGACGGGGTTTACGAGGTAATAAAGTATTACCGGGGCAAACCTTTCCGGCTCGCTGACCATTTGGAAAGGCTTTCCGCCAGTTTGTCTGCTGTGGGAATTTCATATTCGGACCTGGACGGCCTGCCGGCCCTTTTTGTACGACTCCTTCAGGTCAACAACCTGTCGGAAGCCGATGCGGCAGTTTACCTGCAGATTTCCAGGGGAACCCACTTCCGGGTCCACCATTTCCCGGAAATCCCCGAACCCACGGTGTATGCCTTCTGTTATCCCTTCCCCTCCTTCACGGAGAAGCTGGAAAATGGCATTTCAACCATAACTGCCGAAGACATCCGCTGGCTCCGCTGCGACATCAAATCGGTGGCGCTTCTTCCCAATTCCATGCTATACCAACAAGCGGTTGTCAGGGGTGCCGGTGAATGCATTCTGATAAGGGCGGGGATGGTGACCGAAGCCACTCATTCATCGGTGTTTGCCGTCTGGGATGGCATCGTGATCACCCATCCGCTTTCGAATCTGATCCTTCCCGGTATTACCAGGAAGGTGCTTCTGGAGATCTGCCGCAGCGAAGGAATTCCGGTGGAGGAAAAGGCTGTTCCGGTTGCCGACCTCGATAAGGTGGATGAACTGATGGTTTGCGGCACCGGAGGAGAGGTGATGCCCGTGATCACAGTCGACGGAAAAAAGGTCGGCACCGGCACCCCCGGTCCTGTCACCCGGTGGCTGCAAAAGAGGTTTTTTGATCAAGTGAGCGATAGGTGCGGAGTCGGCCCTGCGGAACTGGGGCTTGATTTTCTCTTGGCGCCCGGATTGAAACTTCCACCCCCACGGCACAGAATGGAAAGCTGAACTGAAGCAACCGGTGTTCTTAATGCACGCCAGGCCGTCATCGATACCCCTCTTTCCGGAGGAATTCCCTGATGCGCGCGGCAGCGGAAAGACCGCCGGATTTCATCTGTCCATGATGAAGTTGTTATGGCAGATTGCGAGAAACGGATGTACTATCCATGCGGTTCATCTTGTCGGTTAGTGCATGGTTGGTGCATGGATATTTCATTAAAAAAGAGAATTATGGCAGACAGATTATCCGATCCGATTGGCCGGCTGATGGGGCTCCGGTACAAGTCGCACCCCTGGCACGGTGTTTTCATCGGGAAAGAGGCTCCTTCGGTCGTCACTGCGTTCATCGAGGTGGTCCCCACCGATACTGTCAAGTATGAAATCGACAAGGAGAGCGGTTATCTCCGGTTGGACAGACCCCAAAAGTATTCAAACGTCATTCCGGCTCTGTACGGGTTTATTCCCCAGACCTATTGCGGTCAGGAGGTGGGATTGTATTGCGGCATGAAAACCGGACGATCTGATATTGTCGGAGACGGGGATCCCTGCGATATTTGCGTGCTCACCGAAAAAGACCTGACCCATGGCGATCTCCTGGTGTGCGCCATACCGATCGGCGGTTTCCGCATGATCGACGGCAATCAGGCCGACGACAAGATAATCGCCACCCTGTGCAACGACACCCTGTACTCCCATTTCCGCGACATATCGGAGGTGCCTCCCATCGTAATCCAACGGTTGGAACACTATTTCCTTACCTATAAGGATATGCCGGGCCAGGAGCGCAATACGGAGATCACCCATATTTACGGGAAAGAGGAGGCGCTGGAGGTTATCCGCTGCTCGATGATTGATTACCAGACCCGTTTTGAGAACCTTGGAAAGCTGCTGTAGGCTTACTTCCCGGAGGTGCTGGAAGCCCCGTCTTCCAGGCTCTTATTTTTCGGCAATCACAAGCATTTCAAAGTCTTCAGCAGTCAGCTTGTGGTCCCGGCTGAAAGCACCCAACCGCGCGCCATAGATCCCGATGGTCCGGAATCTGAGCGACCTCAGCATCCAGTTGATTTCAGAGGGTATGTAAAACCGCTCGCTGCACTCCAGCGAACGGGTAATTCCTGCATCGTCGGTAAAGATGGTGGTATCGAACTGCCTGAAAGTCATCAGATCAAAACGGATATTCTCATACCCTGCGTCTTCCTCCCCGGTGTTGTTTTCAAAGAAATCGACGGTGGAATTGAAGAGGGGGAACAGTCCGTTCAGGGTGGTGAAGATCAGTTTGCCGCCCGGTACCAGCGCTCGGGCGGCATTCTTCAGGATCCTGAAATTCATCTCATCGGTTTCCATCAGGGGGAATGCCCCTTCGCAAAGCATGGTCACCATGTCAAATGCATGGCGGAATTTTAATTTTCTTGCATCCCCCTGCAGAAATTCAGGGGTCACGCCTGCCAGAGCAGCTTTCTCCCTCGCCATGGCCAGCATGGATTCGGAGAGATCCACCCCGGTGACCAGGTATCCTCTTTTTGCCATTTCCACGGTATGCCGGCCTGTGCCGCACCCGATATCCAGTATGCGCACTTCGCGGTTAAAGCCCGCCTCTCTTTCCAGAAAGTCGCATTCGCCTGCCGTACCCTGCGTGAAGGATTCATGATCGTAGCGGCGGCCGTAGTTTTCGAACAAGGACTGATACCATTGTTTGGATCTTTTCTGTGCCATGGTATATTTTTGTTTATTGTTGAATAGCTGCAGGGCAGACTCCCAATCCGGATCTGACAATTGGAAATGATCCTGCTTACGGTGCTGTCTCTGCTGATGGCTTTCTGTTATCTGCTTTTTCTGTCCGCCTGACCCGTTATTATCCATTGCATCCCGGGGATTGCTGTCCCGGGCTGAAACAATCTGACCCAGCCGGGGTTCCCTCCCCGGTGGTACGTTCCCTGTGCCCGGATTACTGCTCCTGCCTGAAGGGGGTGCCTTCCGCGAAGCGATTATTCATGGGCTGCCTTTCCCGTTTCTCCGGCAGGATCCTCAGCCTGCGTAACTCGCGGGCCGCCATACGGGCTACCCGGCCGGCTCCCTCACGGCTCAGATGGGTGTCGTCCTGTCTGCCGGAAGGAAACCCCGGGCTGGGATCTGTCCAAAGGTATATTTTCTTCGATTTTTCAGGTCCCGCCCGTTTTACCATCGTGGCGGTGAGCGCTTCCAGGTCCACCAGAGGTATCCGCCCCGTGCGGGCTACCTCGCGTACCACGGTAGGATAATCCCCATGGGTGTCGGTCAGGTTTCCCTGTTCGTCGAACTTACGCCTGACAATCGGGGTCAGAAGAACAGGGGTGGCTCCTTTTTCAAGGGCACCGGCTACGAAAAGCTCCAGGTTGGACTTGTAAGCTGTGTAGGGTGCTGCATATCGGGTCGAATCCTTGATCTTCTGGTCGTTGTGTCCGAACTGGATCAGGAGGTAATCCCCCTTCTGAAGGCTGTCTTTAATGTCCTGCCAGCGATGTTCGCCGATGAAGCTTTTGGTGCTCCTTCCGTTGACAGCCCTGTTCCGAAGACGGGCGTTCGCGGGAAGCAGCGGTCCCAGGACCTGGCACCAACCTGTTTCGGGAAAGAACTCCTCCTTTTTGTCGGCCATGGTCGAATCACCTATGGTCCATACTGTGTACACTTGCCGGGATGTTCCGCATCCTGCAAGGAGAAGGACGAAAAGGACAGCAACAAAAGGATTGCACATTTTTATGGGCGTGTCACACATAGATACCGGGTACCCTGCCACTTCATGCCGTTTATACCTTGGATTTTGCACCTCTGAGAACCGCCTGCCGCCTTCCCTGTCAAAAGTTCACTGCCCCCGGGGTAACTTCGCTGCCGGTGCGGGTGAGTTGCCGTAGCGAATGGTCGCCTTTCGCCTTCAGCGAGATGTTTCTGCTTCTTTCCCCGGAAACCGAAACCAGTGTGTCGCTGGTTCCGGGAAGGCTGTAGCTGGTGACCTCCACGTCCTTGCTGTTGATGAACTCGAGAGCAGGCAGTTTTTTAGTTACCAATTGCAAACCGTCGATCCGGATGCGGCTTGCATCCACGCAGGTAAGCCCTTTATCCGCTTCCATCACCAGATTCCCGAGAACTACATTATCCAGGTTCATCTCGGGCAGCCCTTGCAGGAAGACAGCCTGGGCGGCTCCCTTGCAGGTGACATCCCGGATGAAAATATTCCTGAAACTGGGCGTCTCTTCCGTCACCGGCCGCATGCCCCCGGTACCCTGCTGCCCGCCATCCTCCAGCATCTCGCTCACCGATTTGCCGCCGTAGTAAAGATCGAACGAAATGGCCTGGGTCGGAATATCGGTCATGTGGATGCCGCTGATGTAAATATTCTCCACCACGCCCCCCCTGCCTCGGTTGCTTTTAAAACGCAGTCCCACATCCGTGCCCATGAAAGTGCAGTTTGAAACATGCATGTTCCTGACACCCCCCGACATTTCACTGCCGACGGTAACGCCGCCATGCCCATGATAAACAATACAGTTCCTGACCACGATGTTTTCACTGGGCCTGCCCCTTTCCCTGCCGGTTTTGTCTTTGCCCGATTTGATGCAGATCGCATCATCTCCGACATCGAAAGAGGAATCGTAGAGCACCACATTTTTGCACGATTCGATGTCGATGCCGTCCCCGTTCTGGGAATACCAGGGATTCCGCACCGTGATGTTCCGTACCGTCAGATCTTCCACCATCAGCGGATGAAGACACCAGGCCGGGGAGTTCTGAAAGGTAGGCCCGTCAAAAAGCACCCGTTTGCTCTCCACAATGCTGACCATGACAGGCCTGAGAAAATCCCTGATTTTTTCATAGTCCTCTTTTGTGCGCATTCCTACGGGTACATTCATGTTGGCGCCCGACTGGGCCATTCTGAATTGCTCAGAGGGATACCATTCGGTCTCCTTCTCATTGACCACGCCCCCCGAGGCGACCACTTTCTTCCACTGGCCCTCCGAAAGCTTGCTCCGTTTAACAAAACGCCAGGCGTCGCCCGAACCGTCCCAGACGCCTTTCCCGGTGAAAGCCACGTTTTCCAGGTTCCTTCCGTAGATGGGGGAGGTGCAGCGCCATGTGTTCAGCCCTTCGAAACTGGTTTCAATCAGGGGATATAGATTTTTGTCGGTGCTGAATACAACAACAGCCCCTTTTTCAGCGTGGAGTTCCAGGTTGCTCTTGAGTTGAATGGGGCCTGTAAGCCAAACCCCGGGGGGAATGACCACCTTACCGCCGCCCCTGGCCGTAACAGCCCCGATAGCCTCCTCAAAAGCCTGGCTGTTCAGCACCTGACCTCCGTTTACCGCACCATAATCGGTGATTTTTACGGTGTAGGAGGGTATTACCGGTTCGCTGACCTTTGGCATTTCAAACTCTATGCCTTCGTAGATACGGGTATCCGCCTGAACCATTGCTACCGGTGTTTCACACGAAAGCGTCAGAATTGTCAGTCCGGCAATAAAAAACCCATTCATGCTGTACAATCTCTTTCTCATAACAGGTAATATTTATGGCAAAAATATTAAAATATTGTAATACAATTATATAGATTCAAATACTTGTCAGTCCTTCTTTTTCACCGGGATACCGGGCAGGGAAACAGGTTCCAACCGGCTGAAATACATTTGTTAAGGTTATATGCAACAAGCTGCTCCGTTTATTTCGATGGTTCTACAATCCAGTCGCAGGGAATTATTTCATGCTTGTTTCGGGTGGCCTCCTGCGGGGTGAGCCGGCGGATCCAGGATCCCCTGTGCCCTGGGGAGCCTGGTCCGGTATTCCCGTATTCAACAAAAAAGGCGGTTTATGTCCGATTCCGGCTTACCCCCGTTGTTCCAGCCTGCCGGAATGATCTGGTTGTCGGGGTAACAGCCTATGAAAACCGATTTTCCATACGGCCTCCAGGGCCTTCCCGGATAAATGGAGCCTGCCGCAACTTCGCCGGTCACCCTGCAATTCAAAAAAACAAATCCATGGTCCGCTCCCTGGTTGGCAGAGGGAGCGGTTACGTATCCGCCCCGCTTGCAAAAGAGGGTGCAGTTCTCAAAAACCGCAGTAGCCCACCCGGAAATTAAACCGACCGTTCCACCCATGTGGCGATCCTGGTAAAACTGGCGGCTTTGTTCCCCCCCGGTGATGGGGAATTTTTTCTCTGTAAAGCCTTCTTCCAGGGAGTAATCGGCCACCGTGGAATCGCCGATCAGCCAAATGCTCACCGTTTCCCTTTCGGGCGGGGAGTCCCGGTTGTCGCTGTGGCGGGAATCGGCCGTAAATCCCCATCCCGACAGGATGCAGGCGGCCAGTGCTAGCGTAAACCAATGCATCCTGAAAGGTCTGAACCGATTTATTGTTTTCATGGGAGGAAGGGGGGGTTATTCGATTCTGAACCAGTCCACATCGAGGCTACCCGCGTTGTTGGTAATTCCGTCGCGCAGCGCGAAGAACCCTGTTTTTGCCCCGATCCATTTGCCCTGTTTGGCGATGAAAGAATGGCCGGCAGGTGTAAACTGAATCCCGTCGGCGCTGAAAGCAAAACGGCAGATCCCGCCCGGTTCCAAGGTGACCCTCAGGTATGCCGCCGGTTCCGGCTCCTGCATGGGGAAAGGCTCCCTGTACAGGAGTTCCTCCGGCGATCCGTTTTCTGCATTCAGACAACGCACCACCCGGACATAGGTTATCCCGTTTTCCTTTTTCAGGGAGATGTATTGATAGTCAATACCCATTACCAGAAGTCCCCCCTCCTCACCGTCATTCTTCCCATGGAATGTGACTTTTGCGGTTGCGGCGAAGGTTTCGGCTGGCAGTTTCTGCATGAAAAGGTTGGGAACCTCCCAAAGGTTTTTGCTGCCTGCGGGTCTCGGAATGCAGTTTAAGCGGAAAAACCCCTGTCCTCCCGAAGGAAATCCCCAGGTTATCTGCGGATTGGCGTGCCACTGCCATTGCCGACCCGGGTGTGGCCTGTCAAATTCATCGCTTTCCGGGGGCGTTCTAACAGGAAAGAGTTTTCCGACGTTGGGTTTTCTGTACCGGCTCACCGGCTCCCCGCATCCGTCTCCATCCGTGTCGATTCCAATCACCGGCCAGTTGTCGATCCATTGCATGGGATTGAGATGGACCACCCTGCCATAGGCTTCCTTATCCTGAAAATGAAGAAACCAGTATTCTCCAGAGGGAGTATTCACCCATCCTCCCTGATGCGGGCCGTTGATGGCGGTAGAGCCCTGTTCCATCACCTTTCTGACTTCATAGGGGCCGAAAACATTCCGTGAACGGAATACCAGCTGCCATCCCCGGGTTACCCCCCCGGCGGGGGCAAAAATGTAATACCAACCGTTTCGCTTGTAAAACTTGGGCCCTTCAAGAGTGGGATGCTCCCCTGCGCCGTCAAAAACCATCACCGGCTGTCCCGCCAGACGGGTCCCGTCCGGATCCATCCGGTCGACCATCAGCACATTTTTGATGCCCGCACGGCTTCCGGCAAATGCGTAGACAAGATAGGCATTGCCATCCTCGTCCCAAAGGGGCGACGGGTCGATAAGCCCCTTTCCTCCGGCCACCAGGAGCGGCTCACTCCAGGGCCCTGCCGGATGGGTGGCTTTGGTGAGGAAAATTCCGTGGTCAGGGTCGGGAAAATAGATGTAAAACTCACCATTCCGGTAACGGATGCAGGGCGCCCAGACCCCTTTCCCATGCTGCGGGGTATCAAATTCCTTTCCGTATTCCAGCCTGTGCAGCGCATGCCCGATCAATTCCCAGTTTACCAGATCGTTCGAATAAAGAACTGGTAACCCCGGAACGCAGTTGAATGAGGAGGACACCATGAAATAGCCTGTACCCACCCGGATTACATCCGGATCGGAATAATCGGCATGAAGTACGGGGTTGATGAAGGTGCCGTCACCCTGGTCGGCGATATGGCTTTTTGAAACCGGTTTGGGTTCCTCACCCCGGCAGGGCTGCGTGAACAGGATCCCAGAAACCAGGATCACGATCAGCGGAAATGTGATTTTTCTCATGACTGTTTTGCTGTTGGGTATCCACGCAGTGATCCCGCGGGCATCCTTGCGATTCAACCGGTTCATCTTTAAGGTACTTCCAATCCGTTGTGCGCCGGACTGAGGAGGGATCTCCAATGCCGGCGGCGGGCGATCAGGGTTTGATGAATTTGGCGGAAAAGGGTTTCATTTGTTGATCATAGACTTGCACGATGTAAATCCCGGGATCGAGTCCCCGGAGGTCCCAACCGGTCTTTTCCCGTCCGGGAGTGCTTTTTTCAACCAGAATGCCGGAAACCGTATACAATGCGGCCATTTCCATGACCGTATGGAACAGGATGGTCAGCAGTCCGGATGCCGGATCGTACCCGAGCTTTAACGGGTGATTGTGTCTGAAGGGAAACAGCGGTGCGGAGGTCAGCGCCTCTTTCTCCTGGTTTTCGGTGATGCCGGCCACCAGGCTGTACAGGTAAGCCTCCAGGTTGGGATAGGTGCCGTCGACCGTGGTCAGCAGGGCGTCGGCGGGGTTATTCTTGTCGAGCCCGTTGGCCTCCTCCCAGCCATCGGGCATGCCGTCAGTGTCGCTGTCGGCGGGGGCCGGCAGGGTGGCAAGCTCCGGCCATCCGCCCACGGTGGTCTGGGTGTCGATGATGCCGTTGGCGCTTCCGTTGCCTCCCGTCATGTAGGTTGCAGTGCCCGTTCTGACCTCCCGGATGATCCGCCGGTCGACCGTGTCCCTCACCAGACTTGCGCCGCCGTATTCCATCACCTTCTCATAGGCCGTCTCGGCGGTATGGGTGGTTACCTCTCCGGGATTGTGCGGAAGGGCCATCCGCATGGCTGCCTTGTCCTGCTCAGACACGGTTCCGTAACTGCCGTGAAACTGGTTGTAGACCCCATAGGTCCAGTTATCTGCCGTAGCGCGGGTCGAGGCGGTCAGAACATTTCCGTCGATATAAAATTTCCCCCAGATGCCGGTGGTGGGTGCCCCCGTTTCCGTTTCCCTGTCGATCGATATGATCCGCTCCCGTTTTGAAGTGCCGGGTCCCGGTTTGTAGTAACAATTGACAATGTTGACGTTCATGGCTTCCCCCCCGTAGCAGCTGTTGCCCCCCCAGTTGTATATCACGTTGTTCCGGAGGTCTACCCGGTCGGTCAGGGCAAAAGCGCTCTTGTTTATCTCGCCCAGCCGGGGATTGCGGCTGTCGTGGTGCGCCAGCAGATTGTGATGGAAGGAGGCGTTTTTGCCCCCCCATATCCCGCCATATCCGTGGGCCCCCTTGTCGTGGACCGAATTCCGGAGGCTCTCCGAAATGATGCACCACTGAAGGGTGGTGTTCTCGTTCTGGTACATCGATACGCATTCGTCGGTCGACCAGCTCATGGAACAATGGTCTATCATGATGTTCTTCCGCTCCCTCCCGCCGAATGCATCGGCCTCCTGGGTGGTCACATCTCCCATCCGAAAGCGCATAAACCTGATAATAATGTTGTTGGATCCCAGATCCACGGGATAGTCCCGCAGCGTGATCCCGTCGCCGGGAGCCGTCTGGCCTGCAATGGTGACATTTCCGTTTTTAATGCTGAGTTTTGATTTCAGACGGATGGTCCCCGACACTTTGAACAGGATGATCCTCGCACCTGTCTGATTCACGGCGTAGCGCAGCGACCCGGCGGTGTTGTCATCGGTCAGGTTGGTGACATACAGAACCCTGCCTCCCCGTCCTCCCGTCGTATATTTACCGTGGCCCCCGGCACCGGGAAAGGCGGGCAGCCCCGTCTGCCCCCGGCATGCCAGTATTCCCGGCAGGGCATAAACCAGGAATGCCAGCATCAGCCGGATCCTCCATCTCTTATTTCCGCAACTCCGGGCAATTTCCGGTATCCACGGCCCGGCTTTTACGCGCGGCAGCCAAGGCTGTCTTTTTATATCCTTCATCTTCTGAGTTTTAAATAACCTGAATAGCCGTCAACCAGATACCGGATGACAAAGATTCCCGGTGGCAAGCCCTGCAAGGAAATGGTTTGTGCATTTTGGTGGATCCCCATCACCTGGCCTGCCACATTATACAAAACCACCCTGGAATCGTTCCCCCGGATCCGTATTTCGTCTGCCAAAACTGTGACCGGAAGGGTCTGCTGCCGGTTGTTGAGGCCAGTTTCAGGCTCCACGGTGAGGGTTCCGCTCCCGCCATACCACTGCGGATGCGTGGAGGCGCTGTACACCCCTGGCGGCACCGGCTGCCCGTTCAGAATGTACTCCCTGACGGTGGCTGCCACATTCAGGATCAGCCGTGCGGAATCTTTCAGGTGAAGGGTCAGTCTGGGCCAGGCTGCCTTGGGATGGCTGATGATCACCCTGCTTTTCAGCGCCGCATCGATGGTCGAGGGGCCAAAAGCATGTTCGGAGACGCCCTCCAGGAAGGTATGGTACCCCTGGACCGCAGGGTATTTGGCACTGTACCGGGTCAGACTCCAGGTTCCCGTGAAATTGCTGTTGTCGCCCGACAGCACCAAAGTTCCCGTGTTGACGGTTCCCCTGCCGTTGTTCAGGGCAGTGATTGTTGCACCGCCCGACACGGGGCCTTCCAGCTTCATGGTGCTGCCAGAAGCATTGGCGCTTTCCATGATCATGTCGGCGTCGCCTTCAGCGCGAATGGCGGCATTCAATGCCATTCCCGCACCGCCTGTGTTATAGGTGAAGGCGGTTCCCTTTTCCAGGGTGATGCTCCCGGTGGCTTTGTGATTACCCCGGAGCCTCAGGTGACCGGCTCCACGGAACACAATGTCGGCGGGAAAGACCCAGGAGGTCGTTTCCATCTGTTTCTCGCTGATCACGGTTTCCCCCGCTTCGGGAAGCAGGGCGGGGGAGTAGTGGGCGGGATTGTCCCAGTTGTTGTTGGCGCCTCCGATGAACTGAAACAGCGAAGGCCGGCCGACGATCACGCTACCTGTTCCGCTGATCAGCCCGGGATGGGTCACCGACGAGTATTCACCGACCGGCTGTATAACATTGCCGATGACAAACTCACTGGTGGTAACCGGGCTGGTCAGCTCAAGGGATGCATCTGTTGCCACCGTAAGCCGCGCCTTGGCATTAAAGGCGTTGTTGTTTCCGGCAACCAGCTTCGCCCCGCTTCGAACCTCTGTGCTGCCCTTCCCCAGGCTGTTGGCGCTCCGGGCTTCCAGCGTGCCGGACCATACCTCCGTCTTTCCCGAGAAACTGCTGTTGTCAGCGGTGAGTATCAGCCGGCCCGGCCCTTTCTTCACCAGTTTGTGGATTCCCGAAAGCCCTGCACGTAAAAGCAGTTGGCCGTTGATCTCTGCCACCAGGGAATCCTTGACGGCTATTTTGCCGGATAGGGTGTCGGCGCCGTTGGCAAGCAGGTGGATTCCCTTTGCGGACAGGTAAGCTGCCGAAGCAGAGCCCTTCACCTCCATCTGCACGCTGTCGAGGAGAAAAAGATCGGCGCTGAATAAACCACGGCTGCTGATTCCTGCAGGCCCGGCCACCGTGGCGACCTCACCCCCGGCGGGAATACCGGCCGGGGTCCAGTTGCCGGCTGTCAGCCAGTCGTTGTCCGCTCCCTGACCGCTCCAGTTGTATTGCTGCACCATCGGAGGCTGGACGGTGGGATCCCAGTTGTCGCTGCCGGCCAGTACCTTCTGCACGGTGTACTGAAGGGCTTCCTCCCCGGTGAGGGCACGCAGCCCGGCCCAGGCAGCCCGCCCTTTCATATCGGCACCGGGACCTGTATTGCCGTATTCAAAGAGGTGCAGATCGCTGCTGGTGGAGGCATAACTCATCGACCAGGTGTCGCCCCAGCCTTCGGGATTCAGCATGCCGGTGATGTCGCAGTATAACCAGGCAACCTTCGGGTATTCGTGCCACGGACGGCCGAAACGGAATTTGGTGCCGTCATCGCCGGCCCGGGGACTGTTATCTGCATAAGTAACCTTGCATTTAATAAATACAAACCCGTACGCTTGCGACTTCGGAGTGGAGGGAGCCGTAATCCAGCCTCCTCCCCAGCTTTTGATTTCGCAGCTGTCGAATACCGCAATCCCGTCGCCGTAGATGTAATCTGTGCGTCCGGCCACCAGACAGTTCCGGAAATAGCAACGGATACCTGCACTCCAGAAATAGAGGGTGTCCTGGTATCCGGTGATATCGCAATTGATGAAAACCGCCTTATCGGCCCGGAGGGTGAGGGCCTGGGCCTGCCCGACAGGACCGGCCGTATTCCGGATGGTAAGGTTTTCAGCCCTGAATCCGCTTCCCAGTACCGTCAGCGTGGCAGCCGTGCGGATGGTCTCGCCCGTCCATTTGGATGCATCGGCCACCGGGCAGATACCCTCGTTGCAATTGTAGGTGTGATAACTGATGAGGGTCTCCTCCCGGCTTTCACCTACCAGGGTCACATTTTTTTTGTCGGCCGGAACAATCAGCTTTTCCGTATCGTAAACTCCTCTTTTAATGAAAATAACAGTGACCCTGTCGCTGTTCGACGGAACTGCATCGATCGCCTTCTGGACCGTGGTGAAATCACCGGTGCCATCCGCCGCCACCGTGATATCGGCGGAAGGCGGAGAAGCCGGGCAACGGGCCGCCCCTATGCATCCCATTCCCCACCACAGCAGCAAAAACAATAATTTCCTGTAAAACTGCTTTTTATTCATGGTCTATGGCATAATAGCTCTGGCAGCGACATCCTGAAAGTATTCCCCGTCGAAGATCAGCAGGAAAGGCCCACGGAGGCCGGCGTGATGAACGAAAGCCATACGCAAGGAGCCTATGCCGCAGGATTTGAATCCTCGTGCGCTTACGGATTGTATGGCTGAATCCACTCATTACGGCTGACGTGGCTATGGCCCATTGGCGCTTCCTTGCAGGATGCCGTTCCGGATCTTGGGCTTCCATGATGCCGGTGTGCGGCAAATCCCAATCAGCGGACTTTTGTATCCGGGAAACCGGAAACCAGGGAGTTGATATATAATTCCAAACGGGTATAACCGTTTTCGTTCATACAGGCATCGGAAGGGTCCTCAGGGTTTTGTTTCCGGGCCTTTTCCCAGCTGTCGGGCATTCCGTCGTTGTCGGAATCGGGAGGGCAGGGTTCCTGCCTGAGCTGCGGCCATCCCCCCACATCGGAGGGCGAATCAATGATCCCTTTTCTTCCGCCCCGGTAGGAGGCCCCCGCCGTTTCAATGCCGGTTCGGAATTCCTCGACCACCCGGGCGTCAACGCTGTCGCGGCGAAGGCTTGCTCCCGCTCCCGCCAGCACTTTCAGACAGGCCTCACGTGCACTTTCCATCTGTACGGGGGTGCAGGTTACCGGCTTTTTCAGCCGGGCAGCCTTCCGGACCGCACGGGTGACCTCATCGCCCTGCACCCCATATTTCCAGTTGTTACGGGTAACGGCGGGACTTCCTTCCATGAGGTTTCCCCGGATGTAAAACCAGCCCGCACCCAGGGTGTCGGTGTTGTACTGCGGATTGAAAAAGGAGAGTGTAAGATCCAGGATTCTGAACGCAGAAGCCTTGCTGGTGGCGGGTCCCGGCTTTAAGTAATTGTTTACCAAATTGTAATACCCTTCTTCGCCTCCGTAAATGCTGTTGCCGCCCCAGTTGTAGATGACGTTGTTACGAAGATCGGCCTTTTCCTCATCGGGTTTGTTGGTATAGCGCGATCCCTGCAGCCGGGGATTCCGGCTGGTGTGGTCGCAAACCAGGTTATGGTGGAAGGAGGCGTTGTTGCCCCCCCAAATCCCGCCGTATCCGTGCTCTCCCTTGTAATGGGTGGATCGGTTCAGGCTTTCGCTGACGATGCACCACTGAAGCGTGAAATCGGTATTGTTATAAAAGGAGGCTGTTTCATCGTTCGACCAGCTGAAACTGCAATGATCGATGAGGAGGTTCTTTTGTCCGGTGCCCGAGATGGCATCCATCTGCTGCCCGGAACCATCCCCGGGTCTGACTCGCAGATAGCGGATGATGACGTTGTCGGCCTCCACCTCGAGGCCGTAGTTTTTCAGGCAGATTCCGTCACCGGGCGCGGTCTGCCCGGCAATGGTGATGCTGTCGTTTTTGATGTACAGGGGTTTGGCCAGTTCTATGGTCCCTGAAACACGGAAAACCACCGTTCGGGGACCGCTGGCCTCTATCGCTTTACGAAGGCTCCCGGTTCCTTTGTCGTTCAGGTTCTCCACGAAAAGCACCCTTCCGCCGCGTCCTCCGGAAGTGTATTTCCCACCTCCTTCAGCACCGGGAAAGGCGAGCGGCTGGCTGCGGCTGGCTGCGATCTGGCCCAGAAAAAAAACCAATAAAACAAAGGTCTTGTAAAAAGACCGGTTTGTTACATTAACCCAAGGATAAACCATCAATCTTGCTTATAGTCATGTAAGAGAGGACAGGGCAGGAGGTACCCTTCCCTGTCCTCCTGATTCATCAATCCTTCCGCCCATCAACGGAAAGGGCTCTCATTGATCAGGGTCTCCACCGTGGATCGCCGCAGTCGTTCTTTCCGGGAAATGCAGAATCCTTGAATTGGAAATCCATCCCGCCATAGGGATTCACCCACAGGTCGGAACCTGATCCCGCGTAATTCCCTGCCGGAACTCCCGCCAGTTCGTTCCCGGCTGCAAAGGCGAATTGCGAAGTGGTATATACATTCACCACATTGATGGTGGTGGCTGCCAGGCTGATGCCCCCGTTGTGGGCTTTGAAGGCAAAGGTGTTGGTGGAATTTTCATCCCAGGCATGCCCCCAGATGGTATTTCGCATGGTCAATCCGTTGGTGATGTCGGCATTACCGGCTCCGCCCCGCCATCTGAACATGATGCCTCCGGTGGCGGGTACTTCGCTGATGGTGCAGTTTTCGATTAAAACCGAATTGGATTGCATACGGGAGATCAGGAATCCGCGGCAGCGGGAGAAGGTCGAATTGGTGAGGACTATGTTCCCCACGGCCACCCCGTTGTCGGTGTCGGTGCAAACGACGGCGTAGTCCCGGATGCTGTCGACCACACAGTTGTTCATGGTGAATTTGTGGATAATCCCTGGCGCCGGGCCCCGGAAACGGGCAACACCCCGGAGGTTGCTGATCCGGCACCCTTCAAAGCGTATTTCCCCGACATCGAAAGCGGTGGATATGCTGGGGTTGAAAACATACCTGGTGTCAAAAGCCCCTGAGAAGGAGAGGTTTTTAAAAACAATCGAATCTACGGTAATCCCTCCCGCAATGTTGAAGTTGGAGGTGCAATCGATGTGGGGAAGCGCCGGGACAAAGCTGTATCCGCTCATGAGGGTGACCGATTTGTCGAATAGGTAACCTCCGGTGACATAGGTCCGGCCCCCCTCCAGCAGTATGATGCTTCCTGACGGTATAACGGGAAGCGTATCAGCGAGGATGGAATCGCTGGCAATTCCCGTAAGGTTGATCACGTTATCGCCCGATACCAGGGGTGCCCGGGTGGTGTAGGCTTCCCAGCCCCTGAGGGTTTCCCCGCTGAAAATCCCGATAAAGTAGGATGAGGAGGGATCAAGCCCTCCGATATAGGTTTCTCCGGCAGCCTGCTCTTCCGGTGCCACTTCGAAAGTGCGCAGCGGTGTTGCTAGCCTCACATCGGCAATATCAAAAACCTTTATCTGTGTAATGGCGGCTCCCGAAGGAGTCCAGAACACCCGGGCCTGGTTGTCAAGCACATCAAAAAGGGTGGGAGCCCCCATGTTCGAAGGGAACTTCTGGGTCCTCACACTGCCTAGTTCCGATGTTTTGCTGTTGTACTCCTGGTTGTCGGCAAAAGCGGTGGCCCGCACCCAATAGGTGGTAAACCACAGGAGATCCTCACCCACGAGATCCTTGTTAATGACCACGTAATTGGTGTCGGTGGTCACCGTGTAATCAAGGGTATGGAAGGTGTCTCGGCTGATTTCCAGCTTATAGGAAACCGCCTCTTTCATCCTTGCCATGTTGACGATGATCCTATTTTGCTCGGCTGTCAGATCTTCGTTCAGAACCGGCATAAAGAGCCTCGTCCGGGGAAAGACCTCCTCCTCCTCACAAGCCACCATACAGAGCATTCCCCCGAGAACCAGAAACAAACCGGTGATAAACGGAACTATTTTCGTTTTCATAGTATCTTCATTAAATAGTTAAACTGCTGTTAGAATCCGTAACCGTCGTTTTTCAGTACACCTTTGCTGTTGTCAATTCCGATGGTGGGGATCGGAAAGATATACCTGACAACTCCGTCGGGCACGCCGATATTGGAGCCGTTGATGTAGTTATCCCAGTTTTTGGTGATCCACTCCTTGTAAGTGCCCAGATTGGAATCCCACATGGAGATCAGCCAGCTTTTCTGTTCCCAGGTGTCATCGGGTGGTGCAAGCACCTTGTGGTTGGGATTGTAAATCAGAAGGTCTCCGTTTTCGGCATTTTTCACGTAGAGATAGTCGGGCAGCGCACCGGTGCCATTGTTGGCCTCCTCGGCCATTTTTTTAAGGCCTGCGACCATTGCGGTGATAATTTCATGGTACAGGTTCCAGCGGATCAGCTCATATTTCCGGATCATTTCCCCACCGAATTCCCAGGCCCGTTCGTCCACTATCGCGCGGAAGAACTTTTCTTTGCTGGCGGAAGCTTCTGCCACGTATTGATCGACTTTCGTTCCCCAGGCAGATTCGGGGAATGCCCGTTGTCTGACCCTTTTCAATGCGTTCTGGGCCAATGTGCTGGGGCCGTTCAGTTCATTCTCCGCTTCAGCAAGCATAAGCAGCACGTCAGCGTAGCGCAGCATCGGCCAGTTGATTCCGGTGCCTTTATCGGTCGACCGGCCAGCCGGGGTCGGAAGGAAATGACGGCTCCACTTCCCCTGCGAAATGTTGATGTTCCCGGTCGATACCAGAACTTTCTGGTTGTCGGAATTGATGGTATAGAGACCGCAGGTTACATCCCGGCGCGTGTCGAGGGTGTCGAAAGAATAAAAATAGGTGGGCGGCATGGCCATGTAGTTGGAACCTGAGCCGTAATCGTGCTTTGCAGAACTTCCTCCGTCAACCCGGATGCCGATGTTCCAGCCCACATCGCCCTCACCGATACCGAAGGGAACCTCAAAGAGGATGTCGCTGTTCACCGGTGCCAGAAATTTGCATTGGTTCATGAATACCTGCCTGAAATCTTTCGGCAGTTCCCGGTCTTTGAGCTGGATCAGCTTCTGGGTGTACAGGTTGGCAATCTGGTAGTAGTCAAGATAATCGGATTCCCGGGCCATGGTCAGGTCGGGTTTGAGATACCATCCTCCCCGCTGAAGGGCAAGGCGGGCAATCATACCCAGGGTATATTCCCGGTTGATCTGTTCAATTCCGAATGGCAGCTGGTCGGCCCACTGCATATTCTCTTCACAATCGATAAGATCCTGGATAACATGGGTGAGAATCTCATTCCGGTCGGCCTTGGGAAGGTTGAATTCGACGCCTACTTTGGGCGCCTCCGTGGAAAAGGGGACATCGCCGAAATAGAAGGTGAGCATGCTGTACCAGTATGCCCGCATGGTGTAGGCCTCGCCCAGGAGATGCTTCATTGATCTCGAGAGCTCCGCATCAGACGAGGCATAGGCTTCGCTGGCCAGAATCCCCTCAATGGAGATGTTGGCATCCCGGATGGCTTTGTAAGCGATATCCCACACATATCCCAGGTCCCCGTTGTTGGGCTGGGCTTTCAGGTTCCAGATCTGGTAACGGGCACCGTCACTGGTCCACCCGCTGCTGTGCTCTATGTCCGTGTTGCCGGTCATGTTGTTCGACAGGCGCGACCTGAATCCGTCATGGCTGAAGTGGGCATACATGGCATTCACTGCTTTCCTGGCATCTTCGGCATTGGAATAGATGTATTGACTGTCAAAAGTGGACAGGCTGACCGGATCCAGAAATTCCTGGCAGGAGCTGAATGCCAGCACTGCCAGTATCATAAGACTGTATTTTCTTTTCATATCTGTCGTGTTAAAGTCATGATTCATCAGAATGTGACATTGACCCCGAAAGTGATGGAACGGCTTCTGGGATAGGCGGAATAGTCGATTCCCGGCGTGAGGGCCGAATAGCTGCTGTTACGGGTGGTGCTCACCTCCGGGTCGTATCCGGAATAGCTGGTGAGCAGCCATAGGTTATACCCCGTGACATACAGTCGCAGGTTCGACATAGCCAGCGTTTTGATGACCCTGGCGGGGAAGGTGTAGCCGAAAGTCAGGGAGTTGAGACGCAGAAAGGAGCCGTCTTCCACCGCCCAGGAATGGATAACCGCGGTGGCGGTACCGAAGGAATTGTTCCCGCTCCATAGTTCTTTCCCCTGGTTCATGCTCCGCAGATCTTCCAAGCTGGTGACCACCTCCCCGGGAGTCCCTGTATAGGTGCCGTCCACGTCAATATAGGTAAAGCGGTTCGCGGAATTCATGCTGTTGAGCATATTTCCGAAATTGGTCCTGTAATACTGGTTGAATTCTATTTTCCCGGTGTTGTACATGTCGTTGCCCAGCGACCAGTTGAAAAGCGCCGACAGGTCAAATCCCTTGAAGGTCATGTCCAGACCGAAACCGCCCAACGCATCGGGAAGCGTGCTTCCGATGACCGTCCGGTCCAGGCTGTTGATCTGTCCGTCAGGCTGGTCTTTGTTGTCTCCTCCGCCCCCTATGTCTTTCAGTTTCAGGAATCCCGGCCTCAGGGAACCTACGCCCAGCACATTCTTGTTGTCGGGGATTCCCTCTTTCAGGATGTACTTTTGGGTGGTCTCATCATAACCGCTGAAATCGTCAACCGTATAATACCCTTCGGTTTCGTACCCGTAGATCAGACCCACGGTACGGCCGACAGCGAGGTAATAGTCGTCCCGGTCTTTCAGGTCGGTGCTGGCCCAGTTGGACTGGAAGAAGCGCTGGTTGGTCTCGTCCAGCTTGTCGATCCTTGATTTGTTGATGCCGAAGTTGAAGTTGGCCGAAAGGGTGAAATCGTTCCTGTCGACAAGCAGGGCGGTCAGGAGAAGTTCGATCCCTTTGTTCGAAGTACTCCCGATGTTGTTCCACTGCGTGCTGAATCCTGAAATTGGCGAAATGGCAGATTGCAACAAAAGGTTCTTTGTGGTATTCCAATAGAGGTCGAAATTTCCCCTGATGCCTCCTTTGAAAAGGATAAAGTCAAGACCTGTGTTGCGGTTGACGGTGGTTTCCCAAACGATGTCCGGATTGAAGAGCGTGGAACCGCTGGGCTCGTAAAAGGCGTTTTCCTGGTTTGTTCCGAAGCCGGGTCCGTTTTCATATTCCGCCTCAAAGAGGAATTTGGTGGCGTTGGCAGGAATGCGGTCGTTCCCGGTTTCACCGTAACTGGCCCTGAGCTTAAGTTCATTGATCCATGGCACACTCTTGAGGAAATACTCCTCAGACAATTTCCAGCCGAGGGCGAAGGCGGGAAAAATGCCGACCCTGTTCTTTTTGGCAAATTTGCTGGAGGCATCCGAACGTACCGTGGCGGTGAAGAGGTATTTTTTATTGTATTGGTAGTTGGCACGGCCGAAGAAGGAAAGACGGTTCTGCTCGGTAGATTCTGTGGCCGAATACCCGGTGGTGGTTCCCAGGGCCATGTTGGCAAAGAGTTCCGCAGGCCGCATCGATTCCCTGAAATTATAAACCGTCACGGAGCTCGATTTGCCCCCTGAGCTATATATCTCATGGCCCAGCATGAAATCGAGTTCATGGCGTCCCAGGTTGCTGAATGCATAATTGACGGTATTGAGCCACCGGTAGTTCCTGCTTTTGGTCTCCCCGACTGTTCCCAGGGGCAGGCTGTTGTACTGCTGCCGGGAGGTGCTTGTGTTGGGCCCGTAGTAGCGGAGATCCTCCCTGAATCCCGTGTTGTGGGTAAAGGTGGTTTTGGCCACCAGACTGGGGATGACCTCCCACTCCAGGCCGGCGTTCATCACATACCCTTTCTCATTCCGCTGGCGCCAGTCATCCTTCACCAAATCGAGGGGGTTGATCAGGCTCAGCAGGAAGGACTGGTAATCGTCGCTCGAGTCGATGGTAGTCAGGTCAATGTCCAGTTCATCGGCGATGCCGTTGACCGGGCGGGTGGTGATCCCGTCCTTGACGCGTAGCTGGGAGCCCCCGGCGGTTCCGGCACCATCGACGACGATATCGGTAATCCTTGCATACCCTTCAAACTGGAGGGTTTTTGCCAGCCGCTGGTTTAGTTTGATGTTGATTACGTTCCGCTTATACCCGGATCCTACCAAAAGCCCCTCGTCGTTGTTGTTGGTGAAACTGATGCTCATTTTGGTCATCTCGCTACCGCCGCTGATGCTCATATTGTGAAGCTGCGACAGGGTGGTCCTTCCGAAGAGCTCTTCCTGCCAGTCGGTGGCCTTCTTGTATCGGTACAGTTCCAGATCGTCGTATTTGCCGAAAAACTTCTCAAAGTTCCGTACGTCGGCATCCGACCTCAGTTTGGCAAACTCGTACTGCGCCATGACATACTCGTATGGCGAAAGAACCTCATATTTCCGGTCTGCGGGAAGGGTCTTCAGCTGAGCATACCCGTTGTAGGAAACCATGACCTTTCCGGCCACCGGCTGGCGGGTGGTGATGATGACCACCCCGTTGGCTGCCTGGGCCCCGTATATGGCTGTGGCAGCGGCGTCTTTCAGTACATTGATGCTGGTGATGTCGGTGGGCGGGATGGAAGAGATGCTGTTCACGATGAACCCGTCAACGACATAGAGCGGGGAGTTGTCCTGTGTGACCGACCCGCCTCCGCGGACGCGGATCACGATTTCAGCATCGGGAGAGCCGTCGGTGGTCTGCACATTGACACCCGGCATCCGTCCCTTCAGAGCGTCGGCTGCGCTTGCTACCGGTACCTTCTGAAGCTCTCTTCCCGAAATGGTGGCAATAGAACCTGTAAAGTCAGCCCGTTTCGCCTGGCCATACCCCACGGCAATCACTTCATCAAGCTGGGTGGTTTCAGCAACCAGGGCGACCGAAAGGGTGTTCCTTCCGGCCAGGGGAATCTCTTGCGCCGCATACCCGATAAAGGTAACCACCAGGGTGGCGCTGGGCGAAGGGACAGTTAAGGTAAAAGCACCCTCTGCGTTGGTGATTGTTCCGGTGGTCGTACCCTTGACAACCACATTGGCTCCCGGGATCGCCGAACCGTCGGATGCATCGGTGACCTGTCCCTTTACCGTGGTGGTCTGTGCTTCCAGACTGTTGGAGACCAGCAATAAACCAAGGGTTGCCAAAAACAGGACCCTGCGGAAACTGTTCCTCGCTTTGCTTTGGTGTAACAACTTGAAAGGATGGATCATAATAATTCAGATTTGGTTGTGTATTTCGTATCAGTTCTTACCGCCGCCCGTTCTTTGGAATGGACAGTGCCGTTTGGCATTTTTTCGCCCGATGTTGTTCAATCCTTATATCCGGTTAATCATCAGATCTTTGTTAAATGCAGCGAACCCGGAATTGGCTGTTGTCTTTCCCTTCGGAATTCCGGGCTCGCAGTAAAGATACTAAATGTTTTTTAATACCCATCATTCTGCCGGAAACCCTGGCCTTTGGTGCTGCTGAGGTTGGTGACCGCTTCCGGCTGGGATCGCGGGATCGGCCTGTAATAGTGGAATTCCTTGATGCTGGCGGCTCCCTGTGCGTCGAATTTTTTCACCCGGTCAGCCAGGGTCCGGGTGCGCTTCAGGACAAACCAGCGCGGCTGCTCCCCGCAGAGTCCGATGGCCCGCTCCTCCAGGATGGTGTTTAGATACACCGTGCCTTTCAGCGAGTTGTTCCTGCCGGTTTTTGCCCTTACAGACCGCAACTGCTTCAGGGTGGTCAGTGCAGCACCCGCATTCCCGGTGCCCAGCAGGTTCTGGCCGGCCACTGTCCCTGCCATCGGAAAAAAAAGAGCCACCAGCAGGCACCATATCCCTGCAGGGTGATAACTCTTTCTTGCATCCTTGAAAATTTAGCCACAGGTTAATGATTTGAGTTCATTTGAGAAAATGAATCTCCAGACTTGCCAGGATAAAGGGGCCCACCCCCTTCGGATCGTTGTCGCGCACCGGTTCGCTTATATAATAACTGTAGGAGCCGTCCCGGTAAGGATTTCCCCCCAGTCCGGCCACCGAACAACATCGCGTCAGGCTGATGGTTCCGTCGCCGTTATCCCTGATCAACTGTTTTACGATCCCTTTGTATCCTTTGAGTGCTGTTTTCCGGTATTTCCCCGGCAGATATCCTTTCCGGACCCCTTTCAGCAATGAATAGACAAACATGGAGGAGGCGGTGGCCTCCAGATAATTGCCTTCCCGACCCCCCTGGTCAAGTACCTGATACCAAAGGCCTGTTTTTGAGTCCTGGTGTTTCCGGATGCCCGCAGCCACCTGCTCCAGTATAGCCAGCAATTCCCCCCTACCGGGATGGGCCGGAGGAATGAAATCCAGCACATCCGCCAGCGCCATGGCGTACCATCCCATCGCCCGGCCCCAGAAATGCGGTGAACGGCCGGATACCGGATCGGCCCAGCGCTGCTCCCGGCTCTCATCCCAGGCATGGTAATTGAGACCCGCCACCGGATCGTAGGTGTGACGGTGAACAACGGTAAACTGCCGGATTACATCCCCGTAGGCTTCCGGTTCCGCAAACTCACCGGCATACCGTGCATAAAAAGGAGCTCCCATGTACAATCCGTCAAGCCACATCTGGTGGGGATATACCTTTTTATGCCAGAAACCCCCTTCTGAGGTGCGGGGATGGGTCTTCAACTGCTCCCGCAACTGAAAAACAGCCTTTTTGTAACGATCATCCCGGGTTTCAGCATACAAATCAAACAGAAATTTGCCCGAATTGATCCGGTCGATGTTGTATTCTTCCGGTTTGTAGGTGCTTATGGATCCTTCTTCTCCGATCATTTTGTCGGCGTAACCCCTGGCATAGTCGTAATAGATACCGATCCCGGTTACTTTCCATAATTCCATCATCGATTGGGCAATCAACCCCTGCGTATAACTCCAGGTGGGCTTCGGGTTGAAATCCACCCCCCAGGGCTCAGGAAAAAAATGCATCTCCGAATCGGCCATGCGTTTAGCCATGGCCAAACCCTCGTTCTTTAAGGGTCCGGCGGCCAGATCCCGCAACGGCATTCCTGACAGCAACAACAGAAGCGCCAGGGGCAGCAGGGATCGCTTTGATTTGATCATCAGGTTCAAGGTCATATTGGGTCGGAAAGAGGATAATGAATTCATAATCTGGAAAATATCAATAACATTAGGGCGATCAGCAACCCGGCGGCGATCAGCAGGATGATGACCGGTAGCCTGAGCACCTTTCCGGAAAGATGATCCATGGGGAAGGGGTTGCCCTGGGGTCTGACCGCTACTGTTGCAAGCAGGGCTGTCAGTAAAACAGCCGGGAATTTCCCTGTTCTGAAGGTGCTGCTCATCTTTTTGTACCGGATAATAGAGGGTTATGATCATCTGTCTGCCCGACCGGAGGGATCCCGCTCATTCCCATGGCTGTGAGAAACCGGATGGTTTCCATGATTTTACGGCTCTCATCGATCGATTTAACCGGGGAAAGCCCGAACCAGGCACCCCGGACCCTGTTGATCAGCCCGGTGGTCAGCATCCCGGTCCCGTCGGGGTGCACGCCACTTTCAAGTAAAAGAGCAACGGCTGTTTTCATGTGACTGGCCTTAACACGCCTCACCAAAGGCTGGTTCCGCGCAGGGTGCAGATGGATCCGAAACCCTCCGGTACGGCCCTCCCGCAAAATCCATCCTGAACAGTCGCTCATTGTCACCGTCGCATATCTTTTAAGCCCCAGCCAGCAGCGATAATCATCACCCGACCGGATCCCCGACTCCCGGAGCAGGGATGCCACCGATTCACAAAGGATTTCAACCTCCAACTCCCCTGTGTAGATATCGTACAGGTTGTTTCCCAGCTCCAGCAACCGTTCCGACACCAGGGCCCTGTCCTGCTCCTTCCACTCTTCCGCCGCCGAAAGCAAATAACGGAGATGATGTTTCAGGGCGTTGAACCTGACGGGTAAGCGGCTTTGCTCCATCGGATATTCTCTGCCGGCTGGCAGGCTTTCAAAATTACGAATTTTCAGGATAACCTGCTGCCAGGAAATTCAATCAGACTGCACGCGCCTTGTGCTATTAGTTGTTATTTTTGCCGGAAACCGGAATACGCGATGTTGTACGGCTATTATGTGGAAAATGATTTTCTGAAGGAGGCTGCCTGTTTTGAACCTGCCAAAGGTGAGGAAATCTATGAGGTTATAAGGGTGACGGAAGGCGTCCCCCTGTTTCTGGAAGACCATCTGGACCGTTTTTACCGATCGGCGAGGTTGTGCGGCATGGATGCTGCGCCCGGACCGGACTCCATCAGGGAGGGGTTGGAAAAACTGATGACCGCCAATATGATGGGTGAGGGAAACATCCGGTTTTCGCATACTTCATACGGCAACGGCCTCTTCCGGGCTTTTTTCATCCCCCACGCCTATCCCGGTGAGAATATGAGGAAGGAAGGGGTCTCATGTGGTTTGCTGACGGCCGAGAGGCAGGATCCCAATGCCAAGGTCTACCGGCAGGAACTGAGGACAGAGGCCGACCGGTTGAGGGAAGAGAAAGGCCATTATGAAGTCCTCCTGGTAGACAGGCGGGGATGCATTACCGAAGGAAGCCGTTCCAATGTCTTTTTTCTCCGGAACGGCTGTTTTTATACCGCCCCCGATCCTGATGTCCTGCCGGGCATAACCCGGAAAAAGGTTCTGGAAATCATTTTTCAGCTGAACTACCCTGTGATTACGGACAGTGTAAGGAAGGAGGAGCTGCCTGCCATGGAAGGGGTTTTTCTGACCGGCACCTCTCCAAAGGTGCTGCCGGTTCATACCGTGGGTTCCTTCCGGTTCAGGGTAGGGCATCCCATGGTGAGCCGGGTGGCCGATGCCTACGACGAACTGATCAGAACCTACATCGGGAGCCGGCTATCATAACCGCTCTTCCAGAATCCTCCGCACCTCCCTGCTGTCAATGTCTTTTTGTTCGCCCAGCCTTGTTTTTCTTTCTGCAAATCTCTTTTCGATTTGATCGATGGTCGAGGAGGTAATCCCATAGCCAGACAGGGTGGTGGGTATGCCGAGGCTTTCAAAAAAACCGGCCGTACGGGCGATGGTTTCCCCGATTCTTTCGGCGGGGGAGCCCTGTTTGATACCCCAGATTCTTTCCCCGAACTGGAGCAGCTTGGTCTCTTTCTGGCTGCTTCGGATTTTCATGACGCCGGGAAGAACAATGGCGAGGGTGCGTGCATGGTCGACCCCGTGAAAAGCCGTCAGCTCATGTCCGATGCCGTGGGTGCTCCAATCCTGCGGAACCCCCTGTCCGATCCATCCGTTCAACGCCATGGTGGCGCTCCACATGAAATTGGCGGCCGACTCGTAGTCGGTTCTGTCTTTCAGTACTTTCGGACCTTCCTCTACCAGGGTCAGGAGAATGGCTTCGGCCATCCGATCCTGTAAAGGGGAGTTCACAGGATAGGTAAGGTACTGTTCCATCACATGGACAAACGCATCGGCCACCCCGTTGGCAACCTGCCGGTCGGGCAGGGAAAACACCGTCGTGGGATCCAGGATGGAAAAGCGGGGCATCACGGCCGGAGAACCAAAAGCCAGCTTTTCGCGGGTGCTGGCCCTGCTGATGACCGCATTTCCGTTCATTTCGGAACCGGTGGCCGGCAGCGTCAATACGGCCCCCAAAGGAAGAGCCCGCGTTACAGTCTCTGAATCACTTCCCGTGAGGAGCGCCCAGGGGTCCCCCTTGTCGTACAGCGCCGCCGCAGCAATAAACTTGGTGCCGTCGAGTACGGAACCACCCCCGACCGCCAGTAAAAAACCCACCTTCTCACGCCTTGCCACTTCCACGGCTTTCATCAGGGTCTCATAAACCGGATTGGCTTCAATGCCCCCGAATTCCAGCACTTCGGTTCCTTCCAGCGCCTTCCTGACCTGGTCGTACACCCCGTTTGTGAAAATGCTGCCCCCTCCGTAAGTGAGCATTATCTTTTCATTGCGGGGGATTTCATTGGCAAGTTTTGCAATCGTTCCTTTCCCGAAGAGAATCTTCACCGGATTTTTATACTCAAAATTGTACATGGCTAAATGTTGGTTTTAATTTTAACGCGCAAAATAAGGAATTGTTCTTATTTTGGGTAGTTTCGCACTGAATAAACCTTATATGGAACCATTCAGCCGGGAGCAGGACCCCGCTTTCCTGAACCATCTGAAGGAGGCGATGCGGTTGCTGAGCGATGCGGAACTGGAAGAGGTTTTGCGCAAAAGACAGCAATACCAGCCCGCTGCTGCGGAGGAGGCGGTCAGGGAGGCGCTGCTGCGCGGCCTGATCCGCGACGAGGAGGAGCTGAAAGGAAACCGTTTCGCGGAAAAAAAGGCCCGTTTTACCCTGTTCCCCTCTCCGGCCAACGGAGCCGCCGCCGATAAGCTCTTCCGGAGCCTTTTGAGGAGCCTCCTGCTCATCGGCATAATCCCGGCTGCCTTCGGAGTACTCAAATTTACCCAGTCCCGCTATCCGGAGGGCGCCGGACTCGTCAGTCTGGGAATGGTGTGGATCGGGATCGCCTGGCTGGTCATGATAAAAAAAGAGGTTGTTTTACTTTGGCCTCTTCTTGTCCTGGCCCTGATTTCACTGGCCTATGTCGCACGGGTCCTCTCTTTTTACCGCTACCTAAGCTGGAGTGACTACCTGATAGCCATCGTCCTGTATGCAGCCCTTTTTTACCTGCTTTTCTATGCCCGGGCTGTAGTCAGAAGACTGAAAATAACGGGCTGACAGACCCGCCGGTACCCTTCACGCTCGCCGGAGGACCCGGGCTGTGGCTTTTACCTGCCTTTTGGGCCGTTCCGTCTTCGTATATCGGGCCTTTGCCGGTTTTTCCTATCTCAGTACTGTGCGGCTTCCTATTTTTACGATGCAATTAAAAAAAACGGACGGGAGAATAAAAACCGGATCCATAAGGACCGGTTGTTGCTTTATACCTGATCGGCGGTCTGCCTTTCGCTCCTCCCTCCCCCGGGTTTATCTGATATAAATGGAGATAAAATGAAGAAGAAAACTGTTTATGCCCTTTTTTTCCTGCTGATTCCGGCATGGAGCCCAGCCATGGGGGATACGATTCGTGACATGCGGAGCTATCCTGTTGAAAATTTCACCCGGCTGACCCTCCGGGGCAACTACAAGGTTATCCTGTACCAGTCGCAGGAACCCTTCCTCAAGGTCAAAGCCTCCTCGGATGAGTTGTACGACGCTCTGGACATCGATTCTGACGGCCGGTCGCTCGGACTGTCGGTCAGGAGAGAGGTTTTCAACCTGGGCAAAGCCGAGTTGCACATAGGATTCCCCTCCCTGGAGAAACTCAGTGTTACCGGGGGCGTGAAACTGGAAACCCATGGTTATCTGGAGCTTAACGACCTGCATGTACGAATGGAGGGTGGTGTGAATGTGGATCTCAAGGCAAAAGCCCGTACGCTGGAAATCGAAAGCAGCGGGGGAGCCCTGTTTGATTTGTCGGGGGTGTCCGAACGGCTGTCGGTAAAGGTAATGGGTGCCGGCCATGTCAATGCAGGTCAGCTTACCGCCCGCGAGGTAATCTTCCGGGTTGAAGGGGTGGGTTTCGGTAGCGTCCATGCCACCGATCTCCTCGATGTGAAAATCGAAGGGGTGGGGAAGGTAACCTACCGGGGAAACCCGGAAGTGAGACGGATCGTCGAAGGGCTGGGCTCGGTCGCGGGAACAGACTGAACCACAGCATAGCACGGGCTGCAGTCACCTCACTCCCCGGCAAGGGTTGCCACCATCACTGCCTTGATGGTATGCATCCTGTTTTCCGCCTGGTCCCAGACAATCGAAGCTTCACTTTCAAAGACTTCGTCGGTAACCTCCATGGCTTCAATCCCGAAGTTGCGGTATATCTCCTCCCCGGTTTTGGTATCCCTGTTGTGAAACGATGGAAGGCAATGGAGGAATTTGCAGGAGGGATTGCGGGTCAGTGCGAGGGTGGCTGCATTCACCTGGTAAGGCTTTAAAAGTTGTATCCTTTGCTCCCACACAGAGGCAGGTTCCCCCATGGAAACCCATACATCGGTATAAAGAAAGTCACATCCCCGCACCGCTTCGTTCACATCTTCGGTTACCAGGATCCGGCCGCCGGTCTGACCGGCTATTTCGCGGCAGGTGTCCTGCAAGGCCACGGAAGGTTGACAGGCAGCGGGTGCCGCAGCCCTGAAATCCATTCCCATTCTGGCAGCTCCCACCATCAGCGAATTCCCCATGTTGTTGCGGGCATCTCCCAGATAACAGAATTTTACCTCCGGCAACGACCCGGGAAAATGTTCCCGCATGGTCAGCAGATCGGCCAATACCTGCGTGGGATGATACTCGTCGGTAAGCCCGTTCCAGACAGGCACCCCGGCATAATTGGCCAGCTCTTGCACGATCGACTGTCCGAAACCCCGGTATTCAATGCCGTCGTACATCCTTCCCAGCACCCGGGCCGTGTCTTTCATCGACTCCTTCTGCCCGATCTGCGACCCCGAAGGACCCAGGTAGGTCACACGGGCCCCCTGATCGTATGCCGCCACTTCAAAGGCGCAACGGGTTCGGGTGGAACTTTTCTCAAATATCAGGGCAATGTTCCTGCCGCTCAGCATCGGTTTCTCCCGCCCCTCCGCCTTGGCCCTTTTCAGCTCCGCCGACAATTCAAGAAGATAACCGATCTCATCCTGCGAGAAATCCAGAAGCTTCAGAAACGAACGACCTTTCAGATTTGCTTTCATAGGTTATGTTATTAAAACGTATTTGTAATCAGATGTCTGCTTTTTTTTGAATGCCTTCCGACGGAAAAACTCATCCTTCGTAATGCATCGTGATTTTTGATCCGTACCTTTTATCCTCCAGTTTTTTTGCTTCGGTGATGACGCTCTTTTCACCTCCGTTGCGGACAAACCGGAGGCAGGCCCGGATCTTGGGAGCCATGGAGCCTTCGCCGAATGTTCCCGCCTCCAGGTACCGGGCAGCATCGGCATAGTCCAGAAATTCCAGTTTTTCCTGGGTGGGCTTCCCGAAGTCCTTGTAAATGTAGGAAACATCGGTGAGGATGTAAAGTTCCTCGGCCCCGATGGCAGAATCCAGCAGTGAAGAGGCCATTTCTTTGTCGATGACCGAATCGACCGTAAGCACCATCCCCTCTTCGTCATAGTAAACCGGAATACCTCCCCCTCCGGCTGCGATCACGATATTTCCGTTGCGTGCAAGCTCCCGTATGATCCGGCTGTTCATCACACCGACCGGCTCCGGCGAGGGCACCACCCTCCGGTAGCCTCCCGACTGCTTTCCGGAAGGTTTGAAAATCCATTTTTTCTGACCTTCCAGTTTTTGTGCCTCTTCGAGGGTGTATATCTTGCCAATGCGCTTCTCCGGGTTTCCGAAAGCGCGATCCGAGGGGTCGACCATCACCATGTTGACGAGGGTTACCACATTTCTCTGCATCCCATGTTTTTGCAGAACATTCCGGAGCATCCGCTCGATCATGTAGCCAATACCCCCTTGTGAATCGGCCACACAAATGTCGAGGGGCATGGGCGCTATGCCATACATCAGTTCGCCGGCGTCGTTCCGCATCATGATGTTTCCCACCTGGGGCCCGTTTCCATGCGTGATGACAAGGTCGTAGCCCTCCCTGATCAGGAAGATCAGATTTTCAATGGTTTCCCAGGCATTTTGTTCCTGCTCCTCGATGGTGCCCCTTTCGTTTTCACGCAGCAGGGCATTTCCGCCAAGTGCTGTAACCGCCAGTTTTTTGTTGTTCATGGGTGAGTCGTATCAGAATGATCGGATGGCTGTTGGTTTCCTGCATGGGAATGCGATGAATCCCTGTCCTGGAAACGAATGAAGGAGACTATCAGTACCATTGCCAGTATGATGCCGGCGGCCGATAAAAACGCCCCCGTGAAGCCGTACAACGAATAAAAAACGCCTGCAAACAGAGGCCCCAGGGTTTGTCCGGTGCGGGTAAGCATGCTGTTGGCCGACATGAAAGCTGCCCTTTCGCGGGTGGGGGCGAACCCTACCAGGAGCGACTGTACACAGGGAAGAATCATGCCGTGGGCAAGGCCGAACAGGACCGTAGGCAGCAGGATGAACCCCCAGCTGTGCGATCTCCAGTATAGCAGCATGGCCAGCAGATAAATCAAAAGACTGGCCCTTATCTGCCGTTCCGGCCTCAGCAAGGTTCCTATCCTGCCTGACTGTGAAGCCACAGCAGCCGTGACCAGCGACATAAGCGACATGACCAGCCCGATGCCGCCCGGGGCCGCATTCAACCGCCCTTTTAGCAGAAGGGGAACATATGTCAGCAAGGAGCCGTACAGTACAATGAATACCAGGAAGGTAACGGAAAACAAAGCCCAGACATGCCGGCGGTTTATTCTTTGCCACACACTGCCGAAATAGGCTTTCAGCGACTGTTGCTTGGTGCCGGGAAGCTCCTCCCGGACGGAAATCAGCCACAAGCCTGCCGGAAAGGCCAGCAAGGGAAGGAGAAACGGGTAATTCCACCCGGTGCCGGCCAGGAGTCCACCCAGCAGGGGATAAGCGGCAGTCCCCAGACTAAGAACCCCTGCATTGTATCCCATGGCCGTGCGGCGTTCCTGCCCTTCGTAATAGTCGCCTATCAGCGTAATGTTCAGGTTCCCGAAACCCGAGGCCCCCATCCCCTGAATGAAGCGAAGCAGGATCAGCGACTCGTAGCTGGCGGCAAAGAAACAGGCGAAACCGGCCAATCCGAAAAGAAACAACGAGGGGACCAGCACCTTTTTCCTGCCAAAGCGATCTGCCAGAATTCCGGTGACCGGTACCAGCACCACGCCAGGCAGGGTGAAAGCCCCAATGAGCCAGCCTACTTCCTGCGGTTGAATGGAAAAGCGGTTTATCACCCCGGGAAATGCAGGAGTCAGACTGGCGACTCCCATCACCGCCATCAGGGTAACGGAGAAAACCATGTACAGCCGCCGGTCTCTCAACAATGCCTTGTTTGCCATCATGCCCCGGTCAGGATTTAACCGGAGCTAATAAAAGAAAATTCCCCGATACTAACAATTACAACCATCAGTATCGAAAAGACATTCGCCGGCCGGCCGGTTAGGCTGTTTTTGCAGAAACAGGAACATTCAACCGAATTTTCTTGCATCCGGTGTTTCCCAGACCGCTCGGAAAATGTAACTTTGCTCTCTGTGCTAACATTCAAAACAAATAAATCTTATGGGAAAAGAAGCCATAAAGGTTTCCCTTGTTGATTCAGGGAAGCTGTTGGATATGTTGAACGCAGCCCTCTCGGAAGAATGGCTGGCCTATTACCAGTATTGGATCGGCGCCCGGCTCATGGAAGGCCCCATGCGGAGCGAGGTGGAACCTGAACTCCTGCTTCATGCCGACCAGGAGCTGAACCATGCTGTCCTGGTTGTAAGCAGGATTATCCAGCTGGGGGGTACGCCGGTTATCAACCCGGCAGACTGGACCAGACTGGCGCGCTGCTCCTACGATGAGCCCTCCGACCCCTACATCGAGGTGATCCTGGAACAAAACCTGAAGGGAGAGCGTTGCGCCATCCGGCGTTACCAGGAAATAGCCGACTTCACAGCGGGAAAAGACCATGCCACCCACCAGATGGCCGTACAGATTCTCAATGAAGAGCTGGAACATGAAGATGATATCGAATCCTGGATTGCCGATCTGGAACGAATGAAAGAGGAGTGGAGGAAGATGAGGCTGTAAAAGGCTGAAATGATTTTCCCGGAGGGGAAAGCCTGTTCATCCTGCTTTCCCGGTGCTGCAATCATACGGGCAGCTTGGGTTGCCCTGCCAACATACCATGGGGGTTGCCCACCGAAGCATGATGTTGCCCTGCCGGTTGGGGCTGAAACCGGCCGTGATTAACTGCCCCATACAGGCGTATGCCTGCGGGATGATTTTGCCGCTTCCATAGGCATGCCCCGGCTCTCCATGCGCATTGAAGGCCTTTTCTGGCCGGGTAATGCGCAAGTTATTCAGACAGGCTGCGGAAAGCCGCAATCGCCCCTCCGGTTATGCCGGAAAAGGGATTGTATTGAGTCAAACACTAAAGCATAGAGAAGAACTATGAAACCTGCCGTGCTTGTACGGAAAATCCTGCAATACCTGAACCTTGAAAACGAACTGGACGATTTTGACATTATCCATGACAGCATCGTAAAGGATGCAGTCTTCAAGGGAACGAACCTCTGGATTCTGATGTTTGCCATTGTGGTGGCTTCGGTTGGGCTGAATGTGAACTCCACGGCTGTCATCATCGGGGCAATGCTCATCTCCCCCCTCATGGGCCCCATCAACGGCATGGGATACAGCATCGCCACGTACAATTCCGAACTTTTCAGACTTTCGCTGAAGAATTTCCTGTTTGCGGTGCTGGTCAGCCTTGTCGCTTCGACAGCCTATTTTGCCGTTACACCCATTTCCACAGCCCATTCGGAGTTGCTGGCCCGCACCAGTCCTACCATCTATGACGTATTGATCGCATTATTCGGCGGACTTGCAGGCATTGTGGCCATCAGCAGCAAACTCAAGGGCAATGTCATTCCCGGTGTCGCCATCGCCACCGCTCTGATGCCGCCCCTCTGCACCGCAGGATACGGATTGGCCACCGCCCAGTTCGATTTTTTCTTTGGTGCAATTTACCTTTTTACCATTAATACCGTATTCATCGCCCTCTCTTCGGTCATCATCTCCCAGATCCTCAAATTTCCCATACGCACCCTGGTGGATGCCCGGCAGAAGAACAGGGTAAACCAGCTGATTTCGGCCGTTATCGTCATCGTTCTGCTGCCCAGTATTTATTTCGGCTACCTGCTGGTGCAGAAAGAACGATTCAACTACAATGCACAGCATTATGTTTCAAATGTAAGTACCTTCGAAGGCCATTACCTGCTGAAGCACTCGGTTGATCCCGACCGGAAGAGTATTGAACTGGTATACGGCGGTCCCACCATGACTGACACTCAAAAAGAATCCATTACCGGAAAAAGTGCCGATTTTTTCCGTCTGCAACCCAATGTTCATATCAGCCAGGGATTGTCCTTTACGAGCAAAAATGATGAAAGCGTTGAAGTTCTGAGGCTCAGGGAAGAGCTTGACATCATGGCCGGAAAGCTTCAGGAGAGGGAGGTCCGGCTTGACAGCATTGCAAGCCGGAGTTTTCTGGGGAAAAGGATTCTGGGTGAGATCAGGAATTTCTATCCCCAGCTTATAGCCTGTTCATATTCTGATACATATACCTTTCGGGACAGCCTTGAATCGGGGGAAAGAATGGCGGTTATCCTTTTTGGTTTCAGGGGGGATTTGCGGCAGTCGGAAAGGGAGAAGATATCCGGTTGGCTGGAAACCAGGCTTGAAACTGGCGGGATGCAGGTTGTATTTGAAAAGGAGGGCGAATAACTCCGGGATGATCCGGGTTTACGGGTGCCTGCCGCAGCGGGTAACGGATGGCAGCGACAAAAACAGGAGGTCCCAAAAGATGATTCATTGCGGAAGTGAGCGGGTGCCAGCTGGGCGGGAAACGGCTTACGAAGGGCAAAGGGAGTAGATGTATGAAGACAAGACGGGCATTCATCGGTAACAGTTCCCTGGTTCTGGCGGGAGCGCTTCTGGGAGGCCGCAGGTTGCTGGGGGCAGACCGGGAACCGGGTCGCGGAGAGGCGGTGGTCATCAGTACCTGGGACCATGGAGTGGCAGCCAACGAGGCAGCCTGGGCCGTACTTGCCAGCGGCGGGTATGCCCTCGATGCCGTGGAAGCAGGCGTCAGGGTGACAGAGGCAGACCCGGCGGTGATGTCGGTGGGCTATGGCGGTTTCCCCGACCGAAACGGCAGGGTCACACTCGATGCCAGCATCATGGACGAAAAGGGGAATGCCGGGGCCGTCGCCTGCCTGGAACACTTTGTTCATCCGGTTTCCGTGGCCAGAAGGGTGATGGAGAAAACCCCGCATGTGTTGCTGGTCGGGAAAGGAGCAGCCGCCTTTGCTGCAGCCAACGGTTTTAAAAGGGAGAAGCTTCTCACACCCGCAGCCCGACAGGCCTGGAGGGAATGGAAAAAGACAGACGCGGAATATGCCCCGCAGATCAACATTGAAAACAACGCCGCACAAAACCACGATACGATCGGCATGGTGGCCCTTGACCGGGCGGGGCGCCTGTGCGGCGCCTGCACCACCAGCGGAATGGCTTTTAAGATGAGCGGAAGGGTGGGGGACTCGCCTATCATAGGCGCCGGTCTGTACGTTGACGGGGAAACAGGTGCAGCAACCGCTACCGGTACCGGTGAACTGGTGATGAAAACCCTCGGCTCTTTCCTGGTGGTGGAGTTGATGGGAAAAGGGTATACCCCTGCAGAAGCCTGCAGGGAGGCGGTATTGCGCATCACCCGAAAAATCCCCCGCTGGCGTGACCACCAGATCGGCTATATCGCCCTTCACAAAAACGGTTCAACAGGCGCCTTCAGCCTTCAACCCGGCTTTTCCTTCGCCCTGGCCACCTCCCGTGGAAACAATCTCTTTCCCTCCGATTCTTACCTGTGAGGGGGTCCCGCCACCTTCCATTTCCTGAAGACCCTCAAAAAACAGCATATCCGGGAACCCTGTCCGGGCTTCCTTAGCGCAACCCCCTATTCCCGGTTGTTCCTGAAGTCCCCCCTGCGGGGCGGATATTCGTGCCTGCGCTGCAGAGGTTTACGAAACCCTTCATGCTCCTCCCTCGGACGGGCTTCCTTTACAACGATCTGCCTGCCATCCAGCTCGGAGCCGTTCAGGGCTTCAATGGCCGCCATGGCCTCCCCCTCATTTTTCATTTCCACGAAACCGTATCCTTTCGAGTTGCCGGTTTCCCTGTCATAAATGACCTTCGCTGAAATAACTTCACCGTACACGCTGAAAAGTTCGCTCAAATCCTGCCCGGTGATCGCTGGACTGAGTTTGGCTGCAAAGAGATTCATAAAAAGAAAAGAATAACAATGAACAGGTAGTTACAGGTTGTTTAGTTCCGGAATCACAAAGTAACAAACAATTTATGAGATATGTCATGATTCGCTGCAATTCGTAAGGATAAAACTGCAATCCGGGCGGTTAGAATTCATTTCTCCCGTATATTTACCGGGCCCCGGCATATAACGTTGTGGGGACCTGTTGCCGGCCTGATTACGATTTCCGGGCACCCCATGCCCCTATTTGAAGGAGTGACGGGAGGGGAGGCTGCCCTTCCCGGACAAGGGAGCCGCTTGCATTCTCCCTGATGCCCTTGAATAGGACGGACCGCCGGAATCCGGTTCACTTCAAGCAACAAATAGGATTCCTATGAACAGGTTTTTGCTAATGTTTCTTCTGGCCGGCCTTGCCGGACCGCTTTTTGGCTCCGGGGATACCCTGTCTGCTCCGGCTGCTTCTGACAGAAGCCTGCTGAAGCAACAATTGATACCTGCGGCCCTTATCTCGGGCGGTGTGCTCCTGGAAGCAGGCAGGATAAAGCAGCGGATCCACGATTGGCTGCCACGGACGAATACCCGGGTTGATGATTACCTTCAGCACGTTCCTGCGGGACTGCTTGCCGTATACGATTTGGCCGGAGCAGATCACAGCAGTTCAGGTTATGTGCAGGCCAAATGCTACCTCGCGGCAAGAGGCACCTCCGATTTTTTGGTGCATGTGCTGAAACATACCATCTCAGGTCGGCGACCCTCGGGAGGCCGGAACAGTTTTCCTTCATCACATACCTCCCATGCCTTCGTGGGTGCAACCCTGTTATACCGGGAGTATCGGGAATACAGCCCGCTCCTTGCCTGCAGCGGATACGCCGTTGCCACAGCAACAGCCTGTCTCCGGATGACCAACGACGCCCATTGGCTTCCCGATGTCATGGTAGGAGCCGGGCTGGGGATCCTGGTCACCAACCTCGTGTACAATCTGGATCCGATCCGGTGCCAACCCCGCTGGCTGAAAGGCAAAAAAATGACCGTCGTTCCCCTGGTGGGTGCCGGTGAAATAGGCCTGGCTGCCCGATGGTAAAGAATTTTTGATAACAACAGGCCGGGGGAAAAGAACCGGACGGTAGCACTGTATCGGGTGCGTCTTTACCTTCCGCCCCTCTGATAACCATCTGCCCTTTTGTTGAAAAGGAGATAAGCTTTTCAGCCAATCGGGAGAGCCCGGGGCTTCCTGGCAAAAAAACAGAAGGTGTTTTACTGCCCCCCCCCATGCAAAGAGGCTGCCCTTTTGAGACAGCCTCTTTGTGTATTCAGCTCGCGGTTCGGTTTTCTACTGGACGACCAGGTCAATTTCCGCCCTGCGGTTCTTGGCACGATTGGCGGAGTTGGTATTCGGAACAGCCGGCTGGGTTTCGCCAAAACCCTTGGAGCCGATGAAGGCGTTGTTGACACCCTTCATGACCAGGTATTTGACCACTTCCTGGGCACGGCGCTCCGACAGTCCCTGGTTGTACCCGTTCGACCCGATGCTGCAGGTATGGCCATGTACCACCACCTCATATTTCTTGCAATCGCCCAGTTTTGTAACAAAGGCATCCAGGGCTGCCTGCCCTTCGGGTCTCAGGATTGACTTGTCAAAGTCAAAATAGACGGGATCTACGTCAAAGTCCACACAGGTCACAACGGCCGGGCAACCTTTGTTCTCCTTCACACCGGGCTGGTTGGGGCACTGGTCTTCGCAGTCGATGATGCCGTCCTTGTCGGTGTCCAGCGGACAACCCTTGGCGTCGACCGGGCAGTTCTTGGGTGAATCGGGGCATTCATCCTTTGCATCCGGAATGCCGTCGTTGTCGGCATCGGGGCAGCCATTAAATTTCTTCAATCCGGCAACATCCGGACAATCGTCCTGGCCGTCGGGAATGCCATCGCCGTCTTTGTCGGGACAGCCGTTCAGGCTGGGAAGACCCGGTACATCGGGACAGTCGTCCTTGTAATCCGGCACACCGTCGCCATCCCTGTCAAGCGGACAGCCGTTGGCATCCACGACAACCCCGGCGGGAGTGTTCGGGCATTTGTCCTTCTTGTCGGGCACACCGTCGCCATCGCTGTCCTTGGCTTTTCCGAGCCCGAACTCCAGACCTGCGGTGATCTTGAACAGGTTGTCCTTGATGCCGGTAATGTTATCCTGCGAATAAATATCCTCCAGACCATCTTTCAGCCCGTCCAGGTATTTCCCTTCCAGGTACAGGGCCGTGTTTTGCCCGAGGGCAAATTTGGAACCCAAACCGGCATTCCAGTCCAGACCCTTGATCTCGTTGTCCTGCAGATAGGTGGGGCCTGCAAAAATATAGGGCTGGATTTTGCTGGAGGCCGACAGTATTTTGTCGTTGAAAAACTTGTACCTGAGGTTCAATGCCATGTTAACCAAGTCGGTCCCCGTTTTTTCATTGATGTTTTTTAAACCCCAGTTCCCTTTCACCATGGCATCGAATGAAGGGCTGATAAACCTGCTGAGGTAGAGCTCCGGGGTGAAACTGGGACCTTTGAGCGCCTGCTGCTCAACGGAACCCAACATTTCGGTACGGTTTGAGAAATAGGGGCCCACACCGGCTCCGATCGCCCATTTTTTATCAGCGTTCTGGGCATAAACGCTGAAAGCCAAAAGGGCTGTAAAGAAAAACAGCGTAACTTTTTTCATGTCAATGTTATTTAAGTTATGTTTAAATTTCCCCCTGAATTCTAATGCAAGTTAGAAAAAAAACCTATATGTGCCTGAATTAGCAATACAAAACTAACATTATTTTTGATTCCACCTCTTTGAGAGGCTTTGTTTTCGCTCTGTTTTTGCCTAAATTTTTATCAGATTTGTTCACAGTCATTGATTTAGAGACCACAGGTGCTGTTCATAAATACGGAAAAATCACAGAGATTGCTCTTTATGTTCATAATGGCACCGCTGTTACCGGCAGCTACGCAACGCTCATAAACCCTGAGATGGACATACCGCTGCCGATCTCCCGCCTTACGGGAATAACCAACGACATGGTCGCAGGAGCTCCACGATTCTTCGAAATAGCCCGTGATATCGTGGAACTGACTGCCGGGAGAATTTTCGTGGCACACAATGTTAATTTCGATTATGGCTTTCTCAGGGAGGAATTCAGGCGGCTGGGATATGTTTTCACCCGTAAAAGACTGTGTACCGTCCAACTGGCCAGAAAAATGTACCCCGGGCTACCCTCTTATTCGCTGGGCGTACTGTGCAGTACCCTCGGAATACCGCTTGAAAACCGTCACAGGGCACAGGGGGATGCAATGGCTACGGTCCTGCTTTTTGAAAAGCTTCTGGAAAGGCACCGGCAATTGCAGATGATGGGCAAACCGGGAAAAACATTAAACCTCTTCTGAAGCGGCAGCCTCTTCCCCGGCTGCTTCCGCCGGAGCTTCCCCTTCGGCTGAAAAGTCAAGCATCTCCTTTTCCTGCAAAAGGTTATACCAGGAAACCATTTTCCTGATGTCGGAAAGATATACCTTCTCCGGATTATAGTCGGGTACGACGATCCCGAAATACTGCCTTACCTGACGGTCGTCTGACTTGGGATCCATCGCCTGTCCCCCCTTTTCATGGTCATACAGTTTCTTCAATACCTCCTTCAGGGTCATTTCCCCTTCTTTGGTGAAAACCGCAATGTCCTCGAGCGAACTGATCCTCATCGAAGAACCTGTAGCCATCCGTTTGCCGGTGATCAGCGACTCGACAATCATCCTGTTCTTCGCCTCCGAAACAATCCTGAACAAACCATGCTGCCCCGATATCGCCACGATTCCTTTTAACATATTCATTTCTTTTGCTTGCCGCAAAGATAGCATTTCTTTTCTTTCCGGTTTAACGGAAACCACTGTCACCTGTCGGGAACCTTCCTCATCCGCCGCCCCCGCTTTCCGCCTGTTCCGCTGTTCAACGCGATACTGCAGGAAAATGCTTCCTTGTCCGAAAAAAATAAATAAATATCTTTTAATATTAAAAAATATTTTATATTTTTGCACCGCAATAAAAAATTAACGACCATGAAAAACCATCAATTTCATACCGACCTTCTCAAAATCAGGAACAAACTTCATTTTTACGCCCTCAGTCTGACCTCCGACCCTGTGAGGGCCGAGGATCTTCTGCAGGAAACAATGCTGAAAGCCCTGACCCACCATGATAAGTTTTCACGGGATACCAACTTTAAGGCGTGGGTTTATACCATTATGAAAAACACCTTCATCAACGACTACCGGAGGACTGTGAAATCCAGAAGTAAGTTCGATAAAGGAGGTGCTGAACCCGGAATGTTTCCGCTGCATCCCGAATCCCTCTCGCCTGAGTCGGTGTACAGTTCAGGAGAGATTGCCGGGGTAATCGCTGCGTTGGAGGATGAATACCGGATTCCCTTCAGCATGTTTACGGAAGGTTTCAAATACAAGGAGATTGCCGATGAGCTTGGTCTTCCCCTTGGGACGGTAAAAAGCAGGATCTTCTTCACCCGTAAGAAGCTGGCGAAAGCGCTCCGGGAATATGCGATGGAAAGGTCGTTCGTGCTGAACTGATCCATGCTTGTCTTCTGATGCCCGTCCGGTGATGCCTGCCAGTTCGGCACTTCGAACGGTGGTTTTTCTGCAGGTGGTTTCCTATCTTTGCAATCCGGACCGGAGGTTTCGCCCCTGAGGCGGCAGCTGCAGACGACCGGTTGGGATGGCATGGATTTCATTGTCTTTCCATCGGGTGAACAGGTGCGGGTTTTCTTTCAATTATTGATTTTTTGTGGCATGCTTATGCTGTTCCCTCCGTAGTCAATGCGGAAAGGTGCGTTGACAGATCCTGCTATGGAATCGCGGGGCGGGATGCCGGAGGGAACACTGCTTTGGATGCGTGTGAGTTAAATTTGTTGTATGGCGCAATAATTTTGAGGGATGAGTAAAAAGGTTGCAGTTTGTCTGGCTGACGGTTTTGAGGAAATGGAGGCGCTCGGGGTAGCCGATGTATTGCGGAGGGCGGGTCTTGCGGTGTCTCTTCTCTCTTTTTCAGGCTGTCATAGGGTGGTAGGTTCTCATGGCATCCGGGTGGAAGCCGACCAGCTTATGGAGGAGGCCGACCTGGCGTCTTTCACCATGTTGGTGCTGCCCGGCGGTATGCCGGGAGCGGCAAATCTCGCCGGGCACAAGGGGTTGCACGAATGGTTATTGGAATTCAGCCGGCGTGAAGACAAATATTTGGCTGCCATCTGTGCGGCGCCCATGGTGCTGGGAAGGCTGGGAATCCTGGAGGGACGGAAGGCTACCTGTTATCCGGGATTTGAAAACCAGCTGCCGGGTGCGGTACTCATGCACGAGGGAATAGTGGAGGATGGGAGGATTGTGACGGCAAAGGGAGCCGGATGGGCGGTGCTCTTTGCGCTGCGGCTGGTCGTCCTGCTGGCTGGAAGGGAGAAGGCTGCAGCTGTCGCCACCGCCCTGCAGCTGCCGGCCGCCCTGTCAGAGCCTTTTTAGGCGACTGATCACCCCGGCGGGATCGGGAGAAGAGAAAACAAAGCTTCCTGCGACCAAAACGTTGACGCCCGCCTCCAGCAACTTCCTGCCTGTTTCGTAGTTAACACCGCCATCCACCTCTATCAGGCAGGCGGGATTTTCCCTTTCAATGAGTTCCCTGAGCTGAGCCGCCTTCCGGTAGGTTCTTTCAATAAACCGCTGCCCCCCGAATCCGGGATTCACCGACATCAGCAAAACCATGTCAAGATCTGCGAGGATCTCCCCGAGAAGATGAACCGGGGTGTGTGGATTCAGACATACCCCGGCTTTGACACCCTGTTCCCGGATCAGTGCCACGGTACGGTTAAGATGGGGACAGGCTTCGTAATGAACGGTAAGCAGCGAGGCCCCCGCTTTGGCAAAAGGGACAACAAACCGGTCGGGATCGACAATCATGAGATGAACGTCCAGCGGTTTTTCGGCGATGCGGGAAACATGCTCGATGACCGGAATGCCAAACGATATGTTGGGCACAAAAACCCCGTCCATCACATCAAAATGGATCCAGTCCGCCTCACTCCGGTTGATCATCTCAATGTCGGCTCCCAGGTGGTTGAAATTGGCGGATAACAGGCTGGGGGCTATCAGCCGCGGGGTGGTTTCCTTCATTGTCCGAGATAGGATTTAAGCAGTTGGTTCCGGTACCTGTTTTTCAGCTTCTTGATCGCTTTTTCCTTGATCTGGCGTACCCGCTCGCGGGTGAGGTCCATCGTGGTCCCGATCTCCTCCAGTGTCAGCACCGGAAACTCGTTGAGGCCGAAGAAATAGCGGATGATATCGGCTTCACGCTCGCTCAGCGTGGAGAGCGACCGTTCGATCTCTTTCCGCAGAGAACCCTTGATCAGCCCTTCGTCGGCCCCGGGGGAGTTTTCGTTCATCATCACATCGTAGAGGTTGTTGTCTTCCTCTTCCCGCAACGGCGCATCCATCGACACATGCATGCCCGATACGTTGATCGAATCTTCAATGATCTCGGGTTTCACGTCGAGAATGGCCGACAACTCCTCCAGGGTGGGTTCCCGCTGGTATTCCTGCTCCAGCTGACTGAAGGTCCTGTTTATCTTGCTGATGGATCCTATTTTGTTGAGCGGCAGCCGTACGATGCGGGCATGTTCTGCCAGAGACTGGAGTATCGACTGGCGGATCCACCATACGGCATAGGAGATGAATTTGAAACCCCTGGTTTCATCGTATTTCTCAGCCGCCTTGATCAGCCCCAGGTTCCCTTCGTTGATCAGGTCCGAAAGGCTGAGCCCCTGGTTCTGGTATTGCTTTGATACCGACACCACAAACCGGAGGTTGGCCTGTATAAGCCGCTCAAAGGCTTTCCGGTCGCCCATCCGGATCCTTTTCGCCAGTTCCACCTCCTGTTCCGGTGTCAGCAGTTCGATCTTCCCGATCTCATGCAGGTATTTGTCAAGCGAGAGGGTATCCCGGTTGGTTACCTGCTTTGATATCTTGAGCTGTCTCATAGACCGGAAGTTTGTCGGGATAGTCGGACGACGCAGATGGTTTCAGGGGCGTGAAGTTAGCAATTAATTGTTAAATAACTTATGCTGACTGCATTTTTCACGCCGGGATACCGGAATCATAACTTAAAAAAAATATAAATGGCAAACAGGGGGTTGGTTTGTCGAAGGAAACCTTTCCGGCCTGAAGGGGCGGATTCCTCCCGCCTGATGTTGCCTTGCCCGGCCCTTTCCCGGCAATAAACCGGGCAGCTATGGAGACCAGGGGTAAAAAACAGTAAATTTTCTTGTGTTTTATTGTTTTTTTCTATTTTTGCAGCAGAATTCCGTGGTTTTTATACTCTCCCCACATCGAATTTCCTTACGTTTCACCATCTTATTTCTAATTCCATTCATCATGTATGATATTCTTATACTGAACACTAAACTTCTGCCCGAATTGAGGGAAATTGGGAAAAACCTCAAAATAAAACGGGTGGAATCTTACAAGAAGCAGGATTTGATTTACAAGATTCTCGATACACAGGCCATACTTTATGCTGAGAAGAAGGGAAGTCAGCCGGACCCTGCTCCGAAGGCGCAGAGCGGAAACGGGTCTGATCAGCCTGTCGCAGAGGTTGCAGCTCCTGCGCATCCCCGGAAGGAGCAGGGACAGGGTAACAAAAAGGGGAAGAAGCACAGTTACAAGGAGATCATCAGGCAGGTAGGTTTTAACAAACCCCAAAAGCCCCAGGAACCGCAGCCGGCCGGGACACAGGAGCCTGAGAAGAGGGAACCCAAGCAGCTGACAAAACGGGAGCAGCTCCGGGCTATTATGCGGCCGTTTGCATCGGACAAGCCCAGTCTGGCCGATCATGTCACCCTGCCTGAAAAAAATCAGCAGGAATTGGATATCGAGGTTGATGAGATGCTCGGTGAAAACGATCTGGAAAACGGTACCGACCATTTTCCTGAAGAGAGCCCCGGATTGCTGGAGGCCTCCGGCTCCGGTGAAAACCCTGACGAGGGCACGCTTCCCGGGGAGAAACCGGCGAGTGCGGCCCAGCCCTCCGTTTCCCAGCCCTCCTTTCAGCGAAAGTTCCGGCAACCCGACTGGCAGCCCAAAAAGGAGGGGCAGACCCCCCGAAACTTCAAACCGGCCGAGAAACAGCCCGAAAAGCCCGTTATCGACAAGAACATGGAATTCGACGGGATCGTAGCCAACACCGGTGTGCTGGAAATCATGCCCGAAGGGTATGGATTTCTTCGTTCCGCCGACTTCAACTATCTCAATTCGCCCGACGACATTTACGTATCCCAGTCCCAGATTAAACTCTTCGGACTGAAAACCGGCGATACGGTCAGGGGTACCATCCGCCCGCCCAAGGAGGGTGAGAAATATTTTCCGCTTATCAAGGTGCTTGAGATCAACGGCCGGAGCCCGGAATATATCCGCGACCGCATCCCTTTTGAGCACCTGACCCCGCTTTTTCCCAATGAGAAATTCGAGCTGACAGGCAACGGCCATGACAATATTTCCACCCGTATAGTCGACATGTTCGCCCCGATCGGAAAGGGGCAGCGCGGGCTTATCGTGGCGCAGCCCAAAACCGGAAAGACCGTATTGCTGAAAGAGATAGCCAATGCCATTGCCGCCAACCATCCCGAAGTATACATGATCGTGCTGCTGATTGACGAACGGCCTGAGGAGGTGACCGACATGGCTCGCAGCGTCAATGCGGAGGTAATCTCCTCCACCTTCGACGAACCTGCCGACCGCCATGTGCGCATTGCCGGCATGGTGCTTGAAAAAGCCAAACGGCTTGTTGAATGCGGCCACGATGTGGTCATCCTCCTGGATTCGATCACCCGCCTCGCCCGGGCTTACAATACCGTACAACCCGCCTCCGGGAAGGTGCTTTCGGGCGGTGTAGATGCCAATGCCCTCCACAAACCCAAAAGGTTCTTCGGCGCAGCCCGCAATATCGAAGAGGGCGGCTCCCTTACCATCCTGGCCACCGCACTCACTGAAACCGGCTCCAAAATGGACGAGGTGATCTTTGAGGAATTCAAGGGCACCGGCAACATGGAGCTTCAGCTCGACCGGAAACTTTCTAACAAAAGGATCTATCCCTCCGTCGATATCCCAGCTTCCAGCACCCGCCGGGAAGAATTGCTCCTGTCAAAGTACATCCTCGACAAAATCTGGATCCTCCGCAATTACCTGGGCGGCATGAATTCGCTGGAGGCCATGGACTTTATGAAGGACCGGCTGATGAAAACCAAATCGATCGAGGAATTCCTGATTTCGATGAATGCCGATGTCTGATCCTTCCGGAACCTCACCCGGAGCCCTTATTTGAATCCCTTCTAAATAGAGTTGCAGACCCTATTTTGCTATCTGGAGATTGCAAAATCTGGCATTATCCATTAATTTTGCCGGCAAAACTCAAGGTTTGCATTCATTTTTTAACATGCCGGTTCTATCTGCCGGCGAGCACAGAAAAATTCTCAGGCGCGCTCTTTCGGATCAGATCGCAAAGGGGGGCAGGCTGATCGGTATCAAAGGTTTCAGGGGCAGCGGAAAAACCACCTTTCTGCTCGACTACATCCGCAGCCATTCCCATCGTGACAAGACTGTGCTTTATGCCAGCATGAACAACTTTTATTTCACCGGCCAGGGGGTTTTCCCCTTTGCCATGGAATTTGCAAAAATGGGGGGGAGGCTTTTGCTCCTGGATCAGATTCAGAAATTCCCCGGCTGGCAGGAGGAGTTGCGGCGCTGTTACAACCAGATCCCTGGCCTCACGATCATCTTCACCGTATCTCCTTCCGCAATGACCGGCAGCGAGGTGAGCGGCATCGGAGATATTGCCCGGATCTACAGTCTGGAAGGGCTTTCGTTCCGGGAGTACCTCAATTTTACCTGTGAAACCGGTTATGATCCGGTGGCGCTGGAGGAGTTGCTTCATGACCATGGCCGCCTGGCGGAAGAGATAACGGCGAAAACAAGGGTGCTTCCCCTTTTCGGGGAGTACCTGCGGCAGGGTTATTTCCCCTATTTTGCCGAAAAGGGCGATCTTTACCAGGACATCCTGCTGAAAAACATAAACCTTACCCTGGAGATAGATATTCCCTATTCGAATCAGATTGATCTCGGATACCTCCCCAAGCTCCGTAAGCTGCTTTATCTGGTGGCCACGGAAACCCCGCTTTCTCCCAATGTCAGCAAACTGGCCATGGAGGTGGGAACTTCGCGCGCCACGGTGATGCATTATCTGCAACACCTTGCCGAAGCCCGTCTGGTTAGGCTTTTGTATGCGGACGGCGATGCGGGGCCTGGGAGAAAACCGGGTCGCATCTACCTGCACAACACCAACTTGTTGCATTCGGTAGCTCCGGGCCATACCAACGGATCTGTGCCCGCGGGGACCTTTTTCTACAGCCAGGCTGCGGTTGTCACTCCGGATATCGTGGCCGACGGCGAGGCCGGTTTTCTGGTGGATGGCCGCCATCGGATTTTGGCCGGCGGCTCCGGAACCCTGCTGAAACCGGAGCAGTGGGGCGCCATCGACGGAATAGAAACCGGTAAGGATTCCAGGATTCCGCTCTGGCTTTTTGGTTTCCTCTATTGATAATTTAATTACATTTTATATTAAGCAGTTCATAATTATGGCAAAGCAAAAGAAATTCATTACCTGTGACGGCAATTACGCAGCATCGTACATCAGTTACATGTTCAGCGAGGTTGCCTGTATTTATCCGATCACTCCTTCGTCGACCATGGCCGAGTATGTCGACGAGTGGGCGGCGAACGGAAAGAAAAACATGTTTGGCCGTCCGGTGCGGCTGGCCGAAATGCAGAGCGAAGGGGGTGCGGCCGGAGCGGTCCACGGTGCCCTGCAGTCGGGAGCCCTTACCACCACCTACACAGCATCCCAGGGATTGCTGCTCATGATCCCCAACATGTACAAGATTGCCGGGGAACTTTTGCCGGCCGTATTCCATGTCAGCGCCCGGGCTCTGGCAGGCCACGCACTTTCCATTTTCGGAGACCACAGCGACATCTACGCCGCCCGTCAGACCGGTTTCGCCATGCTGGCCGCCGGTTCCGTCCAGGAGGAAATGGATCTTGCCGGCGTTTCCCATCTTGCCACCCTCAAAGCCCGGGTTCCCTTTGTATCCTTCTTCGACGGATTCCGCACTTCGCACGAAATCCAGAAAATTGAGGCCGTCACCATGGAGGAGATGATTCCCCTGGTCGATAAGGAAGCGATCCGGGAATTCCGCAACAGAGCTCTGAACCCGGAACATCCCCTGACCCGGGGAACGGCCCAGAATCCCGATATCTTCTTCCAGGCCAAGGAATCGTCGAACCGCTTCTACGAGGCAGTACCCGACATTGTGGAACACTACATGCAGAAGATTTCTGCCCTCACCGGCCGCGAATACCATCCCTTTGTTTATTACGGCGCACCCGATGCCGAAAACATCATCATTGCCATGGGATCGGCCACCGAAACCATTCGCGAAACCATCGACCACCTGGTGGGCAAGGGAGAAAAGGTGGGGATGATTGCAGTCCATCTCTTCAGACCTTTCTCCTACAAGTATTTCTTCAACGTATTGCCCGCAAGTGTCAAAAGGATAGCGGTTTTGGACCGCGCAAAGGAACCGGGTGCGGAAGGCGAACCCCTTTACCACGACATCAAGTCGGCCTTTTACAATACGGGGCGCACGCCCCTGATCGTGGGCGGCCGTTACGGCCTGGGGTCCAAGGATACCTCCGCCGCCCAGATCCTCTCGGTTTATGAAAACCTGTCGATGAAGGAACCCAAGAACAACTTCACCATCGGGATCGTCGACGATGTCACTTTCCTCTCCCTGCCTCCGAAGGAGGAGGTGGATCTTTCCCCGGCGGGAACCTATCAGGCCAAATTCTACGGGCTCGGATCGGACGGGACTGTCGGAGCCAATAAAAACTCCATCAAGATTATCGGAGAATCCACCGATAAATACTGCCAGGGCTATTTCCAGTATGATTCCAAGAAGTCGGGAGGTTTCACCTGTTCGCACCTCCGTTTCGGCGACAAGCCGATCCGGTCGACCTATTATGTGACCACGCCCGATTTCGTAGCCTGCCACGTTCCGGCTTACCTCGACCAGTATGACATGCTGAGGGGGCTGAAAAAGGGAGGCAGTTTCCTGCTTAACTCCATCTGGGATGAAGAGGAGACCAAAAAACGGCTGCCCGACGCCATGAAGAAATATTTGGCGGACAAAGAGATCAACTTTTACATTATCAACGGTACGCAGATAGGGGTGGACCTGGGCCTCGGCAACCGGACCAATACCATCATGCAATCGGCTTTTTTCAGGATTGCCAACGTGATTCCCTTTGAGATGGCGGTTGACGAAATGAAAAAAGCCATTTTGAAGAGTTATGGCAGGAAGGGTGAACAGATCGTACAGATGAATTATGCCGCTGTCGATGCCGGCGGACAACAGGTGAGAAGGGTGGAGGTTCCCGGGGAATGGAAGCATATCCGGGTGGCGGATGAGGATGCCGCCTCCGGTAACCGGCCAGAGTACATCCGCAAGGTGGTCGATGTGATCAACGCCCAACGGGGGGATGACCTCCCGGTATCCGCCTTCTTGGGCTACGAGGACGGTGCCTTTCTGCCCGGGACGGCGGCGTGGGAAAAACGGGGGATTGCGGTTACTGTGCCCGAGTGGATACCTGACAACTGCATCCAGTGCAATCAGTGTTCCTATGTGTGCCCCCATGCCGCCATCCGTCCCTTCCTGCTCGATGCCACGGAGGCGGCCCAGGCGCCCGCGGGCATGGAAACCCGGGCGGCCACGCCCGCCAAAACCTTCGGAGACCTCCGTTTCAGGATCCAGGTCAGTGTGCTCGATTGCACCGGCTGCGGTAACTGCGTCGACGTCTGCCCCTCCAAACTGAAAGCCCTTGACATGAAACCCCTCGACAGCCAGCGGGGTGAGGTTGCCAACTGGGAATACCTGTTTCACAAGGTCAGCTTGAAGGAAAACGTGGTGGATAAGGCGAAGCTGGTGAAAAACTCCCAGTTTGCCCAACCGCTGTTTGAGTTCTCGGGTGCCTGCGCCGGTTGCGGCGAAACCCCCCACATCAAACTGGTCACCCAGCTGTTCGGCGAACGGATGATGGTGGGCAACGCCACCGGCTGCTCCTCCATCTACGGAGGATCGGCACCTTCCACACCCTATACCTTCCACAAGAATTCAGGCCACGGCCCCGCCTGGGCCAACAGCCTTTTTGAAGACAATGCCGAATATGGCTTCGGAATGGCCGAAGGGGTGGCCGCCCAGCGCGACAGAATCGCCATGATCATGGAATCCGAGCTCCAAAACGGAATCCCGGAAGCTGAGAAGGAGGCATTCACCCAATGGATCTCCTCCATGAACCGGGCTGACGAATCGGTGAAGGCTTCCGCAAGGGTTTTGGAAGTGCTGACCGGCAATCCCGCCGGTTATGCCCAGGATATCCTTGACCTCAAACAATACCTCGTGAAAAAATCGTTCTGGGTGTTCGGAGGCGACGGATGGGCTTACGATATCGGTTACGGCGGCCTCGACCATGTGATGGCCAGCGGAAAAGATATCAACGTCCTGGTGCTCGATACCGAGGTCTACAGCAACACGGGCGGCCAGTCCTCCAAAGCCACCCCAGTGGGGGCGGTGGCAAAATTTGCAGCCTCGGGCAAACGGGTCCGTAAAAAAGACCTCGGCGCCATGATGTTTTCCTATGGCTACGTTTACGTGGCCCAGGTGGCTATCGGGGCCAACCAGTCGCAGTTCCTTACAGCCCTGCGCGAGGCCGAAAGCTATCCGGGCCCCTCGCTCATCATCGCCTATTCCCCTTGTATCAACCATGGCCTGCACCGCAGCATGGGCAAATCCAACGAAGAGATGAAAAGAGCGGTCGAAGCCGGCTACTGGTTCCTCTACCGCTACAACCCGCTCCTTGAAGCCGAGGGGAAAAATCCTTTCCAGCTCGACTCCAAAGAACCCGACTGGTCAAAATTCCAGGAATTCCTCAACGGAGAAGTCCGTTACACCTCCCTTAGGAAATCTTTCCCCGAAGCAGCCGTAGAATTGTTCGCTGCCGCCGAAGATAACGCCAAATGGAGGTATAACTACTATAAACGGCTGGCATCCATGGATTTCGGAAAATAAGCCGGTTCCGTTTCCTGCTGAAACAGAGAGGAGTTACCCCGAGGGTAACTCCTCTCTCCTTTATAATGCGGTATGTTAAATTTTTTTCTTTCCCGGCTGTAAAAAACTGATAAACCGATTTGGTTTTTTAGTTTTGTGCAACTTTTTAAGCGTGGAAGCAAAAGAAAAAATATTGCAGCGTACCGGGGAGCTTTTCCAGATGATGGGCGAGAAAAGTTTAACCATGGATTTCATAGCCTCTGACCTGGGCATGTCGAAACGGACGATTTATGAATTGTTCAGGGATAAGGACGAATTGATGATGCAGGCCATAGAGTACCTGGTCATGAAGAACAACCAGCGGCTTCTGGAAACAATGAAGGAATCGGCTCATGTGGTGGAGGCCATCTTTGTAATGATTGACGATTTGCGGATACGTATGAGGACATCCAATCCGCTGATCCTTGAAGATCTGAAACGTTACTTTGTGCGGCTGAGGGCCTATTATTATGCCAATTTCGAGAAATGCAGGGAGTTCTCGGTGCCATATAAGCTGCTGGAAAAGGGGATCCGGGAGGGGATTTTCCGCAGTGATCTGCAGGTGGAGGTGGTCGATATTTTTATCATGGAACTTATCAATCTGGTGCACGACAGTGAAGCGCTCAGGATGAGTAAGGTAACACAGGAATTGGCTTTTGCGAACATCCTGCTGCCTTATTTCAGGGGGTTGTGTACCCCGAAGGGGCTTCAGCTGATAGATTCCTTTACCGGGAAATGCAATAAACAAAACGAATAGAGATTAAACAATGAGAGTACTACGAATTTTTCTGGTGATCATTGCAGGACTGGCAGCGCGGGAACTACCGGCGCAGGAAATTCTGAGACTGGACCTGGAAGGGGCCAGGAAGCAGGCCCTTCAGTTCAATAAAACCCTGAAGAATGCCGGCATTGCAGTTGAAAAAAGCCAGTACCAGCTGAAGGAGGCCATATCGGCCGGATTGCCGCAGGTGTCGTCGACCCTTGATTATTCGAATGCCATGGGGGCTAAATTGTCGATCCGGTTTGTGGAAGGGGCGCCGCCCACTGAAATTCCGATCCGGCCTACCAGCAATCTGAACATCCAGGTGGGGCAGCTCCTTTTCAACGCCAGCTATTTTGTTGGAATAGAACTGGCAAAACTGGGCAGGGAGCTGACAGGCAGAAACTACGAAAAAAGCGAACAGGAGATACTGGGGCAGGTGACCGGCGGCTATTACCTGGTGCTGA